>Ga0164290_1000049_pt1 | contig 451901 bp, 380 predicted proteins | sample Micstemetagenome_FD_108782 | JGI IMG/M metagenome (GOLD analysis project Ga0164290, IMG submission 108782) | Contaminated culture microbial community from soil near Moab, Utah, USA - Microcoleus steenstrupii SON62 (Illumina Assembly) | ecosystem: Environmental > Terrestrial > Soil > Soil crust... | reverse complement strand
GTAGTCCCCAAGATTTTCGTAAACATTCCCAATATTATTAAGGTTAGAAGCAATACCATCTTTGTTTCCAATTTCTTCATTGATGTGTAATGCTTTTGAGTAATACTCTAAGGCTTTGGGGTAGTCTGAAAGTCCCATGTAAACATTCCCAATATTCCCAAGTTTAGCTGCAATACCATCTTTTCTTCCTTGTTCTTCATCGATGTGTAATGCTTTTGAGTGATATTCTAAAGCTTTGGGGTAGTCAGAAAGATAATAGTAAACATTCCCAATATTCCCAAGGTTTATTGAAATACCCCCTTTATTTCCAATTTCTTCATTGATTTGTAATGCTTTTGAGATATACTCTAATGCTTTTGGGTAGTCTGAAAGATTAGTGTAAACAAGCCCAATATTTCCAAGGTTTATTGCTATACCATTTTTATTCCCAATTTCTTCAATAATTTGTAATGCTTTTGAGTAATACTCTAATGCTTTGGGGTAGTCCGAAAGATCTTTGTAAACATTGCCAAGTTTGTTATAGACTTTTGCGAGTGATTCAGGATCTTCTTGGATTGTTGGTTGTTCTACGAGTTCGTAAGCAAATGCCTTTGCTTCTTGATTTTGCGAAGTTCTCCACAATTTATCTAACTTCTCTATTGCATGTTGTATTTCTTTGGGAGTCATTACGGTTTAGGAAGGTTTTATTGGGTTTTTGCAGTACGAATATACGAAAATAACGACATTCAGCCGCTATCTGAAGATAGTGGCAATTCAAAACATTGGATTATGTAACCCCTCTCCCCGTACCCTCTCCTCAAAGGGGCGAGGGAGTTATCGTGTTTTTGTAGAAACGCACGGCCGTGCGTCTCTACAAAGCCAATTTCTGTCTTGACCACGGAGTGGTCATATATTTAAAGAATTGGTAATACAAAAAAATATTCGACCCCGAAGGGGTCGTATATGATGTTCAATGTCAATTCTATAAATATGATATCCCTACGGGATAAAGGAAAAAGTAGGGGCAACCGTAAAGGTTACTCCAACCTGTTTGAGGAAGCCATCCCGACCTTCGGTCACCCCTCCTGAGGAGGGGAATTTGACCGATAAACGGTAGAGACAGGGCATGTCCTGTCTCTACAAATATTTGTTGTACAAATTATATTTGGTTTATTAAGGAGAGTAATGCCATTCGTATGGCTACGCCGTTGGTAACTTGTTGTTTGATGAAGGAATTTGGGTATTCTTGGGCGACATCGAAGGCGATTTCCACGCCATAGTTGACTGGTGCTGGGTGGAGCAAAGCAATGTTCGGATTTTTTGCAATGACTGAAGAAGAAATGCCATAGTATTTTGAAAATTCTTCTAATGAAGGAAGAAGCCCATTTTCCATACGTTCTTTTTGTAAACGTAAAACAATGAGTACGTCATTTTCTTGAACTGCCTCTTCTATGGTCTTGATGACAGGGACATTGTACGGTGTATGTTTGGGAAGTATTGTTTTGGGACCGCAGATGCTGACGTTTGCTCCTAATTTTGTGAGTAATTGTATATTTGATCGAGCAACTCTGCTATGCAAAATGTCTCCAACGATACAAACTCTCAAGTTGTTGAGTGATTTATTGGCAGTATTTTCAATGGTATATGCATCAAGCAACGCTTGTGTTGGATGATTTCGTTGACCATCTCCAGCATTGAGAAAACTGATGGAAGAATGTTGAGACAAAAAGTCGACTATGCTGGAGGATTGATGCCGAAGTACCATCATATCCACTCCCATTGCTTCTAAGGTATGGATGGTATCCAAGATAGATTCACCTTTTTGTTGACTGCTTGATGACGCTGTGAATGTTAGCACTGTAGCTCCAAGTCGTCTTGCAGCAATTTCAAAAGAGAATTTTGTTCGAGTAGAATTTTCAAAAAATGCTAATGCAACTGTTTTACCTGATAAGGTAGTGGTTTGTGCATTAAAATCATCCCAATTTGCCAAATAGTTTTTCGCACGTTCGAACGTTAATCGAATTTCTTCAACCGATAATTGCTCAATGGAGATTATGCTACGATGTGGGAAGTAGTTCATAGTTTACAAAAAATAGAGAAATGGCAACAGCAATGACGTATGATAGAACAAATATACTGTTACAGCAGCAAAAATCCCTGCAACGATATCATCAGCAACTATGGAAAATACCGTTGTTTGATTATTTATTCTGTTAATTGGAAAGGGTTTTTGAATATCAAAATACCGAAAGAGTGCAAACCCAAGTATATACCACATTATTGAGAGCGGTATTATGAGCAATGAAAACATCACCCACATACCTATTACTTCGTCGAGAACAATCCAACTCGCATCGTGGGTGTTTGTTTTGTTCAATTCTGGAACGACCAACATAAAAAGAACAATAGCCAATAGGACTAACAATGGTAGCAAAACAATACGAATTTCGAATGGCACAAATAGTATTGGCATTGCCATAATAGAACCATAGGTTCCTGGTGCTTTTGGTAGTAATCCTACACCACCAACAGAAGCAATGAGAAATTTTATCTTCAAAGAAGTCGTCATTTCTGAAAACTTCATCGTTTCCATACAATTCCTTTACCTATGTACTCAATTCCTGTCCATACACTATAAATGGTTACAGTTCCTAAAAGAAAGGTCAAAATGCTGTTTATGGGAATGGTTTCTACACTTAACCACAAAGGAGTATTTGAAAACATTGCTCGTAAAGCAATTATTACTAATACCAAACTTACAATGATCATTTGATAGAATGTTTTGATTTTTGCTGACATTGAAGTTTGTAAAGGCTTTTCATTCTCTTTCATCTTCCATCGTAGGATTGTTATGACAATATCGCGGATTGTCAAAATAACGTACATCCACATTGGCATTAACGCTATGTGTACAATGTAATACATAATCAGTAATGTTAAGATTTTATCTGCCAAAGGATCATAAAAACTTCCCCAGTTGGATTGAACTTTCCAACGTCTTGCCAACCAACCATCAATAAAATCAGTGTATGCTGCTACAAAAAACAATACTACTGCAACAACAATTTGTATAGGTGAATTTGAAAGTAATAAATACAGTATTATCGGAGCAACAACAATCCGAATAGTGGTGATGAGTGATGGAATTGTTGCTTTCATTTGTTACTGTAAAGAAATTGCCGAAGTTATAATTGACGTAAAATCCTCTACTTTTAGCGATGCACCACCAATAAGTCCTCCATCGATATTCGGTTTAGATAGTAAATCATACGCATTTGAAGCATTCATACTACCACCATAAAGAATTTTCGTTGTAAGTCTATGACCAAATTGATTAGCGACTTCATGCAATAGTTCACGAATAACACTATGCGTTTCTTCAGCCATTTCAGGAGTCGCAGATTTTCCTGTTCCAATTGCCCATACAGGTTCGTAGGCAATGACGATACTTTCAACTTCCTCTACGGTAAGTCCTTCAAAAACAGCTCGGATTTGTTTTTCTAAAACAACATTTGTTAGTCCAGATTCGCGTTCATCTAATGTCTCTCCAATACATAGAATAGGAGTAACAGAAACACCCAACAATGCTCGAACTTTTTGAGCAATCATTTCTTCTGTTTCACCAAAGATAGAACGTCGTTCAGAATGTCCAACAATGCAATATGAACATCCTATTGCTTTTATCATAGAAGGAGATACTTCCCCGGTGAATGCACCATTGTCTTTGAAGTAACAATTTTGAGCGCCAACAGTAATCTCACTTGAGGTTAGTTCAGAAATCACTCCTGATAGATGTGTAAAAGGTGGACAAACGATAGTACAAATATTTGGATTTTGATGAAGTGTCTCATCAATTGTTCCAGAAAGTTCTTGCACAAACATTTTAGCTTGAGATGGAAGCATATTCATTTTCCAATTCCCAGCAATTAGAAATTCTCTCATTTTGTACGCCCAGTGACTTTATAAATAGTGTAATTTACTAAATCTTTATCAGATTCAAAACCAATTCCAGAAATTGTTTCACTTGGTGAGTCAATGACCACAGCTTTATCTGAACTAAATTTTTGAGGAATTTGCAACCATCGTAGTAAAGGAGTTTTTACATTTGTGTTTGACGTGAAAGAAGTAACATCCACATTTCCAAAAGCAGTCATATCCTTTGTATTATCATAAACCACAGCACTATCGCATTTGAGAATGGTCTCAACTGTTGTAGAAAAAGGCTTATAGAGTAACAACACAACATTACCAGTAAGAATAGTTATCATCTTGGCTTCATATACCTCTGCTTTATCACCTTTCACAACCGAACGAACTGTTGTAGAATCAACGAGTTGAAGAGTAATTGCATAAGATACATGGGTCGGAATTGACGTATCCTTTTTTCCTTGACCTTTTGGTAATTCTTTATTTTGACAAGAACTTATAAGCAAAAAAATAATAACAATAAAGGTATAGGAGAATAGCTTCATTACAAAAACTTTTGAGAGAAAGAATGCAATTCCAAAATTTCATTGAGGAAGTTTTCTGCATTTGCCAAGGGCATTTGCGTTGCAGCGTCACTTTTTGCCTTCGCAGGATTTGGATGGGTCTCAAAGAAAACACCATCTATTCCAACTGCAGTAGCAGCTCTTGCTAATGCTCGAATGAATTGTGGATTTCCGCCAGATTGATTTGAAATACTTGGAGCTTGAACTGAGTGTGTTGCATCGTAGATAACTGGGACATTTAGTTCTTTCATTATTACTAACGAACGAAAGTCTACAACCAAATCATGATAACCAAATGTCGTACCTCGTTCAGTAACCCACGTTGAAGCTCTTCCACCTGATTGTACTTTTTCAACTGCATATTTCATAGCTTCTGGTGCCAAAAATTGACCTTTTTTTACATTGACTATTTTACCCGATTTCCCTGCAGCAACCAATAAATCAGTTTGTCGACACAAGAAAGCTGGAATTTGCAGTACATCTACAAATGGTGCTACAAGTTCGACATCTTTCACTTCGTGTATATCTGTCAACACAGGAACTTTCCATTTATCACGTACCGATGAGAGTAAATGCAATGCAGCCTCATCACCTATTCCTTGAAAGGAAGCACCACTCGTACGATTTGCTTTTTTGTACGATGCTTTGAAATAGAAAGTAACTGGAAGTTTTCTTGTTATTTCTACTAAACGTTGTGCAACTTCTTCGACGACCTCTTGGGATTCGGCTAAACATGGACCAGCAATTATAATCATAGAATTACTATTAAGAAAATCGTTCAATAAATTCTGAAACAACTGGATCTTTGGAAGATCGAAGTTCTTCGACTGAGCCTGAAAAACGAACTAAACCTTGATCTAACATTTTCACTTGATGAGCTATTCGGTAAACAGAAAACATATCGTGAGTTATCACTAATGAAGTCACTTTATACTTCTTTGCCAAATCAGCAATAAGAATATCGATTTGTTCGCTTGTTACGGGATCTAATCCTGTTGTAGGTTCATCGTAGAAAATATATTTTGGACTTCCAGTTAAAGCTCTTGCTACTCCAACCCTTTTTTTCATCCCACCAGATAAATCAGATGGTTTTTTATACTTCAATATCCGCCATTCTTTTTCAAAGTTTTCAGTTTCTTTTTCAGAAATATCTGGTAAAAGACCAACTGCTGAGAGAACTCTTTTGGCTTCATCCTCCAAAGTTTTTTCGTTTTTCTCACCATGCTCATACATCCCTATTACGACATTTTCGAACACAGTCATAGAATCAAATAACGCAGCACCTTGAAAGACAAATCCAACTGAACGACGGATTTCGAATAACTCTTTTTGAGAAAGTGATACTATATCTAACCCATTCAAAAGGACAGTTCCCTCATCTGGATGAAGTAGACCTACAATGTGTTTCAACAAAACACTTTTTCCACATCCCGATTTTCCAATAATACACGTTGTCTGACCTTCTTCAACCTCAAAAGAAATCCCTCGAAGAACTTTTTTTTCTCCAAAGGATTTATGTAGATTTTTTAGTTCAATCATATATTACAAAATATATTTACTGAGGTCGACATTTTGTACTAATGTAGATAGTTTAGCTTGAACTGTTTCAGCAGTAATTGTAACTGTTTTTTCTTCCAAGTTATCTGGAGCATTATAGAGAATGTCTTCCAGTAAATTGGTCATAATTGTATGAAGTCTTCTTGCACCAATATTTGCTACTTCATCATTTACTTTAGCAGCAATTGAAGCTATTTCTCTAATACCAGACTCTTCAAAAATTAGTTCATACCCATCAGTTTTAATTAATGCACAGTATTGTTTAATCAGTGCATTCTCGGGAATGGTTAATATTTTAACAAAATCTTCTTCTGATAAGGATTGAAGCTCTACTCTAATAGGAAATCTTCCTTGAAATTCAGGAATCAAATCCGAAGGTTTTGAAACATGAAATGCACCTGAGGCGATAAACAAAATGTGGTCGGTTTTAACTGGACCGTATTTTGTATTAATAGTACTTCCTTCAACAATTGGAAGTAAATCACGTTGTACACCTTCACGAGAAACTTCTGGTCCACCACCAGATTTTGCACCTCCACGAGAGGCAACTTTATCAATTTCATCTAAAAAAACGATACCCGAATTTTCAACTCTAAATAATGCTTCTTTCGTTACTGCATCCATATCTATAAGTTTGTCTGCTTCTTCTTGCTCTAAAACAACTCGAGCTTCTGCGACAGACATTTTCCGTTTTTTTGTTTTTTTCGGAAGCATATTTGAAAGCATATCTTGTAAGTTCATTCCCATTTCGTCCATTCCAATCGGACCAAGAACATTGACACCTGATGAAGCATCCATTGTAATATCAACTTCAATCATTTTTTCATCCATACTTCCTTCACGTAGCATTGTACGGAATTTTTCTCTTGTTACAGAATTTTCGTCTTCTTCTTCGGGAGTAGAAACATCAAAGGAAATTCCTTTTTTAACTGGAGGAATAAGAATATCTAAAATTCTATTTTCAACTGCTTCTTTTGCTTGTTTTCTGACATTTTGAACTTGCTCAGAACGAACTGATGCTACTCCAATTTCCATCAAATCTCTAATTATAGACTCAACGTCTCGACCAACATATCCAACTTCTGTGAACTTGGTAGCTTCAACTTTCAAAAATGGAGCTCCGGATAATTTAGCCAAACGTCGAGCTATTTCCGTTTTTCCAACTCCTGTTGGTCCTATAAGTATGATATTATTGGGCATAATTTCATCACGTAAGGGAATAGCAACTTGTTGTCTTCTCCATCGATTACGCAATGCTATAGCAACAGCTTTTTTTGCAGATTGCTGTCCAATGACATACTTATCTAATTCTTCAACGATTTGTCTGGGAGTAAGATGATGAATGGTAGGAGTAAACGGAATTGATCCGTTTCGGTTTTCTGCTGTATTGAACGATGATTCCATTAAATTTTCAGTATATTTTCAAAGCAAAAACATAGTTTTTGTAATGGCAAAGTAAACGAAATTAGAGTATTTCTATTACAGTATTCAATTAACTAAACAAGGAATAACTAATTACATACCTTGAGAGCGTAAAAATACTTGCTGCTCTGTAATGATTTCGTCTAATGGAATATCAGTCGATTCTGATGGAATGTATTCTGTTTCCTGTATAGAAAAAGCAATTCCAATCTTTCTCGCATTAGGTACATTTTGCAAAAATCTGTCATAATACCCACCACCATACCCTAATCTATGACATTTTTTATCAAATCCGACGATAGGAACGACAATAAGAATTTCTTGAATGTTTAGTTGTTCTATAGAAATTTCGGATTTTGTAGAGGGTTGTGGAATTCCGTACTTCCCTTTTACAAATGTTGTATCCGTAGTTATGACAGAGTGAATGAGTTCTTGATTAGAACTTCTGACTATAGGAACAACTATTTTTAAACTGAGTAAGAATGCCTTTTCAATCAATTCAGAAGTAATTACTTCACTTGAAAACGAAGAATAACAATGAAGTACGGATTTAGATTGAAACAAATTACTTTCATACAATGTAGAAACAATTTTTTTCGAAAACTGAATTCGGTCTTTGACAGATAAAGATTCTCTTCTCAACAACAATTCAGAACGAAGGATTTGTTTACTGTTTCCCATTATTTATTTAGTCTTGCAAAACGTTCGAACCAATTGTCTTCACGAAGTTCATTGAAGTGGGTCGAATGAACCTGGACATATCTATTGACGCCACCAACTTCTACAAATACAAAGATGACATTTGCTTGACCATCTACTGTCTGATAAAACCAAATCTCATGTGGTCTTGAATCAGAACCAGCAATACGAAGGTCAATTTGAGTAGGCACTCCATATTTAAGCCTAACTCTTCCCCTATCAGATCTCCAACCATCTTTTATAATTGGATTTTTATAAAATTTGTTTGAATATCGAACATTCTCTTTGAATTCTTCGTATTTTTCATTGACAACTGTCGATGGGTCAGTGTCCAATTTTGACCAATATTGATAAAGAAATTTTTGTTTTGCCTTCTGTTCTGATAAAGATTTGAGTATGTCAATTTGATTTTTTGGTAGCAATAGTTTCAATTTTTCTATTTCTACCTCTGTTTCAGATTGAGATAACGAGGAAAATTCACTTTGTAAGAATTGTTCTTCGTCCGTTAAAAACTCCTCTACTTCATTCGGTAAATTATTCGAATTTATGATATAGAATTTTTTTCGTTTCTCAACCATTAAGGTTGTATCATTTCGGGTGTAAATCAGCTGAACATAAAAATAGTAAATTCCACTTGGTAAAATTTCTAAAGGAATTACATCATTTAAGAAAATCGGCTCTTTGGTGGATTCTCTTTCGAATGGAATAGAGACAACTTCTTTATTAAGACTGTTTTCAATTTTATAGTTAAGAAAGTATTTACCTGCTTCGATAGAATTAGTATTATACACTTCTGTATAAAACTTTAAAACAGGACTAGTAGAGACAATTTCATGTGATGGATTTGGAATAACTAATGCCCCACTTTTGTAAAATTCACTACTATTTTCATTAGATTTTTCTGCAATGGGAATTATATCTGTCGCTAATTCAATATCTGAAAGTTTTGGTGAATTCGAAGAAAAACGTTGAATGAACACATCAAAGTTGTATACTTTTTTCCTTGTTGAATCTAAGGGGTCATACGCTGTAACAGTGACTGTGTATTCACCAAATCCTAATTGGAAATTTTTTTGACCGACAAAGGTGCCTAGTGTATCAATGGTTGGTTTGAACTGTAATTGCTCTATACTCCAGTCATAATTTATCTCTGGAACGGTATGAAATTTGTTTTTAATCTGAACATTAATATGTGCATTACCAACAAAGTTGTTTGCCTGTGTGTTTTTTGTATATATTAAGGATGTATCAATAAATGAATAATAGAGTTCAAATAGCGATGTAGAATCATCTAAAGCAAAAACTGCATAATCTAAATATAAATTAACCGGTTTTGATACAAGGAAGGTACTGGTGATCAGAAAAAATGAACAAGTAAGTAATAACAATTTATTCATTGTACAAATTAAGGAAAATGTATAATATAGCTACAGTAAAATCGTACATACGTTTTACTAATGGATTAATTGATGAATTCAAAACACAATTTCCATCAAAAAGTTACACTAACCGCATCTTCATTGCAAACTGGAACAAACTTTCGTTCATCGATAAAAGAACTTAAACAGTATTCATTACAATCCGATTTTCTTCGTAAAACCTCAGGCACTATGCTTGCAAAGGTAATTATTGGATTATTAGGTGCAGTGAGTTCCATTTTATTAGCAAGATTGTTAGGTCCAGATGCAAGGGGTACATTTGGAATTGCTCTACAATTAACTACTTTTGGAGTACAAATTGGATGTCTTGGTCTTCACTCTTCTAATTTGTATTATAGTGCTAAAGATTCTTCACGAGTACCAACCATTGTTGGTAATTCTTTGATTTTATCCTTAGTATTGGGAATAGCTGTTATTTTCTTTATGTCTCTTTTTTTTCTTGTCTTTCCAGCAATAAGACCCTTAGATGGAACAATATTTGTACTATCGCTACTTGCTATTCCAATAGGAATTGTATACTTACTGGTTCAAAATGTATTACCAGGAATTCAAGATATAAAGAGTTTTAACTATTCTGAAATTGCATTTCGAAGTATCGGAGTTATACTTTTTATCGTTGTGATAATACTTTTTAATTCTTCCTCTATTGAATTAGTCTATAGTACGACCTTTGTACCTCCATTACTTGTAAGTAGTTGGATTGTTTGGAAATTATGGAAGTTTGGTTCTCCCAAAACGAGTATACCAGAAATTAAAAATTCAATTTCCTATGCATCTCGTGTTTACATTTCTATGATTTTTGCTTTTGTGATGTTTAAGGGCAATCTCTTTATCATTAAAGGAATGTTAGGAGTTACTCAAGCGGGTTATTATGCTGTTGTGATGAATATTGCTGATTTATTTACGTTAATAAGTGCTTCCATTGGTATGATACTTTTTTCGAAATCTTCGTCAATGGAAAACAATAGACAACGATGGAAGATGACTATAAAATCTGCTGCTCTTTGTTCAGGTATTTTATTGTTTACTATCGGTGTGTTTTATTGGAAAGATTATTTTCTTGTTACGTTGTTATTCGGTAAAGAATTTTCGGAAGCAGTTGAGCCTTGTAAGTTTTTATTACCTGGAATTTTCTTTATAGGGGTTCAAACAATTTTTATGCAATATCTTGCAAGTATCGGATTACCTAAATTTACTCTATATTTGTGGGGAATTGGAGCGACTTTTACTGTTCTTTTGAATTATATTTTTATTCAACAATATGGCTTGAACGGAGCTTCTGTTGCATCGTCAATTTCATATTGTGTGTTTACTATCGCTGTATTTTTTTATTCGTTGTATTACGGAAGGAAAGAAATTGTTTCCATTTGATAAATTTACCTTGAAGTTACCCTTATTGTTGGTAATACTCTTTGTTTTTTCTTTCTCATTAGTTTTTTCTCAAAAGAATGAATTGCAAGGAAGTTGGCATTCTGAATACAGTATTTTGATGAAAGATAATGCAATGTTTTCTTCAACAATATTTACAGTAACAGATGATAGCATACATGTAATGTTTCAGCGTCGAACAACTGACTCTAATGACCATATTTTTGGTTCAATAGTTCCTGGAAAACTTTTAACTATATTGCAATCAGCAAAAATAAATTCATTTCATTCCTTTGACTCTACAAAAGGTGCAATTTTGTTTTCGTTAAAGGATACATTGTTTTCTGGTACATTAGCTATTTTGTTTGAAAAAATTGAAACAGATAGGTATAGATTCTTTTTGGATGGAAAAGTTGTTGAAGATGAAAAGAATATATCATCCTTATCGAGTTTTTCATCACATAGTTTTCTTCTGATGACAAAAGATTCTACCTTCTTTCAACAAAAAAAGTTACCAGCAATTGCTCCAATACTAACAATTAGAGATTTCCAGAAATATCAACAACGATTAGTTCCTTTATTAAAATCAGAAGATGCAAAAAAGAGAGCTGAATTATCTGTAAATGACGGAACAGAACTTTTTACAAACATCTTTATAGTCATTGAGTCGTTGCAAGAAGTTTTTCGTAAGGAGAATAAGAACCCATTCGAAAGCAATCATAGATTTTTTCAATACTTAATTAACGAAGTAATAAAAGATTATTCCAAAAAAATTGGAACAAAAACCAAATCTAAAAACAACGAAGAAAAAGCTAATTTGAAGTACAAAATAGAGACATTACAAACATTTATTCAACAAGGAAATTAAAAGAGTATGTGTGGAATTGTTGGTATATTCTCAACTCAAAATCAAGCACCAATTGAAAAAGAACTTCTGATTTCGATGCGTGATACTATGCTGCATCGTGGACCAGATGGGGGTGGTAGTTGGTATGATGAACTTTCAAAGGTTGCCTTAGGTCACCGACGATTATCTATTGTCGATTTGAGCACTTCCGCTGATCAACCAATGTCATCACATAGTGGAAGATATACTGTTGTTTTTAATGGTGAAATTTATAATTTTTTAGATGTTAAAAAAGAATTAGAATCAGTTGGTATTACCAAATGGAAAACAGACCATTCTGATACTGAAGTACTCATAGAGGCCTATGCTTATTGGGGTGTAGATGCAGTTCAAAAATTACGTGGTATGTTTGCTTTTGCTATATGGGATGCTGAAGAGAATTCGTTGTTTGTATGTAGAGATCGAATCGGAGAAAAACCTTTATACTATTCATTTAAAAATAATGTTTTTCTTTTTGCTTCAGAAATCAAAGCCTTACTCAAACACCCTAATCATAAAAAACGTGCTATAAATAAAGAAGGCTTTTTTCACTATCTTTCTTTTTTGACAACCCCTGCTCCGATGACTTTGTTTGAAGATATTTACAAACTTCCACCTTCAACTTGGATGAAAGTTTCTTCTGATGGAACTATCAAACAACAAAAGTATTGGGATATCTATAATGATGATTTTAGACCAATAGAATCTTCCTCTGAAGACGAAGTAGCGAAACGAATTTTAGAAGAACTTCGAACTTCTGTACAGATGCGTAAAATGAGTGATGTTCCAGTAGGGGTATTCCTTTCAGGTGGCATAGACTCCAGCACTAATGCAGCACTTTTTTCTGAAGGTAGTTCTACACCTGTGAAAACATTTTCTATTGGTTATGAGGGGCACTACAGCAGTTATTCAAATGAATTACACTATGCAAAGCAAATAGCAAATCAAGTTGGAGCTGAGTACTATGAAAAGCTGTTGACCGTTGATGATTTAATTGATTTTTTACCAAAAATGGTTTGGTTGCAAGATGAACCAATTGCAGATCCTGTATGTGTGCCGGTCTATTATGTCTCAAAATTAGCAAGAGATAATGGTGTTGTTGTTGCACAAGTAGGTGAAGGTGCAGATGAACTTTTTGCAGGGTATCCGAGTTGGAAACGATTTTTAAAACTTCAACAACTTAACAATTATCCAATACCGAATATTTTTAAAAAAGCAGGTCTTACAGGTTTATCAATTGCTGGAAAAAAGAACCATTTAATGTCAGAGTGGTTACAAAGAGGAATCAATAAACTACCCATATTTTGGGGAGGAGCTGAGGCCTTTTCTGAAGTTCACAAAAAATCTCTTCTGCATCCCAGTTTGCAAAATGAATTTATGGATTATTCGTCGTGGGAAGTGATAAAACCATACTGGGATAGGTTTCAATCTCTTCATCCAAATCCAAATACATTAGATTGGATGAGTTATATAGATTTGAACTTTCGTATCCCAGAATTGTTGTTGATGAGAGTCGATAAAATGAGTATGGGGGTCAGTTTAGAAGGAAGAGTTCCATTTTTAGACCATAAATTTGTTCAAATGGCAATGGGAATTCCATCAGACTGGAAATTGAAGAATGGAACCTTAAAGTATATGCTTAAAAAAGCAGTTCGAGGGGTTATTCCAGATGAATTAATCGACCGCAAAAAGCAAGGTTTTGGAGTCCCTGTCCATGAATGGTTTTTTGACAGATTAGGTGATACAGCCAAAACTACCATCAATGAGTTTCTATCTGAAACTGAGTTATTAGACCATCATGAAGTTGAAAAACTTTTCCAACAAAAACAACCTCAACAATTGTGGTACATTCTGAATGTAGCGTTGTGGTGGAAACAATACATTCAATCCTAACAGTTCTTACGTGAAATTATTCTATAAAACAATTTATAATCCTACTGTCAATGCAGTCATAAGAACGATTCTCTATCCTTTCCGTTCCCTACTGCCATTTACTCTCAAGATTCCTATTAACGGAGTCATAAACGTTCCTATTACTAATGATGTTTCCATTAAAGTTGGTACAAACGAAACCAGTTATATTAATAGAGTAATGTATTGGGAAGGTATTGATAGCTTTGAATATACCCCTTTGTTTAAAAAATTAGTCCCAACTATAAATTGTTTTGTTGATATTGGAGCAAATTTTGGCTATTATTCTCTTATAACATGTGCTTTGAATCCAAAAGCAACTGTTTATGCTTTTGAACCATCATATGGCCCAAAGCATTATTTGCATATGAATAAGAATCTCAATAGATTCTCTAATCTCCATATTCAAGAAATAGCTTTGTCGAATGAAGATGGAAGTATAGATTTTTATGAAGAGTTTAACCCAAAATATAGCTATTTAGAGCATCATCTTGGTGGTGTTGGCTCTATGGCAAATACACAAAGCAAGTATCCAGTTCGCAAAACAACTGTTTCAACAACAACCTTCAATAAGTTTGTTAAGAAAGAAGCAATTACAAGCATAGACTTAGTAAAAATAGATACGGAAGCAACAGAACATATTATTCTTCAAGGTGCTTCTGATATAATTGAGACTATTAGACCCATTTTTATAATCGAAGTTCTCTTCAATCAAATTGAGGAAAATCTACATCAGCTTTTTTCTCCACATGCATATCGATTCTTTTGGGAAACAACTGGAGGACTCATTGAAACACCATCATTACTTCGATCTCAAGATAATGGTTTTAGAAATTGTTTCATTGTTCCTGCTGAAAAATATCAACATATTCAACACTTACTTCAACAATCATGAGTGACTCCATATTTCGTTCTATAACTCGTAAACTTTTCCGTGCTGTATTTAAACATTACAGACGTGACTATGGTCGGTACACCATTTTAATGAAGTATTTTATTCCTTGGGCTGCACCAACATCCAATGATGTCTTTGATATCATAACAATGGATGATGGCATTCGATTGGAGTTGAATGTAAGAGAGTATAATCAAGGGTACTTTTATTTGTTTAATAATTATGAACCGGAAACAGTTGCATTTTTACAGCAACAAACAAAGAAAGGTGATTATGCCTTTGATATTGGTGCAAATATGGGCTATATGTCACAAATTTTATCTCGAGCCGTTGGACCAAATGGAAAAGTATTTTCTTTTGAACCTGACCCATTAAACTTTGCTAAGTTGAAAAAGCATAATGCAATGAATAACTCTAACAATGTATATCCATTTCAAATTGCTTTGAGTAAAGAAACTGGTTCATTGACACTGTATCATTGTATTGTTGATAACAGTTCATCTCATTCAACCATCTTTTATGATGCTCGAGTTTCCGATACTGATACCATTACAGTTCCTGCTCAGACATTTGATTCTTTTGTACAAGAACAGAATATTCCAAAAGTAGATATTATTAAAATTGATGTAGACGGTGGAGAATTCAATGTCATTCAAGGAATGAAAGAAACCTTATTGAATCAAAAACCTATTGTTATTTTAGAATTGTTTTCTGAAATGCTCAATATATCTGGTATGTCAGTTCGAACATTCAAAGAATATTTTCTTGATAATTTTGATTATGTTTCCTACAAACTTAATCAAAATGGTGTCCTTACTGAAAGTCCAATTTCTGAGTATCATCACACTGACAATGTTGTCTTTGTTCATACATCCAAAAAAGATACTTTAGTTAATGTTCGTAAATAAAAGAGTGTAATATGTGTGGAATTGCTGGAATTGTTTCTAAACAATCTACCCAACCATTACATACGTATTTAGATGTAATGTCAAAAAAACTTAGACATCGGGGTCCTGATGATGAAGGTTTTTTGGTATGCTCTGGCAATTCTATTTCGTTACATTTTGGGGATGACACACCTCAATCGGTACATCAATTTCCAACCATGTACCAACCTACTTCCCATATTTCAAGTGCAAATTTCTCCTCAACCTTTGGATTTGTTCATAGAAGACTTTCTATTTTGGATCTTTCTCCGTTTGGACATCAACCTCAATGTTATGATGAAGATGATGTTTACATTACGTTTAATGGCGAGATATACAACTATATTGAAATTCGAAATGAATTAGTACAAAAAGGCTATACTTTTAAAACCGAATCTGACACGGAAGTTCTGTTAGCCTCTTACAAAGAGTGGAGTGTTGACTGCTTATCACATTTTAATGGAATGTGGTCATTTGTTCTATTTGATAGACAAAAACAGCTTCTCTTTGGTGCAAGAGATAGGTTTGGTGTCAAACCATTGTATTATTTCCACAATAATGGATATTTTGTTTTTGCTTCTGAACCCAAAGCCATTGTTTCTTTACCTTTTGTTTCTTCTAAAATTCATTCAGGGTCACTTTTCGATTATTTGGTCTATGGATTGAAAGATTTTCAAGAACAAACTTTTTTTGAAGATATTCAAGAGATAAGACCATCATGTTATTTTGTCTACAACTTAACAGATCACACTCTTACAACAGAAGAATATTATTCTTTGGAAACTACACTTGATTGGGAGAAGTTTTCAAGAGATAGATTTCTAACACATTCCAAAAACATCCAAGAATTATTCTTTTCTGCTGTAGACCTACGTTTACGTTCAGATGTAACAGTTGGTTCTGCACTTTCTGGTGGCTTAGACAGTTCTGCAATAGTTTGTGCTATTCGTAGGCTAATCAATTTGAGAAACTATCAGCAAGTGGGTGTTCATCAAAAAGTATTTACAGTTACTCATCCAAATCAAAGTATAAATGAAGAACACTGGGCTGAAATAGTAGCAAAACAGGCGTCCGCTGAGATGCATACTATCACACCTACATCAACAACATTTCAGCAGGATATAGAACATTTGGTATATGCTCAAGATATTCCTTTTGATTCTACTACCATTTATGCACAGTTTATGGTAATGAAACTGGCAAAATCCCACAATGTTACTGTTTTATTAGATGGTCAAGGAGCTGATGAACTTTTTGGCGGGTATCAACAGTATTACAGAGGTTTTTTTGCAGAGATGATTAAAAAATTAGCATTACCTCGTTTCTTTTACGAATATGAACATCTCGATAATTCTCCGGTTAATGCCAGATTTGTACAGTTCTCAATGGCAAAATTACTTCGTGCTAAATTGCTACCATCTTTCTTGAAAAGTAGATCAACCAGAAATTATATAAAAGAATTTGCTTATATCAATGATGACTTTTGGAGTTCTCATTCTCACAGAATTTCTGCACATACGGATATGATGTATCAAACATCACTTAATGAGATGCTTCATAGTTCAATGACAAAAAGTGGTTTGTTGTCTTTATTGCGATATGAAGATAGAAATTCGATGAGCTTTTCTATAGAATCCCGTACTCCGTTTGCAGATGACACCCCATTGATTGAATATGTGTTTCAAATTCCATCGAGTTTTAAAATTGTTCAAGGATGGTCAAAAGCACTGTTACGTCAAGCAATGATAGACATAATACCAAATGAAAATCGGCTTCGTAAAGATAAGGTTGCTTTTGCAACTCCTGAATATCATTGGTTAAATGAAAGTAAAGAGTATTTACAATCGTTTATTTCTTCAGAATTATCCGAATATTTTGATGTTTCTTCTTTACTCCGTGATTGGGACAAACTTTTAGAATCGCAAAATAAAGAAGGAATTACTATGATTTGGCGATTTATAAATGTTGCTATTTGGATGAAAGTTTTTGCAAAATGATAACTCCCGAAATTGTTACAGATAAAGAGATTTTAGCCTGTTTTTTGAAAAAGAAATTTTTTCCAAAAAAGAATATTATTATTCATGTTCCAAATTTGAATACAGTAGCACTTCATAGCTTAATTGAATGTTTTCTTTTCATTTCTGGTGTTCAGTTTAGTTGGAAAGACTCTTCTCATCGAACTAAAAATTCTTCAACTACAACTGCAATACAAACTCTCATTGGAGATGTTTTTGATTGGTTAGGACAATTCAACCAAGTTTCTTTGCAAGTAAATGCACTTTTACAACAGCCTATAGAGTATTTTTCTATCCAAGAAATAGATTCTTGTTTGTTTTTGCGTACTGATCATTGGTTTGGTGTCAAAGGTGGAGGTTCGGTCTCTCATCTTCAAGGTGATATTACCGGGTTTAGAATGAACAACATAACAACAAATGTTATCAGTTCTGACTATTTAGTTGGTGTTCCAATTGATGAAAATTTTACACTAATAGAACCCAAATATACAATATGTGGTAATGTTCCAGAAATGCCCGATTTGTTGTATAATCTCCAATTGCAACAATCCTTATCATTGCTTCCAAAACAAAAACCTTCTTTTATATACCAGAGATATTCTTTGGGAAATTTTTTTGGTCTATACCTCAAATACAAATATAATGTTCCTTTTGTATGTGAATACAATGGCTCATTTGTTTGGATTGCTGAAAAGTGGAATGGACGAAAATTACTTCATAATTCATTGATGCATTCTATAGAGATGCTAAATCTTCATCACGCAGATGTTATTGTCGTTGTCAGTGAGGTACTCAAAGAAGAACTAATTTCAAGAGGAATTGGAGCAGAGAGAATTTTTGTCAATCCAAATGGTGTTCATCCACACATCTACTCGCCAGATATTGACGCATCGAAAATTCGTACTCAATATTTTTTAGAGAACAAATTTGTCTATGGATTTTTAGGAACATTTGGTCCTTGGCATGGCACCGAAGTACTAACAGAAGCTTTTGGAAAACTCTTACAACAAAAACCTGAGTTACGTGGTAAAATTGCCTTGCTCTTAGTAGGTGATGGTAAAACAATGCAATTAGTACAACAAGTTATAGAACAGTATTCAATTCAAGATTCTGTCATTCTATCAGGGTTAGTACCACAAGAACAAGGTCCTTTTTATTTGGCAGCTTGTGATGTATTGGTTTCTCCAAATATTAACAATCCAGATAACTCAAAATTCTTTTGTTCACCCATCAAGCTTTTCGAATATATGTCAATGTCGAAGCCTATCATAGCTTCTGATTTGGAACAGTTGGGAGAAATATTACAACACAAAGAAACTGCATTGTTAACAGAACCTGGAAATGTAGAGCAATTGACTGATTCACTCTTCACTCTCTACACCAATAAAGAATTACGTGATACAATGGCGGTTACAGCAAGAAAAGAAGCGATAGAAAAGCATACATGGAAAATGCATACGCAGAAAACACTAGATTTTCTAAAATCTCTTTAATATTTCACCCTTATTTGCAAGTTACTTGCATTTTGCATATATTTGCATTAACATTAATTTACTTTGAGGAATTTTGATGAAAGCTGTCCTATTTATCGTCATTGGTTTAGTTTCTACTTTCTTTTTGTCATGTTCCCATTCACATGACCATGATGAACATACTGAAGCCTATGGTGTGGTTCTCTTTGATTCTAATAATATGGAGGTTTTGAGAGTTCAAAATGGTAATCCATCTGATTCAATCAGAGTTCAAGTAGACTCAGTTACAAAGGTCTACACGGTTAAATTCTTAGATGAGAAAAATGAAGTTTTTACTCCTTCCGATGATGATTTGACTATGAAGTTGACATTCGGAAATGGTACTATTGCTTCTGAAACAATCTCTAATAAATGGAACTTAACGGTCAAAGGACTTTCCGTTGGAACTACTTCATTGAGAGTATCACTTTTTCACAATGATCACGCTGACTTTGTTTCTGCTCCAATTTATGTAGCTGTTCGATAGATTGTTGGTAGTAAAAACAATGAGATTGACATTTTTTATAGTTACAGTATTATTCTTTATTCAATATCATTTACTTTTTTCTCAAGAAAGCATAATTACAGGGTATGTTCAAGATTCTAAATCTGGTATAGCGATATCTCAATGTACGATATTGTTCCTACCCTCAAATCTTTCTTTAAAAACTGATAAAAACGGTTATTATATTGCCCATGTACCCTCCTCGCCTAAGGTTGATGTAATTATTACGCATCCATTATTCAAAGAATCAAGACAGTCAATTATCTTATCAAAAGAAGACACTACCAAACTATCCATTACATTGATTCCGTCAACATTTTCTACTAAAACAATCCTCGTAGAGGATGATCACTTTCATAATGGAATCAGACAAGGAGAATCGGACATCTTAGTTTCTGGAGATTTTTTACGAAAAAATCTTACCTCAACAATTGGAGAAACAATGAAAAACATTCCAGGAATTTCTGTGCAATCTATGGGTGCATCAACAGCCCGTCCAACATTAAGGGGAATGGGAATGGATAGAGTATTGCTCTTCGAAGATGGTCAGAAAAGTGGTGATTTGTCTGCTACATCAGCAGATCACGCAGTTTCAATTGATCCTCAATCCATCGACCATATTGAGGTGATTCGTGGACCTATGGCATTTCTCTATAGCTCAAATTCAATTGGTGGAATTATCAATGTTACAAGGAATACAATACCGACTGTGTTGCCTAAAGACATACAAGCTTCATCACAACTATTTGGGGAATCTGTAAGCAAATTGGCATCTCTTTCAGGTAAAATCGAAATCCCATTTTCTAAAGTGTCTTTACGTTCGGATGTTTCATATAAAAACAGTCAACCGTATTTTACTCCCATTGGTGTATTGAGAAATACGCAGTCTTCAATGTTCAACACTTCTATTGGAGGAACATATTTTGGTGATAAGGGATATTTTGGAGGAGGGTTTTCTCTTTTTACAAATAATTATGGAATACCACCGGATTCTTTACTTGGTCATCCTAATGGAGTCACCGTTTCTATGATGAAATCTCGTGTAGAAACAAAAAGCGAATTGTTTTTTCCAGAAGAATTGTTTTCACATATAGAGTTATTAGGAAGTTTTATAGATTACTCTCACAAAGAAATTGAAGCTAATGGAAGGGTTGGAATGTCATTCTCCCTCAAAACATCTTCTTTGACAGCACTTTCCGATGTCTCTACTTCCGTCAAAGATTCTAAGACAAAAATAGGTCTTTGGATGGAACATCGGAATTTTCAAAGTGGAGGATTTACCTTTACGCCAAATACCAATGAATTTTCTTCAGCAGTGATGACGTATCATTCATTTGAAAGAAACAGTCTTTCCTTCGATATTTCATTGCGCTATGATGTTCGCTCAATTCTTCCGTTTATGAATGATTCATCTGTTGCTGGAATGGTTGAAAACAAAGTGTTTGCGAATATATCTGGTGCTATTGAAACAGTCTACAACAAGCACAAAGATGTTTCTTTTGGTACAAGATTCTTACGTACTTTTCGGGCACCTATGACAGAAGAATTATTCTCAGAGGGTCCACATTTGGCTGCATATTCTTATGATGTTGGAAATGCGTCTTTGGAACAGGAACTTGGTACATCAATAGAAGCATTTACAACATTATCGAATGAAACATTTTTTTCAAAAATGTCCGTTTATGCTACCTATTTTCAGAACTTCATTATACCTGTGAATACTGGACAAAGATCGTTACGAAGAAACGATTTGTTTTTGTATCGATATATAGGTCAAGATGCTCTTTTTTTAGGATATGAAATCCAAGCTGAATGGAAACTTACAAAGTTTTTCAATCTTAGTGCAAATTCCTTTTACACCTATGCACGATTTGTAGAATCAAAACAGTATGTGCCAAGAATCCCACCATTAATTTCTTCGTTAGATTGTGTTTTTCGATATAACACTCTCGAAGCTAGTATTGGAGTAACAAATGGAGTAGCACAAAGAAATTTAGGTGAATTTGAAACAGAAACGCCAGGATACACACTTTTGAATCTTAAAGCTCAATACCATTTTCAATGGAATACATCTCTTCACAGTATTACTTTTTCGATTCTCAATGCTACTAATCAATTGTATAGAAATCATCTAAATCGTATAAAGGAAGTTGCACCTGAACAAGGGATTAACGCAAGGTTGCTCTATTCTGTTTTTATTTAGTTACAATTATTTTTTCAGTTAGTATTGTCTATTTCATTTTTTTTGTTATTTTTACCATTCACTATCAAATCAATATCCCGCATAGGTCATGGTCTTACTTCGGAATATTTTGTTTTTTCTAATGCTTTTTGTCAGCACTTTCACTACTCAGAATGTGCTTGCACAACGTTGGGAAAAAGTGACGAATATTCAACCACAATACAACTTACCGACTGATTATTACTTAGACATTTATTTTCTTCCTTCGAATCCACTTCTTGGCTGGGCATGTGGGTATAATGGCAAAACAATTCGTACTACTGACGGTGGAGTATCTTGGATAGGCTCTACTATTTCTAATGGTCTAATGTTAGAATCGATTCACTTTTTATCTGCCACAATAGGATATACAAGTGGTCCTAATGGAGTTTTCAAATCTATTGACGGTGGAGCTACTTGGACCAATATAAGCAACGGATTATCTGGAATGTGGGGATTATATTTTCTTTCTGAAGACTATGGAATTGTTATTGGGGGAGGTTGTGATACAAACCAGCAATTTAATATAACTACAAATGGTGGCACAACGTGGACGACTTCACAATACTCCGTCCCTAATACAGGTTTAACCGATGCAATTTTGTTATCAGATGGTGTTGGTTTTGCTTCTTCGAGTGGTAGAATCTGGAAATCTATCGATAGTGGTAGAACTTGGAATATTGCATCTTCTACAGGTGACGTTGGATGGCAAGAGGAAATAACCTTTGTTGAGGGTTCTATGGCAGTTCCAACTGCCGGAGACAATTGTACTGGTGGTACAAATGGTTCTCTCCGCTTTTCTATTGATTCTGGTATTACATGGCGAAGCTTCAATGTGTCGTATAATATGTTTGGTACCTTTGTTTTAGATAGCGTTACCGCATGGGGATGTGGATTAGGTGGTGCAATTTATCAAACAACTAATGCTGGTATTTCATGGGAATTAAAGAACTGTGGGATTGGTATAGCTGATTTGGATGATGTTTTCTTTATTGATGAAAATAATGGTTGGGTTGTTGGAAATGGTGTTTTTCGATTGGTACCTGCTTCGAGAACAATATCTCGAAATCAAATAGATTTTGGAACGATTTGTATTCCAGGTTCAAAATTAGAGCTAATTGGAGCAGTAAATTCTTCGTTTACAGATGTTACTGTAACTGCAAATTTCATAACAAATGATGATAATGCTTTTTCTATAGCAAATCAAGACCAACAACCTTTCGCCGTTGGGAATTGTGAGCAACGATCTCTTGGGTTATTTTATCAACCTTTAACAGAGGGTCCAAAATCTTGTAGCGTTCAAGTCACTTTTTCTTCTGGAGAATCTTATATTGTAACAGCAGTTGGCAATGCAACTTCACGAAAATCTTCTCCTGCAGATACCATTGTGTTTTTTGATACTACTCAGTGTAATACACTTCAATATGTGAATGCTCTTTGGTACAATACTGGTAATGTAGAAGAAAACATTTCAACTGTAACAATTGATTCTGGAAGCTCTTCTATTTTATATCTATCTCCTCCTACATTACGTGTTCCACCCAGAGATTCTATCAATGTAGTATATTCAGTTATTCCATTAGATACTGGATGGATTTCTACGCGATATGGCTTTACTGTAGAACCATGTAATAACAGTTCGTTCCAGCATTTATTTGTCTATGGTAAATCTTCTATTCTTACAACAGAAGATACAACAAAATTTAGAAGTACGTGTGATGAAATATCCTTTGACTCTCTCTTAATAAAAAATAATGGAAACGATACGTTACTACTTACAAATCCAAGAGTACTTGGTTTTCAATCATCAGCTTTTGAGTTAGTTTCTTTTTCAGATGGGTCAGATGCATTTCAACCGATGAAAATTGCTCCAAAGGATAGTATATATTTAATCATAAGATTCCTTGATGTATTTCAAGGAAATGTCTCAGCACAATTAGAGTTTTTTACAAATGATTCAACGAAAGTCAGAGGTAATAAAGTAATTTATAAAGGAACATTATTGGGATTTTGGGGAGCTCCAAATTTAACAAGTAACAAAAAGAATCTTGATTTTGATTCAGTCTGTGTAAGAACTTTCACATCAGATACGATAACCATTTATAACAATGGCGTTGTTTCTTCTGATTTCGTACCATTCGATTATGATACTACTAATTTCAAGCTAACTCCTGTAATTGGTAACTTCCCAGTAATCATATCACCGAATGATTCTTCCAGAATTATAGTTACTGCAAATCCACAATTAAGAGGATGGATTCGGGATACAATTTGGTTAGTTTCTACAAACTGTGATTCTGAAAAGTTTATTGTTGCATCTGTTTTTGGTATAGAAGGTGTCCTTATTGCCACCCCTTCTACTATAACGCATCAAATTATTCAATCTTCATTTGATTCTACGTCGCTAATTGTAAAAAATATAGGGAATATTCCAATTGAAGTAAGCTCTGTTTCATTTGTTCCAGCCAATCCAAAATTAGAGATAGTATTCCCAAAAAATCCTAAAGTGGTAGCTCCAAATGATACTTTTTCAATCCTCTATAAATATACCGCAGGTTTACGAGAAACTATTCAATCTACAATCCAAATAGTTCCTAAAACAGATAATTGTACACAACCTCTACAAGTACCCGTGGTTATTCGTGGAGTTGGCTCAATGTTGACAACAAATGATTCAACAATGAATTTAGAACTACGATGTTCTACTGCAACAGTTTGTAAACCACTTTCAATTTTTAACCAGGGTATAACTCCTGATACAATCAAAAGTATTGAAATTATTTCATCCACTCCAAATCCAATTGAATTAGCGAATCCTATTTTAAGTGGGACTCTCATTCGTGCAGATGAAACACTTTCAATGTCAGTTTGTTTTACTCCAAATTTTGAAGGATTGCAAATTGATACAATTCTTATCAATACTGCAAATTCAGACAAACCTCTAGTTGTTGTAGTTAATGCGAGTTTTTATAGAACAAATACCACATTAGAAGATTCACTTATTGATTTTGGAGTAGTTTATATCTGTGATTCAGTAAAATCAATTTCAAAATTGATGATAAATACTGGTAGATTAGATGATACTTTAGATTTTGTTTCTTCGTTATCAATTGTATCACCACATTGGAATACACCCCAAACATTACTGGTAAGAGGTAATGATTCTTCTCTGTTTTCTCTAACGAATACTCCCTCAAGTTTTGAAACAGTTGTAGAAGGAATTTATACAGCAACATTTGTTTACCGTTCTAGAATATGTGGAAATCTCATTACTATTCGTGTTCAGGCAGATTACAAAAATCCTAAAATCTCCCTTTCAAAAAACATGTTAGATTTTGGAACTGTATGGATGGATGAAGTACGCATTGATTCCATTTTGTTAACTAATTCATCATCGAATCAAGTAACGATTCTACAAGGAATTTTTGATAATTCTCAACTTGGTTTCAGTTGCAATCCATTAGATTTTCCTATACAATTAGAACCAGATTCTTCCTATCAACTAAAAGTAATCTTCACTGCAACAGTCGAAGGAATTTCTTCGTCGCGGTTGCAATTATCGCTTCAATCTGTATGTACAGATTCATTATTTGTTGATTTAACAGCAAACGTTCCGTATGAGGTTTATTCTGCAGCATTTGGAATAGAAGATAAAACTGGAATGCCTGGCGAAGAAGTTATTTTCCCCATACTATTATATGACAGTTTATCAAGAGCAAAAATAGACTCTATAGATTTTAAAATTTATTTTGATGGACGTTTACTTTCTCCTAAAGGAATATTGCTTCCATGGACTTTTCCTCCAAGGTTTATACCTTATGATTTTCAAAATGATGTACTTTCTTTTTCAATTCCTCAAAATGAAACCAAGGATTTAGGACGTCAACCGATGCAACTTGCTCGTATTGTTACAAGAGCTTTATTAAATAAACCTGATAGAACCCCATTGAACTTTCTTTCCATTGTTCCAATAACGAACAAAAGAGTGAATACATCTTTCAAAAATGGTTCGTTCTTAATAAATGTTTGTGGTATAAGAAGTGGATTAGAATATTTACCAACAGCAATTGTTGCAATCCCTCATCCTGTGATTACAACACCTACGATAGATATCTCAATTCTATCTACAGGAGAACAATTTGTAGATATTGAGATTTATTCACTTTTAGGGCAACCGTTAACTTTCATCAGAAGTCAACTAACATCATCACAAGAAAAGATAGTGTCTCTTCCTTTAGGTCTCAATGGGAATGGAACTTATTTTTTGGTTGTAAAAACACAATATGGAGAACTGTTTCAAAAACAAATAATACTTCAACGTTAGAAAATAGAAGTTAGTTAGTTGTTTAATCCACCTTCACGAATCCATTGTTTGATACCGTCTATTTGATTTTGATTAACTCGTTGTGGAATATTCCATGCAAAATGATTCACTTTGCCTTCAAGTAATTGAATGAGTAAATTTTGTTCTGGAGGAAGATTAGGTGCTACTAAACCAGGATATTCGATCATTACATACGTATATTCAGTTACGCGTAAATTTCCTGCTCTACTTTCAGTAGAATGACAGCCACCTAAACCACAACTTAATGTTAAAAACGGTTGTATATGATTTATATAACTCACGTTTTTTTCTGGAAATACAACCTGTGACGGATCGGTTATAGTATTTGAATTACAACAGAGACAACAAGCACTGATGTAAAGTAAAACGAGTATATTAATAACTTTCTTTTTCATTTGGAAACTGTTCTTGTTCGATGTCATCAATATAATTTTTCGTAGCTGTGAGCATATTTTCATACATAGTCATATATTTTCGCACAAAACGTGGATTAAAATCAACAGTTAACCCAAGCATATCAGAATAGACTAAAATTTGACCATCACAACCAGCACCTGCACCAATCCCAATAGTTGGAATTGATAACCCTTTTGAAATAGAAGTAGCTAATGTAGCAGGTATTTTTTCTAAAACTATAGCACAAGCTCCAGCTTGTTCTAAATTCAGAGCAGCGGTTCTAATTGCTTCTGACTCCTCTTCATCCTTACCTCTGACTTTATAAGAGCCAAATTTATGGATACTTTGAGGAGTAAGTCCGAGATGTCCTAATACTGGTATACCACTATTTGTCATATTAAAGACTGAATCTAAGACAATTGATGTTGCTCCTTCAAGTTTTATTGCTTCCGCACCGGCTTCTTTTAATAGTCTTCCAGCATTACGAAAAGCTTCTTTTGCATCAACTTGATAGGACATAAATGGCATATCTGCAACAACCAATGAACGCTTAACACCTCTTATGACAGCTTTAGTATGATAAATTATCTCCTCAATCGTAACAGGAATAGTGGTTTCATGCCCTTGAACAACATTCCCCAAAGAATCACCAACCAAAAGCATATCTATACCAGCTTCATCTAAAATTCGAGCTGTGAGTGCATCATAAGCAGTCAAAGAAGTTATTTTCTTTCCCGCTTCTTTCATTTCTTGCAAGGTTCTTGTCGTTACTTTTCGTTGTTTTAGTGATTCTATAAGAGTCATATTTTGTAGATTTAATTTAGTATACTTTTATACAGAAGTGTAAAGATAAAAAAAAGTGCTGTACAATCAATACATAATTGTACAACACTTAAAAAAAACAGTTTATATATCTACTGAAAATTAGGTTCCAGCGTTATAATCATTCATATATTTCACTTGTTCATCAGTCAAGATATCAATCGAAATACCCATTGTTGCTAATTTAGTAGCAGCAATAAATTGATCTTGCTCTTCAGGAATATCAATAACTTCTACAGGAAGTGGATTTCCAGATGTATGAGATTCGATGATACGAACGTGAGAAAGGAATTGATTAGCAAATGACATATCCATTACTTCCGAAGGATGTCCTTCAGCAGCAACTAAATTTACTAAACGACCTTCAGCAAGTAAATAGATTCTTTTACCATTTTTCAAAAGATATTCTTCACAATTAGGACGAATTGTTCTTTTGCTAACTGACACTGACTCTAATTCTTTGATGTTAATTTCTGCATCGTAGTGACCTGTATTACAAACGATAGCACCATCTTTCATAGATTCGAAATGATGTTTACGAATGATGTCTTTCACACCAGTAGCAGTACAGAAAATATCTCCTACTTTTGCGGCTTCGTCCATTGTCATAACTTCATGACCTTCTAGAGTAGCTTTGATAGCTGCAGTTGCTTTTACTTCAGTAGCAATAGTGTTCGAACCCATACCTTTAGCACGTTTCAAAACTCCAGAACCGCAGTGACCGTAACCAGCAACAACAAAGGTTTTTCCAGCTAACATAATAGAAGTTGAGCGGACAATACCATCAATTGTAGACTGACCAGTACCATACACATTATCAAAATCCCATTTAGTTTCTGCATCATTTACAGCAATTACAGGATAGTATAATTTCTTTGCAGCACTTCTTGCACGTAGGCGTTGAACACCGGTAGTTGTTTCTTCACTTCCACCTATAACAACTGTTTTTGCATAATCTTCATAACGTTCATGAACAGTATCAATCAAATCACAGCCATCATCTAATGTTAAATGAGGACGGAAATCTAGGGTTCTGTCAATACACCAGTAGAAATCTTCATGATTGCCATACCAAGCAAAAATAGAAACACCTTCATTTGCTAAAGCGGCAGCAACAGCATCATTAGTAGAAAGTGGATTACAACCAGACCAAGTCAAGTCTGCACCAGCATCAATAAATGTTTTGATTAAAACTGCAGTTTCTTTAGTAACATGCAAACAACCAGCAATTTTGTACCCTTTAAAAGGTTGAGTTTTTTTGTATTTTTCACGTAAACTCATGAGAACAGGCATGTGAGCTTCCGCCCATTCAATAAGCAATTTTCCTTCTTCTGCCAATTCAATATTACGTACGCAATAGACACCTTCTTTTTCGTGAAATTGTCCAGTAGCTTTTTTTGGAGGCAATCCTGACATATTTTTATTTATCGATTAATGATTAAAAGTTTTAGATAGTCTTAAACAAATCAACAAGGTTAATTTGTTCCCAAGGAAATTCATTTCTACCAAAATGACCATACGATGCTGTTTGTTGGTAAATAGGACGTCTCAAAGCGAAGCGTTCTATGATTCCATGAGGGGTTAAATTTATATTTTTAAGAATAAAATCTGCAATGACAGTATCGGCAATTTTACCAGTTCCATTGGTGTTTACAAAAATTGAAACAGGATCTACGACACCAATCGCATATGATAATTGAATAGTACATTCAGTAGCTAATCCAGCAGAAACAACATTTTTTGCCAAGTGTCTTGCTGCATACGCGGCTGATCTATCCACTTTGGTTGGATCTTTTCCAGAAAATGCTCCTCCACCATGAGGTGCTTTTCCACCGTAAGTATCAACTATGATTTTTCTACCAGTAAGACCAGTATCGCCGTGAGGTCCACCTATTTCAAATTTCCCTGTAGGGTTAATATGATACTTTGTTTCTGATGATAATAATTCTTGAGGAATTGTTTGGAAGATAGCGTGATTTTTTACATCTTCGATGATACGTTCTTGTTTAACTGATGGATCATGTTGAACTGATACAACAACGGTATCTACACCCAAAATTTCACCAGTATCAGAATATTTCAATGTAACTTGTGATTTGGAGTCGGGACGTAAATATGGCATTTTACTTGATTCGTGCTTACGAATATATGCTAATTTTTGAAGTATTTTATGAGAATACATCAATGCAGCTGGCATCAACTCAGGAGTCTCAGAACACGCATATCCAAACATAATACCTTGATCACCAGCTCCACCAGTATCAACTCCCATCGAAATATCAGGTGATTGTTTGTTGATAACATTTACAACGGCACAAGAATCTGCGTCGAAACGATATTCCGGTTTGGTATAACCAATTTCACGAATAGTTTCACGAACAACTGTTTGCAAATCTACATACGAATTGGTAGTTATCTCACCACCAACAACTAAAAGTCCGGTAGCAGCAAAGCACTCACAAGCAACTCTTGCCATTGGGTCTTGGCTAAAGATTGCATCTAAGACAGCATCGGATATCTGATCACAAATTTTATCTGGATGTCCTTCAGAAACAGATTCTGAAGTAAAGAGGTAGGTACTCATTCAAGAATAGTAAGGTTGATAAATGCTTGAAAAGCGTAAATTTTCTATATCGTTGTTCCAACGAATAGGTTGTAATTTAATTGTAAAATTACGGTTCTTACATAGTTAAAATGACGCTAGAGTCCCCAACATTTACCGAGGTAAATGTTCCTGTTAATTCGACATATTCACCAATGATAGAATTTTCTAATAACGACGAAGACACTTCGGCATTAGAATTAACAATGGAATTTTTCAAAATAGAATCTTCAATGACTACATTATCTGAAATGGTAACGTGAGGACCAATTACTGAACGTCGAATTGTAGCAGAAGGAGAAATATAGACTGGAGGAATAATTATAGTATGATCTAATTGAATCGTTGTTTGGTCGATTGTATCTAACAAATATGCGTTTGTTGCAAGTAAGGTTTCAGGCTTTCCACAATCAAACCATTTGCTTACTTCAATTGCAGTAAAATTCTCGCCTTTTTCAAGCATTTTCTGCAAGGCATCAGTTAATTGAAACTCGCCTAATGTTCGTTCATTATTTTTGATATTTGTATCTAATGTTTCCATCAGTACTTTTGCGGAGGAAAAATAATATAGACCGACAATTGCACTATTACTTGTTGGATTTTGTGGCTTTTCAACAAATCTTTTCACTTTTTTTGTATCAGATTCCATTTCAACAATACCAAATCTACGAGGATCTGCGACTTCTTGAATCGCAATCATATGATTTGAACTATCCACAATCGTATCTAATGGAGCTTTAATTATAGTATCACCTAGAATTACTAACAACTGGTCAGTTGGATTTATATATTCTTTAGCAACCCACAATGAATGCCCTAATCCTTCTCGATGCTCTTGAAAAACGAAGGTTACATTGACTGAATAGTTCTTTGCAACATAGTTTTTAATAGCCTCTGATTTATACCCAACAATAATAATAATATCAACAATCCCAATAGCAATCACACTATCTAATATATGACCAATTATTGGCTTTCCGGCTACATTTAACAATGCTTTCGGTTGAGAAAAAGTGTGAGGACGTAATCTTGTTCCTATTCCTGCAGCAGGAATTATAGCTTTCATATTTTTGGTTCTTTTTTGCTATTGTATCGTAATGACCTGACCTATACTTACTTTGTCAGAAGATAACTTGTTAACTTTTATAATACTGTTCGTTGAAGTATCAAACTTTTTCGCAATTGAATAGAGTGTGTCCCCTTGACGAACTATATACTGATTCTGTTTACCTACGTTTTCGATTTTTTCGAGAAGGTCCGGATTTTTTTTTTTGTTGTCTGCAATTCCTTGCTTCTTTGTTGTCTTTTTATTTGGTGCAGGAACCTTTATGGTTTGACCCAATTTGACTGATGTTTCGTTGGATTTTAATTTGTTTAATTTCACCAATACATCTAAAGAAGTTGAATATTTACTAGCTATCTTGGTAAGAGTCTCACCTTTTTTTACAATATGATTGATAGTTGCTACATCCGTCTCATTGCTCGACATACCAGTACTCTTTGACGCAATTCCTGTAAATTCTAACTTGATTTCTGTACCTTTTTTCAAGACATCACTGTTATACGGTAATTTATTCCAAGTACGGATATCTGTAATTCTAGAACCGTAAAGTTTAGAAATAGCATATAAGGTTTCTCCATCTCGAACTACGTGAGTAATCCATTTTTTTGAGTTACTCGCAACTTCTTTTGATTGAACCTTTGTAGTCTCTTTTGTTAGATTCGATTGGTTTTGTTGTTTTTGAGTAGTAGAAGATTCTTCTCCAGCAGATGTACTTTTCTTTTGGAAAATTGTCGATTGAGAAGAATTTTTGTTTGCTTCTACTTCATTATCATTTGCTAATGTCTCTTGTTTTGATTGAACCATTCCTTTCATTCCTATTCGTGAAATAGGAATACGAATTTCTTGTCCATCTTGTACTTTGTTTTTATAGGAGCTTAATTCGTTGAGGTTTGCTACTTCAATTGGAGAAAGTGTGTACATCTTTGCTATTGACTGAACAGTCTCGCCTTTTTGAGCTGTATGGAAAAACCACGGAGCTTTTTCCTCAGGTGTCAACTTTTCAAAATTTGCAGCGAATGTTCCAATTGAACCTTGAGGAATTCTAATTCTATATGCTTTTGCATTTGGAGGAGTAATACCTTGTAACAACTCTGTATTCAATTCACGAATTTCTTCTTCAGATGTTCTTGCACATTTTGCTATTACTGCTAATGTAATAGGTTCTCGAACTGTATAGGTATCAAATTTGTATTCTTTATCGTAATTGATACCAGAGATATCAACTCCATATTGTTCAGGATTTGCAGCTACTAAACTAGTGGCAATGAACAAAGGAACATAGTTTCTTGTTTCTTTGGGTAAGTTATCTCGAATATCCCAAAACGTGACATTGTCTCCTAATCCAGCTTTTCTCATTCCTTTACGAACACCACCAGGACCGCAGTTGTAAGCAGCAAGTGCCAAATGCCAGTCTCCAAAACGATTGTATAGGTCGTTTAAATGCGTCAAACCAGCACGAGTGGCTTTTTCAGGGTCTCTTCGCTCATCAATCCACGGAGTTACTTTTAAATCATACATTTCTCCAGTTGAACGAATAAACTGCCATAAACCTACAGCCTTAGCTGGAGATTCGATAGTAGGGTTTAATCTGGATTCTATCATCGAAAGATGAATGATGTCTTCAGGAACTCCTACTTCAGCAGCTACTCGTTTATACATAGGGAACCAACGTCCAGATCGAGTAAGTACATCTGTCAAAAATCGTTTTCCTGCATTATTTTTCGTTAGAAATTCAACATTCTTATCAACATGTTCATTAACAACTAATAATTCAGATGGTCCTGCTTGAACAGTTTGCTTTTTTGGAACTTCAGAAAATTGTTCTTTTCTTTTAGGGTTGAATAAAACTTCTTGTTCGTAAGCTTCATTGTAATCACTTGCTTCTTGAAAAAGAAAATTTCTTAATGTTACCACAGAAGAATTTGTTGGGAGCAAGTCAATACGCTGAATGTAGGTTTCATAATCTTCCACAATAGTTTGTGCTAAATCTATAAAATCTTCATTGAGAGTAATACCTGAGTATGTAACAAGTTCATTCAATGCAGAAAGAGCTTCTTCAAAAAATTTCGCAGTTGAAAGTGTATCGTTTTGTTCCAAATATGTTAGTCCACGCAAATATTTTTGCTTAGAAAACTCCAATGTTTCATTAATATAGGATATCTCTTCAGGCGACAAGAACGGTTTTGTAGGAAGAAGAGTATCTTTTGATAGGAATTGGGTTTTCGAACCAACAGTTGTTCCAACAGAAGCAGTTGTTGTTGTAACAGATGCTACTGAAAGGAACAAAGAACAGCAGATCACCATAAGGATTTTTTTTGCCATTAGGGTACCTCGTTAATGGTAGAGAAATTTGAGTACGATAAATCGAATACAATTATACGTAAATTAAGACAAAGTAAAAAACTCTTACGTTTAATTCTTCTTAAATTGGAGAATTATTCTTGGAATTTTTCAATTATTATGAAAATTCAACGTACTCTTTGCTTCGAATTACGTATTTTTGTTGAAATTATTACATCCACAAAAACTTTACCAATTATTTAATAACGGAGTTTTCTATGCAATTTTATGTTGATTCTGCCAATCTTTCTGATATTCGCCACGCTGCTTCCTTAGGCTTTTTGAGTGGTGTTACTACTAATCCAAGTTTACTTGCAAAAGAAGATCCATCTTTAGATGTGAAACAAATCATAAAAGAAATTCATTCTTCTGTTGGTGGTCATTGTTCAGTAGAAGTTAATTCTACCGATACTGACGGTATGTTGCGTGAAGCTGATGAAATATTACAATGGTTTCCTGAAGCTACAATTAAAATCCCAATGATTCCTGCCGGACTTTCTGCTGTTCGACGATTAGCACAACAAGAAATCCCAACAAATGTAACCTTGATTTTTACTGCCAATCAAGCTCTTGCGGCTCATAATGCTGGAGCAACGTATGTGAGTGTTTTTGTTGGAAGATTAGATGACATTTCAACAGAAGGAATCCAAGTCGTTCGTGATACTGCAGAAATTTGGGATTTACATAGTTTAGATTCACAAATAATTGCTGCTTCTCTGAGACATCCTCTTCATGTTCTAGAATGTGCAAGAGCAGGTGCTCATATTGCTACAGTGCCTTACAAAGTGTTAATGCAAACCTTGAATCATCCATTAACGACCAGTGGCGTACAAGCATTTGTAGATGATTACAAAAAAATGATGGCTGCTAAATCGTAAAATAGAATATTTTTTTGAAAAATTCGACTTAAGATAACATTTATCAAAATGGTACTTTTGTCGAATTTTTTTGTTTTAGCCATGAAAAAAACATCTATACTCTTCATTCTCTTCATTTTTGTTCTTTCTGTTTTCGAAACCTTTTCGAATGACAAAATGATTGGAAAAAAAGCATACAATTTCACCTTACGAGATCAACATGACAATACTCACTATTGGACCTCATTCAAAGGTAAGCCTACCATTATCATTCTTAGTGATAGAGCCGGAAGTGATTTCGTGGATAACTGGGTAAAACCGCTTCAAAAATCTTTAGCCTCAAAAGTGAAATTTGTACCTGTAGCAGAAGTTAGTTCTGCCCCTGGATTTGTTCATGGACTTATTCGAAATGGAATACGAGATAAATACAATTATCCTTTGTATTTAGATTGGGAAGGCGACACTTACAAATACTATCAATGTAAGCCAGAAGTACCAAACCTCTATTTTGTTGGTTCAGATGAAAAAATCGTACTTACAACCGCAGGGAAAGGTTCTAAAACGGAAGTAACTTCATTTATTGATAGCATTGAAAAGTTGTTAAATTTTAACTCAAAATAACTTCGGCAACGACTCAGCCAAATATTGATATTCATCCTCAGTATTATACAAAAACGCTGAAATCCTAAACCACATTTTATTATTGAAAGGCATAAATGGCATTTGAATAGATCGTTCACTTCTAAGACGTTTATTCAGTTGTAATTTGGCTTCTTCATTGGGTGAAATGTCAAAAGGTAAATGCAATGTTGCCATTGTTGTTAGAAACGATTCTGGAGCAGGTGATTCTATTGCTAACACTGAAGTTAAAATAGCTCTCCCTTTGAGGAGCAATGCTTTGTTTTTCCTTGTAATTTCTTCTACACCTCCCCATTCTTGAATCAAATCTAAGACATCTGGCAAACATAAAATAGAAGTCAAATCCTTTGTTCCTGTCCAATCGAATTCAGAGATAAATCCTGCTTTATAGTTATGGGAAATAACGGTTGGATGAGTAAAAGGCGCCATTTCTTTTGACGTCCACAAAAATGCTGTCCCTTTAGGAGCACATATCCATTTGTGACAATTACCTGTGTACCAACTTGGCTGTAATTCATCTAAATTAATTGGCACATTTCCTGGTGCATGAGCACCATCAATGAGTGTATAAATCTCTAATTCTTTACAAATTTGAATAATTTCTTCTATTGGAAATAGAATTCCTGTTGGAGAGGTGATGTGGTCAATTACAACTAATTTTGTAGCAGGAGTAATTGCATTTTTTACAGCTTGTATTATTTCGTCTTTGTGAGAAATTGGAAAAGGAACTTCAGCAGTTACTAAACGTACACCAGTAGAATCTTGAAGATAAAGCAACGTTTGCCATACTGCTCCATAGACATGGGATGTTGTAAGTATTTCATCCGAAGATCTTAGTACTGGCAATAGAGATCGTAAAACAGCGTTCACGCCTGAAGTTGCATTTTCTACAAAAACAATTTGTTCAGAGGAAGTATGTAAAAAATCTGCTAATCTTTCAGCAGAAGCACGAATAAGTTTTGGAGCGATTTCCATCATAAAATAGACAGGATCTTCTTCCATCGTCGAACGCCATCTAGCTTGAGTTGCTAAAATAGACTTAGGAGTTGCTCCAAAAGAGCCGTGATTTAAGAATACTATTGAAGGGTCTAAACCCCATAATTCTTTATATGGATTTTGCATACTATCTCTTAAGATTCATATTTTTGTTGGTTTTGTACTTTTTTAACTATGCTTAAATCATGAGAAAGATCTACAATATTCCGAATAACTCCTTGCGTCATTCCAAAGTAAATTTCTTCAAAACGATTGTAGGTGACATCGTCAACGGGGGTGAGCAAATCTGCAATATCTGTACGTAAATCATTAAGACCTTTTGCAAATTCTTGTTCCAAATGCTGATATCCTTCTTGGTCAGATGTCATTGTTCGTAATTTTGAAAACACATTCCATACAAATGTGCCATTGACAATTATCTTTGAAACTAAATCACCACTATCATAACTTGCACCACATTCGAAAATTGTTCCTACATCACCTCGTTTACGAAGATTGTCTCCAGAAAAAGTATCTAAGTAATCAAGAAAAGCGTTTGTGTCTGCTGATAATTCCATATTTTTGAAAAGATGTTCTACACTATTGTAAAGTACAAAAGTACAAATTTTCTCTTTCTTATTAATAAATAAAATTACATCCAAAAAATGAGCTCTTCTTTCTATCAATCACTTAATCCTTTTACTGAAGAAATCTTTCAGGAATATACTTTTACTTCAAATGATGAAGTTCAACGTACTTTACAACAATTGTCCCATTCACAAAAACAATGGAGTCTTGTTTCACTTCTAGAAAAACAAGCATCATTAAGATTGCTAAAACAAGAACTTCTCAAAAACAAAGAAACTCTTGCAGAGCTTATTACCAATGAAATGGGGAAACCACTCAATCAATCTCGAGCAGAAATTGAAAAGTGTACAACTCTTTGTGATTTTTATGCAGGAATTCAATCGTCAGTTTTTGAGGAAGAACTAACAATTGACGATACAAAAACTATCATTTCATATAAACCAATTGGGGTGATACTGCTCATAATGCCGTGGAATTTCCCTCTATGGCAAGTGTTACGTTGTGCAATACCTGCAATATTGATGGGAAATACAGTTTTACTCAAACATGCACCCAATGTTCCAGGATGTTCGCTTTTTATTGAAAATCTTTTTACTGAAGCATTTTCTACTAGTATCATTGAATATCCAATATTTAAAAGCTGTTTTGTATCGAATGAAACAGTCGCCGAATTGATTACATCCCCAATCATCCAAGGAGTTTCCTTAACTGGAAGCACCAATGCAGGAAAAATAGTCGCAAGTCTTTGTGGAAAAGCTGTAAAAAAATGCGTTCTTGAACTTGGTGGTTCTGATGCTTATATCCTTCTTGAAGATGCAGAATTATCCAGAGCTATAGATGCTTGTGTTACATCAAGACTATTGAATACCGGACAAAGTTGCATTAGTGCAAAACGGTTTATAGTTCACAAACGATTAGCTCGAGACTTTACTGACGGTATGAAAGAGGCTTTTGAGAAGAAAACGTATGGTGACCCAATGAAATCGTTTGACCTTGGCACCATTGCTCGAAAAGATTTGCGAGATGGTTTACATTCACAAGTACAGCGTGCTGTTGAAACTGGAGCGACCTGTCTACTTGGAGGATATATCCCCAAAGAAAAAGGATATTTTTATCCACCAACAATTTTGACTGATATTACACCAACTACATCTTCCTTTGATGAAGAATTGTTTGGACCTGTTGCTCAAATTATCGTTGCAGAAACTGATGAACATGCAATTGAACTTGCAAATAGTACTTCGTATGGTTTGGGAGGTGCAATTTTTTCTCGAGATGAGGAATATGCTCATAACATTGCACTCAACTTTTTTCACACTGGTTCAGTGGCAATCAATGACTTTCTTCGCTCCGATGCACGATTACCTTTTGGTGGAATAAAAGAATCTGGTTTTGGAAGAGAAATGGGTATACAAGGATTACGAGAATTTAGTAATTGTAAAACAATTCGATTTTCATAAATGAAGTTAGACTAAAACAACTCGGCTACCATACATCTTGCACTTCCACCACCAAAAGTTTCAATAGTTGAGACAGGTATCATTTGCAATTCACCATCTTTACGTAATTGTTGTTTTTGTTCTTCTGTTAACGCTCCAAATGCTCTTGCTGAACAAATCCATATTGCAGTATCCTTTGAGGTTTGAACTAACAGAATATTTGCAGCAAAATTTTCTAACTGCTCAAGTGTAATTTCGACGATTTCTTTTCCAGTTTGATGAAGAGATGAGTATACTTGAGACTTTTCATCTTCATTCGCAAAAATTTCTGAACAAATGACTGCTGTTGCAACACCCATTGACATAAGAACATTGGAATGATATATTGCAACACCACTGGGATGCTTTGTGGAAAATGTGATTGTTTTATACCCCGTAATTTTCTCCCATTCTTTCACGACTTCAATATTTTTTCGTTCTGATAATGCAGCATAAGCAATTTTATTGACTCTATCTAAAATGAGACTACCTGTTCCCTCTAAATACAAACCTTGATCTTCAAAGCTACTCAAATCAAATACTTGATCATACTTCCCAAAATCAATGATTAATTGCTTTAGTTCATCTCTTCGTTCTAAACGTCTATTTTTTGCCATCATAGGGTAAAAAATAATCGTCCGTTTGTCTGAAATCTCGGTATGGGTAGAAAACCAATTGTTAGGAAAGATAGAATCTGGCGTAACTACTTCTTTAGCATCTTGCACAACGAGAACATCAACGCCCATAAACTGCAATAACTCGTGAGATAGCTTTGTCTCTTTTTGAACAGTTTTTAGTAAATCACCTTCAAAAGAATTCATAGTCTGAAATGTATTCGAAGAAGCAGTTTCCTCGTTGGAACGAAAATGTAATGGAGCTACCATTAAAATTTTTTGTGTTAACATTGTTTTAGATTTGTGTATAAAAAACAAGGCACAATGTAATATTGGTACATCGTGCCTTAGTAAGAAAAAATAACGTTTATCGAAGAATTGAAATTGGAATTATAGATTGTTTCGCATTCGAAACTATGCGAACATAGTACATTCCTGTTGATAAATTATTTAATGTAATTGGTAAAAAGTGTGTTCCTTTGTCAATAGAGCCCTTATAAATAGTTGCTACAACTGTTCCCAGATTATCTATCACATCAACTGTAGTAGTCATAGGTTGGTTTACAGTCATTTCTACTGTAGCATTTGAACTTATTGGATTTGGGTAAACTGCAAATGTTGCAACTCTATCAAAAGATTCAGGATTTTTAACAGAAGTAATATTTCCAATTTTTACAGTATAAAATCCATTAGGAGCAGACATTGGTTTGTTCATCGATTTTCCATTATTACTTTCTGCATGAATATAATATTCGATTTCATCATTTTCAGCAAATTGTTGCAAAGCTAACTGACCAGAAAAATTAGAAGAACCCTCATTGGAAAGCGAAATCTCTTGCCATTGAGCTTCTCCTTTTTTTCTCCAAACAAAATTCGCAACTTTGATACCGCTTCTATTAGTGATTCGTGAAGTGATGTCATAGCTTTGCATAGTCACAGGGAAAGTACCTCTAACTGGAGCAAACTCGATACGAAGTGGATTTTCTGCAGGTATCTGCATGGTTACACAGTGCAATGCACCTCCACCCGGAGATAGTAATCGAGAATCTATTGGAACTACTTTGTATCCTGGCATTGCTCGTTTGTAATATTCAACGGCTTCAGCATCTAAAGTTTTATTTCCTGAGGTAGCATTTGAATATGTAGGGAAAATTAAGGTCTTGTTGACTTGAATACCATTGATGTAGTTTCGTGCATCTTGAGTATAATCAGTTCCTCGAGTAGAATATGAACCATCATCATTTGTAGGTAGTGGCATAGTTGGCAATTCGAAACTACGATTATAAGGACCATTCATACTACTAACCGCCCGGACATTGTTACGTACTCTGTTATAATCAGGGAATTGTTGATTGTTGTAAGCGTCCGGAAAATCTGAAGTCATAAATCGTTCTTCATCTAATTGTCGAAGATATAAATCTATATGCCCAGTACCTCCATCATGTTGTAATCGTTGCAAGATTGTTACTGAATCAACACCAAAGAGTCTTCGTATTGTATCTCGAATCTGAGAACTACTTATTGGTGATCTGAATCTGTAAACTGGATTTGTATTTGGCTTGAGATTAATTACTTGTCCTTCATTTTGAGCATTTGATTCAACAATTGCACTGCTAGTAAACACTCTACTCGTTCCATCTGTAAAGAAATTTCCACCCTCATTCATCAAAGAAGTTTGAAACACTTTATACCCTAATTGTGGAAGCAAATATACTCCCAATGAGTCATCATTTGCCCGACCTGGATAATAGGAGAAATCCATAAACGCCAGGCTATCTTGATCACCATAGTAGAATCCTAATGGAGTATAATCTCTTGCCCAAAATGCATTTCCTCCCTGAGGTATTAGAAAGAATCTATAATTTGTCAACGGTTTGTTTTGAGACAAACAATAGTTTTTGATATCCACGGAGTCTTGAGCAGAATGAATTCTAATCCAAACTGGAACTTCTTGTTGAATTGCATTTGCTAATTGGATCCATAATGCAGAATAAGGGCTATTGGGAAATACATCAGGTGTATATGAAGCAATTTCTACATGCAATGATGCAAGAACGCTATCTTCTTTGGATGGATTGTTCTGTAAAAACTGAATAATTCTTGCATATTCTTCATTTGAAAGCATTTTGAACCCAACATTATTCGAAATTGGATCTACTTCATTTCCATTTCCATCATAAGCATACATAGGCCAAGCAAGAAAGATAGCTTGCACTTCCTCTGTTTCTGCTGGAGTTCTGATGTTTGATGGTAATGGTTCACTTAGGGTTGTTTCAGCTTCTTTTGCTGAAAAAAGAAGCGTTTTTTTGAATGAATGTAATCCAATTTCTATTGGATTTGCTTTTGGTACACGACTATGAAATTTGCGAAAGTCGTTAATATCATACGTTGAAATTCGTTCTAAAAATATTTTTTTAGCTCGATGTTTTTGCTCAATCGTAATTGATGATTGTGCTGTCAGAGAATTGGTAGTTACAAAAATGACAAGTGCTAATAACAAACCTACCAAGTAGCTTTTCCGGTTTAATTCTACATTTTTCATAAAAATTAGATTGTTAAAAAAAGAACGGTTTTGGATTTGTGTCCAATTGTAGTAGAATTACAAGATTGATTTATATTGTTAAATTTTGTTAAAACGTAGCGTTTCCAAATGTTAGTATAAATATTGGTGAAGACACTTGTGAAAGTCTCACAGTTAAGTCTGTTCGTAAAAACAAGAGGAATTTATTTATACCCAATCCTACTTCATAATACCATCTATCAGAGGTTTGTGTTGTAGATTTTAAAAGTTCTGGTACTTCCATAGTTGAAATTGCTCCAAAATCTGTCCATGCTGCATTGAAGGTTGCTATAAATTCTAATCCAAATGAGGCAATATTTGGAATTCGCAAAATACCAGGTACTATTTCTCCCAAATTATGCTCAAGATTAAAGGAAAATATTCTATCTCCATAGAATTCTTTAACTCCCATAACTCTGAATACATCTCCAATTGGAGCTACATTTGATGCAACTGTTTCTAAACTATAGTAGTTTTGGGGTAAGACAGTACCGCGAGAAATTACTGAATGGAGAGTAATTGTTGTCTCCCATAAAGGTAACGATCGGAATTTCCAAAAGAAAGAACCTTCGTATTGTTGAAAATCAACAGCGGAAAACAAATATTCTTGAGATGAAAATTTCCCTTTCAATTGCATTCCAACTCGTGAGAATCTTCGTCGCGAGTTATAATTGAGATTCATCTCATATCCAACCATTCGTTGTGTTACATCAGCAATTTGTGGATTCTCTCTAAACAAGGCATTGCGATTGAAAAATGAAAATTGAGTATTCGTACGAGCTGTCGAATGATCTTCGTTTTTATAATACAGTTTTAAAGAATATGGATGCTCAAAATATTCTGGTCGAATAAACTGAAGCTGCCCAGCTCCAAATTGTATAAAGAACTCCATACCCCGATTGTAGTAATAATCTCCGTAGTCATTTTTAGTAAAAAGCGATAAGGTAGTAATTAAAGCATTTTGTACTCTATATGGCTCATCGCGTCGTTGAAGAACATCGTACACTGATGCTCCAAATTGGATTTGTCGTTTTACATCTGGGAAAAACACTGCTGTTGTTTGTCCATAATAACGATTATCAGAAAACCCATAACCAATTTTTCCTAACACTTCAAGATTATCACCAAGTTGATGAATCAACCCCAATCCGAGATACAAACCGTGAACTCTGTTAAATTTGAAAATATCGGTTCTATCAGTGAAAGGTCTTCTTCCAGTTTTAGCTATTGCTCTGTTAATTGGTCGTAAATATTCTTCAAAAAATCCTATTGGAACTAATGAATCTGGATACTCAATATTTATACGTATTTGATTGTATGCAAGTTCTTCTTCAGATCGTAAAGGCAACTGAATAAAGTCATTCCAATAGGTAGAATCAAACAGATCTGCGGTTTCTGTGGATTCCACTTTTCGATTCGAAAACACATCATCATTGAATGCTTTGTTTATTTCATAATCAAATGCAACAGTTTCTATGTTAATATCACCTCGAGGTGCAATTATCCAAAAAATCTTTGCCGATGCTGAAGAAGTGATACTTAAGGCATGAGGAACGGTGAAGGAAAAATTCTGTTGATAAAAATCACTGAATGTTTGTTTTATTTTCAATGAAGCACCAAATGGTAACGATACTGCTTCATTTGGAACTGCTTCAAAACGCAACGGTGAATTTGTTTTATCATCAAGATACAGAACCCCAGTGAACAACCTTCGTTGATCTGTTTTTGGAGTAACAAGTATTTTGTTCACTATGGTTGAGTCATTTTCAACAAACTGTCCTTCTAACTCAAAGTTATAAAAATCCAAAGCCTTGGGATGAAAAGTGGTAAAGATTTCTTCCCCTAAAAAATCAATAATATCATCATAGATATTCAGATTTGTGCCAAAAGCAACGACATTATTCTGCTGAGGAATATTTGCAGTTTGTCGACGCTGATAGATTTCATTGTAAAAATTATCAGATTTTTTGAAATACCCTCTTGAAAACGACTCAAAAATTGCAAGAATTGTTGTGTCATTTGTTTTATTGGAATATCCGGAAGTAAGTGAATCTAAACTTGCAACAAACTTCGTATAAAGCCTATAATTATACCGTTCCAACCGATTCGATTGTTCCTGTTTTTTTGCTAAGGCTTTTCTCATTATTCGAATTCCCAAAGGCTCTGCATCCACCATCACTTCAGCAATTGAAAGACTTTTTTGTGAAAGTGAAATAGTAAGTGTTGTAGTATCATTTTCTAAGAATATTTCTTTTTCGAAAGTGGTAAATCCTATCATAGAAGCAGTGAGAACATATCGACCTTTTGAAAGTTTTAGAACAAAAGATCCGTTTTTGCTAGAAACTGCACCAGTTTTTGTATTCTTTATTCGTAATGTAACAAATTGAAGTGGTTGATTTGATGAAGAATCTACAACAATTCCTTTTAATACCGACAATGTATCCTTTTTACTAACAGCCGAAACATTTTGTACACAAAACAAGATAAGTCCAATAACAATTAATAACATCATTGGCACTTGTTTTGAAATAATAGACTGTACTTTTTTTTCTATTTCCGTCATTGATAGAGATGAAATTCTATTTTTTTCGTAAATTGTCTCAAACTTTTGTTTATCTATCGTATAAGTTATGAAAATAGTTCTTTTTCTGATTTGTTTTTTGGTTGCAATACCATTACTTTCACTACCGCAATACCAATTGTTAACTGGCAATCGATGCGGAAATTGTCATGTCAACCATCAAGGTGGAGGACAAAGAAATGAACTTGGTTATTACGCAATGTCAGATGTTTCTATTCTGAAACCTGACTTTATTATGAAAAATTTACCTGAATCAAATTCACTGTTTTCTAATACGATGGTAGGTTTGGACTTACGAGCTCAAATGGCTCGTGGAGTTGCAGATGATGCAGAACGCCGAGTATTCCCAATGCAATTTGCAGCATATGCTTCTCACCAAGCTACTGATTGGCTAACCTTGGAGGGTACATTTTCGTTTTATAATAAAGAAAGAAGATACCCTGGACAACAAATGTTTTTTGGTTCTGCATTGATTCAACCAAATCTATCGTTTCCACAGTTGAGAGTTGGTTATTTCCAACCCTCGATTGGTGTTCGATTTGATGATCATACGAATTTTGCTCGTTTAATTCCAAATAACCGTGTTTTTACTACCCCAATTATTGCTCCAAATTATGCTGAATTAGGTGCAGAAATGACTTATGATCTTGTTAATTATAAAGCAAAAGGATTTGTCACTCTAACTGGTGGTGCTTTTTCTACTCGATCTTTAAACGACGTAACAATGTTTGCTGAAAATGGTCAATTACAATCAATTGTTGGGACTAATGATATTTCATACATTGGTAGAATTCAATTCTCAGAAAATCATTTGTTAACAGATATAACAAATTCGACGCTTGGTGCGTCTTATTTCACAAATGCAGGTGTTACTTTTACAAATGTATTTGGTGGAGTTGGAGTTAGCGATGCTTTTTCGTTAATGGCTGAGTACTCAATGAAAGAAGCAAATTCGTTTTTTTCAATTCAGTCAAAAAGTATTTCTGCTATGTACCAGGCAACTGAAGGAGTGTTTTTCGAGATAAGAGCTGAAGAATCTTCAGGAACCGTACAACAAGGTGGAGAAAAAGTAACAAATACTAATAAACAGTTAGTACTAAGTTCCCAATTGTTCATTCTCCCTGGAATTGTTCTCAGACCTGAATATCGTATTCTCGATACAGAGCAACGTCCGAGACTTTTGGAACAATATACTTCATCAAGATTTTTTGTACAAATGTACGCCTTTTTCTAATATTTTTAGGAGATGTTGCAATGTCAATATCAAAATTTTTCTCGTTTTTGTTAGTTGCTTTTTTAGTAGTTACTTCTTCAAGTTTTGCAGGTGGTAAAAACTTTTCATTGAATAACAATGTTGGAAAGAGTCAGATTAAATTTGACTCAGAAGCTCCAGTTGAAACTATCAATGGTATTGTAAATTCTGTCAATGGTTCATTCAATATGGATATGTCAAACTTTGAAGCAACAACTGGTACGATTACCCTTAACATTGCTGATATGAAAACTGGTGTTGAAAAAAGAGATGAGCACATGCGTGGAGCAGATTGGCTGAACGCAGACAAAAACCCACAAATCAAATATCAAATCACTAAATTGAGTGGTTTGAAAACAACTTCTGAAGGTGGTAAATTTACAACAAAAGGTACCGTAGAAGGTAATTTTATGTTAAATGGAGTTTCGAAGTATTTAAAAGGTACAGTGAACATCAACTACATTCAAGAGAACGCAGAGACAAAAAAACGTGCGTCTGGCGATATTGTCAATATTCAAGCGAAAATTGATGTTCCTTTGGCTGATTTTGGTATCAAAGGTAAATCTGGTGTTTTAGGAAATAAAGTTGCGAACGTTGTTAAAATTTCTGCAGTTCTTTTTGCAAATTCCAACTAATATCATTCTTCTTCTTTTTTGAAAAGGGTTACTCACTTTGAGCAACCCTTTTTTTGTAACTTTTTTTGTAGTATCTTTGTTATGAATCAAAGAAATCACCTTTGTACAATCATTACTTTTACTTATATCTATGAACTGGACTGATGCTTCAATTGAACAACGAAGAGACTTTTTAAAAACAGCAAGTTCTGCATTTGGCGTTGCTGCTTGTGGTGCTTTCTTTATAGCTTGTGAAAATACTACCGTAAAAAATCCTGATACTCAAAATAATCAAATCACTACTTTCACTATTACCGAAGATGTAAAGTTACAAGTCCTCACTACTATCAATGCATCTGTTTTTAAAGTTGTACCCAATTTTAATAGTGGATTTCCTATTTTATTCATACGTACCTCTGAAAGTGTGATAAAAGCGTACAGTAGTTCTTGTACTCACCAAGGTTTGATTATTAATGAGAATTTAGAGAACGGTAGAATCTACTGTAGTTGGCATGGTTCAGAATTTGACCCCGCTACAGGCAACGTACTTCAAGGTCCTGCATTAACTCCATTAGTTCAATTCTCGACTACGTTTGATCCTCTAACAAATATTCTGACCCTCAAATAAAACGAATGTCTGTACAAGAATTTCGATTGAACCACACACTCATTGCAACATTGTTGGTGTGTTGGTTGGTAGTTCTTATAAAATTAGGTTTACCTGAATTGCTACCCTACTCTGAAGCAGTGACTGCTTTTAGAGCAGATGCTATTGTACACAAGTACGAATTTTTTGACCAAACAAACAGCTCTCTTTCGGGCATATCCTCTTCAGCCAAACCACCATTGACAAGCCAATTGGTTGCATTGTCGATGTATATTTTTGGTGAGTCCAATTTTGCATTACGACTTCCTTTTGCAGTGCTATCTTTGGGTGTATTGTTGATGGTGTATCAACTAACGAAGCACTACATTCCACGAAAATTCTCACTCTTTGCTCCAGTTATTCTTGCTGGAACGGCATTTTTTGGCTATGCTGCTCGAACTATCGAACCAACGATTCCTTCCGTTTTGCTCTTACTAATCCTTGTGTGGATTGTCATCGAAATTGAGAAAATTCAATATAATTTGTGGTTTTTATTGATTTCGCTTTCCCTTGTTATTGGTTGTATTATTCTCAATGATGTCTACGCTGTGTTCATTGCTTTTGCAATGGTATTACCGTTTGTCTTGAAAAACACTGCTCCACGCTCAAAGATGCTTGCTTCAATTGGTCTTGGTGTATTAATTGGTGGTTCTTGGATAGTGATGATGGTTGCAAAGTATGGCTTCCCAATGCTTCAATCCTATATTGGAGTGGGGATTTTTCCTACGTCATTTATACAAAAAGTCCAAAATTTGTACACAATCGTGCTTACTGATGCACCAGTAGTTTTACTTGGATTATACGTTGTTTTTCAAAATTTTTCGCAATTACGTCAAAATACTTCCACTGTAAAAAAAGAAGAACAGACCTTACAATTCTCATTGCTATTTTGGTTTTTTACTGCATTAGGGATTAATCTGTTCACACCAACCTTTGCGAGTTCTTCGGCAGTAATGCTACTCATTCCGTTGGTACTCATGGCTATAAGCTCTATTCATAATCTCTACGTTGCTAAGCGTAAATCAATTCCATTACTCACCTTACTGTTGTTTGTGTTGCTTCAATCATTTTGGAACATTACAAACTACTTTGTTGAGCCATATTACTCTACTTCTCACGTTGTTCATTATGTTTCTATTGCGTTGTTTTTGGTAGCTATTGTACTTTCGTATATTCTACTGAAGGTCAAATCGCAACAAATTTCTTTTCGCTTGATTCATTGGATTTTCATTGTGATTCCGATTGTATTTGTTGGGAAACAATTTCTTACTAATGCGAGAATTTCAGCGAACGACTTAGACGGTGCTACGTCTGTGGGGATGTTTTTCCAGCAGGGTTGCGAACTTCCGTTTATTTATCTGTATCATCAAGAGCATACGTTTTCGTACGATTCGCCTCAATTGGCGTGGTACAGTCGTTCAACAATTCCCAAATTTATCGCTCGTAAAACCTATACGCCGTTGTTTCTTTCTTCGTCGGTATTGGACAAAGAAGCCATTGATGCATTGTTAAAACCAGAGTTTTATGATAAGCCTATTGTGTATCATTTTTTGAATAAAGCTCCTATACAACCAACCTTGGTGCAAGAACTCTCTCGGTACCGAGAAATACTTACTCAAAAACCAAACTACATTGTTTTCGGTGGTGTGGATAAAATGAAACTCTTGTTTGAGAATAAAGGCAAGTAATTGTTACTTACGCAATTGGTAATTTCACTGTGAAGGTTGAGCCTTTTCCAAGCTCCGAATGAACTTCCAACAGTCCATTGTGTTGTTGAATAATTCGTTGAGTAATCGACAACCCTAAACCAGTCCCATCAGCTTTGCGTGTGAAAAATGGATTAAATATTTTCTCCAAATCGTGTTCTGCAATCCCTACTCCTGAGTCCGTAACATCTATTTGAATATATGATCTATTCGGCAAATACTCAGTTTTTGCGGTGATAGTACCTTGTTTAGGTATAGCGTCCGTTGCATTAGCAATGAGATTAATAAGCACCTGCTGTATTTGCTTTTCATCGACACTGATATGCGGAATAGTCGTTGACAAATCCAAAGAAACATCAATGGATTTTTTGTGAATAAGAGGACTCACGAAGGTAATAGAATCCGACACAATTTTGTTGATATCGCTCGTGCGTTTTTTCGAAGGTGTAGGCTTGGAAAAGTCCAAGGTTGCTTCCACAATTCTCGCAATTCGCTCTACTCCCAAAAGAGCCGTAGCAAGATGTTCAGACTCAATGGTTTGCTCAGGAAATTTTCGTTTCAGCAACTGCAAATTGAGATTTATAGCAGCCAAAGGATTTCGAATTTCGTGTGCCACTCCAGCTGAAAGTTGCCCCAAAATCATCATTTTATCCGCTTGAACTTGTGATTCTTCCAATTTGTCTTCGGAAATATCCCTTGCCACGATTTGCACAGCTGGAACGCCACAATACGGCGTTTTTTTTGCCGTAATCTCTAACGTTCGCACCATTGGCGTTAATTCACTCCGCATCACCTCAATTGTCGTTTGGATAGTCGTATGCTCCGATTCACGCAACGAATCGATAATTGGCAGCAATTCCGGCAAAACCTTCGTTTGAAGTAGTTCTTTTTTTGAATTAAGAATTTCCGCAGCACTGTCATTGACAATAAGAACTTCCCCAGTAGAAAGCTCAAGAACTATCACCGGGTAATCAATGGTCTCAAAAAAATGTTTGTACCATTCGTGATGCGTTATTATATCCGAAAGAGATTGATTCATTGACTATTCAACAGTGTACGAATTCATTTCCACCTGCAATATACTCATTTTTACAAAAAAACCGCTGTAAAAGCGGTTTGATAATAGGACATTTCCAAAGAAAAAATTAAGATTCAAAATCATTCTAACAAACATAACGATAAGGAGAAAAAAATTTATATTATTTGTCAGACTCTTTTTGACTATAGTATATAATTAATTCTAAATGTTCAAAATTTAATCTTTAAATAGATCTTCCTTTTTTGGTTTATTGAGATATTCAGTTATCTTCGCTGCTGAGATTTTATTAATAAAATCATCAATTTCCTTTAAATTTGAAAAAACCAAAACAAAACCATCTACTTTCATATATTTATTACTGGATGAAGTAAGTTCACCTGTTCTAATAATTAGCAAATTTTTGATTTCACCTTTCAATTCTAAAATTTTGAATTCATAACTTAAATCTAAACTAAACTGAAAATTCCATTCGCTGCCGTATAAAAAGAAACCATCCGCTTTACTTTGTATCAACATTTTTTTTGTAAGCTCTTTGACGTTATTTTCTTTTGCTGTTTTTAGCCATTCTTGGTACTTCAACTTTGCATCAGTCAATGATTTTACAAACTCAGGATGATTAATCTCTTCAATTAAAATTCCACCCTTTTTATGTGTGTCGTCCAATGACATGGCATGGATATATAGGCTGAATTTATTTTTACTGTTTGCAATTTTCAAATCATACGTGGAATTAGCGTAAGAATTGTCATATGTACCGAATTTTTCTTGCGCATTTAGAGTTAACATTGCAAACACAAACAATGTAATTGTTAAAATTGAGTTAATAGTTTTCATATTTTTTAGTAATAATCTTACTCATTTGGCTTTTCAGACACGCCCCGTTTTAAAATGGTTTCTGGTCTCCATTATATTCTAAATTATAGAATATCTTTTACAAATTTTAAAAAAAATTAGTGTTTTTGTCTATTCAATTATTATTTACTTTCAAATATAAGATTTTTCTTTTACAGTACAAACTAAATTTAGAAACTATTTTATTCGCACCCATTATTATTAAAATGCTATATAGTCTTATTGCTTATTCATTAGGTATTTTAAGAAAAAGAATTTAGTGAGTTATAGATAGAAATGATCTCATAAAAAAATATCAAAACAGTGTTTTTAACAATCTCACTTCTTCAATCCGTTCACATCTTCCCTTCAACCTGCAATATTCTCATTTTTATAAAAAAAACCGCTGTAAAAGCGGTTTTTTTGGGGTGTATTACATCTATTCATCTATGGCTTTTTGGGGGAGGGATTAAGGTGTAAATTTTTCAAAATTGTTTCCGTTAAACTTAAATACACCGTTTTCTGGAGTGCCAAGCCACAGATCACCTTTTTTGTCTTTAAACATTGATATTACATTTACATCTTTATTATCATCTTTAACCTTGTAATTTTTGATTGTTTTTCCGTCATATTTAAATATGCCTTGGCTCCAGGTTGTCAACCAAATATTTCCGTTATTGTCTTCTACAATGTAAGAAAAATAAATGTATTCATCTCCACCAAAAATTTGCTTGTTTCCAATTCCTTTTGTTTTTTGATATTGAAGTCGGTCGCTTTTTGCTGTTTTTTCAACATCGAAGATATACTTGTGCAAAGTGTTACAGATCCAAAAACTTCCTTCTTTGTCTTCAAAAATAGAGCGAATTCCAAAAGTACCCCCATTTGGAGTTATGGTCAAATCTCTTTCGTACATCCATTTAATAGATGTTCCGTCAAAACGACAAGCTCCAAAAACGGAAGTCCCAAACCACATTGCACCTTTTCGGTCTTTATAAATGAAATACACTTCGTATGGACTAAAGAACGAATTGACAACGCTGGGATAAATTTCATCGTGTAGATAGTGTTTTGGAAACTCTAAATTGTATAAATTTTTTCCATCGAATCGATAGGCACCTTCATTCTTTTTTCCCAATATATAAAACCACAAATCATCAGGTTCTAATTTCCATTCTTTGCTATTGATTGGTTGTAAAGTCGTAAATTTCTTTCCATCAAATTTGTTGATACCTTGAAATGTAGAAATAAATATATTGCCAAATTTGTCTTCTTGAATTTGCCTTATGGTGTCGTTCGTAAGACCGTCTTTTGTAGTAAAATTGATAATCGTTTTTCCGTCATAAAGATAAACTCCATCACCATTACTACAAAACCAATAGTTGTTTTTTGCGTCTTGAAAAACGTACCATACATGTTTGCTCAGTTCATTTACAGTGTCGCCTTTTGAAACCTGAACTCCCAAAATATCAGTATTCATTTTGCTTCTTGATGTCTGTCCATAGCAGGAAGTCAGTAAGGTCAAAACACTAAAAAATAATGTTATTGTTAATTTCATTGTCTGTCTGTCAGTTTATTGTTAGCAGGGTCGGTCATAGAATAGCCGATTGAGTCTTGTAGTTATAAGAAGTTTGCGATTTATAGCAATTGCACTTTTTCCAATATTCACATCTTCTCTTCCAACCGCAATATAGTGAATTTATACAAAAAAAACCGCTGTTAAAGCGGTTTTGGGGGAGATTTAAATCCTCACTAATTATTACTAAATATAAAGATGTATTTTGCAACTGTTACCAACATTGTCGGAAATTTATTTACTCTTATATATTCCAAAGATGAAGTCACTTCTGTGTTTTGATAAGTATTTGTCTTCGTAGTCAAAAACATTCTTCAATATTTCTTTCTTCCTGTCATCTAACTCTACAAAATGATGAGAAATGTCTTTTAATACTGGCATTAAAAGATTTCCCCCAAATTCTTTTTCTTCAATTATAGTAAATTTACTATGAATAACAGGGATAATACTTTCAGAATCAACACATTCAGAAGGGTCAGAGATAATCATTCGTAGAATGCCTGACCCGTAATATTTGTCCTTATAGATATTTGTACGGAACATTTTTCTATACTTTTTATCGATCAATTTTAAGCATTGATTGATTTCTTTCAATTGTAGACTGCTGTATTGTAACCTATTCGCTCCTACATATTCGTTAATAATCAACATTCCTTTGTGGGATAAAGTACCTTTAATTTTATCAATAAAACTATCTATATTATTAAAATGATGTAAAGAAGCATGAAATAAGACAAAATCGTAATGATTAACTGGTAAATTGTAGTTATGAATGTCTTTGATTAAAAAATCTATATTTGTCAGCTTCTCTTCATCCCTTATCTTTCTGGCTAATTGTAATAATTTTTCTGAAAAATCAATACAAGTAATTTGCCATTTGGGATTTAGTCTTGCAAAGTCTAATTCGTGACTACAAACTCCTGAACCAATGGAAAGCATTTTTATACTCTCGTTGCTGAAATACTTTGACGATACATATTGTTCATAACTTAAATCTTCATTTCCTGTAATTAGATAATTCCAGCGTTTTTCAACGCTGGGTATATTCCACCAATTAGAACCGTATCTTTTAGTTTCATTAAAACTACTCTTAGTCCTTTTTTTTGCAGAAAAAGTAAATTTACTGAGAATAAATTTTACACCTCTTTGAATTCCCTTCAAATAGATGTCTCTGATATCCTCAATGGTGATTATTCTCATAAATTCAAATTATAAACTAACTCTCGTATGACGCAATGCACCATTTGTTTCTATAAAAATACAAAACTTTAATAACACAAAAAAATCTCCAGCTCTACAAATTCAATATGACTGAACAGATTATTGTTTTACAATGCTATAGTTCACTTGCTTACCATACAAAATTCAAATTGGGCATTTTATACTGTTGAAACATTTCTTAGCCCATCACATCAAGAGGATTTTTGATCTTACTGATGGCTATATTATAAACGAATTGTAGCTTGTTGAAGAAGGGATTTTTTTTTAGTAATTTTCACTTCTTCATCTATCCACTATTTCACTTCCAACCGCAATATACTCATTTTTACAAAAAACCGCTGTTAAAGCGGTTTTGGATGTTTGACAATTGTCAATTTGTTTCGGAAGCCGCGATTTGAATTACCAAAAATTTGTCTGAGGTGCATTTCACAACCACTTTTTACCAAACTACTGATATAACCCAAATTTCTTTCATCTTAATGTATCCACTGTACTATATACCAAATCAAGCACAAACACAGGTTTAGAACCATCAATAGGTAAAACAGATATGTATGATATACCTACCCTATAGTATGGATCAAAGTGATCAAAGATTTTTCCAATACAATTATCTGTGCTTTTTGACAACTGTGCTTCCCATTTATCATCCATTATTGAAGTTGTGTCAGTAAAAACCGCTTTAACCAAATTTAACATTCTTCCATATTCTAGTTCAGCACTCTCTTTATTGGAAAAGAAATATCTATATTCTAAAATCATAGGATGTTTTGTAGAGTCTTTTTGTCCACCTTTTTTGGTAGCTAAAGTAGCATTTCCATAAATCAACATAACTTGAATTGAATCTGGATTAGATTTTATCAAGCCTTTGTCTGTTGAGATACCTTTAAAAAAGGACGATGCTTTAAAGTTATTGAAAGTAGTGTCTGTTAAAATAAATCTCGTATCATTTACCATTACTTCACGAAGTTCTAAACGGTTTTTTTTGAGAGGAAGGTTGTAAAAAATATTTTCAATAATAGGATGAACTTGTTCAGTTTGCCTATTTTCACTCGATTGATTTGCTCCTATAATTTTAGGACTTTTAGCAACTAAGTTACAAGTCGTCAAAATTGCTATCGATGTCGTTACAGTTACAATTAGAATTATTTTTTTCATTATCTCACGTATAATAGTTTTTTGTGCACACTGCATTTGGCCATTTCGTCGTACAAATTGTTTACGGATTTGCTTTTTTTACACAACAAATGATACGAAGAACCAAACACAAATATATGTAGAAACCTATATTGAAAATTTACAATCGATTGATCTTTATTCAACTTTGCTTCTTCAACCGTTCATTAATTCGTTTCCACTTGCAATATACCAATTTTTACCAAAATCGCCGTATAAGCAGTTTTGGGGGGTATGTAATAAATTCAAAAACTTATTTCTATCCTGTATAGAAAGCAAAATAATAGAATAGATTGTTTCTTTGAAGAGTACGAACTATCTGGGGGTCTGATAATAACTAGGTGTCGATCTGTTTGACTTGAAATTAGCATTTTCGGGCTTTTTGTTGTGATAGGTATCGGAACACAAAACTGTCAAGCATGAACAAATGTTTCATAGAAGCTCTTCACACACCTTATTACCAATAAGATGTTATAAGCCGTCTTTAATTTCATTCATAAATAAAATCAAGTTGTCCAATGTCTTCTGCTGCTGTTCTTCCAAAGATATGTCAGCCGAACTGTCCATAAGTAATTGGCCCAAATATCCAAATTGAGAATGATTGCCCCCTTTTATCAATACTAATTTTGTACCCCTTGGAAGTTTGTTTTTATTAGTCAATACTTCTTCAACACTTGCTAGCCCATCGTTTTCGGCATATAATTTTATAGTTGGAATATTTTGTGTTAATAAATCAATGTCTCTTGGGTGTGAAGTTCCCATTAAAAAAAGTCCTTTCATAAGATCGGGATTTTCATAAACGAATTGAGCCGCCATTTTTCCACCCTGCGAATGTCCCCCAATAATATAATTCCCCTGTTTAAGTTTAAACAATTTAGATATTTTTTGATAGTCATATTGTGGCAGCCTCCAATCCATTTTAATTAAGTGACAAGTAAAACCATTTTCTGCAAATTTTCTACATAGAGGTGCATATGCCTTTGGGTCTGTTAAGCCTCCTTGAAAAAAAATAACCTCAAAATTATTTTTGGAAGTGTCAGATTTAAAAGTGATTTGGTCATCTGTCTCAATAATAGAGACATTGTCAGAATTTAAAAATGTGTCCTTGGGAATATTGTGTGATTGGAATGTCGTCCAATTCCAAACAAAGAAAATTAGAACAAGGCTAAACCAAATAATAACAAAAGTTTTCCACCACTTATTTCTTTTCATAATTTTCATTTTGTCTTTGAAAGAATTAGTCCAACTGTAACTAATAATTAATAAAGTCCTCAATTAGCCAATGTGTCTTTTTGTTTTTGTTGTTTGATAAAAATTCTACAATCATTATTTGTAATTTAATAGTTGATCGTTAGTCTGTTCTTTGTCTATTCGAAAATGGCTCAAAACGGTTTGTAGTTAAAAAAAGTTGTCGGTTTCGGAGACGAAAATAGTCTTCCACCTCAGAATTTGATTCAAAGTACAATCCTTCAATTAACAACTGAACTGTCAATTTCTGGTATGTGCTGTTAAAACGGTTTAGTTTTATCACATCAGTTCAGTTTACTTGTTTTGATGTCCTGTATAATCTCATTAGTCACAAGTACTAATTTTTCTTCTATTAGTTTTGTTAGTTCATCTAAGTCATTAAAGTCTGGATTTTCAATTACAGTGGTTTCCAGTATCGAGTATTGAGGTTTTATCGTTCTTAGTTTATTCCACTTAGTAGCTTTGAAATACTCCCAATACCGTTCTTGAAGCGGAATTGTCTGTCCAAGCAGCCAAATTTCGAAATGCATTTTGGAATGGTTCAATACAAGTCCCATTTTTAACTTTCGCTTTTTCAAAAACTCATTTGTATAATAGAAGTATGTATAGTCCATATACCCTTGAAAAAGACCCCCGAATGAATAGAGTTCTGAAAGTTTTTTAGATAAATCTGTCCTAAGTTTCATTACAAGCTTAACAAGTCCAACATAAGCTACTTGAATGTCTCCTTTGCTTAATTGTTCTTTGTAATTGGCAATGTAATATATAAAGTCTTTCATTGTAAATATGTATATAGTTTATCAGTCCTGTCGCACTTTTAACGATGTTCTTGTTTAAATGAATTTTAACGGCTCTATGCAGCAGGTAGATGATTGTTTTTTAAAAATTTCACTACTTCAATTATTCACTCTTCCTCTTCCACCTGCAATATACTCATTTTTACAAAAAACCGCTGTTAAAGCGGTTTTGGATGTTTGACAATTGTCAATTTGACGAAGATGAAGAAAAGAGTTGCCAATATAAAAGCACCAATATACCCATCACTTCCAAATATACTATTAGTTTCAAATTTTGCACTAATTATTGAGTTTGAAAAATTATTTCCAAAATGCATGCCGATTGGCAACCAAATTGTTTTGAAGTAAAAATACACTATTGTCAGCAATGCTCCAGCAAAAAATAATGATGGACCCGTTTGAATCAAGTTGATTTTTGGGTTTAGTATATGAATCAATGCAAATAACAATCCTATTGTTAGGGAAATAATTATCTCAGATACATGTTTGCTGCAATAGTTTAAGAAGATCCCTCTAAACCATAATTCTTCCCAAGAAATAATCACCATAGTTAGACAGATTGAATATATAGTGAAATCTGTAAAAAAAGTAATTTCTGAAGTGGGCAATTGACCAAACAGTACAGCCAACAACATTGGGCTAATAGCAATGAGAGTTCCACAAATTACACCTATGGGAAAATATAGTATTTTTCTTATTGACCAAAACTCTTTGATTTCATTTTTAAGATTAAAAAAGTAAGTTTGTACAAGGTTTAGTAAAATAAAAACCACGAGAATTACTACTGATGGATTTAACCAAGAAGGTAATGGTAGTTTCTGAATTGAGACAAAAACTGTCATACCAAGAATAAGGTTTCCTAGTATTAATAAATAACAATTAATTCCCTTTTTCATTTACTTTCCAATTTTACTTTGTTTCTGTCATTCCATTCATAACAACAGCCTATGCAATCTTACTTCTTCCACTGGTTGGGAATTCATTTCCAACTGCAATATACTCACTTTTACAAATAAACCGCTGAAAAAGCGGTTTTGAGGGAATGGTAAATTTTATGATTAGGATGGAAACTTCAATACAAATTTCTGGATTTGTCGCCTATGTCGTAATATATGCACAATTGCGTGTTCTAACAATTGTTCAATGTCGTATTGTTGCCCCCAATTTACAATTATTTTTTTTGATTGATCTAATTGTTCAATTTCTACATTTGGGTTGAGTAGAAAGAAATTTAAAGCATATTCAAACATTCCATCTAACTGGTCAATATAACAGTTTACGTTTTCGTATGGTATTTTTTCAAGGCGAGGTTTGTTATTTCCAATGTAATTTTCGATATAAATAATGTATCCAAAGCCTGAACTTACAACGTGTGTAAGTATCGACTGTATTGATTTACAGTCATCATCAGTTGTATTTTGGTCTATTATTTCACAAAGTTGTTGGTCATTAACTGGTTTGATTACAGTAATTAGTTCGTCTATGGCTTTTCTATATTCTCCTATTAACGCACCTATACTTCCTGACAATTCGGCTGTTTTTGTATCTGTATTTTGGTTTATCATTTTTGTGTTTATTCAAAATTTATATTTGTGGATGTTTGCTTTTACAGCCTAATTGTCATTACATATCTTCTTTCTCCAGCTTTATGTTTGAATTCAAAATTTTGTTTGTCAAACATTGGTTTGAAGCCCATAAATCTATAACTTGGAGATTCTGGATCAACTGGATATGCTTCTACATATTCTGCCCCATTTTCCTTGGCAAATTGTAAAGCCTGTTTTATTAGTTCTTCCGTAATACCCTGTTTCCTATATTCTCTCTTTATAAAGAAGCATACTAATGACCATACTTTTGTCAAAGAGTTGTCACCAGACAATTCTCGGTAGCTTTCTCGTGGTGCTATTGAACACCAGGCAATTGCTTCTGAATTATTATAACATAGCAGTCCAACAGATTTTTCAGAATCTATATAATTTTTTAATGAGTTTTTCTTATTTGTTTTATTTGCTCTGTTTGCTTCTTCGTTCATGTTTCTCCAAACCATACACCAACAATTATGAGGACCACCTTTACTTTCGAAAAGTTTTTCCAAGTCGTACCAATTTGATTTGTCAATAGGTTTATAATGAAATTCTGACATGTATTTTTTGTTATTCAGGTTAAATTCTGGGGTAGGTCTTTACAAAAGGAGTCTAATTCTTGATCCTTTTTAAAGGAAGGACATTTCAAATATCACTTCTATATCTTATCACTTCTTCCTTACCGCACACAATATACTCATTTCTACAAATAAACCGCAGTGAAATGCGGTTTTTTATAACTTTTGATTGGTTGAAGGTTCATCGAAATGTTAACTGAAACAACAAATTGATGATTCTATAGAACACTTCATTTTAGTTTTTTAATAGATAGAAATTTCTTCTACATAGAATTAGTTTTATGATGAAAACTAAAGTTAAATTCAAATGTTTTCGAATACTCTTTCTAGTAAGGTACCAACGTATTTAGAAGGGAACAGAACGCAAAAAAAAGGAATATGAAAGATTTGAAGTTTCATATTCCTTTGAGTATCGTCTTCACTTTCTTGTAAACGTTGAACCGTAAACTTAGTGAAAGAGATTGAAACACGAATTGAATATAAGTGAAATTAATTTTTACGTACTATGCAGAAACAACAATTGTTTTTTGCTAAGAGCAGAAAAATTATTTTTGAACAACGTCAGCACGAGTAGTATTTAGTAATGCTACTAAGTCAATTACAAGTTGTGCGTTATTTGTTGAAGTAACACCATTTTGTGCTAATCCTATACCAATTGCAGCAACGAACTCATCAAAATCAGCATTAGCAATAAGCATCGGATTTCTTGGATTTTTTGTTGGGTTATGAGCATCTTTCATGTTTAAACCAGTATAGGTGTAGTTTTTAGAACCTGTAGCAACGCAAAGAAAATCCGTAAAGTTTTTTGAAAGTCTTGCAAAACCAGTAAGATTTCCGCTACCAACTTCCGCTAAAAGTTGAGGGAAAAATACATTCAATTTAGGATTTGCCGCAATCACAAAAATCGAACTATCGACTACATTTCTGAGTGTAAGTCTTCCTTTTTCAATCTGTGTACCAGGAGCAGCAGGATCATTTACTTTTGTTGTTCCACCGACTCTATCATAAAGAGTTGGCGTAGGATCAGGTGTGACAGTTTTTTCTGAGCATGAAAAAATGCAAAGCGATAAAAGTACACTGAATACGAATGAATTAAATGTGTGAGAAAATTTTCTCATAAGATATCCCAATTTATAAGTAAAAAAACAAGCGAATTTTAATTTCAATAATTAATCTAGTAATCTATGCATCCACATTCCGAATTCTTTAAATGCAGATTGTTTTTCCATACCCGCAGGACATCCATTGGAAACAGTTTTTTCTTCAGGGATGAATGCTTTTGCTGGAACACCTACATTAGCAAGAAGATCAGTCCGTACATTAGTTGGAGTAACATCGGTAGAATTAAATCCATAGATTAAATTTTTCCCATCTCCAGAAACAACCACTCTTTTTATCGACTTCACCTTACTTGCACCAGAAAATACTATTTTCTTTTGTTCCTCTGTCAAAGGAGTTTCAAAATCAATCCTACCAAGTTGGAAATTTGCATTTGGTAAAGGTTTTGCATCAGCTGCAGTAACTAAATATATATGTACTATTGTTATTATACTTAAAACGAATACAACGATGCTTAATGATATAAGTACTTTTTTCATATACTATACTATTAGTTTTCCTTTATATTTTCAATGTTTGTATTATGAAACAAAGAATGTCCACTATTATGAGTTTTCAAATTTATACTCTCCCATAGTATCAAATATTTGGAAATTTCATAATCGTGTAATTAGTTTCAACATTGGAAAGTTGGTAATTGACATTACTTCTTTTCATTGTATGACTACAATTCTTTATGTTTATAAGTACAATATAATCATTTAAAAATGAAAATCACCGTTAAATGCGGTTTTCGAATATGTTCGTTAGGATTATTTGTTTTGGATTCCGAGTTGTTCAATTTTTGAGAGCCATTTTGTTCGGTAACGTTCTTTGGAAAGCCGGATTGGTCCGATGGTCGTTGTTCTGACAGGCGACATTCCGCAAAATTCAAGCGTGAGCTTTTTCATCGCATTGTTGCTTGGTTGTCGATAGACCAGCCAATAGTACCAAGCAGGTTGATCAAGCGTGGAAATGATTCTTGCCGATTTGTTGGTGAGTAATTTATCCCACCAAACGGAATTTTCCCGTTTTTTAAAGGCAAATCCTGGCAAAAAAACTCGGTCGACAAATCCTTTCATTATGGCAGGAATTGACGCCCACCAAACTGGATAGACCCACACAAGATGTTCCGCCCACGTTATTTGTTCTTGTGCTTCGAGCAGATCTGGTTCTAATTCCGTTCGTTTTCGATACCCAAATTGTAAATTAGGGTTAAACTGCAACTCACGGATTTTGATTTCTTTCACTTCTGCTCCCGAGGCAATTGCTCCTTTTTTGTATGACTCTGCAAGGGCAACATTGAAACTTTCTGGATCTGGATGACCATTTATAATGAGTATTTTTTTCATTTTCTCACTCGAAGGAAATTAGAAATTAAATCCAAAATGGAATCCCGGTTCGGGGACAACGAATTTAGACCATTTATCATCAAGTTGCTTGAATCCATTTGGCATGGTGGTATGATAAGCTCGGTGGGTTACAGCCATTGACGGTTGGATAAAAAATCTGTCATTGAAGAGTTTGACATGATACCCAACACGATAGGTATTGAAAATCTGAAAACCGTTGTCAATTTTGGTACCAGCGGTGTTCACAAAATGTTGTAACGTTGGCATCACATTTAGTTCAGCGTATAAACCTTCCCACAAAAATCGTTGGTAAGACAACGACAATCCAAATTCACGTACATGACCTGGAAACTTCTCTTCATCCGTACCGTATTTGTCATTCAAAAACGGATGTATTCCATTAGGCCACGAATATTTCCATGTTTTTGGTTCAAGGGTTATGACATCTCGACCTGTCAAACGATAGCCAACATTAAGTTGAAAAAATTGAGGAGGATTTACTTGATCAGGCACCATACTCACCAAGACAAACAAAGTACTACCAATGAACCATCGTTTGAAAGTAGAATCTGATTCAGCATATTGCGCTGATAGCTGGAATGTTGAAGTCATAGAAACGACGAAAATGACAAGAAATGTTTTCTTTAGCATAGTTGTAAGTATATAGTTGTTAAACAATACTGCAAAAATACTATGTATAAAGGCTAAGAATCGTTCACTTAAGTTAAGAAATGAAATGATGCTTTGTTTCACTAAAAATTAAATCCGAAGTGAAGTCCTGGTTCGTAGCCAAAATACTTGGACCATTTACTTTCCACTGCTTTGAATGATTGCGGTACATTTGTTTGAAAGTGCCAATGTGTCAAACCAATTGAAGGTTCAAAAAAGAATCGGTTATCTAAAAAGGTAAACTGATATCCAGCACGGTAGGTCATAAACAAGGTGAAACCGTTAGCAATTTTTTGATTCTCCTCATTTTTATACTCTTGAAATGCGTTCATTGCATGAACACCTGTATAAAATCCCTTCCACCAAAACCGATTGTATGCAATGCCCAGCACATATTGCCCAATGTATCCAGGATAGTTTTCACCGGGTGCGTCAAAATGTTTTCCCCAAGGAATTCCAAGGGGCCATGCAAACCGTGAACTTTTCAACTCAACAAAAACAACATCTTTAGGCGTAATTCTATACCCAGCATTTACTTGCATAAATTTCGGTGGATTTGGGTCATCTGGGATAAAATTCCCTAACATCAGTAACGTGCTACCAACAAACCATCGTTTGAAGGTGCTATCCGTTTCGGAATATTGAGCAGAGAGATTAAAAGCGGTTGTCATACATAGGACAACAGAGAGGAATAACAGATTCTTTTGCATATTGATACTCGAAATATTAGTAAAACAATACGCAAAAATACAGTGGAAGCTTAGTGTGAATCGTTCACTTAAGTGAAGAAATGCCGGATTGTTTGTTTTTTTGAATGATTCTTGCTCGAAGTCTACTGAGTGATTGTGGTTTGATACCCAAATAACTCGCTAATTGGTGTTGTGGAACACGCTGTAGCAGATCAGGTCGTTTGGAGAGTAGGTTTTGATATCGTTGTTCTGGTGAAGAAGTTTTGAAAGCGTCAAAGTCAATTTGTTGTTTTGCTAATAGCTCTTCTGAAAGAATTCTGCAAAGGGTATCAAAGCGTGGAAATTTACGATTCGTTTCTTCTACCATGTCAGTGTTTGAAACAAGGAGAATAGTATCTTCCACACAACTAACATAATATTCAGATGGAGTTTTACTAACAATACAAGTCGGATTCAACGGTTCCAATTCTGTATAAAAAGCAGTCGTTTTTTCATCACCATCGATGATGTAATAGGTTCGAATACAACCTTGTAAAACAAAATACCCTTCATTGGACATTTGCCCTGCATGCAATAAGATATCACCTTTTTTGACAGAACGAAATAAATCTAACGAAAGTAAAACGTTCTTTTCCTCTTCTGTGAGTGTAATGTATTTCGCTAAAAAGTCAAACAGTAAGTTTTGCATAGTTTGTGTTGGTATGATTACTGAAAGTAGATGAAAAACAAAATGATTAAAATTTTCAGTTATTGTTTTTGTCTTTTTTTGAAACTCTGTTTTTGGTTTTTTCTATAGCTTTGTCTAAATCTGAAATATATTTTTTGTCTTGAACTACACGAAATTTATCATATTCTGCATTTGCTTTTTCTATTGCTTTTTCGTGACTAATGATACCAGCATTTTGTAAAACATCCAAGCTATTACTCTCTAAAAATTTATTTGTACGTTCTAACCAATCGTTCATTCTCATTAATTGTTTTCTTCGTGCTTGAAACTCAGCAAGGTCTAAGAAAGCCGAAACTAAAAGATTTAGGTCTCCGATTTCGTTTTCGTGTAAGTAATTTTTTGCAATACCAACGTCTGATTTTAATATTTTTCCATCAGGAGCATTTTTCCATGAAGTTAATCCCATATTATCCTTAGTTTTGTCTGCTCGTTCAAACACAATTTCGGCTGCTGTTTTCCCTGTAATAGCAAAATGTAATTTGTTTTGTACCATTTTATAAAACAATTTAGTTTCATCAGATTTTGGGTTATAATCTGCACTACATTGCTCAAAAATATCACCTAATTTTTGGTATAATCTCCGTTCACTTGCACGTATCTCACGAATACGCTCTAAAAGTTCATCAAAATAATCTTTTCCAAATGGCTTTCCATTTTTGAGCATTTCATCATTGAGAACAAACCCTTTGATAATAAACTCTTTCAAAGTTTGGGTAGCCCAAATCCTAAATTGCGTTGCTTGTTTACTATTAACACGGTAGCCAACAGCAATGATAGCATCAAGACTATAAAATTTTGTTTTATAGTTTTTTCCATCTGAAGCAGTTACCGAGATTTCCTCGGTAACTGAATTAGATTCTAATTCTCCGTTTTTAAAAATATTTTTTAAGTGTAAAGAGACATTATCAGTAGAACAACCAAATAACTCGGCTATTCCTTTTTGAGCTAACCAAAACGTATCGTTCAAATATGTAACCTGAATACTTATTTGAGAATTTTGATTACTATATAGTATAATTGTATTTTCCATAATTAGCTACTATTTAGTTACTTGATTTCAAGGGATTTAAAAGATATATTGAATGGCAATCTCTAGTCGAAAGGCACAAATCTTTAAGGGTCGAATGTATTTGGTCTGTAGTATGTTTCTTTAAAAATTTGACCCCACTCTGGTCTATGTAATTTCAGAGTAAAACCCCTATAACCTAACTCAAACACAAATAATTGTTTTTCAATTAATCTCTATCGTTCAAAACATCGAGGCAATATTGTTTATACGAACTGTTGGGAAGTCGTTCGACAGATGCAATATACTGATCTTTTGTGAAAAATCCGCAATGAAGGGCAATTTCTTCGAGACAGGCGATTTTTTTGCCTTGACGTTTTTCGATAGCGTGGATGAAGGTTCCAGCTTCGATGAGGGATTCGGGAGTTCCGGTATCTAACCAAGCGATTCCACGCCCCATTATTTCAACTTTGAGTCGTTGTTGTTCCAAATAGACTTTGTGAACATCAGTGATTTCTAATTCACCACGTGCAGAGGGTTTGATGGATTCGGCAATTTCCACTACCGTATTATCATAGACATACAATCCGGGAATTGCATAGTGGGATTTGGGTTTTAATGGTTTTTCTTCGATGGATAAAACGATGTTATTTTCTCCAAATTCAACTACGCCATAGCGTTCAGGGTCAGTAACTCGGTAGCCAAATACCGTTGCTCCGGTATTATTTGCTAATGCTTTGTGGTAAAAGTCTAATTTCCCGTAAAAGATATTATCACCCAAAATGAGTGAAACTGGGTTGGAACCAATAAACTCTTTGCCAATCAAAAACGCTTGAGCAATTCCTTTTGGTTCTGGTTGGACTTTGTAGGAAATGGAGATTCCCCATTGCGAACCATCTCCTAAGAGTTTTTGAAAGTGAGGAGTGTCATAAGGAGTGGAAATGATAAGTACGTCTTTTATTCCACCAAGCATCAACGTAGCCAGTGGATAATACACCATTGGTTTATCGTATACTGGTTGAAGTTGTTTGCTAAATGTTGCCGTCAAAGGATACAATCGCGAACCACTACCACCAGCTAAAATAATACCTTTAGAGACCATATATTACTCTGCGTCATCAAAAAAGAACATAGAACCTAAGGCAGTTTCTTCTTTTTCTTCAATACCATTTGCACGAATATTATGTGATTCGTGAAGGAAGATTACACCTTCAGCTATGTTGATAGCATGTTCACATAAACGTTCGATAGATTGAAGACCTAATATAATTTTCGTACACGAATCTACTAATGCTGGATTAGCTTTCATTTCATCAATCATAGAAATGACAATATCACGAGCTGCAGCACGGACATTTAACTTCGAGGGTTGTACGTGATGTGCCAATTCCAAATCACCATTTACAAAAGAATCTAAAGCAATTTTAATAACTTTTGAAGAAGAATTGGTTAAACGAGCTACATCAAAATTAGTACAAATTTCTTTACAGTTTTCAGTTTGTAAAATAACTGATGCAACATGCAAGGTAACTTCATGTAAATATTTCAACTCAATATTTATTTTGAGCATAGCAAGTAAAAGCCTCAAATCAGAAGCAACCGGCTGATGCAATGCAAACAATCGTTGGCACTGTTTCTCTATTTTTAGAGATAATTTATCAACTTTAGCAGTACGTTCGGTAATAATACCGAGATAATTTTTGTTATCTTCTAAGAGTGAACGAAAAGAGAAATCAACTTGCTCTTCGACTAAACTCGCAAGTCTAATCAATCGGGCACGAAGTTTTTCTAAGTTGTCTTCAAAAAATTTATGCATTTGTTTTTCCCAATCGAAAGAAAAAAATGAAAACAAAGGGGGTGAAATATTCACCAATATATGCAAACGTATTATAGTAAAAGAAGTTGTAACCTGGTAGGTAAAATTTATCTAAATTTTATCCGAATCTACCCGTAATATAGTCTTCAGTTTCTTTTTTGTTCGGTTCAGTAAAAATAGTTCGAGTTTTGTCAAACTCAATGAGATTTCCCATATAGAAAAAAGCAGTATAATCACTCACTCTAGCCGCTTGTTGCATATTATGTGTCACTAAGATAATTGTATACTTTGATTTGAGTTCCGTAATTAGTTCTTCAACTTTCGCAGTCGATATTGGATCCAAAGCTGAACATGGTTCGTCCATTAACACTATCTCAGGATTCACTGCTATTGCTCTTGCAATACAGAGTCGCTGTTGTTGGCCTCCAGATAACCCTAAGGCAGAATCATTGAGACGATTTTTTACTTCTTCCCACAACGCTGCACCTTTTAAACTTTGCTCAACGATATCGTCCAAATCTGAACGGCTAATACGTTGGTTCAATTGCAAACCATACGCTATATTATCATAAATTGATTTTGGAAACGGAGTTGATTTTTGGAAAACCATACCAACTTGTCTACGTAGTTGTACGACATCAACACTCGGATTAAACACATCAGTTTCGTCAATGATTATTTTTCCTTGAAATTTTGCAGAGGGTATCAAATCGTTCATACGATTGATAGAACGCAAAAACGTACTTTTTCCACAACCTGAAGGACCAATCAATGCAGTAACTTGTTTTTCAAGTATATCCATCGATATATCTTTAAGAGCTTGTTTCGCTCCATAAAACACACAGAAATCGGATGCTTTTACTTTTATTTGATTTATTTGTTTTGCCATATATATTTACTTTAACAAGTTTATTACCCTTGTAGTTGTTTAGTTAATCTGGAGCGAATGATGATAGCTGTTAGGCTTAATACAAATGTCAATAATAGCAATACCAATGTCGTTGCAAATTGAATAGGAATAGTTTTTTCAACATTCGGAGATTGTGTCGAAAGAACAAAAAGATGATATCCAAGATGCATAAATTGATCGTTGAGTTTATGTGGCAATCCAGGCATTGAATATACTGCTCCAACAAAAATAATAGGCGCAACTTCTCCTGCACCACGACCTATTGCTAGAATAGAACCGGTTAGAATTCCTGTTAATGAATTTGGCAATACGATTTTCCAAATAGTTTGAAATTTCGTAGCACCCAATGCTAATGAAGCTTCTCGTAAACTTACAGGTACTGACCGTAAGGCTTCATTGACTGAGATGATGACCACAGGCAATGTTAATACTGCCAAGGTTGCTGAAGCCCAGATAATCGCAGGTTGACCCCATATCACCTTTGATGGATTAAATAGTGAATCTAAACCAGCACCAAAAAACTGTATGAAAAAACCTACACCAAAAAGTCCAAAAACTATAGAAGGTACTCCTGCTAAAGAATTGACTGCAAACAGAATAAGTCGAGAGAAAAAGCTATTCGGATTAGCATATTCATTCAAATAAATAGCTGTAATTGTTCCAATTGGTACTCCCAACATAGTCATTGTTAGTACTAATATTGTTGTACCATAAATTGCAGGAAATATTCCACCTTCTTGATTATTGTTTCGAGGTGCTTGAGTTATAAAATCCCATGATAACCCAGGAACACCTTCAATAACAAAGTTTCCTAGCATAGTCATCAATAACCCTAAAACGACAACTACTGCAAAAATAGTAGAAGCAACAGCAAAAAAACCGATGAGTTTTTTATTTTGTTGAATTGAAGTCGTTACGTTCGATGTATCCATTGTTATCACCCAACCTTACCTTGAATTTTTTGTAATAATCGGGTTTTAATATAAAATTCCAAAACTATATTTATTCCAAAACTTATCAAAAAGAGAATACTTCCCAACAAAAATAAAATCCCATAATGATCAGAACCCCAAATAACCTCACCCATTTCTGCACCAATTGTTGCTGCTAACGTACGAACAGAACCCGCAGGGTTTATTGAAATAAGAGCAGCATTTCCAGTTGCCATTAAAGCAATCATCGTCTCACCAAATGCTCTACCAAATCCTAACAAAACGGCAGAAAAAACGCCTGGGGTTGCTGCAGGAAGCATCACCTTAAATGCTGTTTGCCATTCTGTAGCACCTAAAGCTAACGAAGCTTCACGTAAAGATTTCGGTACTGTTTGTAAGGCATCATCTGTAATTGTGAAGATTATAGGTATAATTGCTATTGCCAATCCAATACCACCAACTAATGCATTTAACCGCAAATCTAATCCAAAGATATCTTTTGTTAAGGATGCAATGATGATTAAACAAAAGAAACCAATCACAACAGATGGCATACTTGCCAAAAGCTCTATTGCTGGTTTTATAATATTCCTCCACCTTGCAGATATAAAAAACGATGTACAAATGGCTGCGAGTATTCCAAATGGAGCTCCAATTAGCAAAGCAATAAGTGTTACCTTCAATGTACCAACTAACAATGGCAAAACACCATATTTAGGGTTTTCACCTACAGGTTGCCAAACTGTATTAAAAAAAGAATCCCAAACTGATTTCGAATTATTAGAAACAGAATGATTTGAATTTTCTTGTATCTTTAACAATCCAGATTCGGGGTTATATACTTTCGGAACTTCGTATACTTTTGCAGATGCTGTTGTATTTTTGGATTGAAACAAGGAAAATGATTCACGAAACACAAATAAGAAAATCAAAAAGATAAGAATAATCGATAAACTTGCGACAGATTTTATCACAAATTCGATTAAAGATTCAAACCACCGGTTTTCTTTTTTAACTAAAAGACTTGTTTTATTCATTTTCTTTCAATTTCACAGGGAAATACCCAGCCTTATTCACAACAGACTGCCCCTCAGGAGTTAATATCCAATCGATAAATTTTTTGGTTTCACCTTTCGGCTCTTCACGAAGATAAAAATATAAAAATCTTGATACTGGGTATGTAGCGTTTCCAATGGTTTCTTTCGTTGGCAAATAATATGTACTTGTGTCATTTTCAGCCAATGCTACCACTGAAATACCTTCTGAAAAGGCAGCACTACTAAAACCAATACCATACGGATCTTTGCTTACGGCACTTATCAGTGCTGAAGTTCCTACTAAATTTTGAGCATTAGCTGCAAAATCCTTTTTTAACAACACTTTATCTTTAAAAAACTCATACGTACCAGAACTATTTTCTCTACTATAGAGAATAATAGGCTCATCAGGACCTCCAAGTTCTTTCCAAGTGGTAATTTCGCCAATAAATATCTTTTCTACTTGTTGTATCGTTAACTTTTTGACCGGATTGTCTTTGTGCACATAAACTGCAATACCATCAGTTGCAACTCTTACTTCTACTCCGGATGTTTGATGTAATTCGTTGAGTTTGGTTATTTCCTTTTTCTTAATTGGTCGAGATGCAGAACAAATATCCGTCGTTGCATTTAACAATGCAGCAATTCCTACCCCAGATCCTCCACCAGTGACTTGGAACTGAACAGAAGATTTATTTGGATAGAATTCTGTCCAAAGTTGTACCAGCATAACCATTGTGTCAGAACCTTTTATGGTAATGCGGTTCTCATCTGGTTGAGAACAGTTCACTAAAAACAATGAGAGAATAAGTAAAAGAAATGTATATTTCACAGAAAAATGGCAAAGTAAGGAAAGAATTATTTTCTCATTTAGATTACAAATATAAATGACCTAGTTGAAAAAGTTATGCAATTTGCAATAATATTAAGAAATTACCTAATTACCATTTGTTAACAAAATTAGAATCTAATCTCTCATAAGAATTCATATACGTAGTTATAAAGTGCAAAAGATTTAGTAAATTCGCTATATTAAGAAATTCTATTTACTTTCATTGAGTACTATGGCAGCAAAAGTTCGTACATCAACAAAAGCGAAACAACAACAAGATTCTGCACCGTGGATTCCAGAACGGTATGCTGATATTATCTGTATAATCGCCTTGACAATTTCCGTCTTTATCTTTCTATTTCCTGCGACAATTGGGTCAGGCTCATTTGCATCTGCCGATAATATTGCGTCTGAAAGTTTTAAACCTTACATAGAACAATCAACACAACGTGGAGAATTTCCTCAATGGATGCCCTATATCTTTAGTGGTTTGCCAAGCTATGCCTCATTACTAGTTACTGGAGACCGTTGGTGGGATGTGGTTAATAACTTTTTTGGTGGTATTCCTACGACCATAGGCAAGATTTTTCCCGGTGCTGCTACATGGGTTGCCATATATTATATTATCTATGGGTTAGGAATATTCATATTATTACGTTCCAAAAAGCTAGATAGAACATCTTCATTTTTTGGAGCTTTTTCAGCAGTATTCTCAACATTCATAATTGTGTTAGTCATTATTGGTCATAATACTAAGATACCTACGATGGCAATGGCTCCATATATACTTTGGAGTTTAGAAAAACTACGAGAAAAATTTTCCATAAAATACCTTGTTTTTCTCACTGTTGCAATGCAATTACTATTTGCACCTTCACACTTACAGGTCGTCTTTTATGTATTTTGTATTATTGGCTTTTACTTCCTTTTTGAACTTATTTCAAGACTTATCAAAAAAGATGACCCAATAAGCGTTGTTCGACCGTTAGGACTTCTGGTGGTGGCCGGAGCATTAGCCTTTGCTACTTCTTCTGATAGGTTTTTATCGACACAAGAATATACTCCATATTCCATTCGTGGTTCTGCTCCAATAGTTCAAAACGATCAAACAAAACAAGATAAATCTGGTGGTTTGGATTACAATTACGCTACAAATTTTTCTTTCAGCCCCGGCGAAGTTCTTACTTGGTTTGTTCCTAATTATTATGGATTTGGAAAATTAGCTTACAAAGGACCTGAGACTGGTAATCAGGAACGACATATACCCACATATTTTGGTCAAATGCCGTTTACCGATGCAGCTCAATATCTTGGTATTTTTGTTTTAGCTTTAGCGATTTTTGGAGCAATTACTCGCAGAAATGATACGTTTGTTCAATTTTTAGCTGGTGTCAGTCTCTTTGGTTTACTATTATCATTTGGTAAAAACTTCTCGTTAGTCTACGATTTCTTTTACTATTATGTACCGTATTTCAATAAGTTCAGAGCACCCGCTATGGCATTAATGATTCCGCAATTTACCATTCCATTGTTAGCTGGGTTTGGATTAGCAACTGCAATTCAATGGAGACCAAATCTACAAGAATCTCAGAAAAAACTACTTTTTGGACTTGTAGGTTTCTTTGGTGTATTTTTACTTATTGGTTTAGGATACTCTGCTGTTGGAGAAACTGGGTATCTGTCTGATGTTGCTAAATCTCAAAATGCTGGTCAATTACCTGCAAGTATTCAAAAATTTATTTGGTCTCAAATGATTTCTGATTGGTTTGTGACTGCTTTTATTGGGTTACTTTCTGCTGGTACGTTACTATGGTTTGTACTTGGTAAAATGCAAAAGAATGTTTTTGTTTTAGTGATTCTCCTCTTATTAGTGACAGACTTGTGGCGTGTTGCATACCGTGCAATGGAAGTAAGTGATAAAAAAACATCTCAATCTACTTTTAGAACAACAGATGCTATTCAGTTTTTACAAAAAGATAAATCACTTTTCCGTATTGCCGATTTTAATGCTTTTGAGTCTCCAAATGCAGCAGCATATTTTGGGTTACAAAATGTTCATGGATATCATCCAGCGAAACTTCGGGTGTATCAAGACTTATTGGATGTTGCAGGAAAAGGTCAAGGTCAAGTAATACTAAATCCATTCTTACATAAATTGATGAATGTCAAGTACTTACTTGCAGCTCAAGATATTGGTTTAGGTGCAGCTACCTTTACTTCTCAAGAAACTCCTGTTCGAATCTATGAAAATCCTGAAGTTCTACCAAGAGCATTCTTTGTTCAATCTGTTCAAGTTGCTGATAAATTAACAATTTTGAAAAATTTAGAAGCTGGAAATTTCAATCCACAAATGGTTGCATTTGTTGAAGAAAAACTTCCTATGTCGATTGATTCGTCCATCTCAACAAACAAAGTTAAACCACTTCGATATGAAAATGAGAAGATAGCTTTTGAGGTAGAAGCTACTGGAAACAATTTACTCTTTATGAGTGAGGTCTATTATCCTCAGGGCTGGACTGCAACAATTGATGGACAGAAAACAGATTTTTATAAAACCAATTTTGCTTTCCGATCTGTTATAGTTCCAAAAGGAAAACATATTGTGGAATTCACCTTTGATTCTCCAAAATTTGAGCTCGGTAAAAAGCTTTCAATGGGAGCTAATGGTATTATCGTATTAGGCTTACTTTTTGTGATTGGTCAGTTCTTTATGAATCGTAAAAAACAAGACCCTCTACCACACAAAGAATAAAGAGAAAAATCTCAAAACAAAAAAGGAAGGTTACCAATGGTTACCTTCCTTTTTTTTATGTTATTCATCAATTTCTTCTTCGTTGTCATCATCAGGCTTATCAAATGATTTTGGAGGAAGTGAAGGCAGTATTGATAGTAGAAAATCGACAGTTTTATAGAGGTCTTGCACAGTTTTGTTATTGTCTACAACAAAATCTGCCTGTTGTACCTTCCATTTTTGTGATAACTGAGCGTTCATTCGTTCCATGATAGCTTCACGAGATTCTCTGGAACGTTCGATTACTCGTGATATTCTTACTTCTTCCGTTGCATCGACAACAATGACATAATCAAAGCCCTCATCTAAAGACACCTCGTACAACAATGCAGATTCGACAAATACGATTGTAGCTCCTTTTTGTTCAAATTCTTCTACTTGCTCCATCATCATTGCAATAGTTCTTGGATGAACAAGGGAATTAACAAATTCTCGATTTTTTTCCTTTTCTTTCCCAAACAGTTGTTTTGCCAAAAATGAAGCGTTGATCTTTCCATCCGAAAGCACTTCCTTACCAAATTTTTCCTGCAATTTACTTTGAAGATCTTTATCAGAATTCATCAACTGTTTTGCATTTTCATCTGAGGAAACGAACGCAAATCCTTTTGACTTTACATACGATCCAACGGTGGATTTCCCCGTTCCAATACCACCAGTTATTCCTACGACTATCATTCTATTTCTTCTTCATTTACATTAGTACTTGCAAAATACTCTTGGAGTAATTTTGCTGTTTTTTTGCCTATCGCGACTTCAATTTGTGCTTCTTCTGCTTCTCGCACTCCTTGGACAGAACCAAATTTTGTAAGCAATTTTGTTGCAGTTTTTTCACCAATACCCGGCACTGAAGTTAATTCCGTTTGTAAGGTTCGTTTATCTCGTAAAGATCGATGATACGTAATGGCAAATCTGTGGGCTTCATCGCGAAGATGTTGCAACAACTTTAACGAACTACTGGTTTTTGGAAGTAGAACCGAATCAGATTGAAAAGGGAAAAACACTTCTTCCAAGCGTTTTGCAATTCCTATGACTACAATTTTTGGGAAAACTCCTAATTCTGTTAAGACTTCAACGGCAGAAGACAATTGACCTTTACCACCATCTACCATAATCAGATCTGGCAAGTCTTTGTTTTCACGTAACAAGCGAGAGTATCGCCGATGAAGAACCTCTTTCATCGAAGTAAAATCATCGTTTTTGTCTATGAGTTTGAACTTTCTATACTCAGATTTTCGGGGTTTTCCATCAACAAATACAACTAATGAAGAAACCAAATCCGTTCCTTGCATATGCGAATTGTCAAAACATTCAATCCATCTTGGTATTTTGTCTAACCGTAAATCTCTTTGTAATGATAAAACTGCTCTTGGAACTACTTGTTGAGTTTTTTCTTTTTGAATTTGTAACTCACGTAACACAAAGTCAGCATTTGTTGTCGCCAAAGAAACTAATTTTTTCTTATCACCAATCATTGGAACAGTAATACTCAAACTACTACCTTTTCTGCTTTTGAGCCATCTATCCAAAAATTCAACATCCTGTGGTTCATTGGGCAAACAAATTTCTGTTGGAATAAAATCATTTTCGCAATACCATATTTCAACTACCGATTGAATAATTTCTTCATTGGATCTATCAGAAGCATTAGAGAGTAAAAAGTGCTGTTTGTTAACTAATTTGCCATCACGAATAGAAAGAATAACGGTACAAACATTCGTGTCATCTCTTGAAATAGCAAAGACATCTCTATCAATTGCATCTGTTGTTACCACTTTTTGTTTACTTTGGTAATCTTTTAGTTGTTGCAATCTGTTTCGCAATCTGGCAGCTTCTTCGAACTCAAATTTTTCAGCTTTTTCATACATCTGTTCCACAATATAGGTTTCCAATTCTTTGGTTTTACCATTCAGTACCTGCATTGCTTGTTTGATGTACTGATTATATTCAGATGATTCTATAAGTCCTTCACAAGGACCATCACATTTTTTTATATGATAATCCAAACATACCTTGTATTTCCCACGTTGAATCGAATTCTCTGTCAAAGGCAAATCACAACTTCTAAATGGAAACAACGTTCTCAATGTTTTCATCAAATACTTCAAATATCTCAAATCCGTATACGGACCAAAATATTTACTCCCATCTCTAATTATTTTTCGAGTTGGGAAAATTTTGGGGAAAAGCTCATTAGTAATGCGAATATATGGGAAGGATTTATCATCTTTAAGTAAGATATTATATTTTGGTTTATGCTCTTTAATAAGCACATTTTCCAGAATTAACGCCTCTGCTTCTGTATCAGTTACAATAATATCAACATCAACTATATGGGTAACTAAGGCTTTCGTTTTAGCATCAGCATAACGATTCCCCTGAAAATATTGACGTACTCTATTTCGCAAGGATTTGGCTTTCCCTACGTAAATGATTTTGTTGTCACTATTTTTGAATTGATAAATACCTGGAGATGTTGGGAGATTTTGCAACTTTTCTTCTAAAACATCTCGAACGGTAATTTCTTCAGGGTCCATTATTTCTTAAAATATCATTGGTGAATAAAAGGAACGACAGAAATTACACCTTTTTTCGTTGAGAAAACGCTAAGATAGGTTCCAAATTGTAAACTGGCAATTCCAAAAGATTGTTCCCCTTTTCCGTAATGCTGAAATGTAGAAAGTGTTCTTCCTAATATGTCTAATATTCTGATTTCACCAATTTCATTGGAATGTACGTTCAACATTTGATTGTTTACTTTCATTTCAATTTTAGCATTCCTTATTTCTCCGAACGATGTAGTGACAGGACATGAGACAAATACATTTGTTTTATTCGTTATACCTTGGCGATTTGTAGCCTGAAAGTAATAATTGATTCGCGTACCATTCCAATTTGGTTCAGTTTTAAAGACTTGATTTGATATTCCGAAATTTGAAGTTCCCATTCTTGTTAATGGAAATTCTTTCGAGACTTTATCATTATAAACAACAATGGAAGCTGATGTAATAGAGTCTTTGTTGTCGAAAGGATCTGTTAGAATTTGTACTGTCGCAGTTACGGTTCCTTCACTTCCACATACGTCAACCTCTGGTAATTGAAAGTTAGGTCCTGCTCCCCAAATATAGTAGCTAAAAGCTCTTAGGAATCTATAATCCCCATTCCATGTCGTATACATTGCTCCCTCATACGAATCATTAGTTTCCATTACCATTCTCCAATCTCGAATAGTAGAAGTGTTTCCAACATCATAATACGCTGATGCAATTTGTTTGAAACCAAGTTCTTCAAACTTATCTGAAGATTCTTTTTTTAAGGATCCGTTCCAATTCATTACAACTGGTTTCGGTTCTAACAAATTCCAAATTCCACCTAAATCACCATTGATTAGATAATAATTATTGGTAGCATTATGGAGGGAATCAATCATATCAGACCAAATGACCGAACGACCATTTTGATGAACAGATTGACGCAAAGATGAGCAGAGATTTATATTATCAGCAAGTAACTCAGCTGGAGATTTATTTGTTGCTAAACAAGCAGAATCTCGATTCATATTTCTAATTTCATCGTGCTGGAAGAAAAACCATTCTGGTTGATAGAAAAGTGAATCTACATTTTGAAATTGTTTTTCAATAATAGAATTTACTTCTGGTTCTGATACACAAACCATCGTCGAACCGATATATTGATTGTCACTTACTGCAGTAAATGGATGAAAATACTCAACAAATATAGTATCACCATTTGAAATGGAAGAACCACTTTTCAGTCGTGGAGAACGCACATAATGTTGTGGTCCATAGCTTCCAAAATTGGAAGATACAAAAGGATCAATTATCGAATCAAGATCAATTCCTTCCTGTGGAATTGTGCCGTCGGAAAGATTTTTTAAGGTTACAGGAGTTCCTTTTCTACGAAGAATGTTCATAAATCCTGCTTCACGAATGTCAAAGTTATCAAACCAAATTGTTCCTTCACTTCCGCCCCAAACTCCAGCATACACATTCATTAGTGTATTTTCTAAAGTATTAAACACCACTTCAATTTTTTGCCATCCTTGAGAGGTCGAAGGTATGTTAAACGCAGTATAGGTTAATGCTCTATTTCCTGCTAAGGCTAATAGTCGAACTTCACTCCCTTTAAAATTTTCGGTTTTAAACCATGCTGACATTACATATTGTCGATGTGGTTGACATTGAACTTGTCGACTAAATCTACAATTACCTGATGGATTTCCTGCCACAAAATTAGTACATCGAACAGAAGATGCACCAGATAATTTTTCGTTAAAATCTTGGAATGTACTTACTCCAGCTCCATCGTAAAATGACCAACCTGTAAACTGACCATTTGCATTAACCAATTCGAATCCGCCATTGGGTAACGAAACTGTTGATATTGGAATAACTCGCAATGAATCTCCTTCAACAATACAGTTAACTCGTGAGAGTACACCTTCTGCCAAGTGAGGATTGTTAGAAAGCAAACCTTCTGACCATCCAAAATTTGCAACCCCTGGAATTGGTTTTATAAATCGTTCTTTCCAATAGTTAACAATGGTATCTATATTTCGAAAATAAATTGGTATTTCGTAGGGAATTCTATTTAATTTATAATCATGATTGCTAAATCCATTTAATCTGTACTTTTCTATCGTATCAGATAAAGATTTTATCGTTCTAACTGCTCCTTGACCGCGAAGATTATGCTGTGAAAAAATCCATCGTTCGGGATAATCCGGGTAATCCCAAATAACACATGGTGTTAGTGTGTTTTGAGAAGTAAGTAACTGTTGAAAGGTTTGAATTGCAGAAGCAAGTCCTTCTTCATTATCTCCAATGATTACAATTGCATCAGAATGAATGGAAATGATATATCCGTTTTTAAACGGCGGTTCAATGGACAATATTTTACTATTGGGAAAGGATTCTACAAATTTTTCATCCCTTGATAAACCGAGATAAATTCCAAAATTGGGATACTGCGATTGATAAGAAATAGTCGAAACATCTTGACCTTTGATATTCTTTATACTTGTTTGAATTCGAGATGTAAACTGAGATAAGTCACTTGAAGAACCATTGACAATAGCAGAAAAAGCATTAGGAATTGTTCCAGAAGTTGTATCACCAATATACATTTTTGGGTAAGGGAATACTTGAGGAAGTTGTTGAGCAGGAATACATATTGTTGCTAGTAACAACTGAATACAAATGAGTATTTTCATCTTTGACACCAAAAAGGAAATTGTAGAAGGGTGTTTTTTTACAAAACTATTTTACAATATACCAAGAATCGTTGATACTGCTAAGACAACAATCAAAGAGACGACAATTATCCTGATTGTTTTGATGGTAACAAATTTTAGAAAAGAAAATCCAATAATGGTTCCAACAATTGCTACAGTTGCCGCAACGACGGTGATGGAAGTATGAACGTTATTCCAAGAAGTTAACAACATTGTAGGAATATAAACAGCAACTCTTGCCAAATCTATAATTGATGAACAAGAGGCGGAAGTGGCAATGTATTCTTCGGGTTCTAAGCTATTACCCATTAAAAATGCAGACCTTATAGCACCTTGTAAACCTGTAAGCCCACCAAAAAAACCTGCAATTGCTCCACCAAGAACTAAGTACTTTTTAGTAAATTTTTTTTTCTTAAATGAAGGAATTACATCATAGATAACTATTCCTAATAAGAAACACCCTACTACTATTTTTAGTACACTTGGATGTGCAGTAATTCCGTAAACGTCATAAGTCGGTAAATCTGGAATATCTACTATGAACCGTAAAAGAAACGCTCCTCCAATTGACAAAATAGCTGCTGGTGCACCAAATTGAACAGTAGTTTTCCAATGAATATCTTTATAAAGTATAACTGATTTGAATAGACTTACAACCAAATGTACTATAGCTGTTATTCCAATCGCAGTATGAATTGGTACAGTAATTCCTATGACAGGCATTAAGACACTTCCCAATCCAAAACCTGAGAAAAAGGTAATCAGTGAAGTTACAAATGTAACAATCACAATTACCAAGGTATCTATTACTGAAGAAAGTAGTAAAAGTATATCCATTTCGAAAAAAAAATAGCCTGTAAGAACGTTACAGGCTATAGAGTCATAGTAAAATAAGTACTTAATTAACCTTTCAACGCTTCTGCACCGCCAACAATCTCTAACATTTCTGTTGTAATTGCCGCTTGACGAGCCTTGTTGTAACTTAATTTCAGTATTTTAATGAGGTCATTTGCATTGTTGGTAGCAGCATCCATCGCCATCATTCTTGCAGCTTGTTCAGCAGCATTAGATTCCAATAAACCTTTCCAAACCTGCATATTCAAATACTTTGGTAATAAGGTATCAAGTATTTCTTCACGATTTGGTTCGTAAATATAGTCAACAGTTTTCTTTTTCTTATTTGAAGAGGCAGAAGGAGTTTCAGGAACAATTGGAAGTAATTGTTGGATTGTTGGAACTTGCTTAATCAATGATTTAAACTCACTATAAATCATCGTAACAAGATCATAATCATAATTCAAAAACCCTTCAGAAAGCAATGTTGCAATCGAGAAAGCTGTAGAGAATTGTAGTTTTCCAAATACATCAGGAAACTCTTCTTGAACGTAGTTTTCAGTTTTAGACAGAGAAGCAATAGATTTCTTTCCAACTAAAACCAACGATAATTTTGCTGTGGGATATTTATCTTTCAGTTCTGAAATATATACCATTGCAGAGCGAAGGATAGTTGTATTAAAACTACCACATAGTCCACGATCAGATGTTATGATTAAAAAGGCTATAGAAGTAACATCTTTTCGCTCTTGAAAAAAAGGATGAGCAAATTCTTCTTCTGCTAAAGCTAAATTGGAAAGTATTTCGGAAAGTTTTGTTGCATACGGACGAGCAGACAAAATAGCATCTTGTGCACGACGCAATTTGGCAGTTGCAACCATTTTCATCGCAGAAGTAATCTTCGAAGTATTTTGTACAGTTGTTATCCTTTGTCGTATATCGCGTAACGTAGCCATAATTTTATTAGTATCGAATTAGATGTATTGCCAAGGTTTTAATAAGTAGTTCTGTACATAATCAGAAACTGCATTTTCTAAAGTTGTTGGCTGAGTATAAATACCTTTTGAACGCAAAGAATCCATTGAAGCTTGCGTAAAGTTTTGGTATTGATGTTTCAAATGATCAGGCATTGGGATGTATCGTATATCAACTTTTTTACCCATTGCTTGAAAAACTGCAGTAATTAAATCATTCCATGAACGTGCAACACCTGTTCCAAGATTAAAGATACCTCGTACAGTTTGGGACTGATACAGTTCCCACATTGTATCTACAACATCTTTTATATATATAAAATCTCGAACTTGTCCACCATTAGGATAATCAGAAGTATTCGATTCGAACAATTCAACATATCCATTTACTTGGATTTGATGAAACGCTTTGTATGCCATTGAAGCCATGTCGTTTTTATGATATTCATTTGGTCCAAATACATTAAAATATTTTAGACCAATCACCTTTGATTCCATTGAATTTGAAAGAATCCAACAATCAAAGAGATGTTTTGAATAACCATACATATTTAATGGTTTCAATTGTGGGTTAAAGGTATCAGAATATCCATTTTCACCCAAGCCATAGGTTGCAGCACTACTTGCATAAAGAAACTTACAACCATTCTCAAAAGCATAAGTAGCAAGTATTTTTGAATACTCTACATTATTGTCGTAGAGATAATCAGCATTTCGTTCAGTTGTTGTAGAACAAGCTCCCATATGGATTATGGAAGAAATTGATCTTCCAAACATACCTTTTTGGATTTGTTCACGGAATAATTCAATTGGGATAATAGAAGTAAATTGTTTTCCCAACAAGTTTTTCCATTTCTGGTCAGTACCAAGTTTATCGACAATGATAATATCATTAATACCATTATCATTCAGTTTTTTGACAAAACATGAACCAATAAACCCGGCACCGCCAGTAACTACTACCATTTATTTTCTCGTAGATGGAGAACTAAATTTTGTTACAAATATTTCAATAGCTTCGTCTAAACGAGCACCAATTTCTTTTGTAATTTCTTTTTTCTCTGCAATTCCATCCAAAACATCGGTATAACCAGTACGAAGCATATCAATGAATTCAATTTCAAACTGACGAAGTGCATCCGTTTTGAAATCATCTAAAATGCCTTTTGTAGCACAATAGATGATAGCAATTTGTTCTTGAACAGGAACTGGAGAATATTGACGCTGTTTCATTATCTCAGAAAGAGCATATCCACGTGTTAATTTCTGTTGAGTAGATTTATCCAAATCAGATCCAAACTTTGCAAATGCTTCTAATGCTCTAAACATCGCTAATTCAAGTTTCAAAGGACCTGCTACTTTTTTCATTGCTTTGATTTGAGCATTACCACCAACACGCGATACTGAAATACCGATGTTTAACGCTGGACGAATACCTGCGTTGAAAAGGTTCGGTTCAAGATAAATCTGACCATCAGTAATGGAAATAACGTTTGTTGGAATGTAAGCAGAAACGTCACCAGCTTGTGTTTCAATAACTGGAAGTGCTGTTAAAGAACCTCCACCTAAATCATCAGATAGTTTAGCTGAACGTTCAAGTAAGCGAGAGTGCAAATAGAAGATATCACCAGGATAGGCTTCACGTCCTGGTGGACGACGAAGCAATAAAGATACTTGACGATACGCAGCTGCTTGTTTTGTCAAATCATCATAAACAATAAGTGCGTGTTTGCCATTATCACGGAAATACTCTCCCATTGATGAACCACTATATGGTGCAATAAACTGTAAAGGTGCAGGATCAGAAGCATTCGCTGCAACGATAGTTGTATACGCCATTGCACCATGTTCTTCTAACGTTGCAACAACGTTTGCAACTGTAGATCCTTTTTGACCAATTGCTACATAAACACAGTAAACAGGTTCAATACCGTTCTTTTTTGCTTCTTCTGTATGTGTATATTTTTGATTGATGATAGCGTCTAAGGCAACAACTGTTTTCCCAGTTTGTCTATCGCCAATGATCAACTCACGTTGACCACGACCAATTGGAATAAGTGAGTCAACGGCTTTAATACCGGTTTGAAGAGGTTGAGTTACAGGTTTACGTTGAATAACCCCTAAGGCTTTACGTTCAATTGGTAAGGTGTGTTTTGCATTCAAATCACCTTTTCCATCAATAGGAACGCCTAATGGATTGACAACTCGACCCAATAACTCTTCACCAACTGGAACAGAAGCTACTTTACCAGTACGACGGACTGTATCACCTTCTTTTACTAATCTATCATCTCCAAATAATACAACCCCAGCGTTATCTTCTTCAAGATTTAACACCATACCTTGTACACCATTTGGAAACTCGACCAACTCAGAAGACATAACCTTAGTTAGACCGTATACACGTGCAACCCCATCACCAACTTGGAGTACAGTACCTACTTCATAAATATCAACTTCTTTTTCGAAACCGGAAAGTTGCCTACGTAGTATCGCCGATATTTCTTCTGGACGAATTTCAGCCATAATGACACCTTATTTTCAATATGTTTAGTAATAATGCTTATTATTTATTGCTCAAGAGCAAATATCCAATCAAAAATGGCAACATAGCTAAGGCTCCTAAGCCAATTGCAATTGAGAATGCCAATTTTTCTTTTTCTTTTTTATCTAATTCTGGATTGAATAACTTTTTGAAGGTTAAAAACAACCACGGAACTAAGAATAAGACAATTGCCGTTACAACAATGGTTGCAAGTAGGTCAGTTGCCGTTAAATTTTCAAACATGTTTTCTCACTATCACCATTATATCTTAGGCGATTCTTGAATGAGTATTTTATATAATTGAGAAAGCTGGTATTGAAGAGAACCATCAATAACAACATCTTTAATTTGTACTTTCGCTCCAGCTTTTAATTCTGGTTTAATACGAAAGGTCGATTCTATAGTTTTTCCAGTTCTTTTCTGAAGTGCTTCTGAAATAGATGATTGTTGTTTAGAGTCTAAGTCTACTGCACTATGCACTGTAACTGGCAAAATATTATAACATTCATTATATAATTCAATGAATGCATTCACAATTTCAAAAAAGAGTTTTTCGCGTTTTTTTTCAGTAAGTAAGATTAAAAATACGAAGACCAAACGATCAATCTTACTTTCAAACAACTCTTTAAAAATAGCTTCTTTTTTTCTTTGCTGTACGACAGGGCTTTGAAGAAGAACTGTTAAATCTTTTGAAGATTTAACTACTTCTGCAACAAATTTCAAATCAGCAAGTACCGTTTCAACTAACTTTGAAGATGGTTGTATTTTAGAGAAATCTATATGTGATTGGTCGTTTGCACTTCCTTCATGCAAAGCTGTACTTAACAATGAGAGGGCATAACGACGTGCAATTTTAGTATGTACCATTTGTATTAGTTTTGAGAAACTTGATCAACAAATTTATTGATAAATTTTGAGTGTTGCTCAGCATCGACAGTTTGTTCAAGAATTTTTTCTGTTGCAGAAACTACTAACGAAGCAATTTCAGTACGTAGTTCACGAAGAGCTAATTCTTTTTGACGATTAATTTCTTTTGCTGCTTCTTCAATTTTTTCCTTTTTTATCACATCCGCAGCATCAGAAGCTTCACGAGTAATTTGTTCAGCACGTGTACGACCATCTTTTAATAAGTTCATCATTTCAGTATGTGCTTCAGCTAGTTTAGCTTTTACTTCAGCTAATGTTCTATCAGCTTCTTCTCTTGCAACCTTTGCCGACGAAATTTCATTTGCAATGTTTTCTTCACGCAATTTAAGACCTTGCAAAATTGGTTTAAACCCGAATTTGCCAAGAACGATAAGGAACAAGATAAAATTTATCAGGGTCCAAACTATGAGACCAGGCGAAAAATTTAAAAAATTATCCATAGTATAGAGTAGTTTTGTGTGGTTTTTTTTCCAGCAACAATAATCAAAAGTGTATGAAAGGTTGTAGTAATATCATACTACAACCATTCATGAAAATACGTGTAGAAGCTAAAATTGCCTATTTGAATGCCAAAAGAATACAAACGATAATTGCGAAAAGTGCAGTACCCTCGATAAGTGCTGCCGCAATAATCATCGTAGTTCTTGCATCACCAGCAGCTTCTGGTTGACGGCTTGCAGCTTCCAAAGCAGCGGCAGCTAAACGACCGATACCAGAACCTACACCAAATACTGTAATACCAACTCCAAGACCTGCAGACAAATAAGCCATAGCTTTTGCTAATTCACCCATTGTGTTATCCTTCAAAAAATAGAATATGATTAAAATTTAATTACAAAATCGCCAAATTAATGATGTGCATGTTCTTCATGTGCATGATCTCCCAATGCTAAGCCAATAAATACGGCTGTTAACAAAGTGAAAATATATGCTTGTAAAAATGCTACCAAAAGTTCTAAGAAATAAATAAAGACCGAGAAGGAAACCGCAATTGGTGCCCAAATAAGGCTTTTAAAGAACAAGATTAATCCTACCAATGACAACAAAATAATATGGCCAGCTGTCATATTTGCAAACAATCGGACTGTAAGAGCAAATGGTTTTGTAATCAAGCCTACAATCTCAATTGGAATCATAATTGGAGCTAACCATGCAGGCGCTCCACCCAAGAGGTGATGCAACCATGCTTTTATTCCTGCCTCTTTAATTGCAGTTAAATTGATAATAACAAATGCGGTGATAGCCAATGCAGCAGTAACACCAATTGCACCTGTATATGTATGCATTCCTGGCAACAAACCAAAGAGATTCGCTCCCAAAATGAAGAAAAACAATCCAAGGAAATATGGCATCAATCGTTCGCCAACTTTTTTACTTCCAACATTTTGCATCACTACTTCATCACGTATATAGACCGCAATTACTTCAATAAGGTTATGAACACCTTTCGGTGCATCGCCTTTTGCTTTTTTCGCTTTTCTTCCAGCAGTAATCAAAACAAAGAACACAATGAGCATAACGACCCATTGATAGAAGACTAGATTAGTTATTGACAAATCAAACCAAGGTTTTTCTTGGGTTGCAGTTGATACTATCTGATGTTTTTTATCAAACGTAAATTTTCCGGATTCTAATAACGCTTTGGAATTTGGGTAATAGTAAAACTCTGATCCATTTGTATATATCATATGCGGTAAATCTGCAAGATGATATGGTCCCCAATAAAGTCCATGATGATCACCTAATTCTCCTAACAAATGTTCAAATACTTGCTCTTTCGGAACATTTGATAAATCATGTGAATCATGTGCACTGCCAGAGTGTGCATCTGAATGTGAAGTGGTAGAAGAATCATGAGCATCTTTGTGATGTTCAGTTTGTTCAGCTAACAAATTCTCAGCAGGTATAGTATACATCAAAAGATATAATTGGTTTGTAATTGATAACTATTCGAATTCATTTTTTTTTTTTCACCTTTAGATTCTTTTCGTTTTCTTTCAAACGAAAAATGAATAAGGGTAACTTCAACTAATAATGAGATAAAAATCCCAATTACTAAAGCAATCATCATAGCAATGTGGTTGAAATAAGTCACAGTAAGTGAATATCCTACTAAGATACTTATGACCACTATTCGTGCTACCATACTGCCCAGAACTAAAGAAACGCATTTTGACATTTCTTCTCTTTTCATAGCAATATTACCTACAATGTATCCAACTAAGGAGTTTAATACACTTACTATTATTGCTAAAGAAACAGATATTACTGTAGCGTAATTCACGATTGTTTGATACTATCGTTCATTAAATCGAATTTTTTGATTTGGTAACTGTTCGAAAAAATGCAAGCATTGCAACAACACTGAAAAAGAAAACACTAATCAATAATCCATATGGTGAGGAATCTATCCAGATGTCAATTCCATATCCTACAAGAATTCCAAAACCAATGGTTGTTGCAAACTGAAAACCAAGTCCTATGTATGGAGCTAATTGTTTAACAATCGTGCTTTTTGCAGAATTTGTTTCATTTTTCACTGTACTTTACCAAAAATTTATGTACAGATGTACAAAAATACCACTTTCCAAACAAATATCAAAGGTTTTTGTTTTGAAAAGTGGTAACTACAAAAAAGTTGGGTATTTTCTGGAACTTGCAACTAAGAATTATTAGATTTTTTTTGTAAAAAATCTTTCACTGCATCAATATTTGGTTTTGGAACTGAAGCTTTCATTGCTTCTTCTTGAGAAGAAGCTTTTAGTTCTGATAACACTCTATTTTTATTAGCAGTTTTGGGGTCTGTTCCTAATGATGGATCGTCAGGAGAGAACAAGAAATCATCCTTCTTCTCTTTAGAAGAAGTATCTGCTTCATTTTCTTTTAGATTGAGTTGTTGTCGCAATGTTGCTTCTTTTTGCTCTCGAGCAATAGCAGCCATCAACTCAGGAGAAAGGATATCTCTAAGTTTGTCAAATATCAATCCACGTGTAAATGGTTTTGAAATAAAATCAGCAGCACCATTTTTTATTGCTGTAGTAAGATTTTCAACATCTGGAGAAGCCGTAACAATAACAACTGGAGTTTCTTTAATGGCTTTAATATGTTTTATCATTTTTAATGTGATTAGACCTGAAATTTCTGGCATTAACACATCTAAAAATATTATAATTGGCTTTGCTTCTAAAGCCATTGCTACTCCTTCAAATCCATTTGATGCTACAATCGGTGTGAAGCCAAAACTTTCTAACGTTTTCATTAGAATTCGTTGCATCCAAACGTCATCATCAATAATTATAGCTGGATATTTACTCATTGCTTTTATGAAGGTATGTTATGAATTTTTTTAAAGTTATAAACTTACTATTATAATAGATTTTTTAACTTTATACAAAAATACTAAATTTATGGAACTTTATGAAAATAAATTTAGTTTTCATCCCAGAATTCAATTTCTACTATATATTAGTTCCAATTTTTGTATCTTTGTAGTTATTCTAAATTACATTTGTACTGTCATTAAACATTAAAATATATGTTCAATACACATCTAAACGAAACTCAACAACTAATTAGGGAGACGGCTGCACAGTTCGCTGCAGAACGTATTTTTCCTTCAGCACAAGAACGAGATATTACAGCTACTTTTCCCACAGATATAGTTCGAGAAATGGGTGAACTTGGATTTATGGGTATGATGATAGACCCTGAATGGGGTGGAAGCGGACTTGATGCAGTTTCTTACGTTGTTGCGATGGAAGAAATTTCTAAAGCAGATGCTTCTGTTGGAGTTGTAATGTCTGTCAATAATTCTTTAGTTTGTTGGGGAATTGACACCTATGGTACTGATGACCAAAAAGAACGATTTCTAAAACCTTTAGCTACAGGGCAAAAATTAGGTGCTTTTTGTTTAAGTGAACCTGAAGCTGGATCTGATGCAACGTCTCAATATACAAATGCTCATCAAGAAGGTGAGTATTGGGTACTAAATGGTACTAAAAATTGGATTACGAATGGTACTACTGCAAATACCTATTTAGTATTTGCTCAAACTGACAGAGAAAAGCGCCATAAGGGTATTACTTGTTTTTTAGTAGATAGAAATAGTGAGGGTTTTGAACCAGGGAAAAAAGAGGATAAATTAGGTATTCGTTCCAGCGATACTTGCTCTTTAGGATTGATGAATGTTAAAGTCCATGAATCAGATATTTTAGGAGGAGTTGGTAACGGTTTCAAAATCGCAATGGAAAGTTTAAATGGAGGAAGAATTGGTATTGCGGCACAAGCTTTAGGAATAGCTCAAGCTGCTTTTGAAGCTGCGTTAAAATATTCTAAAGAGAGAAAAGCTTTTGGTAAACCAATTTGTGAACTTCAAGCCATTCAAATGAAACTTGCAGATATGTCTATGAAAATAGATGCGGCTCGACTTTTGATCCACAAAGCTGCTTCAATGAAAGATAATCATCAAAATTATATCAAAGAGGCTGCTCACGCAAAATTGTTTGCGTCCAAAACAGCTGTTGAAGTTGCATTGGAAGCTATTCAAGTTCATGGAGGTTATGGATATGTACGTGAGTATAATGTAGAGCGTTATTTACGAGATGCAAAAATCACAGAAATTTATGAAGGTACTTCAGAAATACAACATATAGTAATTGCTCGAGAACTTCTAAAAGCCATATAAAAACTTCATTTTTTTAGCCTTTTCATTTGAAAAGGCTTTTTTTTATCATAAATTGAACTTTTCTTCGTAATTAGTTGTTCATACAACTATTAGTTAGACATGGAAATACATCAAAGCTGTTTAAAAAGCTCATTAGGTTATTTATTAAACTCTGCACAATCTACTGTTCAAAGAACATTATTACATGCATTTAAAGATGCTGGATATGACATTACAGTAGAGCAATGGACTGTATTGGTTCATTTGTGGGAAAAAGATGGTGTATCTCAACAAGAGCTATCCTTGGCAACAGGTAAAGACAATGCTTCCATTTGCCGACTAATTGATTCTCTGGAGAAAAGGCATTTAGTAGTTAGAATTCCTAATAAAAACGACAGAAGAATTAATGATATCCATACAACTTCTACAGCTAAGTCAATACAACATGATTTAGTTAGAATTGCTGAAGATACCTTCTCATTATTATTGATTGGTGTTAGTCAATCTGACAAAGAAACTTTCTATTCAGTTCTTAAGTTACTTTCAGAATAAAAAAATTTAGAAATATACTTGCATAAACAAATATTGTTACAACATATATTAAATAGGTTCGTCAATGCATAGGAAATCCTTTATATTTTCAGGTTTTGCAGCAATACTAACTACGAATAGTTTATTTGCTTCTGCAAAAACGTATTTATCCTCACTCTTTTCGAAAAAAACTATGGAAACAACTGCAAACAGTGCGAATGTAATTTTGCACAAAGCTTCTACCAGAGGTCATGCAAATCATGGTTGGTTAGACTCCTATCATACTTTTAGCTTTGCTAACTATTATGATGAGTCTCGTGTTCATTTTGGTGCTTTGCGTGTTCTCAATGATGATAAAATTGATGGTGGTACAGGTTTTTCAAAACACCCACATTCAAATATGGAGATTATCTCTATTCCTATAAATGGTGCATTGGAACATAAAGACAGCATGGGGAATACTACTGTTATACAAACGAATGATATTCAAATAATGTCAGCTGGTACTGGTGTAACTCATTCTGAATACAACCACTTGAAAGATGATATATCTAACTTTTTACAGATTTGGGTATTTCCAAGTGAAAAAAACATCGCACCAAACTATGACCAAATGACACTGAACCCTGAAGAACGTTATGGGAAATTAGTTCCTATAGTCTCTCCAGCAGGTGAACCAGGAGTAACCATAAATCAAAATTCTTGGTTTCATAGAGGAACTTTAGTAAAAGACAGCATTACCAATTACAAACTACATTCTCCTGATAATGGTGTCTATGCTTTTATTATCAATGGAGATGTTACTATCAATGACCAACCATTAGAACGTCGTGATGGTGCTGGTTTTACAAATACTCAAGAATTACAAATAAACGCCATTTCTGAAGCAGATGTACTGCTTATTGAAGTGCCAATGCTACAATAATTATTTTAACTATATTACTCAAAGGACTAACACATGTCAACTACATGGAAAATTGATCAATCACATTCAGATGTGAATTTCAAAGTAAAACATCTTATGATTTCTACAGTAACAGGAAAATTTGAATCCTATGATGGTACTGTTGAACAACCTACTCAAGATTCGTTCGAAGGTTCAGCAATTTCATTTACTGCTAATGTTGCAAGCATTTCAACCGGTGTTGCAGATCGTGACAATCACCTACGTTCTAATGATTTTTTCAACGCTGAAGAATTTCCAACGATGAAATTTGAAGCTTCTTCATTCGAAAAAAAATCTGACGATGAATTTCTTTTAAACGGCAATCTAACAATTAGAGATAACACTAAACCTGTAACTCTTCGTGCAAACTTCAATGGTATTACTTCTGATATGTGGGGAGGAACTCGTGCTGGATTTGAAATAACTGGTACTATCAAAAGAAAAGAATTTGGCTTACTCTGGAACGCAACTACCGAGTTAGGTGGAGTCGTAGTAAGTGATGATGTAAAGTTAGCATTAGACATACAACTTGTAAAACAATAACTAGAATCATTCATCAGTGTCGCAACAACTATTGTTGCGACACTGATGAAATTCTGAAAGATACTTATGGAAACATCCATTATTATTGCTCCTCCTTTACATCAACAATTAGGACCGAACCTAGTTATAAACGCACCGATTCCAACTCGGCAAATACCAAATGTTGATCCTTTTTTACTTTTACACCATTTTGGACCAATTGAAATAAGTTCAAAAAACGATTTTATAGTTCCTCCTCATCCCCATAAAGGATTTGAAGCTATAACATTTCTTTTCAGTGGTTCCGTTGAGCATAAAGATTCATTAGGAAATTCCGGCATTCTTCATTCTGGTGATATTCAATGGATGACAGCCGGTAATGGTATCGAACACCAAGAAGGATATCCGTATGATGACAAAACGCAAACGTTGGAAGGTATCCAATTGTGGGTAAATTTACCTGCTAGTTCTAAACGTGAAGCACCTCGATATCAAGATATTCAATCTAAAGACATTCCTGAAGTGAAAGAAGGTAATTCTATCATTCGAGTGTTTGCTGGTTCATTTGATGGTAAAACTGCACCAACAAAAACAGTTACTGATTTGACTGCACTGTATGGTAAAACAGAAAAAGGATATAAACGCGTTTTTGATATTCCAGTAGGATATAACGTTATTTTGTATACTTTACATGGTAATATCGAAGTACATTCTGGTGGAGACTTTATTGCCTCTGAAGGTTCTGCCGTTGTGATAAACAATAGTAGCCAACCAATTGAAATAGAATCAACACTTGATTCTCAATTTGTATTGCTCTATGGTAAACCAATTAATGAACCAATTGCCTCTTATGGTCCATTCGTTATGAATTACCAAGAAGAAATAAACGTTGCAATCCGTGAATATCGGTCAGGAGCATGGGGTAATGTTGCCCATTAGATAGATTTATTTCGAAAGTGCTTGAAGCTCAGAAGACACAAATTCCATCAATTCATTTAAAAATTGAGGAGTTAGATTAAATTGAATTCCTGCGGCTTCATACACTTCTCGCATATTCTTTGAACCGCCCAATTTTAATGCCTCAAGGTACGACTGAATTGTCCCTTGAGGATTTTTTTTGTAGTTTGCCCACATCTGAACAGCTCCAATTTGAGCAATTCCGTAATCAATATAGTAGAATGGTGAACGGAAAATATGTTGAAATTGCCAACCTGTATGTTGATACTCTTCTAATCCTTCACGCGAAATGGGTGCTCCTTTCCCAAAACGTTCAGATAAATCCAACCAACATTGTTTTCGTTCTTCAGATGTGTGATTTGGGTTTTCATAGACCCAATGTTGAAACGCATCAACTTTTGCAATTCTAGGCAGCAATTCAATTACTCGTTCCAATTGTTGGCGTTTTGCTTGATGCAAATCTTCTTCATTTGTGTAAAATTCATCCCAATAATCCATAGTTAATAACTCCATAGACATTGAGGCAAATTCTGCTACTTCTTTTGGAAAAGATTTATAGGCAACGATAGATTGATCTTTAGTAACAAAGGTATGAATCGCATGCCCAACTTCATGAAGCAAGGTAACTACATCGCGTTGCAATCCAACTGCATTCATAAAGATAAATGGAATGTGTCTATCATATAATGGAGAGTTGTATCCACCCATTTCTTTAGATTTACGAGATTCCAAATCTAAATGTCCAACTTCCTTCATTATTGCCAAATATTCACCTAACCCTGGATGTAATCGGTTGAAAATTCGAATACATCCATCTACAAGTTCGTCTATATTTGAAAATGGTTTGAGTGAGTTAGAGCCATAAATATCTACAGATAAATCCCAAGGGCGAAGTTCATCAAGACCTAATATTTGCTTTCGTGTATGTAAAATTTCATTTTCCAAAGGAAGCACATATTCTTCAATTGCCTTATGGAAAACAAAACAATCTTCAGGTGTATATTCAAATCTATCAAAACTTTTAAATTGATAATCTCGAAAGTTTTCTTCACCAGCATTTACCGCAATTTGATGGCGTAACGCTACTAATTCAGTAAAAATCTCATCTAATTTATCGTATTCATTGACACTTTGAGTTGTGATTAGTTTCCAAACTTCTTCACGAACTGCTCTGTCCTCTGATTTTAAGTACAATGACAATTGTGGAATTGTTTGTTCTTTTCCATCGTAGACAATGTTTCTGGAGGCAACAATTCGTGCAAATTCATCTGATTTTTTGGAAACTTGTACTTGCAATGGGATATTTTTTTCTGTAAACAAATCAAAAGAATTTTTTACTAAGGTACAATATCGCTCATAGTAAGTACCTTTCAAATCATCAATAAATTCTGATTCTAATAACTTTTTATTCAAAGCCATCCATTGAGGGCTTAACTTTGGAATGATGTCATTGACAAAAAGTTCGTACCGTTTTCGGTATTCTGCATTGGATGTATCTCTTGATTTATTGATATATGACCAAGCCATTTCCGAAGATGCAACTCGTTGAAATTCCTGCAACTTGTCAATCCATTCAATAAACTCTTCTACATTTGAAAATGTTGCAGATTGCAATGTTTCAAAATATGGTTTGAAATCATCATAGCGAGATGGATCAAAATCATTATGAATAAAGTATTGTGGTAGACGTTCAGGAATTATCATTTTTTTGTCAATAAAAATTATAGGAAGTTAATTGAATTTATTTAGAATGGAACATCATCATCAGAAAATGGAGCTGATGAATCGTTTGTATAGGAAGAACTGGAAGGTGCATCACCCTGACGCTCCATTTTCCAACCTCGTAAAGATGTAATATATCCTGTATTTCCATCTTTTCCAACATAAGAGCGACCTGTCAGATTAAAGAATATTTTCACAGTTTCATTTTTACTGTAATCATCCAACAATGAACATTTATCTTGAACAAATTCAATTTTCACAAACTGTGGATACATTCCATCTTGGACTTCCAAGACCACTTCTCGCTTTTTAAACTTCTCAGTTATTTGTTGTTCTGGAAACAATTCACAAATGCTTCCTACTACTTCGTACGTCATCCGTTCCTCTTTTTTTATTCTAAAATACTAAATTACAAAAAAATTATCTTATTACATACTTTTTCACCTAAACTACTAACCCATCTTTTAAAGTTATAGTTCGCATAGTTCGTTTTGCAACAGCCTCACTATGGGTTGCAACAATGATGGTTAACGAGTATTTCGAACGAATTTCGTCAAATAAATGCAAAATATTTTCTGTATTTGCACTATCCAAATTTCCCGTTGGTTCATCTGCTAATAATATCGAAGGTTCTGAAAACAATGCTCGAGCAATCGCTACACGCTGTTGTTCACCTCCCGAGAGTTCGTGCGGTTTGTTTCCTTTTCGGTGAACAACACCTAATGTTTCCATCAATGATAGAGCCTTTTCCTTTTTTTCTTTCGAATAATTTCCTGCAATGATAGATGGTAGATAAATATTCTCCAAAGCAGTAAACTCAGGTAAGAGATGATGAAATTGAAAGACAAACCCTATCTCTTTGTTTCGTAGTCGTGCTATTATTTCCTGCGATTGTTTGGTCAAATCTACCATATCGTTGTTGTAGCGAAAGAAAATAGTACCAGAATCAACAGAATCCAGTGTACCTATTAAATGTAACAACGTACTTTTCCCAGCTCCTGATGGACCTATCAACGATACATATTCACCTTCTGTAACAGAAAATGACACGCCCTTGAGAATTGGGGTGTCATCTTTCGATTGAAGTGAATAAGATTTGTAAACGTTTTCTACAGATAAAATCAAAGTAACTTCGTTAAAATTGTTCTAAAACTCGAACATCATTTTCGTACAATGCTCGTATATCTGGTAATTCTGAGGTTAACATAGTTATACGTTCTACTCCAAATCCAAATGCAAAACCAGAATACACCTCTGGGTCTAATCCGCAATTACGTAATACATTTGGATGAACCATTCCACAACCACAGATTTCCATCCAAGAAACTTCCCCATTTTTTTTGATACGTTTCATATCAATTTCTGCACTGGGTTCGGTAAATGGAAAAAATGATGCTCGAAATCGGACTTCTGTCGCACCAAACATTCGTTGAGCAAAGGCAAACATCGTTCCTTTCAAATCTGCAAACGTTACTCCTTTATCAATATAGATACCGTCAATTTGGTGAAATTCTGCCAAATGCGTAGCGTCTAAGGCTTCATTTCTATACACTCTTCCAGGCATTATCGAACGAATTGGAGGTTTTTGTTCTTGCATGATGCGGATTTGAACCGGTGTAGTATGCGTACGCAATAACGTTCCCATTTTGTCCTTGATGAAAAACGTATCTTGCATGTCCCTTGCTGGGTGATCTGCAGGAAAATTCAATGCTTCAAAATTGAAATAATCACTCTCAACTTCTGGACCTTGTGCAACGGTAAATCCCATTTCCTTGAAGATATCTATACAATGATCCATTGTTTTCATCACAGGATGCAAAGAACCTATTGAAGGTTTTTTTCCGGGCAAGGTAATATCAATAGTAGCAGTTGTTCCACTTGAGGATGAGAACTGTTCCTTCTTTTCTGCAAAGGTTGCCTCAACAAAGGATTTCAGTACATTCAGCTCTTTGCCGACAAGTGGTTTTTGCTCTTTGGGAACTTCACGCATTTTGTCCACTAATTCTTGTACGGTTCCTTTTTTCACCAAATGCACAAGACGGAATTGCTCCAAAGCTTCCGCTGATTGCACAACTTCGATGTCGCTTTTAATTCTTTGTAGTAACTGTTGTATTTCTTCGAGAAGATTCATTGGTTTACAGATGTATGTTTTTACTTACTATCATTTTGTATAATCATCGTTTTTTTGGATGATTGATTGGATGGAGCGTCTTTGAAATAAATACCGTTATAGGTAAATGTTAAAAAGAAAATCACGATTGCTATCCAACCAAGTATTGTTCGTTTTGAGCCAATTGGCTCGTCATCTTCAACGATTGGATGTGGCAATTTAATAAAAAATCGTGAAAGAAACGCCCAAAAGAGCCACCCACTCCATCCCATAAAGTACCAAGTGGCATGTTGTTGCACCCATTCAAGTACTGGAAGGAAGTAATCTTGTAGCGTTATAAAGAAAAATCCCGGTATGTCAATTTGAAGCAAGGAATATAGATAGCCGAATCCACTTCCCAAACTAAGAATGAGCAAAATCCACCAAGATATTTTGGCAATGAGATGTTGTTTTCTACCAAACATCGCATATAAGATATGTCCACCATCTAATTGACCAAATGGGAGCAAATTCATCGCAGTTACAAACATACCAAACCATCCAACACACAAAAATGGATAATGATAGATTTCATTCATCGGTGGCAAATATGATGGAACAGAAACTATATGTCTCATTAATTCAAAGAGAACAGTATCACCAAAATACAAACCAGATGTATCCCAACTTGCATATTGATAAGTTGGATGTATGGAGTACAAATAGTCAATCGGAGGACACGTTAACAATCCAATTATCAGAAACAAAAAGCAAAAGATAAACCCCACTAATGGACCTGATGCTCCAATATCAAACAATACTTTTCTCGATACAATTGGAGTTTTTGTTTTGATAAACGCTCCCATTGTCCCAAATGGTGAGAAAAATGGAAAAGGTATAAAATAGGGCAAGGTAACATCAACTTTGTGATATCGAGCAGCAAAATAATGTCCTAACTCATGTGCAAGTAAAAACACCATTATTAAAATTGCATAGGTAAATCCAATTTGCAGTGAAAATGCATTTATTTCTTCTATTCCAGCCCAACTAAGCCCTGCAAGTACACAAGAAACAAAGGTAAGAACAAATAAAATACTTGCTAATATAAATTTTGGCTTTTTCTTTTTTTGAAACAATTGAGAAACTTCTTCTTCCGTAAGAAAGGTTTCCGAAGATTTATTATCCATTATATAGTTGATAGTAGTGAAGCATATTCTTCCGCTTTCATTCGTACGGAATCTTTATACGTTGGATATGACATTGTTGGATATAATATAGCTCTTGATACATTAAAGAAAGCAGGACCACCATTGTTTGCATCCATCGTTTCTTTTGCATCGCCCCCTTGAGCTCCAATGCCTGGTATAAGAAAGGGAACCGTCGGAATTGACGCTCGAATTCCAGCTAACTCAGAAGGATGAGTAGCTCCAACGACAAATCCGAGAGTACCTTTTTGTTCATAGCCCATACAACGTTCTATGACAACTTCATACAGTTTTTTACCATCTACGAATTTTCGTTGAAAATCAAACGACCCTTCATTAGAAGTCAAGGCTAGAACAAAAACCGCTTTCGATTCATACGCTAAAAACGGTTCTACGGAATCCCGTCCCATATATGGACTAACAGTAATCGCATCAAAGTTTAGTTGTGTAAATACTGCTTCAGCATACGCTTTTGAGGTATTCCCTATATCTCCTCTTTTTGCATCAGCTATAGTAATAATGTCTTTCGGAATTGCAGCGACTGTTGCTTCTAAAGCTTCATATCCCAATTTTCCATATTGCTCAAAAAACGCAAAATTCAATTTATACGAAGTAGCAATGTGAGAAGTTGCCTCAATAACATCGTGAGCAAAAGCCGCGATAGGGTTTGATTGGTTATGATAATATTCTGGTATTTTCGCTATATCGGGATCAATTCCAACACACAATTGTGTTTTAGTTTGTTGCATCCGTAGCGTTTGCTTTTCTAAAAATGTCATAAGGTCTGCAGTGTTCTCAATTTCTCAATTTTTTAGAAATTTGTAGACGAATTACTTTTTCATTAGGTATAAAAAAAGCCTTTGAAACAAAGGCTTTTACTTGTTTTGTTTATAATTATTGCAATTTACGTTTGAACTCTTGATAGTTTTTCGCAAAAAGATTTTGTTCCGTTGGTGGTTTCAATCCAGCATTTTGAATCATTCTATCAAAATCTGTTACTCTATCTTGTGGTAGCGGGTGTGTTGAAAGCATTCTATCCACTACAGATGTTCCACGACCATCTTGCAGTTTTTTGAAGAAAAATTTTGCTCCACCGGGATACCATTTTGTTGTTTTTAAGTACGCAAAAGAAAGTGAATCTGATTCGGATTCGTTTTCACGTCCATATGCTAATAAGGCTTGACCGCTAAATAAATTAGCTGCCATTTGGGTTGTTCTTCCAGGATTATTGCCTAAAACAATTTCTAACATTGTTTGCAAACCGTATGCTTTTGACATTTTTTGTGTTCCGTGACGCATTTCTGCGTGAGCTATTTCGTGTCCCATAACTCCAGCAAGAGAGGCTTCATTGTCCAACATTTTCATTAACCCTGTATAGACATAGATATATCCACCGGGAGTACAAAATGCATTTGCAGTTTTATCATCATTGATCACTGCGACTTTATAGGCAAAACGACCACGATATTTTACTTGAGGAGATTGCAAAATATCATTCGCCATATTCTGTACATAGTTAATCACTTCTTGATTTGTCGAAAGTGGATATTCTCTCGGATTAGAACGAATTTCAGCATCCAATTGACTTCCCAACTTCACATCATCAGAAACTGGAAACATATTTAAACCACAGGAAGTCACCATACTTGCAACAAGCACAAGCAACATAGTAAGAAGTACGCGTTTTTTCATAGGATTTTTTGATGGTTAAAGACAAAAATTCTTTATACTCTTGCAATATACCGATTTTTCACAAATCTACAGTATTATGAAATGGTTAGTAAACGAGTATTTGGGTAAAAAACAGTTTTTTACCACAAATTGTAGCTTGCTGGGTAAGAGACTTTAGCGAGGTGAAGACCGTTTGGTGGAGCTAATTTTTGAATGTATGAGCGGTTTTGCAGTTCAAAGCGGTCGCGAAGTTCTTGAATGGTGTCTTTTCCTTGTCCACATCGTACCATCGCACCGACTAAGGCACGAACCATCGAATACAAAAATCTATTTGCTTTGATGGTGAATATGAATTGTTGATTTTGCAAATCGAATTTCCATTCGCATTCATTGACGATACACCGATGGTCAGTTACGTCTTTATTACGTTTGGTGAAGGTAGAAAAGTCATGAATGCCTACAAACATTTCTGCACCTTCTTGCAAAATATCGAACGATAGTTCTTGCGTTTGTAACCAAGAATAGCGTCGATGGAAGACAGAATCTTGCATAGAAACAACATAGTGATAGGTTCGTTCGGTGGCAGTAAATCGGGAGTGGAAATCATCGCCATTTGGAATACGCGCGTCTATGATACGAAGGTCATTTGGTAACCTTTTTGCGAAAATTGACGGAATTTCTTGAACCTCAAAGGGAAGCTTTTCAACAGAAAAATGAGCGACTTGACCTCGCGCATGAACGCCAACGTCAGTTCTACCAGCTCCAACGACAAATCCATCAAAGGGAATAAACCGTTGTAAAGTTTTGGTAAGTTCGGATTGCACCGTTCGTTGGTTGGGCTGATGTTGCCACCCTGCGAAATCAGTTCCATCATATTCCAGAAGCAATGCTATCGTTTTCATAGCGAAAAGCTATTGCTCAACAACAGGGAGATTCTGCTGTTTAAAAAGATTCATCACAAATTGTGTTGATGGTGCATTTCTCGGTATCAATTCATTAATGATAGTCGTTTTTCCGAAAACTTCGTTCCGTGTGTAGAGCACTTTGGAAATTCCAAGAAAGCGTTTCTCTAATTCAGTAACCGTCGAATCAGCAAATGAACCAACGAGTACAAATCGGGAAGGTGCCAAATCGTTTGTCAAAATACCCACCATTTGCGAAATGAGCAACCCTTGATTTTTGAGTGATGCTGGAGTTGCCTCCGTCATTGCTTGAGTTAAAAGTCGTTTGTATTCAGCAAGAGAGGTACATTGTTTGTACATAAAGGTCGAACCAAGCACCATTTTTGTCGTTGCCGAATCTTTGCCTATTTGTTGCTGTATATTATCTGTGATTCTTCGAATATTAGCAGTATCAACTTTTGATAAGACTACAACGTAGACTCCAGAAGCAGCAGGAATTTTCCGTTTTGCAATTGGTTCAGTTTTTTTCGGAGTAACCCTGTAAAAATAGGCTAAAAGCATTGCCGTGAGAAACAGCAATCCCAACAAAGAATAGTAGAGTTTCCACGAGGATTTTTTCGCTTTAGGAACACCTAAGGTTTCTTCCAAAAAATCTTTTTTGTCTTGAGAATTCATTGAGTACTATAGTTCTTCATTAAGAAGTTTTCCAGAATCTGCTTCAATTTCCACAGGATATTTTCCTGTGAAACAAGCATCGCAATATCCAATGTTTTCATCTTGTGGCACAGCCTCAAATAGTTTTTCTGTGGTCAAATATTCCAAAGAATCGGCACCAAGATACTGCCCAATTTCCTCAATAGAACCCAATTGATTGGCAATTAGTTCCTCTTTTGATGGGAAATCCATGCCATATCGACAAGGAAATTTGACTGGAGGAGATGTAATCCTCATATGTATTTCTTTTGGATTAGCCTCACGTATCATTTTTATGAGCGATCGAGAAGTTGTGCCTCGAACAATAGAATCATCAACAACGACGATTTTTCTTCCTTCGACCACTCCTTTGACAACATTAAATTTGGTTTTCACCTTAAATTCTCTATTTTCTTGTCCTGGAGCTATGAAGGTACGCCCAACATAATGACTACGGATAAGCCCAATCTCATATCGTGTTGGAATACCTTGTTTTTGGTTGACTCGAGCATATCCTAAAGTAGAGGTATTTCCACTATCGGGAACGGGTATAACAACTACTTTTTCCTCATGATCAGCACCAACAGGAGATTGTTCGGCAAGTTTTTTTCCTAATTTTCTTCTGATTTTATCAACAGAATGACCGAACACCTTAGAATCAGGACGAGAAAAATAGATGTATTCAAATACACATTGTTTAGCTTTAGGCGTAACATCAACAATTTTATGAGAACCAATAATGCCCGTACTAATAGTGTTTTTGTCAATAACAATCATTTCATTATGTCGAACATCTCGCACATATTCAGCACTTAAGATATCGAATGCACAGGTTTCAGAAGCTACAAAATACGCATAGGTATCGCCAATTTTTTTTCTACCGATACTTAACGGTCTGAAACCGTGGGGGTCACGTGCGGCAATGAGCTTGTTATTAGTCATCACAACAATAGAAAATGCACCTTTAACTGTTTGAAGAGCTTCTTTGATTTGCTCAACCTTGGTTTTTTTAGCACTTCTGGCAATGATATGCAAAAACAATTCACTATCGGAAGTTGATTGAAATATAGAACCTTTTTCACTTAATTTTTTGCGTAATGCACGTGTATTAGTCAGGTTACCATTATGAGCCAATGCAAGATTACCCATATGATAATTGATGTGAAATGGTTGAATGTTTGCCAAGGAATTTCCACCAGTGGTTGAATAGCGATTATGTCCAATAGCTGCAGTGCCTTTTAGCGTATCGGTAAGAATTTTTTCGTTAAAAATATCAAAGACCAAACCTTCATCTTTATGTGTATAAAAACGCGTTTTATCTTTTTCTTTATCAAAATAGGAAGAAACGATACCTGCAGCTTCTTGACCTCTATGTTGTAGAGAATGGAGAGCATAATATGCCATTACAGAGGCTTGAGGATGATTGTACACCCCAATTACACCACAATTAGTTTGTGGTTTGTCAATTTGTTCTAAATAGGGACTCAAAGTAATCCTTCATTTGCAAAACTTGTAAACTGTTCACCAGCAATAATCAAATGATCTAACAATTTTATTCCTAAAATTGAAGCACCTTGAGCTATTTGTTTGGTGATTTCTTTATCGGCTTTCGATGCTTCTGGATTCCCAGAAGGATGATTGTGCAACAATATGATGGAAGTTGCACTTTCCAAAATTGCAATTCGGAACACTTCAGTTATATCGACATCACAACTATTTCGCGTTCCAATGCCGACTAAATTGTCTCGAATAACTTGATTTGCTGTATTGAGCAATAATACTCGAAAGGTTTCTTTACGTTCATCACGTAAACGATGAATGTAGTAAATAGCAACATCTGAAGGAGAACGAAAGACTTGTTTATTACGGAATGGAGGAGTTTTGACACGTCGAGAAAGCTCACATGCGGCAACAATTACTGTTGCTCGAGCTGTCCCAAGACCAGAAATTTTTTTAAGAGCAGAAATGTCTTGTCGGCAAAGCTCAGTAAAAGAGCCAAATTCAATTAGAATTTCCTTTGCTAACTCTACGACATTTTTACCCTTAATTCCTGAACCAACTAATAATGCCAATAACTCAGAATCACTCAAGGATTCAGGACCGACTTCGAGCAGTCTTTCCCTTGGTTTGTCTTCGTCTCGCCAATTGCTAAGAGCAAGAGCCATTCTTTACAGATACTATTCGTTGGTAATAAGGTGTTAACGAAAATTAGTCAAAATTCGTGTTATATCACACGGTGAGATTCGATGTTAATACGTCTCATCACTATCGTCTTTGTAGGATTTTTTCACTCCTATTTGCTCTATTTTTTTCAACAATGACGTTGGGTCTTTTTTCTCTACTAAAGAAAAATACTGAAATCCCATTGATATATACGTTATCGAAGAAAGCAACAAGGTACCAACAGTATAAACTATTCCAAAAAGTACATTTAAAACAGTCATCAGAACACTGTAGGAATTTGAGGGTTCGGTATACATCGTTAGCCCAGTTATCATTGTCATTAGCAAGGTTGGTAAAGAAAAAACCTGTGCAAGTACTCCAACAATCATAGCCATAACAATATAGATTCCGAAGGTCATCCACCAGTTATCTTTAACAATTGTAAATGATCGTTTTATAGCCTCAACTAACCCTAAATGTGGTTCTTGGAACCGAAGAATAAATATCATTGACAATGGCATCAAAAACCAAATAGCAGGAAGGATACAGAATAATGCTCCGACCGTTATCATAATAAACGTTACTATCGCTGTTACAATGGTAACTCCAATTCGTTCTTTGGCTTCTGCCCAAACTTCTGTGTGAGGGATTGGAGCATGATTTTCTGATTTTTCAACAAGATCAAGATACGTATTAACTATGAGAATCGACATCATTGTCGCAAGCAGTAGAAACACATAAAAGATGGAACCAAAAATCATAACGTTTATGATTGAAGTTACGCTTCCTTGCGTCAATGCAGCAAAATCAAACATTTGTCCGTTCATCATTCCATACCCAACACCTCCAATAAAAGAGAACGGTCCAGCATAAAAAAGTAATGACAAAGAAATACTTTTGAAATGAATTCGTAAAAAATCAAACGTAGCTGAAATTATTTCACCAAAATCACGAGATTTTCGAATCTCAACATACTGTGTGCTCATAATTTTTTCTTAAATTGGTTTGTACTGTACATTCAATATAGTGTTTTACAAAACAAATGTACTATTTTTTTTGGAATCTACCTTCAATTGTCTCAAATGATTAACGAAATACAAAAAGTTGCCATCATTGGTGCTGGTTCGAAAACTGCAGATACGCTTATACGAGTGCTTTCAAAAGAGCTGGATATGAAATTTCTTCTATTTTCTTCTCAATTTAGTGTCGAAAAAGCACAATCTCCAAAAATAGTTCAATATCCTATCTCTGCAACTGATAAAAAGCAATTAAAAGCTGTATTACTACACGAACAACCTGCTTTTATTATCAATTGTGCTGCGATGACAAATGTTGATGGCTGTGAGGATAATAAACAACTTGCATGGAGTTTGAATGTAACTGCCGTGGAAACCTTAGTTCAAATCTGCAAAATTACTGGTTCTCATTTGATTCATTTTTCAACGGATTATGTTTTTGATGGTGTCAATGGTCCGTATTCGGAACTTGATAAACCAAATCCCATTAGTTATTATGGGAAAAGTAAATTGGCAGGTGAAAATGTTTGTTTGCCTTCTGGAATTGATGTTACAGTACTTCGAACAAATGTTGTTTATAGTTCTAACCCCAATAAAGGTGATTTTGTACATTGGGTAATTAAAATGTTAGAAAAAGAACTTCCCATTACTGTCGTTAGTGATCAATTTTCCAATCCTACTATAACTGATGATTTGGCGTATGCAGTTTTGAAAGTTATTCTCAAAGGCTACAAAGGGTTGTACCATATTGCAGGTTCTGAATACTGTAATCGTGTGGATTTTGCAAAAAAAATAGCTCAAATTTATATGTTAGATGAGTCCAACATTCATCCAATTACGACTGCAGAATTGCATCAAAAAGCGAAAAGACCATTAAAAGGTGGATTGCAAACCTTAAAGGCACAAAGTGAGTTTGGGATAGAATTTCTTTCTGTCGAATCGGGATTGATAATGATGAGAAATCAACTCTTTTCATTAGGCTTTATTAAACATAAATAAGATACAAATTTTTTCTTTTTTCTCACGTTGATAGTTAGAACAGCACTTCAGTACACCAATTTTTACAGCAATGAATAGAAGACAATTACGAGAATTGATAATACTCGGAGAGTCTACCACTACAGAGTTTAAACGAAAATTCACAACAGCTGAAAAAATATCCCGAGAGGTTGTAGCATTTGCAAATACTAAGGGAGGGTATTTGCTTATTGGTGTTGACGATGACGGCTCAATTGTTGGTGTTGATTCAGAAAAAAGCGTCATTGATGAGGTTTCACGAGCATCATCGTTTTGGATTGACCCTCCAATTGAAACTACCGTTGATATCATTGAGATTGATTACAAAGATGTTATTGTTATCGTTGTTGAGGAGTCACAACAAAAACCACATAGAGTATTGACCTTTGATGAGAAAAACAATGTTGTAGAAAGAAAAGCCTATATTCGTCAAGGTGAGAATTCTGTTTTAGCTTCTAAGCAGATGGAGCAAGTACTTTCTAGTAGAAATGCGAATTCTTCTCCTGTTACTCTCTCTATTTCGGACAAAGAAAAGCGTCTTTTTGCTTATTTAGACACTCACCAAAAAGCGACCGTCAAAGACTTTGCACGATTAGTCAACATTTCCGAACGTTGGGCTGCACGACTCTTAGTTCGGTTAGTCCGAGCAGGTGCATTGCACATCCACTCCACCAATAACGGCAGTGAGTTCTATACCTTGGTGTAGAAAAAATAGACTACTCATCAAACCAATATTGAATTCCGACACGAAACATAGGCTGGAAGGTTGCTTTGGTGGCTTGTTGTAGTGGCTCCATATACAAAACTCCACCAAATGATGCGTGAAAAATGTCGTAAGTGATTTCATAGGCAGGTCCCACCCAAATAGCTTTGTTGGATACTGTAGAATCATTTGATGGGCTAATAACCCTATTGAATCCGAACAATGCGGTCAATTGTTGCTCAAAATTTCTTTTTTGATAAAAAGTATAGAAGATTCCTCCTTCCAAACCAGTTCTTTTTCCTGCAAAAAGGGAAACTCTCACACCTATTTCTCCATCAGTAACACCCGCATTAATTCCAATGGCTTGAAATGGATATGTCATAATATTTGCTCCTACAAACCCAAAAGTAGCTGTTTCGTTCGAAGATGAAGAATCAATTTGTTGGACAGAGTTTGCTACATATTCTTTAGAAGAATTTGCTTTAGTTGTTGTTTGAGCACTTGATAGTGAAGTTGTTATATCTACGAAGAAAAATAGGTAAATCGTTACTTTGCACAAGGTTTTCATGCGAACAATAACGAATTACCTACTTTTATGTTTATGCAGTATAAACTGAGAATGTAATTATTTCAGTATGAGCTTATATTGAACCATCTCTTTTTCGTCAATAAATTGAAGTAATGCTTCAGAGTTAGTAAGAGAAACCGTCACATAACCGTGCATACTTTTCGCGAATTTTGTGCCTTCAACATTCCCAGTTGGTCTGATTTCTGAACCAGCACCTGAGGTAATGAAGTGCATACCATCGCGTTCGATATGTTGCAAATCGTGTTCGTGTCCATTCAAATAGGCAGTTACATTGTATTTTTTCAATAATGGAACAATATGTTGAACTAATTCTTTTTGCTCACCTTTACGTTTTCCACCAGAATAAATATGATGGTGACCCACCACAAATTTCCATTTCGCAGTTGATTTTTTTAATTCACTTTCTAACCATTGTAGTTGTTTTTTAGTATCTTGACCTTTAACATTATACTCTTCATTATGTGCTTGATAATCTTCGATGAAAGGGTTTGTATCAATGTAAAACAACTGAACTTCGGTTTTTGGAGAGTCATCTTCCATAAGATGTTTTTTTGTGTAGTATCTTGCTGGAAAATTCCACCTCCGTGAACGTTTCATATAGTCAATCTGAGCTTGAACATTCCCACGGTAGTCATGATTACCAACGACAGTATACCAAGGAATATGCAAAGGATGTGCTTTATAGGGAATTTCGAATGAATTCATCCATTGGATATCATCAACACTTTGAACACCTACAGGGTAAAAATTGTCTCCAGTTGACACGATAAATTCTGCATCGGATTTTTCAACGATATTCGCAAAAGAAGGTACTAATTTCATTTGGTCTTCATTGCCATTTCTCCCCCAATCACCAATAACAACAAAGGTGAATGATTTTTTGACAGTTGTAAATGCTTCTTGCGAATGGCAAGTGAAAATTGAAAGTATGACAGCAAAGACACTTGCTATCATTCTACGAGTTATAGTTTGTATTTCCATTATTTTTTCTTAGAGTAATGATAGATAAATTCTTGAGGACTTTTTGAGCGTTCGCTGACAGTAAAAAAACTTTCACCATCTCGAGAGAAACAAATTCCTTCGCCTTGTTCTTCAGCGATTATGCTAATACAACGAGCATCTTTTGATAAAGCAGTTGCTATAGTTTCATTGGGTAATCTATTCCAATGATATGCTTTTTCATAATCCCTAACGATGATTTGGTCTCCATTTGAGGAAATATCACCTGCAGTGATAAGACGATAGGGTATGTTTCCTAATTTTTTGAGCGTTCGAACTTCCGAATTGACAAATGGAGCTTTTACTTGATAAACACCTACCGTTGCTTCTCGTTTTGAAACTATATACACATCATTGTTTAGTGGGTCAACCATAATTGTTTCAGCATCTCTTTTTCCATCAGGATATCGAAAACGAATCGAAACTGTCGGTTGAACAACTATAGATGACGATTGTTGCATCTGAATTGCTGTTGGTTCTTCAAATACCGAAATTGTTTTAATATCTCTTACGGCATTATTGTCACCAATATCCGCAACATAGATTGTGGATGTATTGGTAAATGTGTCTACAAACAATGCAATGTCTTCAATATCTGCAAATCCAAATTCGCTTTGAAGTCTAACAGAGCCTATAGCGATACCATTATTGTTCAATAGATGTAAAACCCCTCGACCTCCATCGTCATGAATCCAAAAATTACCTTGCATTGTATGACTTGTTACAATTCCTGAAGCCTCGATTATCTCTAAAGGAGCAAGTTTTTTTACAAAACTAAAGAGTGTTGTGTCTCTACCAGAACAACGAACACCCATTGATATTGTATCAATGGGTGTTTCATTTGTAGGAGAAATTGAATGATGCTTTTCAGTACAAGAGAATAGTATTCCTAATAAAAACACTACTATACTTCGAAAAAAAATCATCTTAGTATTTTAAGCCTTTACCGTCAGTTGAATAACATCCAATATCTGCAGAAGGACCTTCAATAGTTCCATTTGGTATTGATGTTAATGCAGGAGTAAAGTTTGTTTTTCCTTTTCCAATTGCTGGAGAACCAGTTTTTAAACGGAAATTGTAAGAAGAATACGTATTAATTCCAGCAAATGGAGAAAACGATGTTCTCAATTGATCTTCAGTAAATGCCATAACACTGTAGTTTACAAACATTGGGTCATTTGCACCCGGAGTTTGAGACATTACATCAGATGCTTGTTTTACAGAAACTGAACCTGGAGTTGCTGCTAAAAAGTCTGCAACTAAGGATGGGAAAGAACCATAGAAAAAATTATTACCATATTTTGTGTTAGCTGTATCAGGTAGATCAGAACCAGAAACTAAACGAAGTCCATAACGACAATTTACAATCAAGTTGTTATAGATTTGTCCACGAGCTCCAGCTTCGATATTGATAGAACCACCACGACCAGCTTTTGTTCTTCTGTATCCACAATTTACAAATGTATTGTTGTAAATATCAACATTACACTGAACAGTGCTTCCACCTGAATTTGAAGTTTTAGCACCATTGGTTGCTGCTCCAATAAATAGATTGTAAGCTATTACTCCAACTACACCACTTTTGATATTAACGCATTCACCACCTGAAGAACCTTGCATTTCAACAATGTTTCTTGAAAATGAACATTTACCACCTAAAAAGCGAACTGCATCATCAGCAGTACCTGAAATGTATGAGTCTTCTACGACAACATTTCCATTGACGTTATTATAAACTAATGCATAACGAGGATCACCATCTTCATACACACCAACATAAGAATTTGGTCCAGCAGGTCCACCTACGTGTGTGATCTTTGACCATTTGATAGTTACTTCTGGAGAAGTTTCAAATGCTTGAATTCCACCCCAATACCCACGATCATAATTTTCTACAGTCGCTAAGTTTGCAGGAACAGTTAAGACTACTGGTTTATCTTTTGTACCTAAACTTCTGAAAGTCCCTAAAACTCTAACTTCCGGAGAAGTTGCTACAGTTTGACCATCTCCTTGGAATAATAATGTAACACCTGCTTCAAGTGTCCAAGTTTTACCTTCTGGGACAACGATGTCACCAGTTACTCTGTAAGTACCTGCTTTTAATAAACCTTCTTGATTACCAGAAATTCCAGTAGTGTCAGTTGGAGTTGGATTAACAGGATTTTTTTTCTCGTCACTACATGATGCTATAGCACCAATAAGTACTAAAAGAACGAATAGTTTTTGCAATGTTTGCATAAGAAACCTAACAATAAGTAATGTATAAAAATTATAAAGTATATCGTAATCCGAGCTGAACCGTTCTGTTGTATAAATCTCTACGGACCAATATCCTATCTGGATTATCTTGAAGAGGAGGGTTACCTATGAGATTTGTACTTGGTTGTTTGATAAAATGTTCCAACGGTGTGTCTAAGAGATTTCTCGCTTTAAAAAAGAAGGTTAATCCTAAATCAGATAGTTCTTTTTCTACAGAAATGTCCACTTGAAGTGTTGTACGCTCCCATTCATCGTTGTCTTTAAAAGGGGAAATAATTGCCAAGCGTTCACCAGTTAATATACCTGACAGTTGGATATCCCAACCTGCTTCAATATCTTTATACAATAGTGAGATATTCCCGATATGTGCTGATTGTCCTTGTAATGGTCTGGTTTGTGATTCTATTCGTTCAGAAAGTGAACCAACTTTAATAACTGTCGTGTCTATATTAAACTTGACAACATCTGCTTCGGTTACACGATATCGTATAGATTTGTCCGTTGTTATTGAGGAATTTGTGTAGGTATAGTTAGCACGAATTCCAAATTTGTTGATGTACTTGGTAAAGTCAGCTTCAATCCCATAATTCGTTGCAACTCCAAAATTTTGTGTTGTCATTGCAATAGAGGTTCCTTGAACTTGTAACGCACGTTCTATCGGATCTTGAATTCGCTTATAAAATACACCCAAGAGGATCTGGTCTAACGCTTCTGGAAAAAATTCGAAACGAATATCAACATTATCTGCTGTAACTCTGTTTAGGTTCGGATTTCCTTGTTGGCGGTAATCTTCTTCAAAGATATTGTAGGGTATAACCTCAAAAAATCCAGGTCTACTTATTGAACGAAAATAATTTGCTCGCCAATTAATCTGTTTTGTTGGCATATATTTAAAGTGGAGTGAAGGCAACACATCGCTATAGGATCTATCACCTGTTGCACCAGGAATGGAAGCATCGCTTTCAGTAATCCACGATAGAGCGGTATGTTCGAATCGAACACCAGCTAAAATTTGATAGTTACTAAACTGAATTTTTGATTGTGCATATCCAGCAAATACATTCTCATCAATGGTATAATTCAATGCATTTCTGTTAGAACCAGCAGGATTGAAGATTCTGAAGGTTGTTTGGGTCAAATCACCGGTGTACTCTTGATTTGATGGATTTGGTCTGATGAGATATCTATCAAAAATATTTTCTCTTGCTTTCAAACGAACCATTCCACCGATCTTGTAATCAATAGATATTACTTCATCACCTGTAGAATACAGAAGATTCACATAAGAAGCGATATCTCTGTCAGAATTCGATGTCCATCGACGAAGATAATCTTGGTCATAGAATATAGGTAAATCTCTATGATTTCCATTGGAATCTAATTTAGATTCGGTTGTTAATTGCAACGTCGCCATATCGGGGTCGTTATTCGTTGCTATGGAATATACTGCTGACCAATCAAATTTGAGATTTTCTTGTAAAAGGTGAATACCTTGTAGTGTCCCATTATAAATATTTTGGATTTGTTGGCGAGATCGGTATTCTATTGCAACGGTTCCCTCACCAGAACCAACCCTATTTCTTGCTAAGTTCGTATCGGTAATAAAACGTGATTGTTGGTCGACTAAACGCACATACGCATTATATAAACTAATTTTATTCAGAGGTGAAAACTCATAGTCCAATTTACTATGCACACCTGAACGTATTTGATGAACGGAAAATTCTCTTCCCAAAACAGAGTTAAAGGCAGTTGAGTTGTTTTCACGGTTGACATCAGTTGTGAACAAATGGCTGTTTGTTCCTAAAAACTGACTTTGATAACTTGTTGAAAGTATTGCTCCAAATTCTTTTTGTTCACCAAATCGATTGCCGATAGTAAACCCAGCTAATAAATTTGGCATTGGTGTTACAGGAGTAAATTTTGATGCTTCTAATGGAAAATCTGCCATTGTAGCTTGATATCGTGTTCCATCTGATGCAGGTGGATTTAGCTCATTCGGTGATCTATGTGATTGAACTGATGTATTGAATTCTTGGAACTTACGACTGTTTGGTCCAAAATACTGTAAGTTCGCTCCAGTAGAAGCATTTGCCTTGAAAAGGAAATATTCAGGTGCATTTTTCATCACCAAATTTACCACACCACCAATTGCATCTCCTTCCATATCTGGAGTCAATGCTTTCGTAACCTCTAATCTATCTAAGAGTTCAGCAGGAAATATATCTAAGGGTATATAGCGATTGGAGTTATCTGGAGAAGGAATTTTTACACCATTAATTAGTGTATAGTTGTAGCGTTTATCCATACCACGAACAATTGCATATTGACCATCACCATTTTGATTTCGTTCGATAGAAACACCTGAGACCCTTTGAATGACTTGTGCCACTTGAATATCTGGTGAAACTTCAATTGTTTTTGCAGATACGATGTTCAATACTGTTGGAGAGGTTTGTACAGAAGTTCTAGCACTTGCTTCTGTAGAAAGATTTTTACGTCCTTCTACAACAACCTGATCTCGTTTTAGTTGTGAAGGAAGCATTGCAAAGTTTACTCTTGCAGAGTCGGAAGTTGCAGTGATTTCTATAGACTGCTCAATTGTTTGATATCCTATATATCGTACAACAACAGTATACGTTCCGAATGGAATACCTGTTATTCTAAATCTTCCATCCAATCCTGCTTTTGCACCAAATTTGGTGTTTTTCAGTGATACGGTTGCTCCAATGAGTGATTCATTTGAGAGTTTATCAGTTACTTTTCCGCGAAATGTTTGTGCGGAAATCCCTTGAAACGAAACAACAAATACTACGACAATCGAAACTACAAATAAGAAAAAATACTTCACTTGAACCTATCATAATCAAAAAATTTGATTACAAATATATTCTATATAAGTCGTAGATACTTCTCTATTATGGGATAGTAAAATACAATATTATCAATAGTTTACAGGAGAGAATATGGCACAAAACGTGGTGTTATCGTTCCGTAAAGTGAAGTCTAAATTTGGTAATATTTTCGTAACAATTTGGCAATAGTTACTTAACAAATTCCGCTAAATCATCGGAATTTTTCAACCAAAGGAGTTGGGTATCTTCAACTAATGCCAAGACAGCTTTTTTTGCTCGTTCCAAATCGACAGAATGATGATAAGCAAAATGCCAAATGTCAATTCCACCATAACTAATCTCTAAGCTTAGTAATTGTTCAGTAGTTATTGATTTATTAGCATAGACACGTTCTTTGATGGCGTCGATGATAATGGGACGCTCTTCTGCCACAAGATGTTCTTGAGCAAAATAGTAGTTATCAACAGTTCGCAAATCGCAAATGGGAAATCCACGTGAAATGTCTTTGAAGAGTGGTAAAAACGTTAAGGACACAGCGTAGTGTGTTTCACCTGATTCTTCCACCCACAAATCATCCCAAACAGCTCGGTCGTGCTCTTTGAGCCATTCAAAAAATGCTATTTCGTGTGCTGGGAGTTGTAGTAACCGTGATTGAGAAAATGGAGACGACGCTATTTCCTCCAATTGTTCTGAAGTTAAGGAATTGAACGTTTCTTCTGACATAATCAGAACATCTTCTCGTGAAGAATGTTGTTCAAAAAAAGAAAAGATATCGGAATTTTGAATGATACTCACCAAATTAGCACTGAATTTCGGTTAACAATGCTATTTCTTGCAAAATGCCACTTACTTGCAAACATTCTTCAATATTTCCTTCATAAACCAATGCCTTACCCTTAGTATGTACTTCCCATGTTAAGGTTTCTGCTTGGTCATAGGAGCATTGGGTTGCTTTGACAATTTGCTCTGAAACTTCTTCAAACGTATGATCTTCGTCGTTATATAAAATTACTTTTGCTATAAGAACGACATCTTCTAATTCTAATACTTCGTACTCAAATTCTGGCGTTGGATTTTCGCGAGTTGCTAAAACGTTGTACGGTACCATTTTTTGATTCTTTTTTAATTGTTCAATCATTGAAATTAAATTTCGTTCTATTCGTTCAAAAATAATCTGTATTACTTCGTTGACGTTAATTTACGTATATAATTGCTGTTTATACTTGTTTGAAACCTATGATTTTAAAAAATACACCTATCTTGTCAGAATTAGAATCACAGTTTATACCCCCTTCTCTTCAAGAGTGGATTAAGTCATTAGCTTCAAAAACTAATGATGGAGAAACTGTTTTCCGTAGTTTGCATTCTCAAACAGAAGATGGTATTGTTATTCAGCCAATTTATACTCATAATAATTCAGAGTACAATGAAATTCCATTTCTTCAGCATAACATCTGGAAAACATTAACTACGATGCCATCAGATTTAGAAAAATGGGTGGAATGCACCAAAACACCTACCTCTGAATCTATGAATGCTTTCTATATTCCAATAGAAGAAACAGTTTATTCAGCGTCTTTTGATAGCAATCCAATTAGTTCATTAAAAACATGTTTGGAGCATTGCAATCAAGTCGGAAAAACTGCCCTAACTTCGCCGTTGTTTTTATCTGTCAATGCATATCAAATCGAATCATTGATACCTAAGTTATCTCAACAATCTCACTATGTACTCTTTGACCCATTTCATTATGTTACTTATCATAACCAAATTCCAACTACAAAGGAAGCATTGCTTCAACCTCTTGTAGATTGGAGTAGTGGTTTACAGTCTACTAACGCCAAAACAATCGGTGTTAATACTTCCGTTGTGTCCTTAGGTGGTACAACGTCCGTACAAGAAATTGGGTATGCAATAGCCTCAATGGTGGAATATCTTCGTTTTGCAGATTCCAAAGGACTTGATGCTGAGGCGTTGTTACAAAAAATGGTATGTACATTATCCGTATCTACGAACTTTTTTGAGGAAGTGGCGAAAATCAGGGCTATCAGAATTGTATGGGATTCGGTGTTAGAATATTTGGGTGTTGAGGCATCAAAACGGACAATGGAACTCCATACCGTTTCAGCTATAAAAAATCTCACAAAAAAAGATCCATTTACGAACGTATTACGTACAGCATCGTCAACAATGGCGGGAATTGTCGGCAATGCTTCGTCAATTCTTATTCCCCATTTTGATATAGTCCACACTATCGACCCAACACCTTTTTCGCAAAAAACAGCACAACAAATGCATCATATTTTTGCTTTCGAATCTGGACTAAATGACGTCGTTGACCCATCAAAAGGTTCCTTTTACCTCGAAGAAGTCACCGCTCAAATTGCCGAAAAATCCTTAGCCTTTTTCAAACACATTGAACAAAATGGCGGAATGTATCAGTGCTTGGCAGATGGAAGCTTCCAAGAAGACGTCTATGCGGCAAAACAAACATCACTTCGTCAATACACCGACAAAACAAAAAAAATCGTCGGCACATCCTACTCTCCTTCAGAGACAATCTTCCCACAAGACGCCGTTTGGAATACCCTACACTCCATAAAAAAACATCCCACAATTCATTCATTGCAGGATGGTTTTCAATCTATTTCATCTTTCGACAGAACTCGCAACTCAGAGAGTTTTGAGTAGGTGAGATTGGTAATGAAGCAATACTATTCCTTGATAAACTTTGTTTGTAAAATAGTTTTGTTATCTTGTACAATTATCACAAAGTAAAAACCTTTACCGAGTCCATTAGTGTTTATTGAAACTTTATTTTCACTTGAAATTACATCTTCGACTTTTACTAAATTACCTCTAATATCATGAAGAATAATCGTTGATTGTTTTTTATCTTGAATATTTACATCATAAATATGAAGATCATTTCCATTTAGTATAGGATTTGGAAAAACTTGACAAGGTATTATATTTCTATTTTCTACAGAAGTTGGAATTCTATCAAGAAAAAATTGTAACATGTTTGTTCCATTTCTTGTAACAAACAGACTATTAGTAAAATCGTTAAATAGAATATTTCCGTAGGTAGTTCCACCAAAGGTCACAGAACTCCCACCTGAGTAAATATCACTATATTTTAAATATGTTTCATATCGGTATTCTGTTAGATTCTTCCTGGTTGAATCTAATTTATACAATGATGGCAACACATTTCCTGACCTATAATTATAGAAGAACCAGATATTATCATTTTCATCAATAGTAAAGCTTTGAGATTCGTAGGAACTATTTCCTATTCCAATATTTTCATTGTATAGATTAATAGTTCCATTCAAAGTGATTTCTACTAAGCCAACAAATTCTGTGACAAAAGAAACTTCGTTTGTATTGGGATCTTTATAAACTCTTTGTGGAGATTCAGTCAAAAACCACAAAGATCCTTTGGAATCAAAAAGATAGTCATTGTATATTATTGCCGTATCAGCAAATCCATATGGCTTTAAATCAGGAAAGGTGTCTTTTCGCTGTATTTGTCCATCCAAACTGTAAGTAACTATTTCTTTTGGTATATTTAGATTATTTTTAGAATTAAAATTTGTAAAAGAAAGAGAATATGTATTGTTTTTGTGTATTTTTAACCCAAAAAATATTTTTCTATTGTCATTCCTTCGATTTGTCCATAGAGATTTTAGAGTTGTAAATTCACCGCCTTTAAATTGTAACAATTCATGAAACATACTATCTATGGAAAATGCTTGAGTAACTTGTCCCTTCGAAAATTTGGTATAAGCAGTTATGAGTAAGGATGAATCTGGCAACACAATAAGGTCTTCAAATATTCTTTTATTATCAAATGAATCATTTATGGCATATTTTGTCCATTCTATTCCATTATATTCCCAAAGATGATGTAAACCTGTTATGTACAATTTGTCTGAAAATTTAGAAAAAGTACAATTTGAGAAACGATCATGTAAAGTAGGTTCATTGTTTTTTGAAATGTTGCTCCATTTTGTTCCATCAAAATACTGTAGACTTATTTTCTCATTACCGCTTCTCGGAAGACTAATTGCCGCTACTTTATTCCCTATAATTGCAACAGCATTTCTTGGAGCAACAAATGCTGTATCAAATACTTGAGCAATAACAGTAGTGGAAATAAGGAAGAATATTACAAAAATTGTTTTCATATTAACACCCATCCTCACATGGTTTTAAAAGCTAAATAGCTAACATCGAGTTATGAAAAATCGAAAGTCGATTTGATTTCTTAACAAAGTTACAAAAAATAAAATTGAAAAACAGAAAAAGCTCCAATCTGAATTCAATGTTTATTGAAGTGATTGGAGCTTTGATTTTTATTAAGTTACAACTATACTTGCACCACTCCTGCTTTCCATTCGGGGATGGAGTCGTTGTGGGAGGCGACTTCCAAACCACGTGAGACGATGAAGCGAGTGTCTAATGGTGAGACAATGCCATCTACCCACAAACGTGATGCTGCATAGATGGGAGTGGTAGTTTGGGAATATTTGGCAGTGATTTCGTTCAAAAGTTCTTGTTGTTCTTGTTGTGTGATTTCTTTGTCAGCTCGTTGCATTGATGCCAATTTGATAGTCAGCAATGTTTTGGAGGCTTGAGCTCCTCCCATCACCGCAATCAAGGACGTTGGATAGGCATAAATAAGACGTGGATCGTACGCTTTGCCACACATTGCATAATTCCCTGCACCATAGGAATTTCCAACGATGAAGGTGAATTTGGGAACGACAGAATTGGAAACCGCATTCACGAGTTTTGCACCGTCTTTGATGATGCCTCCTTGTTCAGCACGAGTTCCCACCATAAACCCTGTAACATCTTGCATAAATACCAACGGAATATGGCGTTGATTGCAATTCATAATAAACCGAGCAGCCTTATCCGCAGAATCAGAATAAATCACACCGCCAACATGCATTTCGCCTTTTCCAGTTCGTGCAATTTCGCGGTTATTCGCTACTATCCCAACAGCCCACCCATCAATCCGAGCATACCCACAAATAATGGTTTTGCCATAATCAGGTTTATATTCATCTAATTCAGAATTGTCCAAAATACGAGCCAACACCTGATACATACTATAGGGCTTTGCTCTGTCAGCAGGGATAATTCCCAAAATTTCATTCGGATCAAACAATGGTGGTTTCGATTCGATTCTATCAAACAAGTGCTTTTTTCCTTTTGCAGGTCCGAATTTCCCCACTAAAGAACGAATGGTTGCAAGTGCTTCTTCATCATTAGCCACTTTGTGGTCAATAACTCCACTCACAGCAGAATGCATTGTCGCACCACCTAATGGCTCAATGGTTGTTTTCTCACCAATGGCAGCTTCCACCAATGCCGGTCCAGCCAAAAACACACTTCCCGTTCCCTCGACGATAATCGCCTCGTCCGACATAATAGGCAAGTACGCTCCACCTGCTACACAGGGTCCCATAATGGCTGCAATTTGCGGAACACCCATAGCACTGAGTTGAGCGTTATTGCGAAATTGGCGACCGAAATGTTCTTTATCAGGAAAAATTTCATCTTGCATTGGCAAAAACACCCCTGCAGAATCCACAAGATAGATAACAGGCAATTTGTTTTCAAGAGCAATTTCTTGAGCACGCATATTCTTTTTCGCCGTGATTGGAAACCATGCACCGGCTTTTACCGTTGCATCATTGGCAACAATCATACACTCGCGACCTTCGATAACACCAATTCCCGTAACAACTCCGCCAGAAGGACATCCACCTTGCTCTTCATACATACCTTCACCAACGTAGAGACCAATTTCCAAAAACTGCGAACCTTCATCAACCAGCAAATTGATGCGTTCACGTGCAGTGAGTTTACCTTTTGCTTTATGCTTCGCAATGGATTTTTCACCACCACCAGTTTTGATTATGTTTCCGCGTTCATCAATCATTCGCCATAACTGCATATTAGCATCATAATTGATTTCGTATTGAAGGTCGTGTTGTACTTCTGAGCCTATTGTTGCCATACAGTATATATTAAATTTGAATTGGAGAATTAGTTGAAAGTGATTCAATAACTGCAAACGTAGTTTTCGTTACCAAATATAATTGCTCAAATGGGATTGGCATTTCTTTTCCGTTTTTTATAGCGTCAATTGTCGCAAAAACTTCTTCTTTTTGGCCCTTCGAACCATCGAATTTGTAGCGAGTATTCGATTTGTTTTTGTACACATCAACTGTTTGAAAATTATTCATTATCGCACTTTTGTTTTCACAATGAACCTCGCAATATTCTTTGGATAACGAAGAATCGCCATTTGCAAGATAGGATATTGAGCCAACAGATCCATCGCTAAAAGAGATTACGATAGAAACATTGTCGTAATTTGAAATAGCAGTGCTATCACTTTGAATTGATTTTGCAAATACAGACACAGGTTTGGCTTGAGTAAGAAACAGCAACGTATCAACAAAATGGCACACTTCACCAATAATACGTCCACCTTGTTCAGCATGTTGCACCCATAATGTTTTCGGCACAAACCCTGCATTGACACGATAGTGAATCATCATCGGTTCGTTTCGGTACTGAAATACGGACGCTACCTTTGCAAACGACGCACTAAAACGACGGTTGAAACCAACCATTACTCTTCCATTATGTTTAGCAACAGCCTCAGCAATTTGTTCTAATTCAGCAGCACTCAAACACATCGGTTTTTCGACAAAAACTGGTTTATCTTTTTCAATTGCTGCCAAAACATATTGAAAATGGGAATCATGACGAGATGCACAGAAGATTGTCGTAACATCATTATTTGCAATTATCTCATCAGGTGAACTTACTGCAAATTGAAAACCATTTCGTTCAGCTGCAGAACGTGAACTCGTAGGAGTACTATTGGCAACACTATGCAGTTGAACTCCTTTTTCTTTGAGCGGTGGCAAAAGCATCGATTGGGCAAAATTCCCCAACCCAATAAACCCAACGGAAATAGAGGAAGTTGAAGCGAAGCTTTTTGCAATTGCAACAGAATGAACAGGTTCTTTGGAAGTATCATACTGAAGTAGTATACCCAAAGAAAATTCTTTTGATTCGCCAGTTACTAAACCATACGCTTTTTGAACGCCATCTAATTCAAATGTATGGGTCGTTAAGGCTTTAAAATCCAATGCACCCTGTGAAAGCAAATCCAAAATTGCTTCCATATTTCTATTTTCTGTCCAACGAACATATCCAACAGGGTAATCAATACCTTCTTCTTCGTAGAGTGGGTCGTAACGACCGGGACCATAACTACACGAAATTTTTAATTCAATTTCTTTTTCGTAAAATGGAGAACGTGGTACATTCATACTAACCGCACCGACTACAACAACACTCGATTTTTTTCGAGCCATTGTTATTGCCAATTCTACTGGCTGATTGCTGGAGGTACCTGCAGTAATGATAACAGCATCCGTTCCATACCCACGAGTGAAAGAGTTGATGGTTGGCAAAGATTCAAATGTACTTGGCAAAACAAGATCGCAACCATTTTTTTCAGCTATTGGGAATAGTGAAGTATCAATATCTAACCCAATAACCTTACAGCCTGAACTTTTAAGAAGTTGAACGGTAATTTGACCTAACAGTCCTAAACCAACAACTGCAACAGTCTCACCCAAACGAATATCCGCTTGACGAACACCTTGTAGGGCAATCGAAGCTAATGTTGTATATGCTGCATCTTCGAATGAAACAGAATCAGGAAGTTTGCAAACAAGATTTTTTGGAATGGAAACATATTCTGCGTGGTTTGCATATCCTGCTCCTGCACAGGCAACTCTATCACCAATGGCGAATTCTTCACAACGAGACTCCACTACAACACCACTAACACTGTATCCTAAGGATTTATAAGAATCTAATTTTGATTGGATTTTATCGTAAGTTTGTTTCAATCCATCTTTTTTCACCATATCAATGACTTGTCGCACTGCTGCTGGTTGCTTCTTGGCACGTTGTAACATAGACCCCTGAGAGTTCGTAACCGAAGTTCTTTCAGTCCCTGCACTTATAAGTGAGTAGAAAGTTTTGACGATGACACTATTGGGTTGACATTGTGGATGTGGAACTTCGACTGCAGAAACGATTCCAGTTTTTTGATGTTGAACTACTTGTAACATTCTATTTTTATTCTTCGTTGTCTTGATTGGTTGGTAAAAAGATGATAGTATTCCACTGATCTTTAGAAAGATATTCTTGAGAAACCTTTAGAATATCATCATCTGAAACAGCATCTATTTTTTCTAATGTTGATTGAATATTTTCGTACGTATCATTGTCGGCTTCAGTTTTCAGCAATGAATTCATCAACGAAGACATACTTTCCATTGAAAGAATGATATTTGTTTTTAATTGTTCTTTGGAACGTTTTAATTCCGATTTTGATATTTTTTTCTGAGAAAATAGGTCTAATTCTTTTGCAATTTGCGATTGTACTTTTTTGACAGTTGATTCTTCCAGACCTGCATAAATAGAACACGTTCCGCAATCGGTCATTAATTGCAAATTAGAATATATGGTGTAGGCATTACCGTATTTTTCACGAATATTTTGATACAACCTCGAACTCATACCCTCACCCAATGCGTAGTTGTAGACCGAAAGAGCGTTTCTTTCCTCAGATAATGAATCGGGAGTTCTTGCAGTCATCAAAATGTGTGCTTGTTGAAATGGTTTTTCTAAAGTTTGGAGAATACCTTTTGCAGTATTTTGTACTTTTGTTCTAACTTTTGGTTGAAGAAACAAATTGGTATCAACAAAGAAAAAACGTTCTGCTAAGGCACAAACGATATCATGATTCACATTTCCTGTAGCAGAAATAATAATTGATTTGGGAGAAAAAAACGTTTGATGAAAGTTTCGAAGCGTTTTGTCCGTAATTTGTTGAACACTATGTTCGGTTCCAGCAATTGGCATTGCCAATGGATGGTCGGAAAAGAGAATGGTATCTCCTATATCGGAGATGAGTTCTTCGGGGTCATCATTATATGATTTGATTTCTTCAATGATAACACCACGTTCTTTTTCGATATCATTTATATCAAAGGCAGGGTTAAGTACTAAATCTGAAAGTTGTTGAAATATTCTTGAAAAGTAGGGTGTTAATGCTCTAACATAAAAGCAGATAGATTCTTTCGTTGTATAGGCATTTGTATAGGCACCAATGTTTTCGAAATCTTGAGCAATTTTACGAGCAGAACGAGTGAGAGTTCTGCGGAAAGCAATATGTTCAAAAAAATGTGCTGTACCATTTTCAAAATGCTCATCATCTCGGCTTCCTGCATTTACCAGAAACCCCAACGAAAATGATTCAACTGTTGGGATATGTTCTGTTACAATACGAAGACCATTAGACAAAACGGTTCTTTGAATTGTCGTTCCAGAAAAATGTTGGGATGGGTAATGCTGTTTTTTATGTCTCACGTTGTAGTTTTTCTAAGAAGAATACCTACAAAAATACAAAAAAAAAGCCATGTTCTTTCGAAAAGAACATGGCTTATAAAAATCAGGTATAGATTATAGATTTCTAACGAAACCAGTTACTGTCCAAATACCGTCGATGTGAACTAATGTAATACCATAAGTTTCACCAGCAACTATGGCTTGGTTAGCAAGACCAGGAACGTTACCACCAGTAAAGCCAGTACCAGTACCTAATATATTAGAATAGTGGATTAACATAACTTGACCGTTTACACCACCGTTAATTGTGATAGCATCATCATTAGCATTTGCATCAGCATTAATACGAACTGCAGAGAATAAACTAGCGTCAACAGTAATTGCATCTGCAACAACATTTTGTTGAGCAGTTGCAGCGTGACCAAGTTTGAAACCACCAGCAGTAATAGTAACTGCATTACCAGTAGCATTAGTCGAAGTAAGACCAGCATTGAAAGTAGCCGCACCAGCGAAAGTACCTGGAGTTGACCAACCAAGACTACGAGTAGCAAGATTGTATGTTAAAACAGTACCATCAACAGTTGGAGCAGTAACCCAACGAAGAGAGTCATTAGCACCAGTACGAGCTAAAATCGAGTTATCACCAGTTGTGTAAGGTCCACCTAAAAGACCATTACGTTGGATAGCTAGTTTACGTTGAGTAACAGCAGTATCCATGATTTTGTTTGTAGAAACTGCAGAGTCACGTAAGTTGATGTTTCTGATTGCACTTGGAGCAATAGTTGGATTTGGGTAAGCATTTGCTAAATCACCACCTGCTAAACCAGAAGGAGATAAAGTAGCATTTGGAGATAATTTTGCTTGAGTGATTGCACCGTCAGCGATTTTAGCTGTAGTAATTGCATTGTTAGCAACCATTGGACCTGGATAAGTACCTGTTAAATCTCCAGAAGCAGGTCCCATTGGAAGAGCCATAACACCAGTAGCAAGCATAGATTGAGTAACAGCACCATCAGCCATACTCATAGCCATTTCAGCCATTTGAGCGTTTGTTGATGACATTGCATACGGAGAAGAAGTCAAAGCAAAACGAGCATTGAAACCAACGTTTAAAACATTAACGTCTAAGAAGTATTGTTTGTCGAATGGAACACCATTTAAAGACTGAACACTACCTAAAACTGTAGCAAAAACACCGTCTACTACGTCAACTACTTGTGATTCTTGCCAAATAGCAGTTCCACCAGCAGATGTTTCATAAAGACCAAAAACAAAACTGTATGTACCAGTTGATAACGGTTGACCGTTTGAAAATACCATACCTTGGTAGCTCATTCTGTCAACTTGAGCGAATGTTAGAAGTGGAGTCGCGACAATCATCGCAACAACCGCTAAATGAAGCATAAATTTCTTCATTGAAAAACTCCTGTTAAATAGATTATAATATAATTTCAAAATTAAATACGTACTTATCGAGCAACGACAACTGATTCACGTTTTACTTCGGTTCTACCGTTAGCATACGTTAAAGCAATTTCAGTAATGTATTTTCCAGAGCTAACTTGAACTCCAGATACATTTTTACCATCCCATGGTAAATTAACGATTCCTGACTGTTGTTGAGCTTCTACTAATGTAGTTACTACTTGACCATTCATATCAACGATACGGACAGTTGCAAGTGCAGGTACTTCTACATTATAAGAAATGGAAGTAGAAGTAGTAAAAGGATTTGGCGATAAAGCAATTCCTGAAGTTTGAGACATTTCATTTACAGATGTAACTGAAGATGCCATTGGAAGCCAGAAACCAGAATATAGTTTGTCCTTACCATTAACAGTTACTCCAGCAGCACCTTGGCCAACTGTTCCTGTCATCATAGTAGAACCTATCTTCTGCTTCATGCCACCACCAGCAACTACACCACGAGATTTGTTCGTTTGAGCTGTTGCTTGGCTGAAACTAACAACTATCAACAAACATGTTGCTATTGTTAAGCTTGCTACGTTAAAAAAGCGATTCATGGATTTTCTCCTGTTTCTTATATAAAATATTGATTTTCGTAATTATTTTGCACAATTTAAAACTGTACAAGTTAAATATAACAATAATTATGCCACATATTGTGTACATATATGTTTTTGTGAGAATATTGTTTCCAATGTTCTGTTTTTTAAAACGTATACGTATACAAATGTAAATAGACAACAATAGTGCCAAGATTATTATCTAAGAAAACTATTTATTGCCGACTACAAAAATACACAATTTTCTTTAGATTTAAAAAAAAAATCTCAATTTCTTCAAATTTTATGATGAACGTAGTTTGTTTTCAGTCAATTGACAACCCTAATCCTGCCGTTATTACCGCTCCTATACCAACACCTAAATCCAATGAAGTCGTTGTAAACATTAAAGCCGCTTCGATAAATCATCGTGATGAATGGATTAGAAAAGGTCAATATGCTCGTATGCAATGGCCTGTTTTTCCAGGTTCAGATGGAGCTGGAATAGTTACTTCTATTGGCTTGAATGTTGACCCTTCATTTCTTGGAAAACCTGTCATCATTGACCCAACCTTGGTTTGGGGAGACAATCCTTTAGCTCAGTCTGATAACTTTTCTGTATTGGGTATGCCGACTCATGGTACATTTGCAGAATATGTTGTGGTTCCTTTTACACACATACACAAAATACCTTCACACTTAACTTTTGAGCAAGCCGCTTGTCTTCCAATTGCTGGTGCAACTGTTTATAGATCTTTGTTTACTCAAGCAAACGTTACAAAGAACTCTTCAGTTCTCATTACTGGCATTGGTGGAGGAGTTGCTTTAACAGCTCTTCAATTTCTTGTTGCAATGGGAGTAAAGGTTTTTGTTAGCTCAAGTTCTCAACAAAAAATCGACAAAGCTATTGATTTAGGAGCATTTGGTGGTGTTTTGTATACTGATAAAGAATGGCATAAACAATTACTTTCTCTTTCTGGGGGTGTAGATGTAGTCATTGACGGTGCTGGTGGTGACTCATTTAATTCTCTGATTACGGTGACAAAACCTGGTGGAACAATCGTAAGCTATGGAGCAACTAATGGAGAAGTTTCAAATTTTGCACTTCCTAAATTGTTTTGGAAACAAATTAGATTACAAGGGACAACAATGAGTACAAACGAAGAATTTGCTCAAATGATTTCCTTTGTAAATGAATATTCGATTGTTCCAATTATTCATTCGGTATTTCCATTAGAAAAAGTTGAAGAAGCATTTACTGAATTTCAGTCTGGTTCTCATTTTGGTAAAATAGTTTTAACAATTTCCTAACATGCAAATTTCCTCCATAATCGGTCATGCTGCTCAATGTAGTTCAATTATTCTAAAATCTTCAAAACCTGCAGACGCTATTGTTTCTGAATATACTCGTGAACGAAAGTATTTGGGTAGTACCGATAGAAAGATTCTATCAGAATTAGTATTTACCTATCTTCGCAATAAAACAGTTGTTGAGTTCATTGCAACAAGTAATACTTTTAGTATCCATTTTCAGAATGAAGGTTTGGTAAATAATGCTACGATAAGTAAGTTATTTCTTCTTGTAACCTACATACTGTTCTATCATACTACAAAAGACACCGTAACGACAACTATTGATACTTTACAACGTTTTTTTGAAATCAACGAGGAAGTCTCCAAAGAAATTCACACTGTAATACTTACTAATTTTTCCCAAATATCGGACCATTCAACTACTGAAGAGCTTTCAACATTGTATTCATTTCCTCAATGGATACAAGAAAGTTTTCAATCAAACCCAATTGTAAACCGTACTTTTGATGATAATGTCAAGTTAGCAAAATCTACAACTATTCCCGCTCCTTTATGCATTAGAGTCAATACTAGGATTACAACTTCTGAGGTTGTTCTACAAAGACTACATTATGCAGGAATAGTAGCCAGATTGAGTGACTTCATTCCAAATTGTATCATTATTGATCAACGCGTTTCACTTTTAGAAACTAGTTTATATAAAAGTGGAGCTATAGAAGTACAAGACGAGAGTTCCCAATTAGCAGCATTTTCACTTGCTCCAGAAGAAGATTGGGATATTTTAGATGCCTGCGCTGGTGCCGGAGGTAAAACACTTCATTTGGCAACATTACAAAACGATAGTGGAAGAATTGTTTCTTCAGATATCGAATGGAATAGACTAAAACAGATACAAAAGCGAAACGAACGCCATCGATTTTCTTCAATTACTACCCATTTATGGGGTAATAAGAACAAAAAACTTCCAATTTCTCTTTTTGATGGTATACTAATAGACGCTCCTTGTAGTGGATTGGGAACAATTCGTAGAATGCCTTTACAAAAATGGAAACTTTCCAACGAAAGTATTGCGAAATTGGCAAAAAATCAATTGGAAATTTTAGAAACATATTCGTCATTTGTTAAGCCAAATGGAATAGTAGTCTATGCTACTTGTTCATTTTTACCACAGGAAAATGAGGAAGTAGTATTCAAGTTCTTAGAAAAACATCCAGAATTTTCTCCTGATTCCTTGATTCCGGGGTTTTCAAAATTTGGAGTTACCATGAAACCAGATTCGGATTTTTGTACGACGATGTTACCTTCTGTTCATGGTTCTGATGGTTTTTTCGTAGCAAGGTTAAGAAAAAATGAATAAAAAATCTGTATTTTTAGATTTTGGTGCTGTTCTGTATGAAATTGATTACAAAAGGACTCGAGATTTTTTTAAACTTCTAACTGTTGATTTGAACGAACTTGATTTTTCTGTTGATAGTCAACTTGATTTGTTCACTGAGTTTGAACTTGGGCTACGAACAAAAGAGGAATTTTTGAAGAAGGTTAAAGACTTGTACTGTCGTGAAGAAGTTTCAATTCAACAAATTATTGATGCATGGAATGCTATTTTAATCAAACCATTTCCTGATTCTGAACAAGCTGTGAAGCAATTGAATGAACGTGGTTATAAATTGTATTTACTCAGCAATACGAATGAAATACATTTTGAAAAATTCCAACCTGAAGTTGAACATATTTTTTCTTATTTTGATAGATTGTTTCTCTCTCACCAATTACATCTAAGAAAACCAACGAAAGAATATTTTCAATATGTTTTACAACATACTTCCCTCCAACCAAATGAAGTCATATTTATCGACGATTCTTCTCAACATTTAGCCACCGCTAAATCTATGGGAATTACGTCCTATAAAAAAGAACCAAGTGCAACACTGTCAGAATTATTGCACAGTGTGAACATTCTTTAACAGTAAACACTTCCTTTGACTTGAGAAAATGGACACCTTTTACATCTTACTTACAGGCTCATTAACAGCAATTGTTTGCTCAATTGTTGGAAGTTATTTAGTTGTGAGAGGATTTGCAATGGTAACTGATGCTCTTTCCCATTCAATTGTTCCTGGAATTGCACTTGCATTTCTATTCACTGGTTCTCGAGATATTGTTCCAATGTTTGTAGGTGCAACATTGTTCGGACTTTTGAGTACATTTCTTATAGAAACTTTACAAGAGAAAGTTCACGTACAAGCTGATGCTTCTATAGGAGTAACCTTTACGTGGTTTTTTTCTATAGGAATATTGATTATTTCTTATTTCTCAGGAAATATTGATTTGGATTTAGATTGTGTCTTGTATGGCGAAATTGCCTTTGTTCCAATTGATGTATTGTTAATCAATGGAGTTTCTTATGGTCCTCGGGCATTATGGATTGTTGGAGTAACAACACTTATTGTCTCAATAACGTTGTTTACTTCTCGCAAAGAGATGCGTCTTTCATTGTTCGATCCTGCATTTGCTGTTTCTGTTGGTATTATTCCAGTTGTATGGCACTATGTTTTGATGACCCTGGTTACTCTTTCAACAGTAGCAAGTTTTGAAATAGTAGGCTCTATTATTGTTGTTTCATTATTCATAGTACTTCCAGCTTCTGCTTATTTGTTAGCAAAATCACTTTCTTCAATGATAGTACTTTCTTCAATTTTTGGAATTATAGCTACTTGTCTTGGCTATTATATCGCTATGTATTTCAATGGCTCTATTTCTGGAGCAATTTCTATAGCAACAGGAATTGTCTTTGCAATCTGCTTTCTTGTTTATAAAATCAAAAAATAATTAGCTATTCTAAAGTAGTATTAAAAAAAAGAGCCACTCCCAAAGAAAGTGGCTCTTTACAATCAATTTACTAAATTGTAACTTTACTTTTTCAATAAACGCGCTTTTGCTTGTGCTGTTTCAATTGCACGTTTTGCATCATTTCGTTCCTGCATAGTAGTTGCAGATGCTAATACACTTTGAGCTTGTTGAACCTCAGCATCAATTATTTCTTGTGTTAAATCTGATGAGTTTATTGCAGATTCTACAACAATAGAAACAACGTTTTCTAACACCTCAATAAATCCAGTACCTGTAGCATACCAAATTTCTTTTGCTTCATCAAGTGAGATTTTTATAGCACCACCAACTAATGAAGAAGTTATTGGAGCGTGATTATATAACACTTCAAAGGGTCTATCACTTCCAGGAACAGAAATAGCATTGGCATATTCTGAGAAAATAATTCTTTGAGGTGTTACAATTTCAATTTTTAACTTTTTATCGTTCGCCATGATTACATTTTTTTAGATTTTTCAATCACTTCATCAATTGTACCGCAGTAACTAAACGCTTGTTCAGAAATATCATCAACATCGCCATCCAAAATCGCTTTAAATCCAGCAATTGTATCATTGATAGTAACATAACGACCTTCGAAACCTGTAAACTGCTCTGCAACGTGGAAAGGTTGTGAGAAGAATTTTTGAATTTTTCTTGCACGTAGAACTGTAATTTTATCTTCATCAGATAATTCATCCATACCGAGGATATTAATGATATCTTGTAAATCTTTATACGTTTGTAGAGTACGTTTTACCTTCATTGCAGTATTGTAATGATCATCACCAATGATATATGGATCCAAAATTCTTGAAGTAGAATCCAAAGGATCAACCGCTGGATAAAGTCCTAACTCAGCAATTTGACGAGAAAGAACCGTTGTTGCATCTAAGTGAGCGAAGGTATTTGCAGGTGCAGGATCGGTCAAGTCATCCGCTGGTACATAAACGGCTTGAACAGAAGTAATAGAACCTTTTTGAGTAGAAGCGATTCGTTCTTGAAGAAGGCCCATCTCTGTTGCCAATGTTGGTTGATAACCTACGGCAGAAGGCATACGTCCCAGAAGTGCCGAAACTTCAGAACCAGCTTGAGTAAAACGGAAGATATTATCAACAAACAACAATACGTCTCTTCCTTCTTCATCACGGAAATATTCAGCCATTGTAAGAGCAGTCAAAGCAACTCTTGCACGAGCTCCAGGAGGTTCGTTCATTTGTCCAAATACTAAGGCAGTTTTGTCAATAACCCCTGATTCGGTCATCTCGCCGTATAGGTCATTACCTTCACGAGTACGCTCTCCAACTCCTGCGAATACAGAATAACCACCGTGTTGTTTTGCAATGTTATTGATTAACTCTTGGATGATAACTGTTTTACCAACACCAGCGCCACCAAACAAACCTGTTTTACCACCTTTTGTGAATGGCTCAACTAAGTCGATGACCTTGATTCCTGTTTCAAACATTTCTTTCTTTGTAGAAAGACTTAAAATAATGGTGATGGTCTATGAATAGAAGATCGTTTTGAACTTTGGATTGGAGGTTTACCGTCAATAGTATCTCCGATAACATTAATGAGTCGGCCAAGTACTTCAGGACCTACTGGTACTGTAATTGGTTCTCCCAAGTCTTGAGCTAGCATTCCACGTACTAAACCATCTGTTGAATCCATTGAAATTGTACGAACTCTGTCTTCACCCAAATGCTGTTGAACTTCGCAAATCAAGAAAGTATCTTCACCAGTTTCTACTGATTTTCTTGGTACTTTGATTGCATTCAATACAGGTGGAACGTTACCTCCAGAAAATTCAATGTCAATTACGGGTCCAATTACCTGAACTATGTGTCCTTCGTTCATAACGATATGATCCTTATCTTTTTAACAGTATAGATATTTTTTAATAAAAACAAAAATACTGAAATCTTTGCACAAAAGCCAATTTTTTACGTAATTTCCTACTATTATAGTAAACTTTTTTTGATTTCTTCAAAGACAAGTAAATCTTTCCTCCCAAAAATCCGTCTACCTTATCAATTCAAAAACTGAAATATGACCAATGACTATTTTGAGATTATTATTCCTACTTTTACTTCTTGTTACTTTCAATTCGTATCAAGTTTCACTTAGTCAAGAAATATTGGAACCAAACAACCTTGATACAGTGAAAACTATGCGAACTGTAGAAATACAATGGAGTAATTCACTACCAAATTCTACTTTCACCTTGAAATATATTCAAAACAATCAAGAAACGCTAATAAGTCCTCCAATTTCTCAGGTATCCTCCTATAGTTGGCAGGTCCCTCTTTTAGATACTACTAATGTATCTTTGATTTTACAAACTTCTTCAAAAGACTATCTACAACCTGTTCTATGGTGGCAAAACGACACAGTTGTTAGTCCATCTACAGAAATACGGAAAATTTTTGTTACTTCTACTTCGGATACATTCTTATTTTCAACTATTTACAATTCAATTGAAGAGTGGGATATTGCAAATTCGCAAAGTGTTGTTTCAGAAACATTTGGAATTCAAACGAATTCTCAAGCTTCTTTCAGTAATGACAACTTTACGATATTAGGATATGATAATGTAATGTACTTTATTGATAGGAATACCAGAGCTTTTACTTCTAAAGGGTTAGATAATTCCCATACTTCTTTTATTAGAGATATAGCATATTCTTCGGTAAACGATTTGATAGCGACTGCTTCTAATGACGGAACTATTAAAATTCGAAACTTAAGTACCGATCAAATTGTGTCTACGATTTCTGTTCCATCCATTAGTTCTATGTATTGCGTCTCTTTTAGTAATGATGGTCAAAGAATAGTATTTGCTGGAAATGATGGTGCCATATATGTTTCGGATCTGTCTACGTTGCCAAACTATACACAATCTACTGAAAGACACGGCTCAGCAGGGCTAGGACTTGTCGTTTGGGATTGTAATTTTTCCCCTGATGATAAACGAATAGTCAGTGGTGGAGTTGATGGAGCAGTAAAAGTGTGGGAAAGTGCAAGTGTAAATCTTCTATCAACGTTGACAGGACACACATTTCATATTCGTGCTACTCATTTTTCACCGGATAACAACTTTATTGCTTCTGTCGGCTTAGATTCATCACTCATTATTTTTGATGCTGGAAATTATCAACAACTTTTTCAGCCAATAAAACATTCACACGCTCTTTTGTGTTTGCAGTTTTTTGCTGATTCAAAACGGATCATTACCGCTGGTCGAGGAAGTACTGTTTCAATATGGCAACTTCCTACTGAGAGTATCTTTTTTGATACAGTTCAATTACTGCCTAAATATCCAATTTCAATTTATTTGCCAACCATTACTGCCTCTGTTGGAGATAGAATTTCTGTTCCAATTTCCTATTCAGTTCAATCGAAGTATCCATCTTTCATTGATATTTCCTTTCAAGTGCCAGAATCAAGATTCGTATTTGCTCCTTTGGTTAATTTATGGAAAAAACAAGCTACTTTGGGAAATTTGTTCGAATCTAGCATTCTTTCCACAGTAGAAAGTCAACCAAATGTTCTCCCTCCTTGGAGAGCGACTGTTCTTTTTTCACCATTTAGAAACTATGATTCACTTCTAATTTCCAATCTTCGATTTGCAAATACCTTCTTCGTCATAGATACATTACAAAATGGTGTCGTTCTAATTGATAGTATTTGTATTCAAAATTCAAAGTATCCATCAATTTCCTTGCAACAAAATGGATTACAAATGCTTGTCAGTTCAACAAAAGAACAAATTCATCTTGATATTTTTCCAGTTGAAATAGGAACTCATATTGTTACAATTTCTTCTATTGATGGAAAAGAGATATTCAAAACATTTGTAGACGTTTCAAAGAACTTAGACGTCATTAACTTAGATGTTTCTGCCTTTCAAATGCCCAAATTAAGTTTGATTTCGATAATTTCTCCTACTGAACGTATAGACCAAAAAGTACTTCTAGATTAATAATTTCAACATTCAATTTTTTTTTATATTTTTATAGTATGAATAGTAAATCATCAACAGTACTGTTAATTTTTTGCATATTTGCAATCATTTCGTGTTCGAATACAGAGACCCAAGAATTACAAGCACAAACAAAAGATTCTAAAAATAAAGGTAACAAGAAAATGACAGTAGAAAAAACTGAAGAAGAATGGAAAAAAATTCTATCGCCAGAACAATACCGTATTCTACGAGAAAAGGGTACTGAAAGACCTTGGTCAGGCGAGTATAACGATACAAAAGAGCCTGGAGCATATCATTGTGCAGCATGTGATGCTCATCTTTTTGAATCTGATACTAAATTTGATTCACATTGTGGATGGCCCTCTTTCTATCGTGCAGCAGCTGGTGACAACGTAACAACTTCTGTTGATAGAACGCACGGCATGGTTCGTACGGAGATTTTATGTGCATCTTGTGGTGGGCATTTGGGACATGTTTTTGATGATGGACCCAAGCCTACTGGATTACGATATTGCGTCAATTCAGTATCCTTGATTTTCAAACCTACAAAGAAATAACGTTGATTCGAAAAGTTTTATCGATTGAAGCAAGGACTAAAGAAAATCAACTCCTAACGAAACTAAGTACAATCTTTGTTTCTTTGTTGGTACTTTTGTGCGTACCTTTCTCTGTTTTATCTCAAGACAAAGGAGGGACTAAACTAAGCTTACAACAACTCGATGCTATTAAAATCAAAGGAAATACTTTCATTGGTTCAGAGAAACTACTTTCCATTATTCGTTCACGTACAACTGAACAAAGTAATTCTCGTAGTGTTTTAGAGTATTATTATTCGAATGCATTAAAAAACCCAAGCACTCCATCTATCATACTGTCGAGTCTAAGAAATTCCATCATTGAGCAACGTAAAAATGAAATCAAATATGTAGAAAAAAAGAACGTAACCGAAGATATTCAAATCATCAAAGGGTTGTATAAAATCAATGGGTTTCATCTTATTTCTGTACAATCTGACTTTTATGTAGACTCATCTTCCAAAAAAAACACACTTCTCTATACAATAGAAGAAAACAAAAGGTTTACAATTGATACTGTTGTTGTAAGAGGGTTAGAATCATTACCGACAGAAGTGTATACGCCTATTATGCAAATGTGGAATACTCGTATTCCACAAAGGAACAGTCCATTTCAACAAGATGTAATAAAACAAACTTTTGACAACGCTCTTCAATTTCTTTATGAGAATGGATATATGTATGCTTCATATGACAAACCTAAAGTCTTCGAAAACACTCAAAAAGGATCTGATTCTCTTGATATAACCTTTCTTCCCAAATTACGTTATAATGTTGGTTCATACATTTTTATTGATAGTTTGAATCAACAAAAACCAATGGATGAAACGTTTCGTAGGTCGTTAGTGCAATTGAGACAAGGAGAATGGGTTAAAAACTCGAATATTCAAGCTTCAATTTCTTCTTTGTATGCACTTGGTGTTTTTGATGTAGTTAATATTGATACCTTACAAATTAGGTACGATTCACTTACAAATGAAAATGTTGTGGATTTTTCGATATTTTCTCAATTCCGTAAAGCCCATGAATTTGGGGTGAGTCCTTTCATCAATAGAACTGTCGTTGATCAATTTATTAATACTGGTCTTGAAACGACCTATTTGCATAGGAATTTGTTTGGTCGTGGACAATCATTGAACGCTTTTGCTCGATGGTCAGTGCAGGATATTTCTCGAGTAACAGATATAAATATCTTTGATTTGGAACAAGAATATCAACTCTCAGCACAGTATTTTCAACCGTACTTATTTACATTATTAGACAAACGGGTTTCTTGGACCTTACAACCTCTTTTTTCCTTCAGAACCTTAGCTCAGCCTCTTCAAGTACAGACCATATCCCTTAAAAACTCTTTCCCAATTCAATTAGATAGGTTCACACTTATTAACAATATCGTTTTTGATGTTTCCATTGAAAATCAAATTCCTCGAAATGTTGCCAGAGCAAGAGAAGAAGCACTAAGATATGCAAATACAGTACAAGACAGACTCAATATTGAAAACTTACTTAATAACTTTGCTGTTTTAGATACTTTTGTTAATCTTTCTGGCAAAACCCCTCTCATCACAACTGCTTTTGCAGGATTTACTCTTGCTGGAGATCAACGTGACAATCCATTTTCACCCTCAAAAGGTCAGTTTGTGAATTTTTTATTAGAAGCTGGATTTGGAATATCTTATTTTGCTCGAATCCAAGCAGTAGGCACAAAGTTCTTTCCTGTGAATAATCAGAACGTCATAGCATTTAAACAGCGTTTTGGTCATACACAGTTCTTTTCAGATAGAAAATACATCTCAATAGACCGAATGTTTTTTGCAGGTGGATCAAATTCAATTCGAGCATATGCATCCAGAAGACTTCATGCCGAAAATGCTACTTCAAATTCAGGCTCAACAGAAGATGAAATTACTCAAGAATTTTTAGCGAATGTCATTGGATCGGCAACATTGATAGAGGGTAGTTTGGAATGGCGGTTTCACTTCACCGAGCCGGATTGGCTTATTCCTGTTTTAGCTCGTCAGATTGGATACTCTGGAATAACAACCTTTATCGATTGGGGAAATGCTTTTAATCGATATGGTTCTGAACAATTTGGCAATACACCATTTTCTGACTATTTCACCAAATTAGCGGTTGGTATTGGAGTTGGTTATCGCTACGACACACCAGTTGGACCATTTCGTGTGGATGTTGCAACTCCTTTGTACGACCCAACAAGAGAAACAAATACCTTTATAGTCGGCAGACCAGATATTTTTGGTAATTTATCCGTTCACATCGGATTAGGACACGCCTTTTAAAGCAAACCCAAAGCTTGCAATTCGACCTTCAATCTTCCAAGTGGCAAACCAACTACATTGGTATAACACCCCTCGATTTTTTTGATAAACGTTGAGCCGTAATCATCTTGGATTCCATATCCACCAGCTTTGTCAAGTGTACTTCCAGTTTGTACATACCCAATGATATCCTCATCACTCAGCGGATAAAACGTAACGAATGTTTCTTCAGAAAAAGTGTGTGAACCCTCTTTAGTGAGAATCGAAACACCTGTGATGACTGTGTGTGTTTTGTTCGACAAGGTTTGTAGCATCGAAACAGCTTCATTATACGAAGTAGGTTTATTCAAAATCATAGAATTCATCACAACAATCGTATCCGCACCAATAACAATACATTCTTCTTCCATTCTTTGAAGCACTTCATTTGCTTTTTCGTACGACAGATGTTTTGCGTAGTCTTTTGGATTCATGGAAGTAGTAACAGACAATTCATCAAAACCTGTTGGAACAACAGAAAATGGGACACCAAAATTTTGCAGAAGGAGTTTTCTTCTTGGCGAAGTTGAAGCAAGAATGAGAGGATATTTCATTGCGTTTTTAAGTTGAAAACAAAAAAACCTTTTACTCAAAGCAAAAGGTTTTCAAATCGTAGGGGTGAGTAACGGGGCTTGAACCCGCGACATCTAGTGCCACAAACTAGCGCTCTACCAACTGAGCTATACCCACCATAGAATTACAAATATACAAAAATTCCTTTGAATATGCTACATCCTCTATTTTTTGATGATAACATTCATCGAAGACAGGGCATGCCCTGTCTCTACAAATACATTTGTAATTCAATTCCCCTCTTCTGGAGGGGAAGCGTAGGTCGGGGCGGCTTCTTTGAGATACCCATTTAGGGCGTCTCTACTATTTCGAAATAAAATCAAAAATCATCTCCCTCTCCCCTTGCGGGAGAGGGATGGGGTGAGGGGTCATTCTGAATTCAGTGGGCAGACACATAGGTCTGCCCCTACCATTTTTAGGATACCACCCCGCCATTTCATGGCACCCCTCCTAATTTAGGAGGGGAGCTTTATTCTAAGTTGCTCCCCTTCTAAGGGGAGCTTTCCGTAAGACTGAGGGGTTATTATCCGAACTGTGTTAGAGCATTAGTTCCCCTTTTAAGGGGTGCCATGAAATGGCGAGGTGGTATCTTTGATACATACTGGGCGAAAAATCTTTCGCACCAACATTTCGGTTTAAATGTAGTTTCTTAAATGACTTCTATTTTTCTACGTCATATTCAACCTGAACTAAACCAGAGGGAAATGACTTCGATTGAACTAACCTTAGTTTATTTGTTGGAATTCCTGATTGAAAAAGTTTTTTGCCGTCGCCTAATATTGTTGGAATAATCGAAACTATGATTTTATCGACAAAACCTTCTTCGAAAAACGATCGAACAACCCCACTTCCACCATCTACGAAAATGACACCATCAGACTGTTCATTATCGATATGTTGCAGTAATGAGGAAAGTGAATCATTCCAATAAGTTATATTCTTCTTAGTTCCTTTGTTTTGGGAACTGAGAACGTACGCCTTTTTATCCATTGGATAAGGAAATTCAACCCCCATTGAAGCAACTTTTTGATAAGTGGTTTTTCCCAAAATTACTGTTGAAACGCTCTCCATAAATGCGTTATACCCATAATCCTCACCGTCGACAGCAACTGCGTCTAAAAAAGAAATATCATCATTTTTTGTTGCAATATATCCATCAACACTCATTGCGATATAGACAACAACCTTGTTTTTCATTGAATTCTCCCATTATTAGTAAAATATTTATAACGATTGTATATAATTATTATTTCTAATGTATTTAGGCATTATCGTAAATCATTTTTGTCCAATAATAGCCACCCCGCTATTTCTAAATTGCTACCCTTTAAGGGGAGCTGTCCGTAGGACTGAGGGGTTTTGTTTCGTAGAGACGCACGGCCGTGCGTCTCTACATTAAATTGATACCACCCCACCATTTCATGGCACCCCTCCTAATTTAGGAGGGGTGTTTTGCCAATTCACCGCTATTTATAACTAAAAATCCATACAAATCGTCGTAACCATCTTTAGAAATGAAAAGAAAAGGATTCGAGCATGTCCATCCAAAAAATTCTCATTGATGCAATCACCTATGATGATGTTCTCTTAGTTCCTGCGTATTCGGAAGTACTCCCTCGCCAAGCAGTAGTTAAAACAAAATTAACAAAAACCATTGATCTCAATGTGCCTATCATTTCTGCCGCAATGGATACCGTTACCGATGCGAATATGGCTATTGCTATAGCTCGTGAAGGTGGTATTGGGATTGTTCACAAAAACTTTTCTATTCAACAACAAGCAGATGAAATTGACAAGGTAAAACGTTCCGAATCTGGGATGATTCGTAATCCAATCACCCTCAACGAAAATGCTAGTATTGTCAATGCATTGGATTTGATGGCGAAATATAAAATCTCTGGCATTCCTGTTGTCAATGGCGAAAACAAATTAATAGGAATTGTTACCAACAGAGATTTGCGATTTAAGGTTGATGTGTTGCAACCTATTTCGACGATCATGACCTCTAAAAACCTCATTACAGCTCCACTTGGTACTACCTTGGAGGATGCTGAGGTTATTTTACAACAACATAGAATTGAAAAACTTCCTGTAGTGGATGACCAATTTATTCTTCGTGGTCTCATTACATTCAAAGACATCCAAAAAAAGAAAAAATATCCACAGTCTTGTAAAGATGAGATGGGGCGTTTACGCGTAGGTGCTGCATTGGGAGTAAGTCCTGATACTGAAGAGCGTGTTGCAGCATTGGTAAAAGTTGGTGTCGATGTTGTTATTGTCGATACAGCTCATGGTCATTCATATGGCGTGATTCAACAAGTAAAAAAATTAAAAACTCAATATCCTTCCTTGCAAGTTATTGCAGGCAATATCGCTACAGGTGAAGCTGCTCGTGCATTGATTGAAGCAGGTGCCGATGGTGTGAAAGTTGGAATTGGACCTGGTTCTATTTGCACTACGCGTATTATCGCTGGAGTAGGTGTTCCTCAATTAACCGCTATTATGAATGTAGCTCAAGTCGCTCATGCATTTGATGTACCTCTAATTGCTGATGGTGGTATCAAACAAACAGGTGATGTTGCCAAAGCAATTGCTGCTGGAGCGGATTCAGTGATGTTAGGAAATATGTTTGCTGGTCACGAAGAATCTCCTGGAGAAAAAGTACTTTATGAAGGTCGTGCATATAAAATGTACCGTGGAATGGGGTCTTTGGGAGCAATGACGCAAGGTTCTGCTGACCGATATTTCCAAGATGTTGAAGATGAAATAGCGAAATTAGTACCGGAAGGTATTGAAGGAAGAGTACCATATAAAGGGTTTGTTTCTGAAACAATTTATCAAATGGTTGGTGGACTTCGCTCGGCTATGGGTTATTGCGGATGTGCAACCATTGCAGAAATGCAACAAAAGGCTCAATTTGTTAAAATCAGCACTGCCGGACTCCGAGAATCGCATCCACATAATGTAGCAATTACCAAAGAATCTCCTAATTATTTTGCAAGTAAATCCTAATCTACTACTACAATGGCAATAGTTCCACAAATCGCAATCAATCGAATTTCAGCTGTTCGAAACTCCATGAAAGAAATGGACATAGACGCTATGATTGTTTCTCATTTTCCTTCAATGAGGTATTTAGTCAATTTTTCTGTGTCTAATGGTGTTTTCGTCATTTTGCCGAATGCACTTTACTTCATCACAGATGACCGTTATACTCAACAAATATCAACAGAATGTTTTGAATTCCCTGATTTAAAAATGTTCATTGATAGAGATTTTGTGGAAGTAATGAAAGTAAATGGCTTTTTTACTAACGTGAAAAAAGTCGGTTTTCAATCGAATAAAATGTCAGTAGATGAATATAACAACTACACAAAAAACTTCAGTGATTTAGAATTTGTTCCTGTTAAAAATGTTGTTGAGAAAGCGACTTGGTCAAAATCAGAAGATGAATTGACTTTGATGAAAATGGCTGCTACCATCACTTCTGAAGTGTATATGCAAGTACTTCCATTAATTAAACCAGGTGTAACAGAACACGAACTAGCAACAGAAATCTCCTATCAAATGAGAAAACGTGGTGCTGTTGATGAAGCCTTTGATATCATTGTTGTAAGTGGCGTTCGAAGTGCTTGGGTACACGGAAGAGCTTCAAATAAAGTTATAGAACAAGGTGATGTCATTACGTTTGATTTTGGATGTAATTATCAAGGATTTAATAGCGATATGACACGTACTGTGGTTGTTGGAAAAGCAACCGATGAACAAAAGACAGTCTTTTCAACAATACGCAAAGCCTATGATGAATCCGTTCAAGCATCAAAAGCTGGAATGAAAGCCTCTGAAATTGATATGATAGCTCGTACAATTATTACTGACGCTGGATATGGTGATTATTTCAAGCATAGTCTTGGTCATGGCTTAGGAATTGAAGTTCACGAAACTCCAGGTATTAGTTTTAGAAATGTGGACGATGTTTTAGTAGAAAACTGTGTTATTACTATCGAACCAGGTATTTATTTACCTGAAAAGTTTGGTATGAGATTAGAAGACGATATTGTTATCACGAAAACTGAACCAATTCTTTTAACTTCTGCTCCAAGAGACTTTTTCGAATTGTAAGGATTAATACTCTACTAACATTTTTACCTTCCACTAAACTACCTTGATTGAATGGTTCGTAAACCAACAGTTTTATTTGTTACTTATGCAACCCCAAACACCTCACCTTTAGAAATTGGTGTTGAACGTGTTTTTTCTATTGCAAATGTACTTCCTTTTTATAATTGGGATGTACACGTTCTTACTCCATCCTATCCGCATTGGACGTTAGAAAATGAGAATGATACTCAGATTCCTTCAGAAGGCTGTACGTTTCACACAATTTCAGAAGTAGAGCCAAAAAAACCAATGCTTTCACCCTTGAAACAATCATTCAGATACTCTGTTCGATCTAAAGTATCTACAATGTTTGGGAAAAATGATATTTATGATAGCATAACTTCATCAATGATTGAAGTAATAGAACGAATTTGTTCCGAACAGCAAATTGATGTTATTGTTGCCTCTATTCCTCCAGTTAGTATGGCTATTGCTGTAATCGATTTAGCTAAGAAGTTGTCCATTCCCTATATAGTCGACTATGCAACTTCTTGGGCAAATACAGAATTGTATTTTTCGCAGTATCATCGTTCTAAGGTAGAATCTAAAGAGTATCCAATGCTCTTAGAGGCTGAACGCATTTTGGTAACAACACGTGCAATGAAGGAACATTTGCTGCAAAAGTATGATTTTTTAGCTTATGATGATGTGCATATTGTTTCTAATGGAATAACGACTATTGATCCTAAAGTTCGATTTCCTAAAAAACGAATTACGATAGTTGTCTCTCGAAAGACAGAACAATCATTTAAAACTATAGTTCGATATTGTCAGACATTTTTTCAGAAAAATGAAAGTCTTCAATGCCAGTTCTGTTTTGTAGGAGTTCTTTCTGTGAAACATCAAATGTATTTAGCAAAAAAGCTTAAAGCTGAACAAGCTATCTATGAAGAAACAACTTCGAAAGAAGTAATTCGTACAATTCTCAAAAATTCAGTTGCTTCATGGGTCATAATTCAAGATGCACGTTTTATACCACAAGAGTTATTTTGGTCAGTAGAATCTAATTGTCCCGTTATTCTTTCTTCTACAGCAACTGCAATAGCATCACTCCGCTCATTAGTTTCAGCAACTGCAATTTATGCTATTGATTTGTCTCGTGAAGCATTTATGAATACTATAACGTCATTGTTGTATTCTGATGTGCCTTCATTTACCGAAGAAGAAATACTACCTATAACTTGGAATGAACTTGGAAAAGAATACTCAAGACTTTTAGGTCTTTCTTCAAAAATGTGATGGTAGTTGAAGAAGAAATTCAAGTATTCATTCGTGAAAGTATTGAACCCTATATAGCCTCACACAATGGGCGAATTCGGTTTATTCAATTTCAAGATGGTATTGTTCTAATAGAACTGAGTGGAAGTTGTTCAACGTGTAGTGCTTCGACTATCACAATGTCTTTGCATATCGAACGACAAATTCGAAAAAAATTTCGCGAAGTAAAAAAAGTTCAGTTGTCTACTTAGTAGTAATTATTAATCATCATCCCGTTTTTTGCATCAACAGTGATGAATTGTGAGGGTTTGTCTGTCCAAGCACCAGAATTAAAATAGCGAATTCCGTCTTTTTCTTTTACACCGGCAACATGCGTGTGTCCGCAGGTAATCACATCAACTTTTGCATGTTTTGCATAATCTAGAGCGTAATCAGAAATTTTGTCAGAAATTTTCAATAATGCCTTACTTTTTCGTTTAACCCACCGTGAAAAGTCTTGGGTTTTACTTAGTTTTTGTAATTTATTAAATGCCCATGTCGCAATTTCAGTCATAACAACATTTCTTTGAACATATTTGTCAAATTGGTGTCCATGCATCGCTAAATAATCTACATCATTAAATGACCACTTATATTCATCGAGCACTTGAACACCTAACAAGTGTGAAAGCATATCTGCAACACCATCATGGTTACCTGCAACCCATACCACTTCGACGTGACGTGAAGGTTTAGAAATCATTCGTATATACGATAAGAAATCCCATGCTTCTGTGTCAAGTCGTTTGAAATTCAAATTATCGAACACATCACCGTTTAGTATCAGTCGTTTAAAACTATAGGATTGAAGCATCTGTAATAATTCTACAGAACGAGAAACATCAGCCCCCAAATGAATATCAGAAATAATCATAGTATCAACAACTTTTGGAGTAGAAGATACAGAAACAACTTCTGGTTTCAAATACGAACCAAGCTTTATAGGCTCTTGAATCGGATTACTTTGCTCGTTCATGTTTTCTAAAGGCATAAAGATGTTGTTTGAAATAGTTTTTTGGGAAATCTAATGCTCGTACTAAACCATACCCAATTGGTTTACGTTCTCTTTGGGGAAAGAAAGCAGTCCCAAACATATAGTCCCAAAAAGCAAATTTTGTCGAAAAATTATGGTCAATCGCGTCTTTATCATGTGCATGATGCCAACGATGTAATTCTGGTCCATTGATGATATATTTCAACCAACCAGTATGAACATTTATATTACAATGAATAAACATTCCTGTTGTTGCATCAATAACACCTTTCCAAGCTAGCACCTCAATTGGAGCACCAAGAAGTACCATTGGAGCAAACTCTATAGTCTGATTTACCAATATTTCTAAAGAATGTGATCGAGAACCTGCAAGCCAATCAATATCTTTTGCAGAATGATGAGCTTCGTGGATTCTCCACAAATATTTGTTTTTGTGTTGAAAACGATGAAACCAATAAATATAACAATCATGAACCAACACAAAAAATACTAATTGCAGCCAAATAGGCCAATGAGTAATTATCTGTAACCGTCCCATTCCACTTGCTGAGTCTAACCATTGTATCAATACATCAAAAATGAGAATTGACAACACATAACTTTGTACAAGCGTATACCAAAATAAATCACCGAAAAAACCTTCCCGAAAAAACTCTTGTGGTTTATACGGGAAGATTCTTTCTAATGCTATTATCAACACAGCACACACTATAATCGTTGACGAAGTATAGATCGCAGTTGAAGTTAATGAAATGGTCGAAAAAAATTGTAATACTGACTGAAAATCCATAAATCTACAAGTTTAAAAAAAGGGAATTGAAAGATTCAATTACTTTACTAAACGGAGTTTTTTACGAATTGGCATTTCTGAATCATATACTTTTTTCACGCCATCACCTAATGCTTTTTCAATATCACGAATATTTTCAACTAAACGCATCATTCCACCGATTTCCACAGATGCTGATTGATCTGTTCCCCACATTGAACGATCTAAAGTAATGTGACGCTCAATAAATGACGCACCAATAGCTACAGCTGCCCAAGTAGTAGATAAACCAACTTCATGACCAGAGTAACCAATAGGAGTATTCGGAAAATTTTTCATCAATTCAGGAATGTAGCGAAGATTAAGTTCTTCAACTGCACAAGGATAGGTAGATGTAGCGTGTGCAATAAGCAATTTGTCTAAACCTAAAGCATCTACTGCAGCAGAAATCTCATCTTCAGTTGACATTCCAGTAGAAATGATAAGAGCTTTTCCAGTACTTTTCATTTTTTTCAACAACGGAAGGTCAGTTAGAGATGCAGATGCAGCTTTATAAAAAGGAACATCAAATTGTTCAATAAAATCTACAGAAGGTTCATCCCAACAAGATGCTGTCCAAACAACACCTTTTTCTTTACAATATGCATCAATTTCCCCATATTGCTCTTTCGTAAATTCCATTTTGTGACGATAATCAATATACGTCATTCTTCCCCAAGGTGTGTCACGTTCGATCAACCATTGATCTTTAGGAACACAAATTTCAGGAGTTCTTTTTTGGAATTTTACAGCGTTACAACCAGCAACAGCAGCACCATCGATGATTTTTTTCACCACATCCATAGATGCATTATGATTAATACCGATTTCCGCTATAACAAAGACCGGTTCTCCATCACCAATAGAGATAGAATCAGTCAATTTTACTTTTCGAAGAGACATAATTTCTTTTGCCAAAGAATGAATAAAATAGGCACAACATACAAAAATACGAAAATTGTACGTACTGTGCCTAGTAATTTTTAAGTAACATTTAGTTTATGATGATTTTTTAACAACTACCAAGCTGTCCAACCACCATCTACAACCACATTTGCACCAGTCATATACTGAGAAGAATCACTTGCCAAAAAGACTAAAGCTCCTTGGTAATCATTGGGTTGAGCCATTCTTCCTAACGGTGTTTTTTGTGCATAATTTTTGATAAAATATGGATCTTGACCGTTTTCCACACCACCAGGTGAAAGAGTATTGACTCTCACTCCACTTTTGCCCCAATAGGCAGCAAGATAACGTGTAAAGTTAATTACAGCACCTTTTGTTGTTGGATAAGCAGGTGATTTGAAAAATGGTTGAGAACCGTCAGGTTTGATGTATATTGATTGGTCAGGTCCTACAATTCCATAGGTTGAAGCTATATTAATTATGCTTCCTTTGGATTGTTTTGCCATTTCTGTTCCAAACACTTGCGAACACAAAAACATACCAGTTACATTCACATCCATCACCCTACGAAACAAATCTAACGGATAATTTTCAAATTTAGATAACTCCGCAGCAGCATCTGGATTTTCAACCATATCATTTATTGCTGCATTGTTCACCAAAACATCAATTGAACCTGTTTTTGCAAGAATTGCATCTCGAACTTGTTCGATACGTTCCTTATTCGTAACATCAATACCAATTCCAAACGATTTGCCATCATTGAGAGATTGAGCAAATTCAATAGCTTTTTGTTCATTGATATCGGCAACAACAACTGTTGCACCTGCAAGTGAGAGTGCTTCGCAATGTTTTTTGCCAATCAACCCCAAAGCACCAGTAACTATTGCAGTTTTTCCTGCCAATGAAAACATTTCATTAAGTGTATTCATTTTACGCAGTCTTAGGTTTTGTATTGAAATTACCAGTTTTTCTGAATACTGGTTTCACTGTATCGCCTTTGAGTCTTCCAGCAACTGAGTTAGAATTTACAGCATCTTTTAAAAGTGCTAGTACTCGTTTGTATGCTTCTAATGTGTAAGCAATATCTTCATCAGAATGTGCAAAACTCATATTGTGGAAACCACCCCATAAAATTCCATTACGAATCATTTCTTGTTGAACAAAGGATTTTAATTCTAATGGGTTTCCAGCTTTTGCATCGAAAGTGATTATAGAACGACAAGCAAATCCAGAACATTTTGTATAGTCTATTCCCAACTCTGAAGCAATAGCATTGTAACCATCAATAAGTTTTTGACCTTGTTTTGCTAAATATTCTGGAACTTTATTATTAACTAATTCTGTCATAGTAGCTTTTGCAGCAGCTAATGATAATGCTTCACCACCAAATGTAGTAAAGAAAAAGACATCTTTTTCTAATAATTTCATCACATCTTTACGACCTGTCAAAATCGACAATGGCATACCATTCGCAACTGCTTTTGAAAAACAAGCCAAATCTGCACGAACACCAAAGTATTCTTGTGCACCACCAGCAGCTAATCTGAAACCAGACCACATTTCATCAAAAATGAGAAGAATTCCTTTTTCATCGCAAATATCACGAAGTTTTTGTAAAAAGTTATCTTTTGGAGCTTCAAATACGATTGGTTCTAAAATGATAGCAGCTGTGTCGTTATCAATTGAATTAATGACAGAGTCAATATCATTATAATTAAATGTATAGGTTAAATCTTGAGTAACTTGAGGAATTCCTTTGTTACGGTCAGTTGTACCGATATACCAATCGTGCCATCCGTGGTAACCACAGCAAAGAACTGTATTTTTACCTGTAAATGCACGTGCTAACCGAACTGCAGCTGTTGTAACATCACATCCAGTTTTTGAGTAACGAACTGATTCTGTGTTTGGTACTATCGACTTTACTAATTCAGCAACTTCAACTTCCAAAGGATGAACTAATGAAAAGGTGATACCATCAGCTAATTGGTTTTTAATTGCATTGTCAACGACATCATTACAATAGCCTAAGGATAAAGGTCCAACAGCCATTGTGTAATCGATAAATTCATTTCCATCAACATCCCAAACGTGAGAACCTTTTCCATTTTTCAAATAGATTGGTGCTACCCCGAATACATTTTGTTCAATTCCTTTTGCTAATGTTTGTGTTCCACAAGGAATAAGTGGTTCACTACGTTTGTAAATTGCTTGCGATTGCGTAATTACTGGGTAATCTGCATTATTAGAGACTGTATTTGGCATTGATATACTTTCTTTGGATTATTGATGTAAATAGTTAGTTACTCTGGTTGCTAATTGTTCTCCTGTGTATCCTTCGTGCTCAAGAACATATTTCAACAATGCTGGTTTAAACCATTTGTTTTCTAAAGCAATAGGTTTTACTTTACCCATTACTCCATTAGTCAACAATGTTTCAGCAACAATACTATACAACCCACCTACTAAAAAGTGGTCTTCTATTGTAACGACTAAATCTGAGGTTTTCACAGAATGTAATATTTCTTCTGTGTCAATTGGTTTCAAGGTTCTCATATTCACAACACGTGTTGCAATTCCATTTGCTTCTAAAATCTGTTGTGCTTTCATCACATGCGTTAATAAGAATCCGTAGGTAAGCAAGGTTACTGTTGCAGTTTTTGCTCCAAAAACTTCAGCCTTACCAATTTCAAAAGTATGGTTTGGTCTTTCAACTGCTGCTGGCAAATTGTTGTAACGAATGTAAAATGGTTGCTCTGATGCAATGATTGATGGTAAACCTTTCAACATTTCTTGTTCATCCGATGGGCAAAACACACCCATTGGAGGAATACCACGCATAATAGCAACATCTTCAATTGCTTGATGCGTAGGACCATTTGCATCTGATAAAAATCCTGCAACCCCACCAACCAATTTGACTGGTGAACCAGAAATACCTACGTCTGTACGAATAAACTCGTATGCCCGCATAGTTAAAAAACAAGCAAGAGCATGAATGATTGGTTTTCTACCACGAATTGCAAGACCTGTAGCCATGCCAACCATTGTTTGTTCGGTAATCCCAGTATCGATAAATTTTTTCCCAACTTTAGCTGGTAATCCGCGAATTGCAGCTCTATTTTCAGCAGTCATAACAATGATTCTGTCATCTTCAGCAATCAATTGTTCCATTAAATTTTCGTAATTCATATATATGTCAATTCAATAAATATTCGTAAAAATTAGCGTACAATGAGTACTTCTGATGTTAAATTAGTTTCTGCAGCACCATGAAGTTCTTTCAATAAGCTATCAACTTCTTCTGCAGAAAAGTTACAGAACCAACGATCCGCACGTTCTGCAATGCTAGGTAAGCCTCTTCCACGTTGTGTCGATGCAATAACGACTTGTGGCTTTCCTGAATGCGTTTTTACATTTGAAAACGTTTCGTGAAGTTTTGCAAAGTCATGCCCATCAACGGATACAGCTTCCCAACCAAATGCACGGAATTTATCTTCGATTGATTCTAATGGTATCAATTCTTCAGTACGAATATTTGCTTGAAAGTGATTTCTATCTACAACTACCACAAGGTTATCAAGTTTGTAAGCATTTGAGACTAATAGACCTTCCCATATACTTCCTTCATTCAACTCACCATCACCAACTATGACAACTATTTTGTTGTTCGTTCCACGTAATTTACAATCATAAGCAACTCCCATCGCAACAGAAAGTAAGTGACCTAATGATCCTGAGTAAAACTCTACACCAGGAATATTTCTATTTGGATGCCAGTAAATGGAATCATTTGGTTTAAGATGATTGTCCAATCTTGATTTGTCCAACCAACCTAATTCTACGAATGTTCCGTATAATGCTGGTACATCATGCCCTTTTGATAAAAAGCAGTAATCTCTTGTTGGATCTTCAAAACGATCCGGAGAAACATTCAAATAGTGTTTGTAGAGGTAAACAATCAAATCTGCACATGAAAGTGATGCTCCAGTGAAGCAACCACCATCTGTAGACATACGTATAATGTGTTCACGAACTCGAAACGACATCGCTTCTAATTCTGGTAATGATAATGTTAAATCCATAAATTGTATTCCTCCTTTTGGGAAGAATCTCCTTAAAGTATTATAGTTGTTTAGTTTTTGTTTCGTCTATTGTTTGTAATTCCGATAAATGATTTCGGTACCAATTCACACCGCAATACTGTGCATTCAATTGGTAAATTTCTGGTTTTTTCTCTAATATATCTAATATGTCTTCCATAGAGAAAGAAGGATTTTTTTCATAGAGCTCGTTAAAAACAGCTTCGATGAACAAATAATCTTCTTTGTAATCTATCGTAAATCTATGTGAGAGCGAATAATCCAATCCTGTTTCCCATACAACCGAGCCAATGCGGAATCGGTCAGGATTGTCCCAAAAAAATGGGGTAGTATGTTCACGTTCGATTTGTTTTGTAGCTTCGTTCAAAGCTAATTCCACCAAACTTATAGGCATAACTTCTACATCATTGCCATCAGGGTACGTTGCCGGATGGAGATTCGAAATAAAATCATATTCTCCTTCAGTATCAAGGGTATATTGTAATACTTTATCGATTACTTTTGGGTCTATAAGTGGACAATCCGAAGGGATTTTCACGATATACTTTGCGTTGTACTCTTTTCCAGCAACATAATGTCGTTCTAACAGATCATTCAAACTTCCACGAACCACGGGAATTGAATGTTCATCACACAATTGCACAATCACATCATCTTCAGACTCAGTACTTGTCGCAACAACGACTACATCAGCTAAATGAGCTAAACGTACACGTTCCACCATTCGAACCAACAACGGTTTTCCCACTAAAGGTAAAAATATCTTTCCAGGCAAACGAGTAGAAGAACTTCTTGCTTGTATAACGATGACGAATGTAGGACGGTTGTCTGAACTTTGCATTACGCAGGTTTTTTACGAGATATTTTTAAAGTATTTGCCCATTTTTTTTGGCAATAAATTCCAAAACCCCGTTAAAGACGAATAAGATGGAAAATTACTAGAAAATTGACGTCCTGAAGTTTCTGAGAGTAAGGTTACTATTTCATTTGCAATGGAAATATTGGAAGTTCCTTCATTTTGGATAGGTGTCAGACGTTTTAGAAAGTCAATATCAAATTCTGAATGAACTTCTTTTCCAAGTGCAATTCCCACATAGACAACAGTAGAAAATCGAGTGATAAGGACATCACAATTGGCAATCATATGATTTGTGTTTCCAGAGGTAAAGACAATTGCTTGTGGAGCCCATTTATTAATTTCAGCCACACCCCGCTCGAAATCTTCATTAGGATGTAATTTGAAAATAATCTGTCTACCATTAGCAATTTCTAATGCACGTTTGATAAACTTTTTCCGATTTTCATATTTGTAAGTTTCTCGAGCATCCGAAGTTGCAACTAAGACATAATTTTTATGAGGAAAATCATTTTCTAAGAACTGTGAACAATGGTCAAAATTTGGGATTCCTGTAATTCGAATTTTTTCAGGACGAACTCCCTTGCTAATAAATAAATCTTTATATCCCTCGGATGCAACACAAAAAATATCATACGCATCAGAGAGACCAGTCGTAGAAGTAGACGCCAAATAGCGAGGTAGACTTAACCACTTCACTAAATGGTACATTGCATTTTCAGGATCTGTCATTCCTTCTTGGATAAGCACAACTCGACGTTGCAAAATATTTTTGGGAACAAAGATATCCTGCGAAGTAATCACCAAATCATAATCATGAGCTTCCCCACGATAATCAACTGTCAGATTGTGAGCTTTCAAAAAATCGAGCGTCATTCCACGAGCAACACCTCCGACAGGAGTAAAATCTAAGGCACCTAATTTATCAAAAAAGGCTAAAAATCCATCGACATAAAAGGGAGTAAAAAAGGCTTGGTGTGGTGGAAGTGCTTGTGAAATTTTGTATAGCGATGTCGTTTGGTTCAACGAACCACAGATATACAGTATTTTTGTATCTAAAGAAATAACGGAAGATGGAGTCATTAGTTTTCTACGTTACACATCAATGAATACAGTCCACTGACACACAAAATGCACACAAAAATACTGCTTTTTTATTCCCAAACCAAAGTTGTAAGAATAAAAAAGCATAGTATTGAAGGAAAAATCACCAAAAATACTTGAGAAAACAGAAAAAAAGCCGTATATTTGTGATTCTAAACGGAGAGATGGCCGAGAGGCTTAAGGCACCGGTTTGCTAAACCGTCGTAGTGGTATAACTGCTACCGAGGGTTCGAATCCCTCTCTCTCCGCACAGATTTCAATCCTGTAAATGCCTCTTTACAGGATTTTTTTGTTTGTGTAATTGATTATATTATCTGAATCACGGATTGTCACTGATTTAAAGATTTCACAGATTATTGAAACCTAATTTTAATCCGAGTAATCATTTAATCCGTGTAATCAGTGATTATGAAAATGAAAATCCGTGATTATGAAAATTTTTCTGATTTTTCACAATACAAATCTTTTATGTGTGAGAGATTTACTCCCAAAATTAATTAACAACCCAACTTCTAATTTGTAGGCTTTTAAATAATTTAGTGTTTGAGCATAATGAACATCTTCCAATTGAATTATTGCTTTTAATTCTACCAATACTTTGCCCTCAACGACAAAATCTGCTCTTCTTGTACCGATTGGTTCAGGTAAATCTTTATAGTAAATGTTTTGTTCAATTTCTCTTGCAAAATCTAAACCTCTTTTTCTCATTTCCCAAGCTAATGCTCGTTGATAAATCACTTCTTGAAAGCCATTTCCCAAAAAGAATGAACATCGAATGAAGCACCAATTATTTTCTCTGTAATGTCTTTATATTTTAACTCTTTCATAATAATCTTTTTTAATAATCTTTTCTAATTCAAGATTCTACAATAGACTATTTTCTGAATCACAGATTTTACTGATTTCATGATTTCACAGATGTATACATGTATTTAATCCGAGTAATCAGTTAATCCGTTTAATCCGTGATTCTGACAATATAATCAGTGATTCTGACTTTCTTTCTCTTTTCAATAGTTTAGAAAATTTATTTTTGTTCTCAACCGTCCTAATTAGTGAATATTCTTTATCCTTCATAGGTGAATTTTATGAATCGTCGCATATTTACTTCCTCTTTTCTTTTGTCAATCCCATTTATACCTACTATACTTTTTGCTGAAGAAACTCCAAAAAAGTTTTTGGAAATTATAGCTTTAGCGAAAAAACAAGATTGGGCATCCTTGCCAATAGGTGAGGTAGTTGTGAAGGTGGGAAGTCAACTCAAAGGTCTTCCTTATGTCGGTGGTACATTGGAGGGTGAACCGGAAGTCTGTCGAACTTCATTTTCTGGGTTGGATTGTGTTACTTTTTTTGAAACGTCGTTATGTATGGCTCGATGTATTAAAAAAGGAACTACTTCATACGATGATTTTATGAAGGAAGTTACGTTTACTCGTTATCGCAACGGCAAATTAACAGATTATACTTCTCGGCTTCACTATACAGCAGATTGGATAGTAAATAACGAAGAGAAAAAAGTTGTTCAAAACATTACTTCCACACTCAAAGGTAATAAACCTTTTCCAAATTTTGCTGTTGGCTTTATGTCTGGAAATTCTAAATATTACCCTGCATTAGTTGCTAATCCAGACTTAGTTCCTATCATTTCAAAACAAGAAAAAGCAGTCAATCAACGCAAACATCCTATCATTCCTAAAAATGCGATAGCTCCTATAGAAAATGATTTACAAAATGGGGATATCATTGCAATAGCTACGTCTAAAAAAGGTTTGGACTATGCACATACCGGAATAGTCTATAAAGATGGAGCTACGACTCGTTTCTTTCATGCATCATCAACCAAAAAGATAGTCATGATTGATGCTCGTTTGTCTGACTACATAAATTCCGTTCCACATTATTTGGGAATTGCAATCGCTCGCCCATTGGAAGTGTAGAAAAAATCAGAATTATTTTTGTATTTTAGCAATATAAATTAGTCTTAGAGTTTATTCTTTATTTGAAAATGGATGATTCTTCAATAATTGGAACATTATCAATATTCGAACAAAATAAGAAAATTGATGAATTTGGTAATGAATATTGGACTGCAAGAAGTTTGGCAAAAATTCTTCAATATTCAGAATATAGGCATTTCTTACCTGTAATTTCTAAAGCAAAAAAGGCATGTAAACTTAGCAATCAAACAGTTCAAGACCATTTCGAGGATATCCTCGATATGGTCGAATTAGGTTCAGGTTCAAAGAGAGAAATTTCTGATGTTAAATTGTCTCGTTACGCTTGTTATCTCATAGTCCAAAATTCGGATCCATCAAAAGAAGTTGTGGCTTTAGGACAAACATATTTTGCTACTCAAACACGTTTAGCTGAATTACAAAGTTTAGATGAATACAACAATTTTACAACTGAAGATGAAAAAAGATTATACCTTCGAAATGAATTGTCTAAACATAATATAACTTTAGCATCAGTTGCAAAAAAGGCTGGAGTGGTCAATTCGATTGATTATGCAGTCTTTCAAAATCATGGTTATAAAGGATTATATGGTGGTTTAGATGCAAAAGGAATACATGCATTAAAAGGTCTTAAAAAATCACAGAAAATATTAGATCACATGGGTTCTACAGAATTAGCAGCTAATCTTTTTCGTGCAACTCAAACTGAAGAAAAATTAAAAAAAGAGAATATAAAAGATAAAGAAGCAGCCAATAAAACTCATTTCCAAGTTGGAGCAAAAATTAGAAAGACAATTCAAGAGTTAGGTGGAGATTTACCTGAATCACTTCCTACTTTTGAAGATATTAAAAAGAAACAATCAAAAAAGCTTTCTACTCCTAAACAAGTAAAAAACAAACTTCTATAATTGCCCATAAACCAACACATCCATTTACTAATTTAACACATTTTATATATACTGAAAGATTTAGATTATGAATTTGCTACTAAAAAAGTCAATAGTTAGTACGTTAGTGCTTGTACTATTTTCAATCGTTTTAAGTGTACCAGGATATTCTCAAGATGCACCAAAGGAGAAAAAGATTTCCAAGAGTTTAGAAAAAACACAAAAGAATATGAATTTGACTGATGAGCAAACGAATCAAGTCAAAGCTATTCGCGAGGAAGCAGCACGTCAAAGAAAAGAAGCAAAAGGAAAACCAAATGAAAAAGAGTTGATAAAGGCAATCAACAAAGATGCGGCTCAAAAGACAAAAGCGTTGCTTACACCTGAACAAAAGACAGAAATGAAGGAAAAAGCGAAAGAAAAACGTAAAATTGCTAAAGAAAAGAAAGCAACAAAAGACGCTTCTACTAAAAAAGTTGAGTAAATTGTTGATTGTTTTTTAAACCTAACTACAAGTAAATTCCTCTAACTTGTAAGAACACAACATATTTGTTTTATCATTATTAGAGAAAGAGTAGTATGAAAACGACTCAAAAATTTGCTATACTTTTTAGCATTGCATTAACAATAGTATTGTCGACATTTACAACGGTTGAAGCTCAAAATGGACAAAGAGCAGAAAAAGCAAAAGCAAGAATCGAGAAATTAAAAACGGAATTGAATTTGTCTGATGCACAAGTAACTTCTGTAAAGTCTATTCTTAAAGAAAATAGAAGTGAAATGAAAGAGGCACGTCAAAACAAAGACAAAGCAGAAATGAAGGATCTTGCAAAAGAAACACAAGAAAAAATTCTAGCGGTTTTGACATCAGATCAACAAGCCAAATTTAAAGAAATGGCAAACAATCGAAAAACGAATAAAAAAAGTCGTTAATCAAAAAGCAGACCTCGGTCTGCTTTTTTTGGTGTTTTAGAAAGTAAGAAAGTTGAAATTCATCCCTTATAAATAACGCCATTCCTTAAAATTTTCGTATTTTTGTAACTATTCTGCTTGGAAAGGTGCAAGAGTGGTTGAATTGGCACGCCTGGAAAGCGTGTGTACCAGCAATGGTACCGAGGGTTCGAATCCCTCTCTTTCCGCATAGAAGAATATCGAATTGAGAATGCTCATACACTATCAATACGTATGTATATTTCCTTTTTGCGAGTTTTTTTACCTATAGTCATAGCCGTTCTCATCATTATTGTTGGAGGGTTGACGTATTCTTTTGTCTATAGACACTTTATACTCCCCCCTGTCGTTGTATATGTAGAGCCGTCGAGTAAATTAGTTCCGGAAGAAGTAATTCAATTAAATATTCTTAACGCTTCTGGTCAAGCGAAAATGAGTAAAAAAGTGATGGATTTTATGCGATCTCGTGGATTTGATGTCGTTGAAATTGGCACCTATCATCGTGTAACCGATACTTCTTTTGTTTTAGATAGAATTGGCGATTCTGTTTCTGCATCCCGAGTTGCAGTTACCTTAGGAATTTCTCATATTCGTGTGGCAATAGATTCTTCTCTTTTTCTTCGTAATACCGTCGTTGTTGGCACTGATTATAAATCATTACGTCCTTTTCAATAAATTTTCAACAGGAACCTTTGCAAACTGAACCAAATCCATCGTATGTCCTAACAACATTATGTTGTTCTTTAGCTGATGACAAAAAGGCTGAGCAATTGTTAGTTCTTGATTTACAAGAGGTTGTTTCATCACCAGCCAATTATTTTGTTATTTGTACTGTCAATTCTGAAACACAAGCACGCGCTGTGGCAGATAGCATCATCTCTACATCGAAATCGTACGGAATCCAAAATCCTCGTTTTGAAGGCTTTGAGTCATCTCAATGGATTATCGTTGACTTTTTTGATGTAGTCGTTCATATTTTACTCCAAGAACAAAGAGAATTTTATAAAATTGAAAAAGTGTGGGGAGATGGTGTTCAGTATAGTTATAACCACGAAACTACTGAATTAGAAAAAATTTCCAAACCACCAGTTACAACCGTTCCTACTACTACTATTTAAATCAATGATTGAATTGTTTTTATCTCCAATTTTTGAAACGGCACTTTCAAAAATTGGAATTGAATTAAACGAAGGACAGTTGTTTTTTGAACGTCCAAAAAATGCCGAACATGGTGATTTTGCTACAACAATTGCGATGATTTTAGCAAAGCAAGAGAAAAAGAATCCTCGTGCTATTGCTGAACAAATTTTAGCAAATTTACCCTCTTCTGAATTTATACAATCCGTTGAAATCGCTGGAGCTGGATTTTTAAATATTCGATGTTCTCCAAGATTATTTCAAGTTGCTCTTGGTTCTATCCTTGAAAAGGGTGCCTCATTTGGGAGAATTAACAAAGGTAAAGGTCTCAAAGCAAATGTGGAATATGTCTCCGCAAATCCAACAGGACCACTCCACCCTGGTCATGGTCGAAACATTGCCTTAGGGGATACTATTGCTTCATTGTTAGATTGGTATGGCTATGATGTAACACGTGAGTATTACTTTAACAATGCAGGCAATCAGATGAATATGCTTGCAAAGTCTATTCATGCTCGTTATTGCCAACTGTTTGATACCGAGTATCCATTTCCAGAAAATGGGTATAATGGTTTATATATTGGTGAACTTGCTTCTACCTTGCAACAACAATTCGGCGATGCATACAAAGAAGAAAACGAACAATCCTTAGCTATTTGCAAACAATTAGGCGAAGACTGGGCATTTGCTGCTATCAAAGAGACACTCAAAACTATGAATGTTCACCATGATGTATATTTCAATGAAGATTCATTGTATACTTCTGGTGCTATTACTAAGGTGATTGCAGATTTAAAAGAACGAAATTATGCCTATGATCAAGATGGTGCTGTTTGGTTCAAATCAACGTTATTTGGAGCAGACAAAGACAGAGTGATTGTTAAATCTTCGGGGGAGCCAACATACCGATTACCTGATATAGCATACCATATAAACAAATTAGAACGTGGTTTTGATGTTGTTGTTGATATATTTGGAGCTGACCATATTGCAACGGTACCAGATGTTATTTCGGGTGTTAAAGCATTAGGTTTTGACTCAGACAAAATTAACGCAGTCATCTACCAAATGGTTGTATTCGTTCGTGATGGTAAACTTTTCAAACCATCTAAAAGAAAAGGTGATGCTTATACTTTGGATGATTTGATAGAAGATACCTCTGCAGATATTGTTCGCTATTTCTTTTTAATGCGTTCGACAAATACTCAATTAGAATTTGACCTTTCTTTAGCAGCAGAACAAAGTGAGAAAAACCCACTATTCTATTTGCAATATGCTCATGCAAGAATTTGTTCAATATTCGAAAAGGTCTCTCAGGAAGGAATTGAAATTACTCAGAATGCAGACATTTCCGTTCTTCAAGAACCAGCAGAAATGGAATTAATCAAAACCTTAATGCGCTTTCCTACAGTCATCGAAAAAGCATCTGAGCAAACGGAACCACAAATTTTGTGCGAATATTTACGTGATGTTGCAAATGATTTCCATGCATTCTATCATCATTGTCGTATAATGGGTGTTGAAAATTCGCTAACACAAGCTCGATTGGTTGTAGCAAATGCAACTCGAACAGTATTAAAAAATGGTTTTTCTATTTTAGGTGTAAATGCACCAGATAGAATGTAAGATATTTGTGTTTACTATCGCTTTTCAATTATAGTTCATTGTACGAAGTAGTGTAATGAACTATTTTGTTGATACAGTTCATTCTCATTTTGTACATTCAGTTATTTGAACTATGTAGTTTCATTGTTCGTCATTTGTCCATTATGTTGCATTCATTACATATTCCTTCTCATAGGATTAACATCAAATGATAAAATTTATCCAAAAAATATTCGGTTCTAAGCACGATAAAGATATTAAAATTTTAGAACCACTGATTGAAGAAATCAATGAATTATTTGCTGAATATTCATCTTTAAATGAAGAACAATTAAGATCAAAAACAGCAGAGTTCAAAGCAGTTATTTCCAATGCAGTAGCTGATTTGCTCAAAGAAGAAGAAGAATTACGAACTGAACTTCAGTCAGAAGATCTTGATCACGAAGATAAAGAATCTCATCATGAACGATTAAGAGAAATTGCAAAAGAAAAATTTGCTACTATCAATTCTACCCTTGATGATTTATTGCCAGAAGCATTTGCAGTTGTCAAAGAAGTTTGTCGTAGACTTAAAGGTAAAAAATATTCTGTTGTTGGCAATGAAAACATCTGGGATATGGTTCCTTATGATGTTCAATTAATGGGTGGAATTGTTCTGCATCAAGGCAAAATAGCTGAGATGGCTACTGGAGAGGGTAAGACATTAGTTGCGGTATTGCCATTGTATTTGAATGCTCTTGCTGGATATGGGGTTCATCTTATCACTGTGAACGACTATTTAGCTCGACGCGATAGAGAATGGATGTTACCAGTATTTGATTATTTGGGAATTTCAACTGGATGTATTCAATCGAATATGGATCCTGAATTAAGAAAAGTTGAATATCAAAAAGATATTACCTACGGTACAAACAACGAAGTTGGCTTTGATTATCTTCGCGACAACATGGTTGTTGAACTTTCGCAGATGGTGCAACGTGACCATTGGTATGCTGTTGTTGATGAGGTTGATTCGGTTTTAGTAGATGAGGCGAGAACTCCACTTATCATATCTGGACCTGTCATGCATTCATCTGAACAAAAATATGATATCATGAACCCGCGAGTCAAACGCTTAGTTGACACTCAAAGTAGAATGGTAAATCAATTAGTTGCTGATGCTGAAAAACAGCTCAAAACTGGTAAAAAAGAAGACAAAGAACAAGCTGGAATTGCACTTTTACGCTCGTATAGAGCCTTCCCGAAACATAGTAGATTGACAAAGGTACTTCAAGACCCTGAGAACCTCAAATTAATGAAGGAAACAGAACTTGAGTTTTTGAAAGATCAAGGCATGAAAATGCTAGAAATTGATTCTGAATTATACTATACCATCGATGAGAGAAATCATCAAATTGATTTAACTGAAAAGGGAAGAACATTGATGACTGGAATCAATGAAGATCCTGATTTGTTTGTCGTTCCTGATGTTGCGTCTGGAATGGTAAGTATTGAAAATGATAAATCACTTTCTACTGAAGAAAAACAACTAAAAAAAGACGAACTTATTATGTTGTTTTCTGAAAGAACTGATGTAATTCATACTGTTTCTCAATTACTTCGTGCATATTCTCTTTATGTCCGAGATGTAGAGTATATCGTTGAAGAAGGAAAAGTAAAAATTGTTGATGAACATACTGGCCGTGTATTGGATGGAAGACGTTATTCTGATGGACTCCACCAAGCTATTGAAGCAAAAGAGCAAGTATTGGTTGAAAAAGATACGCAAACATTTGCAACCATTACTCTTCAGAACTACTTCCGTATGTATAACAAATTAGCTGGAATGACTGGAACTGCCGAAACAGAAGCAGCTGAGTTTGAGAAAATTTACAATCTTGATGTTGTTGTTGTTCCTACAAACCGTAAAGCAGTTCGTAAAGATTTAGATGATTTGATTTATCGCACAAAACGTGAAAAATATAACGCGGTTATAGAAGAAGTTCAAAAACTTGTAAAAGAACAACGTGCAGTGTTAGTTGGTACAACTTCTGTCGAAGTTTCAGAATTACTCAGCAAAATGCTCAAACGTGTTAATGTCAATCACAATGTCTTGAATGCAAAACAACACCAACGTGAGGCTGAAATTGTCCTCGAAGCTGGTAAAGCAGGTGCTGTCACTATAGCAACAAATATGGCTGGTCGTGGAACGGATATTAAAATTGACGAAATCGTTCGTAAAACCGGTGGTTTGGCAATCGTTGGTACAGAACGCCATGATTCGCGACGTATTGACCGTCAGTTACGCGGTCGTTCAGGTCGTCAGGGAGATCCTGGAAGTTCTCAGTTCTTTTTGTCTTTCGAAGATAATTTGATGAGACTGTACAACGGAGAACGTATTGGAAGTTTGATGCAAAGTATGAAGGTTCCGGAAGGTGAGGCATTAACTGCAGGTATTGTAACCAAATCTATAGAGCGTGCTCAAAAGAAAGTAGAAGAAAACAACTTTGGTATTCGTAAACGTTTGATTGAATATGATAACGTTATGAACCAACAACGAGAGGTAATATACACTCGTCGTAGACAAGCTATCGAAGGTGAAAGAATGAAATCTGAGTTATTCTCTTATATTGAGGATTATGCTCATGATGTCTTTGACGCTTACAATAAGGATGGTGACTACGAAGGAATGCTTAATGATATCAGAGTTCAATTATTCTGTGAACCTGCTATAACCAATGAAGAGTTTAAAAAGATTTCCGTTAATGACTTTGTTCAAAAAGTAATTGAAGCTGCATCAGAATTTTACAAAAGAAAAGAAGAACGCATTGGAAGTGAATTTTTAGCACATTTGGAACGCGTTGCAATCCTTCAAACTATCGATGACAAATGGAGAGAACATTTGCGAGTAATGGATGATCTCAAAGAAGGGATTCATCTTAGAGCTTATGGTCAAAAAGATCCGTTATTAGAATACAAAGGTGAGGCGTATCGTATTTTTGTTGAGTTACTTTCTGATATCAACAAAGAGTCTGTTCATTTTGCATTTAAGTACTTCCCTCAAGTTGTAGAAAAAGAAGTTCGTACTTCTCAAGCTGCTCCTGAAAATGCTCAACGTAATAGCGATGGTCTTCCAACGATGAGAAATGTTACCGTAATGAATTCTCCGTCACTCAAATTTTCTCGTCCAACTCCATCGTATGCAATTGGTAATACTGAAGTTCAAGAAGGGCAGCAAGAACCAATAGAGCGTTCTCAACCAGGACAAACAATTCGCAATTCTATTAAAGTTTTTGGTAGAAATGACCCTTGTCCTATGGATGCAAAAAAGAAATTTAAAAATTGTTGTGGTGCCACAGGAGAGAAAACCTGCATCAAAATGATGTAAATTTCGAAGTAGTTACAAAAAAAGCCTCACTAGTTGAGGCTTTTTTTTGTATACAGTGCATCTGTAAGCGTTGTAAATTCCTCGGGCGATAATTCTTCTGCTCTACGTTCTTTTATGGGTACTCCACATTCTTCAGAAATAGCAATAACTTCCTCAAGCGAATACTCATTTTTTGCAACCCATGATTGGAGAGAATTTGTCAACATTTTCCGTCGTTGTGAAAATGCTGCTCGAACGAATGTTTGCGTAAATTGAATGTTTTTAGGTGGTGTTTTAGGTTTTGTAAAATCAAATAACACTACAGAAGATGTTACCTTTGGTTGAGGTGTAAAACATGTTGGTGGTACATGAAAAAGAATTTTCGGAGTACTCATCAAAGCAGAACTAACGCTCAATATCCCATATTCTTTGGTACGTGGTTTTGCTACAAACCGTTGTGCAACTTCTTTTTGCACCATCACTATTGCTCGTTGAATTTGTTGTGATTGATCAAACAACCAAAAAAATATTTCGCTTGTGATGCTATAAGGCAAATTACCAACTACCTTTATGGAGGGTGAATTGGGAAATAATGTTGCTAACTGAACTTGCAAGATGTCTTGCTGTATCAGTGTGATATTTCTGTTTTGTATTCGTGGAGTCAGATATTCGAATACTTCCTTGTCCAAATCCACCGCAGTAAATTGAGAATACTCTTGTTGCAAAATGAACTTCGTTAGAGCACCCATTCCAGGTCCAATTTCTATTACTGAATCCTGAGAAGTACACTCCAAACTATTGACTATCTTTTTACAGATATTTGCATCATGAAGAAAGTTTTGGCTAAAGGATTTTTTTGCTCTTACATGAGATTGGTTTGTCATAGAAAATGTTGACGAAACGAATCCGCTATTTGTGCTTGTGCTTTGACAATTGATTCGGAAACAACCTTAATATCGCCAACAGTCGCCATAAAGTTTGTATCACCATACCAACGTGGGAGAATATGGAAATGCAAATGAGATGGAACTCCAGCTCCTGCAGCTCGTCCAAGATTCGCACCAATATTGAAACCTTGCGGTTTGTATAAATCGTTGAGAATCTTTTCTGACAATTGCAACATTGACATTATATCTGTCATTTCTTCTATATTCAAATGCTGAAACTCCGCAATATGCCGATAAGGAGCTACCAACAAATGTCCACTATTATACGGATACTTATTCATTACGACGATACAGGTTTGAGAACGATGAATCACCAAACGTTCTGTATCTTCTGAAGGATGTTCAATTGCACCGCAGAAAAAACATTCTTCTTTTTTTGTTGATTCGTCTTTAAAACCTTCTATATATTCACTTCTCCAAGGAGACCAAAGTATATCCATGTTTTATTTTTTCATAGGAAACATTAATGAAACTCCTGCTTGATAAGCAGAGACTGTGTAGTTATATGAACCGAAGGATCCTTGTGCAAAGATACTATAATTAAATCGAAAATAAGGAAATAGAGAAAATTTATTTCCCTGAAACTCATATCCAACGATAAAGAAAACCGGTACTCGAATAGGTTTTGTGATATAATCAAATTTACTATTTACTTCGGCAGTTTTCTTGTCCGATTTATATTCAATTACTGTTAACTCATTATTTGCAATTTCTTCTCGAACTATAGAATCTAACGTTACAAAAGAATTCTTACTTGACGAAACATAACTCAATCCAACTCCACCTCCAACTTTCAAACCTGTTTCAACTACCCTTACTAAAGCCCCACCATGAATAGAAGCACACAAATGACTAAATTCATTTCGAATTTCATACCGTTTTCCATCAACGAAATGGGTTTCAATCTGAAATGTTGGCATATACTCCAGTGATGCATCAAATAAAAACGAAAAAATATGTTCATGTTTTGGCAAGGGAATTTCACTCATTACACCAAATGAAAATCCACGAAACTTTTCTGGATATTGCGTTCTTACTTGTTTATTGACATCTTTATAGGTGATAAAGTCCATCGTCAGAAAATTCATTGAAACCATTGGTCCAATGCGTGGACGTAGTTGATTAAAAGCAGTATTATCAACAAGAAATAGTTCATTACTACTTTTTGCTACAAGTGGAAAGAACAAAATGAGAACTGTGAATAAGAAAAAAGTTTTCATATACCACTAAAAAGGTAAACGAACAGCAATGCCTGTTTGAAAAGAATGAAGGAAGTCTTCGTTTAAGTCTGTTGTATTGTGATTGGTAATCGATTCATTGTATCGAAAAAACGGCTCAATTTCGGTAGTATTTATAGTAAAATTATAATTAACTCCTATAATTAATCCAAAACGAAATGGATTTACTTCTGGACCATATTTATTGGTAAATGTTGATTCTTTTCCAATTGAATAGTGTTCTAAAGGGGTTAAATAAGATCCATTCACAAAGTCAATCACATTACTATCAACTACTGTAGTAAGTATAAAATTTTTGCTAAAAACATACCCTAATGAAATACCCGTTGAAAGAGCAAAACCTGAATTAAAGAGATTAAAATTATACATTCCATTTATTGTTCCAATATAGTTTGGTATCGAATTTTTCACAAAGGTTGGTGGTCTTGATGGTTCATGATTCAACCTAAAGCCTCCACCTAACATATCTTCTGAATACATGGGTAATTTTTGAAAGAGTGCTTCTACAGTAATTGTAGCTAAATTATCGTTATCTTGCAATTTCTTGTTATAAGAGAGTCCTACAGAATATCCTCTGAACTCATTTGTAAAATTGTCTTTATAGTACATATTCTCAAAATCATATCCAAAATTATCAGTACGTACAATAGACTCTTGATACGCTATATGAATACCAACGTTTGAAGTTGATGTTTTAGTATTGGTCTCAATTTGAGAATATAAATCTGAAGTTTGTACGGTAACAATACATTCTATCACGATAATAAAAGTTAGTAAGAGTTTCATTATATTTTACCGCACTAAAAATGAAATATCTATTCCTGTTTGAAAAGAATGCAAATGAAACAGAGTATTTTGGGAATTTATTTCATGATTGTACATAAAAAATGGTACTACTTTTACTTTGTCAAAGAGAAAATCATATTGCATACCAATATGAAGTGTGTATCTCAAATCTGGAATACTAACATAATCTTTCATTATATACTCAGAATAGTCATCAGAAAATTTATGGTAGGATGTAGTTTGACCGTTGTCATCAACAAAAAGTAATGTGTCTTGTAGTTTATTTAATTCAAAATACTGTTTGTGATGATTTTGTTCAACAAAGGCTAAAGCACCTCCAAACAGTAGGGAGAGATTTGTAGAAAATAATGGTTGTATATAGGAAGCTTGTAAACTATATTGTTTAATCCTATTTACATCTACTATTTTAAATGAATCAGTAAATGTTTGGGTACTCCAATCGTAAAAATTTTGAGTTTGGCTTAATGTAGAATTGAATTGTTCATACAACAATTTGAATTTCAATGATGCACTATTAGGATGATTACTAAGCGTTTTTTCTAAATGAACTCCAAAAGAAATACTTGGATTGATTTCATTTGGAAAGTTTTTAAAATCATATGAGTCATAGAAAAAGCTCCCAGTATAATTTCTATGTGTAAAATTCTGTGAAAGTGTAACACCAAAATATTTCTTATTTGATTTTGGTTCAAGCTCTAACGTAATTTCTTGCTGAAAAGAAAAAACTGCGTTACCACAGAATAATGGAATGCATATAACCTGAAATACAAAAAAGTATTTAATTAAGTTCATAAAATTTCTATAACGGTAAACGAACAGAAATGCCTGTTTGAAAAGAATGAAGGAAGTCTTCGTGATATTGTGCTTTTGAATGATTCGTTGCAGAAATGTTGTAACGGACAAATGGCTCAATTTCTGTGTTTTGAATTTTCACATTGTAATTAAGTCCAAAAATAAAGCCAAATCGTAATTGACTTATGACTGGATTTGAAGTAAAAGTAAACCTACCTTCTTCACCAAATACAAAAGGTTCTAATGGAGTGAGATAAGATTCATTCAAATAATCTATTATATTGCTATCTACAATAGCAGTGGTAATAATTTGTTTGTTAAATACATATCCCATTGAACCTCCAAGAGTAAAAGCAAAACCAGTATTAAACAAATTAACATTGTACATCCCATTTACAGTGACCATATAATTGGATATTGAATTTTTAACTAATGTTGGTGGTCTTTCTGGTTCATGATCAAATCGAAGGTAACTCCCACCAATTTGAGATTCATTATATGTCGGCAATTTTTGAAAGAGTACTTCACCTGTAAACGTTGCAAAATTGTCATTATCTTGTAATTGTTTGTTATACGAAAGTCCAAAAACATACCCTCTAAATTTGTCTGAAAATTCTTCTTTGATTATTGAGTTATAATAGTTATACCCACTACTTCCTGAACGAACAATTGACTCTGCATAACCCGTAAGAATACCAATTGATGAAGTTGATTCATTTTGTTCAATTGTTTCTATTTGGGAATATGTTGATGTAACACATAATTGGCAAATCAACATACAAAATACAGTTAATTGTAGTTTCATTTAAGTTACCGTATAGTAAAGGAAAAATCAATGCCTGTTTGAAATGAATAAAGAGTATATTCTTCGTAACGAGAATTAAAATCATGGTTGTATAGTACAAAAGGAACGATCTTAACATTATCAAAAACTACATCATATTGAAAACCAATATTAAGAGTGAATCTTGCATCAGGGGCTCTATCGTAATCTGTAATCATGTACCTGGAATAGTCTTCGGTAAAACTATAATATGGACTTAGACCATTTGAGGTAAATAATGCTGTATCTTTGATAGAATTTAATTCATAGTACTCTTTGTTCAAATCATTTTGAACATATGCAACTGTGCCGCCTAAAAGTAAGGAAAAGTTTGTCATAAAAAGACGTTGAACGTATGTGGCTTGAAGACTAAATTGAGTTATTGAATGTGTATTATTAAACATTAAAGAATCAATGACTTCTCTCGAACTTATATCATAAAAAAAACTTGGATTACTCAGTTTAGAATTAAATTGTTCATAAAGTAATTTGAATTTCAAAGAAGCACTGTAAGGATGCTCACTCAAAGCTTGTTCCATATGTAGTCCAAAAGATATACTTGGTTGGATTTCATTATTTAATCTTTTTATCACATCAGAATCATAGAAATAATTTTCAGTATAATTCCTGTAGGCAAAGTTTTGTGAAAGAGTAACTCCTAAATAGTTCTGACGTGGTGTTGATATCGGTTCTGGCTGAAATGCTAAAAGGGAGTTACCACTTAACAGTATCATTGCACACGTCATCAATATGATTCTTTGATGCAAAGGAACACTGTTCATTGGTAACTCCCTTTTGAAGAGAAGGAAAGAGAATTCTATAAGGCGAATCGCACTTCGACTCCACCTTGTAATGCATTAATACGAACACCATCTACAGAACTAGTTGTTGTAACACCGAAGTTATAACCCAAATGAGGAACCACTAAGGTACGAGCAACTAAAAACTCATAATGAACTCCAAATTTGACAGCAAATCTAAAAGGATTTACTTCTTTGATTGCACCTTCAGGAGCAGTGATAATCGTCCTATCAAAGTTAATATAACGTTCAGCTGGAATAGCAGTGTCTCTTTCAAATTTCACATTATTTGGTTCCAACAATTCGAAGCGTTGTTCAACAGAAGAACCAATTGGAAAACTGATTGAAGGTCCAACAGTAAAACCAAACATACTACCAAATAAATTTAATTTGTACACAGCTTCAATTGTCGCCATATTATATTTAATATTAGTTGTATGTCGAGTTGTAGATGTTACTTCTGTTCCATCCAGTAATCGAGATGGATAAGGAGCACCGGGAACTTCAAAGAAAGCAGGCATTGATTCATACATTCCTCTGAAAATAATAGAAGATTTCGAATTTGCTACTTCTTCCCCCAATTGCATTTCGTACGTCAAACCTGCATAGAATCCAGGATTAGAACCAGTAGTAAAATTTGGACAACGGTCATCACCAGAAATTGATTGAAAGGTTCCAGAATGACTTGTTCCATTATATCCAACAATTGGCCCAATAAGTATTCTCGTTCTTTTAGTAAGTGGATTCAAGGGATCTTCTTCTTCTAAAGCACCTTGAGCAAATAAAGAAACTGTTGAGATGGTGCAACCAAAAAGAAGCACTAAGAATAAGGTATGAAATTTAGTCTGATTTATAGTCATAATACTTGAGCCTTTATTATATTATAGTGCGAAACGAACATCAACACCAGCCTGTAAGGCATTGATACGCCATGAATCTTTTGAATTAACTGTAGTAATACCAAAGTTGTAATTTACATTTGGTACAATTAACATTTTCCCCTGAGAAATTTCTAAATGTGCTCCTACTTTTAATGCTAAACGAAAAGGATTTGCATTTGGAATAACTCCATCATAATAGATATATGTTCTGTCAAAGTTTGTATATTTTGCAGGATCTTCACCTGGTACTTTAATAAATTGTGCACTCTCGGGTTCAATTAAGTTTAATCGTTCTTGTTGAGCACCACCAATCGGAATACCAAATGATGGTCCAACTGTAAATCCAAACAAATTACCAAAGGGATTTAATTTGTACATGATTTCAGTTGTAATCATTGGATAGGTGATTTGAATCTCGTGATTGGTTTTCGAATCTAGCACTTGACCATTTAAGTCTTGAACTGGTTTGTTTTCCCCATCGACTCTAAAAAATATTGGCATATTGTCGTATAATAATCGAGCAATAATGGAAGAGTTAGAATTGGCATCTTCACCGAGCATATATTCAGCAGTAATTCCTAAGTAAAATCCTGGTGCATTTCCTGCAGAGAAAATAGGACAGTTTGCCTCTCCACTAAGCGATGAAAAGCTTCCCCCATTACCTGTCAAATTTACCCCTGCCGCTGGACCGACATAAATTCGTTTTACTGTATTAGTAAACTCAAGAGGATTATCTTGAGCTTTTAACGAAATAAGTGATGCAACCATTACAAAACTTAGTAACAAAAAAACCTTCATGGTTTCTCCTTTATATTATATAATTATCTTTTTAAAACTACTTGTTTATAATTACCGGATAAGTAAATCTATCTCCTTTTTCCGATACTAAATGAACCACGTAGGTACCATTTGCGATGTTCGTAACATCAAATTTAAGAGAATATAATCCTTTTTTCAAATTTATTTTACTATTTAGTAAAATAATTTCTCCTAAGGCATTTGTCAAATATACAGAATAATCTGTATTTTCAGCAATTTGTGCATCAAAAATAAGTGTATTTCCTACAGGATTTGGTTTTACTATGGCAATTACGGTTCTAGTAGTATTTACTCCAACGTTTCGAAGATCTCGAACACAAATCTCATCGTAGGCAAAAACACCTACTTGATTTGCCAATTCACTACAACTATTTCCAGCAAAAGTTATCGAAATTGGATACTCTTTTTGCATGTCTGACAGTAAAATTAAGGTAGGAATTTGAATTTTCCAAATTGTACCTGAAAAAATATCAGAATATTGTGGAAAATCAAAAGAAATATTTTCCTTCGTTTGTATAGCAGGCACCGATATTTCGGTCAAAACACCATTTTTGTTCAATTGAATTGTAACAAAATTATTGTTCATTCTAAAGACCTGAAAATCTACTTCGATTGAAACAGAAATCCTATCTGGATGATATTGCAGTTTATCTGAGAATTTTCCAGAAAACTCCAAAAGGATTGAATCACCTGGAATTGCAATATATTTCGGAATTGCATCTATTGTTAGTATATCTGTTACAATAGGAAGAATTACAGAATCACTTCTTTCAAAAAATTCAGTTCTATCAATATTCCTAAAATTACCCACTGATTTTATGGACACAGGTTTATTGAGGAAAATATCTGATAGTTGAATAGGGAATAGAAAGCGTTCGTTTTCTGCAAGTGTTTTTGACACAAAGAGATTTTCATGGGTTACTGTGGCATTGTCAACTGTTAGGTCTATAGATTCAAGAACACACTCCGTATTACTTGTATTGACAAATTCACAATAGACTGTATCAATAGAACAGGAATACAGCTGATTTGGAGCGATTATTCTTGTTGTAGCATCAAATGTATCTAATGGTGCCGAAACTCCTCGCAGAACAAATTGAGTGATTGATTTGACGTAGTTTGGATTAGCATCATGAAGTACATTTACTCTTTCTTCAAATGTGCCAACTGCCGTCGGTGCAAAACGAATGAGAAACTGCACTGAATCACCACGTACAACAACCTTTCCATTTTGCCACGTTGGGTCTAAAAATTGAAAAGGATTAGCTGGATTTGCTATTGCAAAGTCAAATTGATCAATCGTTAAATTCTCATTTCCAATTGATAGAACAACTGTTGAAAGGCTATCTTTGGTTGTAAGTAGTGGAATAACACCAAAATCAATGTCAATTGTTTGAATATAGGGAAGTGTTCCAATTCCTTTTAATGTTGTTGTCACAGTGTCGTGAAACTTCCAATCTACTGTATACTTTATTTCTTTTGAGTAGTTGAGAGTATCTTGAGGAAGAAATCTTACAGGGATAACAACAGAATCCATTCCTTGGATAGTAAATGATTGGTTATAGTTCGTTGGTAGGACGAAGGAACCTGATGTCGGTTCAATTTCTTGCAAAAATGTAACAACGGCTCTTGCTTCACCAAGGTTTTTGAATATGATTGTACTATCATTTGTTGTTCCTACTCTTTTTTCTAACCAATCAATAGTGTTAACGACTACTACTGGTTTAATTCCACGACCAGTGAAGCTATATTTGGAATCAACATTAAATTCATTAACCACCGTATGTTCTTGGAAATAACTTCTTACTGAATCTGGAGCGAAACAAACTGGAATTCGCAAGGTATCATTGGGTTGGAGATTTACGGGCAAAGTGACAGAGGAAAGAATAAATTCGTCACAAACTCCACATGGTAATTCTGTTATCAAAATTGGTACTTCTGATATATTTACGATGATTCCTTCAGCACAAACGGTATCTCCGATTCTCACAGGACCGAAATCCCAACCCTTAGAGAATAAATTGATAATTTCTAAATTAGCATTAATTCCAACTTTTTGAACTATCCCACAACCGAAATCCACTAAAATACTATCTGATATTGGGGTAATTTCATTTTTGGGGGTTATACACGCACTAATCAGTAAAGAATCTTTAGGTTTGATCGTAAATGGAAATGTTACGGAACTTGAGACAGTTAGTTTTGTGCCTAATACTTCATCAATACTTTGAATTGTAAATGGTAAATTGCCTCTGTTATAGACATAAAAGCTACGACAAGTTGTATCTTTTATAGAAACATTTCCAAATTCAAAATTAGTAGGAAGTTCAAATTTTGGTGCTACATAAAAGTAGCGTAAACGGGTTCCATTTCCATCACTGTCATAGACATCTAAGACTAATTGTGCATCCAACAAACGATTTGTAACTGAAGCTAAAACTTGTACTGAGTCTTCACTCACTGGATTGAACGTAGTTGTAATATTGACAGAACTATCTATAAGTTGATAATAATCATCAATACCAGACGCATTGCGATAAGGCAAATCAAACGTAGAACCAAATAGAATACCGCAAGAATCGCGTAATTCAAATCGAGGTCTAACAGAATCTGTTTTAATTTGCTCACCTAAAGAGAAGCCAAGTGTAATTCCATACGAGTCTGCAACTCCTCCACCATACAAAGAGCCACCAAATTTTCCTTTGGAAGTAAAAAATTCGTGTTGACCAACTGTAACCGCTAAGGTAGTATAATAATATTCTGATTTTGGAATTTTTTGATTTCTGAAATTACTATTGATACTTTTTACCAGTGTACCATCATAGCGCATATTCTCCATTGCTAAAGAGTCTGCAACTATTCCCACAAAATGTTGAACGAATTGATTTTCATTGGAAGGAGGATTAATAGGAACTTGAAAAAGAATTCGTGAAACAAATTTATCAGTAGGTGGCAAAACCAACATAAAAGGATCTGTATTGCTACTTGCAGATAATTTAATACGATTAGATGGCATAAACTGAGCAACCAATATTGGCTTATCAGCTCTCCACATTGTTGGAAAATTAATTCTTTCAGTTGTTCGTGAGTAGACACTTCCTGCATTGGGTAAAAACACCACGTCTTGAACGTTATCATACTCAACAGTAATTATCGTATTCGGTTCAGAAGTTACCACACGGAAAACATCGCCACCTAACGCTGGACCATTTTGATCCATAACTATAAATGGAATAGATGCGTATTCATTTCCCCAAGTTTTAAGTGGTGGAAGCATTTCTACTAAATGATCTTTTGAGTCAGCAGACGTAGATAAAAATTGTGGTACAGAGGTACGTACATGCCCTCCAATAACACCTATTGGTTTGTCTGATGTAACCAAACTTCCTGACAAATCGCCACTTCCAACAACTTGAGATGAGGATTGCACTAAATAACATTCACCATTATTTAAGGTTATTGTTGATTGTACATTTGCAATCATTCCACCTTTGGTATTAACCTTTGGTACTATAGTTACTTCAGTATTATCCTCGGCTGCAATCACCATAAATTCACTTGGACGAATAGCTGTTCTAAATGCATTTGTAGCTGTGGAGGCACTATCTAGAAAAGAATATGCATCGTTCGGTGAAGATATTACTATATAAGAAGTATCCCAAAATGAAATCGGAAAGGAAGAAAATCCATCAGAGGTGAGTCTATCACTATTGAGTGCATAAACTGAAATTGGTACATCAGATTTAATATCGACACTTAATGGTAATGCAATTTCTGGTACTCTTACTTCAAAAGCATTATCAATAGTTATTGTTTGAACTGTGTTTGGTTGAATGAGATAGTTGTTGACTTGACCATTAGGTCTGATAACAACAACATTTGCTCGTTTTTTTGACGCCATAAAAATACGAAGCAATTTTGCATCATCAATCTCAATTTCATTTTGCATAAATGCTACTTTGAAATGAGTACCCTCAAATGATGAAATTACCCGTGGAGTAAGTGTGTCAATTTCTATTTGTGAATATAAAGGCACAACGAAAATAGCAAGTAAGACTGTGAAAAATGCCAATCTCAAGCTATAAGTGAATCGAAATATGCTTTGGGAGAATATCATAGATATTTTTCCTTTGCCTAAGGTATTGAATTTATAATGTCAAAATACGAAAAAAATTCTATATCTTCAAATATTTGGTTTAATAGTTCGAAATATATTCTATATTTTGATTTCAAAAAAGATATAATTACAAAAAAATGAATATTTCTTTAGGAAGTGACCACGCAGGCGTAGAGTACAAAAAAGTTATTAGTGATATGCTTCGTTCGGAAGGATTGGGTGTTTTAGATTTTGGAACGATGACAACAGATTCCGTTGATTACCCAGATTTTGCTGTTGCAGTTGCAACCTGTGTAGCCAATGGTGATGCGACATACGGAATATTACTTTGCGGAAGTGGTATCGGCGTTTCTATAACTGCAAACAAAGTCGCTGGTATCCGTGCGGCAAATTGCGTTACGGAGGAAATGGCAAAATTGAGTAAATTGCATAACAATGCAAACGTTCTCACCTTGGGGACAAGAATTGTCTCTCTTGAAGATGCTATCATGATTGTTCGTGCATTTTTAGAAACACCGTTTGAAGGCGGTAGACATTCACAAAGAGTAGAAAAAATTCATTCACTTACAAATTGCTAAAACAATGATTATTCAAATTTCATTAGAATCCGGTACAACGATTGGGTATCTTGCTAAGCCCAGCAAACCCAATGGAAAAGCTGTATTAGTCCTACAAGAATGGTGGGGATTGGTTGACCACATTAAAGAAATATGCGATCGATTTGCTTCAGTTGGATTTGTAGCAATAGCCCCCGATTTATACAATGGAGTTAGTGCCAAATCTCCAGATGAAGCTGGTAAGTTAATGATGGCATTGTCTATTTCGGAGGCTGAAAAAACAATTCGCTCTGCAATAGAAACCGTTCTCGCTGTTGATGGAGTAACAGCCAAAACAGTTGGTATCGTTGGATTTTGTATGGGTGGTCAATTAGCTGTGTATGCAGCATGTGCAAATCCTACAACAATTAGTGCGTGTGTGAATTTTTATGGTATTCATCCTTCTGTTTCCCCTGATTACAAACAGCTTTCAGCAACTTTGTATGGATTTTTTGCAGAATTAGATTCTTCCGTTCCTCCAGCAACTGTGAACACTTTAGCTTCAACATTACAAGATTTACAAAAGGACTATACCTTTAAAATCTTCGAAAATACTAACCATGCTTTTTTCAACGACACAAGACCTCAAGTCTACAACAAAGAAGCAGCAACCGAATGCTGGGATAAAATGATTGAACTATTTACAGATAAGATAAACTAAAAAGGCCCCATTTTGGGGCTTTCCTGTGTATTTAAAGTAAAGAAGTCTTTCTATTTTTTACAGCAATCGATTAGTAGATTGATAAACCTGATACTTCCTTGACCATACAATAATAAATGGAACTAAGAGAATTGTTGGTAACAACCATGCAACCAAACCGGGTAAAAACGTATTGTTCACAACCAAAAAGGCAGTTGTTGAAGCGATAAAGCTTCCAACCATTCTTTGAAGATGGGTGGTTAACCAGTAGTTTTTCACCTTTGACTTACCTTGATAATTCACATAATCTTGATAAACAAAAAGAACACTGATCATTCCAAACACAAGCACAACTATCCCAAAAGTATTTCCATTAATTATGCTTTTACTACCTATCACTAAAAAAGTAACTCCAAACAAAATCATAACAATTGACAACACCCAATCAAACTTTTTTACATCTTCAATCTTTTTAATTTGTAGATATCTTTTACCTGTCAAAATCATATATGATGTAAATACTCCAATGATAAATAAAAAGATTTTTGAATGTAAATATGACATTGGCAAAGCAATGATAGAAGTAATCAAAAGAGAAAAATAAAAGATGTTTCCAAATAGTTTATGTCTTTTGTCCCCTTTTTTAGTTAGAACTATCAACGTTCCAATCAAAACACTTATACTCCCAGTAATAATATGAAGTATTAGAAGTACGGTAAAAAAATCCATAGAATGTTTGAGACGTTGTTATTGTAATTTTTACTGAGCAATTTAATTTTGTAGTTTTAAGTTTTAACAATATTCTAAAATACGAATAAACAAAAATAGGGAATAAAAACAATATGGAATCTCCTTTTATGAGAAACGATTTATTTCATTATAAAAATGGATTACTCCATTTGACGTTTACACTAACTGAGTTATCAGATAACGTTTTAAGAAATGCAACTAACGCACTTTTTTGTGTAGATGACAAGTTTAATCGTATTGGATTCCCACTCGGATCTTGTAAAGCAGGAGAAAGAGTTGGATGTTTTTGGATTCCACTATTATAATGTTCCACGACTGCATCTAAAGTAGCAAATCTACCGTCGTGCATATAGGGTGCAGTTAATTCAATATTACGAAGACTTGAGGTTTTAAATCGACCAACAAAAATTGGATTTGGAAAAACAGCTCCTGCACCTAAATCTGTAGTGGAATTAGCATCAAGACCGTTGTTTTGTGGACCAGGATTAGCACTAATAAATGCTTCTGTTGTATGACAACCGAAACATGCACCTCCACCATTGGGAATCGTTTGAAAAAAGATATTTTTTCCTAAATTTTCCTCACTGGTAAAATTTGGGAAATTTGCACCGGGTGATGGTGACATTGCTCTTCCTTCATCATATTTACTAGAATAACTTACAATACTCCGAATAAATTGAGCTAATGCTTTAGAAATTTTTTCCGAATTGATTTCTTTAGAACCAAATGCTTTTTCAAATAATTCTGGATAATAAGTTTGTTCTTGCACTATTGAAACTACTTTTTCTAACGTCATTCCCATTTCAACTGGGTCTTGGAATGGCATTAACACTTGCTCTTCTAATGTTACAGCTCTTTCATCCCAAAAAAACCTACCCCTTTGATAAAAACGAGCATTTATAAGCGTCATTGAATGTCTTCCTGTTTTTCCACCAGAAAAACCTTCGCTCAAAACAGCATCATCAGAAAATCCTTTCTCTTGTTTATGGCAAGATGCGCATGCAATCGTACCATTTGCACTTAACTTTTTATCATAGAATAATACTCTACCAAGTGTAGCACCATCATTTGTAATGGGGTTAGAAGAAGGAGTGTTATCTGTTCCATTAATTGAGGTTGGTAACGGTTGTCCTTGAACATTAGTAGTAAAATGATTGGGTAAACTCAAACTAGAATAGTCGAAAGTTGTATCAGGCAAATTCAATACTCTCTCATTATTTGGTTCATTCACAATTTCATTTTTACATGAGATCAACACTATCACTAAAAGTATAATTGTTAAGAAATGGATTAGTTTGTTATGTTTCATATATCAAATTCTTATTTTGATTAAAATATTTTCAAGTATTTTTGAAGACTTACATTGATGTTTATTTTAAATTGATCAAAACATATACTAAAATTAGTTTTATCAAATATATTCTAGTTAGACTTGAATTTAAGAACTTCAGTTCTCCAAAAGTCTTTTAACTCATTTTCTTCAATCTCAAATAATGTTCAAAATGACTGTAAAAAATTTTAATTCTCATCAGGTATTTTAAGTAACCTATTAAAAAGTTCAACACTACCTTTGTAATAAGCAACATTACAAAAAACTGCACACGTTGAATAAAATGCAGCAAATTGTCTTCCCCATTTTTTGTCAAGAACATCTAAAAAAGTTACAAACTCATTTTTAGAAAGTTCCTGTGCAAAATACTCAACACTTTCTCGAAATTATTTTCCACCTTATCCTCCTTTCCATGTTGCAAAGCCTTCCTCTAACATATAATGTCTCTTAAAGTTTGGCAATAGTAAATGAATAATTACATCAATTGAAGTAGTTTGAGAAATAACTATGAAAGTTCCTAAAAAAAGAACTCATCCAAAAGAAAATACTTGATTTTTTCATAGTAAGGTTACAATATGATATAATTATAAACCGTATTTCTTTAGATTCAATTTAGTACGAATGTTTTCCAGCATTCCAATTGAATTGATGAAGGAGTTTTTCGCCAGATTCTTTCGCAGGTACTTCTAATTGTGTTCCCATAGAATCATTCCATCGATTGAGGAAACCAAACAATGCTATAACGCCCATAATTTCGACAATTTCGCCTTCATTCCAATGTTGACGCATTTTTTCTGCAATTGTATCATCGACCCCATTAGGTATGACAGATCCAGCCACTGCTAATTCTAAGGCAGCTCTTTCAGCATCAGAAAATGCACTATGAGTACGAAAATCCCAAATATTTTCCATTTTTTCTTGATGGGTGTCATACCGTTCAGCAGCCCGAATGGTATGAGCTTGGCAGTATCTGCAACCCGCAACATTGCTACTAATATATCCGATGAGTCTTTTGAGCGAACTGGTGACCCTACCTTTATTCTCCATCACTGCTTTATTTAGCTCAATAAACGCATACGCAATTGCTGGTCGATGGAACATCGTTTTCACACTGTTTGGACAAAACCCCAAGGTTTCGTTAAAGAATTGGATTAAATGCTGAAATTCAGCATCATTCTGTTCATTTGTCGGAAGTACTAATGGTTGTTTCATAATTTTTTTTGGAAGAATGTAAAAGATTTCTTACATTTGTAAGAAAATTACTTATATTTGTAAGTAATGATATTGTTTTACTCCTATGAAAGAAGAATATGTCTCTCCAAGAAATGCTCATTGATAGTTCGAAAGTGTATGTTCGCGATATTTCAGCAAATGAATACAAAATTCTAATGTTGCTTTGGATGTTGAAGCGTAATCATACAAAATGTATCATTAAATAGAAACAGCTTTACAATAGTCCATTTCTTTTTCGGAGTATCCATTCAATGGAAAAGAATGTTAACGCCAATAGCACTAACCATAGCGATTTCCATAATGCGATGTTTTCCTTTTCGACAACTGGTTTTGTTCTGTATGTTTGTCTGCTTTTTATGTCATTCAACATTGATGAGGCTGTTGAAGAAGTATAAAACATTCCACCGGATTGTTTGGCGATAGATCGCAGAAGCTCGACATTCATCGGTAAACCTTGCTGTTCAATAGAAAGTGAATCAATGAGAAAAGAAGTATTATCATTTCCAATAGTATTTCCATTTGTAGTGGCTGTTGCAACGACAGAATAATCTCCAACACTCATTCCGTCGATGGTGGATCTATAGAGACCGCCTCCTAAAGATGCTAAGCCTCGTTTCGTTGTTTTATTGATAACACATTCGACTATAGCGTTATCTATAGCTTGATATTGTGCATCTAAAACTGTTGCCTCAACAATAACTTTTTCCCCTTTAAAATACCTTTTTTTAGAAGTTCGAACCTTGACTTGTTTCTTGTTATCATTAATAGACAACCATCGAAAAGAATTATCAACAAATTTTTCTAATACATCAACTGCTGGTTGTCCTTTCGAACGTTCTTCAGCAGTACCTAAAAGTTTCCATCGATAAATACCATACCCTAAAATTGCAATTGTTTTTTGACTATTCCCAGTACTTGCAACAACAAGTGGCTCATTAAGAACTGTCGAATTTACTCGAGTTCGTGAGAGCACTTCTGCATTTGGTTTCACAGTTACAAATGTTTCAGTTTTGTAAATAGGAGGCAGACTATTCCAAACTTTTTTGTCCTCATCATTACCATTTATACTTAACAAAGAAGTTGACATTTCTGTTTCTTGAGGAATATGAGCAGTTGCTAAAAATTCTTGTGGAGAACTGCTTTTTACAGTAAATGGCATATTGGGAGCAATCTCTTGCAATTTTCCGTAATCAACAGTAGGAGAAGTTATAAAAAAGAGTGGTTTTCCTGCAGCTAATGCTGTTCGAGTAATATCTAAAACTGCTTTTGGAGTAGCAGAAGTTGGAAATCCAACAAAGACCAAAATGTCACTTGAGGCGATTTTTTCTGCTGTTGGTTTTGGATCATAAAACTCAGAACCTAACTTTTGAATATAGGTTTGTAATTCTATAGATTTATCCGTTGTTAAAACGGATGAAATAAATGAAACATCAGGACTAGGAGCTCCTGCAAATAATGCTACTTTTCTTTTTGTATCTAAGACATTTATTAGAATTGATTGCTTATTATTTTGTTGAGAAACTTCACCGTCTAATCCACTTATGGAAAAAGTAAGTTTTTTCGTACCTGCTTCTTTAGGAGTGTAATCAAAAACCATTGAGTATTGACTTACTCCATCAATAACTGATAGATTTTTTTCTGAAATAAGTGAACCATTCTCATATAGTGATATCTTATATGGCATTTTATCAAAACCGAATACTCGATAACTACAAGAAATAGGGGTAGTATTATTTTTAAACGTTATTTCATTGGATAACACTGAAACAACTGACGCATCTTTTGACGGTACGGAATCACCTATGCCTACGATATAAATTGGTTTGTTTGTTGAGAGTGCATCACGGATTGGGTTTTCACCTATCGTAAAATTTCCGTCTGTAAAGAGTATTATTCCTACTGTATTTTCTGACTGTTCTGTCGCAAATATTCTTTGAAAGGGCAATGCCAGATTGGTATGTTGACCATTGAGCGACAAAGAATCAAATGATAGTTTTTCCATTCTTCGAACGTTTTCATCAAATCGAAATGGAATATTATTTTCTAATGAGGTAATATTCGAATTCGCAAATCCTGTTTTATAATCATTAAAACCATCAATAGAATTTGTTTTTTCCTTCATTGAAAGTGAGTTATCAAAAAATACTATTACTTCTGGAGACTTCTCTTTTGTTCTTTGCATTGTTATCATTGGCTCTATGAGTGCAAATAGTAAGAGAAACAATCCAGAAACTCGTAAAAAAGAAAGAATTGTTTTTAACCATCTCGGAATCGGAGGAATAGTATTCCAATATGCATAGATTGTCAAACCAACGGATACAACAACCAATAATATGACAATCCAAATGGAAATTCCGAGAGAAAACGAAAGAGAATTCATGTAGTATACTGTGAATTGGAATCTATAAAAACTAACAAGATAAAGTCGTATCTTCTGAATTAGTAGATAATTTTTTAATTATTGAAGTCGTAGATTTTCCCTCGACAAAGTCTATCGTTACTACTTCACCACCATTGGCTAAAACCTCTGTAGCTCCAACTATAGTATCAATAGTGTAATCCCCACCTTTGACCAAAACTGATGGTTTAATTGCGTTAATCAAATTTAAGGGAGTGTCCTCTTTAAACAATACAGTATAGTCCACAGACTTTAAAGCAGATAATACCACTGCTCTATCATAGTCAGTATTTACTGGACGTGTAGGACCTTTGAGTCTACGAACAGAATCGTCAGTATTCACACCAACAATAAGTATATCTCCAAGTTGTTTTGCTTTTTGCAAATAGGTTATATGACCCAAATGAAGAATATCAAAACAACCATTTGTGAAAACAACCTTTTTCCCTAATTGTTCTGCTTCCATGGAAATCATCATTGCTAATTCAAGATTTACGAGCATAGACCAATCTTTTAGAGTACACAAATAACACAACGGCAAATAATAGCACTACTAACGAATAGATAAGCAAAAATGTTGATTGTAGTGTAAAAACATTTTCTTCTTTGGATTCAATTGGTCGCAAAAACAGCAAGGAATCGGGATGAAATTCTGATTGTTTCGTAGATTGAATTGCTTTTGAAAACAACTCATTTTCGGAAGTTTCAACCAAAAAGACACCTGAAGTAGCTTCTTTTACAAAATCAGAATATTTGTTATCGTCTTTTCCATAATACGTATAACCTACCCAAATTTTATTAAAAGTATTTTCCTTCATTGTGTCTTTCACCAAAGGAAAAACTACAATACTTACCCTTTGTTTGACACCTTTATTTGTTTTATTTTGATATGTAAATTCTATTCGTTTTGAATACTGAATAAACAAGGAATCTATAGATAGAAATGCATACTGTTTTACTGTTTGTATAGAAGTTGGAATTGAGGTAATTTTGAGAGTAGTACCAAACAACTGTTTAGAATATTTTTCAATTGTAAAAATCTGAACAATTGTCAACAACAAACCAAATACTATACTGATAAAGGTAACCTTGTTTAAGAAATTCCACGATCGAGTATGAATATTTTGCTTTATTCTGTAAAAACTTTTGGAAACTGCTCGAGCTAAAAAAACGCTCAGTGATAACATTCCAAAAGTAACAAATGAAAAAGTAAAAAAACGAATAACAGAATTAGAGTTGTTTTCGACAAAACGAAATACAAATCCAACAACAACCAATACCGATATATTGACAAGAAAGAAAAAGAAAAACGATGTTGAATATCGGAATCGATAGGTTGAAGTTTTCATTGATTATGTTGATAGTTGATGAAGTAACTCATCTGTTGAAACAGAGACAATTCCTGATTTACTACAAGCAATACTTGCTGCATGATTTGCAATATATGCTGCTTCCGTCGCAGAAGCTCCTCCTACCAGAAGAACTGTCAAAGTAGCAATCACTGTGTCACCTGCACCTGAAACATCTGCAATTTGTTTTGCTTTCGTTTCAACCGACGATATAGTACCGTCAGCATCAAAAAGCATCATTCCTTTTTCACCTAAGGTTAAAAGTATGTACTGAGCTTGTAGTCTTTCTAACAATTCTTTACCAGCTTTATGAATGTCTGTTTCACTACGAAGAGTGTATCCCAATGCTTGCTCTGCTTCTTTTTTATTTGGTTTGAAAATCGTACAGTGTTTATAGGCAAAAAAGTTATCTTTTTTAGGGTCAATAAGAACAGGAATCCCTTTAGATTGTGCCAATTTCATCACTGAAAAAATGAGTGTTTCGGTTATCATTCCTTTGTTGTAATCTTCAAACACAATTGCTTTTAAAGAAGTGTCCGCCTCTAACGATTTGATAATTTTTTGTTCAGTTTCTTGAGAAATAGCGGTTTTGACTTCTCTATCCAAGCGGACAATTTGTTGATTGTTTCCAATGATTCGAGTTTTTACTGTAGTTGGTCGATTACTTTCTTCAAAAATTCCACTATCTTGCAAACCTGCTTCTTGTAACAATTTTTTCGTTAATTGACCTGCATCATCAGTACCAATAACACCATATAAAATTGGTTCGGCACCTAATGTTTTTATATTATTCGCAACATTTGCAGCACCACCCAAATGGGATTCTTCACGTTCAACATCTACAACTGGAACAGGTGCTTCTGGAGAGACTCTTGATACTGACCCCCAAAAATAAGTATCTACCATCACATCTCCAATTACTGCTATTCTTTTCTTCGAAGAATTTGAGATATATGTTCCTGCCTTTTCAGATGACACGTTTTGCATTAACTTTTTCTACTTTATAATATTGATTTCTTTTATTGAATTCACAAATGTACTATTTTCTTTTGTTCAATCGAGATATTACGGCAAATAAATAGTCTCAATTATAGTATCTCGAAGTCGAATTCGTACCCAATTTTGAATTTTGTTTTTCTCTAATTCTGATAGTTGTTTAAAATTTCCAGTCAAAAGCACATATCTTGTTTCCATTGGTTTTTCATCAATCTCAGTGTATCGAAGTGAAGGTGCAAATGAACAACTTACTATTTGAGGGTGAAGTAATCTCAATTCTTCTAAAAGCTGCTTTCCGATGACTGGTAACTTTCTTATTGAATCAATTTCCATATCTTTTTGAAGTGCTAACATTTTTAGTCGCTGTACTTCATTCTTTAATTGCGTTGTAGAATTAGATTTTTCTTGCATTTCTTTCACTAAGGCACCTTGTTTAATTCTAACACTATCTTTTTCTATTCCAAAATCTCTTGCACGATCTCGTAGTAACTCCATATCTTTTTCTGAAAACGAATTTCCCCCATATATCAAAGAAACAGTTTTGTTTATGGGGTCAATTTCATTTCGTAGTAAAAAGTTTTCGTTATACACATTCACAGTTCGAATATATCGAGTAGCAGAGTCTGTAAATTTTTCTTTTTGAACGAGGCTATATCCGAAATAAATGCTTGGACCAATAGTTATCAAAATTACGAGAGTAATCCACCGTGCAACTATTTTCCGTTGGGAATACTCAACAATGGTTTGAATTGGTATTTTCAGTAGTTTAGTAACAATGGTTGAGGAGAGTGCTATAAAAACTGTATTGATAGTGAACAAGTAAAATGCTCCAAAGAAATATTGATATTGTCCTGTAGCCAAACCATATCCAGCAGTACACAAAGGAGGCATTAAGGCAGTAGCGATGGCAACGCCTGGAATAACATTGCCTTTATGTTTATTGGTAATAGCTAATATTCCTGCACAACCACCAAAAAAAGCAATTAATACATCATAAATGGTAGGTGAAGTTCTATTTAGTAATTCAGAATATGCAGTGGAAATTGGCGAGATTGCAAAATAGACAGTTGAAGTTACTAAACTTGCCAAAACTGCAAACCCAAAGTTTTTCAAAGATTTTCGCAATAATAGAAAATCATACGTTGCAATACTATACCCAATTCCATTTATTGGACCCATCAAAGGAGATATTAACATTGCTCCAATAATAACTGCAATCGAATTCATATTCAATCCCAATGATGCAATGAAAATTGCAATGATGAGAATGTATAGATTTGTTCCTTTGAACACAACATCTCGTTCAATTGAAGTATGTATTACTTCAAAATCTTCTAATTCGTTTTTCAAATTAAAAATTTGAAAGAAAGAGACTAAGAGTCGTTGAATATTCATAGAGGTATAGATGTCTTAATTTTCAAAAAGATAGTAAAAAGAACTAATTTGACCTCTTTGGTATTAAGAATCATTTAATATTTTTATAGTATAAAATGACAGCTCCTCCGCTAAAGATTTTAGTTTTTATAAGTTTAAGTATTAACTTTTCTTGGATTTTTTTGAATAACGGTAACCCGCTTCCTGCAATGACAGGATGAATACATAACTGAAATTCGTCTATAAGATTCAGGGAAGTCAATTGTGTAATCAGACTTGGACTACAGACATAAACATCATTGCCAGATTGTTGTTTTAGTTCTACAACAACGCTTTCTAGATCTTTATTTGCAAGAGTAGCACTTGCCCAATCTACATTTTTCAATGTTCGAGAAAAAACAATTTTTGGAGTTTTATCAATAGCTACTGCAAAATCATCCATTGTTTTTTCGCCTGTTGGGTTGTCAAGTACTGTTTTCCAAAATTCCATCAGCTGAAAGGTGGTTCTTCCATATAAGGCACAATCTGCATTGCTTAATAAGTCTGCATAATGTTGATGAATTTCTTCATCTGGAACGCCATGCGTATGGTCAAATAAACCGTCAATTGTCATATTCATTGCTGCAATTATTTTTTTCATTTCTTGCTATGTTATTATAATCGTTCTAAAATACCTTTTCTTTTGATGATGTTTTTATAATCCAACTGAATTTCTTTTGATTTTTCAAGACAACGTTTTACATCGTCAAGATTGATTTCATCTAATGAAGTATAGAAAATAGAAGCATCTTTAAATTTTTCGCCTCTTACATTTAAACACTCTTCCTGAAAATCAGCTCCACTCCAAAACATAAGTCTTAATCCCTTTTTTTGTTTGCTATATCCTACAATGGGATTTCCATCTAAAAACCAAACTGGATGACTATGCCAAATTTTGTTAGTTGCCTCTTTCAAAGTTGATGTTATTAACAAGGCAAGAATTTCACAAATCTCAGCTTCAACTGATTCGAGAGATTTGTTGTAATTTACAATTTCCATTGATATTGCTGGTATCATATTCTTACTTCTAATTGTAACAATTCAAGGAATAATTTGTTTTGAGAGAGTCTATGAAGAATAAATTTTGTTATTTTGTAGTTACTGACAACTTATAACATTCTTTATTTTTTGAAAGATGGGTAGTATTATGACACCAACAGAATTAGCACAATTGCAATTAGAAGCATATAACAAAGGTGATATCAATTTGTTTGTAACCGCATATAGCGATACTGTCGAACTATATGACCTAAAATCAGGTGAACTAACTTGCAAAGGAAAAGAACAATTGTTTACAAAATATGAAGATCAATTTGAAAAATGTCCATATTTACATTGTGTTTTAGTTTCACGAGTTGTATGTGGGAATTTTGTTTATGATGAAGAAAAAGTATCTGGTTTATTACCAAGAAAAGTAGTTCATGCAGTTGCAACATATTATGTTGAAAATGGCAAAATTCAAAAAGCTTGGTTTGCTAAAGAGTAATATCATTTAATGAAGTATACTTATACAAATAATCATACAAAAGCTTCATTGGAGATGGTTGCATTTCCAAATGATTCTTTTGATTTTAATGGAAATACGTTGTATTACACTATTGTATTTAATCCGAATGAAGAACAATATATTCTAATTGATGAAGAACGTGTAAATATTCCAAAAAACTCAGTCATTACAATATTACCTGAACAACGGTTTAGCATTCCAGATTCAGAAAATCTTATCATTTGGAGATACAATAGTGAATTCTACTGTATGTTCCATCACGACGAAGAGGTAAGTTGTGCTGGATTCCTCTTTTATGGAGCCTCATTATGTTGTATCAATCTTTTACAAGAAGAATCAGATCGATTGGTTCACCTTAGGGATATATTCTCGGAAGAATTTCAAGCACATTCAACTGCTCAGGAAGAAATGTTACGAGTGTTATTAGTTCGATTAATTATAAAACTGACAAGACTCGCAAAAATTCAGTTTTTCCAAAAAGACACTGTTCAGGACAGTAAATTCCGAATGTATCGTTCTTTTAATTTATTAGTGGAAGAACATTTCAAAAAGGAGCATTCGGTTCAATTTTATGCTGACACGCTCAATAAGTCACCAAAAACTATTACAAATCTTTTTATCAAACATCATTTTCCTTCACCGCAAAAAGTAATCCATAATAGGATTATCATTGAAGCAAAAAGGTTGTTATTATACTCAGATAAAAGTATCAAAGAAATTTCTTACGAATTGCATTTTGAAGAACCATCCCATTTTTCGAAATTTTTTAAAAAAATCGCGGGAGTATCTCCTTTACACTTCAAATCGTATATTGGGAAAGAAGTATCATAAATTAGGAAATTCGTATACTACTATACAATTCAAAAATCCGTAGTTTTGTACTTTGTTTCACTAACTATAAACTAATTATGAAAACAACACTTGCTCTACTTGCATTTTTAACTCTTTTTCAAATTTCTACTTTTCAAACATTTGCACAAACGAACAAACCAGTTCTTTTTGAAATGTTTACCAATTCACACTGTGGACCCTGTGGAAGTGCTTATGGAGTAATAAACTCACAACTAAAATCCAGTCAGTATTCTGATGATATAATTTACGTTTTTTACCATGTAGCTACATATACAGATGATAAACTGTACCAAGATAGTAAAACTGAATCAATGCCACGAGCAAGCTCATATGGAGTTTCATCAACCCCAACAGTTTATATTGACGGTGTTCGTACTGGTTCATCAAACTGGTTAAGTTCTATTGGTGCAAGAACTCAAAAAAGCCATGATATTGAATTAAATGTAACAGCCATTGGTATTGGACAGAATATGGAAATTACTATCAATGCCATTAGTAAGTCGCTTGAATATTCTAATGTCAAGTTACTCGTTGGATATGTAAAGAACGTAAATTACTTAGGTAGAAATGGTGTAAGTCAGCACAACAATGTAATGGTAACTATGCCATCAACCTATAATGGGCAAACTGTATCTATTAGCAAAGACTCTACTACTAAAATAGAACTATCATCTCCATTAAGTTTTTTTGATAATGATAGTTCTTTTTACCGTAGATTTATTGTATTTGTTCAAGACTCGGTTACAAAAGAAGTGTATGCTTCAAAACAATTTGACTTAGAATACTTGGTGTTAACTAATGTAAAAAATGAAAAGGATAAACCTTCCTTACCAGTTACGATATCTCAAACTGATAATTCATTAACAACATTTACATTTGAATCTCCTATTAGTGCAAATGCCTATTTACAAATCTTTGATATTTTAGGAAATCTTGTTTTCAATTCAGATTTTGCGGTACAACAACAAAAGCAAAGTATTGATTGGAATCATACCTTTTCAAATGGAAGTACAGTACCGAACGGAGTATATTTATATAAACTGAACATCGGAATGTTTCAATCAACAGGAAAATTATCTAAATAAGTATGAAATTATTAGTAATCCTCTTTACTGTATTCTTATTTCATTTAATACAAACTTCCGTTTTTGCACAAGGGTGTAGCGATGCAGGATTCTGTACCATGGGTGGATTGCATCTTTCTGATAAAGAAGAATCCTTTTCAAGTTCTACGTTGACGGTTGGATCGTTTTTTGGTTTTGCAGATAATGCAATCATGGTTTCTGGTGCCTTAATAGATTATCAATATTCTCTTTCCAAAGACTTTACAGCAGGAATTCGGGCTACATCTTTGCTTCAATCTGGCAAACAAACTACGCAATTTGGGCTTTCTGATGTATTTTTTAATGGTGTTTGGAATGCTTCTTCTTCATTTTCTATAGTTGGAGGAGTAAAAATTCCTTTGCAAAATTCGGATAGAACGTTTGATTCTCGACAGTTGCCAATGGATTATCAGTCAAGTCTGGGGACATTTGATGTTATTGGAGGCGTAAGCTATTCAGTAAATGAAGATATTCAACTTCAAGTTGGGTTTCAAGCACCTCTAACTCAAAACAAGAATTTGTTCACGAAAGAAGCTTTTATTGGAACATCCTCGGATTTTGCAGATTTTCAGAATACATTAGAGTATCATCGAGCTGCTGACTTGATGTTTCGAGCGAATTATACAGTTGTTAATAATCAAAATTTTTCATTTTCAACAGGCATACTACCAATTTATCACCTTGCAAATGATACCTATATTTCAAGCAATGGTACTCGTCAAGAGATTGTAGATTCTAAAGGATTAACCTTCAACGTTTCATTGTTTTTTCACTATTCCTTAACTAATAAATCCGCTCTCGAGCTAACCTTGGCATCACCAGTCAAAACTCGTGCAGCAAGACCAGATGGTTTGACAAGAGGATTTATATCATCATTGGATTACAAATTCTCGTTTTAACAGTATTTTTGTAAGTAGTACTTCATAATAAAACTATAACGGTATTCGTTATAGTTTTTTGTTTTTTTACCAACATTTACAAGGGCTCATTTTATGGACAACATTACAACAGAGCAGTTTGAATTTAAAGCCGAGATGAAGCAATTGCTTCACTTGATTATTCACTCTTTGTATACACATCCCGATGTGTTTTTACGTGAGTTGATTTCAAATTCATCCGATGCTCTTAACAAATTTCGTTTCGAACGATTAACAAATCCTACGGTCTTAAATCCTGACCAAGAATTGTGTATTCGCATTACTACTGACAAAGAAACAAACACTATTTCTATAGAAGATTTTGGTGTTGGATTATCAAAAGTAGATTTAATTAATAAGCTTGGTTCAGTTGCAAGTTCCGGTACCTTAGAGTATCTTCAAACTTTAAAAGAACAAGGTAAGAACTTAGAATCTGGCGACCTTATTGGACAATTTGGGGTAGGATTTTACTCAGTATTCATGGTAACAGATGAAGTTACCTTAGATACCAAATATTACCAAGAAGGTTCTGAATCGTTCCAATGGGTTTCTAATGGTGAAGGTTCGTATTCAATTGGAACATCTATTCGTGAAGTTAGAGGAACAAAAATTACGTTTACGTTGAAAGAAGAATTTAAAGATCTGATAGAAGATTACAAGTTAAAATCTATCATCGAAAAATATTCTAACTTTGTGGAATTTCCTATCTATGTCAATGATACACAAGTCAATAAAGTAACGGCTTTGTGGCAACGTTCTGCAGATAACGTTACTGAAGAGGAACGTAATGAGTTTTACAAATTCTTGTCACACGACTATGAAGACCCAATGGGATATATTCATTTTGCTGTCGAAGGTGTCATTGAGTGTAAATCTGTCCTATTTTTCCCAGCAACTGCACCAACGAACTTTTTACGTGAAGAAGATCAAAAAAGCGTTAACTTGTATTCGAATAAAGTATTGATTCAAGAAAATTGCAAAGAGTTACTTCCAGATTATCTACGCTTTATTCGCGGAGTAGTTGACACTCCTGATCTTCCGTTGAATGTCTCAAGAGAAATCACACAATCCAGTCCTGTAATGTCGAAAATCAAAACCATTTTAGTTGGTAAGATTCTTTCGTTATTAGAAGATTGGGCTGCGAATGAACCTTCGAAATACGAAAAGTTTTTGAAGAATTTTGGTCAATTGTTTAAATTAGGTATCAATTCTGATTTTACGAATAAAGATCGACTAACCCACCTTCTTCGCTATGAATCCACAAGAACGGAAAAAGGTGTGCTTACTTCTTTGAAAGACTATATTTCGAGAATGGATAGCGATCAAAATTCTATATACTATGTTAGCGGTGATAGTCGAGAAAACTTATTCAACAGTCCAAAATTGGAATACTTTAAAAAACAAAATATTGAAGTATTACTTTTGACTGACCCAAGTGATATTTTTACTGTTCCCTATATCTTTGAATACGAAGGTAAAAAATTAGAATCGATTGAAAAAGCAGAAATCAAACAAGACGATTCGAAAAATACAACTGAGGAGAATAGTATTTCAGAGCAACAACAACAAGATGTAATTGCCAAATTCAAAACTATTCTTACTGACAAAGTTGAAGATGTTGTTGTATCAATGCGATTGGTTAATTCTCCAGCAACCCTTGTTCAAGGGAAAGATGGAATGGATACACATACCGAACGGTTGATGAAGATGATGGATAAAAACTTTACAGGTACCAAACGTGTGCTAGAAATCAATACATCACATCCTCTCATCAAAAACATATCATCTCTGTTAGAAGATCCTTCTCAAGATGAATTTGCGTCAAAAAGCATTCAACATATTTACGAATCTTGTTTGCTTTTAGAAGGAATGTTGAATGATCCGAATGAGTATTTTCAACGTATGTCTGAACTACTCACCAAAGCAACTACGAAATAAGATATTCATACAGAACACAAAAAAGCCGAACATTCCTGTTCGGCTTTTTTGTGTATCGAATTTAGATTCTTATCGAACAACTGACATTTGTGTTGTTTGAACAAAAGAACCATTTGATACTTTTACTGTATACATACCAGTTGCTAAGTTTGCAACTGAGAAGTGAACAGTAGTTGTACCGAGAGTTGTTGGAGCATTCATTGTCATAACTTGAACACCCATTGTGTTGTAAACTGAAACAGTTGCTACAGAACCATTTCCAACAAATTGAATTGTTGATTTTGCTACTGCAGGGTTTGGATATACTGAAAGTTTTGACGCTTCATCTTCTTGAACTGAAGTTACAGAAATTGGTTGAAGGTCAATATCATTCGTTATAGATATTTTACCATCAGCATCAATAGTAATGAATCCAGATTCAGGATAGTAACCTACTTTTTGAGCTACAAAGTTAAATGTACCGATTGACAATTCTTCTACAGCAAATGAACCATCATAAGCAGAGATACCAACAGAAGAAACTTCTTTGTTATCATCAAAAACAGTAATTACAGCTCCAAAAACAGTTGGTTGGTCATCAGTAGTTGGAACCAAGATTCCAGCATCTTTACTTTCACGTATTTTACCACTCATTGAGCCCAATCCTTTTTCACCAGTTTTAATACCGACAAGTATATTGTAAAGTACATCAGGCATTACATCACCAACTTCAACAACAGTAGCACTTTGCCAATCAGTTGTTAATTCATTTGCATTATAGTATGCTGGTGTAAACTCTTTATCCATTGGTATTGCCATAAAGACATAGTTTCCAGGTAACATTGCTTTAAAGTTAAAGTTACCGATGTTATCTGTTTCAACTGAGTATGCTGCTCTATTTTCATTGTTAGGTTTCGTTCCATTTGCATCTTGAACTTGATATGCAACAACTTTACCAACAATTCCAGTACCTGTTTCATCAACGATAGAACCTATAATTCCTTGAACTTTTCCTGGAGGGCAAGATAAATCAAAGTTCACTCCAGTTGAATTATCTTTTGAAATTGGTGTAGCACCTAATGCATCTTGAACACCATTAAAATATTGAGTTGTAAATCCAGCTAATTCTACTAAAGCTATATATTTTTCACTTCCTTGAACAGTTACAGTATAATTTCCTTCAGAATCAGTGGTTGCTGTGAATCTTTGAGATTCATTTCCATTTTTAAACTGCTCATTTATTCCACGAACAAGTACTTTAACTCCACTAAGTCCAACACCTGATGTTCCATCTGTAACCTTACCAGTAATTACTAATGGTTCTGGTGCAGCTTTAGCTTCAACCATAAAGTCAATAGTTTTTGTTTCATCACATTTGACTGTTACAACTCTAGCATCAGCTCCTTCAGAGACATTTTCAAACCATTCAGGAACTACTCTACCACCTTCGATACGAAGTTTGTAAGAACCTTTTGGTACTTTGATTTCATAACGACCATTCAAAACTTTTGCTCTGTAAAGACGTTGAACATTTTTCTCTTCTCCACCATCTGGATCAACCATTGGAAGATCTACTCTGAATAAAGAAACAATGGCTCCATCACCAACTAAAGCATTTGTAGCATTAACACTACCAGTAATAATTGCACAACCTAATTCGTTTGGTCTTTCTTCTTTGCAATCAATAACACGTAACATAAATTTTTGTTCAGCTTGCAAGAATGTACTATCTTCTAACATTGCAGTTGCACGAATAATAATTTCATATTCACCAGCAACAATATTTGCCCATTCAAGAACACCAGTTGAAGAAATAATCATTCCATCAGGTCCTTGCATAAGTGTATATGCAATACCACCATTTTGTTCTTTAGAGATCAACGCACGTGATTCGTAACGGTAGACATTTGTCATTGAGTTTTCACCTTGTAAACAAATTTCTTTACGAGGAGATGAAACAAAACGTAAGCCAGCTTTTTCTTCTTTATCATCTTCATCACAGTTTGTTACACGTAACTCGATGATAACTTCACGACGGGTGATTACAACACCTTCACCTACAGCTTCAACTAATAAGACTATTCTTACTTCACCAACTTCTGTCGGAGTAAATATACCAACACCCGGTTCATCTACACTAATTGACATTGGACCGTCAAGAACTGTATAACGTATAGTTACATTTTCGCGAGTACCTTTGTATTTTCCACCAATTTCATAACGGTATTCTTTACCAACACAAGCTTTTCTTGGAGGTTCGTTGATATAAAGTTCGTCTTTAGGAGTTTCATCGCAATTTTTGATTTTTATTGAAACTTGTTTTACATTTGTTGCATTTGGATTACCATCAACAGAAACTCTGACAGTAAAATTAACCATAGTTGCAGAAATTGCTTCAGAAACTAACCATTCTACTACCCCATTAGGAGATATTTCCATTCCTTCAGGAGCATCGAGCAACTCATACCTAAATAGAGAACCTTCAGTATTTGGCAAAGTTCCTTTGAATTCAATTCGAAGTTCTTTTCCTCTACAGACATATTCAGGTATCTTTCCTTCAATCTTAATTTTGGAATTATCCTCATTGTTTTGTTTAACGACAGTAATTTTACTTCTGTCACTTTCATTTCCACCTTGGTCAACTGATTTGACAAAGAATGTATACGTACCGGGAGCAAGGTTATCTACTGTATAGTAGTATTTTTCCTTGTTTTCTTTTTGAACTGTTCCAATTTTAGTAAATTGGCTCATATCTTCAGTTTGACCAGATGCTTGATACACTGCAAATTCTACAGCGTCCATATCGCGAGTGTCTACAACAAACCAAAGTTCCACTTTTAGTGGGTTTTGGCTTTTGATTGTATGACCAATGTTAACTGGGGGCGTTAACGCAAATACACTTGTTGACCCCAATAAAGCTATCACCATAAGTAGGATTGCTTTATGCATGTTTTGTACAATCGTTTTCATTGTTGTACCTTTCAAAATAACTATTAAAAATAATAAAGTTTGCTTGTTTTAAGGAAATAACACAAAGATTAGAAAAACGATACAAAAGAAACAGAAATTTTTTTTGAGTTAAAAGCTTTTGAAAATTAATTATTCTAAAATCTCATTTTCGTCATTTAATAATCGTCAATGGTATCATTTGGATATTGTTTTGATATACAATCTTTAAATGATATTTTCCAGAGGGTAACGAAGAAACGGAAAACACAAATTGCGAAGTTCCAATTGATTGATTAGGCTGAACTGTCATTACTTTGTCACCTAAAACGTTGAAAACCTCTACAGCAGTTGGAATACTACTTTCATTATTACTAATTCTTACTATATTAGAAGCAGGATTAGGACTGATTGAAATAGGTGAATCTGCTTTTCTTTCAACTGAAGTTTGCGTTTTTGGAAGTAATTCTATGTCTGAATTTTGGGAAAGCTGAGCATCTGCATCAATGGTAATTGATCCGTAATAAGGAATGTATCCTAATTTTTGGACTAATACATTATAAGTGCCAATTGAAAGTTCATCTACAATGAACGACCCATTTTTTTCAGAGATTCCTGTTGATACAATAGTGCTATAGTCATCATAAACTATTACCATTGCACCGCTAACAATTGGTTCTTGGTCAATTGTTGGAAAGGAAATACCCTGATTTAGTCCTTTTTTCACTATACCTGACATCGAACCTAATCCATTTGCTCCATTTCTCTGTGCAACAATAAAGTCTAAAGAGGTATTCGTTACATAATTGAACAAATCTACCACAAAAGCGAATTCTTCATAAATTGTGTGTTGGTCTGCTACAAAATATCCCGGAATTATATCTGAATCAAAAGGAATTGCTAATAATATGTATTTTCCTTGAGGCAACGAAATAAAATCAAAATCTCCAATTTCATTAGTTTCTACAGAAAAAATGTTCATATCTTCTTGAGTATTTTCATTACCCAATGAATCATAAACTTGAAATGCAATTACCTTACTCAATACTCCTGCTCCAGATTCATCCTTCACGGAACCATACAAACCTTTGGTAACATTTTCATGTTTTGTCATTGCAAAATCAACATTGGAAGAATTATTTTTTTCAACAATTTCAGCACTAAGTATATTAGTTACATTGTTAAAATATTGTTTAAAATATCCTTCTTTTTCGACTGAGACTCCATATTTAGAACTTCCAAAAACTTTGACGGTATAATTTCCATTCGATGACGTAGATGTTATAAACTTTGGAAAAGGTTGACCATTTTTGTAGTTTTTATTTTTAGGATGAATTGTAACTTTGGCATTTTCAATTCCAAGCCCACTTTGAATTTCAGTAACACGACCTTGAACCAATAAGGTGTCGGTAAAATTGTTAATATTAACCTGAAAGTCAACTTCTTTAGTTTCTCCACAACTGATAGTTATCTCTTTTGCATCTTCAGATACATTAACATCTTCAAACCATTCTTGAACAATAGTTCCTTCTCCGATTCTCATTTTGTAAATACCTTTTGGAACACTCGCTGAATAAGTGCCGTTTGTAATAGGAGCTTTATACAATCTTTGAATATTTTTAATTTCATTGCCAAATTCATCTTGTACATCTACTCTAAAAATTGACACATTTGACCCTTCTAGTATTGGATCCAAAGACTGAGTTGTAACGTTTCCTTTTAAAACTGCACAAATTTGTTCTAATGGTCTATCTACAGAGCAATCAATAACATTTATAGAGAACTGTTGTTTGGATTGCAATGTGTTTCCATCAATCAAATTGGATGTTGCCTCTAGCTCAACATTATAGTACCCCGCATTTTTGGGTCTCCATACAAGTGTACCGTTCGATAAAATGACCATATCTTTTGGTGCATTTATCAAATTGTATTGTGTTGGAAAACTATAACCATTGTTAAAGGCAGAACTTAAATGATATTGATAAATGGAATTTTGGTCTTTTTCATTTAGCAAACAAATCTCTTTTTTGGGTAAAGAAACTAATCGTAATTTTGGCTTTTCTTTGGTTTCATCACATACAATGGATGTAAGATTATAGTATAATTCTCTTACAAAGAGAACATCTCCCAATCCAGAAATTGCTTCTATGAGAATATATATATTATAAGACCTTTGTTCAGTCGGTGTAAATGTTATAGTTCCACTTTGACTTACATTTAAACCTTCAGGACCACTTATTTTAGTATAACTAAAGATGCTGTTTGGACTTGGTCCATAATATTTTGGGCTTATTGTATAGACATATTCTTTATTTACACAAGTTCTTGTAATTGGATTTTTGACCCTAATTTCTTGTATAGGAGAAACAATACAATCCGATATAGTAAGATTATAATTTTTTTCTGTTGTAACAGAAGGTTTTCCATCGACAGAAACTTCCACTGTAAATGTAACGGTGTTAAATTGATAAGAATCTGGAACATTCCAAATTAATGCTCCTGTTTGAGTAATATACATATCCTCTGGAGCATTTTTAAGAGTATAGACAAATTGAGAAGCGTTGGTGTTTTTTAAAACAGAGGAAAACTCAATAAGTAAGTTTGAATCCTTACAGACATATTCAGGAATCGAAGCATCAACTAAAATTTTTGTACTATCATCAATCGAAACATCAACATAGATAATTTTACTTCGCTGACTGAATACATCTACATTATTCATTGCTTTTACAAAAAACGAATACTGTCCGGGTGCTAAATTATCAATATCTAAGTAATATCGACTTTCAGTACTTTTAGGTTTAGTACCAATAATTACAAATTCACTCTCATTTGTTGATTGACCTTTAGCTAAAAATATTCTATATTCTACAACATCTAAATCGTTTACATCAACATCAAACCAAATCTGAATTTTTATAGGATCTTGTCTAAGTATACTATACCCTATATCAGTAGGAGGGTTGAGTCCTAATAAATACTGTTTTGGAAGTATAACAAAAACAATAAGAAATATAACAAATAGAATTCCCGAACTTTTAGTTTTCATAATTTTTTGAAGGAAGATATTAGTACGCAAAACGTTAGAATGATACTCAGAGATAAAAACGTGTTTACTAAAGATTTGTTTAGTTTTTGTATCCCTTTACTTTTTCAGTCTACGTTTTTTTCTGACCGTGAAGTATATAGAGGTCTTCAATATTCTTAATTTTCGTTTGACCCTTCTGTAAAGATATAACAAGATTTTTGCCATTGAAAACTTTTTAAATGAAGAACCACCTTTTAGAATTGATTGTATTTTGATTTGTGTTTCAGGTGTGATTTCTGGTGAAAATTCTGCTCCTGTCATTCCAGTTGCTGATATTTCTTCTAATCGTTCTTCTAATTCTTTTGATAACTTGTCTAATTGAGGTGTATCAACTGGGTTATAATGCAGTAACAATCGTAAATGTTCGTACAATAATGCTGCATTTTGGATATCACGCACCGATGGATCGTGTTGCAAGAGTTCTAAATATTCTTTTGATAAATCATTCAACTCCTCAATTCGTTCAGTCGGTAAACAGAAAATCTCATTCGGATTCAAATCTTCAATCTGTATGAATACCTTTGTGATTTTCTGAATTTCCTTTCCGTACATTTCTTCAGAATGATGAAGAAGTTTTTCTCCTACTATTCTTCCTTGACGTGACAATAATTGAATTTCAGATTGTAATTTTGATTTGAGTGTATTACTGGTAGCATTTTGGAGTTGATGTTCCAAATCTTTGATTTTGTTGTGAATAGAACGAAGTTTAACAGCCTCTTCAGAATTGGATGTATACATTAAGGAAGAAATTTCTGATTCATTACTAGATAAATTGACATCTCCAATTTTTACACAATGAATAGTGATATTTTCCCCCAACATTTCTACAATTTTGGTTGTATCAATATGAGCCGCACCATCGGTGATGACTAAAATTTCAGCCTCACCCATATTGGAATGACTATAAATATCATCTATAGCAGTAATGATAGCTTTTTCTAATGCTGTACCTCTTCCAATAGCATCAATACGCATTATATTTGTTATCAACTTCTCATACGTTGGCAAATCGATTGCAGATTGCAATGGACCTATATCTCTATCAAATGTTCTTAAGAAAACTGTTCCTAATTCTTTTTTGTTTTCGTGAAGGTAAACATAACAAATTGCTTTCGCCAGATGTATTCGCCAATGTGCCCTCATTGAAGCTGATGTATCAAAGAGAATATATACTTTTTGTTTTCTTTGGTCTGGTGCATAGCTATCGGACTCTTTTTGATATCGAAAATTTTTTGGAGTTTTTGGCTTTGGTAACCACAAGGAACGTTCAGCTAATTTTTGATAAAAAACTTGTTCAGGTAGTAAGAATTGATGTGGATATATACGTACAACATCTCTATAGCTACTGATTAAATTTGATTCGTATTCGTCGGATGTGTGTATCTTAGGTATATGTTGTTGTTCAGGCTTATGGACTTCTGTAGTAGGGCTGCCCCAGATAATTGGAGCAAGTCGTTGCGAAATAGAATGTTCTTTGTCTAAAATTACTCGAGCAATTTCGTAGATTGTTGTGAAGTTATCAGGTAATTTGTGCTCTAAAGCATCAAAAAAACCAAATTCTTCCATCATTGATAAAAGGTCAATTTTATTCGTAGGGGATGACATTTTTGCTCCTTTTTGTCAAAAAACAGGATTGTGGAATGTACTATGAAAATCGAAGAATTTTGGTTGTTTTTACAGTTTCTTCCCTAAATTTACGAAAATAGTCGTAAAATTCGCATCTTTTATTCAAAAAGTTGGGATTTTTTTCAATTTCGATTGTTATTAAGGTATAACTTCTGGGAATGGTAGATTTAGAATTACGTAATGATGCAGAACTATACAATCTTTTACGCAGTCCCAACAAGACTGAGCGAGAGCGTGTGTTTGTATTTATTTATGAAAAATATGGCTCCAGAATACGAGACTATTGTCTAAAATCTTATAACTTTGATAAAAATGGAGAAGATGCATTTCATGATACAATTGTTCGTTTTTATGAACTAATTGACAAGTATGATGAAGTTACAAATATTCCTGCATTTTTGATTCGAATTGCGAGAAATATTATTCTCAATAATAAAAAACGAAACAAAGCTATTGAATATTCCTCACAAGAAGTTGAAGAACAGGCATTATATGAAGAAGAGGACGATGACTCTTTGGACGATAAAGATTTGAAATTAAAAAAGAAGATATCGAAGGCTATAGATCAGCTCACTGCCGAATATAAAGAACCATTTCTTTTGCATCTGTATGGCGAGATGTCGTATCAAGAAATTGCTGAGGAATTACAACTAACTATTCCAACAGTCCGAAATAGAATTATGAGAGCTAAAATTCGATTACGGTCACTTTTATCTCCATATATCCAACAATAAAGTAGTATTTTGTTTATGAATGAATCGCTAACACCTCAAGAATTATTGTATTTGTACCTCGATGGAGAATGTACTCCAGAGCAGGTTACGATGCTTTTTGAGGCAATGTCTACAGATAGTGAACTAAAAAAAGAATTTGATGAGGCTGTAGCTTTTCAACAAACTTTAGAAGAAGACAAATCAAAATCTGCAGTTCCTTTTTCAGTTACCAATACTATTTTTCAAAGAATTGGAGCAAGCATCATCCCTTCTTCTGAAATTGCTTCTACAGCGACAGTTGCGACAACACAATCAGTTTCGACATCTGTCTTTCAAGCTATTTGGACTTTTATCACTAACAATTCTATTGTTTTTGGAATTTCTGCCTTACTTACGCTTATTACTGGAGTTGAACCATCGAAAAAACTTCCAGAATCAAAAGCACAAAATCATTCTTCTGAACAAACTATTCCTTCTAAGAACATAGATAAATCTAACACAGAACTTGAGAAAACGAAGAACCCTCTCGATGTTCAGTCAACAAGCATTCCTTCTTCTCAAAAAAACTTTACAAAACAAAATCAAAAAGAAGGAAATACAAATTCTTCAGCTCTTATCAAAGTAAAAGAAGCACCATTTTCAAAGACACAAAATAAAATACCTATTGTTGATTTTGTTGATACGCAAACAAATATTGCTTCAGTTCAGATTTTCCCTTCATTGCGGAAAGTATACGCCGAAGATGATAGACCTATCATTGAAAGTTTTCAACAATTACCTATAAAAAATTCATCAAGAATTTTTCAATTTCTTACAAGCGATCCATTATTGTTAAGTATTCAGTTGCGTTCAATGAATAGTATCGTTAATATACCTTCTAGAATAGTTTCAGAAACATTTACACAAAATTTTGGTACAGCAATTTTAATTACAATAAGTAAAAACCATTCAATAGGATTGGAAATTAGTCAGGAAACTTTTCCACATTACGCCTTAGAAACACAACGCATTCAAAACTTTACAACAGCCCCATTATTTGCTGCAAAAGAAACAATAATGTGGACAGGAGCAACTTATCAGTATTCTTTTGATCCTATCCAGTCAGTTGGAGATGTACAGCCGTTTATTCGAACAACAGCAGGAGCATCTGCTATCGGAGGTGTCTCAAAAGCAATTGTAGGGCTGCAAGTACCTATAACAACTTCGGTATTTTCTACCGTTGGGTTGGAAAGTTCATTGTTTTTCTTGAACAATGCATCTACTATTAATACTTCACAAAAAATTAGCCTTACATACAGTTTGGGATGGAATATACGATGATAAAAGTATTTAATGTGAGTGTACTTTTCCTGTCTTTAATGATTGGCATACTAACAACCTCATGTAAAGATGCAATTGTAGTATTTGATAATGAAGAATGTATAGAAAGCATAGTACCTACAAATTTACCCCAACAGTCATTGTTTTATTCAAAAGACTGGATTTTATATCAACAAGGAAATAAAGCGGATTTGAATCTTTACGAAGAACCTTTAGAAGTTCGTTTACGTTTTTCGTTGGAAGGTACAGGTACGATTGTTATAATAGATAGCATTATATCACAAAGAGTAGACTCTTCAGTGTATCATTTTACCTATAGATTTTGTAAAACTGATTGCAATTGTAATATTCTAAAATTAGTTGGAAATGAGGATCTTGTAGATAAAAACAAAGATTTGGTGAATACTATTTTATCAATGAAAATGTACTCCGCTGTGACAATTCCTATCAACAATGGAGCAAATGCTATTAATGGATTACTCCTTATGGATGCAAAAGAAACAACGATGACATTTCGTTGATATTAGTTCTTAAACAGTCGATTAATGGTTATAAAGAGCTTCTCAAATCGTAAGATGGTATCTGTACTGAAAAATTCTTTTCCATAAATTGAGTGCATAAACCAATAAGCAACATGATAGGAACTGAATGGTTCTGTTTTATTGAAGTAGTATTCTGCTTGATGAGCAATTGACTCATATTTAAAATCAAATTCACGTAAAGCCAAACGTTTGTTTTCTGGATATGCATCTATACATAATTGCATAAACTCGTCTGAAGACATCAAATCTTCCACCCCAGCAGTTGCCAACTTGTTGTCTATAAACTCATTAAAGAATCTAATATTCTTCTTTTTGCTTGTGTCTCTTGCTAACAAAACATCCGCTTGTTCTTTTGTTGATTCCATCCCTGGAAAGATTGCAACAAATTCAACACTATCGTTGTTGTCGAGCTCTTTATTTGTTACCAAAGCTTCATAAGTGATAATTCTATCTAAAGTACCAATTGGGGTAATAACTATTGATGGATTGAGACCTTTTCTATTATCTGCTTTTACAATTTCTGACATAGCCGTTAGCCACAATACATCAGAAGCAGAAGATACAAACAAAGTATTAGAAGTGGGTTCCAATTTCTGAGAAATATGATGCCCTAAAGCAGCACGAATAGGAGCTAAGGTAATCTCATCCTTTTCTTCAAAAGCATTCGAAAAAATAGAACCTTCATCAGCTTCAGTAACTGTTCGTATGCTTTTCAGATTCTCCTGGTCTATCATATACGGAGAATGTGTTGTATAGATAATTTGAAAATCCTTACTCATTTCTTTGATAAACCGTAATACATCCACTTGAGCATGAGGATGTAAATGTAATGCAGGTTCATCAAACAAAAGAATATAACGGTTCTTTTTATCGTTCTGTATTTTAGTAAACCAAATCACAAACGACAAAAACCACAAAAATCCTTTACTACGTTTATTGAGAGGCAAACTGACTCGTTGACGTTGAGAACGTACTCGAATATCTAATACCTTGTCGCTGACAACCTTCCCCATTTTTTGGTTCATTGCCGTTACTGTTTCGATTTTCAAATCTATATCCAAATGTTTGTTTGTTGTCCAATATTGGAATATTTTTTCGCTCATCTCATTAGCAAATGCTTCCAGTAAAATGGCAAATTGCTCATACTCAGTTGTAGAAAGCAACTCGTTGATATCAATATTGGCTAATTCAAATAAAGCTTTGGCAGTTTTTACTTTTTCTATATACCCTAATGGAGGATTACGTAAATCATTGATAGAAATTCTTCCATCAAGAGTATAGTTGTTGTCGTAGTACCAAAACTTTGGTAGATAGACTAACAACCACTTTTTTGCAATGTAACCATCTAATTTATTGGGAGTATCAAATGCTTCTTTAAAAACTAAAAGAATATCATTTTTTAACTTGTTAAATTCTTTATCTAACCCAATATCATCAATTTTTAATACATCTTCTAAACTGGTTGCTTCTTCAATTTCTGAAACATTGGTAGGATTAATTTTGTACCCAGCCATTTTAAAACGTAGAAATGCTTTAAAATCACTTGTGAACTCGGTTATATATCCTTTTGCAGCTTTATACTTGTAAGAAACAGAAAAATTAGTTTTTGGTAAAACTCCTACACCTAATTCTTCTTCAATTTCTTTTACTAATGGTTCTGTGATTGTATAAATACATTCAACAGCATCGCTATCGCCCTCGCTTTTTTGGAATCGAACTAAATCTCTTCTTGGATAATCATTATTAATATCAAATTTGAAGTCAGAATCACCACTGAAATAATTTGTTTTTGCCAATACCTCCAAAAAAGAGGTTTTCCCAGTTTCATTTAATCCAATTAAACACGTTGAACCAAGATCAATTGGTATATGTTGAGGAGTATAAAAGCTTTTATATTTTTTAACAATTACTTCTGATAATACTATCATTGAGCCTGTAAAGTCTTTGGTTGTTTGGAGGAATTTTGAGAAAGTGAGAGCATTTTTTTTGCTAATTAATACCTAATATACAACAGAATTTGAAATTGAAAAAATTAAAGACATCCCTCCTTGAAATAAGACACGTTTTTTAACGTAGTTAATCGTGATACTCCACGGAGAAATTCCCTTACTTTTTAAAATATTTACGATGAGATTATCATCTTATTTGTCAATTCTTTCCTCGATACTGCTTTTCTTTTTACCGTTCATTGGGATTTCCAAGTCTTTCACAGAAGAGCTTCCCATTACTAAAGTTGTTTTTCAATTTAAACCTGCTTCGACTGAATCTGAAAAAAAGTGGAACAAGGATTTTCAAGCAATCTTTGAAAACAATTCCTCTCCAACTTCAAACAAAAGCTATGTTTATGAACTATTCAAACAAATCGTTCCTATTGATGTTACAACCAACAATGATTCTATGTTTACAGAAGACAGGGAAAGTTTTTACGTCGATGATTTAGAAGAATTACGAGTTGTTTTGCTAGACAAAAATCTATTTTCATCTGTCGATTTTGAAATTCGAAAAACTACTGAATTTGAACAAGAAGTAATTGTAACTCTCGTAGATAGATCAACAACTACTGTACAAAGTTCATTCTTGAATGGTGGAAGAATAACCGTCGGAAGTTTGGGTTTCTCCGACCCAGATTTTTCAGTTTTTAATACTTCATTACATGGATTATACCGATATAGAACTGAAAATTCAATTGGTTCTGATGTAGGCTTTGGTTTGTCTCAAGACAAGGTAATGTCTCTTCCACTTCGTTTTGCTTTTACTGGAACATATAATGCTATAAAATCTACCCAACATTTTCAACTAACTAAACCACTTTTTCACAAATATCAGCGTTGGAGCTTTGGACTTTCATATCAAAATGAATCTGGTTCTGACTTCATTTTCCAAAATAATTCAGCTGAAAAAAATGCAATCTCTCTTCAACGAACTACTCTTTGGGGAACGTGGAATTATCCCGAAAATGATCAATTTTTAGTCACTGTATTGTTCAGTAATGAGAATATTGAAAGAGGAAGTCCGCAATACATACAAGCTTTTGATAATACTTCACGATTACTTCTTGGAGTTTCATCACTTAAAAAGAATCTACTATCAACTTCAATAGTTCACCCTTCTTTACAAACTGTAGTGACAGAAGGTGGTTGGGGAACTGCTGTATTGGGAAGAGTTTTTGCTCAAGATGCCAATAATTCGATGAATTACATTGGTGGTCAAGCTGAAAGAACTGTTGTTAAAAACGGACTCTACATTCACGGAAAAGTGTCTGCTGGAAGTGGATTTGATTCACGTGCAGTAGCATTGTATACGTACCAAGATTTTTTTGGATTGATGTATGGAGCAATTAGTGATGACTTTTTAGTAGTTTCGAGAATACATCAACAAAAAGTGTGGAATTGGAATAACCAATTTCGTCAGCTAATCTTGGATAATGAATCTGGTTTACGTGGGTATCAAGCGAACCAATTAGTTGGAGAGAATCGTGCAATACTCAATCTGGAATTTCGCTATATTCCTCAATTTTCTGTAGGATTCCTTACTGCTAATCCGACTATATTTTATGATGGTGGAACTGTGTTTAACGAAGTTGTTGCAGATGCTAAGTTTTATCATTCCATAGGTGGTGGATTGAGATTCTATTCCACTACAGAATCGAATGAAAAATCGTTATTCCGAATTGACGGAGTATATAATTTTTTAACAAAATCGCTTGGTATTCAGTTTTCCGTTGATGATATATTTAGATTTCCAACAGCTCAGGTACATCTTCCGAGTGTGTATGGGTTACAAAATGATTTAGAGTAAAAAAATGACTATACCAATTCAGTTACAGGATTATTTCCAATCAGTGAATACACACGACGACCTTCGCTTTTGCGATGTGGTTTCAACTGAGCTTTCAAAAACACCATCATTAGTTATAGTCGGATGTCCACAAGATATTGGCGTACAGAGAAATAATGGAAGGGTTGGTGCCGCATTGGCTCCTGAAATGATTCGAAAACAACTTTATAAGTTAGTACCAGTTTCATCAGCAACCCCCTACAAACTCGTTTCCTTACCATTAGTTGATATTGGAAATATCGATGTAACTTCAAACTTTTTGGAACCCATACATGCTAATTTGACTTCTACAGTTATAGAATTGCTTACAAATGGTCATACTCCATTTGTACTTGGTGGTGGTCATGATTGTGCATTTGCTAATGGAAGAGGCATCCTTGAACATGCAAAACGTGCAAACAAAACAGTTGTCATTATAAATATTGATGCCCATTTTGATGTACGTCCACTTATCAATGGAATGGCTCATTCAGGAAGTCCGTTTCGTCAATTACTGGAAGCCTATCCACATCAAATAAACCACTTTATTGAATTTGGTATTCAAAATTTTGCTTTTGCTCAAAGTCATCGAGAATATATTGAGTCTTCGCAAGTTCCTTCTACTATTTACTTTTACGAGGATATAGTTTACAATGGATTTCAAGCATCATTACATGAACTTGTTACTCAGTGCAATTCTTTACATGCTGATTGGATTTATCTTTCAATAGATATGGACTCTGTTCAAAGTGCTTTTGCTCCTGGAGTAAGCGCACCAGCTGCAATGGGCTTCACGCCAAATGAATTGCTTTCAATTGTTAAAAAAATTTGTACCACAAAAAAAGTCCGATTATTGGATATCGTAGAGGTAAATCCTACCTACGATATTGATAATCGAACTTCTAAACTTGCAGCAATTACTCTTGCAACGGCTTTAACTTCGTTAGCTCAAGGCACTTGAACAGGTGGTGGTGGTTCTAAGACTGTACCACAATTTTTACACGTTCTATGCTCTAATGAGTTGTAAAATCGTTGAAAAATTGGAGGCATTTGCGTCACAATATTGGTTAGTGGCACATACTCCTCGTATAATTTAGAATGACAGTTTTCACAAAACCATAAAAAACCATCTAATTCTTTTTCAGAACGTTTTCTCTCCATTACCAGTCCAACTGTATTTGCCTTTCTTTGAGGAGAATGGGGTACTTTCGGAGGCAAGAGAAAGATATCACCTTCTTTAAGATGAATTGTCCTCATTACTCCATCATCAATGATTTTAACATCAATTTCACCTTCAAGTTGATAAAAGAACTCTTCACCTTCGTTATAATGATAATCTTTACGGGAATTAGGACCTCCAACGACCATTACTATAAACTCAGTATCTTCGTAGACAGTTGCATTACCAACCGGTGGTTTTAACAAATGTCTATTATTATCAATCCATTCTTTAAAATTTATGGGATTTAGAATTGCCATACTACCTTTCGATGATATAAATGTGGATACATTTTGTTAAATTGCATTTTTATAACGAGATTTCCAAATTCTTCGGCTAAGTAAACGTTAAAAAAAGCATGACACCATTACGTTTGTTTTTTATTCTCATCTTTATCACCTTAGTTACCTTAGCCGGTATGTACAAGTATGTACAAGACGTAACTCGAGAAAGCCTTCCAACTTTAGAACAACTTGAAAACCCACGTCAAGAACTTGCTACTAGTATTGTCAGTAGTGATGGAGAACTCTTAGATCATTTTTTTATAAAACGAAGAACCTACATTTCTTACGATAGTATCCCAAAAGATTTTGTTAATGCACTTATTGCAACTGAAGATAGAAAGTTTTTTCAGCACTGGGGAGTTCACTTAATGAGAATAGTGAAAGCATTTGTAAAAAACACTATTAGCTTACGTGTCAAGGAAGGTGCATCTACTATCACCCAACAGTTAGCATTAAATTTATACTTCAAACGTGAAAAGTCTCTTGGACGGAAAATTAAAGAAGCAATCACAGCTGTTCTCATCGAACAAACCTATACCAAAGAAGAAATTATAGAAATGTATGCGAATACTGTCTATTTTGGACGAGGAGCATACGGTATTCAAATTGCTGCTCAAATTTACTTCAATAAATCTGCAATGGACTTACGTACTTCTGAGTGTGCTTACTTGGTTGGTTTATTGAAAGGTCCAGAAGTTTACAATGCTATCAATCATTATGAAGCAGCAATTGATCGTAGAAATATAGTTCTATCAATGATGTTAGAAAATGATATTATTTCCGCTTCTGAATACGAGATTGCCTCAGAAGAACCAATTGTTTTAGGCTCTTCAAAAAGCGTAAAGGTAAAACGCTTTGATCAAGCTCCACATTTTGTAGAAATGATACGGCTTGCATTGAGTAAAGATGATAGATTAGGAGAATACGATCTATATCGAGATGGACTTACTATAACTAGCACTTTAAATTCTATAGTTCAAACCCATGCTCAAAGTGCAGTCAGAGAACATTTAGAAATTTTTCAACGTCAATTTGATGCTACTTGGTCTTGGTCACGCAATAAGAAGCTTCTTGGAATTTTAGTTGATAAAGCCATTAAGGGGAGAGAAGAATACATTGTTGCTCCAAAAGATAACAAAGACAAAGTGTATAGGTTTTTTCAAACACACGAACCTTTTATAGATTCTGTCAAACGTGCTGCAACTACTGTCCAAGTTGGATTTGTTGCCTTAGATGCCAAATCAGGTGGAATCATCGCTATGGTTGGAGCTTCTCCGCAAACGAAAGTCTATGGAACAGACATTCGATACTCACTCAATCACGTTACACAAATACAAAGGCAACCTGGATCTTCCTTTAAACCATTTGTCTACGCTTCTGCTTTAGAGCAAGGTATGTCTCCCTCATCTATGATTGGAGTAGGTCCATATAGCTGGACTTCGCCGTCTGGTGTAACATGGAGTCCCAAAGGTAGCTTAGGAGATGGTGGAAGTGTTGCACTTTCTACTGCATTAAAGTATTCTGTTAATACTGCTGCTGCACGATTAATTACAGAGATTACTTCACCTTCTCAAGTAATTGCATTGGCAAAAAAGATGGGCATTACTACCAAGATGGATAATTATCCTCCAATTGCATTAGGATCTGAAGAGGTTATTCCTTTAGAATTGGCTGGAGCGTATTCCACTTTTGTCAACAATGGTTATTTCTTCAAACCAGAATATATAGAAAGAATTGATGATAGATTTGGAAAATCCATTGTATCAAATAAGCTACCTGTTTCAGTAAAAGAAGTAACTAACAAGCGAGTTGCTCAAGATATGACCATTATGATGACAGGTGTTGTTAATAGTGGTACTGCAACTAGTATTCGTAACTGGTACAAATTTGATGCTGCTGGAAAAACTGGTACGACAAACTCCTATACTGATGCTTGGTTTGCAGGATACACACCACAAATCGTGGCAGTTGTTTGGGTTGGTTTTGACGATCCACGTGTTAAGTTTTCTGGTTGGTATGCACAAGGTGGAAAAGCTGCAGCACCTATTTGGGGAAGATTTATGGGCAAGGTCTATAGTGATCCTCGTTTACCATACAAACAAACGAAATTTACTGTCGACAGAAGCAAAATTGACACAACAAAAGCTACCAAAGAAATTAATGAGAATGAGGATAACTCCTTAGATGCTACTATTGAAAACAATAACAATCCAACTGAAGAAGTAAATTTACCGCAAGAAGCTCCAAAGGAACCTACTACTCCCAAAGAGCCTTCTGAGAAAAAAAGTACTGAAGTAAAACCTTCTGCGACAGTACTTCCACAAAAAAGGAAGTTTCCGTCTTTGAATAATTAGAATTAGTCGATGAAAAAATATACATTTACAAATGGTAATGAATTACCAATACAGACAATGTACTGTATTGGTAGAAATTATGCTGCTCATGCGAAAGAAATGAATGCTGTTGTCGAAGAGCAACCCTTGATTTTTCTTAAACCTTCTAGTGCCTTTTGCACAGATAATTCTGTTGTTTCTATACCGTCAATTTCTAATGAAATGCACTTTGAAGGCGAATTAGTAGTTGTTATTGGTAAAGAAGGCTTCAATATCTCTCAGGATGAAGCAGATGACTATATCGCAGGGATTGGGGTAGGTTTTGACTTAACGCTTCGAGATATTCAATCTGTTGCTAAATCAAAAGGACATCCATGGGCTGTCGCTAAAGGATTTCGTCACTCTGCACCTATTTCACAGATAATTCCTTACTCTGCAATTATGAATTTGGATCAGCTAGAGTTTTATGTTCATTGTAATGGCATTCAAAGACAATATGGTATTACTTCACAAATGGAACGTTCTATAAAAGAACTTATCGTTTATCTTTCAACCATTTTTGAATTGCAACAAGGGGATTGTATCTTTACAGGAACTCCAGAAGGTGTTGGTGCTGTTTCCAAAGGTGATGAACTAACCATACAGTTACTTCAAAATGAAGTTCAACTAAGAATTACAATAGATAAAAATTGAACTCGTTTCAACATCAAAATTCGATTATCTGAGATAAAAATGGAAAAATTTACTAGTACTGATCAAACCGATTATGAAATTCTGATTCGTAGATATGACAATGGAGCCAATTATGCTTCCTATTGTCCTCAATTGGCTCATATGATTAAAGGAACTGAACACGAGGAAGTAGAAAATCTGATGAAAGAGTATGTTCTTGCATATATTTCCTCTCTTGAATCTACAACAACAGAATAAGTCAGCAACAACGTGTATTTACAAACGAGGGTTTTAGAACAATACATTGTTATTGGAGGAGTATTACTTTGTTTTACTCCCCTTTTTTTTTCTTCTATAATTCCATTTGTTGTACCTATTGCTTGTTATCTTATTGCTTGGAAAACATTTGGAATATCGCCAAAATACATTCGATTTTCTTCCCAAATAGAAACTATTGTACTCCTTTCTATTCTCAATGTTTGTACTTTTTTGGCAATTTTTGATCCCTTTGAGATAGTTCGTTTTCCAATTGAGAGTTATCTATACTTTATTACTTTGGAACTTTTAATCCGAACAGTTTTATTCGAATTTATGAGACGAAAAGGATTTAATAAAACAATTCCACTTGTTTTCGTGAATGTTTTGTACGTATGTTGTGGACTATTTTATACTTATCACTTCGTAGAATTTTTGCTCCTACCTCTTCTTATGATGGGAATTTCAGTGATATTTCATTCTGTGTTGATTATAAAACAACAACGACTTTGGTGGCATTTATTGATGTCAATAGTACTAACTTTTTGTATGGTATCAGATAATCTGCAAAAAATCTTGTCAAACTTTCTATCGTTCTTTTTCGCATAAATTTACACTAATTATACTATTAGATGACTGATACTGTAATACAAAAATATTTGAGCTTTTGGTGGGTTAGAATTATAGCATTTGTATTTCTTTCCGCAATGACCACCTTTGTTCTGTTGGTTTCAGGACTACCTATCGAAGAAAATATTCTCGTATATGGTGTATTGATTACAGTTTCTTTCTTGATTGAAATGTTACGTCAAGGTGGATCTCCTTCAACAATAGGTTTTCATAGTAGTAGATTTACTATTCAAGAAATACTCTTTGGTATTGCAATTTCTTTAGGCTCTTTATGCCTAATTGCAATAATAGGCATTTTCTTGGGAGCTACGGTCGGTCAAAAGTCTTATAATGATGGAATAGGTAGCTTTATAGTAATTTCATTGATTATTATTCTCTTTGCAATTGGTGAAGAATTCATTTTTCGCGGTATCATTTTTCAAGCTCTCATTCAACGATTTAATCCTACACTCATTACAATAGTTACTTCCTTACTTTTTGCCAGTGCTCATTTATTCAATCCGCATATTTCTGTTATTGGATTTATCAATATCTTTCTTGCAAATGTGTTGCTATGTTCTTTGTTTTTAAAAACAACCTCTCTCATTGCACCAATCACCTATCATGCAATGTGGAATTGGGGTCAACACGTTTTGCTTGGTTCACCAGTGAGTGGTCTTCAATTTGGGATTTCACTTTTCAAAGTGGACTTTTCGCCAACTCCAGATTCTCTTGAGTGGCTCTTTGCGGATGCTTTTGGAGTTGAACAAGGAATTCTTACTACCTTTTTCTTACTTTCTTCAATTGTACTTGCCAATCTATATTTGAAACAATCTCCGTATATTGCAGCAAAATTATATAACAGAGATGTTGAAGAATCAAAATTACATACTGCTTCCGTGAATGGATAAAAAACCAATTTCAAGATATCTGCTTCTTGTATTTTTAGGATGTTGGCTTGGTGGAGTCTTTGATGGAATGGATTCTACGTTGATGACAGTCGTAATGCCTGTGGCTATCAAAGAATTAGTTCGTAGTTCTGATAAGGCAGTTGTTTCTCAAGCTGGTGCTATAGTTACTGCAGTTTTTCTTCTCGGTTGGACATTGGGAGGAATTTTCTTTGGACTTTTAGGCGATAAAATTGGTAGAGTAAAATCAATGATTATTTCTATTATACTTTACGCTCTTTTTACAGGACTTGCAGGGCTTTCACAAGAAACATATCAACTTGCAATTTGTAGATTTCTTACTGGTTTAGGGATTGGTGGAGAATTAGTAAGCATTACAACCTACTTAGCAGAAGTATGGCCCGAACGAAGTCGTGCAATTGCTATAGGAGTTCTTCTTACATCTTACCAAGCAGGTGTCTTTGTTGCAGGACTTATCACCTATGTTGTCACTGATTGGCGAATTGTCTTTTTTATTGGTGCAGCACCGGCTATTTTAGCATTATTTCTTCGATTTTCTCTCAAAGAATCAGATTCTTGGCTTCATTCCAAACAAAAAGCAACGGAAAAAACTAGTGAAGTAACCTTACTGAAACAACTCTTCTCGAAAGAGTATCGAAATGATGCTATTCGAGGTGCGTTGATTTTTTGTGGTTTACTCATTGGTTATTGGGCTTCTCTTTCATGGATTCCAACATGGATACAATCACTATTCCCAGCAAGCTACACTGCTACCTCTGAGAGAAGCATCGCAACTATGATGCAAGGTATTTTTGCAGTACTCGGTTGTGCATCCGCTGGTTTTTTTGCTGAACGTATAGGAAGACGATATTCGATTCTCTTCGGTTTTTTGGGATGTTTTTTTGCTTCTATGTTGTTATTTATGACCAATTCCACCTTTAGTCCTATAATCTATGCACAATGTGCTTTACTCGGATATTTCATAGGTTTAGGTCAGGCGATAGTGTATATTTATTTACCGGAACTCTTCCCTACTTCTATTCGAGCTACCGGTACAGGATTTGGACTCAATGCAGGAAGAATCACAACAGTATTTGCTGTGTTTATGCTCCCATATACTGTATCATTTTTTGGTTCTTACTCAACAGCAGCTTTCATATTTGCACTTTCATATTTACTCAGCGCATCGGTTTCATTTTTTGCAAAAGAAACAAAAGGAAAACCACTTCCTCTATAATTTTTCACCTACCTTTGTTCTTATCACTAGCACTATACTCTAACGTAGTAAACAAATCACAATAAATACTACTAAAAAAACGTTGTTAAATAGGATATTAATTTTATAAACCGCCCTTATAAGCAGAGAAAACAATGGAAGGTAATTTTTCAACGAGAGTGCACGAAGTAATAAGGCTAAGTCGCGAAGAAGCTATGCGATTGGGTCATGATTACATAGGCACCGAACACCTCCTTTTAGGTATTATTTCTGAGGGTGAAGGTAGTGCTATTAAGATATTAACAAACCTTGGAACAGACATCACCAAACTTCGCAAAACAATCGAAGAAAGTGTTGGGGTTTCAAGCGGGTCATTAACCATTGGTAACATTCCTTTGACTAAACAAGCCGAAAAAGTCCTTAAAATCACCTATTTGGAAGCAAAACTGTATAAATCAAAAGTCATAGGCACGGAACATCTTCTTCTTTCACTTCTTCGAGATGAAGACAATGTTGCTGCTCAAATTCTTTCTCAATTTTCTGTCAACTACGAAAATATCCGTCGTGAATTAGAAAACATATCTAGTGGTCGTCCTACACCACCTCCAAAAAAAGATGGTGCTGGAAAAACAACTGGTACTTCTACTAAATCTGCTCCAGAACGAGTGAAAACTCCTGTTCTAGATAATTTCGGTCGCGATTTGACGAAACTTGCAGTAGAAGGAAAATTAGATCCAGTTGTCGGTCGTGAAAAAGAAATCGAACGTGTTGCTCAAATTCTTTCCCGTAGAAAGAAAAATAATCCTGTTCTCATCGGTGAACCTGGTGTGGGTAAAACTGCCATTGTCGAAGGTCTTGCTCTTAAGATTATCGAAAAGAAAGTTTCAAGAGTACTTTTTGACAAACGTATTATTACACTCGATTTGGCATCAATTGTTGCAGGTACTAAATATCGTGGTCAATTCGAAGAGAGAATGAAAGCAATCATGAACGAATTGGAAAAAGCTCATGATGTGATAATTTTTATCGATGAGTTACACACCATCGTTGGTGCTGGTGGAGCTTCAGGTTCCTTAGATGCATCAAATATGTTCAAGCCAGCTCTTTCTCGTGGTGAGATTCAATGTATTGGTGCTACCACTGTCGACGAATATCGCCAATACATCGAAAAAGATGGTGCGTTAGAACGTCGTTTCCAAAAAATCATTGTTGAACCACCTTCAGCAGAAGATACGTATCAAATTCTCATCAACGTAAAAGATCGTTATGAAGCTCATCATAATGTTAGTTATAGTGCTGCTGCTGTGAAAGCGTGTGTAGATTTGTCAGAACGATATATTACAGACCGTTTCTTTCCAGATAAAGCTTTGGATGTATTAGATGAAGCAGGTGCAAGAGTGCATTTGGCAAATATCGTTGTTCCTCAAGAGATTGTTGCTTTAGAAGAAAAAATTGATGCTACAAAAATTCAAAAAAATGTTGTTGTCAAACAACAAAACTTCGAAGAAGCTGCTCGATTACGTGATTTGGAGAAGAAACTTCAGCAGGAATTAGAGCAATCCAAAGAAGCATGGGAATTAGAATCTCAAAATACTATCTCTCCTGTTACTGAAGAAAATATTTCAGATGTTGTTGCAATGATGACCGGTATTCCAGTAAATAAAATTGCTGAAAGTGAAACCGAAAAACTTCTCAATATGTCAGATGAATTGAAAAAACAAATCATTGGTCAAGACGAAGCGATTATCCAACTTACTCGTGCTATTCGTAGAGCACGTGCAGGTATCAAAGACCCAGGTCGTCCTATTGGTTCTTTTATGTTCTTGGGTCAAACCGGAGTTGGTAAAACGGAACTTGCAAAAGCATTAGCTCGGTATATGTTCAATTCTGAAGAATCACTCATTCGTGTTGATATGAGCGAATATATGGAGAAATTTTCTGTTTCTCGATTAGTTGGAGCACCTCCCGGGTACGTTGGGTATGAAGAAGGTGGTCAAATTACGGAGAAAGTTCGTAGAAAACCTTATAGCATAATCTTGCTTGATGAAATTGAAAAAGCTCATCCAGATGTGTTCAATATCTTGTTGCAAGTCTTTGATGACGGTATTTTAACTGATGGGCTTGGTCGTAAAGTTGATTTCAAAAACACAATTATCATTATGACCTCGAATGTGGGTGTTCGCGATATCAAAGCTGGTGGCAAAATTGGCTTCTCCTCTGATGTTGTAGACGATCAGTACGAACATATGAAACAAACGGTAGAAGAGTCAATGAAACGACTATTCAACCCAGAGTTTTTGAACCGAATTGATGATTATATTGTGTTCCGTCCACTGTCAAAAGAACACATCTTTGAAATCATTGATATTCAGATGGATCGCTTATTGAACCGCTTGAAACAAAAAGGAACTATCGTTGAATTAACTACAACAGCGAAAGACTTTATCGCAGAAAAAGGGTTTGACGAAAAGTATGGTGCAAGACCTTTACGACGTGCTTTGCAAAAATACGTAGAAGATATTTTAGCAGAAAAAGTACTTCGTGGTGATATTCCAGATTTTTCCAAAGTAGTTTTAAAAGCAAACGAAACAAATACCGATTTGGAAGTTGAATCTATTGAATCATTAGAAATTCCTCTTCCAACCACCGAACTTAACGAAACTAACGAAGAATAACATCCTTTTCTTCATATTACTAAAAAAGCCCTCTTTCGAGGGCTTTTTTTTGTTCAGTATCCCCCCTCACCCCGGCCCTCTCCCTCGGAGGGGAGAGGGAGTGTCACTATGTGTGTTACTAATGTTTCTTAAAGAAAAAAAAATGAAAGACACCCTCTCCCCTTGAGGGAGAGGGTTGGGGTGAGGGGTAGTTTTCGTAACAAAAAAAGCCCTCATTTCGAGGACTTAGGTAGTTACGGTTGTTTGAGGAGTTGCTCCAAGTTCAAGAGTGGTACGGTTCCACCTGTGACCAAAGGCAATCTACCGTCCCATCGTTTGATGGATTGATATTGTATCAATGATGGCGTTACAGAATTTGCGACAGATTTGTTGGCAGTGGCTTCTGCTTCAGCTCGAATACGTACAGATTCTGCTTCTCCACGAGCTTGGGCTATTTTTTTTGAAGCCTCAGCTTCAGCTTCTTTAACCTCATTTTCACGTTGTTGAGCACGTTGCGATGCTTCTATTTTTAAATTAATAGCAGTTACAACTGCAGGTGGCAAACGAAATTCACCTATAGAATAAACTCTCTCGACAACAATACCAAATGGCTTCACTTGATTTGCAACCATTTCCGTTGCTTTATCTAATAGTAATTGACGACCTTTGCCATAAACGCTTTCAATAGTCATTTGAGAAGCGAGATTATTTAAGACATCAATCACCATATTACGTAAATAGACGCTGGTTATCTCGTCAATTCCACGTCGATATTTTTGGAATAACACTGGTACAGAATCTGACACTAAATAGTAACTCATTCCAATTTCAGCTCGAGCGGATAAACCTTCGATAGTTTGGAATGTGATTTCATCTTGACCTTCCCAAACGACATTTTGTTGAAATGTTGGGAATTTGAAAATTTGTTGCGTTAGAGGCCAGTAAAAATATCGACCCACATTGAGAGGTTGGGCATCAACACCAGTTGAAGAACCCATTAAATAGACTTTGATACCGCGATAACCTGCTGGAACAGTGGTACATGAAATACTCAAGACCATGAGGAAGAGTAATGATACTACAAATTTGAAACGCATAGTGTATCTCCTTATATATTTGGAAGAAAAAGTATCGTAAGGAATTTTATATCATACTAAATAAAACAAAGAATTTTGAAAAAAGTTCAATTTTGAATTTTTTTTCAATTTTTTACGTTATTACAGAAACAATGTAAACATTCATTTTTGAATCAAGTATTCACTTTTAGAAAAAACAATGAAAAAACTTATCCTTAGTTTTGCATTAGTATTAGCAACATTTGGAAATACTTTTGCTCAAACTACCAATCTTGATATCACGGAAATGCTTCTGGACAATACGACGTATTCAACAAATATGACCAGTCCATGGGGATTTACATTTATCGCAGATGACGAAATAATTTATACTGAAAAAGTTGCAGGTACTGTTTGGAAACTTAACCTCACTACCAAAGTTCGTTCACAGATTACTGGAGGACCTGTATCGTTAAACATTAGTCAAGGTGGTCTTTTGGACGTTGTCGCTCATCCTAATTTTGCTGAAAATGGATTCATTTATTTCACTTATTCAGTACAAGAAGGTTCTGCTCAAACAACAGCAATGGGTCGAGGTAAATTAGTAGGAAATACATTTCAAAACTATACAGAACTCTTCCGTGCATTACCCGCTGTTAGTGGTGGTAATCACTTTGGAAGTCGATTAGTTTTCGACAAAGAAGGATATCTGTTTATGAGCATTGGTGATAGAGGAAATGGAAATAATGCTCAAACACTTGTCAATCATTACGGAAAGGTTCTTCGTTTTAATGAAGACGGAACAGTTCCATCTGACAATCCATTTGTTGGTCAACCGAATGCAAAAGCAGAAATTTATTGCTATGGGAATCGCAATATACAAGGTATGGCATTAAACCCAATTACTGGTGTTGTATGGGCTCATGAACACGGACCACAAGGTGGTGATGAACTGAATATCATCAAAAAAGGTGCTAATTACGGATGGCCTCTTGCAACTTTTGGAGTGAATTATGGTGGTACTGAAATTTCTAAAGACACTTCTCTTCCTGGAATGGAAGACCCAATCACCTATTGGCGACCATCAATTGCACCAAGTGGAATGGCTTTTATTCGTTCGCAAGAATCAACCAATGAGGTTGACATAATCTTAGGTGCATTAGCAGGTCAGCATGTACATAGAGTATTAGTCCGAAATGACAAGGTAGTCAAAGCAACAAGAAGCTTTTCTAATCAAGGACGCGTTCGTGACGTTCGTATGGCACCAAATGGAAAGATTTATGCAATGTATGAAAGTCCAGGAAGATTAATAGAAATTTCCTCTGCAACGGAACGTTGTGAAAACTTCACGATTGAAGCATCTGGAACTTCCATCAATGTTGGTGGACTTACTTCTGCTCCACAACGTACTATTTCCTACGATAGAATGTGTGATAGTATCGGTGTAATTACTATGCCAATCACTGGCAATTCAGCTACGTATACTATACCTGATTTAGCGCCTGGAATGTATTGCGTAACCGTCGAAGCAAGAAATGCAAACAATGAATTTTGGTGTAAAAAAGAGCAACAAATCGAAATTGTTGTGTCTTCAGTCCCAACAGAACTGCAGGGTGTTATCACTCCTAACCCAGTGGAATCAATTGTCAATATTCCAACAACGGAAGAAATTCAATCTGTTCGAATAGTAACAGTGCTAGGTGAAACCGTCTTGGAACGCACTTTACCAACGAATAGCATTAACGTCCAATCACTTCCAACAGGAACCTATTTCCTTACCTTTACAACATTGAACGGAAAAACCTCCAGCCATAAATTTGTGAAGATGTAGGTGGGGGGCTTAAATATAAAAGACGTCTTTCTTCCAATTTTGAGGATTTGTCATAATATACGCATATATTGAGTCATATGATTCTTTATTACGGATAATGTGGTCATGAAATGAACGTTGCCATCTAAAATCGACAATTCCAGATTCATGAATTTTTTTAGATGTTGTTGTTTTGAATGCACCAATTATCTCAGAAATAGGTTTAATCTTTTTGTATTGTAGGGACAGGTCGCGACCTGTCCTTTGATTAAGAATTTCGTTTTGGTCGGACAGGTCGCGACCTGTCCCTACATTTTCATTTGTGATTTCTAAAATTGCATGAATATGGTTTGGCATCAATACAAAAGAATGTGAGAAAATATAGTCATATCTATTTTGTAACCACTCCCATTGTTGTAATACAATTTGTCCAGCTTCACTATTAGTCATTTCACAGTTTACAATCTCGCCAAAATTACATATCCTATTATGAACACAAATAGTTATAAAGTATAGTGCAGATGTTGAGTAGTCAAACCCCTTTAATCTATTTAATTTTCTTTTCTTGAGATCCATTTTTTTGTTTTTTCTTTACAAACGACCTTCACAATTTTTTGGTCTACAATTTCCTCTTCTCATTCGTCTATGTATTTTCAACTAATTTGAGAAAAGAATGATTCAAATTCAAAACTATATAGATGGTGCGTTGGTACCTGCAGTGGGTGGCAAAACAATAGACAATTACGAACCTGCGACTGGTGCTGTTTATAGTACGTTGCCTCGTTCGAATGCGGAGGATGTTACGGTTGCAGTTGCAGCTGCGAAACGTGCATTTCCACAATGGAAAGCATTAGGCCCTGAAGATCGTTCGAAATATTTGCAGAAAATAGCTGATGGTATTGAAGCTCGGTTGGAGGAATTTGCTCGTGCTGAAACAGTGGACAATGGAAAACCACTCTGGCTTTCACGGTCAGTGGATATTCCACGTGCTGTGCAGAATATGTCGTTTTTTGCATCTGCAATACGTAATTTTTCCTCAGAAGCACATCCAACAACGGACAATATTTTGAATTATACTCTTCGACAGCCGATTGGTATTGTTGGATGTATTTCTCCATGGAATTTGCCATTGTACCTATTTACATGGAAGATTGCTCCAGCACTTGCGAGTGGAAATTGTGTCATTGCAAAACCATCGGAACTAACTCCTATGACTGCCTACTTGTTTTCTAAAGTGTGTATCGAAGCTGGACTTCCAGCAGGAGTTTTAGCTATTGTTCATGGTCTTGGTGCTGAAATTGGAAGTGCGATTGTTGACCATTCCGATATTTCGGCAATATCTTTTACCGGTGGTACTGCAACTGGTGCGACGATTGCTCGAAATGCCGCTCCCGTTTTCAAAAAACTGTCCTTAGAACTTGGTGGCAAAAATGCAACCATCATATTTGACGATTGTGACTTTGACAATGCACTCAAAACAACTGTTCGATCTTCCTTTGCTAACCAAGGGGAAATTTGTTTGTGTGGTTCGAGAATTTATGTTCAACGAGGTATTTACGAGAAGTTCAAAGAGGCATTTGTAGCACGAGTAAAAGAACTTCACCCAGCAGATCCGTTAGTCGAGGGTTCAAAACAAGGTGCATTAGTTTCCAAAGAACATATGGAAAAAGTACTTTCCTACATTCAACTTGCCAAAGATGAGGGTGGTACTGTTCTGTGCGGTGGAAACCAAGTATACCCTGAGGGTCGTTGTGCAAATGGGTGGTTTGTCCAACCTACAATTATAGAAGGACTTCCTTACGATTGCCGTACGAACCAAGAAGAGATTTTCGGACCTGTGGTTACTATCCAACCATTTGATACCGAAGACGAAGTAGTTCAATATGCAAACAGCACCAAATACGGATTAGCGACTTCTGTGTGGACGTCAAATCTGTCGACAGCTCATAAGGTTGCTGCTAATTTGCATATTGGTATTGTTTGGATTAACTGCTGGTTGGTTCGAGATTTGCGAACTCCTTTTGGTGGGGTGAAACATTCTGGCGTTGGACGTGAAGGTGGGTTTGAAGCATTACGATTCTTTACCGAACCAAAGAATGTATGTATTTCATTACAACCTGGTGGAGGTCATTAAATGAGCAATTCATCAACTATTCCATTATCCTTCATAACATCTGAACAACGATTATGGTCGCTGACATTATTTTTGGCTTATTGTACTATTGGGTATAATGTTGCTGAGGGAATTATAGCAAGTTTTTTCGGACTAGCTGATGAATCACTTGCCCTTTTTGGATTTGGAATTGACAGTTTTATTGAAGTTGTTTCTGGAATCGGAATTTTGATGATGGTCTATCGTACACGTCGCCATATTTCCAACAGAACTAGTGCAGAACAACGTGCATTACGAATTTCAGGTACTGCATTTTATATGCTAACAGTTGCATTGGTACTTGGTGCTGGTATTACCATTTGGTTTGGACAAAAACCCGAAACGACTTTTGCATCTATTATTATAACTTCCATTTCTATTCTTCTGATGTGGACACTAAGCTCAACGAAGATTTCATTGGGGAAAAGATTGAACTCACCTGCAATCATCGCAGATGGAAAATGCACAAGGGTGTGTTTGTGGATGTCAGTAGTCGTTTTAGCATCAGCAGTACTCTTTCATTTCACTGAAATTGGATATATCGATGCAGCTGGTGCTGTAGGGTTGGCGTATTTATCATGGAAAGAAGGAAAAGAATCATTTGAGAAAGCATCATCAGAACAACTGTGTGGCTGTGATGATACGTGTCACTAATCTCTTATACATTCTAAGAAATTCTACCCTTAAAAAATCACATCATTTGGTACCATACTTTTTTGAATTTTTAGATTTCTAGAATTCGGAAGATGTATAGAATTATGAGTTTTACCCGTTGATGGTATTTCAGAATTTAAGTCAGCAACTGGAATTTTACCAGCACCAAGAACCGTTTGAGGGCCAATAGGAATAAAACCATTGTTTCTATAACTTAGCCCAACTCCATTTTGTCTTTGATAATAAATCCACCAACGTTTACCTTCATATTTTAAAAATGCAAATCCTCGAGGAGTTGAACTTGTACCATAATCATCAAATGTCATAGCACCAGCTAAACCTAATCCATGACTGTGACTTGAGTTAAGATATTCTGATTGTAAATAATTGGATCCACCTTGAACATGATAAACCCTATATTTTGAAGATGAAATTTGGTCAACTAAAATTGAACATCCACTAAAATCAGGAGTAAACACATATTTTCTCATTGTTGGATGTGCTTCAATTTCACAGGAATCACCTTGAGGAACCCAATAGCCAAATAATGGTAATTCATCATTACTTAACGTTGTAGAATCTAATGTAACAATTTTTGGGGTTTTATTATAATGATAGCATAGATCGAATGGAGCTGCACCTGCTGAATAACCAAACAATCGAATTGCCGTTATAAAGTGTTGTTTGATAAATTGGTCCGTTAATGCATTGAATGCACTATTTATACCTTTTGACATTTCGAAGTCCTTATAAATTTGATAAAGTAAAAACTAATCCCTTCTCAATGCTTCTTGCATTTGTAAGTTCGAAGCCTTTTGGGACGGATACAATGAAACGAAAAATGAGAGTAGTATTGTAAGTATAGTTACAGATATCACATCTATCCATGAAATACTAATGGGTAATGCGTCAATGATGAATTTTCCCTGCTCCAATGTTATCCATTGAAAATGAAGTTGACCATAACAAAGTCCCAATCCCAACGCAACACCTAAAACTGTTGCAATGGAGCCAATGAGCATTCCTTGTACTAAAAACAGTTTTTTAATGAAACTTTTTGATGCTCCCATAGATTGGAGTATCATTATGTCACGTTTCTTTTCTTGAACTAAAAGAGATTGTGATACAAAGATATTAAAAACTGCAACTAATAATATCACCGATAATATTATGAACGAAACTAAGCGTTCGAACTGCATCACCGAATACAAATCTTTATGTAAAGAATACCAAGTTTCTACTACAAAACCAAAAGGAAGTTTCGATTGAAGTTGTGACGCAATTACCGAAGCATTCGAATAATCTTTCAACCGAATATCGATTGAAGAAATTTCTCCTTCGGGCAATTGTAATACTTCTCGAGCAGATGACAGTGAGGTATATGCTTTTCCATTGTCATATTCTTTAGTGTTTGTTTGGAAAATTCCTTTTACATTTGCTTTCACAGGAGTGGGTTTGCTGTAGGTTGCAGCAGCATATTGTAATTCTGAGGCTGAAAGCAAATTGACGGTATCTTTGTAGTATTTTACACCAACCATCACTCGCAATTTGTCGGAAAGCCCTATACCTATAACCAAAGAATGCATTCCATCAGTTTTTTCAGTAGTAAAAACCCCCATACTGATTGCTTTTGGAATACCGGAAATAGTCGAAAACTTTTTTTCATCTATACCTATAATTTCAATCGGTTGTATGTTCGAACCATTCGTTGCGACAATCTTGCCACTTATTGTTTCGGTAATAGATTGGATTTCTTCTATGGTTGCAATGGCAGTTGTAATTTCCTGATTTGTTCGAAAGGTAACACCCTTAGAAGGTATAATTTGAATATGAGGATCATAACTAACGAGCATGGTTTGTACTGTAGTTCTAAATCCATTGAATATGGAAGTGACACATATCATTGCAGCAATTCCAACAATGATACCAATAATAGACAAATATGTAATGAGAGTAATAAAGTGTATTGATCGTTTTGCAACAATATACTTTCGAACAAAAAACCAATACTTTTTCATTCGTTAAAAATCAAATTTGATTTTCGTTGAACGAGTCGATGAGATAGTGGCAGTGTTTCTTTGTAAGAAAAACTCTTGAGAATCAAATTTCGAAGATTTTTCCGCTTTTAATCGTTCATATGTGCCGTCGGAAATCAATCGGCGAGCTTTTACATTATCCGACCAATAAATCGAAAGCATCGTTTTCAAAGATTGTTTGCTTGCTTTGTCGTAAATTGGAATAAATAATTCTACTCGTCTGTTCAAATTACGTGGCATCCAATCAGCACTGGAAATATAACAATCTTCATTCCCTTGGTTTCGAAAATAAAAAATTCGTGAATGCTCTAAAAATCTTCCAAGTATAGAACGAACTTCAATGGTATCACTCAGTCCAGGTATCCCTGGTCGCAAGCAACAAATACCGCGAATCATAAGTCGAATGGTAACTCCGGCTTGAGATGCTCGATACAGTGCTTGAATAACTTCCGTATCTACTAATGAATTCATTTTTGCATAAATAAACCCATTATTAGATGTTGAATGAGCGAAGATTTCTTCTTCGATTTTCTCTAAAATAGTTTTTCGCATGTTTACTGGAGCTACAGAAAAATGCTCCCATTCTTTTTTGTTCGAATAGCCTGTTAACAAATTAAAGAGATTGATGGTATCAATCATATACTCTTCTTTGCAGGTGAAATACCCAACGTCTGTATAGATTCTTGAAGTCGCTTGATTGTAATTACCAGTAGAAACATGGATATACGTACGTAATTTATCAGGTTCTTTTCGAATGACTGCTGCAATTTTACAGTGCGTTTTCAAACCTAAAATTCCATAAATTACGTGAACACCTTTATCTTCTAATTGTCTCGCCCACACGATATTATTTTCTTCATCAAATCGTGCTTTTAGCTCCACAAACGCCGTTACTTCTTTTCCATTTTCAGCTGCTATTTTGAGTGCCTCGATAATAGGCGATTTGCCTCCGGCTCGGTATAGCGTAATTTTAATTGCCAAAACTAACGGGTCCTTTGCAGCAGTTGTCAAAAACTTTACAACACTATTGGAAAAAGAATCAAATGGATGGTGCACCAATATATCTTGTTTACGAATGGCTTCGAAAATATTCGATGCACTCATTATCGCTTGATTAGAATGTGAATTGAGCGGTGCATCTTTCAAAGAAGTATACGGCAACTTTACAATTTCCATAAAATCTGCCAAGTGCAACGGACGATGTAATTCGTACACTTCTGGTTCTTCACATTCCAAGTGATCGATAATTTTATTCCTAACAGCCCTTGACATCGACGCTTGAATTTCTAATCGAACGATGTTTTTTGACCAATGACGAAATCGTAATTGTTCTACAATTTCCGTCATCAAATCTGATTCTTCATCTTCAGCTATCTCGATATCAGCATCTCTTGTAACCCGGAAAGTATGGCTATCAACTATATGCAGTCCCGGAAACAACAAATGTGCATTAGCCTGAATCACTTCTTCTAATAACACATAATGGGAACCTTTTGAACGATGTAATTTTATAAATCGAGAGAGAATTGTCGGCAATTGTAGAACAGCCATCCGTTGTTCTTCGGAAGTATTCACCTCGTCTTTGAGAATAAACACAATGTTTACAATTCGATTCAATAATCGTGGAAATGGATGTCCATTGTCTATTGCAAGAGGTGTTAACACCGGCAAAATATCCGAACAGAAATAGGTATATAGCTGTTGTCGTTCTTCAAAGGTAAGGTCGAGATATTGGTGAATTTCGATATTTTCTTTTTTTAAAGATGGCAAAACATCTTGCATCAAAATAGATTCTTGCAATCGAAGCATTGGAAGAATTTTTTCTCGAATTGCCTTCAATTGCTCATTCGCGTTCATACCATCATGAACAACTTCCGACGGAACGTTATACTCTATTTGCTTGAGCAAAGAAGCAACTCGCACCATAAAAAATTCATCCAAATTGGATGAAAATATAATGAGGAATTTTAACCGTTCCAGAAGAGGATGTGACTCGTCCATTGCCTCTTCCAACACACGACAGTTGAACTCAAGCCAAGACAATTCACGATTGATATAATACCGTTTATCCTTTAGGTCTTTAATTTGTTGTTCTGTAGTTTCGTTGTGAGTAGTTACTTCTTGCATAATTTTTTTTGAGGAAACATAATCAATCTCAAACGCTATGAATTTCGTTTTATTTTTAGGTTGTGATTATTTAATACTTCGTGGAGGGAGAAATTTCTATTTTCAAATTCAATCTGCTACCCATGTACAAAAAAAGCCCCCAATTTCTTGGAGGCTTTACGTCTATATGGTTTTTGTGATCCCGGATGGATTCGAACCATCGGCCACTTGATTAAAAGTCAAGTGCTCTACCAGCTGAGCTACGAGATCATATTTTATGATATAGAAAACAAAAATACGGCTTTTTTTTGATTCTACCAAATTTTCTTGAGAATTTTCTTAGATGAGTACCGTTAATGTTAAATTTACATATTCTCGCACTACTTCGGATATTCCAACTGAGTCTAATTGCAAATCTGCCCAAAGTTCTTCTTGAGTGCCATGTTCTACGAATATATCGGGTATTCCATGCATTAACACGGATACTTTGTTGTTGTAGATTGTCGATGAAATATATTCTACTACTGCAGAACCAAAACCACCTTGAATTTGTCCATCTTCGATGGTGATGATTTTGTCGAAACGTTGACACAAATCATTTATTAATTCCGTATCTAATGGCTTCACAAATCGAGCATTGACTACTTCTACTGACAGTCCTTCTTTTTCTAATATTTCAGCTGCTTCGAGAGAGAATTGTACCATTTTTCCAATGGCTATTATTACAACGTGTTCACCTTTGCGAAGTATCTCCCCTTTCCCTAATGGGATAGATTTCATTGATGTTGTTGGCACACCAACAGCATTTCCTCGTGGGTATCGAATTGCAACTGGTCCAGCTGTGTAATTATAGACAGATGAGTACAGCATATCACGTAGTTCTTGTTCATCTTTCGGAGCCATGACCGTCATTCCTTGAATGATGCGCAAGTACGCAAAATCCAATACTCCATGGTGAGTAGGTCCATCAGCACCAACTAACCCTGCACGATCTAAGGCAAACACTACATGTAGATGCTGAATAGCACAGTCATGGACGATATGGTCAAAAGCACGCTGTAAGAACGAGGAGTAAATTGCACAAACTGGTACAATTCCTTCAGTCGCCATTCCAGCAGCAAATGTAACAGCATGACCTTCAGCAATTCCAACATCAATTACCTTTTCAGGGTATGCTTTTGCTAAAATATCCAATCCCGTTCCATCAGGCATTGCAGCTGTGATTCCAACTACTTTTGGATTTTCTTTACAAAGCTCTACCATTGCTTCACCGAACACTTTTTGATAGGTTGGAGGAGGTACTGAAACTGGTGCTTTTGCTAAAGATTTTCCTGTGATTTTGTCTACTTTTCCAATTGCGTGGAGGAATTGTTTATCGCTTTCTGCTGGTGCATATCCTTTTCCTTTTTGGGTAGTAACATGCAGCAAGATAGGACCCTTCATTTCTTTAATAGATTGAAATGTTTTGACCAATTGACTGATATTATGTCCATTGATAGGACCATAGTATTTGAATCCTAAGGCTTCAAAGAGCATTCCAGGAGTGATAACTGCTTTTAATCCACCTTCTAAACGAGAAACGGTTTTGCGAATTCTGTCTCCAAGTTCGTCAAATTGACCTGTCAATTCCCAAATATTTTTTCGTAGTTTTTGTGCTGTTGGAGTTGTAAATATTTCTGTAAAATAGTTGGATAATGCCCAAACATTTGGAGCAATTGACATATTATTATCATTGAGCACAACAATCATATTTCGTTTTTGTACTCCACAATTGTTCATTGCCTCATATGCCAAACCACCGGTCATTGCCCCATCGCCAATAACGGCAATTACATTATAATCTTCATTATTAATATCACGTGCGGTTGCAACACCTAATGCAGCAGAAATGGAAGTGGTAGCATGACCAGCACCAAAAACATCATAATCACTTTCTGTTCTTTTTAAAAATCCAGAAAGACCATCTTTTTGTCGAATGGTATGTAAACTATCACGACGTCCTGTCAATATTTTGTGTGGATAGGCTTGATGACCCGTATCGATGACTATCTTATCTTTTGGTGTATTAAAAACGTAGTGCAAGGCAACCGTTAGCTCAACAGTACCCAGTCCTGCACCAAAATGTCCACCAACCTTTGTAATGGTATCAACTAAAAATTCTCGCACTTCAGAACAAACCTCTTTTAGCTCAGATTCTGGTATTGCACGTAAATCTGATGGAGTATTTATGTCCATTAAATATTTATACGAATATGGGTGTTCTGAATTCATTATGAGAATTATGGTTGTTGGGTAGATAACAAAGTTTTTGTTTCAAAAGTTTATTCTGATGCAAAAAGTTATAGAATAACGTTTATAATGAAGAATAATTACACTTCATAACCGACCAATGGGTCGGTTCCATACATTCTATAGATATTATTTTCGAGAAAAATGAAACTCTAATTTCCTAACTTTTTCATTCGATGTTGCTGAAACTACTGCATTGATTGAATCCTTGTTTATCATAGTATACTCGATTTTTTGAGGAAAATCATGGTCAGGATTTTCAAATATTACCGAATTTTTAGTTGCAGTTGTCAAACGGAATGGTATAGCTTGATTTTCGTTATGATTTTTTACAGTTACGATATAGTGTAAAGCTCCATCAATCATCTTAATGAGCATTTCTTCTTGAGAAACAATTTTTTCATTTTTATAGGTGATTCCCTTTCCCATAAACGACATACTATCTGCCGAATACTTCCATTGTTCCGTAAACATAAGTGCTCGTTGGGTGTACTGCCATTCTCCAAGTAACCATTCAAGAGATTGTAAGGAAGTTTGTGCCATAGATACAAAAGGAAAGACTACAAAAAAGAAAAGAAAGCTAAGCTGTTTCATATGATATAAAAGCCGATATTCATTGTCAGAATACCGGCTTGAAATTGGGTGTGTTATTTTATTGGGGTTTCGACATAGATTTGAACAGTTCTTGATAAATGTCTTCCTATTGGAATTTCATTATCGAAGAGAACTTCATTTTCACCAACTCCATTTACAGAATAGGTTGCATTTGGAGCTTTCGATTTCAATACATCTCGTACAGAAGTTGCACGATCCACCGATAATTTTTTGTTGTATGCTTCATCACCGATTCTATCAGTATACCCATATATTTTTACAGTAGAATTTGGTTGAATCGCAGGTAAAATTATGTTGTCTACAATTGATTGATTGTCTGCAGTTAGTTTCGATTGGTTAAAATCAAAAAGTACTAAAGAAAATCGAGAAACAATTTTGTTATCAATTTTTTCTTCTTTTTTCTGAATACTTGATTTATAAATGACAGGAATTTTTCCTTTTACTTCTTTCGTAACACCTTTGATATCAGTTACCTTCAAATCATAATCAATGGCACGATCCGAAGCTTCTAATTCATTCGAGCGAACAGCCCAACGAATTGGAGTTATATTACCCATTCCGCTAAAATTTCGAAGAATTTTACCATCTTGTTCGACAGCTAATTTCCATTCTTTGATTGGCTCTGTGGAACTTACTACTGGTCTAAACTCTATCAAATCTGGATCTGTGATTCGTTGATTATCACTTTGAATTATAATAGGAGCCAAAATTTCAGGGTCATTTGATGCAAATTCTACTCTTCTATTTTCTGAGTCTCCATCATCTAAGCTTCTTGAAGATGCTTTTTCTGGAACTTCAACTGCTTTTGTTGTAATTCTTGCTGGGTCAATTTTATAGTTTTTCACTAAATAGTCTTTTGCATATTCTGCACGTTTCGCTGATAAACCAGTTACTTTACGTTCAGTTTTTCCATCATTAGTTCCAGTAATAGTCAATTTTGCATTGGGTTTAGTTGACATTCTAGTCCCAATAATATCTAATGTAGATCTATTGATTTCTACAGCATCTGGCACTAATTCAACTGTAGTCGCTTGACCACTTTGATTGTCTTTTTGTACAAACACTTGTGAAGTCTCATCAGTCGTTGATTTTTGTGTAGGGAAGAACACATATGGAATCAAAGGAAACATCTGTGTCAATTGCACATCTTCTACATAGAGTTCCTTCACTGGCAAATATGCACCTTCTTTAGTATAATATCCTACTTCCTTCATTCCTACTGTCAGATCTGAGGCTGCAGGTTCTGGAGTTGGCTCTGGTGCAACAGGTGAACTAAACAGTGAAAACATTACATTAATTCCCGCCCGTAATTGCGGAACTGACCAAGAATCAAAAGCAGAATCTGAAGAAACTTGTGCAAATGGTAATCGGTAAGTTACTTCTGGTTGAATTGATACTGATGGTGTTGCTTGATAATTATAATTTGCTCCTAAAGCAAGAGCTAAACGAGATGCTGGAGAGCGAACATCTACAACGACAGACCCATCGGGAGAACCTGTTGTTGCAGTAAGTGGTACACCAAATTCCAAACCAGCTAAGGCATTCAAATTTGGTAAAACTTCTGGAAGTCCAATAGAGAGGATTGGTGATATTTCGAAATATTGAAGATTAACTGCTGAAGTTACTGTATCGACAAAACCGGGATTGGATATTGAATCATTCCCAAAAATAGTACCATTTACGCCATTAAACCCAAATCGACCACTTAATGTAAACCGATTCGTTATTGCATAATTGAGTAAACCACTAAAATAGCCATTCACTCCTAAATCACTTCGATTATAAGGAACAAATCCTATTGTACCATTTGGGGTAAGAACACTTGCATTAAATTTAGGATTTTGGAAGTTGAACGTTGCACCTCCACCTAAACCTAATGATATTTTACTTTGTTCCTGTGCTGTAAGTGTCGAAACAACAGTCAAAAACAGCAACAAAATTGCTGAAAGAATATGTCGATTTTTCATGAGTGTACCTAATCTATTGAAAAATGTGTTATTACTATTACAAAAATACGAAATTTCATTTCAAACAACGTAGTAATGCTCTGTATTATCCGAATTTATGTTGTAAATCATCTTATCAAACGGCTTTCAAAAGTATTTCATTTTATTTTTACTCAGAAATAATGTATTTTCGTTGTAATAGAAATTAAATGATAGTCAATTTTGAAAGAATCGAATGAGATTTTTCCTTCTTTTTAGCGTTTTTATAGCGATTATGTTTCTTTCTTCCTGTGTGAAAAACAAGAATTTTGGGGCTATAGAAAATGCACTAAAAACAATGTCACCAAACGAAAAGCCAATTCCTGGTGATTGGTTGATAATTCATACGCTTTCAGACCCAGAAGGGTTGAATCCATTTACAGTCAACGATGCAGCAAGTCAAGAGATTTATCCCAAAATATTCGAATCATTACTCGAATTAGACCCATATACTGCACAATTGAATCCTGTGTTGGCTGATTCATTACCTATATTATCTGATGACAAAAAACAGTATACGTTTCGATTGAGAAAATCGATTTTCTTTTCTGATGGTAAACCGCTCACTAATGCAGATGTGATTTTCAGCTTCAAAGCAGTGAAAAATCCTTTGGTTATTGATGCTGCTGCATTGAGAAATTATTACAATGACATCGAAAATGTGTCAATTGCATCGGACAATTCACTGATTTTTACCATGAAAAAACCCTATTTTATGGCAGGTGATTTTATAGGGACGCTTCGTATTTTACCAAAACATCTCTTTGACCCAACAAATTTGACAGATAAGTATAGTTTCTCTGATATAAACGACATTGAAAAAGCTGAAAAAAACAGTGCAGTTAGTGAATTTGCAAACTGGTTTGGCAAAAACGAATTGAAACGTGAACCGAAATATTTAGTTGGTTCAGGTCCTTATATATTTGAAGAATGGCGTCGAAACGAACAAATACGCTTGAAACGCAATGATAACTATTGGGGTAAAGGTATCGTTGCATCTCAAACATCCTACCCATCCCGTTTAGTTTGGCGACCAATTAACGACCGTACCAGTGCTGTGAATGCTCTTAAAAATGCAGACATTGATTTTATGGTTATTCCACCAAGAATGTTTGTTGAACTCTTAGATACAACATCTACACCATATTTGGCAAAAGCACAGTATGATGTTCCTTCATATATGTATATAGGGTGGAATATGCAGAAGGCTATTTTTCAAGACAAAAGGGTTCGTCAGGCATTTTCTCATTTGGTGGACAAAAAAGAACTAATGAGTACCGTTATGTTGGGATTTGCTAAATCGACCATTGGACCAATTTATCAAGGTCGTCCAGAGTATGACACCTCTTTACAAGACTATGAATACAATCCACAAAAAGCTAAAAAGCTTTTAACAGAAGCTGGTTGGACTGATTCGAATGGAGATGGAATTTTAGACAAAAACATCAATGGTGCTCGTCAAGATTTGTCATTTTCTTTTTTGTTAAACTCAGGTAATGAAACACGTGAAAATTTAAAGTTACTTCTTATTGAAGAAATGCGTAAAGTGGGTGTTAAGGCTGAGATACAAAAGTTAGAATGGGCTGTCTTTTTAGAAAATCTTCGTTCTCGTCAATACGACGCCTATATTGGTGCGTGGATAAATGACAATGTCCCACCAGATTTGTTCCAAATATGGCACTCATCTCAAGCCAAAAATAAAGGGTCAAATTACGTTAGTTTTATGAATGCACGTGTTGATGAACTTATAGAACAAAACCGTATTGAATTTGACCCAGAAAAAAGAAAAGAATATATGTTTAAAATTCAAAAAATTCTTCACGAAGAACAACCATATACTTTCTTGTGGTTACAACAATACACCGCTGGTTATAATAAAAGCTTACAAAGCGTCCGATTTTCAACAGTAAGACCAGGATACTTTGTGCATCATTGGTGGATTCCACCTGCTATACGTCGATATAGTGATTTTCAATAAATAAATATTTTTACTCTTAAATAATTAGTTTACTATGAAACGTTCTTCCTTACTGCTTTTAGTTGGAACTATTGTTCTAACAATTCTATTATCTTCTTGTGAAGAAACCGTAAACCCAATTGACCCGGGAAATGGTGGAACCGATACTCCAGTTGGTTTTTCAGGAAAATTGGTTGATTCAACTACAAATGCTCCCATAGTTGGTGCAAATGTTTGGTTATTTTCTCAACCAGCTATAGATGGCAAAATTGAAACCATTCTTGCAAGATCATTACGAATGAAAATTGCTCTCAGCGCTGTTCCATTTGATCATCGTTATAGTGGAACTCAATTACAAAAAGTTATGACTGATACCGCCGGTAGGTTTGTCTTTGATACGACACAATTTACTGGAAACAACTACATTGTTGTAGTAACTCATCCTAACTATACATGGAAATATCTTTATAACAAAACTTCCAAACGATTGGGTACTCTGTATACCAAACCTGTTATAACTGTCTCTGCTGGACAAACTGGACAAACTCTTAATTGGAATATAAAAGATCAAGATTATGTCGTAACTGGTTCTATTAACCCTACTTCTTTGACTATTGGTGAAGGTGTGAGAGTGCGTGTGAACGTTGGTTCAGGAATTACACTTTTAAATGGTGGAACTTTTTCAGCAGTTTCTGCAATCTCTCCTTCTGAACAGATTCGAATTACCGTTAATAGTGACAATGCTAATGATTATATGGGCAATATTGGTATCCTTACTTCTTCGGTTTCAATGAATAATGTGTTTATTTCTGGTGCAGGATCAGGTAATAATCCTGCAATTACCTTTGATGAAGCCGCTGGTTCTGTTACGAAAACCATAGTTTCCAATTGCAATAATGGTATTACAATTCGTGGTGTCAAATTACCAACTTCGTTAACAATGAATGGTATCATTGTTAGGAATATAACGAACACCGGAATTACCATAACAAATTCAATCAATAATTCCATCTCTAATTGTATTGTCTACAATACGAATCTTGGAGTAAATTATACTGCGAATTCTTCCTTTGATTTTACAAATTGTTATTTAGAAGGAAATACTAATGGGTATAATTCTACTGGAGGTCAAATTGATTTGACTTCTTGTGAAATAGTTGCAAAAAATGGTTCTGCTATTCAATTACGAAATCCTTCGACTGCAGCACTGGATTCATGTGAGTTAATTGGAAATGTTGCCTTAGATTCTGATGCAGCAGGTACCCAAGTTGGATATATCTCCGATTGTAATTTGATGGGAACAGATAATAAATTTGTACTTTTGGCGAGTTTGAGTTATAACTTTTTAGGTTGTTATTTTAATACAACAATGAACGAAGGATCCGTACGAGTAAAAATTTCTCTACCTGCAGGAAACAACATCAACGATTTACAACTACTCGGAACTGTTTTTACCAAAATCCCTGGTGCTGGATTAAAAACAAATTAAATTTCATCCAATATATAATTCATAAAAAAAGCCCCAATTTGGGGCTTTTTTTTGAATTACATTAAGGTTATTTTTGGAATGGGTCTTTAACTTCGCCAACATAGATGATTGCATTTCCACCTTGCACGCCTTCTTTACGAGTCGAAAAAGTGATTTGTTTTTTTTCTACATCAGAGAAACTACTTTCTAACACTGCTTTTCTTGATTGTAAGATTGCCTCAGTTACAGGCGATTGTACGATTTCCTCTAATTCTACACTTGCCGGAGCTGATTCAACTGCTTTAGTTTTTCCTTTTTTCGGTTTTGATTTTGCATCCGCTTTTTTTGCAGGAGCAGCTTTTTTCACGACTTTTGATTCGTCAAATGCAGCAACGATTTCTAATTTGAGTGTACGGTTTTCTTTGAGTAAGGTTTTTGCTTCAGCTACTAACGAATTGAAGCTGGAAGTAGGATTTGCAGTTTTATTTTCAAATCCATGAACAGCAAAAAGTGTATTTCCTTGTTCTAATACACCTACGCGAAAATCATGATCTTTTTCGTAATATTTCCCTTTGTTTTCAATAAACACTTCTTCCGTTTGATTGAGAACATTATAATTTCTAAATTTAATAGTATAGGTTTCACCAGCTTTAACCGTTTGTTGGTAATCGCCATTGATGTCGGATTTTCCTTTTGCTTTTTCACCACCACTACTGCTAACATTGAATTCGACAGAAGCAGGTTTTCCAGTGAATTTGTTATAAATTTTGCCTTGTAAGACAACAGTACTTTGAGCAAATGTTACAAATGGAATACAGAGTAAAAAAAAGATAAGAGCGGTTTGTATCACAATAATCTCCTAAAGGGTTAAACATTATTTGGGTTGTAAAAAAGAGCGAATACCATTTTTGCAATCTTCAGTCATTCTGGTTAGTGCATTCATTGTTGTTGCATATTGCAAACCAGATTCTAACGACATACCATGAAGTTGCGTCAACATTTCTTTGGTTAATTGTAATGAAGATGCACTATATTTCGACATTTTTTTTGCTAAGGTTAGAACTTCACTATCAATTGTTTCTTTTGGGTATACATAGGATGCTAAACCTAATGCAAACGCTTCGTCTGCAGAAATCACCTCTGCTGTAAGCATCATTCTTCGAGTGCGAGTATCACCAATTTTTTTGAGTAAATAGACCATCACAATTGCTGGTATAAACCCTATTCTTACTTCTGAATAGCCAAAGGATGCGTCTTCTTTTGAAGCTACAACGATATCACAAACACTGGCTAATCCACATCCTCCTGCAATAGCAGGTCCTTGCACTTTTGCTATAACAGGTTTTGGGCATTGATAGATTGTTGCTAAAGCTTGTTCTAATTGTTTCGAATCTTCAATGTTTTCAATAACATTCAATTTTGAGATGCGTTCTAAATACTCCAAATCTGCACCTGCACAAAAAGCAGGACCATTTGCTTGAAGTATGACAACACGAACAGAATCATTGACTGAAAGATTTTGAAAAACGGTTGTAATTTCAGCTACAACTTCGTTATTCAGTGCATTTCGTTTCTCAGGTCTATTGAGAGTTACTGTTGCTATTGCGTTTTCTATTGATACTTCTATATGTTGCATTTTACTTCAAATTTTTCTTCACTACAAACAAAATTCGTAACTAATCGTATGTTGTTTGTATGAACACCGTCTACCAAGTAGCTATTCCAAATCCGACTAACCAATTGTTCAGTTATTACTGTTCGTTAGTACTATCACACGACAGTTTGGTTGGTTGTAGGGTATTAGTTCCTTTTGGAAAAAGAATCATCACCGGAATAGTTGTTGAAGAGGTAAAAAATGAACCTCATCAAGAACAATTCAAAAACATACTTGAGGTATTAGACGAAACTCCAGTCATCATACCATCGATATTACAACTCACGAAATGGATTTCAGAATATTATTTTTGTTCTTGGGGAGAAGTGCTTAAAGCAGCTCTTCCACAAGGTATGTCGCCAGAAAGTACAGTAACTGTTCAAATAGCTGATGTCATTACAAAGGAGGTCTTCGAACATCTGGCAATTACAGCTCCAAAACGTCATAAACTGTTAGAATATATACTCTCCTCAAACTCGAAAATTCTGACTATCAAGCAGCTTCAAAAACAATTTGGGAGCAATATCCAATACCAATTAGAAGCTCTCGAACATCTCGGTTATATCCTATGTACACAAGTTTTGGGTGATACTATCACACCTAAAAGTCAAAAAGCTGTTACGCTTTCAAAACAAGTTTTGGAACCAGATTTTGATAAAGAGTCCATTTCCAAACTCTTAGACAAATCTTCGTCAAAACAATCGTTAGTTTTTTCTCATTTGCTCTTACTACACAATAACACATCAACTGGAATTGTGTTACTTTCTCATTTGCTAAAAGATTTATCAGTTACTGCGAGTGTTATTGAAACTTTACAAAAAAAGAATTTAGTTGAAGTTTTTGATATTGAAATAAACAGAGCTATCGACAAAACAACACAAGACCAAAAACTTCACAATAGAGAAGAAGAACATCATCTTCTAACACCTGAACAAGAAAAAGCTGCAATAGAGATTAGCAATGCAATTGAACTAAACAAACCGAAAAATTTTCTTTTGTACGGTATCACTGGAAGTGGTAAAACCTTAGTGTATTTTAGAGCAATTCGTGCAGCCTTGCAATTAGGAAAAACAGTTCTTATTTTGGTTCCAGAAATATCCCTTACTCCTCAACTATTGGATAGATTTACCAGTGCATTTCCGGGAATGATTTCATTGATGCACAGCAAAATGTCCGAAGGTGAACGCTATGACTCTTTCCGACAAATTCGCACGAACAAAAAACCTATCGTTTTGGGAGTACGATCAGCAATATTTGTTCCTTTAGAAAATTTGGGATTGATAATTGTTGATGAAGAACACGAACCTACTTACAAACAAGAATCCCCAGCTCCTCGATACAATGCTCGAGATTGTGCCATAGTACGAGGGAAATTTGAAGAAGCAGTCGTTGTCTTAGGTTCTGCAACTCCTTCTATGGAAAGTTATGCGAATGTTGTGTATGAAAAATATAGTTTGTTGACACTTAAAAACAGAGCTGATGGAGCAACATTGCCAAGTGTTGAAGTGGTGAATTTGGTTGAGCAACACAAATCAAAAAAAATGAATGGATTGTTCTCAGAACCATTGGTGAATGCTATAATGCACACCTTAGACAAAAAAGAAGGTATCATTCTTTTTCAAAATCGAAGAGGATATTCACCCATTATTCAGTGTCGTTCTTGTGGGCATATCCATCATTGCATTGACTGCTCTATTCCTTTAACCTATCACAAATATACTTCTCTTTTGCGATGTCATTACTGTGGATATACGCAAAAAGCAGTAAGTCGTTGCAGCGAGTGTCATTCTGATGATTTGGTAGAACTTGGTGCAGGTACAGAAAAAATTGCAGAGATGTTGACGGACATAATTCCAAAATCCTACAATGTACAAATATCGAGAATGGATATTGATACTACTTCGCGTAAAGGTTCCCATCGTCGAATGCTCCACGATTTTAGTACGGGAAAAACGGATATTTTGCTTGGAACACAAATGGTAGCAAAAGGAATTGACATAGAACGCGTTACCTTAGTTGGTGTTGTAAATGCAGATTTGTCGATGTTTCATCCTGATTTTCGTGCAACGGAACGGACTTATCAACTCCTCACCCAAGTAGCAGGTCGTTCAGGAAGACACGCCTCCAAACCAGGGAAAGTTGTCGTACAAACCTACGCTCCACATCACCCGGCGATTTCTGCATTAGTCTCGCATAATGGGGATTCGTTTTTTCAGAATGAATTAGAGATGCGTCGACTAAGTAATTATCCTCCATTCTGCCGATTTATTCGCATAGAATTTTCACATAAACACGATGCAGACGTTAAAAACTACGCACAGTTATTTGTGCAGATACTCAAAAAGTTAGAGAATGAATTTTTCGAAATTTTGGGTCCCACCATACCAACAATACCTAAACTCAAGGGTATGTACCGAAATATCATCATCATCAAAAATCATAAAACATTAGACCCCTCTGGCTGGTATTTTCGAACAGCTTTGCAGCAAAGTCTCACCACCTTCAAATCCATCAAAGGATCATCAACCATTCGCATTGTTGTAGATATAGATTCATACCAAGGGGTGTAAGAGTTATTCTTTGACCACACAACTTTCCCCTCTTGAGGGGAGTCATGAAATAGCGGAGTGGAATTTACAGGATAATTATATCTTCAATTTCCGTCCAATGGAGGGGTGACCGTATGTCGGGGTGGCTTCTTTGAGACGCACGACCGTGCGTCTCTACAATACACGACACAATCGAATATCTCCCTCACCCTTTGAAGTGAACAGTTACTGAACGTAGTCGAAGTGGGGTTAGGGGTAAAACCCAAAAGCCCACAAAAGTGGGCTTTTTTGAGAAATATAATCTGTCCTTATTTTTGGATGATGACTAATTTTGATTCTGTACCTGTTTTTGAGGTTACAACGATATAATATGCACCATTAGAAATATTCATAGTTGAAAGTTGTAATGATGATGCATTAGGAGTTAGTATAGGTATGGTTGCAATGGATTTACCGGAAAGATCCATTATTTCAACAACCGATACATTTCCTTGATCAAAAGAGATTGTCATTGAAGACTGTACAGGATTAGGAGAAACAGTAAATCTTGATACCCCTTTTTCACCGACAGTTACTGGTGGGTCAGATTCAGTTTTTTCTAAGGTAATGAGGATAGTATCAGCACGTTTTTTTGGATCAATTTCTACAGTAAAATCAAAAGAATTTAGACCTGGTTTTGAAGCAGTTCCATTGTATGTACCACCAGAGAGACCATTGATACCCACCAATCCTTGATTGTTCGAAATTCCAAAACCTGCTGGTTTACTATTTTGGTCACTTAACATGATAATAACACCTGGGTCAGTAATAGTAGACAATGGACCTTCAACACCTTTGAGAAGTCCTTCATCTCTTGAGAGCAACCCAAAGAAGGAAGCATTTCCTGGACGAGCAGTTCTTAAAGGAAATGTGATAGCTGTTGGGAGAGGCACACCATTAAACAAGACTGGAATTATGGTTGCATCTTCCCATTTATCTACCAGAAGAGTTTCTGAAGAAGAATAGAAACCACCTACATGGGTACGAGAATATGCAAAACCAGTTGTTGGAATTGCTATAATTATATATCCACCAGTTTCAAGATTATCCAATGTCCAGTTACCATCTTTACCTACCAAGATTGCATATTGTGCAAGACCTGTGAAATCTCTTCTGCCATTTGGCTCTGTTATTTTGTATGCAGCAACAATACCAGACTGTCTATTTCCAGCTTCATCCATCAAAATACCACGAACAGAAACTGCTTGAGCTAAACGAGGTTTCATTGTAATGGTATTATCAGTACTATTTCCACTAAATGGACCAACTATTCGGGATTCGATTGGGTTGGACGCACTATCTAAAAATGTCGGTAAAAATCCAGTAGCAGATGCTCGAACAATATAAATACCTCTTCGAGGCAATGAGGTTGAATATACACCATTACTATCGGAAGTAATTTCTACGGTAGTACCGATTGAAGTCGTAGGTAAAAACCGTACTGTTCCCTCTATTGGATCATTATTCAATGAGCTTCTCAACACTCCAGAAAACGAAATTGGAGTTGTATCTAAAACTACATACGTGAAATTGGCTTGAATGCTATCGTTACAAACGATTGAAATATCGGGACTTTCGAATGCTTCAACCGCGTTATACCACTGAAGCTCCCCATTTTCTTGTTGAAGTAAAACTTGGTATAATCCTTTTGGTAATGGCAAACGAATTGTGTCAGAACCAATTTTTTTGAATTCTATTATTTCATCCGGTTGAGTGTTTTCATTAACTTTAACCGCCGTTACAGTATTGGATGTACCTGAAGCACCAGCTATAATAACATTCAAGACACCACAAGCAACATTGTACTCTGGTGGAGGTGTACAATCTACTTTACGAATTTTATATTCTAAAACGGCTTTTAATACTGGATTATACTCTGACAGTACTTCTACAAGTACCGTAGAAAGTGGTAAAGATTCTGTATCTGGAGTCCAAGAAAGCATTCCAGTATTTGGATTTATGATCATTCCATTTGGTCCACCAACGAGGGTAAACATCAATGAACCAATACCGGTATACTTCGTTTGAATGATTTGTTGATACAAAAAGTCTTGACAAGCTGAATCATTTGGTGTGGTTGTTATAAGTAATGAATCTGGTGCAAAAACAACTGTTTGAAATTGAGTCGGTGCACTTATTACATTTTTGGACAATGTTCTCACTCTGAACGTAAAACTACCATCAAAAATTCTTTTACCAAAGGGGGTTCTATAATTTTTGATAAAAGCAGTTTGTTTATTAAAACGAATGATTGTATCAATTGGAATCATTAGTGATGAATCAGCTTGGGTTCCTTTGACTGCATAAATGATACAGCTTTGAGTAGCCGAGTCAGATGCAGCTAAACTAAAGGATAGTGTTATTGATTTTGCTGTATCAAGCACTTTCGTTGCTGAAAATCCAGTTGGAACAGCCGGAAGGGATGCATAGAAAAACGGTGAACGAGGTCCTATAGTATCTGCTTTTGCTATGACATAAAACGTATATCTAGTTCCACCAATGAGAGGAGAAGAAGTATATGTTTGAAAAATATCTGTTGTGTCTCTTGCAACAGAGTCAATAAGTGTAAAATTAGATAAATTCGTAGTAGAATCAGTTGCTCTGTAGATATAGAACTTTCTAGTAATTAACCGTTCTTGAGGAAAATCCCAATTTAACGTCACTGATGTTGGCGGTGTGTTAATTACGCCGGTTAGTGCTTTTACTGTATCGACTACAAATGGAGTCGTAAACGTATCAATTGCACCATAGACTACTCTTGAAGGAGTTGCAACAAATGCTCTGTAATAATAGGTTCTTTTCGGCGTAAGATTTTGCAACGTTCTATTATATGAACCATAACTTCCATTTACTCTTACTGTATCTGCGTTATTGACTAATGGTGAGTCGTTAGTAAAAGAATAAGCAAAACCTCTTCGTAAAATTGTATCCTTTTCACCATCATTTATAGATCCAGAAACTGTACCCGAAATACGCGTAATGTTTGATGGATTGTTCGTTACTGCATTCACTGGAAAAATCATTCTAAATGAAGCATACAAATCAGAATTATGAGATCCAGGAATTATAAAAGGAGAACCTGACAATTCCTCACGTAAAGTATCTAAAGAATATTCAGAAGGAATAGCTAATATATCTACTTTAGAATTAGTTCCTGCAATAGCTCTGAAGAAATCACCCTCTCCAAATCCATACACAACGGGTCTCGCTTGAATTGCTCTTCTATTAGTAGAATTATATGTTGCAAGAAAATGAGTTTTTGTAATTTGTGTATTTCTCAATGTATAAATACTATCGGTAGGATCGACATCTAATTGATCTGCAGTAGTTTCACCAGTAATGATAATATTTCCATTTGGAATGAAGTTCATTTGTCGAATATAAGTATTCGTGTTATCAATACCAATTCTTGAGCTTCGTACCCAATTCCCAGTACTTTTAGAATACCAAGCGATAAATGAAGTTGTTGAACCAGGATAACCACTTAATAATTCTGTTGATGGACCTGGATCAACATCTGTAGGATTTTCTAATCTACCAGAGATTGCAAGAAGAGATGAACTATTTGATTTTTGAACAACCAAAGAACCAATATTTACTGATTGAGTTGGAGCGTTTGGATTAATAACTTGTGAAAATTCTAATCCTAAGGCTCGATTATATTTTGCAATGAATGCAGAATTTCTATCACCTCCAACTACTTTTACATTTTTGATGGTACTATCTGCTGTAAAGGCAACATGCCCATTTGCAATACTTGTAATATATAAATTTCCATCATTGTCTGTTTCACTAAACAAATTAGATAGTGATTCATTTAAAGTATCAGCAATAGTACGTGAACGCATAAACAAACCAGATGAATTGTATTTAGAGATTACAATATCCTTATCGGAAATATGAGTATAAATATTTGAGGAACCTAAAGGATTAATTTCTACATCATCATATATATAAGACATAATAAACAATTCATCATTTGGAGCTAAGGCGATATCATTAATATTCAATAGTTGGTTGCCATTATTTGCTTCAAATTCCATATTATAGACAGTATTACCATTTGCGTCTAATTTAATGACATTATGTGAACTGTTATAAGTAAAAGATACAGAATCTTTTTTTATGGATAAAAATATTGATGGAGCAACGTATCTACTATATGCAAGATAAACAATCCCAGAAGATGTAATTTCTATATCTAACGGAGTCAATGTACTGCCACCGTAATTGTTTGAATCTCGAATTTGTTTTAACCAAATTAGTGAGTCCGAAGTGTTATATTTTGCAATGTAGATTTCAAAATTTGAAACTGTAGTACTGACTGGTGAAGTTTGTAAGGTAAAATTGGTGGCACCATTAAATGTACCAACAATGTACTTATTTCCATTTTGATCATATTTCAAAATGTTTTTATACGTATAATCTGAAGAAGGAAATTGTTTTACGTTCGTATGATATAATTGTTGTGAGAACAACGTTGTAGAGACTAAAAAAAGTAATAGGTAAAATAGTTTTTTCATGACAAATTTTTCATAGTTGTGCAATTCGACTACGATACGAATGTATTTTGATATTATTGAACATCAAAGATTCATTATGGTATAATTACGTATAAACCATTAGTACCAAATATTACCAAATTAAGCGGTGAAACGCCTGTTTCGCTAAGGAATATGCTTCCTCATTCGATGAAGAAGTTACTGTAAGATGACCCATTTTTCTGCCTTTTCGAGAATCCTTTTTGCCATATAAATGGAATGATACTTCTGGCACTTTTAATGTTTCAAGAATTGAATCTGGTAATCCGCTTCCATTTCTCGTAGCAAGTAGGTTTATCATTGCAGCACCTCCACATCGAAGTTCTGGGGACCCAAGTGGTAAATTAGTTACTGCTCGAATGGTGTTTTCAAATTGCGATGTGTAACAAGCTTCAATGGTATAATGTCCTGAATTATGAGGACGTGGTGCTATTTCGTTGAATAAAATAGTTCCATCAGAACATAAAAACATTTCTACTCCAAACATACCAACTCCATCGATACTTTCAACACAGTGTTTTGCTATTTCTTTCGCTTGATGTTGCAATTCTTCTGAAATTCGAGCAGGAGCAATAACTGCAACACAAATATGATTTTCTTGGATTGTTTCAACACATGGATACACTGCTGTTTCTCCACGTTTATTACGTGCGACCATCACTGCAAGTTCCATGGAAAAATTGACAAACGCTTCTGCTAATAACTCACGTGGTTCTTCAGTGAGAACAAAAGCTTCCCAAGCCGAACGAATATCACCTTCATTGCGAATAGTTCTGTTTCCGTATCCATCATATCCCAATGTTCGTGTTTTGAGTACAAATGGGTATCCATAGGTTTTACCAAATTGAATTGCTTCTTCTACAGAATCAATTTTATCAAATGGCGTTGTTGCGATTCCAGCAGAAGACATTGTTTGTTTTTGAATAAACTTATCTTGGATTTTTTCAATAGTTTCAGGTCTTGGAAACACCAATCTTCGATCTGCAATCTTGTATAATATTTTAGGATCAATAAATTCATTTTCTAATGTTACTATATCGCTAACAGATACAAATTGTTCTAACTCTTCATCATTTGACCAACCATTTGTGAATTCATGTTGTGCAAAAATCCCTGCAGGTGACTGTACTCCATTTTCAATAGTAGCAAAGTTCATCCCCATTTTTAAAATTTCAAGACCTAACATTTTTGCTAACTGACCTCCACCAACGATACCGATAGTGGTTGTTTGAGATGGTTTATATATGGAAGGAATCATGGGTTTTGTAGATTTTTTTAAAAAATTTCAGTTTGTCAATTTAAAATGTAGTATTTTACGTCTCTTATAGTAATCCTTTAGTCTGACTAATTATTTGAGTAGAGCTTATTGATGAAAAAAACGTTATACTTTTTTGTTTTCCTTATTGCTGTTTGTTGTTCCAATTATTCTTCCACTGCACAATGCCTCCTGCAGCCTGTACCTCTTGAAACTAAAATCAGAGAGGCATCTATTATTGTTGAAGGAATGGTAATCCAACAAGAATCATTTTGGATTGATAACCCAAGACGAATTGTTACAAAAAATACTATTGAAGTATTCAAATCCTTCAAGGGAAATTTTGATGCAACCATTGACTTTTATACAGATGGAGGAAGGGTTGGAAATGAAATTCATGTTATTGAACCAAATGTTTCCGTAACTATTGGCGATAAAGGAATGTTCTTTTTACAAAATGACAAAGTAAATGGAAATCTTCTTGTTTCAGTAGGAAGCCCTCATGGTTTTTACAAATATGATGAGGTTTCAGGAAGTGCAAATGCACCGTTTGCATTAGTAACGAATGTAAAAAAGCAACTATACACTCCAATTGTTACTCAAACGAAACAACAATTTCAAACAGTAAAACCTTTCGAGTTACTCTCTCCATCTAAAAAAGCGGAACAACCTTCTTCTGTTATGAATGTTTCTGCCTTCGAGCCACCAACTGTTACCGCAGGTACAGGTGATGAGTTAAGGATTATTGGGAATGGTTTCGGTAATAGTGGTACCTTAGCGTTTCGCGACCCAGACAATGGAGGTGCAAATTTTGTTAATGTCCATCCATCAAATATCAGAAGTTGGTCAAATTCTCAAATCGTTGTTCGTGTTCCTTCTAAAGCAGGTACTGGTACTGTTTTAATCAATGGAGTTCAATCAACAATTCCTATAGAAATTATTTATAACACCACAGAAATTCCTGCTCAAACTAGTCAACAGGGTACTTTTTCTGCAGCACTTATTCACATCCTTTCGAGCAATGGTGTTGGCGGCATAACATTTTCGCCATCTACGAGTTTTAAAAACAATGCTCCCGCATATTCTTGTTTTTTACGTGCAATGGAAACATGGCGATGCGGAACGAATATTAACTTTACGATTGTACCAAATGCTACAACAAGAACAACTGCCATTCGCGATGGTGTTAATATTGCTATGTTTGATGATACACAACCGTTACCAAATGGTGTTTTAGGAGTAACGCAATCATACTATAATCAATGTCAGGAAACTGGTGATATTTTTGTTGAAGAAATAGATTTTAGATTTGATAATAATCCTGGTGGTGGGTGGAATTTTGGACCAAATCCAACAACGGGTGGTCGTATAGATTTTCAATCAGTTGCAACACACGAAATGGGTCACGCTCATCAGCTTACTCACGTTAATGACAACCAAAAAGTAATGAATTGGAGCATTGGTCCAAATACAGACTTACGCGTTCTCAATATCCCATCTGATATAGGCGGTGGTACAAGGGTTTTAAGTAGAAGTGCTGGTAAATCTTGTTCGGTATCTGATACATTTGGGGTATTGCGTAAAGTACCGACAGATGGTTGTCTACTTTCTTTGCCAGTTGCTGATTTTAGCGGTGATAAAACCACCGGTTGTTTTCCATTAACAGTCAACTTTACTGATCTTAGCAAAAATACACCACTTACGTATAATTGGGACTTTAATAATGACGGTACCGTTGATGCAACTACTGTTGATCCTTCATTTACCTTTTCTATACCAGGTACTTATAATGTTCGATTGACCGTAACGAATGCCTTTGGTGGTAATACCGCAACTAAAAATGCGTATATTACTGTCAGTGAGGGCGTAGAGGTTGCTGTTTTGAAGGATACTACAATATGTAATGGAGATTCTTTATTGTTATATGCGATACCACAAACAACCGCTTCGGTTAATTGGGCTAATCCAATTCCTGTACCTGATAAAGCAAAAGAAACCGTCGTTGTTCGACCTACTACAAACACACAATATTCTGTTTCTATTACTGGTAATGGTTGCACCCGTACATTTAATATGAATGTTACTGTTGCAGCTAAGCCATCGAAACCTACTGTAACTGCCGTAGGAACCACTCAAATTCGTTCGACGGGATTGTTGGCTAAACGATATTATTGGTATCTTGATGGAGCATTACTTCCTGAATTTACCTCATCAACAATTTCCCCAACAGTTTCAGGTGAATACACTTCTCAATGGGAAAATCAAGCTGGATGTATTTCTCCTCTTTCTGAGGCTTTCAAGTTTACTGCACCTCCTGTTTCAGTTTCTGAGATTTACACTGCTAATGTGGTGACATTACGTCCAAATCCTGTTATGGACAAGCTTATCATTCAAGGCAATGGTGAGATGATTACAGGATATGAAATTTTCAATATACTTGGTCATTCTGTGATGAATATTCAATCGATTCAGTCAAATTCTTCGAACAAAAATTCCGTTGAAGTCACTGTATCTTCATTACCACAAGGAATGTATATCCTTAAAACTGCTAGTAGATCAGGTGTTGTTTATAGTAAGTTTATTAAGCAATAGATTTGTGGATAACCTTTAGCAAAAAAGCTCTTCAAATTAATTTTTGAAGAGCTATTTTTTGCTTTTTACCCTAGAGTATTACGAAAATATTACAAGCACAACTGTTTATAACTACTATGAAATGTGTGGAAAAACTAACAAACTTGGTGGAAAAGTAGGTGCAAAAGCGGTGTACAAAGTGTCAACAACTGCCTTTTGTGGATAAATGCCACTTTTTCCACACACTTATCCACATTTCATTCACATTGTTACCATTTGGAAACATCCCAAAAATCGGTCGGTAAAATAGTTATCCACATATCCACACTTCTTATTCTTTCTTATTATCTTTTGCATAGCAAGACAAGTCTATTATAATAACTAAGAACTACTTTTCTCTATTCTATCAAAACGGCAATAGGAACGTAATACTTCTGGAACTACAATTGACCCGTCTTCTTGTTGGTAATGTTCCAATAAGGCAACCATTATACGAGAAGTAGCAATTCCTGAACCATTTAAAGTATGTAGATACGAAGGTTTAGCATTTGGGTTGTCTTTATACTTTATACTGGCTCTACGAGCTTGGAAGTCCTCAAAATTTGAACAAGAAGATACTTCTAACCATTTTTGTTCACATGGTGACCATACCTCAATATCGTACGTCTTTGCACTATTAAAACTGGTGTCGCCTGAACATAATAATATTACTCGATATGGCAGTTGTAATGCTTGAAGGAGTTTTTCTACACAAACAACCATCTGTTCTAATTCATTGTAAGATTCTTTTGGTTTTGAAAAATGCACCAATTCAACTTTATTAAATTGATGAACTCGCAAAAATCCACGTGAATCTTTTCCGTAACTTCCTGCTTCACGGCGAAAACATGCTGAAAATCCTGTCAATTTTATTGGCAAATCAGCAGCTTGCAAGGTTTCGTTGCGGTAAAAATTTGTGATAGGTACTTCTGCTGTTGGAATCAAATACAAATTATCTTCTGTACAATGATACATATCTTCTGCCATTTTTGGCAATTGACCTGTTGCACGCATTGAGTCTTCATTCACTATAAATGGAGTATAAATTTCTTTGTAACCATTTTCAGAAATATGTGTATCTAAAAAGTAATTCCACATTGCACGCTCTAATGTTGCACCTTTTCCAATATAATATCCAAAGCCACTACCTGAAACTTTTGCTCCACGTTCGAAATCTAATATTGAAAGTTCTTTTGCTATTTCTAAATGGTCTTTTCTAAATCCTTTTTCACCACATTCACCATTTCTACGAATTTCGATATTATCTTCCGCAGTTTTTCCTGCCGGAACACTTTCATGCAACATATTTGGAATGTAGAGAATCAAATTTTCTAATTCTACTTCAATAGATGCTAATTTTTCATCTAATTCTTTGATAGAATCAGAAACAACCTTCATTGCATCTATTAATTCCGTTGCATCTTCTTTGTTTTTTTTCAAAACAGCAATTTCTGAAGAGACAGTATTACGTTTACTTTTGAGTGTTTCTACTTCTTGGATGATGGAACGACGTTGTACGTCCAATTGTTCGAATGTATCAATAGTTACTTTTTCATTTTTTCTTGCAATATTCAATCGCACTAATTCGAGATTTTCTCGAATAAATTTACTATCCAGCATAAGAGAATGAGAGAATTGTAAAACAATATGTATTTTTGTAGACTTTAATAGTCGTTTTAACCCTTATTTACGTTTTGTTTCTACTATATTGTATGAACTCAATTCCTCCACAACAAAAAAAGTCAGATCAATTACAGTCTAAAATTATCTATTTTGTTAATAGATTCAAATTCACAACAGGCTTTTTGGTTTTTAGTATTTTAGCTGTCTTTTTTGTTTTTTACAAATATGGACTGTTACAACGTTTCGTATTAGAACAAAAAAAGGAAGTTGTTGAAGCGGAAGTTATTAGAGCTAAATTTGTTGAGGATTCTTTACGTGGATATATTAAAATCCTCACCTACGATACTTTAGAAATAGAAAAAATTGCTAGAGAACAATATGGAATGATTCGTCAAAATGAAGAAGTTATTTATGTGAAGATGACCGATGATAAATCAGATACTACTTCTTCAAATGAATAATAGCAACTATTTACTTTCGTCTTTTGTTTCACTTTTTTATAAGCCTATTTTTTGAGGGTAATTTTTACCTTCAACCACTACTATAACTACTAATTTTCAATGGAAAATTACTTTCAATACACTGATTCGTTTGAATCTCGACATAATGGTCCAGATGCTCCAGAAGTTGTTTCAATGTTAGAAACTATTGGAGTTTCTTCTTTAGATCAATTGATTAACGAAACTGTTCCTCCGCATATTCGATTAGAACAAGATTTACAACTTTCTGGTTCTCTTTCAGAATTCGAATTTTTGAAAGAACTCAAAGGAGTAGCATCAAAAAACAAATTATACAAGTCCTACATAGGTATGGGGTATTACGATACTATCACTCCTCCTGTAATTTTACGAAATTTATTGGAGAATCCGGGTTGGTATACACAATACACTCCTTACCAAGCAGAGATTGCTCAAGGTCGTTTAGAATCGTTGTTGAATTTTCAAACAATGATTTGCGATTTGACTGGATTTGAGTTAGCAAATGCTTCATTACTTGATGAAGGTACTGCCGCTGGTGAAGCGGTTGCACTAATGTATGCTTCCAGAAAAAACAAAGATGCTCATACTTTATTTGTATCTGAAACTATTTACCCTCAAACCCTCGATGTTCTTAAAACTCGTTGTGAGCCTTTAGGAATAGTAATCGAAGTTGGAAATGTCATTTCTGCATCATTTTCTGACCAAATTTTTGGAGTTATAGTCCAATATCCTAACAATCTTGGTGCAGTTGAGTCATACAAAGAAGTTTCTGACAAAGCTCACTCAGCAGGTGCATTAATTACATTCTGTTGTGATATTTTAGCATTAGTTTTGCTTACTCCTCCAGCTGAATTAGGTGCTGATATTGCTGTAGGTTCTGCTCAACGTTTTGGCGTTCCGATGGGTTATGGTGGACCTCACGCAGCGTATTTTGCGACAAAAGATGAATTTAAACGCTCTATTCCGGGGAGAATTATTGGAGTTTCAATAGATTCTCATGGAAACCAAGCTCTTCGTATGGCATTACAAACTCGTGAACAACATATCAAACGTGATAAAGCAACTTCGAATATTTGTACTGCTCAAGCATTACTCGCGAATATTGCCGCTATGTATGCTGTGTATCACGGTCCTGATGGATTACAAGCGATTGCAAATCGTGTTCATTCGTTGACTAAATTATTTGCTCATTCTCTTCAAAACTTGGGTTATTCTTTAGTTTCAAATAGCTTTTTCGATACTATTGCTATTTCAGTTTCAGCTGATGAACAATCAAAAATTCACAAAACTGCTCTTGAGAATGAAATTAATCTTCGCTACATCGGAACAAATTTGATAGGTGTTTCTATTGATGAAACCGTTTCTTTCGATGATTTGACAGCGTTAGTTTCAGTTTTTGCAAGTGTCAAAAATTCTTCTGTTCCTTCATTGACTTCTGTAAATATTGATGCTTTACCTAAAGCAATTTCTTCAGATTTACTTCGAACAGATAAGTTCTTAACCCATCCACATTTCAATACGTATCGCTCTGAAACGGAAATGATGCGATATTTAAAGTATTTGGAAAATAAAGACCTTTCGTTAGTTCACTCGATGATTGCACTTGGTTCTTGTACGATGAAATTGAATGCTGCCGTAGAAATGATTCCTGTTACTTGGAAAGAATTTGGTGGTATTCATCCATTTGTACCATTAGATCAAGCAACTGGGTATAAAGAAGTCTTTACCAATCTTGAGAAAGCATTATGCGAAATTACTGGCTTTGATGCGATTTCTTTACAGCCAAATGCAGGTGCTCAAGGGGAATATGCAGGTCTGTTGGTTATTCGCAAATATCATCATTCTCGTGGTGATTTCCACAGAAATGTTGTTTTGATTCCATCTTCTGCTCACGGAACCAATCCTGCAAGTGCGGTGATGGCGGGTATGAAGGTTGTAGTAACAAAAACTGATGAGAATGGTAATATAGATGTTGCGGATTTGAAAGAAAAAGCACTTCTTTACAAAGATACCTTGTCTGCATTGATGGTTACGTACCCATCTACTCACGGTGTATTCGAAGAAACCATTATGGATATTTGTTCTATCATCCACGAAAATGGAGGTAGGGTCTATATGGATGGTGCGAATATGAATGCACAAGTTGGTTTGACTTCACCACGCCGTATTGGTGCGGATGTGTGCCATTTGAATTTGCACAAAACATTCTGTATTCCTCACGGTGGTGGTGGACCTGGAATGGGACCAATTGGCGTTGTTGCTGATTTGGCTCCGTTTTTACCAGGTCATGCGGTTGTTCCGATGGATATTGCGGACGCTATTCCAGCCGTTTCGTCAGCTCCTTGGGGTTCTGCATCTATTTTGTTGATTTCTTGGGCATATATTCGTTTGATGGGTGCAAAAGGATTGACCAATGCAACAAAATTCGCTATCTTGAATGCGAATTATATTAAAGAACGTTTGCAACCATACTACCCAGCATTATACACTGGATTGAACAATCGTATTGCTCACGAAATGATTATTGACCTTCGTATGTTCAAACAATATGGTATTGAAGTTGAAGACATTGCCAAACGTTTGATTGATTACGGTTTCCATGCCCCTACAGTCTCGTTTCCGGTACCAGGCACAATGATGATCGAACCAACTGAAAGTGAGCCTAAAACGGAAATAGATAGATTCTGCGATGCTATGATTAGTATTTGTGTGGAAATCGATGAAGTGATTTCTGGTATTGCTGATGCGAAAGACAATGTATTGAAAAATGCACCACATACTGCTTATTCAGTGATTAGCGATGAGTGGGATCATTTGTATTCTCGCCAAAAGGCAGCATACCCACTTCCATACTTAAAACATCACAAATTCTGGCCCTCTGTCGGTAGAGTCAACAATACCCATGGAGATAGAACGCTTATTTGTACGTGCCCAGACATTTCCGAATACGAAGCATAAGTACAAAATACTCTCAAAAAAAAAAAGGCGGTTTTGAACCGCCTTTTTTTATGCTATTTGGTGTTGATTTAACTTGAGAATGGAAAGAATTTTTGCGAAGTCTGGATGATCACCGATGTGTTTGAAGAGGTGTTTCCATAAAATTGTGTCTGTTTCTACATAAAACATTCCTGGCATTACCAATGGGTCTCCGACGGGTTTACCGACGAAATTCCCTTTTGCGACTGCACGAAATCCACACGCTACAACGCTTGGTCCCAGCAACTCATTGAACGAACCTCGCTCGACACCAAATTCAGTATACAACGTTTTGTTAGGGTCAGAAATAGCAGGAACTTCATACCAAAATTTACGGAAAAAGGTATCGCCTTCTTCAACGCTTCCCATGTGAACAAACATCACGTTAGGAAAATTGGGGATTGTTTTTGTTGCATTTTTCAAATCTTTGATATTTTCACGACAAAACACACATCCAAAATGACGCAAAAATACGATAAATTTGGGTTCATGAATGAGCTCAGAAAAGTGCAAACCTTGTTCAAAATTTCTCCCATACATTGGGGTAGATAGTATTGCTGGTGATAGTACCACGTTATTGTTGTAACAGTTGTAAAAAATCTTGCTCAGAAAGAATGGGCAATTGCAATTCGGCAGCTTTGACAGCCTTACTTCCGGGGGACTCGCCAACTATCACGTAACTTGTTTTTTTACTGACAGAGGAGACCATCTTCCCACCACGTTTTTCAATTTCCTCTTCCGCTTCTTTGCGAGAATAAGACGACAATTCACCTGTAATAACAAATGTTTTTCCCGCAAAGTTCTGCTCAAGTGCTTCGTCTGATGCAACTGCAACTTCTTCGAATTGCAACCCAGCGATTTTTAACTGTTCAATGGTATGGCGATTGTGTTCTTCTTGCAAAAAGTCCACCACCGATTGGGCAATTCTATCACCTATTTCATTGATAGATTGAATTTCTTCTTTTGTTGCAACTTCGAGAGCCTCAATGGTTTTAAAATGTTTTGCTAATAGTTTTGCAGCACCTTCACCCACAAACCGAATTCCCATAGCAAACAACACCTTTGAAAACGGTCGGCTTTTGCTATCTTCGATTCCAGCAAATAGATTATCTACTTTCTTTTCTCCCCATTTGTCCAAAGTTTGTAAGGTTTCTCGGTGATTGTGGAGCGTGTAAATATCTGCAATGGTTTTGAGAAGTCCCAACGAATGGAGTTGCTCAACGATTTTTTCGCCCAACCCTTCGATATTCATAGCATCACGTGAGGCAAAATGTTGGATTTTCCGAACCACCTGCCAACGACAATCGGACGAAACGCAGTAATAATTCGCCTCACCTTCAGGTCGAGTAAGATGCGTTTTTTGCTCACATGGACAGTTTGTTGGAAAAACAAACGAAATCTGTGCATCGGTTCTTTTTTCCGTAACAACTGACGATACTTTTGGAATGACATCGCCACCTTTTTCAATCACAACCGTATCGCCAATGCGAATATCACGCTCGACTATATAATCTTCATTATGCAAGGTCGCACGACTGATAGTGCTACCTGCCAAAAACACTGGCTCCAGCTCAGCAACTGGCGTTACAACACCGGTTCTTCCAACTTGAAACGTAATATCTTTTAAAATGGTTGTTACTTTTTCTGCTTCATATTTGTAGGCTATTGCCCAACGTGGTGAACGAGCCACGAATCCTAATATGTCTTGATGAGCAATGGAATTGACCTTGATAACAATACCATCAATATTAAATGGCAAATCAGAACGGTGCTGTTCCCAATACAAAATGAAATTGTACACATCATCAATGGTAGCACATTCTTTAGTGGAATTATGCGTTGGAAAGCCCATCGAATGGAGCAATTGCAAATTTTGGTAATGACCTTCTAATCGAATATCATTCGTATAGAGACTGTAACACACTACCTTCACTGGGCGTTTTGCTACGTTTTTGGGGTCTAATTGTTTGAGCGTTCCAGCAGTCGTATTGCGAGGATTTGCATAGAGCTTTTCGCCCAATGCTTCACGTTCTGCATTTAACCGCAGAAAATCCTCATTCATCATGTACGCTTCACCGCGAACAGTGAAATTTTTCAGTGAACCGGATATTTCCAGAGGAATTTCACGAACGGTTTTGATATTATGCGTGATAATATCGCCAGTTTCGCCATCTCCACGCGTAGCAGCGTAGTCTAATTTGCCGTTTGTATATTGCAATGAAACTGCAACCCCATCAAATTTTAACTCAGCCACATACGAGTACCGAACGCCATCCAAACCTTGCGACACTCGACGGTCAAATTCTAAAAGTTCTTCTTTGGAATACGTATTTCCCAACGACAACATTGGTACCGTATGAACAATTTGCTCAAAACCTTCGATAGGCTCACCACCCACACGTTGAGTGGGGGAAGTTGGACTTTGAAACTGCGGAAATTGTGCTTCTAAGCCTTGAAGTTCATCGAATAATAGATCATATTCACGGTCTGAGATTAACGACTCGGCATTGACATAGTACGCATAATCGTAGTTGCGAATGAGCGTACGAAGTTCTTCAATTCGCTGTTGTTCTGAAGAAAAGAGGGAATTGTTGTCCATACAATTGGAAGGTAAGGAGTGTATTGTTAATTCAACGAAACAGTCGGTACAGTATACCGTAAATCGTTATGAAACGTTAGAGAATGGATTTGGTACGTTCCGAATTTTGTCAGTGGTAATTGTTCGATAGCTTCAACAGCAGCATTATACGAAGGTACGGAAAAAACCGCCCAAAGCGTCGTTCTTTCCTCATTCAAAGTGTACGAAAGTAAGGTGCCGTCTAAAAATAATTTTGCAACAAGTAATCGTTGTTGAGGTATAAGCGAAAAAAACTCCATTTCGGGTACTTCTGGATATTGAAATACCACCATGAATTGTTCTAATTTGCCCATAATACACCTACAGTAGTAGATAATAAAAGTAACTTTTTACTATAAACGAACCACAAACTAAAAAAGTTCGTATTACTGGTAAATCAACGTGAAAATCTCTTTAAGCAAAACCCCAATACCAATAGTTGAAACTAAGTAGATGAAAAACATTGACAATTTCGAATTGCTGACCCTATTTTTGACGATGATTCCAGCCCAAACTCCTCCAAAAGAACCAAGAAGGAATATCAAAACAAACAACAAATCAACATTCAGCGAAGTAATCAAATCCCCAATAATCCCAACGATAGAATTTATGAGCAAAAGAGCAGTAGAAGTTCCGATGGCAGTTCTTACATTTTGTTTATCAAATGCTACAAAATAGGGAGTGGTCAAAAATCCACCACCAACTCCAAACAGCCCAATAATTGCCCCCAGAAATACTCCAAAGGAAATTGTTCGCATTGGTGAGGATGGTACTTCTTCGGTTGAATCCACTTCCTTTCGTTTGGTCATCAAATACGCAGCAGTGAAAAGCAAAAACGAAAAGAATATCATCGCAACAGTATCTTTAGGAATGGTTTGCGAGAAAATGGTAAATGATTTGGGAATGGAGGGAACAAGGTAGGTACGAAACAAAAACACACTCACAAACGAAACAATGCCGAGTGTGAAGACGCTATTCCATTTGATTTGCTTCATTTTTTGTGCATTAATGGCACTAACTGCAGCATTTGCACCGATGAACATCATGGAATATCTGGTGGCGTTGTATTGCGAAAATCCTAATGCATACACCAAGATTGGTACCGTAACAATACCGCCACCAGCTCCAAATAATCCTACAATGCTACCGGAAAAAAAACCTGAAATAAGAGTGATTAGGAAATATCCGTGGACTATGCCATCAAAAATTTCCATTAACGTAAAGCAGATTCTAAGGCAGTACGGGCGTCAGTCTTCTCATCACGATATTTGATGATAATCGGTGCTGAAATTGCCAAACCATTTGCTACGCCGAAGTCGGAGGTAATTGCTCGAGAACCCGGAATGACAACGGCTCCTTCTGGAATGGTGAGTGGTGATTCGGCAGTACCGCGAAGTACGGTTTCGTTCACAAGGTCATAGACTGGAGTTGATGCTGTGAGAATGACTCCTGAACCCAAAACTGCACGTTTTTTGATACGAACACCTTCGTACACGCCACAATTTCCGCCAATCATTACATCGTCTTCAATAATCACTGGTGATGCTCCCGCAGGTTCTAACACGCCACCAATTTGCGAGGCAGCACTCAAATGAACACGTTTACCAATTTGGGCACACGTTCCCACCAATGCGTGGGAATCCACCATCGTACCTTCATCGACATACGAACCAATATTGATATACATCGGAGGCATACAAATCACTCCTTTGGCAACATAACAGCCTGTTCGGATAGTAGAACCACCCGGAACTATGCGAATGCCATCGCTCAGTTGCATTGGTTTAGTGGGAATGGTATGTTTATCAAAAAACGAAAAACCACCTTCGCTCATATCAACCATTTGTCCTGCACGAAAGAGCAATAAAATGGAACGTTTCACCCACGTATTGACTATCCATTCACCATTCTCCGTTGGTGATGCTGAGCGGATGGACCCATCGTTGAGACCATCTAAAAAAGCAGAAAGCACTGCTGTTGATGATGCTGAAGTGAGGTCTGCTGAGGGAGATTGTAAAGATTCTAAAGCTGTTTGAAGTTCTTGTATTGTCATAAAAAAATATACAGTTGACGGGTACTACTTACTCTTTTTTGTCAACAAATATACCTTTTAAAACCGAATATAGGTCAACTCCTTCTGTAAACATATCCATATACGGCACCACAATCTCCTTTTTCCCATTGTGAAATATGAAATTAATAAGTGTGAAAATCAATTTTAAAACTGTAGTTTATAGATTAACATAGTCGTGGGAATATCGTTCTTTTTTAAAAAGTCTTCGTTCAGGTTTTGGAATTCTTTCCAAGTTTTATACTTCTTTGAATTAAGAATTTTGGTACTAAAATTGTTTTTGGTAATTAGTGTATTGTTAAAAATACGAAAGTTGTTACTAATCCCAAAATTCTTTAGCTCAAAAACTCCTTCATTATCAGTGTAGATTTTATCTTCACTGACAAGATTACTTTTGAATAACTCCCATTTCTTAGAAAGAGAATTTACTTTCCAAATATCATAAACATAACCATAATTGTTTTTTTCTGCATTTGGCTTATTCCAGCATAGTAACATGGTCGTATCATTTAATAGATTGATGGAACACATTATTTTTGCATTGAACAAATTTTTTCTAAAAACTTCAACATTTCTCCGAACTTTTTGAGTGAATACATTAAAGCTATGTTGCTCTTCAATTACAATAATTGCTTTTTTAGGTACAACAATGTTATTTTCTACAAAAGGATTATAAATCGAATCTTTCAAAGTGCCATCATAATTATAAATTTTGACTTTATACTCCAATACGTCCATGACAAAGACTTGATCTGCCGTAAAATCTATCAAGTTTCTTGGTTGAAAATACATATATTCCAAACCAGAGGGATTAGGAAACTCATACATTCTTCTAGTTTTTTTTTCTAAATCAAATATTTCAACCCAAGTTTGGGTCTTTTCGATTAAATCATCATTTTGAGTATTACAATGTCCACGAATATATTTATTATTAATTAATTTTAGAACATCATTTAATCCACCCTTTTTGGGAGAGGTGAATATAGGAATTAATTTGTTTTTGTACCGTCTAAAAAAGTAGTTAAAATAGACATCATCAAAAATGACAAAATCAGAATTGACGGTCATTCCATAAAAACCACGGGATAACATTAAATCATAAGCCAAAGAAAATTCAATGGTATCTTTCGTTGTTTTGGTTACTGCGACAAAATAATACTTACTATCAATGGAATCATTCGGATTGAAAAAACATTGAAATAAAGTATCATTATAGTAGGTGTATATTCCGTTAGAATTATCAAACCCCATATCAACTGCTTCTACCGATTGAACAAACTCATTGAGAGATTGAGCTTTACAGACTGAAATTGAAAACAAACAAAGAAGGTATATGAGGGATTTTTTCATTTTTGACTCTTGATATTACTTACCATTTTTACCAATAAAAACACCTTCTAAAACCGAATATAGGTCAACCCCTTCAGCAAACATATCCATATACGGCACCACAATCTCCTTTTTTCCATTGTGAAAAATGACCGTTGGGCAGTATGCTTTTGGAAAACTATTGAACACACCATCAGTTCGTAAACGTTGGAGCGAGTCATTTTTTTCAACTATTTCAAAATAGTATTCATCAGCTTTGAGAAGACGATCTATGAAATTACGATCAGATTTTTGACTTAGGACAGTATAGCCACTATTCAAAAAACCAACGATTTTTAGTTTTGCATCATATTCTTGGTTTAGGTGTTTTACAACCTGGTTGATTTGACGAAAACAATCAGTACATGCTGGTCCCTTGTAGAGTACATAGACCGTGTTCGGCTGTTGTTTTACAGTAACGGTATCGAAGGTAGTACCATCGATCATTCGCCATTCCTTTTGTGCCGCAAGAGTAGCGAAACTGAAAACTATTCCCAAGAAGATGAGATTTATTGTTAAAACCATAATTTATAAATAAAAATAGTATTTGGAATTTCACTTTTTTTCAAATAATCTTCGTTAAGGCTATGAAATTCTTTCCATGTTGTGTATGTTTTGAGTTTGAGTATATCAAAGCTAAAATTGTTTTGTGTTACTAAAACGCTATTATTAAATGCAGAATAATTATTAAAGATTGGAATTCTTTTGACATCAAAATTACCTTCTCTTTCACTATTAACATATTGCTCAATATTCAATCCTTCTTTAAGAATAACCCATTTTTGCTTCTTAGTGTCCAACTTCCACACATCAAAGACATTTGTGGGCCAATCTCCATTTGGCTGAGAATAACAGATTAACAAGGTGTTATCATTTAACAAATTAATTCTTGACATGAGATTTGCACTTTTCCAATTCTCATTATAAATTTTGTCATGTTTTCGAACTCTTTGTCCCATAATATCAAACCTATATAACTCTTCTTTAGAGTGGTCATTGATTGGGGTAGGAATTAACTTATTATCTTTAAATGGCTTATAGATGGAATCAACAAGCTTTCCATCGTAATTGTAAATTTTGATTTTATAATCCAGAACATCCATCACAAAGACATTTTCTTTGGTAAATTCAATCAAATTTCGTGGTTGAAAATACATATACTCTATTCCTAATGGATTTGGGAAATCAAATATACGATGTGTTTTGTTTTCCAAATCAAAAACTTCTATCCATGTTTGAGTTTTTTCCCACAATGAACTTCCTTGTACGTTACAATGAGCTCTGTAAAAGCTTTTGTCAAAGATTTTTACTTGATTGGCACCTTCTTTATGGTTGGAAAAAAGGATATTTTTTAATCCTTCGGGTGTTCTCAGAAAATAATAGGTATGAAATTGATTTTCAAGTATAACAAAATTGGAATCAACGATAATTGTCCAAAAACCTCTATTTACAGTCAAATGCCAATTTAAATAAAATTCTGTTGTTTCAGTGCTGGTTGGTGTTTTTTTGACTAACGTGTATCGTTGTTTGATTTCATCTTCTTCGTCGAAGGTTACGTAGTAAACAGCACCATCAAAGTAACAAAATTCACTAGATTGAGAAAGTTCTAATTCCCCCATATCAATCAAATCTACTGACTGTATGAAGTCATTAATCGTTTGGGCTGAGGCGTATGATACTGAGGAAATCAGTATAAGTATAAAAATGAGTATGTTTTTCATACAGCAGTAAGATTGGTGTAGAATATTTATTTACTAATTGCAATATACTATTTATTTGTGATAATAAAAACGTTCTTGACCTGTAGAGTTATCAAAAATTATAAAACCAATAAAATTATAGGAAAGTACGATGGAGTTGCGTGTTACAAAGGTTTGTAGTTGTTTGGCGATGGTGGGGTGTTTTGATGTTGGATTCGATGGAGAAAGTTCTAGTTCTGGGAAAAGAATCGCTTGTGGAGCAGTCCATACGACTGTAGCAGAGTCCGAAATGAACGACAACATACGGTCGGATTCGTCAAAATGGGTCGTTTGGTGCAAGACAAGTGCGTGATGAACATCTTGATAGATGATCATTGGTTTGATGAAGCGTTGGGAGGTGGTTTTGGCACCAACTGCAATTGCAAAGTCTGTCGTTAGAAAATCCGGTGAACCTTGTAGGGTAAACGTAGGAGTCGCTCTGATCGGATTTATAGGAATACCAGAGACACCTTCTTGTGAGGACACGATACGCAACGAATCAATGGAAAATACAGAAACTTTTTGTGTTTTACCGAGCCGTAGACCAGCAAATTCGAAACTGTAATCATCGTGAAAAAAGCGAATTTCATTTCGCAAAGAATCAACAGAAACAATATGGTGATAGATACCGGTGATTGGTTTTTTCAACCAAATATCTATCACCACAAAATAATATAATACCCCAAGAACAATAGGAATGAGAATAAACCAAAGTCCTTTTGGTATGACTTTCTTTTTCTCCATTTATCGTTGGTGAAAATAAAGAATGGTTTGTTTATTTGTCCCTGAAGTTGCCATTATGAAATACACTCCTTGCGTCAAGTGTGTAGTTTCCAAATCAATAGAAGTGACTTTCGCTGAGGCATCTTTTTGTGCAACAATTTGACCCATCACATTGGATATGATAATAGATGTCGGTGCTGTTCTTTGTGGAGATAAGGAGATTGTAACACCACCATTTCCAGATTGTACTGATTGCATCAATGGAACTGAGAATGACGATGCAGCTGCTGAGGTTGATTTGACAGTAACAAAACACCGACTATCACCAGAAAGTGATTTTTCTAATCCTATAAGTACCAATTTCACGTATTGAGCACAACGCGTTGCCGCAAAAAACGTGAGGGAATCATTATTCTCTCCAATTGTTTTAGGAGAAAATGCAACAACTATCGACGCAGACCCATTTGCTGGAAGCGTTATAGGGAATTGATGCAATGGAATTGATGCTTTGCTATTATTGGCAAAATGTACATCATTTTCGTAGACAGTTACAGGATATGGCGTTGGGTTGGAAACAAGAATTGTATCGTAAAACAAATCACCAACGACCGTTTGTGCGTAAATATAACTCGAATCCAAACCACCAACTGAAAGAATTGGAATTTGACGAATGACGATTGAATCTTTGCCAATACAGCCATTACCAAATTGAAAATCTACGAAATAAGTCCCTGGAGTCGTGATTGGTATCGAAGGAGTTGTAGCACCAGTAGACCATTTAATGACAGAACCAGTTCTCAACGACAAAGTCGCAGTTTCACCAAAGCATAGGTCAGACACTGTACTTTGAATAATAGGATATTCCACATCAGCAATGGTCACAAAAATAGAATCGGTAGCAACACAACCATCAGGATTGATAAGAGAAAGGTAATACCATCCGCTCGAATCAGGAGTAAAAGTGAATGTTCTATTGTTCCATATAACTTGATTTGTACTGTTTTTCCATTCGAAAACAGCATTAGAAGAAGAATTGACAGAATCAGGAGAAAGAGTTACTTGATTTCCTTTACAAACAATAGATGTGTTTTTAAGAGAAAGGTATGGAGTAGAAGTAGCCTCACAAACAACACCATCAATCCCAAAATCATATCCAATAAATTGAGCATTTACAGACCAAATAGTAAGAGGAAAAGAGCCAGTAAATGGAGCCGTAAATTTGCCTTTGAGTTGAGTCCAACCGTCATCTAAGACTAATTCTTTAGAGCGAATTAATGGAATATCATTTGCACCATATCGCAATTCTAAAATAGCTCCTATATTTCGAGTATCTACATTACGAACCCAAGCGGAATATTCATATTCAACACCAGCTCTCACATTTATTTTCGTTTCGTATACCTTACTTGTGCCACTTTTTGAGTCTCCAATGAAATATTTTCCATTTCTGGCTCCGGAAGCGTCAACAAAATTACCATTGAACAAACTTGCATCATTTGTAATTGTTGCTTGGTTTTGACCAGAAAATTGAGATGGAAGAGTACATGAAAAATTCATAGGCGTCGTAAATCCGACAGTAGTACATGGAAGTACTGAGGTCAATTCGAATTCACCATTTCTCACTTGATTCCCACAACAAAACTCACTCGTAACGATAACGGTATCTTTTCCTTTACAACCTAATGTATCAGAAACAGTAAGAATATAAATGCCATCTTTATGAACAGAAATATCAGGAGTTGTTTCACCGGTATTCCATTCGTAGGAAGCAAAACCAAATGGAGCAGTAATTTGCATTGTATCTGGTTTACAAAGTGGCAATTCACGATTTGTCGTCAAATCAATTTGTACACCAACGATAGTTATGGTAGCAGTAACAAATTCGCCTGAACAGGAGTTTTGTGGATCCTTACTAAGGATAACCGTATATACACCTGGTTCCGTGTAGGTATGGGTTGGATTAGAGCCGGTGGCAGTATTTCCATCGCCAAAATTCCAAAACCAATTTGTATTGGGATCTGTTGAAGTAATGGAAAAATCAACAGGAAATCCTAAACAATACGAAGCAACTTGAGGGTTAATAGCAAATGATTCTTTGCGTGGTACTAATCCCATCGTCGCATTGTAAGCAACACCCATAGCACCAATTCGTGAAAAACCGTACACAGAAATTGCATACGGAAAACCAGAAGTTGCTGTAAATACAAACCCATCTTGAGAGTTTTCAGCACCGGAACGATAGGAGTATTGCGGAGCTCCAGGAACTTCGGTCCATGGTGATGTTTGGAAACCACCATTAACGTTTAAATTTGCGACATTTGCAGTTAAAGTAACTGCAGTGTACGAATACATCGGTCGAGCATCATTTAAAATGTCATTTATTACCGAAGGTTTGTAAAATTCGTATTTTCCAGTAACAAATTGAGTTATTGGAGCAACTAAAGCCATTGCAGGATCTGCTCCACCGTTACCAATTTGTTGAGAAAAAAACTGAGCCATCGATATAGGTTCAGAAGAAGTAATGTATTCTGCTTGTGTAAGTGTTGTGTCCCAAAACTGTCGTGCATTCAAAGTACGAACAGGAATACCATTGATGGATATGAGGGTGTTATTCCTCGATGCGACTGCTCGAATGAAATACTGTTGTCGTGTAGGAATGGGCGTTGTTACAAATTCCTTCCCCCAAGTTTGTGCAGGTGTTAGTTGCTCGAACATATGATCACCGGAACTAGCACCAATAGGACCAGACATTTCACCGGAAAACACTGCAAATGGTTTACATGATTCTTGTCCTTTTCTGACAGAACGCATTTGAGTTCCAGTGATTTCTTGGAAGGATTGTATATGATATGTTTGTCCTTTTTGTAAGGTGATTTCAAACGGAACACCAGCTAAGGAGCCATCACGAAGATTTCCTGTTGGTGTAATCTCTATTGTAGTATTATCTTCAACTGCAATGATGTTAATTTCAGAAGGAGCTTGTACAGCAGAAGGAAAACGTGAACGACAGAGGGCAAAATATTCAAAACCTAATGTGTTTTTCGGATAAACGACAGAAACATCTGCAGAATTAAAAATATAATTTGATATAAAAAGCGAAACAGGTTTATCTGTTTCTACCACAACAGCATTATTGTTTACTATACCAGATTGGTTTGGAACATCTGCTTCTAAGGGTAATCTGAATGAAAGGATACTATCACGTTCTACAAAGAATGTTTTGGAATATGTTGTGCCATTTATACGTAACACCCCATTGGTAGGAGTAGAAGTACAAACCCGAACATTCAAGTATTGACTATTAGCATTATGTAAATACGAAAACCAAAATTCCGTTCCAATATTAGACTGTGAAAGTGCTGTTATTGGAAGGAAAATGAACAAAAGGATGTAAAGCTGTCTCACGTTGAATCCTTAAAAAATCGGAATGTCTGTAAAACAAATACAAACATATTTATCGAGATTTTATTTCAAGATGTGAAAAAAAATTACAACTCAAAATTCACTTGTAAAGTCATATTACGAGTCGGTCCCAAATTTCCTATGACTTCAGTGTACACATAGTTGAATGCATTATTGAGATTAACCGTTGCGGAAAGTGGAATTGAAATTAGGCTTTTGGGTCTCCAGATAACTCTCGCATCAACGACGTGAATTGGCACTCTTGCTTCGGCATCCTCTATGACTCCCAATTGAACTATACGCTCGTCAATGGTTTCAAATCTACTGATAAAACGGTAATCTGCTTGAAACTCAAATTCATTGATTGGTACCAAAAATCGTGAATACCACAATACATTTGGTCTGAATGGCAAGGTGATGTTTTCAATTAAATCTTTAGGGTCAAGTATTGTTACAGAGGTTTCAACCCCCAAATAACGACTGAGTAAGGTTTTGACACTTAGTTCACTACCTAAAATACGGGCATTCGTAATATTGACAAATCGTATTCCATTTGCTTCCAAACGAGGTTCTATCAATTGGTCAAGTCTATTTTCAAAGAATGAAAAATCAATAAACAATGGAATCAAACCAACTTGAGTTTTGTAATTGACACCAATTTCTGACGAGAAAGAAAATTCAGGGTTTAAACCAATATTTGGTACGACTGAAAAAGGACCAACCCTTGTTGCAGCATATCGTTCAGCGACCATAGCTGCTCGAAAGCCTCTCCCAAAGGAAGAACGAAATGTCAAATCACTATTTGCAGACCAAGTAGCACCAAATTTGGGGCTAAACTGTATAGTCGATTCTAAGGTATCGGTTTTCTCATAATCTGCACGAATGCCACCTGTGAGGGTGATTGTTGAAATTGGTTTGTATTCTGCTTGGGTGTATCCTGCAACAAAACGTTGACGTTTATCACTATAAATGGAGGATTCAACATCGTTTTGTTGTCCCCAAATTCCGTAGGTCAAATTAAAATCAGAGGAAAACTGCGTATTCATTTGTACTTCAGACGTCAACGAATTACTAATGGATGAGCGATAGTCAGGACTTGTAATAGGGTGTGAAGTTGTAAAGGAAGTTCTAAAGAGCGATACTCGAGCAGTCATAAATGTTGCATCGGAAAAAATTTGTTTCCAATAGGTTCCAAGCATTAATTTAGGTGCATTTAATCGTATAGAACGGTCTGTTGCTGTAGGTGGCAATGTGGCAGAATCCAATGAATTCCAATAGACCCAATCGGTACGGTCTTCAACAGCAAAAAGTGAAATTAGCCCAATTTGTGTTCTGTTCGATGGTGAATAGGTTACTTTTCCAAAAAATGACTGTCTATTTTGGTCATCGTAGTCTCGGTAGCTATCATTTTGTTTCGCACCGACCGTCATCAGCACACCGACATCGCCAAATTTTTGAGAATACCCAATATCAAATCCATTCTGTAAGGGAAGTGATTCACGATATTTCCACTGTTCAAACGGAGGTTGGAAATAAAATCCTGTATAGCCACGAAATTTGATTTTTGCTTTTTCTTCCGGTTCTTGTGTGATGATATTGACAACACCACCCAAAGCACCAGTTCCATAGAGTGCAGAACCAGCACCTTTGACAATTTCAATTTGTTCGATATCCACCATTGGAAGAATGTCTAATTTTATGTCACCATTATCACCGGAAAGCAATGAAAATCCATCGAGCAACATCGAAACACGAGAACCAACTCCAAAAGCAAGACCAGAAGAACCACGAATAGAAATTTGGTCACGTGCAATATTGACTCCCGGCACATATCGCAAGGCATCATCAAGACGAGTAATATTTCTATCTTGCAATCCTCGTTGATCAATGACAGAAACCGAAATCGGAACATCTTGAACTGCTTGAACTTTCTTGTTTGCAGAGACAACTACTTCGTTTGTTTGTAATGGGATTTGCTCTAACGAAACGTTTATGGAGTCAATATCAACCGGAACTACTATTTTTTTACTTGAATATCCAATGAGAGAAATCAACACTGTATGTTCAGCTTTAGGAATGTTTTTCAGTTGAAATCTTCCTTTAGCATTAGTTTTTGCTCCAAAAGAAGTACCTTCAATACGAATAATCACACCTGAAAGAGCCTCATTTGATTCGGCATCTTGAACAAAACCAGTTATGTTTTTCTGTGAAAAAACACTGAGTGGAAGAAGTATAAAAATGATAATGAAAACGAAAGTACGCATACGTAAGATATCTATTTAAGGTTGAATATCTACAATGATACAACTTTCTTTGTAAATAATAAAAGGAAATTGAAATAATTTTTCTATATTTGTAGTCAAATGACTACATGTTGAATAAAACTATTCATTTCTATGAACTTACGAAGAGATATATTTCAAGCAATAGCTGATCCTACACGAAGAGCTATTTTGATGTTATTAGCATCACAAGTTATGACAGCAGGTGCAATAGCATCAAATTTTGAAACTGCTAGACCTACTGTATCTAAACACTTACAAATACTCACTGAATGTGAATTGCTTTCTCAAGAACAGAATGGAAGGGAAATATACTACAGGTTAAACCCAATAAAACTAAAAGAAATGGAAGATTTTATCGAACCCTTCAGAAAGTTGTGGGATGATAGATTTTCAAAATTAGAAACTGTAATGAAAAATTATAAAATAAAGGATGAAAATGGAAAGAAAAACGAAGGTTGATGGTATTGAGGGTACTCAAAATATTCAAATTAATCGAGAATTTGATTTGACAGTTGAACAGCTTTTTAGTGCATATACTGAACCAGAAATTATTGAACAATGGATGAATACTAAGGTTGAAAAATTTGAAAATTCAAATCATGGTGGATGGAGATTTGTAACATCAAATCCTGAAGGTATCATCGTATTTTCAGCTAATGGTGTCCATCATGAAGTAATTGCTAAATCAAGAATAATCCGAACGTTTGAAATGGAAAATAGTGGATTTCCTCCACAATTAGAGTTTATTAATTTTGAGAAAACATCAGAATCAACAAGTAAACTTACTATGACTATTGTTTTTGCTTCGAAAAACGATAGAGACAATATGTTAAAACTTCCATTTGAGTATGGATTAACTATGGCTCACAATAATTTACAATCATTTTTTGAAAACAAGTAAAAAGAAAATCATGAAAAAAGCGAACAAAATTATCTATTGGATTTCAACCATTTGGCTTTCATTAGGAATGGTTTCAAGTGCAATTGTTCAGTTAATAAATTTAAAAGAAGAAATTGAGTTGTTTACACATTTAGGATATCCAATATACTTTCTATACCTCTTAGGTGTATGGAAATTACTTGGTGTAATTGCAGTTCTTCTTCCTAAGTTTTTAATTGTGAAAGAATGGGCGTATGCAGGGTTTTTCTTTGCTATGTCTGGAGCTGTGTATTCTCATATAGTTGTGGGAGATGGATTTGGTGAAATATTTCCTTGCTTACTGCTTCTTGTTTTAACAGTTGTTTCATGGTATTTTCGTCCACAAGACAGAAAAGTCTCAATGGTAGATGTATCGACTTCTGAAGTTTCATAATTTTACTACTTTAGTACTACTAATGCAAGATATACTATCATTTGCTCAAAAAAACAATGTTCAACTACTGGGAACAGGAAATTGTCAATTTTGTGGAGCAATTTGTTCCAAAGGAGTATTCGAGTGTATTGAAAATTATACGAATTTACTCGACTTTTTAGAACAACAGAGTTTACGTGAGCATTTTACCAGATTTATGAGTATCGATGCACATGCTTTACAACATTCTGAAATTCATGGAAGATGGAGTAATCATTTTCATTTGACAAGATTGTTTTTAGTATTGGAAAACAATGTAGTTTGGGATTATAAAAAATCACCTCAATTAAGCAATCACTTAAAAGAGTATAAGATAAAACATTCTAATGAGAAACTACAAGTACCATCATTATTTGACAGAGGAAATATCAATTCAACTATTTTATGTGAAATAAACCAAAAGGAAGGTACTTTTACTACGATTAGAAATTGGGCAGAAAGTGTGTTCGAGGCGTGGAAATCGAACCGTGATATAATTCAATATATTAGTGAAGGTTTTCTTAAGAAGTTGAAGTATGAAAAGTAAATAATTCCTTTGGAGAAAAAAAAAGACAAAACAGAGATACTGTTTTGTCTTTTTTTGTGTCGGGGTGGAGGGATTTGAACTCTCGACCTTCTGGTCCCAAACCAGACGCGCTAACCGGGCTACGCTACACCCCGCTTCTTAGGGAATACAAAAATAGGAAAAATTTTTTACATTTCAAAATAATACTGAGAAATTTTCGAGATAATTACTATACTTTTTATTTAGGTAATGTTTAAGAAAACAAACTTTTACAAAGAACGCATCATTATTTTTGCACTTTCTGGTTTAGGAGATGCACTTATGGCAACTCCTGCAATATCGGAATTGCGTAGAATATTTCCGTATGCTCAAATTGATGTTGCTACGATGTATCGAGCTGTGTATGATATGTTTGTCTCTAATTCCGATGTTTCAAATGTCTATTATTGGGATTTTCTTAAGCAATCTCCTTTTGCTTCATTGAAATATTTGTTTCATTTACGACAAAACAATTACACGCATAGCATTTCTGTGTACCCATCAAATCGAAGAGAATATAATGTAATCAGCTTTTTTGTTGGAGCAAAAAAGAGGTATGGTCACAATTACCAACATCAGACTTTTTCTTCTTGTGCATGGTTGCAATCGGTTTCTATTAATGAAGAAGAACAATTGCATAATGTTGAAGAAAATTTACGTTTGGCACAGTTGATTACCAATACTGAAAATAAAGATATAAAATCTCTTTATTTTCAAACAAGTTATTTTGATGAAGATAAAGTACAAAAGTGGTTTGAAGAAATTGGTTTACAAAAGAAGGACTATTTTTGTGTTCACGCCGGTTCTGCAACACTCAAAAATCAGATTAATAAACGATGGAGTCACGAAAAGTACGCTGAATTAGCAGTAAAACTACATACAAAGTATAACAAAAAAACGGTACTTTTAGGCGGTCCAGATGAATTAGGATTAAATACGGATATCCATACATTAGCAAAAGAGGCTACCATAATAGCCCCAATAGTTCCCATTTCAACAACTGCTGAGATTTTAAAAAACTCAGCACTTACAATCTCAAATGATTCAGCCTTAATGCATATTGCAGCATCACAGTCAGTCCCAGTTGTAGCAGTATTTGGATATACAAAACACTATCAGCTATACCCATGGCAAACAGAACATTCGATTGTGCGTCTTGAATTAGAATGTAGCCCCTGTTTTTATAATTCACCAAAACCTGCCAGTTGCCAATGGACCGGTGATGATGAATTCAAATGTATTAAAACAATCAGTGTAAATCAAGTCTTTAATGCTTGTGAAAAATTACTTGATACTTCGGAGTAATATAATGAATCTACGATACCTTGTTTCTCTTCTATTTACCTTTCTTTTAGTAGTCACTCTTTCATTTGCTCAAGGCGTGAAAGACTCAAAAGGAACAGACTTTTGGGTAGCATTTTTACCGAATAGTCATAATCTAAGTTTGTCTGATCTTGATTCTTTATATCTTTTTATTTCATCAGAGACACCTACTTCTGGTACTATAAATTATACAGATATAAATGGAATATCATTTCAACATAACTTTGTCATTTCAGATGTTTCAACGGTACATAAATTTGCAGTCCATTATTCAAATTTTGAGCTTCGTGGATTTAATCAAAGTGGTTCACGTTTCTCACAAAACAATCAAACAGAACTTGCTGCTCCACAAACATTTCACATTGTTTCTAATGATGAAGTAACAGTGTATGGTTTAAATCAAGCTAATCTTACCAGTGACGCTTTTTTGGTTCTTCCAACGGATGTATTAGGCACAGACTATTTTGTTCTTTCCTATCCATCTGATGGAAACACAACTTTTTTCAGCTTAGATGAAAGTTCATCTACACCGTCCCAATTTGTATTGATAGCCTCCGAAGACAATACAGTAGTAGATATAACATTAAGTACCAATCGCTCGTATAAAACAAACAGTAAACAACTAACAACTACCTTACAACGAGGTCAAGCATATTTAGTACAAGCAAATATCACCAGAACACAGTTAAACGATGATTTAACAGGAACAAAGATAACTTCTTCAAAACCAGTTTCCGTGTTTGCAGGTCATCAACGTGCGAAAGTACCTTTGAATGGTAGTGGAACTTCTCGAGACCATTTATGTGAACAAATACCACCGTATGATACTTGGGGAAATACAGCATTTATAGTACCCTTTGTTCCGGGTACTAATCAAACTTTTGAAGGTAGAGATAGATATGTTGTTCTTTCTGGGGAAGATAACAATCTTATATATAGAAACAATGTTCCAGCGTTTACTTTAAACAAAGGCGAACATCGAGAATTTGATTTGCTTAACCCTGAATCGTTAAAGGGAACCTTCCCAATACTTGTTGCAGCTTATAAAAAACAATCATCAGTTGGTGTTAGTGACCCGTTAATGATGATCATACCCCCAGCGGAACAGTTTTTAAAATCCTATAAATGGATTAATGCTCAAGTTGAAGATATATTTGAAGAACAATTTACTACTATAGTTGCTCCTGTTGCTACAATTCCTTCAATTAGAGTTGATAATCAGCCTATCATAGGTAATTTCTTGCCTATTCCTACGACTGATTACCGATATATTACTCTCCGTTTATCCGATGGTGTGCATACTATAACAGCAGATAGGAGAATTGGTATTTATGTCTATGGATATGGAGAGACTGATTCTTATGGGTATACTGGTGGTATGCAATTGCTCAATCAGTTTAAACCAATAATATCAGTATTTCCTGAGAAGATAACTGCTAAATCTGGAGATACTACGACGGTTGGAATTCTTTTGGATAGTCTTTTTCCAACATCCCCCACTATAGCACAAGCTGATATTGCCAAAGCTCATATAATTGCCTCTGTAAATGCAACTGTTGCAACACCATTTTACTCTTTTCAACGCGGCGAAATCAGATTTGGTAGACAATACTTCGATATTGAAATTCCAATAGTAAGAAATGCTCAGACAAATACAATCTTACAAAACATATCTATGATTATTGGTTTGGGTGATGCTGAAGTGAGTGATGTACAAATTGATTCTGTCGTATGGCTGACGCAAGACAATGATACAGTTTGGTCAGAGACTGCAACAAAATCAGGAACAATTACTATCAAAGATGTTTGGAAAGACGATGCAGGTTCAAGACTTATTAACCCACAAGAAATAAGAATTGGACTTACATTGACAAATAATGTCGTTAGTTCTGAATTGTTCTATAATTACAAAAATCTAAACTCAACATTACCAACATCATGTGAAGTAATAAACAGTAATGGTTTAATAGTTGCAAAAGATAATATTGATGTGTCTGTAGGAAATGGCAGTAACTCTTTAGACGTTTCTAGTTTACCAAATGGGAAATATTTCTTAAAACTTTCTAATGGTCGATACATTGTTGTGCGTGAATTCACAATTCTACGGTAAACGCTACCGTAAATATAGAGCGATAGCAGTTATATCCGAGGCTGAAACACCGGAAATTCTAGATGCTTGACCAAGAGATACAGGTCTAATACGCTCTAATTTTTCTCTACCTTCAGACGAAAGTGATTGAATTCTTGCATATTCAAATTCAACAGGAATTTTCTTCTTTTCATTCTTTTTGAAGAGCTCAACATCTTTCTGTTGTCTATCTATATACCCCTCATAACGAATAGTAATATCTACTTGTTCTAATGCTTTTTGCTCAGTAGCATAGTAAGAAATAATATCATTAGGTTCAGATAACTGAAGTAAAATCTCCAATGAGAGGATATTCCGTTTATTTAGTTGTTCTATCGTTTGAGACTCACGAAGTAAAGTAGCTTCTTTTTCAGCTAAAAGAGGATTGATAGTTTCGGGTCGAATTTTTGACTTTGTACAATAGTCAGACAGGTGTGAAATTTTTTCCTTATAGCGTAGAAATGACCTATAGCGTGAATCAGGAATAAGACCGATAGAATATGCTTTTTCTAATAAGCGTAAATCAGCATTGTCTTGACGTAATAAGAGACGGTATTCAGCTAAGGATGTAAAAATTCTATAAGGTTCATTTGTAGATTTGTTCACCAAATCATCAATGAGAACGCCAATATAACCCTCAGAACGATCCACAACGAATTCTTGCTCTTTATCTTTTAGTGATAAGGCAGCATTTATACCTGCGATTAACCCTTGAGAAGCTGCTTCTTCATAGCCAGAAGTACCATTAATTTGACCAGCAAAATAAAGCCCAGAAATAGCCTTTGTTTCTAAAGTAAACTTTAATTGAAATGGAAAAAAGAAATCATATTCAACAGCGTAACCATACTTTAAAAATTCAGCGTTTTGAAGCCCATTTATCGAACGTAACGCATGTTCTTGTATAGATGCAGGTAAACTTGTAGAAAAACCATTGACATAGTAAGAATCCGTAGAAATTCCTTCAGGTTCTAATACGATCTGATGAGAGGGTTTGTCAGAAAATCTTGCTATTTTATCTTCTACCGAAGGGCAGTAACGAGGTCCAGAACCTTGTATTAGACCAGTAAACATTGGAGATTCTGAAAAACCATCTTCTAAGATTGAATGTGTTGTTTGATTGGTTTTTGTTGAATAACAACAAAGAACATTCTTTACTTCTTTTGTATACCATGAAAATGGGGTAGGTCTTTCGTCACCTTCTAGAATACTTACTTGTGAAAAGTCAATACTCTTTTTCGAAATACGTGGAGGAGTTCCAGTTTTAAGTCTCCCTCGTTGTAAACCGTATGACTCAAGTAAATCAGAAATTTGTTTTGCTGGTTGCTCACCAACTCTACCACCTTCTACACCTTGTAATCCAGTAAACATTATAGCATTTAAGAAAGTACCAGAGCAAAGAACGACTTTCTTAGCTTTAATTACTTCATTAGTGGCTGTACGAACCCCTGTAATGCAATCCTTTTCAACGATTATTCCAACAACAGATTCTTGAATGATGTTTATTTTCGGGTGTGAAAGGACAAAACATTGTGCAAAATATGGATACAAATCTTTATCATTTTGTGATCTTGGAGACCAAACAGCATGTCCTTTGGAGGTATTAAGTGTTTTAAATTGTAAGCCACTTTTATCTGCAATCCTCCCCATATATCCACCTAAAGCATCAATTTCTTTCGCCAAATGACCTTTAGCAGATCCACCAATAGATGGATTACATGAAAGTCTACCAATGGTTGATACATCCATTGAAACCAATCCAACAGTACAACCAAGGTTAGCTGCTGCTAATGAAGCTTCAATACCAGCATGACCTCCACCTATAACTACGACATCGAACATAGAAAAAGAATTAGTAGTAAATGTTCCACGTGGAACATAGAAAAAGAATTAGTAGTAAACGTTCCACATGGAACATAGAAAAAGAATTAGTAGTAAACGTTCCACGTGGAACATAGAAAAAGAATTAGTAGTAAACGTTTCACGTGGAACATAGAAAAAGAATTAGTAGTAAACGTTCCACGTGGAACATAGAAAAAGAATTAGTAGTAAACGTTCCACGTGGAACATAGAAAAAGAATTAGTAGTAAACGTTCCACGTGGAACATAGAAAAAGAATTAGTAGTAAATGTTCCACGTGGAACATTAGAGTAGTTTAATCATTAAATACTCATCTACATATTGATTGTCTACTTTTAAAGCTCGAATTTCAGTGCCATAGACTATAAAACCTAGTTTTAGATAGAGAGAATAGGCTTTTGTGTTTGGAACAGCTACCTTAAGAAGTATCTGTTCTGTACCTAAATTCTCTTTCGCGGAATCTACAACATGTTGAATTAAATTGGTAGCTACACTATTTATTCTGTACTGTGGTTTGACGTATAGCCCCCATATTTCGGCTTTGTGTCGTAAGTTTGTTTTATCTTTTTTGCTCGAAAACCCTATCATACCAATTGGAGTGTTTGAAGAATTAAAACAAGCTAATAAGAAATTATAAGGGTAATCTAAGAATTGTTCGAATAATTGTTCTTTGTTTAACTTAGAAATTGATTGATATGACACATAGTCTGAACCAAACAATTCAGGCGAATTTTGAAGTGCTTCTTCTTGTAATAGTAAGTAAGTTTCAAAATCTTCAACTTCTAATGGTCTAAAGTATAAGTCTTCCATTATTTTCCTATACAAAATCGAGAAAAAATCGTATTTAATACTTCGTCTTCTTGACTCTCGCCTAATAAAGAACCGATATGTTTTATAGCGGAGCGTATATCTATGGTAATCAATTCTGTTGTTGTTGAATTATTTATTGCTGATATTGCAGAATTAATATCATTTTGAATCAATTGACAATAGGAGTAGTGTCTGCTATTTATCATATAATCATTCCCATAATCCGATATTGAAGCAATTTTATTAGCAATATATTCTTTCAATGTTGAAATTCCTTGTAGATGTTTAGCAGATATAGTCAAGTCTTGAAAAGTGCTATTCACAACCAAATCGGATTTGTTTTGAATAATGACTATTTCTTTATTTGGAAATTTATCTTTAATTGTTTGCAAAAGTACTATCGAATTGTCTTTACCTAAAGTAAGGTCATTTACTAAAAAAAGTATATCGCTCATTGTGATTATGTTATGAGCAAATTTTATGCCTTCTAACTCAATTATATCATCAGTTTCTCTAATTCCGGCTGTATCTGCAATAGTCACTTTAAATCCATTGATAAACAATGATTCTTCTAGAAAGTCTCTTGTCGTACCTTCTACTGAACTAACTATTGCTCTGTTTTTTCCTAATAGAGAGTTAAATAAAGATGATTTACCGGAATTTGGATACCCAATTAGTCCTACATAAAAACCCGAACGATACAATTGTGCAGATGAATATGATGCCATCATATTAGTTGATAGTTCTTTAACAGTTTCTAATAAAACTAAGATTTCTTTCCTTTGTGCAAATTCTAAGTCTTCTTCGGAAAAATCTAATTCTATTTCTAATAAGGCACAGATTGAAAGTAATTGTTCTTTTAATGACTGCATTGCATTCGTTAGTCCACCATATAGCTGTTGAGCCGCTAATCGAGTACCAGGGATTGTTTGTGAATGCAATAGATCTGCAATAGCTTCAACTTGTGTGATGTCGATTTTTCCATTTAAAAATGCTCTTTTGGTGAATTCTCCAGCTGTAGCAACTCTAACTCCTTTTCCCTGTAAGATGTCGATAATCTGTTGAGCAATTATAGAGTTTCCATGGAGTCCAATTTCTACAGTATCTTCGCCTGTATACGAATGTGGAGCTATGAAAATACTTGCAGTAATAGAGTCAATAATTGTATTATCGTAGACGAATTTTCCATAATGTATCGTATGTGATGCACACCTCTTTAGTTTTGTTTTACCAACAAAATATTCATCAACTGCGGTTATAGCATTTTGACCACTCACACGAACAACTGCTAAGCCTGATACACCTTGAGGTGTTGCTAAAGCACAAATAGTATCTTCAAACATAGGTAATTGAAATAAGTAGTCATTCATGTACGTTTTATCATTACTTTCATTATATATACTTTATTAGATTCTCCCATGAAATATTTTTTTTATGATTCGGTAACTACCACTAACGATTTTGCTAAAGAACTTGCTTCAAAAGAAGGAACAGTAGTAGTAGCAGCAAATTACCAAACTCGTGGTAAAGGAAGAAATTCACATACATGGGAAGGTGATTACGGAAAAAACATCTATTGCTCTGTTGGATTAAAACAATTGTGTATGCTTACGCCCGAAGTACTGGCTTCATATCAGTTAATGGGAGCTTTAATAGTATATGATACTTTGAAAAAAATAGCTCCTCGCGTTCAATTTGCGATTAAATATCCTAATGATGTATATGCATATGATCGAAAAGAAACAAAATGGAAGAAAATCTCAGGTGTTTTAGTAGAACATGAGTTTATGGGTTCTGTTTGTATGGTTACTGTTATTGGCATGGGGATAAATATAGAACAATCTACCTTTTCAGAAGAAGTAGAAAATCCTATTTCATTATCTATGTTGGGAGTAAATATAACTGTTGATAATTTTTTTAGTGAACTTAAGAAATTTATTGAAGCATATGTTGATTTGCCTCATGGTTCCATCTTTCAGCGATATAAAAAAGTTGTCAATATTGAAGGTGTTGAAATAGAGGTAAAAGATAAAAGTGGAGTTTGGTTTGTTGAATCTTTACTCTTAGATTCTCGATTAAAAGTTAAAAACACCGAAACAAACGAAATAATGCATATCACAAATGGTGATTCAATTCGTTATAAGTTAACTTCAGAACAAAAGTGATAATTGAAATTGGAAATACTCGATGTAAATTTCTCGATGGTTCTGTAATCCACTATTCATCGTATGAAAATCTTAGATTTCTTCAATTCCGTCTTTCACAATTGTCAAATGATAAAAAGATATACTACTCTTCTGTAAATTCTGCAAAATTAGAAGTTATTAAACAACTTCTTCCAGAAAGAAAAGATAGTTATATAGATATTCGTAACTTCATTACTGCTGAGAATATGCGCAATTTCAAAGAATGTGCACATATTGGTGCTGATAGGATCTTTGGTGTCTTAGGAGCGAAAAAACAAGCTAAAAACGCTATTATAAGCGTCGATTGTGGTACCGCAACAACAATAAACTATTATTCAAAACAAAATGAGTTTTCAGGGGGGATGATTTTCCCTGGATATATGACCCAGAAACTTTCAATTTTATCAAAAACAGCTATTCAGTTACAGTCTAAACAAACCCAAATTGATATGGTAAGCTTTTCAACAGCTGATGCTATTCACTCAGGTATTGTTTCGAACACATGTGGAGCAATACTACTAGCAGTTGAAAAGGTTACTCGGAATGAAAGCCAATCACCAACTGTTGTTATAACAGGGGGAAATTATCACTACTTTGCTAATCAACTTCATGAAATGAATCTAAGCCACATTTTTGACCCTTTTTTGGTTATACGAGGAATGGTTAGTGTATTGCCTGAAGAAGTACAGCAACAGTATTTTGTTAAATGGTAGGGGAAATATTCTAACTATTTTTTAGAAAAATAACAATGTTTTGTTGGATTCAATCCAACTGTCTCTTCTTTTTTCAGTGAACCATCTTGTGAATAGAATAGTAGACTTCCATTGACTGAATAGTTTTTTGAATTTGAAACAAAAATAGTAGGTGTTGTATTAACTTCACTAATACTTACTCCTGTCCAAATTTCATTTGGTTTAGTATTTTTAATAAAAACTTCTGGTTTAGACCCCTTAGTAGTTACATTTAATTTTGCTATACCATCATTAGTGAGAAACAACAAATAAGAGTTTTGATTGTACAGTGAAAAAGAACGAGCAGATTTGATTCTCCATCTATTCAATTCTATAAGATCAGGTAACGAATATTGTACTATACCAGCTAAAGAATCTTTTTGTGAAGGGAGATGTGCATAGTAACAATAGAGTTTGTTGTTAAGAGAGTCAATTGTAACTGAAAGTAAATTAGGTCCAACAAAAATAGATTGTAAAACTGTATACGTTTTAGTATCGATAACAGAAAGATAACCGGCTAAAGGTTCTTTGGATCTAAAATCACCATATCCAGAGTTAGCAACAAATAGTAAATTCTTCCAATGAACAATACCTTCTGGAGCTGGACCAACAGGAATTCTAGTTTTCTTTTGTAAGGTTGTTGGGTTAAACTCAATAACTGAATCATCACCTAATGTTGAAACAAAACCTATTGAATCATTAAGTATGGTTATAGAGCGAGGTTCTATTTTTCCATCAAAAATAATTCTACCTATTGATTTGCTTGTACCAACATAAAATACCTCTATAGTTTTAGATGTTGAAATAGCCACAAAACATTTACTACCAAAATAGACAATATCATTTCCAGTATCACCCAGTCTCAGAGCAGGATTGGCAAGAGAAAAAACATTGTTAATAACAGATTGTGTTGAAAAATCATAATAAGACAGTGTTGTATTATCCTGTCTCCATAGTCCTTCACAAAGAATATAGAGACCTTCTTTAAATTGATAATTCTGTTCATCAGGAACTAATGTATTTTCTGAACAAGAAAAAACCAAAAGAAGGGGAAATACTATCACTAATAAGTAATTAGTAAATTTGGATAACATTTCGTTTTATTATTTTATTATGTTTTACAACAAGTAAATATGTTCCTACAATAGAATAATCAATTGTATTGTTATTAGATTGAAGTAACAAACGACCATCTAAATTATATAACTCGATTATTTCCCCATCTCTAGGATGAATACGTAGAGAATTAACTGAAAGAGCTTGGAAATTAGTAGAATCACTTTCATTAACAGGAGTTCTGTTAGTACTTTGTAAATGCATTGCAACAACTGCATCTAAGTCAAATCCATTGACAATGGGACTATAGAAAGGATGATTTTGATCTAAAATGATAGAAGAGACATCAATAATTCTTATTGCAACTATTGAATCAAGTCCAATATCTGCTAAATCAAAACTATTTCCACCACTTACATCAGGAATAAAGGTAGCTTCATTTCCATTCGTAGGAATCGTTCCGGCACAACCTTGCAAAGTTAATGAATCAAAAGGAAAACTAATGAAAGTTTCCCCATCCTTTGATACTTGTACCATTGCTGGTTCTATAAATATTCTCTCATCCATAAATTCGAAAGCATTTTCGAATATGGTAAAGTCACTACCGGGCATATCTCGAAGTAACTTGTTTCTAAAGCCAACAGTAATACTACCGTTTAAACCTAATGCACAAATTTGAGATTCATTTGATGAAGGTACATCAAATCTTGAATTTGAGTCAGGTAAACCTAATATATTCTGCGGAAAAAATTGAGAAGATTGGCCAAAATTAGTGTTCTTTCCAAATGAAACTGAAATCACCGTGTCAATAAAGCCTTTTTCATATTGAGAAAAAGCTATCATTGATGAAATAAAGAAGAATACAACAAAAACTATAGCCATATAGCACCTATATTAAGACGAAAAGAACGACCTGGAACTGGAAAGTTTCTAATGACAGTATAGGAATAATCGAAGATATTATCTATTTGTATCCTACTATGAATAAGTAGGGGAAATAATCTTGTTTTATATTCTATGAATGTTGAAACTGTATGAAAGAATGGTAAAAGAGATTCAATTTGATTTCCAGCCAATGAAAATCTATTTCCAGAATACATATAGGAAAGACCAGCGGAATAATTATCGAAAGTACTGAGTAACTGTGCAGATGAAAGTATATTCGGTGTATAAGGAATACGTAGATTATAGGTAAATGAATTTGGTGATTGGTCTTTAACATTCTGTACTGTTAAATTAGTAATTAATGAAACATGTTTCTCAAACATTGAAAATGTAGTTGTAATCTCGAGACCATTGATTACAGCTGTTCCAATGTTTTGTGCTGACCAAGAAACTGGAGATGTGGGAATTGAAACTATAAGATTCGAAGTATGTAAAGTAAACACATCGACTGAAAAATCAAAAAATGAAGTGACATTTGCATCAACTCCAACTGTTGTTGAGTGAGAACGCTCGGATACTAAATTTTGATTACCATAATTCAAATAGTACATCTCATTAAATGAAGGAGGACGGTAATTATAACTATACGAAGTTCTCACTTTTACATTCTCATTAAACGGAATTTGTAAAGAAATCAAAGGAGAAAGAGCATTGTTTTGATCTGAAATGTAATCAAATCGTAGTCCAGTGAAAATTTTTATTGGAACCTCAAATAATTGCAATATTGGTGAAGTATAATTTGATGAAACGCTAAAGGTATTTCGTTTTGGTTTGATAGTTTCCCCATCCTCTAAAGAAAACCCTTCTAATGTGGTAGAAATCATCTCAATTTGGGTTTGTAAATTACTATTACCAAGTGATTGTGTAAATGTACTTTGGAAGCCAATATCCATAGAAGTATATTTTGCTGTCAATCCATTTGCTCCCAATAACGTTGCCTCAGGATCGGTATACAAAAAAGAGTTGTTACGAAACCAAAGTTTGGAATCATTTTGTACTGATGGTAATAACAAAGCTTTCCCAATGAGCGTGACGAAATGGTTGTTTTCTTGTAAACGAGCATTTTTAAACTCGATAGAGCCTTGAACCACCGCTCCCGGAACACCACGTTCTGTAGCAGTCGAGAGGTAGAGTGCACTTATTGATGTTGTTAAAGAAGGGGAATATGACGAACTTATCATTCCCGAGTATTGTTGAAAATCACCATTTTCACGTTGTTTGGTGGTGGTAGTTCCAAACTCATTTTGTTGAAAGGGAAAATTTCCCCTGCTTGAAATTCCATTTAATGAAATATTGGTTACGACATCTCCAAGTGTAAAACCAAAGGTTGATGTAGCAGTGTATGTTTCGAAAGAAGAACGATCTAAAATTATAGATGGTTTTTGTGATGTTAAATTCCCTAATCGAAAGTTTATTGCACCCCCAATTGCATTTGCACCGTACAACGCTGATGATCCTGTTCTTGTAACTTCAATAGATTGAAGCATTGAAGCAGGAATGGTGCTTGCATCAAGCATTCCATTTTGAGAAGAATTAATGCGAATTCCTTCTATCATCATAACAAATTGAGAAGAACTCGTTCCACGTATTGAAACGCTTTTCATTCCTCCAAAACCACCATAATTTTGAATATACAAACCTGGAAGCGTAGAAAGGACTTCATCTACTTGTTGTGGTCTTACTTGAAGTAATAAAGGATCCCTAACAACTGAAATGGGAATAAACTGTTTACCTTTCACATCTGATTTCCTTTCTTCTTTGATAACTTCAGGAAAGTGTTTCTTAAATTGTAGGGAATCATTCGACATTGCCAAGCAATCCCCTACTATTAAAAAAAAAACTATATTAAGAAATAACTTCACGATTATCGTACAATGGTAAATAACAATGAAGAATGTTGTAAGCCAGTTCGTACACTTGCAATGTAACTACCAGTAGATAATGCAGGTAAGGCAATAGTATTAGAATATGGAGATATAGTTTGTGAGAAAAGCTCTTCACCTTTTAAAGAATAGATTATAAAGGTTGAGCTAAATGCTACATCTTTTTTGAAAAGAATGTTGTTTCCAATTACTTCCAAGTCTTTCGTTTCTGAATGGGTATACTCTACAACAGAAGTTCCATCTGAAAGTTGGAAAATTTCTAATCGATTATCAGCTGTATAGGATGCATCTTTATAGGCTAATGCAGTCCAAAGTGATGTTTTTACTCCGGTAGTTACGACAGATAATCCTTCTGGAATACCATTTGCTGTATACTCTTTTTTGACTTCATTCGTTGCCAAATTGATTTTATAAATGTCTCCAGAGTACGCAGATGTATATAGTGAATTATCATATAACACAGATTCTCGTGGACCCGAAAAACCACTTGTTGGTATTGCAAATCGTTTTTCTACTTCTTTAGATAATAGATTAAATTTAACAACTTCGTGTGAACCATTCATCGTTATATATGCAATATCATTGTTGACAAAAAAGTGATTTGCAGTATTACCAATATCAATCGTATTGGTTTCACCGTTTCTATAAATGGTCAATGAACCATTTGTAGCACTTGCTGAGAAATCACCCTCATTTAATACAACAAATGCTTTGGAACCATCAGATAATGTTACTTTAACAGTACTTTGTGGGAATTTTCCAGTAGAAATTTGGTTGTATTTAATTCCATAGTTGTTTTTAGAACGAATACTTGCAAAAAACTCATCTGTTCCAGTTTGGGCAAAATATGATGTTTTAAATGGTGTTACATTATCATTGAATAATTCCAATCTTTTTGTAGTATATGAACGAATTGTATCGTTACAGGCGACATAAATAAATAGATTTGTTGGATCAAAGCTGCAACGCGTTGGAAATCCTAATGAAGACCAACCCAAATTAACACTATCACCGTTAGCTAATCCAAAAGTGCTATCAGTAATCATTTTTATATCGTATTTGAAGATCCATGCTTCAGAATCTTCTTGATCTTGAATGGAATTAAAGTTTTTATCAACCCTGTTGAAAACTATAAATAATGTTGAATCTTTAGTCAATAACTGTGTCGGGTTTCTACGTTTTGTGAAAGGTATATTGACTATTTGATTATTTCTAATGATTGCATAACGGAAATCAGTACCATAATCGCTAGTAAGTGGGATAGACACAAAGATAAAATCTCTAATCGAAGTTATTGATTCAGGTTTGGCTGCGGGTAATCCAATCCTATGAAGTATTTCTCCCGTTTCCAATGAAAGAGCAAGTACATCTCCTGCATACGTTGTCGTGTATATAGTTGTTGGGTCAACAGTTGTAATTGTAGATTCTCTTGGTCCATCAAATCCAGAAGTTTGAGTAGAAATTTTCTTTTCTATTTTCAATTCTGTTAGTGAAAATACAACTACTTCGTGAGAGCCGTTCATTGTAATGTAGAGCTTATTCTCATGTTCGAAAATATGATTAGCACCTTTCCCTAATGCAAAAACAACTTGAGCATTATCAGTAACAATTGTCAAATAGGAATCATCTGTACTTGCACCAAAGGCACCTTCGTTGATAAAGGCAATATACTCTTTGTTCGGACCGCATCGAAGTGCTTGTTGGATAAATGTACCAGAGGAATATTTGGATAATTTATATGCTGTTTGGGAAGCTGTATTTTTATCAACAACACCAATCGTATTTTCATTAGTACTAATAGATCGAGCCGAAATTTCTAAAAAAAGGGAATCTGTAATTTGACCAGTTTTCAAACTATATTCTGCAATAGCTTCATTTGTTGGAATATAGAGTTTATGACTGATTTTATCAATTCCTACACGAATTGGAAATGAATATGACCTCCAAGCAAAAATGGTAGAATCAATTAGTTCTTTAGTTTCAGTGTTGTAACGATACCATTTTGCAGGTTCATCACCAGCGTCTTGTACTTCATTGAAATTACCATCAATAGTGTTTGTAAGAACATGAACAACGTTCTCATGCTGAAATACATACAAAGGCTGTTTACCAGTTTCAATAAACTGACTTGTTTGAGAAAAAAGTTGAGAAGTAATAAGAAACATCAGAGAATACAATAGTACAAAGTACTTCATAGGAAACACTCCAAAAAGGATAAGAATATGTGTGAGAGAGTGTTTGGCTTGAAACTGTTAGATACTGGGCTAACAGTTTTTTGAAGAATGGATGGAAGGAATATGTATCTTCAATATAGGCTTGTACATCTCTCATCGCATCTGTTGTCGCAGATGTTGTTATTAAAAACAGTATGATGAGATCCAGTAGGCAGGTCTTCCGGCTTAGGCGTCATCTGAATTTTTTCACCTTCCCACAGCTATTGTAGTGGTGTGCTTCCAAAGCAGATAAAAATTCATCAGCCAATACGGCGGCGCAACCGCGTGGGATTTTCACCCAGCTTCCCTATTCTCCAACAGTAGTTGTTGGCACCTAAGGATATTTACTTTTAAACGTCTTTTCTTGCTTCGTATTGTTAATTATGGTATTTACAATCAATAAAAATATATGAAACCAAAACTTCTTCTACATGGTGGTGCAGGAAATTTCGACAAAAATACAATGTCCTCAGATGAGTATTCCAGCCGATTGGAAACAATGAGAGAAGCTCTCAAAATTGGATATGCAATTCTTGAACGTGGTGGTAATTCCCTTGATGCTACTGTTGAAACGGTAGTTCATTTAGAAAACTCTACCTACTTTAATGCAGGAAAATCAGGAGCTCTGACATGGAATGGAGTTGCAGAATTAGACGCATCACTTATGGATGGAGCAACTAAAAATGCTGGATGTGTATCAAATGTTACGCACATCAAAAATCCCATTCTTCTTGCAAGAGAGATTCTCAATTCAGAGCATGTTTTTCTCACGGGTTTTGGTGCTGAAGAATTTGCACTTCAACGAGGTGTGGAATTTGTATCGCAAAACTATTTCATCACAGAAGAAAATTTGGCAGATTTGGAACGCGTGAAAAAAGCGAATAAAGTAATTTTGGGTACAGTTGGTGCAGTCGCCTTAGATATTCACGGTCAATTAGCCTCCTCTACTTCAACGGGAGGGATTATGAATAAACGTCCTGGAAGGGTCGGAGATACGCCAATTATTGGTGCTGGTACCTATGCTGATTCGACAATCGGAGCTATATCTGCTACTGGCCATGGTGAGTATTTCATTCGCTCAGTTGCTGCCTTTTCTATCATTACTCGAATGCAATATTTGCACGAAGATATAAACCTTGCAACGAAGGAAGTATTGAATCAAATTCTTTCGATGGGTGGAACAGGTGGTATTATCGGAATTACTCCACTTGGGGATATGACATTAGAATATACTACTCCCGGAATGCAACGAGGTTTTATTGACGAAAACGAAATTTCAGTAGGTATTTTTGAGGAAATGGAGTAGACAAAAAGGCTAATCTAAGACTTTGTCGTAGAGACGCCCTACATGGGCGTCTCAATCATTTAGAAAACCCCTCAGTCCCATGGACAGCTCCCCTTAAAAGGGGAGCAATTGTTGTTTTTTGTTTTTCATTCTATATAGTAGGGGCAACCTTTACGGTTGCCGTTTGAATTTAGAATTCCCCCTCACCCCATCCCTCTCCCTCGTGGGGGAGAGGGAGTTTTTCGTATGGTTTCGTAGAGACAGGGCATGCCCTGTCTCTACCGTTTACCGGTCAAGCCCCTGAAGGGGCGTACTTTTGTAGCGATGGGTTTTAACCCATCGTGAGAATCAATATATTAAAAAAGGGCGAAAGATGTTTCGCCCCTACGATATGAAATATATTCAAAAATTAATTACTTTTGGTAACTTGTTTGGTGAGATGTTGGGATAGGGTAACCAGCACTTCCAAATGAATCCGCAATCATCATATTTGTGTCGCCGACTACTTGACCGTAATATACTGGATTGGTGTATGGACGAACTGCCAAAACTGGTCCAGATTGATTGAAGGTAACTATAAATACTTCTACGGGAGGATCTGCTACTACGTTTGGAACGGATTGAGCGTTCTTTTGTAAAAGTGCAATAGCATCTTTAATATTGACAGAATGATCTAATTGTGCTAACAAATCAACACGACGGTAACTGTTAGCAGTAAAGTTTGCAATGGAATCAGAGAAAATTTTGTTGTTTCCAACATAGGTACGAACATTTTCAGGTGTATTAATAATAGTTGAAAATAAACCAATTTCTTCAACAGTGCCAGTTGTACCACCAGCAGAAATAATATCGCCAACTTTAAAAGGTCGTAAAAAGACTAAAAACGCACCTGCAGCAAAATTGGCAAGTAGACCACCCCAAGCAGCACCAATTGCAATACCAAATGCTGCAAGTAAGGCGGCAAAGGAAGTAGTTTCTACTCCAAAGTACCCAAGTAATGCTACAATGAGTATTACTTTTAATACTACGCCAATTCCTGTACCTAAATAGGTTACTAATGTTTTATCTTGAACAGACTTTGAAAAACTTTTTGATACTAAGGATACAGCTGTTTTAATAAGCCAAGTACCGACAATCCAAATAACAATTGCACCAAGAACTTTTAACCCAAATTGGGAAAGCCACTCTGTTACTTTTACTAAAAGTGCAGAAAAATCCATAACTTACTCCATATATAAAATTGATAATTGAACGAAAGATACTGAAAACTTTTGTATCAACAAAAAAAGCCTATCTGCTAAGGATAGGCTTTCGAAAATTTCCATCAAATTACTTGCTCGCAAGATTTTTTGTTGTAATAGAAGAACGTAATTCAGAAAGATCTTTTTCTGTTATTCTACGAACACCAATCAAACGAGAAGAATAGTAATTACTTTTCAATGAAGAAACAGTAACACCATATTTAGAACTTGCATGAGCAAAAAGATTGTCACCCAAGTAAACTCCAACGTGAGAAACATAGACAGCTGCACGAGTATTAAAAAATACTAAATCCCCAAATTCCATTTCTTCAAAACGAGTAATGGGAGTGCCAACTGTATATTGAGTAGCAGCGGTTCTTGGAAGCAAAATTTTTGCAGTTGTATTGAAAATCATTTGCGTAAAAGCAGAACAATCAATACCTGATCGCGACATACCACCAAAATGATAACGAGTTCCCAACCAATCCATAATAACCGCCATCATATCGCTTTTTTGGATACCAGCGTTTGTGGTGGAATTGTCATCGGTATCGTCAACATAGGAAAGCCATAGAGTTTTGAACATTTCCAAATCAACTTGGACATTGTCTTCTTGTTCTAATTCTTCTAATTCTTCGCCTTCATCAGCTAATTCTAATTGGCGATTTTCATTAATCGAACCGGTCATTATAGAACCGGTAGAGCAAGATGTGGAAGGTTTGATACCAGCCAAATAACACAAATCGGCAGAACTGTTTTTCATAAGATCGAGTGCCAATTCATACCCAGCTTTTGTGTTGCAATTTGATTTTTTTACAACGTTGCGACTTTGGCGTTTTTTTGAGTGAGATTTTTTTGATTTTCCGTTCTTTGCTTTTTTAAAGAACATTATTGTTTTTGAAGAAGCTGCTTCAGCTGAGTATTGAGGAATACTAAAACTAATAAGTGCAGATACTACGAAAGCAATAACAACAGCAATGGGAAAACGTTGATGTAAAATCATGAGTACTCCTAAAATAATTGTTACTACAAGCTTTTAGAGACCTTCTCTAAAAGTAATCTGTTCGAACCATCAAGATACATACCTCGAACATTTGGTTGAACAAGCCATTGAACTTTGTTATAATACAACAGAATCCATGGTGAGTTTTTAAGAACGATTTCTTCCATTTGATTGTACAATTTGTACCTCTCAGATGAAGGAAGTAAGGGCGAATCAGCAATTTCCATCAAAGAATCAACCATTTGATGATAGAAATGTGTCGTATTCGGACCTTTAGGCGAAAAATTCTTCGAAGCAAATAATGCTAAAAAATTTTCCGGGTCAGGATAATCACCAATCCAAGATGTTCTCCACAATGGAAGTTCACCATTACGAATCATAGATAGATGTTTTGGAAACGTTACCTGTACAATAGTAACATTGATACCAAGTTGCTTCCAGTTTTCCTGAACAACTTCTGCAACAGATGCAGAACGTTCGTTTGCTCCAATTTGTAAGGTAATGGGAGGAAATCCATTTCCTTGAGGAAATCCTGCTAGCGCTAAAAGCTTTTGAGCAGAATCTAGGTTGTAGGTATATCCTTTGACATCCGAAGAAAATCCGGGCATCGACGGAGGAAGTATACCATTTGTAGCCGGTATGGCTGCACCTCGAAGAACAAAACGAACAATTTTTTCACGGTCAATTGCTAAATTTAATGCTTGGCGAACTAAGGCTGAAGAAGAGAGTGGAATATTCTTGACAATTGGATTGGAAGTGTCAAGTAACATACCATAATATTCAACAGAATGAACACCGCATTCAAATAGCGTAAAGTTTTTGTACTTCTCTCGAAGTGATTTTCCATCAGTAGTTACTACGGTCGGTGCTATGACTGGATCAAGAGAACCTATAAAGTCATACTCACCACGAGTAAATTGTAAAAACTCTGATTTAGAGTCTTTTACAAAAGAAATTTGAACTTGGTTTAGGTACGGAAGTTGCTTGTAAGAAGAATCAACCTTGAAATAACGAGTATTTCTATCTAAAACCATATCAATTTCAGGCTTCCAAGAAGCAAGAGTAAATGGTCCAGTTCCAATTGGTTTCATTCCAAAATTTTGTTGTTCTAATTCGACAACTTCCTTAGGAACCACCCAACAATATGGCATTGTTAACATTGCCAAAAACGAAGCAGTTGGTTTTATTAATTCTAACCGCAAGGTAGAGTCGTTTACAACAACAATTCCGCTAATAGAATCATTGGTGGAAATTTTTTTTGTACGAAGATGGAACTCTTTTGCATCTTTTATCGTACTACTGTATAACCACAGTCCTGTAGATTTAGTGGAAGCATTACATATTCGTTCAAACGAATATTTGAAATCAGCTGCAGTGACAATTCGAGATGAATCATGACCAAAAGAAGGATGAGAATGGAAGTACACATCAGTCCGAAGATGGAATGTCCAAATCTTTCCAGTGGAATCAATATCCCAAGATTTTGCAATACAACCTTTTATCTGTAATGAAGAATCTAATTCAACTAAACCATTAAAGATTTGCGTACCAACCCAAATTGCAGAACGGTACGAAATAAGTGCTGGGTCTAGGTTTGCAATTGCTTCAGTTTCATTGTAGTAAAACGTATCAATTCGTTTTGATTTCTGTTTAGTACAACTGAAAAAAAAACACAAAAGAATGAAACTACAAGATAAAGCAATTCTAAGGTGCATAGTAAATTGTCAAAGAACAACAATGTAATAAAAGGGTATAGGCTTTTATCACAACTTACAAATATAGTACTATTATTTTAGAAAAACAAATCTTATCGACGTAAAGAAATGGTAAATGTCGTTCCAATTCCATGAATAGAATTGACTGAAATGGATGCTTTATGGGCTTCTATAATGTGTTTTACAATGGCTAATCCAAGTCCTGAACCACCCACACTGCGTGACCGGTCTTTGTCTACACGGTAGAATCGTTCGAAAATTCTGTCGATGTGTTCTTGAGGGATACCAATGCCAGTATCTTCGATTTTAACATTGATAGTAGTGTTTTCTACACGGGTAGTTATTGTTACAGAACCATTAGGTTTGTTATACTTTATGGCGTTTTCTAACAGATTTGTAAGTACCTGAGAAAATCGTTCTTTGTCAATGAGAGCATCTAAGGGTTCAGAAAACGGAACAACGTGAAGAGTAACAGAATTAGTTTCTGCCATACCACTTAATGAATTTGCCAGCTCAGAAATAACTTCATTCAAATCATAATATCTTAAACTTAATTTCATTTCTCCTGATTCAATACGAGAAATATCAATCAAATCAGAAAGTAATGTGCTTAGTCGTTCGGCATTCACAAAAGCACGTTCGACAAATTGATGACGAACATTTTCATCATCCAATGCACCATCAAGTAAGGTTTCCAAATATCCTTGGATTGCAAAAATAGGCGTCCGTAATTCATGAGAAACATTCCCTAGAAACTCTGAACGAACACGTTCTAACCGTTTCATATCCAAAATATCATGGGTTACTTTGTCAGCTAAGCGGTTTATAGAATTTGCGACTGAAGAAAGTTCTTCAATAGTTATAGATTCTTTCGATATGATGATACGGTTACGGGAAGCTCCTCCAGAAATCTCTTCTAAGGTTGTGTGAATATGCATAAGAGGTTCTGAGACTTTATCTTTAACAATATTAGAGATATATAAGACTACCAACCAATAAAGAATGAGCCCAAGAGAAAGAAATACAAATGAAGCAAGATATGAAAACCATCCAAAATAAACAAAAACTCCACTCCAAATTATCAAACAAACTACTACAACAAAACCACTAAGGAAAAGTTTTCGTTTTAAAAAAGTATGGAGTGAAATAGTAGAATGTCGGGACATCTTATTCGTTTTCTTTGTATCGGTATCCTACGCCTTTTACTGTTTCAATAAAATGTGCGTAATCACCTAATTTTTCACGAATTTTTGAAATATGAACATCAACAGTTCTATCAATTACGTAAACACTTTCTCCCCAAATTTTTTGTAGTAATAATTCACGAGAAAAGATTTTACCTCTGTTTACTGCTAAAAATGCTAATAATTCAAACTCTTTTTTGGGAAAAAACGATTCAATACCATCCACTTTAATGGTGTAGTTTAATCTATTAATTTCTAAGTGACCCAAATTCATAATTTCAGGAACAGCAATTGTTTCTGTTTTGATTTTTTCGGTGTTACGTCGAAGAATGTTTTTGATTCGAGCAATCAAAACCCGAGGACTAATAGGTTTTTGAATATAATCATCGGCACCTAATTCTAATCCAACTATTTGATCTATTTCACCAGCTTTGGCTGTAAGAAAAATAATTGCTGTATTGGAAGTTGTAGGGTTCTTCTTTAAAGATTTACAAACCTCTAATCCGTCCATTTCAGGCATCATGATGTCCAAGACAATTAAGTCTGGATTTGATTCAGAGGCTATATCAACTGCTTGTTGTCCATTGGTTGCAGATAAAACTGCAAATCCTTCTTTACGAAGATTGTAGGAAAGTAAGTCGATAATGTCTTGTTCGTCGTCAACAACGAGAATAGTTTTTTGCATAAAAAATTGGTAATTTTAAACAATCACCTACAAAAGTACGACGTTTGGAAACGATAAACATATAAAATATACGTAACAATAGGTTACGAATGAAGCTTAAGAACGATTTCGGCAAGTTGTTTGCCTATAAATTTAGCTCTAGTTTGCTGCTGTTCATTGACTAGAATACCCTCTTCATTAAAAGCACGAGATGAAAACGGAACAACAAATTGATCAGGCATAACCATAACTTGAATATTAGCAAGTATGGATCGTAAATGTTCCAATCCTCGTATACCCCCCATTGAGCCTGGTGAAGTAGAAAGTAACCCTGCTACTTTCCCTCGAAAGACGTCGTATGGTCGTTCATCACCTTCAGGAATTGTAGCCCAATCTAATGCATTTTTAAGAATTCCAGAAAGAGAATTGTTGAATTCAGGAGAAGCGATAAGCAGACCTTGATGTTCTCGTAAAGCGTTTTTAAACAGACTTGCATTTAAGTCAAAGTAGTGTTGATCAGCAAAATCTCCATCATAAATAGCCATTGGATGATTCTTGAAGTCAAAAAATGCAACCTCAACACCTGTTTCCTCGGCTCCTTGAGCGGCTATTTTTACCAACATTTTGTTGTAGGAATTTGTTCTTCCGGATCCAGCAAAAGCAAGAATTTTTGGTTTGTTTGTCATAAAGGAAATATATTTATTGAATTGGTTTTCTACGAATTTCTAAATTTGAGCGAGCAAAAGAAGCAGCAACAGCAATGGAATTTTGAATTGAAATAGGAACTTCGTTATTCCAGTTTTCTTGGACGTAATACGTAGAGCATCGTCCATGTTTAAAATCTTCCGATTGAAGAATAATCTGACAAAAAGGAATAGTAGTTTTTACACCTACCAGATGATATTGTTGTAACGCTTTGAGAGCGGTTTCAATTGCCTGATCACGATTTTCTCCCCAAACTATCATCTTTCCTATCATTGGGTCATAGTGAACTGTTATCTCATATCCAACATAGACGCCAGTATCATTTCGAACAAACTCGCCAGTGGGTAATTGTAAATCTGTGATAATTCCAGTATCTGGTAAAAAATTGTTAAATACATCTTCAGCACAAATGCGGCACTCAATAGCATGTCCTTTAGGAATTGAGGCTTCCTCAGCTGAAAATGGAAGAGCTTCACCGTTAGCTATCTTGATTTGCCACTCAACTAAATCTAATCCAGTAACCATTTCAGTAACAGGATGTTCTACTTGTAAACGAGTGTTTACTTCCATAAAGTAAAAACCTTTGTCGTCTAATAAGAACTCTAAAGTTCCAGCGTTTGTATATCCAGCAGTTTTGATTAATCTACGAACAGCAGCTGCAAGTTCAGCACGAGTTGTAGGAGTCATAGCCATTGAAGGTGATTCTTCGATAACTTTCTGGTTTCTTCGTTGAATAGAACATTCTCGTTCAGGAAATGCAAGAACATTTCCATGAGTATCAGCTAAAATTTGAAATTCAATGTGTCGAGGGTTAACAATGAGTCGTTCTACGAAAACTCTATCGTCATTAAAACTGGTTAAGGCTTCTCTTTGTGCAGAAAAGAACATTGGTTCCAAATCTTCCATAGTGTGAACGGCACGCATACCTTTTCCACCTCCTCCAGAGGCAGCTTTAATCATTATAGGTAAGCCAACTGAAGAAACAATTGAATGTAACTCTTCTAAAGTAGAAATAGCCCCATCTGATCCTGGAGAAACGGGTACACCACATTGTTTTGCTAAATCCTTTGCGGTAGTTTTATCACCCAATAGCAAAATTGCTTCTGGTGTTGGCCCAACGAAAACAAGTCCTTCATCAGCAACACGTTTTGAAAATTCAGCATTCTCAGAAAGAAATCCATAGCCTGGATGTATAGCATCTGCATTGCTTTTTTTTGCAGCATCAATGATTTTATCAATAATTAGATAGCTTTCTCGAGGGGTAAATCCACCTATAGGAATGGCTATAGTTGCTTCTTTGGTGTGTAAACTTTCTGTGTCAGCTTCAGAATAAATGGCAACAGTTTCAATTCCCATTTTTTTACATGTTTTGATGATTCGAAGTGCTATTTCACCTCTATTGGCAATAAGTAGGCGTTGTATCATAGTAGAAATTCGTTGAAGAGAATAATTGTCAACGAACGTAAGACGAATAATAGACTTTATGTTGTGATTATGCCATAGGAATTTGAATGACAAAGTGAGCGCCACTTGTATATTGGTTGTCAAGTTGTATAGTACCACCCATTTCTTCAATAAGACGTTTGGTTATAGACAATCCTAATCCAGTAGAATTTTCTCCACCGGTTGGTCTTGCACTAAGTCGAGTGTATTTTTTGAAAAGATTTGCTTTATCTTCATCAGTAAAACCAGGTCCTTCATCCTTAATTGAAAAAGTTATAATCGTGTCATTTCTATCTAAAGTTATAAATACTGTTTTTCCAATGGGAGAGTATTTTATTGCATTAGAAATAACATTAGAAACGATATCTTTGGTTCTATTTTTATCGGTGAGAATTTGTGCATGACTAATTAATTTTTCAAAAACAATGGTAATATTCTTTTTGTTTGCATGTTCATGGAACAACTGCAGCACTTCTTCGATAATCACTACAAGGTTAAAGGAAGATTTGACCAAGGTCATTTTACCTGTTTCTAATGCATTTTGATCTAACAAATTGATAATAACTTCTAACATGTGGTCAGAAGATTTTTTAATCACTTGTGTCGTTCTTAAAATTTTATCCGACGACATCGCTGTAAAATAATTAAGAATATTTGAAGAGTTTATAGAGATTGATCCTGCGATGTTTTTCAAATCATGAGCTACAATTCCTAATAACTCATTTTTCTCATCATTCAGATGAAGAAGCTTTTGATTTGCTGATTCTAATTCAACATTGGTTTTAGATGCAAGGTGTTGTTGTATTTCAATCTCTTCGTAGGCAGCTAATAAGGATTCATTTTTTTCTTTGACTTCTTCCAAAGCATCAGCAAGTTCTTTGTTTTCCTTTGTTAAAAATTCTTTTTCTTGTTCAAATTTTTCAATTTGTAACAATTGCTCCATAACCGAGATAATACGTTCTTTTTCTTGTGAAAGCACAATTTCTTTGACAGCAAATGCACGTTCTAACATTTCGATAGACGCTTGCAATGATTGAACTTTCTTAAATGACTTAGAGCATTCTAAACAAATAGAAACTTCATGGGAATTAGACCCAATTTCTTTTAAAATATTCAGAGCTTGTGTAAACAAGTTAATTGCAACTTCAAATTCGTTCAGTGCATTATGAACCTTACCTAATTCAAATAGAGTAGCAACTTCTCGTTCTTTAGAGCCTGATTCACGAAAAATGGCTAAAGCAATATTCAAATAGGACAAAGCTGTCGCCAAATCATGTAATTCACTATAGACAATACCTGTTTCTGAAATCAGTGATGCAAAAAGATGTTTATCACCGAAACCTTTGATGTTTTCAATAGCCTCTGCAAGAATTTCTAATGCGAGATGAAATTGTCTTTTTTTAATTTGAATTGCAGCAAAATTCTGAAGCGTCGTTGCTAATTCATGTTGATTTTGAACGGAACGGTAAAAATCAATTGATCCAAGAATATAATTTGTAGCTATATCAAAATGACCAAGATTGCTATAAAGACTGCCCAAAAATCGATTGGTAGTAGCAATTCCATTGTCATCTTGTAATTCTTGGAATATAGCTTGTGAACGAAGTAGATACTTTAATGAAATATCATATTGAGATATACCAGAATAAATGTTTCCAATAGTTTGTGTAATAACAGCTAAAGCAGGTTGATTTTTTTGATCTTCTGCTAAGGATAATGCCTGAAGTGAATAATCAAGTGACAGTGAGAAATCGCTCATTCTTAAATACAGTTGAGCAATGGAAATAAGCGCTAAAATCTCTTTATCAACTTTGTTTAATTCTCTAAATAGTTGTAATGAGTTTTTTGCATAACTCAGACCTTCCTCATATCGAGAAATAGAAAGATTTGCAATGCTTAAGACATAGTAACTGTCAGCTTTGTCAATAGAAGAGCCTTCAATTTCAGCGTATTTTCTTGCTGAAAAAGCTAAAGTTATAGCCTCCAAAGGGTTTTGAAAGACTATGGCAGAGGCCTTAGAATTTAATTGATTTGCTCGTTCCAAAATAGTTGTATCGACTAAAACGTACTATATATTATGCTATGTAAATATGTTACACGATTGTATAATCGGTAACTTGTTTTCTTCCATTGCAGAGGTATAATAATTGTGCCAATATCCACTTTCTGAATAAAAATCAGTATTTATAATGAGATTATTTTCTTTTTTGTTTGTCTTTATTTTATTTCAAAGTATACAATTGTACCCGCAACCAAGATGCTCAGATATAGAATTGCTTCCAGGTGATGAAAACTTACTTGAGTATGGATTAGATTCAACGTCTCATTGGTGGGCGATCACAACCCCATTTTCAGATAGGTATCGATTATTTGTCGATGGAAAGAAACATGGAGACTTTTTAAGTGTAACAAAACCAGTCTTTTCTCATTTTGAAGGAAAACAATGGGGAGCTTTTGTTCAGCAAAACGATGGTTTGTGGGATGTAATTATTAATGACTCGTTGTATAAATTAGAATCAATGAAGCCTACGGAAATTGTTTTTTCGACGAACAGTACTACTGCCGCTTTTAGTAGCATGAAATCCAATTTTGAAGAAGTATACTTTGGTAATAATCGTTATGAAGTAATAAATAGGGTTTCAAGGTTGGTATTAAGTCCAGAAGGAAGAAGAATAGCTTATGTTTTGCAACAAGGAAACTTGCAAACCTTATTTGTTAATGGTAATGAAGTAGAAACATTTCAAGAAATATCAATAATTGGTTTCTTCTTTGATGGTTCGATTATCTATTCTGCTCGTCAAGGGAATCAATGGAATATATATAAAAATGACGAACAACTATCGATTACATATCAAGGAATAACAAATGCAACAATCAATAGATTTGGTACTGCTGTAGCAGTTTCAGCACAGCAACCTAATAACCAAGTTGTAATTTGGATTTATAGCGAAGAGTATAATCAACCAATACTATCCCAACCTTTCGATTCAATTACTTCGTTAACGCTTCATCCTACAAAAGCAGTTGTTATGGCAGAATGTAGAAGAGATATTCAAAGAATTGTAACAATACAATTTACAGAAATGGGTGCAGGGTTATCAAATTCAAAACCTGCTTTTACCGTTGGTGGAGAACAGTTTTATTTTTTATCATGTGAAAACTTATGTTCTATAGTGATCGACGGTGTAAGAAGAATACTCAACACCAGAGTAGAATTTCATCCAAACTTTTCAAATGCTGTCAAACCAAATGGAAAAACTTTTGCTATTTCATCTTCAAGCTCATTGGTTGTTCGATATTTAGAAAAAGACGAACTATATTCAGGAATGATTCTCAATAATATGACACCTCCTCGATACAATTGGAGAACAGACAGATATGAAGCTCTTGGTTCTATTCAACAACGATTGTACTTACTCTCTTGTAAACCAGAATAGAAAAGCGAATAGCTTATTACTAATGGGAAATATAGTGCAGAAAATTCCAAAGTAGTATAAAAATCACAAAAATTTCGTATTTTTGTATTCTATAGCTACAAAACTATAGAGATTAATCACTTTGAAGCGTTGAAAAAATGAGTGTACTTGTAAATAAGAATACGAAAGTCCTTGTTCAAGGAATAACTGGTTCGGAAGGAACATTCCACACATCTCAAATGTTGGAATACGGAACAAATGTCGTTGGTGGGGTAACTCCTGGAAAAGGTGGAACTGAATACTCTGGAAAAAATGATGATTTATTCAATCGTCCAGTTCCAGTATTTAATACTGTTCGTGATGCAGTAACTACAACTGGTGCAGATGCAACAGTAATTTTTGTTCCTGCAAAATTTGCTGCAGATGCTATTTTAGAAGCAATAGATGCCAAAATAGCACTTATTGTATGTATTACGGAAGGAATTCCAGTAAAAGATATGAGTGTTGTTTATGCTGCTCTTTCTAACTCAACATCAAGATTAATTGGTCCAAATTGTCCAGGTGTCATTACACCAGGTGAGTGTAAAATTGGTATTATGCCAGGATTTATTCATACTCCGGGAACGATAGGTTTGGTTTCTCGAAGTGGAACACTAACTTACGAAGCTGTAAAACAACTTTCAGATGTTGGATTAGGTCAATCAACTTGTATTGGTATTGGTGGTGATCCAATTATTGGAACGAGATTTATTGATGCAATTAAATTATTCAACGAAGATCCTAAAACAGAAGCTATCATAATGATTGGTGAAATTGGTGGCACAGCAGAAGAAGAAGCAGCTGAATATATTGGCAAATATGTCAAAAAACCTGTTGTCGGATTCATAGCTGGGCGTACTGCACCTCCAGGTAGAAGAATGGGTCATGCTGGTGCGATCATCTCTGGCGGTAAAGGTACTGCTGAAGACAAAACAAAAGCAATGGAAGCAGCTGGAATTTTAGTTGCTCCATCACCTGCTGAACTTGGTTCAACTGTTGTCAAAGCGTTGAAAAAATCATCAACATCGGATACAAAAAGTGTTACAACTGCTGCCAATGCTACGACAACACAAAAAACAGCTACATCAACAGTTACAAAAGCATTAGCTGCTAAAACGAAAAAAACAACTTCAAAAAAATAAATTTTTTCATTAATTCGAAACAATAATGTCAAATCGTACATTCGCAATCATCAAACCTGATGCAGTAAGAAAAAATGTCATCGGTGAAATCATAGCTACTATCACTAAAGCAGGATTTAAAGTTCTTGCTTTTCAAAAAATGAAATTAACTCAAGAACAAGCTGGTGCATTTTATGAAGTTCACAAAGAACGCCCTTTTTATGGCGAATTAGTTGATTTTATGTGTAGTGGACCTATTGTTCCAATTGCATTAGAAAAAGAAAATGCAGTTTCTGATTTCCGTGCATTGATTGGTGCTACAGATCCTGCTGAGGCAGCTGAAGGTACTATCAGAAAAATGTTTGCATCTTCTAAAGGTGAAAATGCAATTCATGGTTCAGATTCAGACGAGAATGCGAAAAATGAAATTGCTTTTTTCTTTACAGAAAGTTCCATTATTTCTTCTAAATAATTACTTCTACTAACACAGATAGTAATTTAAAATCAAAGAGGCTTTAGTAAACATCTAAAGCCTTTTTTATATTCTAATACTAGAAGTATATATTGTAAACTACTAATGTAAAGAAATTATTTATTGGAATGTTCCACTTTTCAATAATATATAATAAAAACACGTCTTTGTCTTATTGTAATAAAAACATTCATTTTGTATTTCCTATGGCTCATTTCTTTTTTCATTCTATTGTAGTTCTCTTCATACTCTCTACAACGTTTTTTTCCAATTCGTTGCTGATTGCAGATGAAAAAAAGCCTAAACCAAAAGAAAAAGTTGAATTGTTAGTAAAATACAAACCAAATTCGATTTCACATTTACTCTATATTGATTCAACAACTGAAATTAGAACTTTTGAAGATGGATCTACAAAAACCTTCGATTACTTCTTAAAATATTGGATTACAATTAACTTTTCCGGTAAGGTTGAAAAAGGTTTTTCTCAAGTTAATTGGGTGATTGATTCTTTGGATTTGACGGTCAATGAGAACAAAGTACAAAAAGTTCGCTACAATACCATGGATTCTTATAGAAAAATGATGGAAAGAAAAGATGGTAAGGGCGTTTCTGGAAATACTACTCCTATTAAAACTGAAGAATTAAACTACGCAATTAGCTGTACAAATAGAGACTTTCAAGTATTTGTTTCGCCGTATGGTGAAGTAGCGAAATTTGCCTCTGATCAATTTGACGAACTGAAACGGTATATTGTCGAAGAAGGTAAGGATTATATGGATCCAATAAGCAAATTTTATTGGCTTGACGGAATTTCCGAGAATCAACTTCGTTATGTTGCAGATATTCACAAAGGTTTAATACCTGGAATTACTATTGATCCAGATTCTATATGGAGTCGACCGTACTTCTCTCGAATTGGTATGATTGATGTTTCCTCAGACTCGAGCAAAATAGCACTTTCTATCAACAACAATCCTTTTTTTGAAATTAAAGCTGAAATTGACACACTACGCCCTATTTTACCAATAAAGAAACCATTTTTTGGAATTCCTTATTTTGTAACTGTTGATTCTGGGTTAGGTTCTGCTCAGTATACCGTAAGTTTTCTTTCCTCAGGAATAATACGAGTAGCTGAGTGTCTCCAAAAAGCTACGTTTTATAGTACTCATAATAACGAAAAATTTATACATTCTTATACTTCTAAACAACTATGGTTGCTTCAAAAACAACGTCAACGCTAACATCCTTTTTTCTATTGTCATTACTCTTACCACTTTTATTTGTTATAGGTTGTAAGGATCAAAAGGACAAAGAAGGTCCTGTTGATGACAAAAAAGGTGAACAAACTTCTCAGAATACAATTCTACCTGGTGATACTTCTTCTGCTAAAGAAGTTTCCGGTGAAGCAAAAATACTTACTACACTCAAGTTTACCCCCAAAAAAGGTGATATTTTTCGCTACAAACTAACACAAATTAGTAAGGTTGTTCAAGAAGGTGGAGTAACAGCGAATAGTAACTCTATTCAGTATTTTACTCAAAAAGTAACGGATGTGAAAAAAGATGGACGTATTGAATTGTCCATTCGTTATGACTCAATTATAGTAAATAATCTAACGGTCTCTCCTAAAATGAGAAATGAAGTTACTTTTGATTCTCGAAAAAAAGAAGACAAAGTAAACCCAGATTATAAACAGTATAATGCAATTATTGGTGCTGAAGTTACTGTATTGGTTAAACCCAATGGAGAAATTGAGGATATAATGGGTCATAAAGCGGTTTTAGAAAAAGCCTTAGGTAATAATAAAGATTCTTTGACAGCTCAACAACGGGAAATGTTCGAAAATCAACTAAAAAATGAGATTTATTTAGTGCCATTACAGCAAGAATTTCAATTTTATAATGATAATGGAATGATAGATTCATCTCAATCTTGGTTCCGTGAAAATATGATACCTATTGCAGGAATTTTCCCAGCAAAAAGTACATTGATGTATAAAATTGAAAATGTTCGCGAAGTAAATGGTAAAAGAATTGCTACTATTTCTTCGAATATCAGTACTGATATTGCAAAGAAAAAATTATCGCAAAACTCCGTAGAATTCGTTTTGAAAAACTCTATAATTACGGGTGTTGGAAAATCTATGGTTGATGTAGAAAAAGGAACAACAATCTATAAATCGAATACGATATCTATGGATTTAGATGTAGAAGCCGTCAACAAAGAAAATAAAGAACAAAAACAACGTATGAAACAAAGCATCAATTCTCAAATAACTATTGAATTGATTAAATAGTACTCATTTTTTACAACAACATTGTATGGAAGACAAAAGAATTGATTATCGCTCGGTAATTGTCGTTACTGATATTGTAATTTTGTCTTCCATTGTCATTGGAGTACTGGGAGTTCTCTATGTATTTGAGACTGCACCAATAAAGTTCATTGGAGTAGGTGTTGGAGTAATAGGAATAGTAGCTCAATTGTTATCTATTGCAAAAAGGGCAGTTTCCAATCCTTCAATTTCAAAAACAACTCCAGGTATTGATTCTTCACTGTATTATGCTAATCTACCAAAATACACAAAAGATCCTGCAACAAACAAAATGACTTTCGATGATCTTCCTTCTATTAAAGAACCTCGTTCGTTAATGGAAGATCCCCCAACGACTAAGTATGTTGCTCCATCATCAACCAATACAGTTAATATCTTTGATGATAAAACTGTAATGCCAACATCAAGCACTTCTCAAGAGCCTCAACAGCAACCTCTTAAAAAATCATCATTAGTTTTTGATTCATTTGATGATGATATTCAAGTAAACGATACATCAACTCCTCAACAAGTTCAGAGGACTATTCCCACTGGTGTTGCACCTCAATCGCAACAAATGCATCGTCCTGATGCTTCTTTTACGAAGCCAAATATTGACAGAGCTGAACAAACACCTTTTCAAACATCAGTCCCATCTCAGAATCAACCTTTGAGTCAAGCGAATAAAAACGTTGAACCACCTCAACAATACCTAAGAACAACAGAATCAAATAAAGAAATAACTTCTGAATATTCTAAAGAAGAAGTTTCTGTAAAATTAGCACAATTATTTGAAGAAACTCCGAATATATTCTCTCGTGAACCAAGAAAAGAATTTAACTATTTAGTTTCAAAAGTTCTCACAATTATAGCATCGGTTTTTGATACCAGAACAGTTGTCTTTTTTTGGGTGAATAAGGACAAAGAAACCTTTACGTTAGAAACATATCTAACAGATGCTCGTTTTTTTAGTGAACAAAAAAAGTATTCATTTGGATTTGATGGAATTAGCGATGTTGCTTCGAAAGCAAAACCTATAGTAATAACCGATATTAAATCTACTGTCGAGTTGAAAATCATTCCATATTATACATCAGAGAGTTCTACGGGTTCTTTTTTAGCAGTGCCTATCTTTTTTAATAATATCGTAGTTGGTGTAGTCGCAATAGATTCAACGGAAGAAAAGAAATATACTGCAAAAACCATAGATGCATTAGGGAACTATACTAAACTTATCTCTGGCTTGATACAAAGTTATACTTCCAAATATGATCTTATTCAAGAAACAAAGATATTAGAGTCTGTACAATTGTTCAAAGCAATGTTTGCTAATTCTTCTTCTACAAAGGATGAAGTAATTGATGTACTTTTGGCGTCAATAGAACAATTAGCAGTAGGGAACCCTTTGATTGGAATTTGTATGTTTGATGAATCTATGAACGAATGGGGAATTGTTCGTACATCCAATGCGATAAATCATCCAGAGTTGCGTTCTGCAGTTGTTGAGCTAAATAATTCCTTGGTCGGTCATACTATTCTATCCGGAGCGACGGTCATTGCTCATCCACTTCATCAAGAAAAAATTAGATTCTATAGTGGTGAACCGTCTACTTATAATACGTACTTTTTTAGTGTACCAATTAAATCTATTGCAAATTGTTTCGGTGCATTGTTTTTAGAAGGTAATAACTTCGAACGTATCATTCCAGAACAAAGAAGTTTTGAGTTTTTAGCTGAGCAAGTTGGAATAATTCTCGAACAAATTGCAGTAAATGAAGCAATTCAATCTAATTCTATGGTTAATGATTTAACTGGAATTATGAATTACTCACATTTTACAAAACGTTTACAAGATGAAATCTTACGAGCAACAGATTTTCGTCAAGATATTTCTATTTGCCTCATTCGAATTGACTCGATGCAACAACGGTTGGAATCAAAACCATTGATGACGCATTTATCATCATTAGTAACCAAATTTGTTCGACCGTATGATGTTGTTTCTCAAATTGATGACCAAACGATTGTTGTGTGTCTAATTTCAATGAAAGCTGAAAATGCACGAATTTGGTCAGAAAAATTCAAAAAATCAGTTTCTATGTCTACCCTTACTTTAATAGAACGAACTGTTTCTTTGACAGTAAGTATTGGTATTTGTGAGTTTCACCCTTCTTATACAGTAGAAAGATTTTTATCAAATGCAGACGAAGCACTTAAAAACTCACAAAAAAGAGGAAATTCTATAAATATATACTAAATTCTTCAAGCACAGTTTTAATCTTTTCTGCTGCTTCATCTAATGAAAGATGTACAGGCAAGGTTCCACCAGCTGCGTTGAAATGACCGCCACCATCAAAAATCTTGGCTACATGATTCGCTGGAAAATCTCCTTTGGAACGAAATGATAACTTGATTCTATTTACATCTTCAATCATCATCACAGCTAATTTCACTCCCTTTATTTCTAACAAGGTCGCAACTATACCATCTGCATGTTCTAAGGTTGTTTTGGTTTCTATAAAATCTTGTTGCGAAATAGATACAATGCATACCCTTTCTTCAAAATACAATCTCATAGATTGAAAAACTTTTCCAACTAACTTCATTCTTCCTATTGGTGCTGAATTGATGATTTCATCATAGATAGTAACTGGATCTGCACCACTTTGGACTAATTCAGAAGCAATTAGAAATGTTTCAGCGTCAGTTCTCGTAAAACGAAATCCACCTGTGTCAGTATACATACCAGAGTAAATAGCTGTGGCAAGTTTTTTTGATGGAGAGAAGGTACTATCAGCTTTGAACAATGTATATAACAACTCACATGTAGAAGGACAATCAGTATCAAGTATTTGTAAGGTAGCTTCTAAAACTGGGTCGTGATGGTGATCGATGAGAATTGTTTTATGTGAATGTTTTAGTAGTTCTTCGCCAACTTTTTTAAGTCTACTATATGTGTTTACATCAAGAATAATAACCAAATCAGCAGAAGAGAGAAGCTTAGTGTCGCTTTCAGGATTAAAAAGAACAATCTCGTTCTCAGAATCTAAAAAAGTCAAGTTATAGGGTGTTTTATCACACAAAACAATGGTGCTTTTTTTTCCGATTGAACGTAAATATTCTTGCATTGCTACTGTAGATCCAATAGCGTCTGCATCTGGATTTTGATGTGAGGAGATAATTATAGTTGAAGACTCATCAATGAGCTTTCTGAATGATCGGTATTCATTTGCTCGATTTGTTCTTAGAAAAGTAGAATTCATAAAAAAACGGAATAATAATTGAGGGTAGAACAAATATACTGTAATTAATTAGAAAATAGGCACTCAAAATGAAAAGCGTCAAGATAGTTAGTACTCCAATGTTGGAAAATTCTTTTCCAGAAAAGATATCATTCTTATCGAATGATTTTGGTACAATTGTTCTTACCAGTTATGTTCATAGTTTGCAATTGCACCATCGTGAATTCCAACAACAGATTCATCAGTCGATAGAACAGGAATTTCAAGATATCTTCAATGAATCAGAGTTGTATGCATTTCAATCGAAAGTATTACAAAAAACAGCGTATGATATTTGGTCGTACAACCAGAACAATCAGACATTCTTTCGATTTAGTATTAGTATTTCGGTCATCACTCCTGAACTGCTGTATTTTACCTCTGTAGGTACCTTGCGTTCGTATATGATAAGAAACAATGAAATCCATTTATTGTTGCACAGTACAAATCTTTCGGCTATTCCAATTGGTTCAGAACCTTTCTGTACACCTACTATTCTCTTAGTACCTCTAACATCTTGTGATGTTATATTTTTTCGTTCAAGCATAGTGCAGTCATTGCTAACCGATGAAGAATTGATATATCATTACAACAAAGCAATGAATTTGTTGGATAATATTTCCAACGCACTTGAATCAGTTGAGTATTATTTGAAACAAAAGTCATTTGAAGTAACCACTGTTGTAGAAGAATATCAACTGTTGTTATTTGAAATTGATGAAGAAGAAACAGTAATCGATTCACCGAAAGAGTCTCAATTCAATGTTCCAGTATTTAAGCCTCTTCTTTCTGGCTTGTTTATGGTGACTTTATTGCTCACAACGACCTGCTTTTTACTTTACAAAGAAGTAAAGAATCTTCATAGAATTACTGATGTATTGATTGAAAGGAATGAAGAAATATTGATGAATACCAGTACGAAGTATATGCCCAAAGTAGAACAGTTATTACAAAGTACAAACAAAATAAAAGACGTAGATTCTAATAAAGTGGTTACTCAACTTCAACCAATTGAGAAAAGTAAATAGTATAATAGTACTACTTTTTTGTTTTGAATACTTGTTTGGCTAAATAGGCTGCTCCAATTGTTCCAGAATCATTAGAAAAACTTGCTGGGATAATTTGAAGAGTAGAAGTAATTGAAGGAATACACCGTTGCTTACATTCTTTTCGAATCGTGAAAAATAGAACCTCTCCAAATTGAGCAATACCACCTCCTATAATCACAGTAGGAATATCCAAAATATGAAGGCTTGATGTAATAGCAATACCCAAAAGCTTACCAACATACCCAATAATATGAAGACAATGAGGGCATTTTAAAACATTGGCTCCATAGGAAATATCGGCAACATCAAAATTCTCTTTTTCTAAAAGATAGGATTTTGGAAATCGTGATAGTGTGGATGATGCATAGTATATAATTCCTTCTCTCCCAACAAACTCTTCTAAAATACCACGTCGAAACGAAGGTTTTCCTTGAGGCTGTTCTGCATCAGGATAGACAATGACATGTCCAATTTCTCCAGCGCCATTTCCTACACCTCGATAGACTTCTCCATTATAGATGATACAACCACCAACACCAGTTCCTAAAGTGATAAAAAGAAAGGAATCGATAGTAGCACCAGCGCCAAGAAATGCTTCAGCTAATCCTGCAACAGTAGCATCATTATCTATGACAATAGGTAGTGAAAATTTTGACTCACAGAAAGACTTTACATCTACATTGTGAAAATCTTTAAAATTAGGTGCTGTTACAACTACCCCATTTGTAGTGACAACACCGGGAATTCCTATACCAATTGATGCAATGATACGATTATTTGCAGAAGCAAATTGTAAACATGTAGAGATTGCAAGTTCAATTCGTTCTAATACAACATCAACAGAAGATTGGGAATGGGTTGGTATACTTGAGGAATATACAGTAGTACCATCTTCAGTAAAAATACCAAACTTAATCGAAGAACCACCTATATCAATACCTATAAAATGATGAATTTGATTACTCATATACTCCTTCTTTCGAAGGTAATTGTGGCGTAATATTCTTGATAAATCTACTTTTTAGTGGAGTAGAGAATAAGGTAAAGGTATAGATTGGAGAATTGTTTTGTTTATAAAAATATCGAAACATTGATATGGTACAACCTGCATAGAGCCAGAAGATACGAGAGATAAGTGAGTTTTGCGAAGTGTTGAGCCACAATAGCATTAATCCAAAATATGGCAATAAATACAGAAGAATGATATAAGGATCTTTTGCAACGTCTTTAAAATTCTTTCTTTCACGTATTGATGATATTAATAAGGTAACAACAAAACCTAAAAAGAATATAAAACCAAATATTCCCCATTCAGTTAAAGCCTGAATAAATCCAGAATCGGTATAAATTATTTGACCAAAATACGATGGATAATACATTGGTGCATAGTAAAAAAACATCCCAGTACCAACCCCAAAAAATGGTGCATCTTTCCAAATTGATATTGCCAAATTCATTGTAGAGGCTCTATAGAAAAATGATTCTCCCGATATGGATTCGCTATGATTTAGTGTCGCAACGGACGATATTCTTTGTTCAAACAAATTCAGTAAGGATATCTTAGAAACATCTTCAATAACGTAATTGATGGGTATGAGTAATAAAAACAAAAACAGCATACTATATGCTATTTTTAGTTTCTTCTTACCACCATGTTCTAAAAAGAACAACAATCCAACATAGGAAATGATCGTTACAACTGCGGTCAAAGAAAACGTTAAAAAGTTTCCAATAATAGCACAAATGACCACAGTCCACAACAACTTTTTATTCTTTATCAGCAAGGTTGAACCTAAAAAAGCACTGACCATACATATCATTAGTATGGTTGAATTATACATTGCCAGATACGATGGTTCTGAAAAGACAGAAGTTGCACGATAGAAATTTTCAAAATTGAGTGCTAATTGGGTTGGCAAACCATCTGGATTTTCTAATTTAGTGATGAAATTAACAGCGTTATATTCGAGTTGTTTCAAGGGCAAATCATATACTCGTGCAATAAGTTGATACCCTCCAAATAAGTTAATAGGTATGGCAAAGATAATTAATCCTCGCAATCCATTTATCCATATTATAATTGGCACATCTAAGCCGGAACACATTATAGCAAAGGAAACGCAATAGAGAAAATTGGTTGTTGACTTAACATACTGAACTACATTAAGATTGTCAAAATTCAAAAACATTGGGTTGACGGAGCTTAACATACAAATAACAGGTAAAACAAAGAGACAAAGTACAAAATACTTTTTCTCCATTTTAAAGGCATCTCCGTTCCAAAAAATACGTTTTATACACCACAAAACAAAGAATAGAAAGAAGAAATCAAAATAGGTGAATGAGAATGTGGAAATATGAAAAATCTCATATCCAATAAACAAATAGGATATAAACAAAGGTGGACCTAATAGTGCCGCAAGAAGTTTTGATTGTGGTTTATTGGTCATTTGTTTTTTTCAAAAATGTCAAAATCTTATTGTGACCTACGATAGGTTCTAAACAAGAAAAATTTGTACAAAAATAAAGAGTAATCTCACCATTTATAAGAGGTTTTGAACTTGTTGAAGTTGATGAAATGGTGAAGAAAGAATGGAATGAGTATTGTTTCAATACATCTAAAATATCGCTATAATTATCTTCAAAAGAAGGAACAACTAAATGTGCGACAGTTGTAGAGCTTTCTAATAAATCCGCAACAACAACATACATTGCATACCCGAGCGGATATGATTCGATTGAAGAAACTACCGAAGATACAATTTGTTTTGCATACGTTATGTACTGATGATTTTCTGTTGTAATTCCTACTGAAGCAAACACATACGCAAGTAAGGAATTATTAGAAGGAATAGCACCATCATAGGTGCTTTTCATACGTAAGAACAATTGTTCTTTTGACTTCGAAGAGGTATCAAAAAACAACGATGAATCACTATCATAAAACTGTTCAATGACTACGGATAAGAGTTTTTCACAAATTTCTAAATACTGCTGCTTACCAGTGGCTTGATAAAGTGCAAAAAGTCCCCATGATACACTGACATAATCACAAAGCATTCCTTCAATGCCAACTTCTGAATCTCTATAACGATGGAAAAGTGTAAAATTCTCTGTGAGGAAGGTATCCAAAACAAATTTTTGAGTTTTTTCAGCGATATCTATGTATTGCTGATTTGAACAAATTCTTCCTGCTATTGATAAGGCAGCGATAAATAGTCCGTTCCAATCTGCTAATATTTTATCATCTAAAAAAGGACGAATTCTTTGTGCACGATGAGAATGCAATTGAAGTTGAATACTTCGAAGCTTTTCTTCCACAGATTCGATTTCCAATTCATTCGCAATTGCATATTCAGATAAAAATCCATCTAAAAAAAAGATATTGTTTCCAGTTTTATGTCCAGTATGTTCTTCGAAAAAGTTTCCTTCATCTTTACAATTGAAAAGAGAAATAATAAAAGTTGCATCATCTTCTTGCAAAATTTCTCGAAGTTCGTTTGTTGTCCAAATGTAAAACTTTCCTTCTTCACCTTCACTATCAGCATCTTCTGCAGAATAGAAACCACCCGTTGGAGATTGAAGAATAGAAGTACAATAGTGAATTGTTTCCTCAATAACTTGATTATAAAGTTCTTCACCCGTGATAGAATATGCCTCTGCATACGCAACAATGAGCATTGCCTGATCGTAGAGCATTTTCTCAAAGTGGGGTAAGAGCCATTCTCTATCGGTACTATATCGATGAAATCCACCACCAATATGATCATACATTCCGCCAAATCGCATAGACTGCAAGGATTTTTCTACCATAAACCTTGCTTCTTTTGTTCCATTTCGTTTATGAAAACGAAGTAAAAAAAGATATTTATGTGGGGTAGGAAACTTTGGTGATTTACCAAATCCCCCAAAATGAGTATCAAAAGATTGCCAAAATGCTTGAAAGGTATCAGAAAAAAGAGTGTTTTCGATAGTTCCAGGGGATTTTGATTCAATCCTCTCTTGCATTCTCTCTACTATTTGTTCGCTGGTTTGAATGACCCTATCGTGTTCATTCTTCCAAATTTCAGCAATTCTTGTAAGAATATCTTTAAATCCAGGTCTACCACCACGTGACTCTTTTGGGTAATACGTTCCTGCAAAAAAAGGAAGTTTTGTTGGAGTCATGAAAACTGTAAGAGGCCAACCACCGTGACCATTCATTGCTTGACAAACTTCCATATAGACAGAATCAATATCAGGGCGTTCTTCTCTATCAACCTTGATAGAAATAAACGAAGTATTGAGTATATCAGCAGTTTCTTGATCAACAAATGACTCATGCTCCATCACATGGCACCAATGACATGTTGCATAACCAATACTCAAAAAAATGGGTTTGCCTTCACGTTCAGCACGTTCAAAAGTTGCATCGTTCCATGCTTGCCAATGGACAGGATTGGATGCATGTTGTAAAAGATACGGACTTTTTTCTAAGTGGAGAAGATTACCTTGTGTTGAATTCAATGAGAATTTCCTAAAATTACTGTAAATATCGACGAAGAATATTTGGAAGTAAATACTCAGCAAACGCTTTTTCAAATGAATATTTAGGTTTCCAACCCCAATCTGCAGTTGCCATTGAGTCATCTAAATCTGCAGGCCATGACTCTACAATTGTTTGGCGTTTTACTTGTGGTTCGAATGTAATAACTGCAGAAGGATACGCATTTTTAATCATTGTAGCAAAATCTTGTGCAGTAGGAGCAAAAGAAGTAACATTATACGAATGTCGACGCAATGAAGACTTATCTGCAGCTGCCAAGTCCAACAAGGCATCAACTGCATCCGGCATAGCCATAAACGGTAATTGTGCACCTGCATGAACAAAACATGCATACGGTTTATTCTGTGCTGCATAATGGAGCATTTCTGGTCCGTAATCACTGGTGCCACCAGATGGAACAGTGAAAGCTGAGATCAATCCTGGAAAACGAACTGCTCTGAAATCTACAAAACCACTTTCTTTCGTTTCTGAAAGTTGCATATAATATTCTGTAAAGTATTTGCCAAGATTTTCGCAATAGAGCTTGGAGGCTCCATAGATTGTTCTTGGTAATAAAAATTGCTCTTCAGAAACTTTTTTTGCAGCATACTTTTCTTCTGGCGTAGGAATTCCATAAATGGCAATTGTACTTGGAAAGATAAATTTGACTGGTTGTGAAATTCTTTTTCCGATTGAACGTGCCATTTCAAGTAACTGAAACGTTCCTCCTGCATTTACTTGGTGAGCAAGTTGAGGTTTTTTTTCTGCAGTTGTAGAAAGTAAAGCTGCTAAATGATAAATTTCATTGATATCATACGATGATAACTCTTTTAGTATCTCTTCGGAGGTAATATCACCAACAAATGTAGCGGTGCAATGTTTCTTTATTGATTCGTGAATCGGTTGTAAATCTACACCAATGATATAGGCTGATGAGTTTTTTGAAATTTCTTCAACAAGAGAATGTCCAATTTCACCGTTGATTCCAGTAATTAATATTGTTTTTTTTAGCATGTGTTTCGTATGAAAAATTTAGATTCATTTCCTACAAAAGTACAAAAATCCAACCACTTTTTCGTTCGAAATATACAGTTCAACAACCTTTTATACTAAAGGAATGAAAGAAAAACAATGAAATTCTTTCGTTAATAGACAAAAATTCCATACATTGCAACAAATTTTGAAAAATAATTGCAATCAAAATTAAGAAAAAAAGACAAATTCTTTGTTTTGTTTGTTCACTTTTTTTGTAAAGGATAATCGTATGACAGGTAGTTTTTCACTTGCTCAACACGGGATAAATGTTTCTAATATTATTAGAAATGCATCACCGGCTCAATTGTATGAAGATGGGTTGAAATATGATCCAGGTACTGCAATTTCTGATGTTGGTGCCTTAATGGTAAAATCTGGGAAAAAAACTGGTCGAAGCCCTAAAGATAAGCGTATTGTTGAACATCCAGATAGTGCTGCTGATGTTTGGTGGGGAAATGTAAACATTAAAATTGACGAAAAAATATTTGAAATCAACAAAGAAAGAGCAGTAGATTTTTTCAATTACCAACAAAAAGTCTATGTGTTTGATGGCTTTGCTGGTTGGGATCCAGATCATCAAATCAAAGTAAGAGTTATTTGTACACGCCCTTATCATGCATTATTTATGCATAATATGTTGATTCGTCCAACTGAAGATCAATTAGCTTCTTTTGGTGACCCTGATTATGTTATCTACAACGCTGGTTGTTTTCCCGCTAATTCTCACACTGAAGCAATGACTTCAAAAACGAGTATTGGTCTTAGTTTTGAGAGAAAAGAATTTGTTATTCTTGGAACTGAGTATGCTGGTGAGATGAAAAAAGGGGTCTTTACTATCATGAATTATATAATGCCGAAAAAAGGTGTTTTGTCTATGCATTGTTCTGCAAACGAAGGTGCTAACAACGATGTGACGTTGTTTTTTGGACTTTCTGGAACAGGTAAAACTACACTTTCGGCAGATACAAATAGAAATCTTATTGGTGATGACGAACATTGTTGGACTGACAAAGGAGTCTTCAATATTGAAGGTGGTTGTTATGCGAAATGTGTTAATCTATCTGCTGAAAAAGAACCAGAAATCTACGGTGCTATTAAATTTGGTTCATTGTTAGAAAACGTTGTTTACGATACTCATTCTCGTAAAGTTGATTACGATAATATCTCAATTACAGAAAATACACGTGCATCCTACCCTATAGAGTATATTCCAAATTCTAAAATTCCTTGTGTTGGTGGTCATCCTCAAAATGTTATTTTCTTAACTGCAGATGCTTTTGGTGTATTGCCTCCAGTTTCAAAACTTTCTCCAGAGCAAGCAATGTATCACTTTATTTCAGGGTATACTGCAAAAGTTGCTGGTACTGAAGAAGGTGTTACTGAACCTGAAGCTACATTCTCAGCAAACTTTGGTGCTGCATTTATGGTTTGGCATCCAAGTAAATATGCTGAGTTGTTAGCAGAAAAAATGAGAAAATTTGGATCAAAAGCGTGGTTAGTGAATACAGGTTGGTCTGGTGGATCGTATGGAACTGGTTCCAGAATGAAACTTAGCTACACAAGAGCAATTATTGATGCTATCCATAATGGAACCTTAGATACTGCTCCTACCATTGTTGATCCTGTATTTGGATTGCACATTCCAACAACATGTGCAAGTGTTCCTAGCGAAATTTTGATACCAAGAAATACTTGGGCGGACAAAGCTGCCTATGATGCAACTTCTGCAAAGTTAGCGAATTTGTTTAGTAATAATTTCAAAAAATATGAAGCAGGATCAAGTCCTGAAATCATAGCTGCAGGACCTAAAGTCTAAGAAATTCTATAGGAATTAGAAAAAGGCAGGGAGTTCGCTCACCTGCCTTTTTGTTTATGGCACGAGATTTATATGTAAATTGTACTTACTAAGTAACAAGGCACACTCCGACGATGAAGAAAAAAAGTTTTATTGAATTGCAACAACACAATAGTATCCAGTATATACTTTTTGTGCTTTTAACACTTGGCGTAGCACTTGTTTCGATGGTATTTCTTATTCGTTTATCCGATATTGTCTTTCAATTTGTTTTTGCAGGTGCTACTTTTACAACAAATCCAAGTTCCTCGTTCTTTTACCCGGAATGGCAGATTCAGCTTCCAATTATCAATCCAGCTGATATTGAAGAACCACCTTCTCTGAAGGTTTATTTTGTTGAGCCTGTTTTGATTTATCTTCCTTTTGTATTCGTAGTTGGATTTATAGGTGCTTCCTTGATTTCTATGATGCTTCCTATGAGTATTGGTTTGCTTAGACAAAAGATTCACCGTGTAATTGTGAATACTTTAGATACAATTTCTATTGAGAAAATTGGTGTTCATGATGATTCGACAGAAAATGAAATTGCTGAAGAAATTATGGAATCTGACTATCGTTCCTTAAATGATTTGGCTCGAAAATATGGGAGAACATTTGACGATATGTTGCTATTACACAATGCTTTGTTGTGGTATCAAGCATCTTTTTTTCAACGGATTTTTCGTAGTTTTCAAGCACTCCGTTTTTATTTGAAGGAACATTTTAGTGTTAAATACTCCTCAACAATGCTTGGATTGATTTATATGGGAGCTGCAATCCTTATTATTGTTATTGGACTCAGGGGATTACAGTTCATTCCTGCTATTAGACCAACTATCATTTTATCTTCGTTATTATTAGAATTTGTTCTGTTATTTTTCTATGCTATCTTTTTAATGTTTTCCAAATCTGAAGAAGACCCAGCAAAAAATCCAGAAGAAACCATTGTTGAATTAGAAACTTCTGAATCGTTAAAACGTCAAAAGGAAATTGAAGTATTATACAAAGCGTTTTCTGCAAAAAAGAAATAACAACATCACACCTATGAACTGTAATCATTGTCATTCAACATCATTTTCAACCTTACCATTTTATTATGAATGGAATTCTCATCGTTTTGATGTCATTCGTTGTAAAAGTTGTTCACTCATCACCTTGTCAAGACTTCCTAATGACGAGGAATTGCAAAAGTTGTACTCTGAAGATTTTTTTACTTTTGGAGCTCATACTCTTGATAAATTAGGAATTGATTATGAAACGATGGCGGATCAATATGGTTTGGAAACACATAAACAATTTATCAAAAACTATATTGAACCATTCGGAACATCATTACAATCGTTTTTTGAAATAGGAGCTGGAATGGCTCATTTTCTTCAAGCTGCCAAAGAATTGGGGTATTCAGTTGACGGTTTGGAAATAGGTGATGTTGCTGTTCAAAAAGCAAAAGAAAAATTTGGTATTGAATTGCGATTAGGTGATTTTGAAAAAATGGATATAACATCTTTATCCAATTCATTTGATTGTATATACGCAGGTGATGTATTTGAACATATGCGTGATCCTGCATTAGTAGTGGAAAAAATGTATCAAATGTTACGTCCAAACGGAATTGTTGTTATTAAAATTCCAGGAACGTTTAATTTGCTTTCATCTAAAATTGCCTCGACGATTTTTTCTATGATGAATAAATCCAAAAAGTTACCAGATAAACCGTATCATTTGTATGAATTCACAACCAAAACTATCACGAATATTTTTCGAAAGAAATTTCAGGATGTACGTGTAATCAATACCATCAAAAAACCTTCTGAATTAAATAAAAAAACTGGTGGATTTGACTATGCAATAAAGTATATTCTTCAGTTTATCAACTATCCACTGACAAAAATCACCAACAGATTTGGCGATAGAATGACCGTCATTGCAAAAAAAGTATCATAAAAACAGTTGATAATATACAATGACAAAATAATTGCTACGTTTGTACAGCAAAAGAGGAAAATATGATAGATACGTTAACAGGCATATATTCAGTTCAGACTTCAAGTGTGGTTCCTCAGAACCGCACGGAAGTTCAACGTGAATTAGACCAACTTCGTGAAGCAAGACGTTCGCAAAGAGGAACAGAAGAAAATGCGCCAAGACAAATTGTAGAGCAAATTCAACGAAGAGATTTGGTAACTACACCTGCTCAAACTCTTTTAGCGTCCAATCAACAAACAAATTCTTTTGCGACGTTTCAAAGAAATGCACGTTTACAAAACCCAGATAACTCTCGTTATCTAGGAAAATTTGTTGATTTTAGAATTTAGAACTTTTTAAAAAATATATAGTGAGCCAAGTTTGTCGAAAACTTGGCTTTTTTTATGAAGAATAACCATACACTTCTCAAAAGAATAGAATTTTATCTTCGAAGAAAAATACAAGCTTTCTTTGAAAATGATTCCTCTACTACAGTGGTTACTTCACCTTTTCAAGCATTTGATACCTCAAAATCACTGAAAATTCTGTTTTTACGGCATAATCATTTGGGGGATGCTATTGTTTCTGTTCCGTTAATCCGTGAAATTCGACAACAATATCCTCACTTTGAATTGCAGATTGTTTTAGGGAAATCTAACTTTGTTTTAGCTCCATTTCTTCATACATATACTGATAAAGAATGGAAATATTCGAAAAAGTTTTTTGATACACTTTCACTCTTAAGAAAACTACGGAGCGAAAAATTTGACATCATTATAGACATTTATGACAAATCTTCAGTAACATCAACCTTACTCATTTGGTTAATCCGGTCTAAATTTGCCATTGGTTTAGCAACTGGCTCATCAAAAGTACTTACTCATAGAGTTGATAGAGGCATTCATACTTCGATTCATGTGGTGCATTTGTATATGCTTCCATTGTTAGCATTTGGTATTGACCCTACAGTAGTAAATTCTTACTTAGAATTTCCAAAAAATTTAAAAATTCTTCCACAAAAGAATAGAGTCTTTATTAATTTGAATGGTTCACAACGAATTCGATATTGGGGAACTGAAAACTTTATATCTTTGATTCAAGAAATGAAAAAAAGATGGCAACATTTAGAAATTGTGGTATCTTGTACGAAAGATTATGATAGTGAATTACAACAGATACTTTCAATGACCAATGCTATTCATTGTGGCTATATGTCTTCTTTTTTAGAATATACCGATGAAATTGCAAAAAGTACTTTCGTTATTACTCCCGATACTGTTGTCCCACATATTTGTGATGCATGGAATATTTCTTGTGTAGTCTTGTATCTTTTAGAAGAAAGCTATTTCTTATGGCGTCCAAGAAATACGAAGTATGAATTCACAATTTCGCCGAATAAAATAATGACCTCAATTTCTGTAGATGAAGTTATGAATTCGTTTCAGCGGTTGTTTGATTCAGTAAACCAGTCTCAATAAAAGATTTATACCCTTCAATTGCTTCAAACATGATTGACTCCCAATCTAAATAAGGGGAAAGTACACCTTCGTGTAAATGTGCTGAAATGCTTGGCATTGGAGTAATGTTAAGAAAGGGACGGAATTTGAAAAGAAATCTACCAAAGAGTGTTTCACTTAAGTAAAAATCACTTGCGCCATAACTGGTTCTATAGAACAAATCGTAGTACTTTTGGAAATTTTTACCTTCTATAAAAAACGTAAATGTAGTTGTTGGTATTTGTCTCCAATAACTATTGGAAGTTGAAAAAATGAGTGATGAACTTTTGCGTTTTTTTGTATAATAATACGGTTGATCGCTTGTAAATAACACTAAGGGTTTTTTTTCCAATTTACCAATAAGCAAATTTGGAAACAACAATGGGTTTTTTAGCTCTAATACTTTGTTTCTTTCTTGAACCATAGTATCAACGACCGACATAGCATTTTGAGTAAAAAGATAGTCGTCTTCACAGAAAAATATCCAATCTTCATCGTTGAATGTTTTGGCTAATCGAAATGTCGTTCTGATTGATTCATGGTTACCCAGTTCTTCAGTATAATTATGCAACGTTACATTTGGAAAAGATTGAAAAAAAACAATCATTTCATCTGAAAGTCTATCTCCAACAATGTCTATAGAGTAATCATATCCTTGTAAGGTTCGATACAAACTAAAAAAACAAGCTTTTATGATAGTTTTTTTATCCAAACCAAAAACTCTGGGAGTATGATGAACCGAATTGACAATATCACAAGACCTAAATATAACTTTATACATGAGCTATTCCTAAAAGATTGAGAATACGTGAACGAATGGAGTCTAATCCATATTGTTTGATTTGCTCTTTTGCATAATTTGATACCTCTACATAAAAACCAGCATCTGAGAGTAGTTTTTTGCCTAATTTGACAGCACCGTCGATATCAAAACCATTTTTGAGTGTTGTTAAGGGAAAAAGTGTTTCAGCATGACCTGTAGATTCTGTGGTAATAATAGGAATACCAAGACTTGCAGCATCCAAGACATATCTTCCCCATGTGTAGCGAGTATCAAGATTCATCCACAATTTTTTTGAAGCAATTTTTGGATAAATCTGTTCTAAATCTACATACGATTCCACAGTAATGGAAGGAGAAGTGTAGTAGGATTGAATTCTGTCTATGAGCACGTTTTTATCAAACAATGCCCTATTTTCTATAAAATTACGTTTTATTCCTCGAATGTTACGACTATACGTAGTTGTAAAACAAAAAAGTGGAATTCCTAATTGAGCTGCAGCTACATAATCGGTATTACGGACTAAAGGGTCTGAGCATAGTAGAATGCTTTCAGTACGATCTTTGATAGGAATTTCATATTTTTGAATGCCTTCCAATGGATAAGGAATTCCAATATAATGGCATTCTTTGGATGTGAGGGCTTGAAAATAAGACTCTGAATGTTTATTGATTACTATAACTAAATCTGCATTATTAAGCACATAGCGTAAATTCTCATTAGCTTTTAAATAATCATAAGCATCACCTTCTATGATTATAACCCATTTGGCATTGAAGTTTCGATTTTTTAGTAATTCAGTATGACGTAGTAACTCTTTTCCATGGTTCAAATTAGCAAAAATGAGATTGTAGTTTTTTAATTGTTCTTCAGCAATATCCAACCAATTACAATAGTCTCCCTCAAAAGTAAAAACAAAAGATTCAATACCATTACAAACCTTAGAAAAAGAAGGTTTATCTCTATAATTCCATTTTCCTCTTGTTCCACCCAATACCAAGGTTTTTGGAAGGTTCTTAGATGATAGTATTTGATTCATTCGTAGTTTTTTCTTTTAAAAGAATGGAAAATTCTGTAATTATTTCTGAAGAGGATATCGTTGATACACTTTGAGAATCTTTCGCTAAAACAAGACGATATTTATTATGTTTCGGTTTCCATTCTGGAGTTGTAGCATTCGATTGAATACTAAGTAATGGTTTGTCCAATGTTGCAGTAATATGGGTTATCGCAGTATTCGGTGAGATAACAACTGCTGATTGTTCTATTAAGGCAATGGTGTCAAATAGCACTGATGTAGGTTCAAACACTAGCACATGATTCTTAAACTCATTTTTTATCAGAGTTACTGTTTGGTTGTCTTTCGGAATAAACAATATGACAATTTGAAATTGTGGAGCTTTCATGAGCAATTGTTCAATCACTTCCTTATGTGTTTGTTGATCAAGTTGACGAATAGTTTCAGATGCCGAGATGTTGTAAATGATTATTGGTTTTCTAATCTGATTTTGAATTATAAAATTGTCTGCAATACTTTTACTTTCTTCTGGAATTTGGAAAGGAAGATTGTTATAAAGAGCATTAAATTCCAATCCAAATATCAAACAAAACCATCGTTGAATCATTTCGGTCATTGTGTACGGACCAAAAGGTATTGAAGTAAGAACAGAAAAAAATGAAGTATATGGTTCTTTCACATTCCTTTCAAAAACGACTGTAATAGTATCTGGAGTTTGAATTAGTTGAGAAAAAAAGCCATATCGAGACTTTTTTAAAAACACCAATGGAACAATACAATCATAGTTATTCTTTCGTAAACTTCTCAGAAATGATATTCTTTGAATTTTGTTTTTGGGTAAAATATATGCTTGATGAATGTTTGGATTTTCTTGCAAAACTGAAATGTTCGATGGACTACACAATATATCGATTTTCAAATGAGGAAAGGTGTCTTTCATAAATTGAAGCGATGGCAAGGTTACTACCATATCGCCAATTCGGTCATCTCGAATCAGTAAAATTCTCTGCATTGAATTACCATCTAAGGGTAACGTTGCGTCTCGTTTAGAAACAAATTGTTTTGCTATAGTATAGAGTGGAATTCGTAACGATTTTTCAATCTTTTTTAGTATTGATGACATAGAAACAATTACCTTCCACCAAAATATGTAGAATCTGTAAAGTTTTTCTCAAAGTTTTTGTTTTTGACAGAATTATTTAAGTCATTTTTGTCACTCTTTATACCTTTTGTCAAGTTTGAAAACACTTTCTTTGCTTGTTCAATTTCGAATTTCAACGTTTCAATAGATTTGTTTAGTTGGGAGGTGTGTTTTTCAATCCATTCATCGTTGTCTAAGAGATGGAGATAAGTGTATGGCTCATTTGATTGCAGAGAAGTGAGTTTCTTTTGTTCATATTGATATCGTCTATCTAAAGTACTAATCTCTAAAAGTAGTCTTTCTTTTTCAGAATCAGTTGTTAAAAACATTTCTGGTGAAAGTTGCTGTGTACATACGATGGAATGATACGTACGAAGTTTTTTCAAATTCTTTTTTTCGAAGGAATCTTGAACCAAATGCCAAAATTGCTCATATAATTTAGCATCTTTTTGATGGGAATCTGGATGTAAACGTTTAACTAATTCTTTGTATATTCTTGATAGTTCTTGAGAAATTTCTGTTGAAGTTGATGTGATAGTCGAACTAGATTGTTGTAAACCAAAACTAGTTTTGATTTCCGTATTTTTATATTTAGAATATTCTTTGTCAACAAACATTAAAACAAATTCTACAACTTTTGGTGTAATTTCTTCTCCTCGTTGATACTTTATCAATAATAACTCATTCACTCGTTGTGATTGAGAAACATCGAGAGTTAATTGTTGTATGTCAATTTCTAATGTATGAAACAAAATATCATATTTTCTACGAAGTTCTGGTAAGATTTCATAAGTAATTTGTTCTAACTCTAATAACAAAGTACGTAAAGAATTGACCTTTTGTGTATATTCTTCTCGTAACTTTATCAAAGAAGTATCAACAACAAGACTCATATTACAAAACTGCTTTCTCAGTAGTGGAATCTATAATCAAACGAAGTTGCGAGAATTTTGCTACAGCCTTTTTATATTGCTCAACATCGGGAGTAAACTCACCATACCATACATATTCAAAAATTGAAACTAGTTCTTCAAATTCACTTCGAATACTAACATCATTAAGTTCTTGAACATAATCTCGATTCGTTTTTTGTGACTCCCAATGTATAAAATCTATAGTATCTAATTGCTTTAACAACGACAAAAACTGCAATCGAATCGCCATACGATATTTTTTTTGTTCTTCTGCCAAAAGAATTTCATTGTGAAAGTCTATTTCGTGAATATTTTCTTCAATGAATGAAGTTGATGACGATTTTTTACTTTTTTTGTAGAAGAGAAATCGCAACTTTGATTTATAAAAAAAGAGTACTATCAATCCTAGTAACACAAAAGTAATAGTATAGATAACAATGTCTCGATTGGGTAATGCATCAAAAACATTTTTAGCGAATAAAGGACCGAACAACTTCTCTAATAACCATATAAAATACCGTTTTAAGGTATCAATTAACTTATCAAGAGCTGAAGTAAAACTATAGTCTTCATTATAAACAAAATCATCAGTTGAACGATAGGACTTCATTGCTTCTTCAGAAAATGATTTTTTCTGAATTTCGGAAGTATCTTTTTTTACTGAAACCAGAATTTCACTCTTTCGCTTTGAAGTTGTAATGCTGTCTATTGTTACCGTAGGAGCATTTTCTACCCCATCTTGAGCAAAGCTAATGTTTTGCAAAGCATAGAAAGCAAAACTCATCAGTAGTATGTTTACTAATCGATTCATTGTTTTTGTCACGTTACTACAGAAGAGTGGTTTGTAAAAAAGGATTGTTCATTTTTTCTTCTAATATTATAGTTGCAGGTCCATGTCCTGGTAAAACAACAGTCGAACCATCTAAAGGAAATAGACGTGTCTTTATAGAATGTAATAAGGTCTGCATATCTCCACCGGGTAAATCTGTACGGCCTATACTTCGTTGAAAGAGAGTATCACCAACTATAGCAAATGATTCATTCTCTGAATAAAAACAAACACCACCTTCGGTATGACCAGGAGTATGAATAATAGAAAATGTTAACTCTGGGCTAAATGAAATCGTCGTTGAATCTTGCAAATAAACATCGATTTTCATTGCCTCAATTTCAAAAGGCAACTCCCATAATGTATGTTCCATTGGGGAGGTTAGTCTATATTCATCAAGAGCATGGCAATAGATAGGTGCCTGTGTCATTTTTTGTAATGTTGGAGCATCTGCAGTGTGGTCCCAATGAGAATGAGTAAGGAGAATAGCTGCTAATTGTAAAGATTCTTCCCGGAGTAAATGTAAAAAAGGCTCTGCTGACCCATACGGACAATCCACTACAACAGCAATTTTTGCTTTGTCATCATAGACTAAATATCCATTCGTATCAACAGGACCAGATTCTAACGTTACAATGTTCATAGATAGTAAAAATGTAAGAAACTAACACAATCTACAGAAATTTAGACAATAATACACAATTTTCGTAGTAGTTTCGCCGTTGTTGTAGTTTTTTAGAACAAATTTTTATACCAGAAATAATTAAGCAAGGAAGACTTATGGGAACTAATGTTATTTTGTCTGCTGCTAGAACGCCAATTGGAGCATTTTTAGGATCTTTGTCAGACCAAACAGCACCACAATTAGGTGCAGTCGCAATAAAAGAAGCTGTTCGTAGAGCAGGAGTTGATGCTTCTGCTATTAGCGAAGTGATTATGGGGAATGTCTTAACTGGTGGAGTTGGTCAAGCTCCTGCTCGTCAAGCGACAATATATGCAGGTTTACCAAATTCTGTTCCTGCTATGACAATTAACAAAGTATGTGGAAGTGGCTTAAAAGCTGTGATGTTAGCAGATCAAGCTTTAACGTGTGGTGATGCAGAGATTGTTGTTGCAGGTGGACAAGAATCAATGTCGAATGCTCCATATTTTCTTCCGAATGCTCGTAATGGATTTAAAATGGGTAATGCAAATGTTGTTGATATGATGATTCATGACGGATTATGGGATGTCTATAACAACTTTCATATGGGAATCGCTGCAGAGATGTGTGCAGATTCTTGTAACATTTCACGCGAAGCTCAAGACGAATATACAATCCGTAGTTACGAATTAGCATTAGCTGCTCAAAAAAACGGATATTTCACAGATGAAATTATTCCTGTAACCATCCAATCTAAAAAAGATTCACGGACAATTTCAGAAGATGAGGAACCATCTAAAGTAAAATTTGATAAAATACCTTCATTACGACCAGTTTTCAAATCTGATGGTACTGTAACTGCTGCAAACGCATCTTCAATTGATGATGGAGCTGCTGCATTAGTCGTTGCAACTGAACAACGTGCAAACCAACTTGGTGTAAAGCCTTTAGCAAGAATAGTAGCTCATGCATCTTTTGCACAAAGTCCAGAACTCTTTACTACTTCTCCAATTTTTGGGATAGAAAAAGTTTTAGCGAAAGCAGGAATGAATCTAGACCAAATCGATTTGTTTGAAATTAATGAAGCATTTGCTGTCGTTTCATTAGCAACAAAAAATCAATTGAATATTCCATTAGAAAAAATAAATATTCATGGTGGTGCTATAGCTTTAGGTCATCCTATTGGTGCAAGTGGTGCAAGAATCCTTACAACACTTATTTACGCACTGAAAAGAGTTGGTAAACGTTATGGATTAGCTACCTTATGTATTGGTGGTGGCGAGGCAAGTGCTATGATAATTGAAGTATTGTAATCATTAAATTTAAGTATAAAAATGTCGAATAAAGTTGTTACCCTTATTCCAGGTGATGGAATAGGTCCTGAAATTGCAGCATCAATAGTAAAGATTTTTCAAGCTGCAGAAGTACCGATTACTTGGGAATATGCAGATGCAGGATTAGTTGCTAATGAAAAATATGGAACTCCACTTCCTGATTCTACCTTGGATTCTATAAAAAAGAATAGAGTCGCTTTGAAAGGTCCTACGACTACTCCTGTAGGTGGAGGACATAAAAGTGTGAATGTTACAATTAGAAAATCTTTAGATTTATATGCGAATGTTCGTCCGGCACGTACATTGCCAAACGTAAAAACACCGTTTGAAAATATTGATTTGTTATTAGTACGCGAAAATGTTGAAGATACCTATGGTGGAATCGAGCACTATCAAACACCGGATTATGCACAGTGTTTGAAAGTCATTACTCGTCCAGGATCAGAAACAGTTTTTCGATATGCTTTTGAAGCAGCGGTTCAGTTAAATCGTAAGAAGATTACTTGTGTACACAAAGCTAATATTCATAAATTAACTGATGGATTATTTTTAGAAGTATTCTACGAAGTTGCTAAAGAATATCCACAAATTGAAGCAAATGATATAATTGTTGATAATTGTTGTATGCAATTAGTAACAAAACCAGAAAATTTTGATGTTTTAGTCTTACCAAATCTTTATGGTGATATAGTTTCAGATTTATGTGCTGGTTTAGTTGGTGGTTTGGGTGTAGCTCCCGGAGGAAATATAGGTCATCATCAAGCGGTTTTTGAAGCTGTTCATGGTTCTGCTCCAGATATTGCAGGAAAAAATATGGCGAATCCAACAGCTCTTTTGTTATCCGCAATTCAAATGCTTCGCTTTTTAGGCTTATATCATGCAGCTGATAGAATTGAAAAAGCTTTACGTTTAACCTTGTCTTCTGGAATTAAAACACGTGATTTGGGCGGTGTTGCAACAACAGATGAGTTTACGAGAGCATTAGTCAGCGAACTCCCACCGAAAACGAAAGAGGAAGAATTTGTTGAACCTCCTGATACTAAATCAAAAATTGCTGTTGGAACAAAAGGAACATGGGAGTGTGTTGGAGTGGATATGTTTATCCAATCAGAAACATTACCTTCTATGCCACAAACAGTTGGTAATTTAGATTTAACAATGATGTCAAATCGTGGTACAAAAGTGTATCCTGGACCAATGCCAGACATTTTGATAGTTGATTGCCATCGTTGTCGATATATTCCAAAAAATGGAATTGTTTCGCATGATGATATTGTAAAACTATTACAAACTCTTGCCGAACAAAATCTCTCTTGGATGCACATAGAAAAACTCCACAATTTTAATGGAAAATCTATGTATTCAAAAGCACAGGGTGAATAAGAGTATATAGTTATTTAGAAGAAGAAAAGTAGTGAGATTTAATTCTTACTACTTTTTTTTTGTCAAATTTGTTTTTTTTAAAAAGCTACTTTATTGGAGAAGAATTCTCTGATATTTCTTAGTATTTCCAAAAAAACAAATGTGATATCGTAAAATTATTGTATTTTTGTTCAAAATTGTAACAAAAATACACCATTGTGTGTTTTTGTTCTAAGAATACATGACACAATAAATGTCCAAACGCATAATTACATCACCTCGAGGAGCGACGCTTCATTGCAAAAATTGGCAATTAGAAGCTCCTTATCGAATGATACAGAACAATTTAGACCCTGCAAATGCAGAAAACCCAGACCAGTTAGTGGTCTATGGTGGAATCGGCAAAGCTGCCAGAAATTGGGAAGCATTCGATGCAATTACTCGGTCACTTCGTTTGATGGAAGTAGATGAAACGCTTTTGGTACAATCGGGCAAACCTGTCGGTGTCGTTCGAACCCATACTGATGCACCAAGAGTCATTATTGCTAATTCCAATTTAGTTGGAAAATGGGCAAATTGGGATGAGTTCAGACGCTTAGAGCAGATGGGGCTGATTATGTATGGACAAATGACTGCTGGTTCTTGGATTTATATCGGAACACAAGGAATTGTTCAAGGTACATTTGAAACTTTTGCCGCATGTGGTAAAAAACATTTTGGTGGTTCTTTAGCAGGACGTTTTGTTCTGACTGCAGGAATGGGTGGTATGGGTGGAGCTCAACCTCTTGCTGCAACAAGTGCTGGAGCTGTGGTACTTTGTGTAGAAATTAACGAAGAACGTATCGACAAAAGAATCGCAGATGGCTATTGTATGGTGAAAATGCACTCCTTAGATGAGGCTCTTCAAACCATTGCAGAAAAAAAACACTCTAAAGAAGCATATTCGATTGGCTTTGTTGGAAATATCGTTGATATTCTCCCAGAAATTTTACGACGTGGAATCGTTCCTGATGTGGTAACGGACCAAACTTCTGCTCACGATCCATTGCATGGGTATTATCCAACAGGATATACAATGGCAGAAGCAGACGCTCTTCGACTTGAAAACCCTACGAAATATATGCAAGAGGTGTACACATCAATTGCAGTTCATTGTAAAGCTATGTTAGAATGTCAACAACGAGGTTCTATTGCTTTTGATTATGGAAATAATCTTCGTGGTGTTGCAAAAGAATTTGGTGGCGTTGACAACGCATTTGATATACCGGGATTTGTTCCAGAATATATTCGACCAATGTTTTGCGATGGAAATGGACCATTTCGTTGGGTTGCACTATCTGGTGATCCGAAAGACATTGATGTAACTGATGCTGCTATTAAGGAGCTTTTTCCTCATAATACACATTTACATCAATGGATTGACACAGCAAGAACACATATTAAGTATCAAGGACTTCCTGCACGAATTTGTTGGCTAAATTATGCCGAACGAGCAAAAGCTGGAAAACTGTTCAATGATTTGGTTCGTGACGGAAAGGTTTCCTGTCCAATAGTTATAGGTCGTGACCATTTAGATTGTGGTTCTGTTGCATCTCCATACAGGGAAACAGAGGCTATGGCTGACGGATCGGACGCAATTGCTGACTGGGTTTATTTGAATTTTGCTCTCAATGCTATTGGTGGTGCAACATGGGTTTCTCTTCACCACGGTGGTGGTGTTGGAATGGGACTGTCACTCCATGCTGGTATGGTTGTGGTTGCTGATGGAACTAAAGAAGCTGAAAAAAGGTTAGAGAGAGTATTAACATACGATCCTTTGATGGGTATCCTTCGTCATACAGATGCAGGATATCAACGAGCAAAAGACCATGTTCAAGAATATGGCATAAAAATTTCTTATTAAGTAACTGATTTCAATAATTACAGAACGTACAAGGTAAACTATAGTAGCTATTTTACGGTTTTTTGAAGTAAATTATTCTCTTACGAATTATGATGGGGGCTACAATGATCGCTCAAACAATTAGTGATGTTCAAAATACAGATGTTGCTGTAATGGATATTGAAACATCTCCTGCGAAAAAAGTCGATTTGACAAAACAAATCGAAAGACTATTTCGTACAGACCGTAAAAAGTTCTTAGGTTTCATTCGTCAAAGAGTTCGTTCTCAAGAAGAAGCTGAAGACATATTACAAGACGTATTTACCAATGTCTTGGCTGCATCTGCAAACGTACAAAAACCTATAGAAAACATCGCTTCTTGGGTGTTTACCGCTGTAAGAAATCGTATTATTGACTCCTATCGTAAAAAGAGAGCAGAAAACTTTTCTGACATGCAAACTCCAGGTCAAATTGACGATGGCTTAGATGGATTTGAAAACTTTTTAGGTGACTCACAAACAAGTCCCGAGACTGATTTAATCCGCAAAACTATCTGGGAGTCTGTTCTTGAAGGGTTGAAAGAATTACCACCAGAGCAAAGCGAAGTATTCATTCGTAATGAATTCGAAGGCACTTCATTCAGAGAAATGTCTGCTGAAACTGGTGTTAATATCAATACACTTTTAGCAAGAAAACGATATGCAGTCTTGCATCTTCGCAAACGTCTCAAAGGTCTTTACGACTCATTAAATGACTAACATACTAAACCCCATTTTCGAATGGGGTTTTCTTTTTCTGCCAAGTTGTCTTATTATACTGCAATTCTTTTTGCAAAAATGGCAGTAAGTTTGCCATTATGTCGGGTACATAGCAATACCCCAAAATTCTTAGAATCAGAATAAAACCGAAGATTTTTTTGAATTTCCTCTGGAAGAAATGGGAAGTTTCTTTTTTTCACTTCTGTTCGTTCATTCCATTGATATGCATCAATACTTTTTTGAAGTTCTTTCGTTTTATAGGGTACGACAGATAGAATTTGAAATGGGGTTGTAAATTCAGAATGAATTAGATTTTCACTTACCCCAAAATCACTTTCATTGTCCAGTGTTTTAATGCCAATTTGTTTGTAAAGTTGTTTCGTTTGTTTTGATCGGATGAGAATAGAGTGAGGTTCATACAAATACATTCCTTCATTCATAATTGTAGACTCATATCGATAATTTATATCATTTTCAAAATAATACCATTGTGTAAATGGTTGAATTAGTGTCAAGCAATGGTGTGAACTGTCAGATTTTTTCCACAATATTTCCTCTTTGCATTCTTTTTCATATCCAACATAATCTCTATACCAATTTCTATCAATAGGATGATGAATGGAAGGAGAAACTTTTAATCCTGCAATTTCACATTTTTTTGAAACTTCAAACAAAAATTCTAAGTTAGGAGAGTATCCTGACAAAGTAAATTGTCTCTTTCCTTGCGTATCTCTTCTTGAAGGATCTGCCCAAATTCCAGTAAATGGAATTGAAGAAATATCTGCGGTTTCGATATTTCCATAATGAAAATGAACGTTGTTAATACCAATTTTGTTACAGTTCCTTTGAGCAATTACATAGTGCAAATAATTGTTTTCGAAGGTATGGACTGTTTCTACATTCTTTGCTAAAGCAACAGTATCATTCGCAGAACCTGTACATATCTCAAGAGCAGTTTTTATGCCTTTGAACTTACTACCATGATAGTCTGAAATTACCATATGAGTAGCTTGTTCTGCTAAAACAGAGGTTACATACCAGCCTTTAGGAAATTTTCCCAACCGCTGACCTCGAAGAGAACCTAGTACAATATCAAGAATAATCTGTTGTTGAGTTACGGAAATTCTCGGAAAAGATTTTCTTAAAGAGGTGATAACTGTTGGGGTTACAGTTTGATATAAATGAATGAGATTGGTACAAAAGGTAATAATTTCTTCAAACGGAAGTTCAAAGAATAATGAATCTATTTCTATTTTTTCTTCAATCATACAAAATGAAGCAGTATTCAAAACGTTGATATACTAACTTACTTTGACAAATTCTATTGTCATATATTCTATAGATACAAAAAATTAATATGAAAATAACAATTCTTCTCGCTCTCATCATCTGCACATTATCTTGTTCAGAAGCGGTACAATCTACAACTAAACCTATGAATAAACCAAATGTTTTTGAGTCCTTAACAGTAAACAATATTGATGGTATTCCAGTTAAGCTATCTGATTATAATGAATCTGTAGTACTGGTCGTTAATGTTGCTAGTTTTTGTGGATATACTTCTCAATATGAAGACTTAGAAAAGCTTAATCAACAGTATAAATCAAAAGGTTTTACCATTCTTGCTTTTCCATGTAATGATTTTGGTAATCAAGAACCCGGTAGTTTAGATGAAATTAAAGATTTTTGTACTACTAAATATTCAGTTACATTCCCATTATTCGAAAAAATTGTAATCTTAGGTGATCAACAACATCCTTTATATACAAGACTTACCAATAGTGAAAACGTTGAAAAAGGTCCAGTAAAATGGAATTTTGAAAAGTTTATCCTTGGGAAAAATGGTGTTGTGTTAGGTCGTTTTCCTTCAAATGTCAAACCTTTTGACGAGAAAATCACTTCGATAATCGAAAAAGAATTAGCGAAATAAGTACACAAGAATGCGAATCGTACTACAACGAGTAAATCAGGCGACTGTTTCTATTGAGGGAGCAGTCGCCGGTTTTATTAAAAAAGGGTTTGTATTGCTTGTTGGTTTTACTCATTCAGACAATGAGAAATCACTTCAGTGGTGTGTTAATAAGGTTATAAACTTACGTGTGTTTCCTGATGAAACAGGGGCAATGAATAATTCTATTCTCACTTTAGATAATCCAGGAATATTGATTGTTTCAAATTTCACTCTTTATGGGTCTACAGAAAAAGGTCTACGCCCTAATTTTATGCAATCTGCTCCACCTTCATTAGCAGAACCTTTGTATAATCAATTTGTTCAACTAATGAAGCAACAATCACAAGTAGCTATTGAAACAGGTAAATTTGGTGCGATGATGGATGTATCTCTTGTCAACGATGGACCAGTTACCCTGGTGATTGATTCTCCAGTACAGGGGAATTAAGATTGAATCGTTTGATAATCCATTGTGCAAATAAATAGCATAAATACCCTATCGTTGCTCCAACAACTGCTCCACCTACAATGTCAAAAAAATAGTGAACTCCTACAAACATTCGTGAAAGTGAAATGAGTGTTGCACAGGAGAAATTTACGAGAGCAAATCTTCTATAAAAAAGTGAAAATACAGTTGCAATTGCAAAACTATTCGCAGCATGAGTAGATGGAAATGACTGACCAACGCCACACTCTACTAACAAATGAACACCTTGCAGAGCTCTACATGGTCTTACACGATCGAATGCAAACTTCAGATATCTACTTGTCAGAGGATCTACAATGACAAACGCTAGAATAATAGTCAATAAACAAACAAGCCCAATTTTCTTTTGTTTAATGAGAAAGAAACACAATAAAAGATAGGCTGGAATCCAAGTAACGGGTGAGGTGATGTGAGGCATTACCCAATCAAAAACTGGGTTTGATAGTGTTTGATTGAAAAAAAAGAAAATTGATTGATCAACTTGTTGGAGTATATCGACAAAACTCATACTGTTGTTCCAAGCTCTTTTTGTTCATCTTTATATCGGAAATACGATACTATCACTAAGCCAATACAAACTCCCCCGATGTAGTTACCTTCTCGCATAGAAATTTGATTCGCTGTCATTGAAATACTTAACATTGAAAGTAAGGTGCTCGCAGCTACTAATGAACAATAGAGAGTAAAGGTATTCTTGGTTTTACGTGCAACATAAAATCCTAAGACCACACTGGCTACAAAAGGAAAATATATTAACAGTGCATGAGGAATACCAAATTTGTACGCAGCATATAAATACCCATTATGAGCAAAAGTATAATAAACAGTATTTTTCTCTATCATATCATAATAGTGGTACTTTGCTCCAAGTCCATAACCACCTAATGGTGACTCTGATATCATATCTAATAAGATTCCAGATTCTTTCACACGAACTAATAAGGACAAATCCTGAGAAGCCTTTGAACTGGAGGTAAATCTTTTCCCAACAACCATCAAAGCAGTCATAGCTTTTTCTTGAAAAAATAAAAATATCCCACTTCCAAGTACAATGACTGTACAAAGAGAAATGACAGAAATGAGGATTTTATTTTTCTTCGGTAAAAAGAAAAAAGTTGCTGTAAATGCAATGATGAATCCTAACCAATATCCACGTGTGAAGGTAGAAACTAAGGCAGCAAATACTACTACGAAAATACAGAATAAGAATATTTTTACTTTTCGATTATCAAAAAGTGCAATTCCTAAAATGGAGATGATACAACCAAAGACATATACTAACTCGTTCAGTGCATTTCGAGCAGAGACTATTTGCCATGCATAGACAGCAATGCTAGTTGTTTTTGTATATTTATAAATTGAAAACCCTGAGATACCCAAAGAAACTGTCAACCATAAAGCCAAGAGCGTCATTATTTGTTTTTCAGTTTTAAAAAGTTCCTTAATTGGAAAGGCATACAAAAGGAAAAATAATACTAACCATTCACTAAGAATCTCTTTTAACGTCGTATCAACGTTAAAGAAAAAACCTATAATAAACGAAACAAATGTTAGCAATATAGCTGTTAGTAACACTCCATCTATAGCGGTTGAAACAATCTTTCGTTTCAAAAAGAAAATTCTTGAGATAAACCAAACCGCTAATGAACCTACATAAAACAAGGCTGTTATCACTTCAAAAGGTGTCGTTTCCTCAGATAAATCTCGAAACCATGGGATAGCCAATAGCGTCGCAAAGTAAATCCAAAATCTTGGATTGACAAAAAAACCATATACTAATGGAATTCCAAAGATTGCTGCCAAAACAAATAACTCTAACTGTAGATGAATAGCACCAATAGCAAGTGCTAAGAATACTATCACATACAGCGGTATTTCCCACCTACGTGGTGTTAGTTTTGAAAACGCAGATAATGATAATTGATTCGAAGTTAGGTTCATTTAGTTGATGTAGAATGAAATTCATTGAACGAAGTGTACGGTGTTTTCATGTAAAATTGTCTGAACCGCTGATTACATTGATTAAGATGATGAGGAGATGATTTTAAATTTGGGATTGATTAATCTTTTGTATTCTAATTTTTTTGAACCAAAATTGATGATCAATCCAATTTCGAGGTTATAAGCTTCTAAGTAATTTAATGCCTGAGCAAAATGTACATTTTCTAATTGAGAAATTGCTTTTAGTTCAACTGATACTACTGACTCAACCAGAAAATCAACCCTTCTGGTTCCAATCTGTTCATCTTTGTAAAATATTGGCATTTCATATTCTCTTGTAAATAAAACACCTTTATTCAGTAGCTCTTTAGCTAAAGCTCTTTGATAAATTACTTCTTGAAATCCAGTACCTAAAATGTTATGAACTTCCATTGAACATCCAATTACTTTAGATGTAATATCAGAGTATTTGTATTCACTTTTAATCATAGTAGAATTTTAGTTAATGGCAAAACAATCATCTTAATCATCCTAATCATCTTCATCAATGGTTAAGACAGTTAGTAATCAATCGTCGCAATAATTTCTAATTCAGAGTCGGATGGAATTTCTGTAAAACTAATGATGCTTATCATTGGGAATGATCCGTGCAGCATTCTGAAAAGGTATGGGCGAATTGTCGCAGGGCAAATAATGAGTGCTGAGTAACCTGAGAGCGTTAATTCGTCTGAGGCATTTGTTACAGAGTTGTATATTGCGTCTAAAACTTGAGGTGAGAATCCTAATGAAGGCATCGTCGAAGCTTGAGGATTTTGTTGCAAGGTTTGTACCATTGCTTGTTCTAAGCGAGGAGCCACAGACGCAGCATGGATAACACCATTATGATCTTGATACAATCGTTTGATTGTTTCGGATAAATTATGGCGTACATATTCGGTGAGTACTTCCACATTTTGAGTTACTTTTACGTACTCCAAGAGCGATTCGAGAATGATTGGCATATCACGAATTGGAATCAATTCTCGTAACAAGTTTTGTAAAACTTTCTGTACAATACTGATAGGAAGTTGTTCATTTGTCACTTCATCAATCAATGCAGCATTGTGTTTTTTGACGTTATCAAGCAGCTGTCGAACCTCCTGGCGAGTGAGTAATCGTTCTGCATTTCTACGTAAAATTTCTGTAAGATGAGTAGCTAAGACGGTTGCTGGTTCAACAACAGTAAAGCCCATAATCTCAGCATGTTCACGGTCTGATGGCATTATCCATGTTGCTGGAAGTGAAAACACAGGTTCAGTCACTTTTAACCCACGCAAATTCCCTTCAGCAGAACCTGGATTCATTGCGAGTAATCGACCTGGATAAAGTTTGTTCCGAGCAAATTCATTGCTACGAACCTTAATCACATATTCTTCAGGGTCTAATTGAAGATTGTCACGAACACGAACTGGAGGAAGAATAAAACCTAATTCTGTTGCTAATTGTCGTCGAATATTAGTAATACGTTTGAATACATCTCCACCTTGATTTTGGTCAACTAACGGAATAAGTCCATAACCCAGTTCTATTTCAATAGGATCAATAAAGAGCAAGTCTTCAACAGGTTGTTCTTCATTGGTTAGTTCATTAGAAGGCGGAAGAGCTTGTATTTCCTGAATGATGGCCAAACGTTTTTCTTCATTTATGGTCTTATATCGGAAATAGGCAATTGTACCTGCTATTGAGCCTAAAAGAACAAATGGAATAATTGGAAACCCAGGTATAAGAGCAAAAAGAAAGAGAGCACCGGAAGAAATTGCTAAAGCACGAGGTTCTTTCCCAAATTGCATTCCTAATTCGGATTCTAATGCCTCACCTGAGGCTGAACGTGTAACGACCAAACCAGCAGCAACAGAGATTAATAAGGCTGGTATTTGGGAAACTAATCCATCACCAATTGTGAGGATAGTATAGGTGCTGAGTGAATTTTGGAATGTCATACCTTTTTGGGCAATCCCAATGGTAAAACCACCTATAATATTGATAGCAGTAATAATGAGTCCGGCAATTGCATCTCCTTTAACGAATTTAGAAGCACCATCCATTGCTCCAAAAAATTCAGCTTCTCTACCAAGATTTTTTCTTCGTTTACGAGCTTCTTGTTCATCAATAAATCCAGAATTTAAATCAGCATCTATACTCATTTGCTTACCGGGTAAAGCATCCAAGGTAAATCGTGCAGAAACTTCAGCAATACGTGAAGAACCTTTGATAATTACGACGAAGTTGACAATGATTAACACCAAAAAGATGATGACCCCAACAACATAATTTCCACCTACAACGAAGGTACCAAAACCTTTGATGATATCACCAGCCTGTCCATCAGATAATATCAGCCTTGTAGAGGCAATATTCAATCCTAAACGAAGAAGTGTTGTTATCAAAAGAACGGTAGGGAATGAACTAATATCTAAGGGTGATTTGATATAAATTGAGACCATTAATATCAACACAGACAAGGTAATATTAACTGCTAAAATGATATCAAGAAGAAATCCTGGAAGAGGAATAATGAGAAGTGCAAGAATAAACATAACCCCAAATCCAACCAAGAGGTCAGGATTTTTTTGAAATAACGCCCATAACGACGCTGCGTCGTACTGTTGTTTGTTAGAACGTTGGTTGTTTTTTTGTGGAGTTGCTACGGTTACATCTTGATTCGCCATTAGCGAATATACGTGATTTACGTGAATATTTCACTATGAAGATTTGTTATTCATCTTGTAAACATAGGCTAAAATTTGAGCAATTGCCTTGAAAAGATTTTCAGGAATTTCTTCATCTTCTTCTACTGTATCGTATAATGTACGAGCTAAAGGAGGGTCTTCTACAATTGGGATTGAAAATTCCTCTGCCATTTCACGAATTTTCAACGCCATAAAATCAACACCTTTAGCCACAACTTTCGGTGCTGAGGAGATTCCTTGTTTGTAATCTAAGACAATAGCATAGTGGGTTGGGTTTGTAATAACGACGGTAGCATTTTTGACTTGATCACGTAAAATTCTTAATAATCTCTGACGACCAATAGATTTTTGACGTGCTTTGGCTTCCAAATCTCCTTCTGATTGTTTGGTTTCTTCTTTTACCTCTTGTTTGGTCATTTTCATATCTTCATTGAATTTGTACCGTTGATAACTAAAATCAATGATGGCAATCAGTATATATGCTAACCCTACTTTCCAAAAAGTTTCAAACACAATAGAACCAACAAAATCTCCAATTTGATTGAAAGGCATTCCTACTAACACCATTACATCTTCAAGTTTTGGAATAAAAATACTTGTGATTACAGCTGCAAGAACTAAAATTTTGAGAATGTTTTTCCCAACTTCAAATAAAGATCGAGAATTAAAGAGAATGTTCTTTATTCCTGTAAAAGGATTAAATACTCTTCGAAAGTTTAAACCTTCTGTAAACTTTTTTGAAGCAAAATTAACTCCACCCAGTTGCAGTGCCTCGGTAAAAAAGGCAAGAAAAAAAATGACAACTAAGACAGGCAGAAGTATGATAGAAATAGAATAAATTAACTCCTGATAATAGTATTGAACAGAACTTGGAGCAAGATTAACATATCCTATATTACGAAAGAGTTGAATCATAAATTCTTTTAGTTTCGTAAGGAGAATACCACTAAATAAATAGAGAATTATTCCACCAAAAAGAAGTAAGGATGCGGAAGTTACATCAACACTTTTCGCTACTTGCCCTTTTGAAGCAGCATCTGAAAGTCGTTTAGGGGTGGCAGCTTCGGTCTTTTCTTGTCCATCTTGATTTTCTGCCATTACACAGAGCCTCCTAATTGTAATGACATCACTACTTTCCAAATATCATCTTGGAATGATTTTAACATAATAGATACCATTTGAACAAACAGAGCAAATGTTGTCATCAAAACCAATAGACCAACGATAATTTTCAATGAATAGCTTAGTGCAAATATATTCATCTGCGGAGAAACTCTTCCGAGCAATGCTAAGCCCAAATTTGTGAGTATAAGGGCAACAATTACAGGTGAAGAGAGTTTGAAACCTAATATAAACACTGTAGTAGAAATTCTCGCCATTGTCGTGATGGCATTTTCAGTTAAAGCAAAAGATGTCAAAGGAATCGCTTTCAAACTGACATACATCGTTTCCAAAAGAAAATGATGTCCATTAATTCCTAAAAACACCATCAACGTAACTAAAAAATACATCTCTCCCAGTAACGAAGGTACATCTGCAGAAGCATCAAAGAGTAAAGCAGTTTGAAATCCCAAGTCTAAATCTAAAATACCCCCAGCTACTCGAACTGCATAGAATGGTAAGGATGCAGCAAAACCGAGTAATGCACCCACAAAAAACTCTTTAAATACTAATCCAACTAAGGATAACAGTTCAAATGAGACTGTAGGTTGCATCTTACCAAAAGTCATCGTCATTGCTATTGCAATGACTGCAGAGATAAAGATTTTTGCTTGAGTGGGTATTCCTGGGTGTGAAAAGAACGGAGCGGTCGAAAACAAGGTAACAACACGAATAAAGATAAGTATACCTATCACAAAATACGTTTGAAATGCCGTAATGGTACCAGAATCAAACATAATAAATACCTATTTCAAATTTTCCATTATCTTAAAAAGATTGACAACGTACGATTTCATACTATTTAACATAAAGGGCAAAAACAAAATCGTAACAATAAACACTGCCAATAATTTTGGTACATAGGTTAATGTTTGTTCTGAAATGGAAGTTGCAGCTTGAAAAATAGAAATCACTAACCCAATTATTAACGATAATAGCAGTAAGGGTCCTGAAATAAGCAATACTTGGTAAAATGCATCTCGAACAAGTTGAATTACTAATTCATCAGTCATTGGTGTATCCTTTCATTAGGTTGAATTTAAAATTCCACCAATAAGTGAAGAAATGAGTAAATTCCATCCGTCAACAAGGATGAAGAGCAGTATTTTAATTGGTAAGGAGACAATTTGTGGAGGAAGAAGCATCATTCCCAATGACATTAATATGGACGATATTACCATATCAATCACAAGAAACGGAATAAATATGATAAAACCAATTTGAAAAGCAATACGAAGTTCGCTAATACTAAAGGCTGGAATCAAGGCAAATGTTGAAACATCTTGAACAGTTTTTGGCTTTTCACCACCACTTAATTTGATAAACAAATTCAAATCATCTTGTCGAGTTCGCTTCAACATAAAGTTTCGAAAGGGTTCTACCATTCTTTTAACAGCAGTATCTTGTGTTATTTCATTTCGTAAATATGGTTGAAGTCCTTGCGAATTTGCTTGGTCTAACACTGGTTGCATTACAAAAAACGTAATGAACAATGCCAGCCCTGTCAACATCTGTGCAGGAGGTTGGGTTTGCGTACCCATTGCTTGTTTCAAAAAGTGAAAGACAACGATTATTCTTGTAAAACATGTCATCATGATTAAAATTGACGGTGCCAATGTTAGCACTGTCAATACGAGTAATATCTGAATGTTTGTAGAAAAATCTTGAGGACTATTCCCTTGACTTACTCCTACTGAAAGAGATGGAAACGGTAATGCAGTATTTGTAGGCGGAGTGGCTTGTTGTGACCAAAGTTCCATTCCAAATAGAAAGAAACAGAGAAACATTCCTACGACAAATATGCTCCCAAAACTTTTGGGAACAGAATTTTGTTTTCGTTGTAGATATTGTTTCAAAAAGTATTTCACAATGGATTGGAGAATAAATACGACAATTTCAAAACAAATGTACGGATTCATTCCGTATTTACCAACGAAATGTCGTATTTTTGTATAAATCAACGATTATTAGTAAAAATATGAAGACAACAGCCTTTCAAAAATCTATCACAATTACGATAACTCTCACCATACTTTTGATTGGAATAGGAGGTTTAGTACGTGCAACTGGATCTGGATTAGGATGTCCAGATTGGCCCAAATGTTTTGGTTTATGGGTTCCACCTACTAGTGTTGATTTGTTACCTCCGCAGTTTAATGCTGAAGATTTTAATGTTATGAAAACTTGGACAGAATATCTGAATAGACTGTTTGGAGTGCTTGTTGGTTTTTCTATTATCGTTATGACTGCTCTTTCGATTCCGCAATGGAAAGTACGAAAGTCGAGTACTATTTTTTCTATCATTACCTTACTGTTAGTAATGTTCCAGGGTTGGTTAGGAGCGGTTGTTGTTAAAACAGAATTACTTCATTGGGTGATAACACTTCATATGATAGTTGCAATGATTTTACTTGGAACCATGTTGCTAACAAAACATTTATCGTATTCAACCACAATTTTTGAAAAAAAGGAACTTTCATCGCCTTTGCGTAAAGAATTGTTAGTGTTTTTTCTATGTATTTTAACACTGACAATGTCTCAAGTTGTGTTAGGAACCCAAGTGAGAGAAGAAATTGATATTATCGTCAATTCGACAGAATGGAAAGATTTACCTCGAGAATTTTGGTTGCTAAAGGCTGGTACGATTCATGAAATTCATCGTAGTTTTTCTTGGAGTGTGTTTCTATTGACAGTATTCCTATTTGTTCGAATGAGAAAAGCAATCATTCCTCAAACAGTGAAATTCTATATTGTTTTATTAGGAGCAGGGATTATGTTACAGATGTTGGTAGGTATAATATTATCGAATTTTCATTTACCTCCAACTTTTCAAATACTCCATTTAGTGTTAGCTTCTTTATTGATAGCTATAGTACTCCATTTGATATGTATGTTGACCATCAAAAGAATTGATACCAAAATGTAATTGATTTATGTTATTTGTATGTTTTTTTGAGAAGAACATTCATAACAGATTTTTTACGTTCTTCAGTCCGTTCTTTAGGTGGAGTATTAGATTGCTTTTGTGAAAGCAATTGTTCTAACTTTTTGTATTCTTCTTCTAATCGTTCGTTTTCATCTTGGGATAACTCACGGACTGTTCGAAGTTTTATCGTTGGGTTTTCTTTGAAGAATAGCTCACGTAATTCTTCTAAAGTAGGTCGGACGTAAGGTTTTTTTTCATCTTCCATTGCATTACCAGACTAAAATTTTCTCTGTCCAAGCTCCATGACTTGTGCGTATTTGTACGAAATATGTTCCTGCAATCAATGAAGATGCGTCAAAAAGAAAATTAGATGGACCAATATTTACTTTTCCATAAAATACTTCGTGAATCAGATTTCCATTGATATCATACACATCTAATGAAACAAACATCGAAGTTTTCATATAAGTGGTTATGGAAAAATTATTGAGTCCTAAATGAATAACATGCAAATGGAAATCACTAGTAAGAATTTTACTCATTCTATCATCAAGAACTTTTTTTCCACCTTCTGAAAAAGCAAGATATCTCATATAGTCAGAATCATCTTTGCTTTCTTTAGGAGATTCATCAGATTCAATATAATCAGAACCATCATTTTCTTCCTCATCAACAGAGGTAACATCATCTTCTATTCGTTCGTAGAAATATAGAGAAGACTGAAGGGTAGGTAGTGGTTCTTCTGAAAGTGTATAATACCCTAAATTTTCAGGATCAAAACATACTGCTTCCCCTTGAGGTTCCGGAGAATATGGCAATATGGCGGGAGTACGTTGAAGAGCAGTTTCAATAGATTCATCTTCTCCAACAGTCCAATAAAAAATTTGTAAATAGTTTTTAATGATGATTTCGTCACCTTCTGGAGAAATATCTCCAGCAACAGCACTAGTAAAAGGAAGTGTTGCAACTTTTTGAGCAGTTAAAACTTCCGATGTCGAATGAGGGTATTCAATTCTATAAACTCCAACACTGTCTTCTCGTTTCGAAACAATATAGATATCGCCTGAATTTGGGTCAACGAACATAGTCTCAGCATCTCTTGCACCATCTTCATATTTATATGCTATTGTTTCTGCATTCTGTATTGTAATATGAGAGGAATCTTGATCGACTTCTATATATGGTTCTTCAATTCTATAGATGAAGTATGTACCATGAATGGCATTATTGTCTCCAATATCACCAATGTAGAGATAATCAGTTTCATCTTTCGGACCAGGTCCAATTGCAATTTCTTCCCAGTCTCTATTAATGATAGAAGTTGTTTTAGAAGCTGGATGTTGAATTCCGTTTATCTTTACAGCAGAAAGGATAAATCCTTCGTTCGAAATTGCATAAACTTCTGGTTCACCACCACTATCATTGTGTGTCCAAAGAACTCCTTCTGAAATTCTGCTAGCAATAATACCACTTGCTTCATTGATAGTTGAGCTTTCAATCTGACCTAAGTTTTTTCGTGCTTTGAATCTTGGGGCAATAGTAACGTAGTTTTCTACAGTATTTTCTTCTTCTTCTTCAGCTTCAACTTCCGTTGATTCAGTAGAAGATTCTTCATCTGAATCATCAAAAAATTCTGTGTCGTTTGATTCGGTTTTTGGTTTCGAGATAGTTGATGTAGTTTCTTCTTCCTCTTCTTCTAATTCTTCTTCTAATTCCTCATCAACCGTCTCATCTACCTTGGTAGGTTTACTTTTCGGTGATTCTACTTTTTCTTCTTCAACTTCCTCTTCAAATTCTTCTTCCTCCTCAGTAGAATCTTCTTCAATTTCCTCTTCGAATTCTTCTTCATCTACTTCTTCGGTAGAATCTTCTTCGAATTCTTCTTCATCTACTTCTTCGGTAGAATCTTCTTCGAATTCTTCTTCATCTTCTTCTAATTTTAAATCAGAAGTAAATGAAAAAAAAGAAGTTTCCACAAAGGAAGTTTTTGTAAAATCAACAGAATGGTTAATGATTTGAACAGATGGAATAGAATATGCATTTACTTCTAAGGTAGCGAATTGTACCATAGAAAGAAGGAAAAAAATAATTCCAATGTAAATGAATCTAAACATTCAAAAAGTATATCAAAAAATAAAAAGGAATGAACAAAATTTAAGAAAGCACATATGGTGCCAAATACAATCCAGTCAAAGATTCTTTGACTAAAACTATCTGCTCTGGAGTACCTTGAGTAACGATTTTTCCACCGTTAGTACCTCCTAAAGGACCCATATCGACAATCCAGTCAGCAGATTTTATAACATCAAGATTATGCTCAACAACTACTACGCTATTACCTTTTTCTACTAACTTATTCAGTAACTTAAGCAAAATATTTATATCTTCAAAATGTAACCCAGTTGTTGGCTCATCTAAAAGATATAAAGTATTGCCTGTAGAGACCTTAGAAAGTTCTGTTGCAAGCTTTACTCTTTGTGCTTCTCCGCCTGAAAGTGTCGGAGCTTGTTGACCCAGTCGAATGTAAGTTAACCCAACATCATAGAGAGCAGAAATCTTTTTATGAATACGTGGGATATCTTTAAAAAATTCTACAGCTTCTTCTACTGTCATTTCTAAAACATCAGCAATTGATTTTTCTTTGAACTTCACTTGTAAGGTTTCATCATTGTACCTTTTGCCATTACATGTTTCGCATGTTACATAGACGGCTGGAAGATAGCTCATTTCTATTTTTTTGATTCCATCTCCTTTACAATCCTCACATCGTCCACCTTCTACATTGAAAGAAAATCTACCTGCTTTATAACCACGTATTTTCGCCTCTGGTAGAAGTGTGAAAAAGTCACGAATTATGGTAAACAATCCAGTGTATGTTGCAGGGTTAGATCGTGGAGTTCTGCCGATGGGAGTTTGGTCAATTTCAATAACTTTGTCAATTGCCTCAAGATTTTCTATACGGTCGTATGGCAGAGGTATCGCTTGAGAGTTATGAAATTGTCTTGCTAAAATAGGATATAATGTATCATTGATTAGGCTAGATTTTCCAGAGCCACTCATACCAGTGATACAAACAAATTTTCCTAAAGGAATATCTAAAGTAACGTTTTGCAAATTATTCCCAGTTGCTCCTATTAACGAAATAGTTTTTCCATTTCCTACTCTACGTGAGGTAGGAGTTTCAATGTCCATTTCTAATGAAAGATATTTTGTAGTTATGGAATATGGGTAGTTTTTTGGAGAGGATAATACTTTTTGAGTGGGTTCAGAAACTAAAATTTCACCACCATGAACACCTGCACCAGGACCAATATCTATTAGATAATCAGATTCTTTTATCATATCGCGGTCATGTTCTACAACAATTACGGTATTACCAAGGTTTTTTAAATCTTTGAGAGTTTGAATCAATTTATAGTTATCGTGTTGATGTAAACCAATACTCGGTTCGTCGAGTATATAGGTGACTCCTACAAGACCAGTCCCTATTTGAGAAGCAAGTCGAATGCGTTGTGATTCCCCACCAGAGAGAGTATATGCTGCACGGTGAAGATGAAGATAATCCAACCCTACATTAAGCAAAAAACCCAATCGTTGGGAAATTTCAAACAAAATTGGCTGGAATATTTTTTCTTTAGATGGAGGAAAATATTGATACAAAGCTTCAATTCGATTCTTTGATTCTGAAATAGAAAGAGATGCAATATCATAAATCGAAGAAGAATCAATTTTTACAGCCAAATTTTCGTTTTTTAATCGACCACCATTGCACGTTGGGCAAGTATCGGAAACCATCATTTGTTCCATTGTACCTTTATCAACAGAATAGGCTTCATTGTATTTTTCCGTCATTAAAGGAAGAATTCCTTCAAAATTGTTAGTATATTCCACAGTGGTTTTCGACGAAATTTTAATTGAGGATTTCACTGTTTGTGTCGTTCCAAAAAATAGGGCATCTAACTGTTCTTCGGTAAACTCATCAAGTGGTGTTGTTGCAGTAAGTTTAATTGCTTTAAGATAATCCTCTACTTTACGTTTTACAGATGAAGCAAAGCTCATTTGCAATAGTGGAATGGCACCTTTGCGTAATGATTTGTTCATCTGCAAAATCAAAGAGTCGCGAGTAAACCGTTTTGCATCACCCATTCCATCGCATGTTTTACAAGCTCCATACGGAGAATTGAACGAAAACATATTTGGCGACAAAGGTTCATACGAAGATGCACAAGAAGGACAAGAATACGCCGTAGAGAATAATGTTTCTTTTTTTAATCCTGAAGGAGTCTCAATCAAACATATCATTAATTGGTCGCCTTGTTGTAATGCCATATCAACCGATTGAGAGAGTCGGAATTGTTGAGATTGTTGGATAGCTAATCTGTCTATAACTAATTCGATATCATGAATTTTATAGCGGTCAACCTTTTGTCCGATGTATAGTTCCTGGATTTCACCATCAATACGAACCTTTGTATATCCAAGTTTGGTGTATTGTTCAAATAATTCACGATAATGTCCTTTTTTTCCACGAATTAATGGAGCAAGTATCGTGATTTTTGTTCCTTCTTCCAATGCAACCAATTCATCTACCATTTGTTGAGCAGATTTTGATTCAACAGGTATATCGCAATTGACACAAAATTGAGTTCCTAATTTGGCATAGAGAAGTCTCAAATAGTCATAAATTTCTGTAACTGTTCCAACTGTTGAACGCGATGAACGACCTACGGATTTTTGCTCAATGGAAATTGCTGGTGAAAGCCCTGTTATACGGTCTGCATCTGGTTTTTTCATTACACCTAGAAACTGACGAGCATATGGAGACAGACATTCGACATATCTACGTTGTCCTTCAGCATAAATCGTGTCAAAAGCCAATGACGATTTTCCAGAACCAGAAAGACCACTTATGACAACTAAAGAATCTCTTGGTATTGTTAAGGATATGTTTTTTAAGTTATGTTCTTTTGCTCCTTCAATGACAATTTCATCTAACTCTGTTGCAGAAGGATCATATTCGGTTTGAATCATAGTTTCGATAGACATTGTTCTTGAATTAATTCTACTATTCGGAGTGCTTCCGAACCGTCATCAGCTGTTACTGCAATGGGTGCTGAACCTTCGATTGCTTTAACAAAGGCAATATGCTCTTGTTCAATAGCATTGGTTGGTGTAACAGTTGGTTTATCATAATAAATTGATTTTTTTACAGTACCAGCATCGATGGTGCCGAGCATTGTTGCTTGTTGGGTTTGAGGTAAATCAGCATCTGCAATACGAAATATTTCTAACTCAGACTTTGCAAAATCTAAAGAAAAATAGGTGTTTTCTTGGAACATACGAATTTTTCGCATTGCTTGAACTGACAGTCGTGATGCTGTAAGATTCGCTACACATCCATTTTCAAAGGTTAGTCTTGCGTTTGCAATATCTATATTTGGTGTTAATACATTCACTCCGTTTGCATCAATTGTTTTTACGGGTGATTTCACTAACCACAATACAATATCAATATCGTGAATCATCAAATCGTGAACCACTGAAACATCAATTGCACGAGGTTTGAATTGACTTAATCTATGTGCTTCGATAAACTTTGGTTGTACAGAATATTCTGACAAAGCGACCATTGCTGGATTAAATCGTTCTACATGACCAACTTGAAGAATCACTGAATGTTCTTTTGCTAAGGCAATAAGTTCTTGAGCTTGTAAGTATGATTCTGTAATTGGTTTTTCAATAAAACAATGTTTCCCTGCAAGTATACATTGTTTTGCAATTTCATAATGAGAGTTTGTACTGCTTGCAATTGTGACAGCATCAACATTTAATAACAAATCTTCAATTGAATCAAAAGCTTTACTGTTGTTCAAATGTGCTATCTCTTGAGTGCGAGTAGCAGAAACATCAAAAATACCAACTAAACTTGCTACAGTTGAAGAAGCCCATAATTTTGCGTGAATAGCCCCCAAATGTCCAATTCCAATGATGCCAATACGAATCATGTTTCTATTAATAATCTGTAAAAATTGTCGAATTTCTTTTCAGTAATGTAATGACGAATTTACTCGAAATAAAGGATATTTAGTTGCAAATTATCTTTTATATTATCTGATTGTTATCATTTTGTGAAGAAAGATTTGGAATAAAATCATTTTGAATTCATAAAAAACTGTAGTATTTTTGTTTTTTTTTCAACAATTATAATAGTAACAATGAAAAAACTTCTCATTCTTTCTTCAATGCTTTTAGCAAGTGTATGGTTTTCTGCTTGTGAAGAAAATACCACTAATCCAGATCCTACTCCTTCTGCAAATTATTTTCCAGTAACAGAAAATTCATTTCAAGCTTTTCAAGTTGAATGGTTAAAACCTGATCAAACAGTTGACTTCTCTTATCAAGATTCTATTGTCTTAGGTAAATCATTTACTTTGGCAGGAAAACAAGCAGTCCGTGGTTACCGTTGGGGTGTTTCTGCATCTACGGGTATGAAAATGATTTTTGATTCTATCCCTCAATCAAATGATGGAAATGCTGCTTGGTACTATCAAACACCAGTATCATTCCAAGGACTTTCTACTTTTACCATCCCTGCACAATGGTGTAAATTATGTGATTTTAATCTTACTTCCAGTTCTAATTCATGGGTTGTCTATAACGATACCATTCCTTCAATACCAGTAACAATTGGTAGCAATACTCTTACAGCAACTGACGTGGCGGTTAATCAAACTGTAACAAAAATTTCCGATACAACGATTGTGTATAAAGGTTCAAGTATTGTTGTAAAACGTACGATGATTCGTTCTACAATTAATGCGAAGATTATGAATTCTCCAATTCCGACAATTGTTGTTGATGAGTATGCAGGTTTTGCAAACAACATTGGTAGAATTATGTATTATCGTCTTTCATCTACCATAAATCTTGGACTTACAAGTGCACCTGTTCAAGGATTCAGATACATTTTACAAAACCATGTAACTACTAATTAAGGTTATAAAAATACGTAATAGGTAGGTTGACTATGGAATATAGTCAGCCTATTTTTTTTGATTGCCAGGAGAAAGTGGTGTGTCGGGGTTGTTTTGATTTGGTAATGTATAAGACATTCCTAAGGATACTTGGAATGAGATTGGCATCCACGCTTTTGTTGTTGAAATTGGATTAGAGTATAATTGAAATTCAATTCGTTGTAGTAACTCCAATTGACGAGAGACAAATACACTATTCATTATTCCAACATTTGCACGATAGAATACGGAAGAAAATTCTGTGTTGCCATTTGCTACAACGACACTTCGTTTTGGATTGCCATTTTCGTCATTGAAGGTTGCATTTCTTGGGGTGAGAATAGTTTCTTTTTGTTCAAATGTTAGGTTTATTGGAACTATTGCGGAAACTCCACCAACAAGTTTTGTTTGACATTTGGGGAAAATCTGAGGAAGTCGATACAAGAGTGCTGTGCTCAGATCTATAGTTTGAATAGCAAGTGAAAAGTCAGATTGAATAGTTAACGTAGAGACATTTTGAGATATCGAGTCCCAAAAAGGAAAGGAATTTGAAGCTTCAAAAGTAAAATTTTTAGAACTAATACCTACAGATGCCTCTATAGAAAAATTTGAACGCTTTCTTACATTGCCAACCTGATCACCAAATCCACGTTCTATTCCAAGTTCTATTCCAGCAACTATCTCATAACCACTTTGTATTGTTGGTTTATATTCTGAACAAACTATCATTGTCTGAATTAGTGGAGCTGTACCAAATGAGTATGTTGGTCCCAATGAACCCCGCAAGTGAACTGTATACAAGGGTTCATACAATTGCGAATGCAATGAAAGTACAGAAAAACAGAAAATGAGAAGACTAAGTAGTACTTTCACTAATTACTCCGAGTAATTCCAAATCGACTTCACGTTTGGTGACGTTAACATGAGAGAGTTTTACTCGTAATTTTGTACCTATGCTATACACTTTTCGAGAATCTCTGCCGATTAATCGATAGTTTCTTTCATCAAAAATATAATAATCACCTCGTAAATCTCGCACATGAATCATTCCTTCAACATACAAAGATTGTAATTGTATGAATAATCCAAAAGCCACAACTCCAGTTATAACTCCTTCAAATTCCTCACCGATATGTTCATACGCCAAAAGAACTTGAGCCGTTTTGATGGAAGAACGTTCAGCTTCTACAGATTGGCGTTCAGTGAGTGAACAGTGAGCTGCTGCATGTTTGACTAACTTTTTTAATTGGGTCAAACGTGGTTTATTTGGCATACTTTGCATATACTCTTTGATTCTTCTATGAACAACTAAGTCTGGATAGCGACGAATTGGTGAAGTAAAGTGTGAATATTCATCGAATCCTAAACCGTAATGTCCAGTCGAAAACTCAGAATAAACTGCCTTAGCTTGAGAACGAAGTAGAATTTGATGAAAAAGTTTCTTTTGTTCCAAATGATCAGTAAGTTTTATGATAGCATTGATTTCTTTTGAAGTAGATGGACGTTTAGGGACAGAAACTCCAAATGCACGAATAAATGAGATAGCTTTGTCCAATTTTTCTTTATCAGGTTCATCGTGAACACGATATAGATAAGGAAGTGTGCCTTTTACTTGTAATTCTTTTGAACGATCATTACAATAGATTGCAACTGCTTTATTTGCAGCTAGCATACATTCTTCAACTAATTTGGTTGAGGAAGTTCCAGTTTTAGGTACAACTTCTATAGGATATCCACTTTCATCAAGAACAAATTTTAATTCAGTAGATTCAAAATCAATTCCACCAGTTTTGTAGCGATTATTTCGTAACTGAAGTGACAAGATATACAAAGATTGAATCAATTCATTTTGATCACCTTCTTGTTCTTCAATGATTGACTGAACTTCTGCATAGGTAAATCTACGTTTGGAATTAATGACGGTTTCAGCAATTCGATAGGATATCATTTCACCAGTTTCAGAGAAAACCATAAAGACAGAAAATGCTAACCTATCTTTATGAGGAACTAATGAACAAACATTATTTGACAGAATTTCTGGTAACATCGGAACAACCCCATCCACCAAATAGGTACTGTTACCTCGACGTAATGCCTCTTCATCCAATTCACTATATTCTTCTACATACGCCGAAACATCGGCAATATGAACTCCTAATTCTCTTAGATTGTTGTCAAGTGTTTTGAATGAAAGGGCATCATCGAAATCTTTAGCATCATCAGGATCTATGGTGATAATTAATTCCTTACGAAGATCTATTCTATGCTGTAATTCTTTAGCGATTGATTTTTTTGCAGCAAGTTCACCTTGCTTCTGTACTATTTCAGAAAATGACGGAATCAAACCAAATTCACGACGAACTTTAGCAAACTCCACTGATGGGGTATAGGTAGTATGTTTAGGAACAATCGTAATTTTTGCTTGAGGATTTTCGCCAATATTCCATTGTAAAAATTCTGCAGTTACAATTTGGCCTTCTTTAGCACCATTTCTAAAAGGCTCAGGAACTAAAAAATCGTAATAATATTCGAAACTATCAGGGACAAAATAATATTGTTCTTCATCATATTCTAAAGTACCAGTCATAGAAGTTTTGTTTCTGTGAAGTACAGCTACTATTTCTCCAAAGACTTTTTTCTGTTGTAACTTTTTGTGTGGTTTTACTAAAACACTGACTGTATCACCGTGAAGTGCCATCTGAAGGTCTTGGTCTTTGATGTGAACTAAGTCATAGAAGTCTGAATTAGTAATTGTAACTATACCTCTTTCAAAACCAGTTACTTGCAAAACACCTTCTAATTCTGTTGGTTGACCGATAGGTATAAAATACGTCTTTTTTTCTTTAACTACGATTTTTTCTGTGATTAAGGACTGTAATACACTAGATAATTCTATGAAAGCAGCAGTATCATCGCTGAGTACCAATTCTTTCGCAATTTGGTCAAAAGTAACTGGTTCAGTACTACGTTCTAAAAATCGTTTTACTTTTTTGAGTAATTCTTTTTTGGTAATGTTCATCTATGTTTCTAGGGTTTGCAATAGTATCAATTTGATACTGCTTTCTGCAAGATAGTAAAAAGGGTTGATGTTTGTTCATCAACCCTTTGATATTAATTTCTTTTAAACGCTTTTTCTTCGGCTTCTATGATGTTTTTGACTTTATTTGCCTGATCCGATTTTTTCAGTAAGTTGTAGGCTTGAGTTAATTGAGAGCCAAATTCAGTCCGAATAGTTGCTCGTTGTGATGAAGGAACTTGCAACCATGCTCTTTGTTTGAAGTATGGTTCTAATTGTCCAATGACTGCTTTAGGATTTTTTGGTAAATTTCTTTTAGATGAAGATAACAATTGTTCCAATTTTTTGGTAACTTGATTGCCCATTTCATCGCCAGATTTTTTACCAGTTCCTTGTTTCGATGCTGTACGGTCATTTTGTTTTTGTAATGCAGCAACAACGGTTGGGTCTGTGAAATCAAATGCAGTTACTTGCATTTTCATTGATGGTTTCATTCGAACAACAACGTCTTCTTTTTTGCCAAAACCCTTAGATTTCATTTGTTGTAAATAGGATAATGCTTGTTCTGCGGTCAAATCAGTGTCAACTAAAAGTAAAGCACCACGTAGCAAAACATCTGTCATAATGCCACCATCTAAATTCGGTGTTTGTTTCAATATCATTTGACGAACAAATTGACCTTGGTTGTAGGAGCGTTGAAAGTCACCTATTCCGTAGGAGTGTCTAGAACGAAGAGATTGTAATGTTGATTTCGCATTATCTTGAAAGCCTAGTAATTCTAAAAGCCCCATTGCTTGAGAGAATCCAAACTCAATATAGTGATTTATTTTAGGTACTCCACTAATACGAACAACTTCTTTATGATAAGAATTTCTACCTCTATTAGCTCGAACATTTGTAAGTTTATTTAGACCAGAAGTATCGTGAAACCCAGCTTCTGCGGGTGTATCGCGAGGAATAGAAATTACTTCTGCTTTTCCTTCATCAAGCCACAATGAAACTACGTGGTTAGCATCTGCATGTGGATGGGAATGTCCTTCACCTAATCGTGAATCTAATCCTGTAATAAGAATTGTAACCCTTCTACCACCTAATTTACCATTTTTACCTTGGTTGACAACTACTTTTTCAGAAGCTAATTCTAATGATACTATCTCTGCAGAATTTCGCTCTATAAAAAGCATTTTTGGAAATTGTGCTTCCAAAAATGAGGACCTTTTTGAGGTAAAATTTTCTAAACTTGTTTCAACAGAAGCATGAAGTTCTCCAGAATTCTTCTGGGAACATGCAATGAAAAGTATAGGTAAAACCAATAATACAAGAATTATTGGGATTGTTTTTAACAGACTAGGTTGAATATTTTTCACCAATGTAAAACAAGTTAAATTTACGATAAACTTGTAAGTTACGAAAAAATAATGAAATAATGTTATTTTTCTTTCAATTTAATTGTTTCCCACATCGTATCCATTTCTTCCAACGAAAGAGATTCAATTGATGTATTCTGTTCTTTTGCTAGCTCCTCAATTGCTTGAAACCGACGAATAAACTTGTCGTTTGCTCTTTGAACAACAGCTTCTAAGTGAATGTTTTTTCTTCTTGCTATATTAACTAAGGAAAATAACACATCACCCAATTCTTTTTCAATGAGATCTGTATTTTCTGACTCAATTTCTACTTCCAATTCTTTAATTTCTTCCAATACTTTTGCCCAAACATCTGAAATAGAAGAAAAATCAAATCCAACCGATGCTGCTTTTTCTTGTATTCGATGAGCACGAAGTAAGGAGGGCAAACTATTAGGTACACCGTCTAAAACAGATTTTTTTCCTTCTTTCAATTTCAACTGTTCCCATTGTCCCATAATTTCTTCCTCTGTAGTTTTGATACTATCACCAAAAACATGGGGGTGACGATGAATGAGTTTATCAGCAGAAGAAGCAATAATATCTACCATTGAAAAGTGATCTTGTTCAGATGCAATTTCAGCTTGCATCACAATATGCAACAATACATCACCTAATTCTTTCCGTAATTCGTCGTAGTTGTTGTGTTCAATTGCTTCCAATGTTTCGTAGGTTTCTTCTAAAAGAAGTGGTGATAGAGATTCCTTGGTTTGTTTTTTGTCCCAAGGGCAGTGTTTTCGAAGTAATGATATGATTTCTACGTATGTTACTAATTGGTCTGCCACATTTGTAGCGTCTTTGGGTATTGGAATTGGTATGGTTGACATTCTTTTAGTAGAATTTTAGGAAAAAATATGTTCTATCGACGATTTGATACACTCTTTTGTCTATGAAAAAAAACATACTCATTGTTCGATTTTCTTCATTAGGCGATGTTGTATTAACGACTGGTGTCATTCGTGAAGTTGCAATGCAGTTTCCTGATTTCGAATTAGATGTTGTTACCTCGAAAAAATTCTCAGAAGTCTTTGCTAATTCTCCCTATATTCGAAATTGTTATGAGGTAGATACTTCCCAATCTGCTGTTAAAATGGCATTCAGTAGATCACAGATAATTCAATCAAAATATGATTACATTGTTGATCTACAAAATTCGCTCAGAAGTAAGCTATTCACTTTTGGACTTTCGAGTAATATAGCTCGAGTAGCTAAGTTTAGGATGGAAAAATTGGCAATGGTTCAAAAAAAGGAACCTCTTCAACTCCCTCCCATTCCAGACCGTTATCGCTCAACGGCTCAACAGTTTTTTCCTGTGAAAAATGATAATAATGGATTAGAACTGTTCGTATCTAATTCTCCTAAGAAGTTAAATCCAAATCGTATAGGAATTGCTCCTGGGGCTAAACATTTCACCAAACGTTTGCCATTGGAAAAGTGGAAAGATGTAATTGATGGATTGTTGCAAAAAGGATTTGAAATAAACATATTAGGCGGGATTGAGGATAATGAATTATGCAATCAATTGAAAAGAATACAGCCTGATAAGATTAAAAATTATGGTGGGGCGACCAGTTTGCTACAAACTGTAGAAGCGATTCAGGAATGTAAAGTGGTAATCTCTAATGATAGTAGTGTTGCACATATAGCGGCTGCTTGCAAAATACCAATTGTTTCAATCTTTGGATCAACAACTCCTGGGTTTGGCTTTTTGCCGTACCAAACCCAGAATATTGTTATTGAAAATAACGAGTTATCTTGTCGACCATGTACACATATCGGCAGATCATCTTGTCCGTTAGGTCATTTTGAATGTATGAAATCTATTCAAACCAACGACATCCTAACAGCAGTAACTACGCTTATAGCGAATAGGTGACACGAGCCATTCCGTAACGACCTATTAATGGTGCACCAACAAATTCTCGAACTCTATTGTCTAAGATATTTGTTACAAAGATATCTAAGGATAAATCTTTCACCAAATTTGATAAATCGTAACCAATACCTGCGTCAAAGACAGTAAACTCAGGAACAAAACCTCTGAAATTACCAACACCAACTCTAAATCCATCTTGATATCGCATTGCAATATTTGCTCTCCAAGAAGATGGCTCTGAGTAATTTGCTCCAAGTCTCCATCGAATACGAGGGCTATTCATAGGAACACTGTATTGTGTATTTGTTTCTCCTAATTCGGTATTGTTAAAGTCATTATCACTCATCCACGACCATGTACCAAAAACACTTAAGTTTTTAGTGATTTCTGCTTCCATACTTGCATCTACACCGTAGTAGCTTACATTACCAAAGTTTCTATAACCAAGTAATAATGTTGGACGTTGACCATCGATAGTGTTTTGAGTAGGTTGTACTATCCCAACAGCAGAAGTTTTCAATGCATTCAAACGACCTGAAGCTGCTGCAACCAAATCATCTGCAAGTTGGTCTGCAGTTCTCCCAGCTTCAACTAATAAGTCAGGATTTGCTTGGAAAGCTTGTACTAAACTTGTTCTAAAAGCATTGACGTCAAAATTTGGAGTGTACACATACGGAGCAATTTGTTCCGAAGGTCCTAAAAAGTTTTGTTTTGTTGCGTAATACACATCAACTGCAACTAAGATTTTATCTTCAATGACACCCTTATAACCAAGCTCATACATTTGTGTTACCGTTGGTTTTTGAAGATAATCAATAGGTAATGGATCATTTATTGCAACGGTTGTATTCGGCATTCTCATTTCACCTGCTTGGAAACCATCAACATTCGTAACACCAGCTAAACGATTGAGAATATTTCCAAATTGATTTCTCAATGCAGTATCACCTAACATAAAGGAATATGCATCTTTGTAATCTAATCCAACACCAGTTTTTCTATATCCAATTGTATCGATTAACGAAGTAGAAACTCTGTTTCCTGGAGTGCCATCAAATGTAAACATACTATTTCCACCACGAAGTAAAAGATCTACTTGACCCAATTGACCACCCGGAACGTTTAAACGAGCAGCTCGAATGTCAATAAACACATTCAATGGAGTTGGAGAGTTAATAGCTCTATTATAACTGGCTCTAAATGTATTGGATGCATCAGGATTGTATACCAATGCCGCTCGAGGAGAAAATGCAGTAACATCTAATGCACTATTGTTATCTACTCGTCCACCTAAGGTGAAACGTAAATTAGAGATAATATCCTTTTGGAATTGGAAGTATGCACCAGTTTCGCGAACAGAAGCATTTCCTTCATTTCTTCCGGTTAATGTACCTTCCGTAACCGGGTTTTGTACACGAAAATCACCTCCAACAAGGATATTTGTTCCCATAAAGTCGAAATCATACTGTACTTGACCGTTATACAAAGAAGAGCGATCTTTGAAGACAACACCATTGGAGTATTGATACCAGTCATCAACTTGACCACGAGTCCCATACAAATTTGCAAAGAGACCACCGGATTTGTAGCGGATTTGACCATAACCCATTTGGTAATTATCCAAAAGTTGAGCTGCTGCACCAGAAAGAATAATGTTTTTAGTTGCTGCAATTCCTGCATCAACCGTGATTTCCGATTCTTCATCCATTCTATACACACCAGTCAAGGAAGTGTAGTATTTCCAAGTCTCTTGGTCACGAGATTTGCGTGGTCCATTATAACGACTAACTTCAAATCTATCTGCAGCATCAGCAGTATCTAAAGCCCAATCACGTGCTTGTGAATAGGAAGCGTTGATTTTGTATGCAAACTTATCTCCAACTTGTTGAGCGTGACGAATTGCTCCCATATAGGAATTACGTTCACCAGCACTTAATGAAACAGAAGTTCCTTGGTAATCGAATGGGTTTTTTGTGATGGCATGAACCACCCCAACATCAGCTCCAGGACCATAGATAGAAGAACCAGGTCCACGTACAACTTCCATTCTATCAATATCCAAATTCGATGTTGGCATCAAATTGAAAAGATTGATATTCACCGTTGGAACCATACCATTACGATAATCCACCAACATCAAAGCAGTAGGAAGTAATGGATTGGAAAAACCACGAACAGCGATTTGTTGTCTATCAATACCCACTGTTTGAACATCTACACCAGCTAATTTTCTCAGTGCAATTTCTGGAGAAAGACTTACTTCTTGATTGATTTGTTTCGAACCAACAACACTCACTGAAGCAGGTGCGTTGTTGAGTCTCTCAGTACGTCGAGACGCAGAAACAATAAGTTCATCAAGATTAAAAGCTGTAGTTTGCATTCTCGTTGCAATGGTCGAAACCTTACCATTCGTAACGCTCAATTCAAACGTTGAGCTTACAAACCCACTTTTCGCCAAAACGATGGTATATTCACCTTCAGGCACATTCCCAAATTCGAATGACCCATCAGCTTTCGCAACCACTTTTTTCATATACGAAGTAGCTTCTTTTTTGTAAAGAAAAATTGTTACTTTCCCAATAGCCTCATTATCCTCATTCACCGTTGAGCCAGTGATAGTTCCCAATTTCGCTTGAGAAAACACTGGAAATGTTCCAGCAGAACAAAGAAGTACACAACAAAAAATACATGCAATAAACCTTGCAAATACTGTAGAATGTTTCATAAAATGTATCAAAAATTAAACATTACCGACCAGTCGGTCAATTATTCGAGAATACACGATTCAGTATAAAATTATTGTGAAAAGGAGGGAGGTTTTTTCTATCCTCCTACACATTCCAATATCCGCGGTCTAAGGCACGGTAGTTGATGGCTTCACTGATGTGTTGAGCGGTGATGGAATCGGAATTTGCCAAATCTGCGATAGTTCTTGCGACTTTGCGAATTCTGTCATAAGCTCTTGCACTCAATCCTATACGTTGCATTGCCAAATTCAGCAGTTCTTGGGAAGTTGTGTCCAATTGGCAATATTCCAACAAATCCTTAGAACCCATATCCGCATTTTTATGCAAATGTGGTTTTCCTGTGAACCGTTGTTGTTGGATATTCCGAGCGTTGATGACGCGATTGCGAATGGTTTCGGATGTTTCGCCTTTTTTAGTAGAACTTAGCTCTTTATACTGAACTGCTGGTACTTCAATGTGGATATCTATGCGGTCTAAGAGTGGTCCGGAAATTTTGGAAATGTATTTTTTAATCGCAGTTTCCGAACATGTACACGGAGTTTTACTACCATAATTTCCACAAGGACACGGATTCAAGGCACAGAAAAGCAGAAAATTCGCAGGGTATTGCACTGACATTTTTGTTCGCGAAATGGTGATATGTTTGTCTTCTAATGGTTGACGCAACACTTCCAACACATTCCTTGCAAATTCAGGCAATTCATCTAAAAAAAGTACTCCGTGGTTTGCCATCGAAATTTCACCTGCACGAACTACTCCAACTCCACCGCCAACGAGTGCAGCATCAGAAATGGTATGATGTGGCGAACGAAAAGGGCGTTGGGTAACAATGGGAGTATTCGGAGAAAGTATCCCAGCAGCGGAATGAATTTTTGTTGTTTCTAGTGCTTCTTCGAAGGTCATCGGAGGTAAAATGGTTGCAAAGCGTTTGGCTAACATTGATTTTCCTGAACCAGGAGGTCCAACCAATATCACATTATGTCCACCAGCAGCAGCTACTTCCAAAGCTCGTTTGACGTGATCTTGACCTTTAACGTCGGTCATATCAATGATACGGTCAATTTCATGTTGCTGGAAATATTTTGAAATGTCTTCACGTAACGGTTCAATTTCTATTTCACCACGTAAATACCGAACTGCTTGTTCTAATGTTTTTATGGGAATTACTTCAACGCCCGATTGAATCAATCCAGCTTCAGACGCATTTTTTTCCGGAAGTAGAATACGTTTTATTCCCCATTTTGGAGCTTCTAATGCAATAGACAAAGCTCCATGGATTGGACGAACAGAACCATCTAAGGCAAGTTCGCCGATGATAAGGGCATCTTCGCACGATGCAGGAATGAGAATATCAACTGCACACAAAATACCAATTGCTATTGGCAAATCATAACCACTACCTTCTTTCCGAATGTCTGCAGGAGCTAAATTAACAGTAAAGCGTCGAGGAGGAATGGGAATTGAAGAGTTTTTGATTGCAGCAAAAACTCGTTCTTTCGATTCTTTCACCGCAGAATCCGGCAATCCAACCATCGTAAACCCAGGCAAATTGTTCTCTGCATGAGTTTCAATCTCAATTTTAAAAGCAGCTATACCGACTACGGCTGCTGATTGCACAGCAGAATACATTTTATCAGACATGATGATTTTTGTTAGGTTGTGGTACAGACATTTCTTCACATAACTTCACTGCACCGGCACCCATAGCAGAGATTGTATCTGAATAAAGAATCATTGTTGCATCTGCATTGAGTAATTCAACTAAATAGGGATTGCCAAACAAAAGAACTATAAGAGGTTTTCCTTGTCGAAGTTGTTGAATAGCATTCAAAAGATTTTGGGGAAGTCCAACAGTTCCTTTGTATGATTTTGCACGAATGAAAATAGCAACTATCAAAGCATCACATTCTTCAATAGATTCTTGAAGCGAATCAATATCAACTTGGGTAATGGTATCATCGATAAATCCATACGTACTGTCTTGTTCGGTAACTTGCGAAAGATAGCGAAAAAACATAGCTCCTTGGTCAATATCACCATCTTGTAATATACCCAATCCTGCAAAATGCTTGAATTGAGTAATGGGTAAAAGCGAGGTGTTTCCAACAATAGTGCAAGCCTTTTTAGCAACTTCTAAAGCATAAATTGCATTCGATTCTTGGTTGATTGGTTCACCATCTGATGGCAAAGTGATGGTGTGTTTTTTTCGCATTGAACTAACAATATCTTGCTGCTTGCGAAGATATTCTTGCAAGATTTCATTTGTTTCCAATTCTTTCGCTAATCCTTCAAGTGCTTCAAATGGATTATCTGGGATAAGAGCAATACTGCTTCCAGCGGATAGACAACGAATAGTTGCCTCTGCAGAAGAATAAAGGTTTTTGATTGCATTCATATCTAAGGCATCGGTTACTATAATGCCTTTGTAGCCAAGTGTTCCTCGTAGATAGTCGGTCATTATGCATGGTGAAAGTGAAGCGGGAAGTTTGGAAGAATCCATTGAGGGAACTGCCAAATGACCAATCATTATAGATGCAACAGAATTACGAATTGCCTCAACAAATGGCTGTATTTCTAATTGTTCTAAATCAATAAGCGACTTTTCAAGTAAAGGCATTGCGATATGAGAATCTACAGCAGTATCTCCGTGTCCTGGAAAATGTTTAGCACAAGCTAAAATTCCATGTACTTGTAAGCCTTGTATGTAAGAAACAGCATGTTGAGACACAATTTCTTTGTTCTCACCAAAAGATCTAATATTGATAATCGGATTGTTCCTATTGGAATTAATGTCACAAACTGGAGCAAAATTCCAATGAATTCCCAAACTTCGCATTTCTAACGCAATGAGTGTTGCAACTCGCTTTGTCATAATCGGGTCGTTGGTAGCACCCATTGCCATTGCATGTGGGAATGCTGTACCACCTTCCTCTAATCTCATTGGCAAACCGTGTTCAAAATCAGCACTAAAGAGTAATTTCCCACCTGCTCTTGCTTGTAATTCATTGAGAATCGATAGTGTTCTTTCTAAGGTTCCCTGAAAAACACAAAAGCCTAAAATTCCTGCATCAACAAGTGAATAAATTTGGTCGCGATAGTGAGAATCTTTTGCAAAGCGTCGAGGTACCAATGAAGGCATTATGCTCTGTGCAGCAAGGGTGGTATAGTTGATTTTTGAGGACATTATCTTCGTTTATTGATATATTTCTTACAAATATGCAAAAATAAATGAATATAGTCACAAAGAGGGAGGTATGAAGGGGTGAAAAATTTTTTGCCTAATTGTTTAAATCAATGAATCCACCCCGACCTTGGGTTACCCCTTCAAAGGAGGGGGAATTCAGAAAATGTAGGGGCAACCCTTGCGGTTGCCCAAATTGAATCAGTAGAACCCCTTAGTCCTATGGACAGCTCCCCTTGAAAGGGGAGCAATTAATTTTTAATTAGTTGGTTTCTCAATCATCGAATCCACAGAAAATTTTCCACTACCGCCAATAAGTAATGCTGTAGAGATACCAATAACCAGTAAGTGAAATTCGAATCCTTCACCAGCTTGAGCACCCATCCAATTCATAAAGAATCCGTTTTGAATGTGAGCAGTGAAAATAATACCTGTAAAGAGTCCTATCATTGCTACCGCCCATGCACGAGTTGCAAAACCGGCGATAATAAGTAATGAGCCAAAAAACTCAATGAGTATTACTAAAAATCCTACAATCCATGGTAGATGAAGCATTCCTGTAAAAAAGCCCATTGTACCCTCAAATCCACCACCACCAAACATTCCCAGTAGTTTTTGAGCTCCATGAGGCCAGATGATAATCCCTAATGTTAGACGAAGGATAAATCCTACCCAATCATTGTTTGTTCCAAAAAGAAGTTTTTTCATTGTAATTCCTTGAATTTGTTGTAAATGTAATTTTTACAAAGTTACACGATGTTTAAGTAAAAACACTTAATGTAGATTAAGAAATGATAATTTTGCTAAAAATCGTTTTTACTGCGCAATAGACTGAGAAATTCTGGAGTAATTCCAAGATAGGAAGCGATATGTTTTTGAGATATCCTTTGCTCTATATTTGGATACATATATATAAAATGTTTGTAACGGTCTAAAGCAGATAGTGAAAGGTTGTTGATAATACGACGTTGTAAGGATACAAAAGCATTTTGAATGAGTATACGAAAAAAACGTTCTAACTGAGGAATTTCATTGTATAATATTTGAATGTCTGAATGTGAAATAGCAATAACAGTTGTGTCTTCAAGAGCTTGGACAGTAAAAGACGATGGTGTTTGTCTGGTAAAACTTTCCAAATCTCCAGCCCACCAGCGTTCTGTTGCAAAAAAGAGATTATGTTCGTTTCCATTTTGGTCAGTGTGAAAGGTTCTCATACAACCTTGAACAAGGAAATACTCATTATAAACTACCTTGTCCTGTTCTTGAACGAGACTTCTTTTTGGGAAAAACTGTATAGAAGAAATTTCAATTATTCTTTCCTTTTCTAATGGTGAAAGTGGAATCAATAGTTCCATTTGTTGAAATAATGAATGATAGTTATGAATAGTATCCATCGTTGTTGTCGATTGATAATGAAGTTGTTGTCGTTCTATTTGCAAATATCGTCAAATATTCATTATATTTGTTTTTTTAATTTTAATAGTAAAAATACTATGAACGTACGTACTCTTATTGCTGCAATGTTCCTTTGTGTTCTATTTGCGGTTTCTCCAATGTTTTCTCAAGAAACATTCGATTTTGAATTTGGTAAAGTATCAATGACAGTTCCTGCAAAATGGAACTTTGCTATTGAAGGCAATAGTTTAGCTGTTTCCTCACCTGACGATAAAGTACAATTAAGTTTTGAAGTCATTACTATAGAAGAACTTGAAGCTGCTGCAAATCATATGGGTGAAGAATTAGCAGAAGCTTTTCCAGATATCGAAATTGGTGAAGTTGAAGAAAGTAAGGTCAATGGAATGGATTTGATTTCTATTGGTGGTGTTTGTGAGGGTGGAAAAAAATATGCTGGATATGATCTAATTGTAACGAAAAATGCTCAGGTTTTAGTTGTAACAGGTCTTATTGATTTTTCTATGAAAGAGAAATACTCTAAAGATGTGATGAATTTGTATAAATCTATCAAACCAATGAAGTAATTTTTCTTTATTGACTAGTACTTTGAACGATTCTTTATGTAATCTACGTAAAGAATCGTTCTTGTTTTGAGTGGAAATATATGAACAAACTATATAAAATTTTTTCTTCGATGCTGCAACATCGTAAAGTGTATATCGTGAAATCACTTTTCTACGATACTACGGCAAAAGTGGTAACTCGTACAGATGTTGACTATATCCGAGTTACAACAGCAGAATTATGTGCAAGAGAGATATATCATAGAAATGTCGAAGGTTCTGTTGCTGAAGTAGGTGTCTATAAAGGTGATTTTGCATCTGTGCTAAACGAACTTTTTCCTACAAAAAAGCTCTATTTGTTTGATACTTTCGAAGGATTTAATCAGAAAGACTCGGCGAAAGAACGAGAAAATAACTTTTCAACATCAACACAAGATTTTTCTCATACATCTATCGAAAAAGTTCTACAAAAAATGCCATTTCCTCACCTATGTGAAATTAGGAAAGGGTACTTTCCAGAAACTGCTCAAAACATTGAAGAATCATTTTGTTTTGTCAGTTTAGATGCAGATTTGTATCAACCAATTTATACAGGATTAGAGTACTTTTACCCTCGATTAAGTAAGGGAGGGTATATATTTATTGATGATTACAACAATGAGTACTATAAAGGCTCGAAAGAGGCAGTAAGGGAATTCTGTGGTAAGCATGCCATTTCATTTGTACCTATTCCAGATGGTTGTGGCGGTGTAATTATCACTAAATGATATTTTAGGGTGCTAGCCACTGAACAGAATAATGTGGAATATTTCTGAGAAGAAAAAAAACTCCTATCATAATGTAGATTGACCAATACATCCATTTAGGTTTATAAGTAGGTTTGATAGTTTTTTGAAAGAAGAAAATTCCACCAATTTTCACCATCCAAAACGCTACAATTAATAATAACAACGGAAAAAGAAGATTATAATCAATAGCTTTTTGTATGTCACCATTCAAAAAAGAATGAGAGGCTCTAGTGATTCCACACCCAGCACAATACAATCCAGTCAATTCGTGAAACCAACATGGTGGATAGAAGGTACCATTCAGAGGATTGAAAAAGTAGATGTAAATTCCTATAATTAGTACCAATACTACTAAAATGAATGCAGTAGTTTTATCTTTTTTTGAAGTTGTTTCTACGGAGAATAGCATAAAAAAAAGCCCCAGAGATTATTTCTGAGGCTAAAGATAGATTGTACAAAGAGATTAAAAATCTGAGGAAGTTCCAGCGGGACCTTGGAATTTAGCATCTCCAAACGCAAGAATTGGTAAGAAAATAATACCAAATAATGTAAGTAAAATTCCATACCCAGTCGTCTTCCCAAATGCCTTAGCTAGTTCAATATTTAGCATTATAATGAATACAAAATTCGCACAAGGAACTAAAAGAATAACGATGAACCACCAAATCGGTTTTCCTAACATTTCAGTAAGGAAATACAAATTAGCAACTGGAATAATACCTTGCCAACCAGGTCTACCAGCTTTTTCGAAAATTTTCCAATAACATACTGCTTGGAAAACAATAAAGATAATTGGTATAATAAAGCCAAGAATTCCAATACCGGCAATGCCGGCTGCAGCCATTGGATCGACTCCACCAGAATGGGGAAGTGTAGAAAATTCATCCATAGTACAAACCTCAAGTATAGTAATAAGAAAAAAACTTCAACTTAATTGATGGAAATCCATCTGAACGTTCGAAAATACAGATTAATTAGGTTCAAAAAAAGTGGATAAAAGTGTTAAATTGAACCTTTTTGTTTTGAATTTGAAACTAATATATGACAAAGTTTGTTACGAAACAAATTTTTTTTTAAATTCAGAGTAAAATCGTTTTTGATACGTAATTTTACGGAGATATTTTGTATCTTTGTGTACGTAGAATAACTATCGTCAATTTGAAAATCAGAAATAGAGTATATGTTTGAAGCGGTTATAGGTTTAGAAGTACACGCACAATTGAAGACCAAAACGAAGGCGTTTTGCGGTTGCTCAACGGAATTTGGGGCACAACCGAATCAACACATTTGTGCTATTTGTCTTGGACATCCTGGTACATTGCCTACCTTAAACCAAAAATTAGTAGATTTTGCTGTGGCTATGGGACTTGCAACTACCTGCTCTATTCGTTCTCATTCTCGATTTTCTCGGAAAAATTATTTCTATCCAGATTTACCAAAAGGTTATCAAATTAGCCAATACGAAGATCCAATTTGTTTTGATGGTTCGATACCAATTGAATTAGAGGATGGTACTATTAAAAACATAGGAATTACTCGTATTCATATGGAAGAAGATAGTGGAAAGTCTATTCATGATTTGAGTATTGATACCCTTATAGATTTGAATAGAGCGGGTGTTCCACTAATAGAAATTGTTTCGGAACCAGACATTCGGACAGGAGCTGAGGCATACGCATATTTGCAACAAATCAGACAAATAGTTATGTATTTGGGTATTTGTGATGGAAATTTGGAAGAAGGCTCACTTCGATGTGATGCGAATGTTTCTATTCGTCCAATAGGCCAATTAGCTTTTGGAACAAAAACAGAGATAAAGAATTTGAATAGTTTCCGCAATGTAGAAAAGGCAATTGCCTACGAAATTCAACGTCAAACGGAAGTGCTTCAATCTGGAGGAATTGTTCAACAAGTAACGATGTTATGGGATGCATCGGAACAACGTACCAAGGTAATGCGAACAAAGGAACAAGCACACGATTACAGGTATTTCCCTGAACCAGATCTTGTCCCAGTCGTTATAGATGAAGAATTTAAAAAGACTATTCAAAAAAGTTTGCCAGAGTTACCCTTGGCAAAAAAGTATCGATTTGTTAAAAACTACGAACTACCGTTATATGATGCGGCGATTTTAACAGATAGTCAAGATGTTGCTGACTTTTATGAAGCAACCTGTAAAGAACTATCAGTTCAAGCAAAAGAACGTTGGAAATTGGTAAGTAATTGGGTAATGACGGATATTTTACGAATAATTTCAGAAGAAAGAATTCGTATCCACCAAGTACAAATCAAACCACAACAATTAGCAGAATTAGTGGATTTGTTGGCAGATGATGTAATAAACTCAAAAATAGCCAAACAAATATTTCCACAATTATTCTCTGGTCATTCAGCAAAAGAAATTGTAGAAAAGGAAGGATTAGCACAAGTCTCAGATACTTCGTTAATTGAACGATTAGTAAATGAAATAGTCGATAGTAATCCAGATTCGGTACAACAATACAAAAATGGAAAAACAAAGTTGTTTGGATTTTTTGTTGGACAAGTATTGAAAGAAACACAAGGGCAAGCAAATCCCAATGTAATAAATGATATTCTACGAAAAAAACTTGAAGAAGTGTAGGATATATTTTTAAAAAAACCAAATGTAGTTTTAGAATCATATTCTAATATGATTAAACCTATATCCTCTAAAGGAGCGATACATGCCACTACCAAAAACAGAATATATATGGATGAACGGAGAGTTTATCAATTGGGATGATGCGAAAATACACGTTTTATCACATGTTTTGCATTATGGTACCAGTTGGTTTGAGGGGATACGAGCATATAAAACATCAAAAGGTGTTGCAGTTTTTCGTTTGCAAGAGCATATGAAACGTTTGCATAATTCTGTGAAAATGTATCATTCAAATTTACCTTACACTATAGCTGAATTATGTGAAGCAACATTAGAAATAATACGAAAAAATAAGTTAGAAAGTTGTTACATCCGCCCGTTAGCCTATCGTGGCTATGGAGAATTAGGCGTCTATCCATTAGAATGTCCTATGGAAGTCATCATAGCTGCCTGGAAGTGGGGAGTATATTTGGGCACGGATGCTCACGAAAAAGGTGTTGATGTCTGTGTTTCTTCTTGGAGAAGACTCGCTCCATCAACAATGCCAACATTGTCTAAAGCTGGTGGAAACTATATGAACGCTCAGCTTATTAGAATGGAAGCAAATAAAAATGGATACCATGAAGGCATTGGTTTAGATACAAATGGTTATGTAAGTGAAGGTTCTGGGGAGAATATCTTTATTGTTCAAGATGGAAAGGTCTATACTCCAGGAGTAGGATCTTCCATACTTCAAGGTGTTACAAGAGAATCTGTTACCATTATGCTCAAAGAACAAGGAATTGATGTTATCGAAACTGTTGTACCACGAGGTTTGTTGTATTCAGCTGATGAGATATTTTTTACAGGAACAGCTGTAGAAATTACTCCTGTCCGTTCCATAGACAGAATTGCTGTTGGAGATGGTCACGTAGGACCAATAACTCGTATAGTTCAAAAAGCGTTCAATTCTGTCGTCAACGATGGAATAGATCCACATAGATGGTTGACATACATTTAATTAAAAATTTTTTTCTACAAAAATAACGATTTAACGAGGAGAATTTCTCATGGCGAAAGCAAAAACAACAGCAACAACATCAAAAGATGTTGGTACTGTTACTAAAAGTTCACCGATAAAAAAAACGGCAACAACTTCTAAATCCAATGGTAGTAGTCCGAAAACAACTGTGAGACAGTCTTCGATTTCAATACCTACTATCGAACATAATATATTTGACTTTACAGGATTTGATAAAGATACTATTATTCAATGGTACAAAATCAATCAATTAGGTAGAAGATTAGATGAAAAAGCAGCTTTATACTTAAAACAAGCAAAAGGCTGGTCCTATCATGCACCTTGTGCTGGACACGATGGAATCCAATTAGCTATGGGGCAAATTTTCCGTTCAGGTAAAGACTTTTTGTTTCCTTATTACCGTGATTTAATTACTTCCTTAGCTGCTGGTTTATCGATTGAAGAAATCATTGCCAATGGTCTTAGCAAAGATAGTGATGTTGCTGGTGGTGGTCGGCATATGAGTAACCACTTTGCAAAAATTTCTATAGGGTTGCAAAATTCATCTTCTTGTACAGGCAATCATTCTCAACAAGCAGCTGGAACAGCACGTTCGATTAAAAAATACAAAGGTGATGAAATAGTATACTGTTCAACTGGAGATTCAACAGTATCTGAAGGATATTACTACGAGGCAGTAAACAATGCTGACCGTGAAAAATTACCTGTAATTTTCGTAATTCAAAATAACAAATATGGTATCTCGGTACCTCTTCACGAGAATACGGCAAATGAAATTGTTTCCAATAATTTTAAAGGTTTTAGTAATCTTAAAATCATTGAATGCGATGGGCGTGATGTTTTTGCTTCTTATCGTGCATTGCAACAAGCAATCAACTACATAAAATCAGGCAAAGGTCCAGCGATGGTTCATGCTGATTGTGACAGAATTGGATCACATTCAAATTCTGATAATCATGAACTTTATAGAACAAAAGAGGATATAGACGCAATGAAATTGCGTGATCCTTTACCAATTTTTAGAGCCAAAATCATTGAAAAGAACATTGCCACAGAAGCGGAATTAGTTACAATAGAAGAAGCAAACAAAAAAGCAATCTTTGCTGCAGCCGATATCGTTGAAGTATCTCCCGATCCAGCTCCGGAGTCTTATACGCAATTTTTACTTCCTGATGCTATTGTCTCCTATGATGACCAATCTGAACATTCCTTTATTTCTGATCCAAATGCACCTCAATTGACCTTTATCGAAGGCATTAATACTGCATTAAAGGAAGAGTTCCGCCGTAACCCAAATACATTTATGTTTGGTCAGGATGTCGCTTCATTCAAAAAACAAGGGATCTTTAATGTTCCAAAAGGGATGTTAGATGAATTTGGAAACGAACGTGTGTTTAATGCTCCAATTGCCGAAGATTCTATCGTTGGTTCTGCAAATGGTATGAGTCGCTACAGAGAGGATATTCGTGTGGTGGTTGAAGGAGCAGAATTTGCAGATTACTTCTGGCCTGCAATGGAGCAGTTGATTGAATGTACCCACGATTACTGGCGTACAAAAGGTGGATTTACACCAAATATGGTTATTCGATTAGCATCTGGTGGGTATATTCAAGGTGGTTTGTATCACTCTCAAAATTTGGACGCTGTGTTTTCACATTTGCCAGGTGTTCGAGTTGTCTGTCCCGCATTTGCAGACGATGCTATTGGTTTAATGAGAAATGCCATTCGTTCTAAAGGTCTAACAATTTATTTAGAACCTAAGTTTTTGTATAACTATCGTCCAACGTCAACTTCAAAACCAGGTGATGATTTTATTATTCCATTTGGGAAAGCAAAAGTAAGAAAGTCAGGAACAGATATTTCGATAATTAGCTACGGAAATGCAATTCATATATCGCTACAAGCTGCTGCTGAATTAGAAAAAGAAGGAATAAACTGTGAAGTAATTGATCTTCGTTCTTTAGCACCATGGGACAAAAAGACCGTTTTTGAATCTGTGAAAAAAACGAATAAAGCATTAGTCGCACATGAACATTATAAAACAGGTGGAATAGGTGGCGAAATAGCATCAACAATCTCTGAAGAGTTGTTTTCTTATTTAGATGCTCCTGTTGGAAGAATAGCATCAAAGGACACCCCAGTAGGTTTTGCGAAAAATTTAGAGAAGGCAATTTTGTTAAACAAAGAAGATATAATAGAGGCTGTTAAAAAGACTGTAAACTATTAACACATCTGTGTGAAGAAAACTTGACAGTGTAAATTTGCTTTTACACAACAATACAATAGAATTCAAAACACTCAAATACAGAATTCCAATTAATGAGAAAGTATTTTTCAAAATTAATTGGAATTTTGCTTGTTTATAGCTATATTTGCAAGTTATACCCAAAAGTATATAACGACTAAAATTGTATTAACACAAATCCATTGTATCATTACTGAATATGAATACTGAAGAAACAAAAAGAGAATCTGAAGAAACCGAAGAACAAATAGAACAAACAACTGAAAGTCAATCGACTAACTTTTTCAGTACGACAATTGGGAAAATTTCAATAGTAATTGTCTTACTAATAGTTGGCATATCTGGTGTGCTCTATTGGCAGTCTCAGCAAAAAGAAAACGCTCAAAAAGCATCATTAGCTTTGTCAAGAATTCGCACCTATTTTGAATCAGGAGATTACCAAAGAGCATTAAATGGGGATCCAAGTACCCAAGTTAGAGGTGAGTCTATAGTAGGGTTAATGACAATTGTCTCTAATTATGGAAGCACTCCTTCCGGCAAAACAGCTGCGTATTATGCTGGTATTGCATATGTAAATTTGAAAAACTACTCTGAAGCAACTGCAATGTTCGAAAAAGCATCAGGTTCTGAATCTGATGCCGTCAAAGCAGGAGCCTTAGCAGGATTAGCTGTTATCGCAGAGCATGGAAATAATATGGCTTCAGCTTCTGAACAATATCTAAAGGCTTCTACTTTAGCACAAGATGATGTGTCAAAAGCAAGATTTTTATATTACTCGGCTATATGTTTAGAAAAAATATCTAAAAAAGAAGAAGCGATAAGTCAGTTTAAAGAAATAGTCAGTAAATATGGTCAAACTGAATATGCTGGTGAATCTAAAGCAGGTTTAGTAAGGCTTGGCACAATTATTGACTAAGGAACAGTTACCATAATATGTGGCGACCGTTTTTTATTAGAAAAAAATGAATCAAATAAATAATTTTAATGTTTTTGTATTTTTGGAGGTAGCATGAAACTTTGGTTTCGTCTAGGTCTAATCCTTCTTGTGTCCATCCTATCTGTTGTACAGGTGGTACAGGCACAAACGCCTACTACAGACGTTTCCGGCAGGATTAACTCATCAGATCTTCGCGTGTTTACGAAAGATACTGTATACAGAATTAACGGTACTCTTACCGTTGCTGGTACACTTCTTATCGAACCGGGAACACGAATTGAGTTTTTCCCTAATGGTCGTCTTATTGATAGCGTTGGGGGCAGAATCATAGCAGATGGTACTCTATCTGCTTCGTATAACTCTTCGATTACTCCACAAAGTATTAACTTTGCGTGGAATTATAGTACCTTAGATTACTATTTTTCACCAAGTGTTGTTACTGGTGTGGTATCTAACGATGCAACAGTCTCTCCATCAAAAAGAGATGTTGTATTTAACTTTAAAGTAGGTCCTTCGGGAATGGTCAACTCAAACTCAATCAATCCTGGTGAGTTTGCTATGACTCCTGCTCAAGCTTTGTTGTTCTATGCAGCAAGAATTGGTCAGCCTGGCTTTAACAATTCTATTACTTATAGAAGAGGTAATGGATCTTCTGTAAATGTTACTGCTGCTCCTATTACTTTTGTAGGTCAGCCAGTTGGTAACTTTTCTAACGAGTGGGGGCATATTATTATCCTTCCAGGTTCACGTTCAGCATTCTTCAGAAATTGCGTGTTCCAAAACTTTAGAAAAGATACTACTGTAGATAGAGTAGCTATTTATGGTCAAGGTGGTACACCAACCGCTTTGCAAAATTTGAACAATGCAATTAACAAAGAATCAAATGGTGTTGGTGGAGCGATTACTTCGTTCTCTTCACGTACTTGGTTGATTGGTTGTACGTTCCGTAATAACTTTGCACGCCGTAAAGGTGGAGCTGTGTCTCTTCAACAATCATTGCCTGGTGTAGGTGTTTATCCTCCAGTTGATGTTGTGCCTTTAGGTTTCTATGAAGCTAACAAAAACCCAGCGCTTACTGATAATCAAACTGGTCAGCCTAATGCTGTTAATGCAACTATCATTAGAATTGATAATGCTGATACAACTTTAGCTGAGCCTTTAACTGATGCAAACCGTCAGGTAGTTGATGATGCTCGTGTTGGTACATATTTAGGTCGTCATCGTAATTTAACATTTGAAAACAATGAAGTATTGCTTTCAAATTATGGAATTCAAACTGTTGGTAATCCTCCAGTTCAAGTAATTTCTGACTTGTTAAATCAACCTGCATCATTCCCAAGAGCTTGGGGTGATGAAGCGTACGGTGGTGCGATGTCGATTGAAGGTCGCGATGAAACCCGTAAAATTGAAGTTGGTTTAGGTATCAATAATTCAATTAGAGTTGGTAATCAAATTCGTGTCTTTGCAGCTGCAGATTCTTTGAACTTTAGAAATAATCGTGCAAGAAACTTACAATCTAACCCAGCGTCTTTAGGTGCTCGTGGTGGTGCGTTATATGTTGGTAACTATACTAACGTAACTCTTGCTGGTCGTTTTGATAATAACAGCACAAGTGCACCTTTCCAAAGCAATGTGAATCAAGCATTCTATTCTTTAGGTGGAGCTATTTATGCTGCAAACACACAAGGTAGACTTCAAGTTCGTGGTGGACGTGAAGATATTACTGGTGAGGCTCGTGAAGTGGTTTCTCACTTTACGAATAATACATCTGGTGCAGGTGGAGCAATTTATATTGATGGAAACGTTGACAAACAAATGTCTCCAATTATAGGTGGTTTCGATGTTGCAACTGGTGGTCTTACTGGTATCCTTCGTGTTCGTGAATATGGTAGAAATATCTTATTCGAAAACAATGCTGCTACTGTACACGGTGGTGCTATTTATACAAAACGTAATTTAGCGTCTGTCGGTGGTGGTGGGGTTGTTCAAAATATCAATTTAGGATATGATAACAATGTTATCTATCGTAACAATACAGCTGGATTGTCTGGTGGTGCTATTAGTATCAACATTCCTCCAGGAGGCTTAACTCAAAATGACAGATATGTACAATTAGTACGTTCTACATTCCAAGGAAATATGGTTTCTGCTCCAAATGCATCTGCTTCTGATAAGCAAATTGTACGTGGTGGTGGAGCTATCTATTCTGTGAATGCTGATATGAATCTTGTAAAAGGTTCTCAGTTTATGAATAATACTGTTTATAACGGTAATGGTGGTGCAATTGCAATGATTAGCCCGAATGTAACTGGTAACAGATACTTCTTGTCTGATCTTGATAACGTTACCTATTCTTTAGGTACTCGTGGTGTTGCAACAACATACAGATCAGTTGACTCAGTATTTACTCGTTTAACTGTGACAACTCCTGATGCGAGAATGTTAACTCGTTTCATTGAGAACCAAGCTGAAACTAATCCGGATCCAACCTTACAAGGTTCTGGTGTCACTCAATTGGGTGATGTAAAAAGAGTTCACCCAGGTTTACCATTACGTGAAAACGGTATTGGTCTTGGTGGTGCTATTTATGTATTAGATTCTGTTACAACTAATAGAAATGCACGTGTTGACTCTATTTTCTTCAACCGTGTTCGTATCCAAGGTAACGATGCTTGGACTGGTGCTGCTATCTATTCAGATAACTACAACCTACGTCTAAACTTCGCTCGTTCCTTAGTAACTCAAAATATTGCAACTTCAAATATTGGTAAAAACCAAAATGCAATTACTGGTCCTTACTTAGTAAATGTAGTAACACAACAAGGTGATACTGCTAACTTGAATGCTGCTTCTTCTGATTTAGCTGGAGCTGTATTCTATGGTGAGGTAATTGGACCAATTCCTTCGTTCCGTTCTTTTGAAGCTGGTAATACAATTGATGAAAATCAAGCTCGCTTCATTATTCGTCTTCCTGATGCTCCAGACTCAAAAGGTACTTTAATTGGTACTACAGGTGTTGGTTTCGGTGGTGTTGATACACTTCGCGGAAACTATTGGGGTCAATCAGAAGCAAAAGTAATTATCAAACAATATGTTTATAATGGCTTAGGTAATATCGTTGATAGTACTACTCAAGAAACATTCTTTATTGATTTCGACACTACAAATGGTGCTACTAATCAATTGAGCTTTATCCGTGGTGCTACTGACGGAACAAAACAAACTCAAGGTCCTTTCGAGCGTGCTGGTAAAGTTCCTAATTGGACATATACCCCAATTCCTAACTTGAATGCTGCTTGGAATAATCAAGATGCTGTAAATCCAGTTTCTATTCCTGAGCGTATTTTACTTTCTGGTCATATTTATGACATCTTTGATAAAAATACAGATATTAAAGTAGCTGACTACTCACGCGAACGTCTATCTCCAATTGAAGACTTTGCTGTTGGTATTCCTCCACGTTTACGTTTGTACACAGATGCTACAAAACCATCATTAGGTAAAGTAATCAAACGTCTTACTCGTGATACTCGTTATGTTGATTCAACTGCGAAATATCCTTTCTTGACTACATTACAAACTGAATGGGCTTCTCGTGAATTCGATACTCGTTATTCAAGCCAATCTCTTGGTGGAAGACTAGTTCATCCAATTGGATATCCATTGTATTTAGAAGCTCAAACAAACTATAACTGGTCTTCTATTAACCGTGCTGATGTTACAAATGATGATCCATTGTATACCAATGAGTCAGTATTCTTTGTAATCAACGTTACTACAGGTGACTTCATTCGTGTAAACATGAAGCAATTGACTGAAGGTAGCGAAATCTTACGTGGTAAAGTAGATTTAGTTCCTGACTCAACTAATAGAAGTGATACAAGACTTCGTTTAGCTGCTGAAGGACTAAGTGTATTCCCTGCAGGTATCAATGCGATTTTATCTGAATTAGCTTCAGCTGAACAAGAAGATAATGGTGTTCTTCAAGGTCGTAAATATGATGCTGGTGAATTTAACTTAGGTACAATGCCGGCTTCTTTGAATGGATTCTCTCCATATTCAAATCAGCCATCATTAAATTTAACTCGTCAAAACTTACCTGGTAACAGAGATCAAGTTACTTACTTTGCTGGTCAAAGATATGGTGCTCTCCCTGTAAACGTAGGTGACCATGTACATATTAACTCTCGTACAATCTTACGCCGTGAAGGTGTTGATAGTGCAAGAAACAAAGGTATCGATTTCGTAATAACTGAATCTACTCCAGCTCCACGTTTTACTGGTGCAGTTGATTCATTGACTAACTTCATCGTGCCTGAATTTAGAAAAAGCATTTTTGTTGTTGAAGACAGAGATTATCCAACTTTCTATGATGCAAGAGCTCGTAATGAAGTCTTACGCATCACAGCTCGTGATACAAACAATTTCTGGGATCCACGTTCAATTATGAATCCTTCACATCGTGCTAGATTGGACTATAGCTGGTCTCCTCTTGGTGGCGTGAACAATGCTCTTTCTTATTGGTTAAAAGCTGATACTACTCAAAATGATAACGTAGGTACTTACAACCGTGCAAATGGTTGGGTTGAATTATTTGGTACGCCAATCAATCCATTCGTTGTTCCTGGTGGTGAGCGTTTAGTTGTTGGGGTTACTAACTTCCCTCCAAGTAAATTTACTGCTGATCAAACAATTGCATATGATTACTATAACGATGCTACTGCAACGTTGACTAAAGTAACAAATGGTAATGATACAGTAGCAAGAGTAAATGCAAACATTTTCAGATCATTCTTCAATGTTCCTGTATATGATGTAGCTAACTCTCGTTATTTACAACAAGATACGTTGAATTATGCTAGAAACTTAACATCTCGCGATACAGTAAGAATCTTCGTAATTGATAGTATTCCTCAATTCGTATTACGTGCTAACTCAATTCAACCTGCAACAAGAAACTTCAATTTCTCTAATGCTGGTTCAGCTCTAGATATTGAACAATTATCAGTAGCAGCAACATACAACATTGCTGGTGATCCTGTGTCAAACCACAGATTATGGATAGCAAACGTTGCTGAAGATGATGTTCTTCGTTTCCAAATTGATGTTAACACTAATGATGAATTAGAAGATTCATTAGCAGCAAGTGGTAGATTCTCTACTCTTCAAGGAACTCAATTGTTCTGGAACTTCCCTTACGGAAGAACTTCTTACTCATTTGCATCTGGTGCAAACAGTGCGAACGACTTGATTAACGTTGATAACAATGTTACGGAAGTTCGTCCAAACTGGTTAGCAAACAGATTCAATATGCAGTTAGAAAAAGCAGATCAAGATCAAGCTCCTGCTACACAAGATACTGCATTAACTGAATTTGCAACTCGCGGTAGACTTAACATCCGTGTTCCTGCAAATCAAACTTTTGGATTATTAACTCCAAGAACATCTCAAACACTTAACCGTAATCTAAACTTAGATACATTAGTACGTATCGCAGTTAATGATGGTCACGGTGGAATCAACTTCTTATCAAGAAGAATCATTGTTAACATTGCTCCAGAAATTTTGACTACTCAACTTCCTGAAGCAGTTGAAGACTTTGATTATAACCCGACATTAGATTCAACTATCCGTATCGTTGCATTTGATCATAATGCTGGTAACTGGGGTAATTTAGATAGTTTCAGATTGATTTATGAACCTGAAACTGGTATTAGAAAAGACGCTCACTTCTGGGAAGCTGGAAACTGGGATGCTCTTACTTCTATTGCTAATACTCCAAACTGGTTGAAAATCAATACTAGAAGCGGTATCTTATTTGGTACTCCTACCTATGATGCAGCTGATGTAAATGATGCTCCAAGAAATGTTGATACTGTAACTGTTATGGCAAAAGACCAAGGTGGTTTGACTCACGTTGTTAGCCTTTTATTAACAGTTCGTTCGACAAATCATGCTCCTGAGTGGGGTGATGCACCAGTAGTTCGTTGTATCGATACTGATTCATTATCTACATACTCTGAAGATATTACTATCTTTGATAAAGATTTGAAGAGAAGTTTGTTTGAGACAGAAACTGTTAGCTTTACAGTGATTGAACCAGCTGGTTTAACTGTAAATCCTAGTCAAGTTACTTCTCAATCTGCTAACTTTACAAGTTCTCAAAGAGTAACTATTACAGCAGGTGCTGGATTTACTTTGTCTCCAGGTGATCATGATGTTGTCATCTTGGCAACTGATGCAGATGGATTAATTGATACATTAGAATATAAACTTACAGTTGCAGAGTCAATTGCTTATGGGTTCCCTATAACAGTGACTAATAACAAAGGTGCTACTCAAACATTACGTTTTGGTGCATCTACAAATACTGCAGCTACTACAACTGGTGACTTATTCATTCCAAACTTAAACGATGATTTTGGTAAATTAGATCAAAACCATTGTGAGTATGAATTGCCACCAATTCCAAATAATGACGTATTTGATGCACGCTGGACATTACCAAATATCAATGGTATCTTACGTAATGTTTATCCTGTTCCTCAAACAGATCAACAAGCAAAAGAACACTTATTCAAAGCTAGATTCCAATCTGGTGGAGTAACTGGTCTTAATGCAGATGTATTCCCAATTAGAATTACTTGGTCTAAATCTGCAGCTGATCGTGCGAACAAATTTATTCAAGCTGCACCAAGAAATATCGCGAGAAGACTATTTATTCAAGATAGAAATTCTCAAGGTAACATCTTCTTTGTACACATGGCTGATGCATTAGATTCTAATAATAGAACAGCATCTATCCAAGTACAAGAAGTTGGTGACGAGATAACAATTTTGGTAACACGAGATGAAATCGAAGGTTTTGTAATTAGTTACGAACCATTTGAAAGATTTACATCTGTTGAGACTCCAAGAGGAAATGAAACAGTACTTTCTGTAGAATCATATCCAAATCCATTCAATGCTTCAACTACTGTGAACTATAACGTTCCTGCAGGTGATGTTGCGAAAGTACAAGTATATGATAACTTAGGAAATGTTGTTGCGACATTAGCAAACGGTCATCATACAGCTGGTTCTTACTCAGTGAAATGGGATGGAACTTCTGCAAATGGTTTCACAGTTGCAAATGGTACATATACAATTAAATTAACTGTAGGAGCTGTCAGCACTGTTGAACAAATTATGTTTGTTCGATAAGTGATAGCAAAATATGGGGGTGGAACACCCACCCCCAATTTATTAAAAATTAAATGCATAATTTAAAAAATTCGGAGATTAATATGAAACGCTTTCAATATATTGTACTTGCAACATTCTTAGCAATGATTGCAATGACAAATACAAGTAAAGCTCAAATCAACGCGGATTTTGAACCACCTGTAGTTATTACTAATCAGATTTACACTGAAATATGTGGACCTTCTACTGTAATTCCTGCTTCAAGTTTCTACAGAATTTTAGCTGGTAATACAATTGTAGCTGATAGAAATGATGGTTATTTTCCTTTAGAATTGAGCACAATCCCTGGTGGTTTCAAATTTGATTTCGGTGGTTTTCGTGTAAATAGAATATGGATTTCTATCAATGGATTTGTTTCTTTTGATAATGTACAACCGGGTTCTATTTCTGCTAATCAACGTAATCCTCGTGGTTTGTTTGTCAAATCAGCAACATTTCCTAATTATGTTGCAGCACCATTCTGGGGTGATCACTATTATAGACAGGTTCCTGATAGAATTTCACTTACTAATAAGTATACAAAATCAAGTATTTCTTATGCAATTGTAAATGAAACTGATTTCAACTGTCAACCTGTTCAAAACCCACGTAGAATGCTTATCATTCAGTGGAAAGATTTGAATGTTCAAGATACATCAAACACTCAATCTGTTGCAAACTTTCAAATTCGTTTGATTGAAAAAAGAGATGATTTAAGAGACAATTTCCAAGGCGATATTGAGTTTTGGTATGGTCAAGTAAATGGAAATGATTCTTCAACTGTCTTAAATGGTAACTATGTTGGTGCATCTGTAGGTTTAAAAGGAACATTAGGTTTCAATAATGACTTTGCAGATTACTATAATGGTTTATCTTTCAATACTCCTAATACATCTGGTACTGATACTAACAAAACATTTGCATGGAAACCAACTGGTGGTGATGCAAGAATTATGCGTTTTGTTGCTAGACCTCGTCAGTTCTCTTCTAACGAATGGGGTAATGGAGATCCAGATTTATCTACCGCTTCAGGTCAAAGACATTTTGGTTTTGAACAAAATAGATATGTTACATTATCTGATGTTCATGCTATTTTAAAATCTGAAACCACAAGAATTCGTTTAGACTCTGTTTACAGAAGAAATGCATTCTACGCGGATGTTAATCATAATGGTCGTTATTACTTTACTAAAGCTGGACTTGTTGTAACTAAAAACTTCATGACTTTCAAAAATATAAATTTTGATAGATTTGGCGTTGGTGAAGGACCACTTCCAGTAGGTATTACTAATCCATTTACTGAGATTTTCTACGAAGCTAATGCTTATGATGCTGCGTTGATTCTTGGATATTTGCAAAACATTGTTCCAACATTACCTTGGTTAATTGACTCTACTGTAATTTCTGGAAAAGCTTCTTCAGTAGCTAATGCATCTTCAATTGAATTTGTTAATTCTGAAGCAGTTACTTCTAATACTTACAAAGTACCAGTTTACTTAAATGGTAACTCTAAAACATTTTCTACAACTTTTGATGTTGAAAATGCGAACGTAGTTTCTGTAGAACCTGTCGACATTAGTGTAGTAACTAGATTTGATAATAATCGTGTTGCAATCGTTGGTAGTGGTTCATTTGATTTTGACAAACCAGTTGCTTATATGACTGTTCAAAGCTCTAATGCTTTGGGTGTAGCAAAAAATGTCAATTTCAATGAAAATGAAGTTCCAACTGTAACAATGGAATTAGCATCTCAATTGCAAACTGCATTTGGTGTATCTAATACTCCAAATCCATTTACACTTTCTACAAACATCTCTGTTTCTATTGAAAATGCTGGAAACTATTCTGTTGGCGTTTATGATCAACTTGGTAACAAATTGATTACATTACGTCAAGGTTGGATGACTCCTGGTCTTTACAATGTTGAATGGAATGGAACAAATCAATCTGGCGCTTCTTTAAGCAACGGTATATATTTTGTTCGTGTTGATGGTGATAACAAAACTGCAAGTCGTTCAGTTATTCTAAACAAATAACATGTTAAGACTTCTCTATATTTTCGTTATGGTACCAGTCTTATTGGCTGGTACCGTATACGGAAATCAACAAGAATCTACTTTACAAATACTTGTAACAGGTGGAGTTGTTAGAGACACTTTTGATTACTGTGGTGATGGTGAAAAATCAATATTGATTGAGATATCAGTTGGTAATGTTTCCTTATCTGATAGTCTAATGTTCTTTGAAATTACAATGCCTATTGACACTTCCAAACTTCGTTATGATGGTCAAGTGATCTTCAATAGTACTTTGGGTGGTGGATCAAGCACAATGACTTCTACTGGCTATGATCAAATATCGAACTCGATATTCATTAATGCTGGAAATTCTAACTTGAGTTTGCTTGCGGGTAACTTACCACTAGTAAGATTGAGATTACTATCAAAAGTAACATGTGATGATTCAATTCCATTAACTGCAAAAGTTTTTTTTAATAGTGAGTTTAAAAAAGGGACTATGACACCTTTATCAACTACAAAAGAATTATCAGGAAAACATCAAATAGTAGCAAGGCCTATATTTAAAGCATCAAGATTTTTGACAACAACAATTGATGATATAGATACTGTACAAATAGATTCAGTAAAATCAACAAAAATTCCAATCACAATAGCAAGTGGTCCGGAAACAAATGTTGATTCTATAAGAGTATATTTCTCAATAAGAAATAATGAGAACATAACTATACCATCCTATGAAATTACAACAAGTAATTTCGAGTTGACTAAAGTTGATTCTTTCAATTGGTTCTTTGACTATAAAACTACAACACCGAATGGTGTGTTGTTACAAACGGAAGTAGAAGTTAAAACTATTGGTACAGCCCTAGATAGTTTTGATTTATTCCTCTGGAGTGAAAGTCTTACATCTTGTGATTGTATTACTTTCAATTCTAAAACTTCTACTAAAATTACTCATGGTTATAAGGGAGTTATCTCGTCAGTTGATCAAATAAACAACGAAAATGTTGTTGTTCGAGAAACGAATGAAATAATAGAACTTCTTTCACCAAAAGGCAAAAATATTAGGTTTGTAACAGTATATTCAATCTTAGGTGAAAAAGATTTTGAATCAAGTTATGATAATAACAATGTCATACTTACTAAAAGATTACTTTCTAATGGAATGTATCTTATACAAGTAAAGTACGACAATAAAACAGAATTAAATTTAAAATATATATTTAACAATTAATTACAGTAATCGGAGACAATTATGAAAAAACAGTATTCGTTTTTTGCGAGTAAACTGCTCCTTTCATTTCTCATTTTGGTGGGAGTACTCGGCTTCAAAGCACAGGATGTATTTGCTGTGACACCTTGCGGAGACGTAGCACCAAAATTACCAGAGCTCAGTTTAATCATGGGCAACAAAGCCGATGGAGAACGTGTATATCCAAGTGGTATTTACCGTATGTACCCATCAAGAGGCCAAGAAGCCAGACGTGAAATTTTAGTCCCTGTGTTTATAGAAAACTCATGGGTTTCTGACCTTACAAATCCGGCATTAGCGGTTTTGCCTATTTACAGTTTCAAATTCAAAGTTCAATTTGATAGCTCAGAATTTGAATTTATTTCTGTTCAACGTTTTGGAGCTCGTCCTCAAGACACTGTCTCAATGGCAAAACACTTTAATTTAAGTGCGGATGTTATGAATGATACGACATACACGCGTAGTTTCCAATCATTCAGTCCAGATAATGGTGCTAATCCATCTACTTTTGACCAAATTCGTAGAATTCGTGGAAAAAGAGTAATGATTGCAGGTTCTTCTGCTGAACCACTTATGACTACTTGCGGTGAGTTTTTACCTCTTGTTTATTTGAAATTCCGTTACAAAAAAACAGAAAACTCTCCTGATATCGTACCAACAATGATTTTGCTTACAAACGATTCATTGATGTATAACGACTTTGTTGTTCGCTACAATGTTGCAACAGCAGCAGTTGATAAATTGCCATTTCCTGCTCGTCCAAGATTTAATCCTGAAAATATCCAATACGGATTGCCAGTTCCAAAACCAGATAATCCTTCTTTAGGTGCTGAGTTAGAAAGAACTACATTCAGAGGTTTAGCAGGGATTGATCATACAGATGTTCCTCAGTCAGTAAGAAATGCTTTTGCATCATTCCCTTGTATTCCTGGTACACTTTGGTTTGTACCTTATACAGAGTTTCCACGTCTTTCATTTACAGATAACTCATCTGAAATTAGAGATTTGGGTGCAAATCCTGCAACATTATTCTTGAGAGACATACATAAATTCAATAAATATTCAGAGACTGATTGGCAGTTAATCGAACCTATTCATTGTAATTTTAACAATCCAAACATCCAAACTCCTGCTACCAGAATTATGGTACGTAATGAAGTTCCAAATACACGTGTTACAAACATAAGAGTCTCTACTGATTCTCCTTGGTTAAGAGTTCGCTCTTTCAATAACACTGCTGGTGCAACTACTTTACCAAACCCAATTCCAGTTGCTACAAGAGACTCAGTTATTCCTTCTATTGACAATGGTTTATTAGGTGTTGCTTCTTTATGGGATAACACTTCTTTAAACGCTCAAGAACAAAAAGTTGGTTTAGAGATTCAAGTAAGTAGAACTCCAGATATGAGAGATAATTCTGCTGAACGTACTGGTATGTATGTTGGTAATATCTATTTCTCTTCTGAAGATTTGAACAATGGTCGTGTTAAACTACAAGTGAAATTCTTCCATTTCAGAAATCCACTTGAGTTTTATAGCAACTTAGATATGCAACAAGAAGCTACTCGTGAATCAGAAGCTGAAGGTATTCCTTTGGAACTTGAAGGTTTCTCTCAATCTGGTGGTCCAATTCAAAATCCTGTAAAATTAGTATTTGGAACTGGATATAGAGCAACTGAAGGTATTGACTCTTTACTTGGTGAGTATGGTTACCGTACTTTCCCTGCTGCAGATTCATTCTGGGCAAGATGGTTCAATCCAGAATTACGTAACTTCAATAATACTGCTGATTCTGTACCATTTGGTTTTGGTGATGTTCCTTTGGATAATAATACTCTACGTATTGAGCGTTATAAATCACGTGATATCCGTAACGTATATGACACAACCAATTCTTTACGTTTCTATTGCCGTTTCAATAGAGGTTTCAATATTAATGACCGTATCGTTGTAACTTGGGATGATGGTTTCTTCCCAACTGGTGCTTCTTTGTTTATCAGAGATACACTTGGTGGACAAATCTTCTCTCAAAACATGAGAACAGCAACTGTTGTTGGAACTGGAACTCGTGGAACTAAACGCTCTTACACAATTCAAGATGCTCGTATTACTTCATTTGTAATTGAGTATACTCCACCAAAAACATTACGTTTTGTTGATGAAAACGATTCTGCTATCATCAAAAAAGGTTGGAACTTGTTATCGTTACCTGTAAGACCATCAAGTGATTTCTATAAAGACATTTATCCAAATTCATTTAACAAACCTTTTATCTTTAATGGTAATACGTATGTTTCATCTGAAAACTTAGGTGTTGGTGTAGGTTACTTTGTATTGTATGGTGATGATCGTGATATTAATTTCCAAGGTGTTCGTATCTCTGAAATTAATGCAAACAATCAAGTTCGTTTACTTCCAGGTTGGAATACAATAGGTGCATTATCTGAGCCAGTTAATGTTAAGTATATCAATTTTGCTGAATACCAAAATAATCCAATTCCTGTAGTAGGACAAATTAAATCTGGTGTTTACGGATATCAAACTGATCGTGGTTATAAAGAAGTAACTGAATTACTTCCAGGTCGTGGTTATTGGATTGATATAGATGTTATTTCATACTATACTATCAAATTACCTCCAACAGGTAAAGCTACTGTTCCAACTGTTGACCATGAGAAAAATTCAATTCTTTCTTCTTCAGCGAAATTAGTTCTTCGTGATGTTGATCAAAAAGAAGCAGAAGTATATGTGTCAAATGATCAATCTGCTACATTAAACAGATTCTCAATGCCACCAGTACCTCCATCTCAAATGTTTGACGTACGTTTTACTTCAAACAAATATGTAGAAAATGCTGATGCTCCAGTTATTCGTTTCCAAGCGGTTAAATATCCTGTTGCATTGACAATTGAAAACACTAACAATTCTTACACTGCTGTTGATGCTTCAACTGGAAAAGTATTAGGTACATTATCTTCTGCTACTCCATCTGTTGTTATCACTGATGCATCTGTTGAGTATGTTAAACTTCTACCTTCAAATGGTGCAGGATTAGACTTAGCAATTGCTGCATATCCAAATCCATTTGATGTTAGTGCTACAATCAACTTCTCAGTTCCAGCTGCTGGTTCTGTGTATGTTAAATTGTACAACACTATGGGTCAAGAAGTTGCAACAATAGTAAATGGAACGTATAATGTTGGTTCATATTCAGTTCCTTTCTCTACAACAACATTACCAACTGGTCAATACTTGTTGAAAATATTCTCAAACAATAATGTATCTGTAAGTACAGTAAATATTGTTCGCTAATATTTCGTTTCTTTCTTGAAAAGAAACACTATTCATGAAATGGGCAACAGAAATTGTTGCCCATTTCTATTTTTATTTGTACATTTACAAACTATGAAGAATAAATTTACTCTCATTGTGGTTGGTGTTTTGTTGGTAATACCGTCAATTGTTGAAGCACAGAATACTATTGCTTCAATAGTGCGGTTAACGATAAAGGATATTAAAAACTTGCCAATACTTTTGCAATGTGGAATACGTGCTGAAGCAACTGATGGCTTAGACTTGAATATTCAAGAAGAAGTGATACCAAATTTCCATCCACCTTGTATCAATAATTTTCATGCTGCTTTTAGAGAGCCAGATGGAAATTCTATTCCTTGGGGTTCTTTTTGGACATATACTGATTTTCGTGCATTATCGTATAATCCTCCTCGTGAAAACAATTATGCTATTACTCTTTGTGCAGCGGATAGACCGTATGTTGACTTCTCATGGGATATTGATGGTAAAGATGGATTGGAACTAGCACAATTAACTGACAGATTTGGTAATGTTGTTGTTGCTGATTTATTACAAACTACCTCTGTTCGTTCAACATTATTAACAGAAAATTATCGTATTGTTTTAAAAAACAAACCAACTGTTTCTGTTAACCAAGAAAATTTTAATGAACCTACAACCCTATTTCCTAATCCTGCGTCAAATTCATTGATGATACGTCATAGAAATGATGTTTCTACTATTGAAGTGACAACACTATTAGGGTCAAATGTTGCAACGTTCTCACCAAAGAATAATGAAACTACTTCAATATTGAATGTAAGTAACCTATCTACAGGTTCATATATCGTAAGAGTTATTTCTTATAAGAATACAATAGAAACAAAAATCTTTATTAAACAATAATTTCAAATTGTGGAAATACAAAGCAATTTAGACATATCTGTGGTTATTCCTCTTTTCAATGAGGAAGAGTCTTTGCCAGAATTAATTGAGCGTTTAGTAGCACAAGTTTCCAACTTAGTTGAAAACAGATATGAGTTAATATTCATAGATGATGGCTCAACAGATAATTCATTAGCAGTATTGAAACAAAAAAGAGAGGCTAATAATAGAATTAAAATTATATCTTTTCGTAGAAATTATGGAAAGTCTGCTGCCTTAGCGGTTGGTTTTGATTTGGCTACTGGAAGTTATGTTTTTACTATGGATGCTGATTTGCAAGATGCTCCTGAGGAAGTTCCAAATCTTTTAGCAAAATTAAAAGAGGGGTTTGATTTGGTTTCTGGTTGGAAAAAAGTTCGTCATGACCCAATCAGTAAAACAATTCCTTCTCGATTTTTTAATTACATTACGTCCTTGATGAGTGGTGTCAAACTACACGATTTTAACTGTGGACTAAAAGGATATCGTAATGAAGTTGTCAAATCGTTAGAAGTATATGGTGAAATGCATCGATATTTACCAGCCTTAGCACATTGGGATGGTTTTAAAGTTACTGAAATTCCTGTCCAACATTTCCCAAGAGTTTACGGATATTCGAAGTTTGGATTTAGTCGTTTCTTTAAAGGATTTTTAGATCTACTGACAGTGTTATTTACGACAAGGTTTGTCAAGCGTCCTCTCCATCTTTTTGGTACTGTTGGTTCTTTGATGACTCTTTGTGGAATTACTATTAATGGTTATCTAACTTTGTCATGGTTTATCAACAATATTTCTTTAAGCAATAGACCTCTTACATTGTTTGGAGTTGCACTTATCATAGTTGGAATCCAATTGGTTTCTGTAGGATTATTAGGGGAACTCATCGTAAAAAAATCCCTTCAAAATGAAAATTACTCAATTAAAGAACGGTTAGTATCATGAAAACTATTTCACTATTTTTAGGTGTTCTACTTTGTTGCTTTTTCCAAATGCAAAGTGTGTTTAGTCAAATTCCACAAGTTCGTTTGTCTGCAGGATTTACTACACAATCGTTTATGGGAGATGAGATTTCTGCAAATTCTTTAGTTGCTCGAGATTCTTTGTCTTTACCAGGTGCTAGTTTTAACGGACAACAATTAGGTGCATCGTTAAAAGCAGTTGTCTATTTAGATTCAGCGAAAAAATTTACTATGCCAATTGGTTTAGATTATGTTCGTTTTTTTGGAGCTCAACGTTTAGAAGTTTCACAGTTTTATAGAATTCAATTATTTAATTCATTACATGTAATTACACCTACTCTAGGTTTAGACTATTCTATGTTCAAACTTCCTTTAGCAAATGCAAGTATGTATGCAGGAGTTGAACTTCGAGGGTCGTTTTTTACAGGTGGTACTTTAATGAGGGAAGATTTTTTAAATTTCTACAAAGAAGTTGGTGGGTTTAAAGTTTATGATAGAGATAGTTTGTTGAAAACAATAGAGGTAAAAACTAAGCCAAATACCTTTCGATTGGGTGGAGCTCTCAAATTAGGTGTTGAAGGTAAAATCCAAGGACCTATGTTCTTGAATATTAGTTTATCCTACGGTAGTCCAAACTTATTTGGACGAGACAACTCACGTGGGGAATTATTTACTCCCGATAAAACATTCGAATCTCAAGAGACACTTGTGACTCAATTGTTCTTCCATTTTATGCTTCAATACAGACTTTAATTATTACAATACAAATAACTATGAGTGTTCAGGTTATCGTTGGTGCCCAATGGGGTGATGAGGGCAAAGGAAAGATTGTAGATCTTCTGAGTGAAAATATAGATATTGTCGCTCGTTATCAAGGTGGTGCAAATGCAGGTCATACTATCGTTCTACAAAATAAAAAATACGTTTTACATTTGATACCATCTGGTATTTTGAATCCTTCTGTACAATGTGTTATTGGTAATGGTGTTGTGATAGACCCAGTTGCATTACAAGAAGAAATTCGGATGTTAGAATCAAATGGTATTTCTGTTGAAGGTAGACTGTTTATTAGCCACAGAGCCCATCTGATAATGCCATACCATAAATTATTGGACACAGCTCGTGAACAAGCAGCAACGAACGCAATTGGAACAACTGGTAGAGGAATAGGTCCTTGTTATATTGACAAATACAATCGTAATGGAATTAGAATTGTTGACTTACTTTCTCGTGAACAGTTAGAAAAAAAGGTTCGCAATAATATTACCGAAACAAATGATATTCTTCAGAAAATTTACGGTAAAGAAGAATTAGATGTATCTGCAATATTAAAAGAATATTTAGAATTTGATAATTTTGTTGATCCATATATCAAAGATACCGCTTTGTTTTTGCATCAAGCTATTGCTCAGAACAAATCGATTATTGTCGAAGGAGCACAAGGTGCATTGTTGGACATTGATCATGGTACCTATCCATTTGTAACAAGTTCAAGCCCAACAAGTGGAGGCGCATGCACTGGATTGGGAATACCACCTACTGCCATTAAAAAGGTTGTTGGTGTGGTAAAAGCATATTCAACAAGGGTTGGAAATGGACCGTTCCCAACAGAACTTTCTAATGAAATTGGTGAACATATTGGAGTAAAAGGTGTTGAGTTCGGTGCTACTACTGGTCGAAAACGTCGTTGTGGATGGTTGGATTTAGTAGCGTTGAAATATTCTGTAATGATTAATGGAATTACAGAAATTGCATTGACAAAAATTGACGTATTAGATGAATTAGAGACTATCTCTGTTTGTGTTGAGTACGAAATTGATGGTAAAATTGTAAAGTCAATTCCTGCAGATTCGGAAGCATTTTCAAAGGTTAAACCGGTCAATAAAGAGCTTAAAGGCTGGAAGAAATCTACTGTTTCTATTAAAAATTATGATGACCTTCCGATTGAAACAAAAGAGTACATAAGTTTTATTGAAGAGTTTACTGGAGCAAGGGTAACGATTATTTCGCTTAGTCCTTCACGTGAAGACACGATAATTCGCTAATCGAACTTATTCTTGGATAACATAGGTTTGGCATTTACACTGCTCTTCAACGGTTAATTGAGCGGATGTAGCTGCTTCCTTTGTTGTATATTTTCCTAATGCGATAATATAAAGAATATTTTCTCCTTTTTTCTTTTCAATGATTCTTCTTTTTATTGGTTTATATTTTTGAAGTTGCTTTTCAGCAACTTCTTTGTTTTTATACGAAGCTGCTTGTAAAAAGTAATAACCTTTTGTTGGTGAATTGTCTGTAACATACTTTGGTGTCGAGGTAGAAAAAGTAGTTCCAGATTTAGGCGCTTTTGGTTTTTGTTTCGTAGGTAGTTGATTAGAAGCTTTTACTGAAATAGTTGGGTTCGTTTTTGGTTGTACAGAGTTGTTTTTAGCTTTAGTAGGTTCTGTTTTTGTAGGAACTGTATTGACAACTGATGATGAAGTTGTTTTTACTGTGTCAACTTTTTTGGGAACCTCAGTAGTAACAGGGATTGGTTTTTTAGGCATTGAAGAACCTTCGATACTCTTTTTAGGAAACATGGAAGTGGCTGTAATAGTTTTTTCTTCAATTTTTTGAGGCGTTTCATTACCTCGAACTGCTTTTTCTGCTATTGATGTTTCTTTCCCTTGCTGTCCTATACCTGTCAAACGCATGAGATTGTAAGCCGGAACTAATAAGGGAGAATTTGGATAATCTTTTTGTAATTTATTATAATACTCAGTAGATGCCGAAAAATCTTTTTCTGAAACTGCGAGTTGATACAATGTAAACAATGCATCATCAGCAAACATATTCATTGGGTAAGATCGTACAATCTCAGAAAAAAGCGAAATTGCTTCATCCATAGAATTAGAGCAGCTTGCTTGCAAATACAAAACTGCAGGATCTTTTGGAAATCTTTGTGCTAAGGTTGGAAGAGCATCTTTAACTTTTTCTAATTTTCCATTTGCAACATCTTGTAATAACTTCGACACAATTCCATTTGCATCATTACTCTGAGCAGTGACAAAACCAACTACTGAAAAGAAAAAAACAAGAAAATACAATGAAAATTTCATAGATTTGTTGAAAAACTCGTAAAATTTTGTAGAAACTTTTCAAAAATACACAATTTTACCAACATACATATCATATCGTTCTATGGCAAAAATTGCAATTCCAACCACTCCAACATTTTTACCCTTTCTTACGAAAGCTGTTTCACTACTCGAATCGAATGGTTATAGTATAGTCTTTGGTACAGAATCAGAGGTTGAAGACCTCTTACACCGAAACTATGTAGACCTTGCATTTACCACACCTATTGGGTATGGAAAAGGTGTTACAAAGGTTGATTACAGAATTATTCCAACCTTTGCACTATCGTTGCATGGGTATACAAACATAGCAGGAATTTCTTTCTCTCCAACGGCTACACAGTTAAAAACTATTTCGTCGAAAACACCGAATGATTTTATTCAAACTATCGGAAAACACCTTGTAGAAGAACGCTATGACTGTGCTTTGGAGAATATTATTAGTGATAAGTCAGATGTTCAGGTGAATTGGGTTAGTGAATCATTTCCTTCACCTACATTAGATATTGGGGAAGAGTGGGAAGAAATGTACAATTCTCAATTACCAATTGGGTTTTGGGTATGTAGACCAGATAAAATGCCCGAAGAACTTGCAGAAGTATTACATTCGGTATTTACTCAAGAAGAAATGAGTACAGAAGTGGTTGAACAAGTTGCTGATACTGCAGATCATTTTAGCAGATTTGGTGCAATAGTCCGTTCAGTCGATGAAAAATTTATCGAAGGTTTAGAGAAAGTTTTGGTTATGTTGTATTATGCACAGATTGTTCCAGAAATACCAGCAGTAAAATTTTATGACGGTTCTATTACACTGAACCAAGAATAGTGATACAAACTGAACGAGAGGAAGCATTATTGCGGTGTTCGCAGAGATAGATTCCCTGCCAAGTTCCTAGATGAAAGGCACCATTTGTTATAGGTATAGTGATAGATACTCCCAACAAGGAAGATTTTATGTGTGAGGTCATATCATCTAAGCCTTCAAAGGTATGTTCATATAAATTTGGATTTTCTGGAACTGTTCGATTAAAAAATTGTTCCATATCATTTCGAACAGATGGATCGGCGTTTTCGTTTATACTTAAAGATGCACTGGTATGGAGTAAAAATAACGTACAAATACCTTTTGAAATGGTAGATATTTCTGGTGTTTTCTGTAGAATTTCTTGAGTAATTAAATGAAATCCTCGTTTCTTTGGGTTTAAAGAAATCGTCTTTTGAATGATGTTCATAGTAAAAATAGTTAGTAATGGCTAAACAAAGATACTCAAATTTCCTTTTGTATGGGATATTGATACTTCCATGGGTGATAACCTTTATGGTATTTTGGATGTATCCATTACTTCATGCTCTCTTTATTAGTTTTACGAAATATGATACTATTCAAAGCACTTCAGTTTGGATTGGATTTGATAATTATCTTCGAGCATTTTCTGATCAATTGTTTTGGAAATCACTCAAAACTACGAGTATCTTTACTATTGTTACAGTTCCAATTTCCACGTGTTTGGCGTTAGTTTTAGCGTTGTTGGTGAATAAAGAGCAATTACGATTTGCAAATTTTTTCCGAGCAACCTTTTTTCTACCATCAGTAACTTCCTTAGTAGTGATCGCACTTATTTTTACTAATGTTTACTCTCGAGATGGATATGTTGTAAGTCTTTTGAGATTCTTTTCTTTAATTAAAGGTGACGCAGGAGTGTTGCAATCACCCTCAACGGCACTTTGGGGAATAATCGCAATGGATATTTGGATTTCAGCTGGATACTATATGGTATTGTTTTTAGCAGGGTTGCAATCTATCTCAAAGGATTTGTATGAAAGTGCCAGATTGTTCGGTGCTTCAAGTTGGCAGCAATTGATTAAAATCACCTTACCACTTTTGAAACCGACCTTATTATTTATTGTTGTTATTAATACCATCAAGACTTTTCAAGTTTTTGTAGAAATTTATGTTATGACAAAGGGTGGTCCACTGTATTCAACAACAACAGTTGTGTATATGGTGTATCAAAAAGCATTTAATGAACTTAATCAGATGGGATATGCTTCTGCACTTGCATTTATTTTATTTGTGATAATTAGCCTTTTGACCTATGTCCAATTAAAAGTCATCAAGAAAATCTAATTACAAAGAAACCAAAACACATTCTGCTCGTTTACCATACGGTAAGCCATAGAGTTCACGTTGGAGTTCAATCCATTGATGAAATGATAATTGTAATAATTTGTCCCTAAAATTCGAGTGTAAGAGTAACAATTCCTGAAAAACACGTTCAGGATTTTTGTTGGTATACAGTGAAAGTTCTTTATTCATAACAAGTAACATATCACCATGTTCCCATGTTCCTTGAGACATTACCAAAGAATCTTTGAGTGAAGAATTTCTCTCCATAGTCGAATAAATTAGTGGAATGACATTTGTACGTACTCCATCTACAGCAATGATAGACATATCACGTTTGACTTGATACAAAGTAAAATCAGAAATAGATAGAATATTCCATTTTTTAACTGTTGGACTTGAGGATATTTCTAATCCAAAAAGTGATGCTTCTGCACTTGAGAAGGAATCTGTGTTTGCTTCTTGAACTACCTCAGCAAATTGTTTTTTCCAATCAAGTGTTCGAACGCTTATCCAAGACAAGAATTGGTCATAACTTTTAAAAGTTACAGATTTATAACTTTCTTGTAGTTTATGAGACCATTGCTTGTGGAACGCATTCCCTGTAGTTGGTTTAGAAAGAGAAACTCGAAGTACCTCACCTTCTGTATGCTCATAAATAGAATGAGAATAAGATGTATCAGGCAAATCACTTTGAGAATACGGATCGCTTTTGATAAAAGTAGAAACTAACATTTATTCGGTAACTCCTAATTTTTACTATTGTTTTGAAATTGCATCTTTCCGCCAATCCAAGTTTGTTCGACGAGATTTGTACCAAAATGGTAGACAAGGTCAGGGTAATTTGATGTTTGTAATACTAAAAAATCTGCATCTTTTCCAACCTCCAACGATCCTTTTGTTCGTTCCAAACCAAGTGCTTTTGCACCATGGAGTGTAGAAGCAACAATGCTTTCTTCGATACTCATATTCATATTCATACAAGCAAGTGAAAGAATTGTTTGCATATTTTCAGTAAAGCAAGAACCAGGATTACAATCTGTAGCAAGTGCGACCATAGCTCCACAATCAATAAGTGTTCTTGCAGTAGCATAAGGCAATCTGAGAGTATATGCTGTTCCAGGAAGCAAGGTTGCTACAGTTCGTACTGATTGAGAAAGTGCTTCAACCCCTTTTGGAGAAACATGTAGGAGATGGTCAGCAGAAAAAGCACCTAGTTCACATGCCAATTCAGTGGCGTTAACAGTTGCTAATTCATCTGCATGCATCTTTGGTAAAAGACCAAACTCCATTCCTTTTGAAAGAATTGCTCTTGTTTCATCAAGCGTATAATATCCTTTGTCTGTAAAAACGTCACAAAAAGTAGCAAGTTTTTGCTCTGAAACAGCTGGAATCATTTCCTCGCAAAGAAGGGAAATATACCCATTCCGATTGTTCTTAAATTCTAAAGGGAAATCATGTGCTCCCATAAATGTTGCAACTATATTCATTGGTGAAATCGAAGCAACTTCACGAATTGAATAGAGGAGTTTCATTTCAGAATCAAAAGATAAGCCATATCCACTTTTGATTTCCATAGTTGTAGTGCCGTAACAAAGAGCAGATTGAAGTAAAGAATATGCATTGGCAACTATCTGTTCTTGAGATGCTGTACGAACTCCATTGACGGTTGTAAGAATTCCTCCACCAGAAGCTGCAATTTGCTGATACGTTACCCCTTGAAGTCGCTGAGCGAATTCATTAGATCTATTTCCAGCAAAAACAGTATGGGTATGTGAATCAACAAAGCCAGGCATCACTACCTTACCTTGTACATCAATCCATTCGACAACACTAAAATGAGAAGAAACGTTCTCAAATTCTGTAGATGTTCCAATCCATTGAATAGACTGGTCAAATAATAAAATGGCGTCATTGATAATAGATAGGTTATTCATTTCTTGCAAAATTTTCACACTTGAATTATTTGCAGAAATAGTCAGTAAAGAACCTATGTTTTTTATTCCAATGACGTTAGGTAAGTTCTCCAAAACCAGTCTCAAAAAGTTCTACAATAGCTTCCATAGCTTCATGCTCATCATCACCATCAATTTCTAATTCGAGTTCACTTCCAAATTCTGCTGCTAAAGTCATAACACCAACAATACTTTTGGCGTTTATTTCAAAACCATCTCGTTCTAACAGTATATTCGATTTGAATTTTGCTGCTAATTTGACTAACATTGCTGCTGGTCGAGTATGCAGACCGGCTCTATTTTTAATTTGTAATGTTCTTTGTATCATATTTTCCGAAAATGTTTCTACAAAAATACAAATTCAAAGTTATTTTGTAGCAGCTTTCTTGATTCTATTGACTAATCCCATTTTTTTAGATGTTGCTTCATCGATGAGCAACATGATTTCGACATAATGTTGTTCATCTGCTAAACGAAAAAGAGCAAAAAGATTCTTCTCTGAGTATTTAAATATATCTAAAGAATGTTCAAGAGAAATATTCATACTTTCTGGTACTAACAACATTGATTTTTGGACGTTTTCTTTGATAGCTACATAAAGGGACTCTTTGTCGTAAAACAACCGAATTATGGCATTTGGTGAGTAATGGCGGTACTTCGTACCCGGTGAAAGAACGCTATCTGTCATTTCTTTAGGAAGTGTTACCGGTATTTTGGAAACTTCTTCAATTACAGCAGCTTCTATTATTCCTGGCCGTAATAAGGTAATAGTTTGTTCATCAACTAAAATCACTGTCGATTCTATTCCAATTTCACAAGCTCCATCATTGAGTATCATTGGAATACGACCTTTAAAATCATCCATTACGTGTTGTGCAAGAGTTGGGCTTGGTTTGCCTGATAAATTCGCAGATGGTGCAGCAATAGGCTCTCCTAATGCTATTATTAAATCCAACGCTACTTTTTTTGAAGGAATCCTAAGAGCAATTGTGTCTAAACCAGCAGTAACAAAGTTTTCTACCGTAGGAGACTTTTTGGTTACGATAGTTAGTGGTCCTGGCATAAATGTATCTACCAATAATTCTAACAATGGAAAAACAGACTTACATAATGAATAGAATTGTTGTGGACTACTACAATGAACAATGAGAGGGTTGTCTGTGGGTCGCCCTTTTAAAGTATAAATCTTGTCAATTGCTTCTTTGTTCGAAATGATTCCACCGAGACCATAAACAGTTTCTGTAGGAAAAGCAACAACTTCACCATTTCGTAGTAATATTGCTGCTTCTTGTATGATTGTAGCATAGTTATTACCATCAAGGTTTCGAATATCTACCAGTTTGGTTTCCATCGTTACTTGAAATAATTCGATAGAACAGATACAATGTCTTTTGCTGCATTTGGTGTAGCAAACTTTGCAATGTTGGTAGAAAAGTCAGTTTGTAGTTGTTCGTTATTTAATAGTTCTAAAACAGTTTGTTGAAAGGATGCTTCTAACGATGAATCTTCAAGTAAGATTGCAGCATTTTTATCAGCAAATGTTTTGGCATTTGTATATTGATGGTTATGAGCTGCATAAGGATAGGGAATGAGAATAGCAGGTTTTTTAACTAAGGCAAGTTCTGCCATTGAAGTAGCACCTGCTCTACATACAACCATTGTTGCCAAAGAATATGCCTTAGCCATATCTGAGATATAAGGCAAAGCAACTACACCTTTTGGTAAAACAGAAGGTGCGGAATAATTTGTTCCAGTTTGCCAAAGAATTTGACATCGATGTTCTTCGACAAATGGGAGCAATTGTTGTTCAACTGCCTTGTTAATACTTTTTGCTCCTAAACTACCACCAAAAATAAGAATAGTTTTTTTCGTAGAATCTAATCCAAATGTCGAGCAAGCTTCTTCTACAGTAATTGTTTTCGAAAAAGAAGTTCTGACTGGATTACCTACTACCATACATTTTTCAGCTGCAGATGAGAAATACTGCTCTGATTGAGAAAAAGATGTAAATATCTTTGTTGCTTTTTTAGAAAGGAGTCTATTTGTTTTTCCAGGTTGAACATTTGACTCCAAAAGAAAAAGAGGTATCTTGTGTTTGTAAGCTGCCATTCCAACTGGATAACTAACATAGGCTCCTGCACAGAGAACCAAATCAGGACGTTCTTTTTCCATTATCGTCGACATCTTTGATTGGGCAGAGAGAATTTTGAACGGCAACATCAACGTAGCAAGTGAAAACAAAGAACGAAGTCCCTCTATGTCTAAATGCTGAAAACGGTATCCCAAAGCAGGAATAACACGACCTTCTATTTTATCTTTTGAGCCAATAAAGAGTATCTCTATCTCTTCACCGTATGTAGAAATAAGCTTTTCAACAACTGCTATAGCGGGGTAGAGATGTCCTCCGGTTCCTCCTGCAGCAACGATAATTTTTTTCATACTTCTTTTGTAGGTAGGAATCCTTCGGAAAGTATCCCTTCTAATTTAGATTTAACAACAGTTCTTGCATCATCAGCTAAAAGACCTAATCCAATGACAGACTGACGAAATTGAAATGCTTTTTTCAGCGAAAAATTTTGACCATTGAGTAGCCACAACAAAAAAATTCCATCAGAAATGCCTGATTCTAATTCTGTAAAGGATTCTTCCTCAACAGGAATAAAGTATCCGTATTTTGTCAAATCATTTGTTATAGAATTGCCCAAATTAGTAAAGAACCTACGTACTTTGCGAATACGATTTAAAAACAATTGTTCTTCGGTTCTCAAGGAATGAGCCCAAAATTCAAGAATAAGAGGAGCTTCTTTTGCCCGAGATTCGTAAAACTCAATCATCGTATCACGGAGTGCCTCTGTTTTTGCTATTTGGTCAGTTGCTTCGTCAAATCGCTTCTGAGCAATAGCTTCCAATTCATTCATCCAATGGTCATAAATTGAATAAAATAGTTCTTCTTTAGTTGAAAAATATTCGTACAATGTACCTTTGCCAATTTGTGCTTCATTCGAAATGTCTTGCATCAAGGTATTATGAAAGCCATATTTTGCAAAAACTTTTGCAGCAGTTTCAATGATAAAGATTCGCTTACTCTGTTTTGATTTCGGAAAAGGTTTTAGTGGCATAATTCGAATAAGGAATTAAACAGTTCTTTGTTCACAATATGTTTTATACAATGCAATCCTTTTGAATAATTCAATTGCACATTCTTGTTTTGTCATAGGTTCAAAGTCTTCTATTACGCCATTTGAATAAAATACACTTATCGTATTGTTATCCCCATGAAATCCACTATTTGGTTTATTAGCATAATTTCCAACTATCATATCAGCTCGTTTAGAAGATAATTTCTTTGTTGCATTCAATCGAAGTTCTTCGCTTTCTAAGGCAAATCCTACTAAAAACTGGTTGGAATGTTTGCTATGACCTAATGTATGTAAAATATCTGCAGTTTTAACCAGTTCTATCATTGTTGTCTGAGAAGAGTGTTCTTTTTTGATTTTGCCATGTATGGGAGTACTCGGAGTAAAGTCTGAAACTGCTGCAGCCATAATACCAATTGTATATTCCTTCGAAAAGTGTTGTACTGTTTCGAACATTTCTTTTGAAGTGGTTACAAGATGTAATTCTACTCCTTTGGGCGGAGAAATGGAAACTGGTCCTGAAACTAAAATTACCTTTGCTCCAAAGTCTCGAGCAACTTCTGCAAGTGCATACCCCATTTTCCCAGAAGAATGATTAGTAATATAGCGGACATCATCGATTGGTTCTTGGGTTGGACCTGCAGTTATGAGAATAATTTCATTCGATAAATTTTGTGCCGATGCAGTTACAGAGTTATTTGTCTGTTTCAATAATTCCAATTCTAATGAGGCTTGCCATTGATCTTTTTCCACTGCTGAAGCAACCGTATTGATGAACACTGGTTCATATTCTACTTCAATTGGAGTTGAAATTGAGGAAGTTCTTTTATGTTCCAAATGAGAATCAACAAATGAAACAATTGTGTTTGGTTCAGGTAATCTTCCTATTCCAACCAAACCACTTGCTAATTCACCACTATCTGGAGGAATAACAATAGCACCATCTTCTTTGAGAACAGAGATATTTCGATTTGTTGAAGGATGTTCCCACATATCTGAATCCATTGCAGGAGCTATGATAAGAGGCGTTTTTTTTGGTAGAGAAAGAGCAACGAGCAATAAAGCGTTATCTGCAGAACCTATGCTAAGTTTTGAAATTGTTGTTGCCGAACATGGAGCTATGACCATACAATCAGCCCAATGTGCCAAATGGATATGCCAAGAGCCATCATTATCAAATCGAGGGTCGAACATATCTATGATTGTATTATAATGTGAAAGATTAGATACTACAGCTGAGGATACGAACTGTTTTGCAGATTCTGTCATCACACATCGAACCTCATAGCCTAATTTCACAAATTCTCGTACAATGAGAGGAGCTTTATAAGCAGAGATACTACCACAAATACCCAATAACAATTTAGTTTTTGCCACTATTTTTTTCCTTCAAATAATATGCAATATACAGAAGAAATCCTATCATTGTAACTAAAAATGCCAAAATAAATGGCATTGATAAGTGCATTACAACACCAAATCCGGTAATAAATGGAGGAGCTATTTGTGCAAAGGCTTGTAGAGACTGGTTGACACCTAAGACAGTACCTTGCTCAGACATTGATGCTGAGTTAGAGATAAGAGCATTAATATTTGGAACAACCATCGACTGGGCAATCACAACAAATGGTAATGCAAGATACATTTGAGTACCTGTATCAGGCAATAACAACACCAAAAAACTAATTGCCAATAATGGTAAGAAAATAAGTATAATAGTAGTTGTATTGGAAAACTTTGGTAAAATTCTCAGAAAAATACCTTGTGTTATCATCATCCATATTCCCATATATCCAAATAATCTTCCTGTGTGATTCGGCAAATATTCAAATTTCTGAAACATATAGGAAGAAAAGAATTCTCTGAAGAAAGTAAAACCAATAGTTATAGTAAACACTGTAAAAAGTAATGTTCGAAGTGTTGATTGCTTTGAAAGAAATGTTTTGAGACTTTCAAAACTTCTCGAAAAAATCTTTTCAGAGCGAGTTGGATTTTCTAATGTTTCAGGGAGAAAAGCTAACGAAATAAGTAAACCGATGAAACAACAAATGGTGCTTATAATAAATGGCAATGTGTAATTAAGCCAATAATGTGAGGTTGATTTGGTGAGTATACCTCCTAAAAGTGGACCAATTATAAAGGCTATTCCAAAGCAGACACCAACCAAACCAAAATACTTTGCTTTTGTTTTGATAGTGCTAATATCTGCTAAAATAGAATAATAAACAGTGATATTGCCCCCACCAATTCCTAAAAGCGCATATCCTAAAAAAAGTAGTGCTAATGATTGAATATATGTTCCCAAAGACAAGAACATAAACCCAAAGACCATTATCAACAAAGAAAAAAGAATTGCTTTTTTTCTTCCTTTTGAATCACTATAAGCACCTAAAAGTAAGGTGCTAAAGAATTGGAAAATTGAAAAAGAAGAAAGAAATACTCCATACATCACATTCATTATGGCGGTGGTTTGGTATCGAACAGGAGAAGATGTAGATTGAATTCCTGGCAAAAGAGTATCTAAGAATCGAAAAAAATGAGTGTCAAAAAACAAATGTGATTTGTTTAAGAGTAAAGCTGCGTAAACTGGAATAGGTATGGCAATAGCAATCATTTCGAAAAAAATAACGAAGAATAAGATAACAATTCGAAGATGTTTACTTTGCTTCACAGAAATAATTGATTTGCAACAATGAAAATTTAGTTTGGAAGACGAATCCCTATGTAAAATGTGGTATTGATGTGTCAATTACAATTGTCACTGTCTACTTTTATTGACAGAATTAGTTTGCAATGTTGAAAAAATACAGTAGAACGTATGGAAAAACGGCACAAAACAACATTGGCATAGCTTTTGGGTGTAGATTAAAGAAGAACGATTGTTTCTATGTTTTTGCAAGAAAAGAGGTTAGTAAAATGAAAAAAATACCGTTCTCAACATTACAAAAAAACTCAATAGTATCTTTTCTGTTAGTGCAACTATTTGCTCTCTTATTTGTTGCAATATTCTTATTCGCAGTAACTTTAGGAAGCGAATCGACAATACAAAAGAAATTGATAGTTCAAAAAGAACTTCGAACACAAATAAAGTAAATTATTTAATGGAGTGCTCTTTTTTTAATCATTCCAACAATAGTGACATAGAGAGAATTCATCAATACAAATGCATTTATGTCAATGAGTGCAATTTCGGAAGAAAGTCTTGCAATTTCTAATCTATTCAAAAGAATAGTTAAAACCTCAATATCTTTGAGGGTTTCTTTTTTTACCTTTAGTAATCACATAAAATTACAGTGACAACTGTTCTAAGGCGCTATAAAAAGAATCAGAAAAATTGCCCAATGATTGAAAAAATACTTCTTCGGCAGACTCTATTGCAACATTCGCTTGGAGTAACGTTGATTCTCCAAACGCAGTTAACGTTACAATTTTAGATCGTGTATCAATTTTGGATTCTTTTCTTGTAACCAGTGCTTTTTTGATTAATGTTTTCAACACTTTTGATACCATCATTGTGTCAATATTACAAACAGAAGCAATTGTTACTTGGGAAATTGGAATGTCTTCGTTTTTTAGACGATGAATGGTAAAGAGTATAATATATTGAGTATATGTTAGTGAGTGTTCTGAGAGAACATGATTCATTTCTTTTTGCCACCGCATTGCTGTTTGCCAAAGATAATACCCAGGATGTTCTTCGGTATTTGAAAAAAGAGTTGTTATTGCCATTTCAGTAATCAATATATTGTTATAAGATATCTAAGAAAAGATTTGACAAATATACGAAGATATTGTAAACGTAACAACAAAAACGTAAAAAGTGACTTAACTGTAATACAAAGGTAAGGTGATTTCGAAAATATTTGTTTTATTTCCTGCTACTTTGTAGATGATTTTGCCTTTGTGCATTGTGATGATTCTGTGAGTAAGTACCAATCCCAATCCAAAACCACGTTTGCCTAAACTATTCGTCCCTCTAAAAAAATGTTGAAACAGAAACTGTTCTTCACCAGATTTAATAGTAGGACCTTGATTGGAAAAGCTGATAACGACACGTCCTGCTTTTGACTCAACAGTAATAGATGCTTTTTCTAAAGTAGAGTAACGAATGCAGTTGAGAGCTAAATTTGTAAATGCAATAGTTAAAAGACGCTTATTACCCAATACTTCAAGTCCAGTTCCATAGATCTCTTTCCCTAAAAAAGCAAAATCAAATTTGAAATTTTTGTCCAATTTAGTAACATCATCAATCACATCAAAAATTTCCTCATCTATGCGAATAACTTCCTTAAAAATAGAATGAGATGCCTCTGTTTTCGCAATTTCTAAAAGTGTGTTGATAATATCTGCAAGATTTTTGGTGCTTTCTTTTTGCTCAACTATTAATTGCTTCATTTTTTCAAAATCAGTTTCCTTTTCAATTCGTTCAAAATTAGATACTAAAATTGCAATGGGCGTTTTTAATTCATGAGAGATATGATGAATTGCATGTTTTTGAAATGCAAATGATTTCGTTAGTCGAGACATTAATTTGTTAAATTGTTGAGAAAGAACCGCTATTTCGTCGCCTGTACCATGAACGGTGATACTTGGTGAAGTTTCGAAATCTAAATTTGTAAGTTCTTTAGTTAATGTTTGTATAGGTTTTGTGATTTTTCTGGAAATGAAGAAGGTAATCATTACGCAAACTATTACGAAAGCACCAAAAAATATAAGCAATATATTCTGTAATTGTTGTAATGTTTTTTTTCCAGAAATGTCATAAGCTTTTGAAATAGCTATGACAGAATCTTTTTTTGATGTATGATAAATTCCAATCACTAACGAAGAATCTTCTTTGACTTCAATATACCGATTTGTTGGTGAAAGTACGCCTAAAACGAAGTCGGTCGAAGATATTTCTGTATTAAGTCGATTTGAGAATATTCGTTTTTTTTCTAAACTATATAACTGAGTAGATTGTTCTATGATTCCATTTGTAGAACGTTTACTCATCTTTTGTAATATTTCAGGTTTTATTCCATTTAACTCATTTTTAAAGGAAACTACAGTACTTATATTATTGATAACCCTCTCTTTGAACAATTCTTCTCTATTTGCGTAGTATGAATGATAGATAAGTATCAACATAATACCAACAAAAAATATAATAGAAACAGAATTGTATACTAAGAGTTTATACCGAATATTCATTACTGTACGTCAAGATAATACCCAAATCCAACCTTTGTTTTGATAAGTTTTTTGTCAAACGGTTTATCGATTTTATTTCTAATGAGATTGATAAACACTTCAATTGTATTGGTGTTTACATCAAAAGAAGCACCCCAAATATCCTTTATGATTTCTTTTTTCGTAACTATGTCTCCATTTGCAATCATTAATTTGACCAAAATATGATACTCTCGAGGAGTAAGACTTATTTCGATTTTATTTCTGGTTGCAGTTTTGTTTTTCGTATTAACACTCAAATCACCAATAGTAATTATATCGTGAGGAACATCTAACTCATCATGTTCTTGCTGAGCTCTTCTTTTGAGTAAAGAATGAATTCTAAGAATCAATTCTTTCATATAAAAAGGTTTTGTCAAATAATCATCAGCACCATAATTATATCCTTTGACTTTATCATCTAAATCATCAAAAGCAGTAAGAAAGATAACAGGAGTAGTGGTATTATAACCTCTAAAAATCTGACATAATTCGAAACCAGATTTGTAAGGCAAATTTACATCCAAAATTACACAATCATATTCATTGGATTTCAATAAATTTTCGGCAACTATGCCATCAAATGCCACATCAACTGCATAATGTTCTTCGGTTAACGCTTCTTGAACATTTCTACTTAATGAAGGATCATCTTCTACAAAAAGGATTTTCATAGGTTATTATTTTTAGTTGTTAGAGAAAAGAAATATCGACATATTTACAATTAAATCAAAAATAAAAAAGTTGCTTTCCCTTCAATGAAGAAATGGAATATACTTGCCTTAAAAAACTGCTACAAAGCATAACCATATTTTCACTTGTTTTCTGTATTGGGTTTATTTTCACAAACAAGCTTAGTGCTCAGTTTGGGAAAAACAAAGTTCAATATCAAAATTTTACTTGGAACTTCATTCAATCTAAAAACTTTGATGTTTATTTTGCAGAAGGTGGAGAGTATTTAGCAAAATTTACAGCAATTTCGGCTGAAAAAGCACTAATTTCGATTCAATCTTCGCTTCAATATACATTACGGAATAGAATATCTATCATTGTCTACAACTCACATAATGAGTTTCAACAGAATAATGTTATTACTTCCTATTTGCCTGAAGGAGTTGGTGGAGTAACGGAATTATTCAAAAATAGGATAATTGTACCTTTTGAAGGACGATATGAGCAGTTTAATCATGTTATTCATCATGAATTAGTCCATGGTGTTCTCAATGAGATGTTCTATGGTGGTTCAATTCAAAATGTTATCTCAAATAACATTAGGGTCGAATTACCCCTTTGGATGAACGAAGGATTTGCTGAGTATGAGTCTATCGGTGGTCTTGACATAGCAACAGATATGTTCATTCGAGACTTGTTACTGAGTGAAAAAATGCCTGATTTACCACGTTTACAAGGATATCTCTCCTATAGAGGTGGTCAATCGTTCTATTGGTATATTGCTCAGAAATACGGAAAATCAAAGGTTGCAGAGTTAATTGCGAGAGTTAAAAACTCTCAATCTGTAGACATCGCCTTTGTTTCTACCTTCAAAAAGAATCTTGCAGAATTTTCCGATGAATGGAAAAAAGACTTAAAAAAATTCTATTATCCTGATGTTAACAAATTTGAACGAGTAGAAAACTTTGCCATTAAAGTCACTGATCATAAAAAAGATGAGAACTTCTACAATTCCTCTCCTGCAATATCACCAAATGGCGAAAAAATAGCTTACATTTCTGATAAAGATGATGTATTCGGAGTGTATATTCTCGACTTGAAACGTAATAATTCGATACGAAAGATAATTTCAAGTGATCGTGCATTAGATTTTGAAGATTTGAATTTATTGACCCCAGGAATTACTTGGTCACCTAATTCATTTAGTCTGGCCATTGCTGCAAAATCTGGAGGTCAAGATGCAATATACATTGTGGATGGGGATAAGGGTTCATATAAAAAGTATGAACTTGGTTTTAAACATATATCCTCATTAGCATGGTCACCGGATGGTAAAACCATCGCCTTTGTTGCCTCTGCCAACGAACAACCAGATATCTATCAATTTACGATTTCTACAGGGAAAGTAGAAAAAGTTACAAACGATTTGTTTTCTGATGAACATCCAACATATTCCCCTGATGGATCAACTCTTTATTTTGTTTCTGATAGAGATGGTTTGTTGAATGGGAAATTCAACAAAGATTCCTATTTGATGTGGGAACATGATTTCAAAAGTTCTGATATTTATGCTGTTAGTTTGGCAACAAAAGAAATCAAGCAAATTACTTTTGATAAAGGTTCTAAAAAAACTTCTATTGTTGTGTCTCCTTCTGGAAGTTCAATACTATTTGTCAGCGATGAAAATGGAATTGGAAACATTTATGAACAACAATTAGAAACTTCAGCCAAATCTGCACTTACAAATTCACTAACTGGATTAACCCAACTTTCAATGAGTAAGGATGGATCAAAATTGGTCTTTACTTCTCAAAATGAAGTTGGATATGATATCTATACTTTGAAGTTTCCTTTTGATCAAAAAAGAATTAAAAATGAACTTCCTTTGACTGAATTACGTATAACTCAACAAAAAAAATCTATTGTTTCTTCGGAGAAAATACAAGAAACCATTGAAACTAATAATGATAAAGAAACCTATATTGGTTATGAAGATGTGGATATTGAATTTTCTAGACAAATAGTTGTTGATGAGTCAAACGATGAATTATCCAATAAGAATCAAGAAAATACTGAGTTTAATTTAAGTTCTAAAGATACGAATTTTACAGTTCAACCCTATAAAGTTACTTTTTCTACAGATTACATTCAATCAAATTTAGGTTTTAATAACTTTTTGGGTTGGCAACAGATTAACCAAATGTCTTTTAGTGATTTGATGGGTAACCATCAAATAAATGTTGGGCTTAATTTGTTGTTAGATTTAGTCAATAGCAGTTTCTTTGTTCAGTACAATTATGTTCCAAAGAAAATTGATTACTCATTTTACATTTCTCAATTTCCCGGTATTGTTCAGTTAGAGGACTTTTTCATCTATCGAATTCGCGATATAACCGCGGGAACAACTGCAACATTACCAATAACTCGATATCAACGATTAGAGTTTTCAACAGATATTCGGTATTTATTAACTCAAAACTTAGAAGTACCAACATTTACCACTCCCAATAGTCTACTGACAGTGCCGAGTGTACAATATGTATATGACAATTCGAGATTCGGTTTTTCACCGTATGCTCCAGTTGATGGAACTCGGTTATCTGTTACTGCACTCTCATCGTATGATGTAGGGAATTCTTCGTTTGATTTTGTAAGCTTAACTACCGATATTCGACAGTATATTGCATTGGGTAAATACGCTTCGTTTTCAGTTCGTGGTGCTGGTGGATATTCGTTTGGTGCTTCACCGCAACAATTTTTTGTAGGTGGTACACCAAATTGGATAAATACGGAATTTGCAAATACTGCATTGTTTCGTGATGCAAAGGATTTTGCATTTTTTAATATGTCTTCTTTGCCAATGCGAGGTTTTCCTTTGCTTCAAAATGCTGGAAGTAAATACTTTCAAACTAATGCAGAACTTCGTTTTCCTGTAATGGCATTTTTTACAGCGAGTACTCTTCCCGCGTTAGTTCAAGCAATTAACGGAGCGTTGTTTTTTGATATGGGTGGAGCTTGGACAGATAGTTTTCAAGCTACAGAAACTAATAGATTTGGTGTAACAATTCCTAAAAACCTTTTGATGAGTACTGGGTTTGGAGTTCGGTCTATTGTATTAGGGTTTCCCTTAAAAATAGATATTGGTTGGAGAAATGAATTTAATAGATTCTCTGACGTGTTTTATATGTTTTCAATTGGCGGTGATTTTTAACACACTGACGAATACTGTGCAGTGTTTTGGGTTATTATTGTGCAATTGTTTTAGATTGTGATTGAGTATCACACAAAAAATAGTAATTTTTATCATTAATTCATTCTTTTCATTTAGATAGTTATGTCATTCAAAATTGGAGTTATTGGTACAGGGTATGTAGGATTAGTTTCTGGAACTTGCTTTGCAGAATCAGGAAATCAACTAATCTGTGTAGATATAGATGAGCAAAAAATCGCCAAACTTAATAATGGTGGAGTTCCTATATATGAACCAGGATTAGATGTTATTCTTCATAGAAATATACGTTTAAATAGAATCAAATTTACATCTGATATAACTGAGGCAATTCGAAATTGTGAAATTATTTTCTTGTGTTTACCGACACCACCGAATGAAGATGGGTCTGCTGATTTGGGATATGTTTTAGCTGTGACAGCAACTATCTGTGATTATATTGAAACTAATTCGATTACTGAGAGAAGAATCATTGTAAATAGAAGTACGGTTCCTGTTGGAACTGCCGATAAAGTAAAAGCAATTGTAAGTGCAAAAACAACAAACAAAAATATTCATGTTGTGAGCAATCCAGAATTTTTGGCTGAAGGATTCGCTGTTGAAGAATCACTCAATCCAAGTAGGGTTGTAGTTGGTACTTCCAATCCAGAAATTGGCAAGGTAATGCAAGACTTGTACGAACCATTTTTGAATGGAGTTAATAAATTTTTCTTGATGGACGAACGCAGTGCTGAAGTAACTAAATATGCAGCAAATTCCTTCTTAGCGATGAGAATTTCCTTTATGAATGATTTATCAAACTATTGTGAATTGAACAATGTAAATATTGATAATGTCAAAGCTGGAATAGGATCTGACCCAAGAGTTGGACCATACTTTTTGAATGCTGGAATTGGATATGGAGGATCTTGTTTTCCAAAAGACGTTCGTGCTTTGTTGTATTCTTCAGAAGAAATTAATGCGACATTAACGTTAATTCGTGAGACACAAGCCATCAATCAAAAACAAATTCAGCGATTTATTGCAAAGGTAACTTCCTACTTCCAGAATGATTTTTCCAACAAAAAAATTGCTATTTGGGGCTTAGCCTTCAAACCTGATACAGATGATATTAGAGAAGCACCGGCCTTTACAGTTATACGTGCATTGTTAGATTTATCCGCAAATTTACATGTATATGATCCAGAAGCAATGGAGAATACTAGGTTGCATTTTGGCGATTCGATTACCTATTTCCCGTCAATGTATGATGCTGTTGAAAATGCAGATGCATTAATAGTTTGTACCGAATGGAAAGAGTTTAAAGCTGCTGATATAGAACAATTGAAAAAACTAATGAAAAATTCTGTTATATTTGACGGAAGAAACATCTTTGATTTGACTGAAATGAAAGATTTGGGCTTTCATTATGCAAGTATTGGACGTCCATTAGTTTCTCCAAATTGATTTTTGGCACATTTTTTAATCATTATAGACACATAGAACAGTGTAAAGAGTACTTTTACTTTGTTCTGTAGATGAGAAAGAATTTTCTATGGCAGAAGAAATACAACAAGAAAGTAGTAAAAAAGGTGGGGGATTGCCTCTGATAGTTATTATCATAGCAATACTATTACTCCAAGCTTTAGTTATTATAGGTGTTTATTGGTTCTTTTTGAAACCTCCTGCTGACCCAGAAGCTGACAAAAAAGATAAATCGAAAAAAGAAAAAGTAGAATCAGATAAAGAAAATCCTGAAGAAGAGGAAGAAGAAGGTCCTAAAAAATTAGGGATGGTAATACCAATGAAAACGATTGTTATCAATCCACAAGGATCACCTTCTAATTATGTTGCAATGGATATTGGCTTAGAGATTATTAATGCCGAAACTCCTGATGTACCTCCGGGAAAAGAAACTATAAAGCTGATGGAAGAAAGTAATTATGAAATTGCTGTCAAGGATGTAGTTCAAAAATTAGTTTCTAAATATACTGTCGAAGATTTCCAAGGTCCAGGACTTCAAGATTCTTTGAAAGTAAAGTTCAAGAAAGAATTTAAACAATTTGTTCCTGAAGGAATTAAATTGAAACAAGTGCACTTATCGTATATTATTCAATAATAGACTACCTATAGGTTTATAGATGGCGGACGTTTTATCGCAGCACGAAATTGATAGTTTGCTTTCTGAGATGTCAAGTGGTACACTTGATATTGATAATATTACGCCCAATCAGAATGTTCGAAATGATGCAGCTAATTACGATTTTCGGCGTCCGAATAGGATTTCCAAAAATCAAGTTCGGACGTTAACTTCAGTTCACGAAATTTTTGCCGAAACTTTTGGATATTATTTAGTTTCTAAACTTCAAACTATTGTATCAATTTCTGTAACATCAGTTGATCAATTGTTTTATTCGGAGTTTATACTCTCTGTTACAAATCCAAGTTGTATTTATGTTTTTGATATTCATGGTACCGATGGAAGTGGAATATTAGAAATTAGCCCATCGTTGGCTTTGTCGTTAGTAGAACGTTTGTTGGGCGGTAGCACTGATGCTCCAAGAAAAGGGCGTTCTATTACACCTATCGAACAAGCGATTGTACGTGGTTTGATTGATCACGCTCTTTCTGATTTGAGAAACTGTTGGAGATCGATAGCCGAATTAAAATTTGTGTATTCGAGATTCGAAACTGAAGCTGATTTTGTTCAAATCGCTCCTTCGTCTGAGATTGTTGTTGTTGTTTCTTTTGATGTAAATATTGGTATGCATTCGTATCTGATGAACTTATGTTTTCCAACATTTGCATTAGAGGATATCTTAGCCAAACTGAACAAACAGCAAGTAACTGCAAGTTCTATTATTAGTCCTGAACGTGCAAAAGAAAATATGTCGATATTGAAACAACAAGTGTCATCAACGTATTTGCCTGTTTCAGCAATATTGGGTAGAGCCTCGATTACTGTTGCGGATTTATTGAAGCTTAAACCAAACGATGTTGTAAAATTAGATACCAGTATTTCGCAAGAATTAGAAATTCTTATTGCGAATAATCGAAAATTAGCTGGTCGTCCCGGAAGTATTGATGGTAAAAAAGCCGTAAAAATAACTCGAGAATTACAGCCTGAAGATCTAATAGATCAGGATATTCTGTACAAAAACGAACCAAAACCATGACACAAGAAGAAATAGATGCCCTGATTAATAGTGGAGGATTAGAAGAAGATAGTTCTCCGGGATTAGATCGCGACCAAGAATCTATAAGTCAACCATCTTTCCCAGAATATGGTGGATTAGACGGAGTTGATACTTACTATTCGAATCCGACACTACAATTACTGTATGATTTGTCCTTACCTGTTTCGATTGAATTAGGTAGAACCAGTATGCTTATAAAAGATATTGTTCGTTTAGGCAGAGGATCCGTTATAGAATTTGAAAAGTTAGTCAGTGAACCAGTCGATGTATTGGTGAATGGTAAAAAAGTTGCTGAAGGTGAAGTTGTTGTTATTGACAAACATTTTGGAATTCGTATAACTACCTTGGTTGATCCAGCTGAGAGATTAAAAAGTATCCGAAAGTAAAAAGTCAATGGACGAAGTACTTTTGCGTGCTATTCTTACTCTTATCTCAGTCGTGGGTGTATGTTTTGTTGCTTTATATGTTGTGAGAAAATACTTTGTCCAACCGAATAAAAAGTCACTTGTGGCTATGGATGTTGTAGGAAAACTTTCACTTACTCCAAGAAACACTCTCTATATTGTCAAAATTGGTACCAAACACCTTTTGGTCGGTATGACTCCACAATCTCTTAATACCTTAGCAGAACTTAAAGAAGAAGAGCTCACCTATTTGTCACAAGAAGGTATTACTGGACAAACTTCCTCAACTTTTCAAGATTTTCTACAAGCATATTTACCAAAAAAATAACGAAGTTTTTATCGAATAAATCCTTCGTGTACTCCAAAAAATTTCTCCAATTGTCCTTTTTGATTTCTCTTTGTAATTAAAATTAGATAATCACTTTCTTCCAATACTATGTTGTCATCTGGTAATTGGTATATTCTCGAATTTCCTTCATTACGTTTTTCTAATCCTATAAGAACAGTATTAAATTCCTTTTTGATATAATCAAAGGCAAACCCATAGTTCTTATTACAAAGAATATTGTTTGGTTTGATGATAAATTGTTCTATATCAGATGTTTCTGAATTATGTTGTGTTCCTAATAACTCTATGGAATATGAAGCAACTGCAGGTTCAAATATATAACTTGCTGTTAAATGAGAAGAAATACTATTGACACAAATCAAATTTTCAACCCCTGCATTGACAAATGTTTCTACTAACGATTGGTCATTAATTGTTAAGACATATCGAGGTTTTGGATAGAGAACTTTTAAATTCACAACAGTTATTAACTTTTCAGTATCTGTTAAAGCTGACATTACAACCACAGAGGAGTCAGCAATATTTGCTTTAGAAAAGTATGCATAGTTTGATAAATTAGAAAACAAGACAAACACATTTTTTGCTGGAAATTCCTGATAAATCTCATCAATCTGATTCTTATCAGGAGTAATAACAGCAATGTTTCTATTTTCATTTACAACATTTTTAACAATTTGTTTCGTATTGTCATCCCATCCAATAACAACAATATGATGTTTAAATTCTGTCCCATAATTACCCATTTTCTTCTGTTCTTTTTGAGTTAATATAAAATTAGTAAATTTACTGAGGAAATACCCTATCAAACCAACACTACAAAACAACAATACGACTGCTAAAATTCTTCCTCCGGCTGAATGAGGGTACATATCACCATAACCAACAGTAGTTACTGTTACAAGTGCGTACCACAATGCATCTGGATAGGATTTGATCATTGATGGAGAAGATTCCTCAAAGATAATCATCAAGTACAGATAACCGTGAAAGAGAAGAATACTTCCTATGATCCAAGCAAGTATTTTAAGGTTGTTCTTTTTGAGGAATGAGTTTAGAATTTGCATGTTATATTGTCTTATACCACATTGTCATATATAAAACTGGTACTTTCTTGGAAATTAGAATATGCTTTTTGTACAGTTGAAGTAAAAGAACTAGAAGGATTATTTGTGAATTTGGAAGTTTCAGTAAATTCGGTTTGTTGTTCTACCAAAAGTTGTTGACGTGCTTGTTGTTCTAAAGCTCTTGCAGCTGCTGCCACAGCTCTATCTTGAGGACTTGGGTCAGATGGTGCTAACGCTGCTCGCTGAACTACTTGCATTTTCTGAATGGTTGCTTCAGGATTGTTTGGCACTGGAGACATATCGATTTTTACTTCACCTCCAATAGCATATCGTTGACCATCAGGTCCAATTTGATAAGAGAAGGACATTCCTCGAGCATAACCACCGGCAGCAGATTGATGAGCTGCTTCATGCGATCGAACTTCTCTATCTCGTTGTTTTAATTGCTCAATTTGTTGTTCTTCTTCCTTGTTTTGCTCACGTTCTCGAACTATATTGGGACTAATTCGAGCGTCTTCATTTTGAATTCTGACAGGAAATTGAGTAGTAGTAATATTCATAACAGTTTGATACTTTGTTATGGTTTAATTTGTTGGAGTAAATCTACAATACGATCTAAATCATCAAAAGAGTAAAAATCAATGACTAATGACCCATTTTGTTTGTTTCTGAGGGAAATATGAACTTGGGTTGCCAAAAGTTGACGTAGTGTATTCTCAATTTCTGCTACTGCTGTCTGCTCAGAAGAACTAAGATGGAATTGACCTTGTTCAGTTGAACCAGGCTTCCGTGATTTTCTACCGATAGGATTGGGAACTATCCCATACCGTTCTAAATATGGATTTGCTCTTTGTTGGTCATTGACGATATTTGAATCATCGAGCGGATCAAATGAATGATGCAAAGGAGTTAATAATTCTCTGATATACTGTTCTGTTTCTCGAACAGACATATCTTTATCAATGATATTCTGTAATGATTCTACTTGGGACTCACTATCCTCTAACGATAGTATTGCTTTCGCATGTCCAGCGGAAATTTTATTCGTACGTACAGCAGTTTGAACTTCTGCAGGTAGATGTAGTAATCGTAAAGAATTTGAGATAGTAGCTCTATTTTTACCAACTCTTTGAGCAACTTGCTCTTGAGTTAAGGCGCATTCACTCATAAGTTGATCATATCCCATAGCAACTTCAATAGGATTCAAGTCATTGCGTTGAACATTTTCGATAATTGCCATTTCAATCATAGACTGATTGGTGGTAACATCTCGAATATAGGCAGGTATTTTTGTGAGACCTGCTATTTTTGAAGCACGTAATCTTCTTTCACCTGAAATCAGCTCGTATCCTTTTTCGATTTTTCGAACTGTTATCGGCTGTATGATTCCATGCTCTTTTATAGAAGTAGCAAGTTCTTCCAATGCCTCTTGGTCAAATTCTTGACGAGGTTGAAATTTATTGGGAATGATTTCATCAACAAGTATAAACTCAAATTCACGAACAGCAGGTGTTTCTTCGGAAGATGGGGAGTTGACTAAAAAATCCTGTCGAATTAATGCACCTAATCCTTTACCTAATCCGTGGGTTTTTGGAGCTTTTTTCACGTTATGACTCTTTGAGATTGACAAAACTTTGCTAAACTAAGTAGCAAAAATACGGTTTTATTAATTAAGGAACAAAAATTCCATTCATAATCAAAATTAGCAGGAAAAAACATTTCAATAAAAGCTCAACAATTATCATTCATTATATCACTATCCTTCTACATTAGTTGAAAAACGATATTCCCATCCATTAGAGGGGTGCCATGAAAGGGCGGGGTGGAATTATCCCAAACACCAACATCTCTCTCCCCCAAACGAGGGAGAACGGTCACTGAGTGTAGTCGAAGTGGGGTGAGGGAGTATAAAGCAACAAAAAATCTATATTACCATAACATTATATTGAAAATATTTATAAATAATTTGGAAAAGTAAAATAATCGTTGTAATTTAGTCTGCGAAGAGATTAAAGATAAGAAAAATGAATTAGTGATGTAGACGAAGAAGCGAGAGATAAGAGAAAACAGGGGTATATATTTTTACTTTCTTCACACAAAATTAGGATAAGTTCTCTAAATAAATTTTTTTCAATTTTACTGAAAGGTAATCTTATGAACTCTTTAGTTCAACACTCGACCCCTACCACAAATTTGGTAGTCTCTCTATCAAGTTCAATTCGACCGGCAGACCGGCAGACCGGCAGACCGGCAGACCGGCAGACCGGCAGACCGGCAGACCGGCAGACCGGCAGACCGGCAGACCGGCAGACCGGCAGACCGGCAGACTTAATAGGTATAAGCAAACCCTCCTTTTTGCTTTCCTTATGATTTGCTCCACATTCATAACTCCTCAGCAAAGTTATGGGCAAAGTTGGAATGTAAGACTAAGTGATGCCCTCGGAAATCCACAAGTAGTTTCATGGCCTCCACCAGATACTTCTTACTCACCAAATACTGTAATAATTAAATTCAAAAGAAATGCTTTACGCTTAGAAAATCTTTGTTATTCCTATGACTTTGGTGATAATTTAACAAACGATTCAAAAAAGTCTGAAGCTCAGATGGGATTGTTATCATATAACCAAAAGATTTACTTGTTATCTCAGAGGTTTACTCCCCACCAAGTTACAACAGATTCTTTGTTAGCAAATGCATTATTAGCAAAAGGAATTGATACTCTAAGAAGATTGACCTCTGCAAATCCATGTAAAGATACTATTTCAATTTCAATTCTGGGAGATACTGTAGTATGTCAGGATTATTTGTACTTTGAAGGAATACTTTCGAATGATACAAGTGTGTTGTCCTCAAGTTTCATATTAACTAATTCTTTTCAAAATTCTTTGTATTATGTTGAACCAAATTTTTATAAATATGTAACTAACATACCAAGTGATCCAAGGTATGTGAATAGACAAAAAGCATTGCAACCTCAATTAATGGATGTGCAAAGTGCTTGGATTTATGAAGTTGGACTTCCCGAAATTCAAATAGCAATAATTGATAATGGAATAGAATTCGATAAATGTGAATTTAATCGCGGTAATCCAATTGGTCCAAATCAAAAGGTTAGTTACGGATTTAATTACGCACAACCATCTGATGTAAATGGAATTAGAGAAAATGCTTGGCATGGAACGGGTGTTGGTAGTTTAGCTGCAGCACTAACTAATAGAAATACTGAATTCTGTCATGATGGAATGGCAGGAGTCGCAGGAGGATGGGGACCAGATAATGGCTATTCAGATTTAGGTAAAGGTTGTCAATTGTATGCTTTAAAAATTGGGTATGGAGCACATTTTAGTGCTTCTGCAATAATATCTGCAATTTTTGAAAGCTCGTCTAGAAATCCAAGTACCGGTTACGGAAATCAAGCAGATATTTTAAACTGTTCTTTTGCTTCACCATTTCCAAATATTTCGGAAAACGAAGCAATAACTTATGCATTAGCTAATAATGTTAGTGTAGTAGCATCTCGTGGAAATAGTGCTAATAGATGGTCAGTACAGAATGAATTGCCATATTCACAACAAATAGATGCTGAATTATTTTTTCCAGCTTGCTATGAAGAGCATATGGTTACCTGTGTCGGTGCTGCAGGTGAAAGACATCCCACAATACCATTTAATACTTCATACCAAAAAGATCGAGTACGATATTCAAATTTTGGAAGAACAATGGATTTTACTGTTTCTACAGGTGAGAGAAGATGGGACCCATACAATTCCGTTAATGATTTGAATATTTGGGTAATGAATTCGGAACGATGTGACCCACCCTATGACCAAACTGGTGGTTGGGAACAATGTGATGGTACTTCAGCATCTGCAGGATTGGTGTCGGGTATGTTCGGTCTTTTAAGATCATATGCTGTTAATCATAATTTTTTTAATGTTTTAGAAACAGAAGACTATGAAGGTATATTAAAAGCAAGTGCTGAAGATAGACAAGGAAATAGAGGTCTTAATAATCACACTGTTGATTTTGATATTTATTCTGGTTGGGGACATATCAATGTTGGTGATGCTATAAGAATGTTGGAAGATGGTTATCGTATTTTCAAATCAAGTTCTTCTGCAGTTACTTTTGGAAATTGGGTTGACCATCCTTTAAAGAATAACAATGTAGATTACTTAGTAACTTTTTCAAAATCTACTCAATGGAATCCCTTACAATTGTTAGGTACTCATAAAGTTAAGGTTAGACAAGTAACCGGACAAGTTGTTACACCAAATAACATAGACTATTCTCAACCAATTTATTCTTGGGGTGTTAGTGGTCGTAACAATCTTTCAGGATATTCTTTAGGTGTTCCTCAAATGGAACACGGATACACTGCTATACCTAATAATCAGGGTGGTAATAACTTAATACCTGGGATAATTCATCATAGAGGTGGAAGTTACAATCAAACAGGAATTTTTGATGCCACAACTTTCCAATATGCAATTTATGATGCAAATGATAATTTAGTAACAATGATACCACCTACTGATGCTCTCGGTGTGAATGTTTCAATTTTTGCAAAAGAATTAAATCCTATGTCTGTTGCGAAAGGAACTTCTGAAATGCCACATTTAGTATATCCATCAGTAGCAAATTCGTTTGTAAATATACAAAGTGATGAAAAACAAACTGGAATAAATCAAGTAAAAATTCGTTCATTATTGGGAGAAATAGTGAACAGTTTGGATATTGAACCTACACAATCAATTACACCAATTCAAATGGATGTTTCAAATCTTCCAATTGGTAGTTACTTTGTAGAAGTTGTGACTGGTAATAATGTATATAGTTACAAAATTATAGTAGTAAGGTAATCGCATGAAAACCTTTCAATTTTCTTCTTTAATTCTATTACTTATGGTCGTTACTTCTTGTAACGACCTTAGTAATCTTCCTGACCCAATAGAACCAAAAGATACAATTAAGTACGTATGTCCTACATGTCCAGTAGGAGTTCCATTCGATAGTGTAGATTTGTGTCCTTTTCCTTTTGATACTAATAGTGTAATTGGTACTGGCCAACCTCGATTCGAACATGATGCACATGGACCATCAATAAATGGCGATTTATTGATTATTGCTTACACAACAATACTTGATTTAAAAAATCTACAGATTATCAAACTTAATCCTTTTGATATTATACCTAAAGAATATAATATTGAAGGTGGTTATATTCCTTGCTTTTCTCCAACAGAAAACTCTAAAGTGCTTCTAGTTTGTGGTGGTTTTAATAAAAATTCAAATGGTAAAATTGTTGGAGGTCAAACTTATTTTATCGTTGATATTTATACTAAACAATATGTTGAAGTTACACCAACTAAATTTGGAAAATATGGAGTCGAGTATCAAGGTGATGGAGGACTTCTTTCATGGACATTTGATAACTTTAACAAAACAGATAAATTACATTTTTCTGATACAATTGGTGATTACATAGTTCAAGAAGATAGGTTTGTAAATATTCCGAGTGAACAGTTAAGAGGAGTTGCAATAAGTCCAAATAACCAATATAGGATTGAAAAGTATCATAATGCTCAGATTAATCAGAGTTATTTTAAGTTAAATGGAAATAGACTTCCTCTCTTTGAACAAAACTTTGCTAATGCTTACTCAATGGCTTGGTCTAAAGACTCTCGATATTTAGCTATTACTGGTTTCAACAGACCAACAAATGTAATAAATAAAAACGAATATGCACATATTTGGATATTTGATATGCAAGAATCAGTGCCGAATTCATCCTCATTTAAATATAAATACAAAATTACCCCTAGAAAACAATTTTGTAAATATATTTGGTCAGGTGGTACAGAACGCCAACTTGCATTTATCTCACCAACAACATTAGCAGTTCCAATGCAAGATCATAATGGAGATATTGCAAATGTCCACGAAATCAACATCGACGGAAAGTATGTAAGACAATTAACGTTTGTGAAGTAGATTTTATTCTTTAACAAAAAAGCCCACTTTTGTGGGCTTTTTATTTTACTCCTCACTTCAAAATAAAATTTTTCATGAAGAATCCACCCCGACCATTACATAGCGTCCCTCAAGATGGGAACCCATATTGTGTCGGCTTTTCTTTTGTCTAAGAAATACAAAATTACCAATGATTACGACTACTTTTAATGGAAAAAAATTAAAATAAAATGGGAAAAAAATAGGGTTTTCCGTTCAAAATTTTGTACATTGCATTTACTATTTAACTACATATATATTTAGACATCAATGACATCCTTATCCACAACAACAAAACTAACGATTAAAAACGCAACTTTTTATGGCTATCATGGCGTAAAATCAGAAGAAAAAACACTTGGAGGCAAATACTCTTTAGATATAGAAATGCTTTATGACGGAAGAAAAGCGGTGCTACAAGACGAAGTTCAATATGCTGTGAACTATCAAGAGGTTATGTATACTGTTACTGAAATATTGAATGAATCTTTTAATTTAGTAGAAACAATCGCTTGGGATATAGCAAGTAATATATTAGAAAAATTTTCATTAGTGTTGGGTGTAACCGTAAAAATTAGAAAACATGTTGTTCCTATTGGCGAGATAATTGATTACATAGAAGCAGAAGTCACTTTAAAACGAGATGGTAAGGTTGAGTAGTATCAACAATGTATACAAACCTGTGTTGTTGTCTTTGGGTTCAAATATTGGCGACAAACAGCAGTATTTAGAGTTAGCAATTGAATCCATTGTTCTCGAAAATTCATTCCATAATGTTCAAGTTTCATCTGTATATGAAACAGAGCCAATTGGGTTCACAGAACAAGATAGTTTTCTCAATATTGCACTTTGCTTTTGGACATTGATGCCGCCAATGGAAGTATTTTCATTGTGTAAAGAGATAGAACAAAAACTCGGACGTACAAAAAGACAACAATGGCGAGAGCGAGAAATTGACATTGATATTATACTTTTTGGAGAAGAAATTATTCAAACTGATATTCTCACTATTCCACACGCTGCAATGCATCAACGTAAATTTGTTTTGGCACCAGCAGCAGAAATTGCCCCGCTTATGGTACATCCTATTATAAAAAAATCAATACTAGAATTATACGAAGAATGTTCCGATGTTTCCTCTGTAATTCGTGTCGGTGATTTGCGACTACCATCGTAAATTGTTAAATGGCTATAAGGTGTTATGAAGCGTATAACTGAAGAAATAGTCGAAAAAGTAAAGGCTGAATGCGATATAGTTGCAGTTATTTCACCAAGGGTGCAACTGAAAAAACGTGGGAAAACCTTCATCGGTCTTTGTCCTTTTCATACCGAAAAATCTCCTTCATTTAATGTCAATCAAGCAGAACAGTTTTTCAAATGTTTTGGTTGTGGAAAAGGTGGAGATGCAATTAAATTTATTCAAGAAATTGACGGTATTTCTTTTCTGGATGCAGTTGAGCAGTTAGCATATCAATTTTCCATTCCAATTCCTGATGTAGAAGTAACTTCTGTTGAAATTGAAAAACGACATCAATCAGAGGCGTTATTCAATGTTTTAGAAGCATCAAAATCATTAGGCGTCAAAAACCTTCAATCGGATTTTGGTTTGCCAGTTCGTCAGTATCTTTCACGGCGTGGTTTGACGGAACAAACCATCAATACATTCTCTCTTGGTTTAGCTACAATGGAGTGGAGTAGTTTCTTTAAAACCCTTCGTCAACAAGGGTTTTCTGAACATAGTATCGAACAATCAGGAGTATGTGCAAGAAATGACAATAGAGAATATTATGATCGATTCCGGGGTCGATTGTTGTTTCCGATTCAAAATACTTTAGGTAAGATTATTGGTTTTGGAGGGAGACTTCTAGAGAAACAATCAACAAAAGCAAAGTATATCAATTCACCACAATCTCCTTTGTATGACAAATCTGTGGTGTTGTATGGAGTGTACCAAGCTCGTCAGTCTATCCGTTCTAAAGGAAATATCATTCTCTGTGAAGGATATATGGACGTGTTGTCAATGCATCAACATGGTTTTACCAATGCAGTTGCATCGTGCGGAACAGCACTAACGGAAGAACAAGTAGAAGTCATTGCCAAGTACACCAAGCATATTATTATAGCGTACGATGGAGATAGTGCTGGAAAAAATGCAACAATGAAGGCTATTGATATCATACTACCTAAAGGACTATCCGTTAGTGTATTAGCTTTAACAAATAAAGAAGATCCAGACAGCTTTTTAAAACAATATGGTGCTGAAGAATTTGAGAAAAAGGTTACTTCAGCACTCGGATTTGTAGAATTTTATCATTCTTTTTGGACGGAAACAGGGAAGCTATCTGCTCCGCAAGATTTCGCTATTGCTATCCGAGAACTGATCACAAAAACTCTTTCGATTCCAGATATTCTTTCTCATCATTTTTTCTTTATACGAATTGCTCAACTCTTTTCGATAGATGTTTCCTTGGTTGAACAAGAAGCAATATTGGTAAAAGAAGGTCAAAAAGAACAAGAAGAATTTCGCAAACGGTATACTCCATCATCAACTGCAGATGTCAATGCAGAAACTATCAATATTCCAATTGAAAAAAATTCTTCAATTACTTCTGCAATTGTAACGACAACTTCTGTTGAAAGAGTGGAAGAATATATTCTTCCCAATTCTGAAGAATTAAATCTTCTGAGAATAGCCTTAGTAAGTAAAAAGGGGTTTGAAACAGTTTTTAAGACATTTAGAATTACTGTTGATCATTTTGATCATTCAATCTGTAAAACATTATTTACACGAATTGTTGAGGCTCATTCTCATTCTGACGACCCATTGACCTTGCTCTTTGAAGATGAAACCTTATCAGATGAAGAAATTTATCTTTTACGAATTGTTAAAGTTTCCTTACGAGAGCCATCGAGTTCATGGGAAAAATTTGATGTAACAGTTCTACCGGAACATTTTGAAAAAGTGATTCCAGATTATTTGCGTACGATTCAAATTCGAAAAGTGGTTCGAGAGTTAAATGAGTTAGAAAAACAAATTCAAATTAACGATGAACAAGGTACACTTGATGTTTCTCTTTTGGAAGAATTTTCAAAATTGGACAATCAACGCAGATCTATAGAAGAACAACGAGGAAAATAGTTATCTTTGTAAAAGATAACAATGTTATAATACTATCATAGAGTTGAACAAGCTAACAAATGAATTCTTGGCACTTTCATTATTGTAGTAAAACAGACATCGGTAAGAAGCGAAAACAGAATGAGGACTACCTTGCAGCATATTCTTTACCAATAGGTATGTTGTTCTTAGTCAGTGATGGAATGGGTGGTCATGTTGGTGGACAAATGGCTGCTACGATGACTGTCGAAACTGTCAAAGATGAATTTAAAATTGCCAATGAATCTTCGAGTATTGAGGCTTTGATTCGTTTCTCTTTCCAAAAAGCTGATGATGCTGTGAAGATTTTTACGGCAAAACATCGCGAGCTTCAAGGTATGGGTACTACCTTGTTACTCGGATTATTTCGTGATAAAAACCTTTATGTTGGTTCTGTCGGTGATAGTAGATTATATAGAATTAGAAATAGACATTGTGAATTACTGACAAAAGATCATTCTTTAGTACAAGAACTTATAGATTCTGGAATTATCGCAGAACATGAAGCAGATTTCCATCCTCATCGCAATGTGATAACCCATGCAATTGGAGCGAATAATCCTTCTCCTGATTTTTATCAGTTTGAGGTTGAAGAAAATGATATCTTTGTGTTCTGTACAGATGGACTTTCGCAGTATGTTCAAGAAGTTGAATTGTCGGCTATCATAAATCATACGACTATTGAAGATGCAACAAATCAATTGATTGCCTTGGCAAATGACAAGGGGGGAAGTGACAATATTACCTTGCATATTGTTCAGGTGGGAACAGAAAGTGTCGATAAAGCAACAGTTCCAAGTGAAAGTGAAATTCCTACGGTTTCAAAAGAAAGTTCATCGATGTATTCGTATATACTGTATGCTATTTCCTTTGTCCTATTGATTGTTCTTTTGGTGTGGATTTACGTACAAGTTTCGTCACATTCCATTTCAGAAAATAGTCAATTGTTACAACATACATTCAATTCGAATTTAGTAACATAGAAAAATGTACAAAAACATAAAAGTGTGGATTAACAAACAAAACCTATATGCAATTTCGTAGAGATACTATTATTCGTGACTACCGTATTGTCGATATAATTGGCGAAGGTGGTATGGGACAGGTCTATGTTGCAATAGACAATTTGGAAAGAAAAGTAGCTATAAAGGTATTAAATCCTTCTTTTACACACGAAGGTGATTTTATACAACGCTTCAAACAAGAAGCAATGCTACAATCTTCTTTGGATCACGAAGGAATTGTTAAAATTCATACCTTTTTTGAGCAGAATGGATTGTACTTTCTGGTTATGGAATATGTAGAAGGGCAAACCATTCGCCAATTAATACAAACAGTTGGTCCTATTCCTGAAGCCCGTGTAATATCCTTATCTGTACAAATTCTCAAAGCTTTAGAATTTGCCCATAGTCGTGGAATTGTCCACCGCGATATTAAACCGTCTAACATTATCGTTACACCTAAAAATACTATCAAAATCGTTGATTTTGGGGTTGCAAAAATGTTGGGAATGGAAAACTTGGTCAATACCCAAGTAGGTTCCAAAATGGGTACATATCTTTATATGAGTCCCGAACAAGTCAAAAGTGAAGAACACATTGGTGCTCAAACAGATATCTATAGTTTTGGAATTGTCATTTTTGAAATGCTCACTGGGAGAGTTCCTTATAATGTGATTACCAATAGTGAATATGCGTTAATGCAAGAAATTGTCAATTCTTCCTTGCCAGACCCACGAAAGTATTATCCCCACATTTCTAATTCGCTGGTGAACATTTTATCTAAAATGACGGTGAAAGATGCAAGAAACCGCTATATTACCTGTTCACAAGTATTGATTGATATCCATCGTTTTACTGATTTGATTCATTCCGGACAATCCTCAGTACCATCACATTTTGAGCAAACTGGTGTCGTCGATGTATCTCGAATGAAAGCAACACCTCCACCAACAAGTGGTTCAAAAAATATTCTCTATGTTTCCTTGGGAGTAGTAGCAGTATTGTTTGTCATACTTGCTATTGGTGGGTATATGATGTTTCAAAGTAAACAAGACGAAAAACTTCGACAACGAGAGCAGACGCAATTTCAAATAGATTCTCTCAAGAAGGCATCTGAACTTCGATTAGTTCGTGCAGACAGTTTGTATGTTTTGGCGACAAATCTTCGACGTGATAAAAACTCAATGGCAAAATGGTATCGTTCTATTGCGTTATTAACAGAGGCAATTACTTTGAACCCCAATGATATTCGCTATTATTTTGAACGTGCAAGAGGGTATTGGTTTACTTCCGAATTCTCCAAAGCAATTCCTGATTTGGACAAAGCCTTAGAATTTACAGCTGATTTTGTAAAAGTGCAAAATGCTCCAGCATCTATCTATTATATGCGTGGAATTTGTCGTGCTGATAACAAAGATGCAAAATCGTATTCTGATGCTCAAAGTCTGGAGTATGCATTAGCTGATTTGAAAACAGCCTTTTCTCAACGCAAAGAATATGCAGATGCTTACTCTTCAGCATTGGTAGCGAAAGCAAAACAATTGTATAGTAGTAGTGATGCAAAACAAGCAATCGTTTTTGCAACAGAAGCGTATTCAATTGTAAAATCGAATAAAATTAAGTTAGAAGTTTTACAGATAAGAATGCAATCGTATGAATCTTTAGGTATGACCGATGAAGCATTTAATGACAGAGTTGAAGGTGAAGAAGTCATGAATCTATTAAATCCTGGAGTTCGACCATAAGATGATACTGAAAAAAAAACATGGCTTTTCGATTCGAACGATGGTGTTTGCACTAACACTTTCGTTTTTGTTGTGGGGCTATGTGACGATGAACTCCGAATATTCTATGTTGGTTGATGCAAAAGTATTGGTGAAAACTCCACCTGAGAGAGCCATTGTCTCAACTCTTCCTAATTCATTACGTCTCAAAATCGTTGGGTCTGGTTGGAAGCTTTTGAATATCTTGAGTGGTGACAAACCAGAGTTGCTGTTTGATCTGACTAATAACTCGCTGCGAAAAAATGATACCGACATAGTACTCACGAAAATAGATTATATTCGGTCATTACGAATCCAGAGTGGTATCCAACTCTCCGATGCTTTTCCATCAGAAATGTCACTTCACTTTGGGGAAGTTGTATCCAAAAAAGTACCTATCGCTACGAATTTTCATTTCAAAATGGCAAATGGATTTATCGTTACTTCGAAAATCAAAATTTATCCTGATAGTGTGATGATAGCTGGAGCACCGTCAACATTGAAAGACATTACCTACTGGCCTACTGAAGAAATTGTCAAAACTAATCTCAATGGTACAGTACAAATGCAAGTTAAGCTCCTTGATACGATGCGTTCGGTTCGTTTATCAGTACGTACTATTAATGCAACTGCCTATATCGAGCGATATGCTGAAACGGTTATTCACGACGTTCCAGTTACTATTACCAACATTCCAACGTCAAATCCACATACTATTTCTCCTCGAATTGTATCCGTTACTGTTCGTGGAGGTGTTAGCAAAATAAGTCAAATAACGGCTGATAATATAAAGGTTACTATTCCCTATGCAAATATTGAAGCCGATTCTACAGGTTCTTTGAAACCAATTGTTACCTTGCCGAACGATTTGCAATTGCTCTCTACCTTCCCACAATATTTACTTCATACCATTCGTAGCGAAAAAAATTAGTCAGCTTTTAAACCTTCTGATATTGCGGTGAGTCTAATTTTTTGAAAACACATTCCTTTTACAAAACTTATAACTGTAGGTTATGAAAACAACATCAATCCTTCTCGCAGTAGCTTTCTCTATCAGCACTGCATTTGCTGCTCCAATGCACAAAGATCGCACTCATTGTATTGAAATGACAGAGTGCAAAAAAATGAAACCACTTACTGAAGAACAAAAACAAAAAATTCAAGAGTTCAAAGTGGAAGTTATGGAGTATAAAGATTCTGAAATACTTCCAAAAATGACTGAATGGAAAAAACAGCTTGATGCTGCAATGACTCCAGAAGACTTAACGAAATTGAATGAACTTCGAGAAAAAGCGGAAAAATTCCGTGCAAATCTTGCCAAATCTATGAAAGATATGGAAGTTGGAAACATCGAAGCATTGAAAGAAAAAATGATATCTTCCAAAGAAAATATCGTTTCTATTATGGAAGAATTGAAACCACTTGCTGAGAAGTACAAATCGACCTTGGATAACTTGGTGGAAACAGCAAAACCATCAATGGAAAAATGGAAAGATGATATCCATGAAATTCGTACGGAAATTATCATCGAGTCTTCAATAGAAGAAAAGGCTGATTGTGAGAAAAAAATCAAAAAACACCACCACCTCAATATGGATTTGACTCCTATGGGACCAATGGGTATGAAACACCGTGGTGGGAAAGCAATGTTTATGCTGTGGAATGGTCAATCCGATCTTTTTGATACCAATGAAGAGTCTATCGTTTCTTCTGCGAGCGATGGAAATGTCTCAACATCAGGCTTTACTTTGAAACAAAATTCTCCAAATCCAGCAAACGCTGAAACCTCTTTCACTTTTATTCTTGACAAACCAGCAACTGTTTCTTTGAAACTCTACGATGTAAATGGCAATGAAGTTATGACTATCGTTAATAATGGTTCCTTTGCGGCTGGAGAACACACAGTAGAAGGTAATGTACGTAACCTTTCAAATGGTACGTATTTCTTTCGATTAACTTCTGGTTCTATCTCACTCCAAAAATCTATGTCCGTTACTCGTTAATCGACGCTCGATCTAAAAAAAAGAAGCCCACTGAGTAGTGGGCTTTTTTTGTTTTTGATTTTATTCGTTATTTTTTCACAAAAAGTGTTCGAGAAGTAGTGCCATCAGTATGCTGAATCAATAAAGTATATAGTCCAGTTGATAAACTGACAATACTAAAAGTATTATTTCCTTTCAAGCTTAACATCACATCATTGCCCAAAATACTCGTCGCAGTTACTGAACGAATTTCTTTTCTTCCTTCAATTTTGATAGTGGTTTCTGCAGGGTTTGGGAAAACTTGCAAAGCATCTGTAACTTCTACACCTGATTGGACAGAAGTTACATTTTTAGTAGGAATTTCAAGTAAAAAGCCAGTATAATTCATATAAATGGTTCCTTGATTATCTACCAAAAGATTTTGAAAACTCATTCTATTCCAACTACTATATTGTAGATCTTGTTGTAATGTATCAACAAAATTAAGGAATCGTTGTTTGGTAGTAGGATGATCATTTGCTAAAACTAATTTTGCATTGTTATAGAAATTGGATTTCTCAATACTCTTAATCTTTTTACTATTGTAATCTAAGGAATATAAACCGAATTTATCTTCATCTGTAATAATGAGAAGATCTCCATTTGGTAATTCAGCAATGTTTGTTGTTGAATAAGGAAAATCACCTCCTGGAAAGCCATTGTCCTTTCCTAAATAACTAAAGTTTTCTAAATCAGAAGTATAGGAAACACCTGTACAACATTGATTTGACTCTTCATAGTCAGTACCATTAAGAACAAAGATACTACCACCTAAATGAGCAAACCAAATAGTACCATCTGAATGTTGAATGATTTTTGACACATTCTTTTCTGACAAACCTCTATGTTGATCAAAGGTCATCATAAAGTGAGATGTTGGAATATAATCTGGCGAAAATTTTGTAATTTCTGATATGTTAACTGATCGATGACCTAATATCATTGAACCATCTTGTAAACCTACAAAATTATTTCCACGTAGAGAGAAAAAAATATTGGTAAAAAGAGAATTGTTAATTAATGTTTTAACTAATGTAAATTTTTCATTATCAAATTTTAAAAACTCAGAAGTTTCTTTCTTATCACCTTGAGTAGATTGATTTAGAGCAGTAACTATGATATTATCATTTTTGTCCACACCTAAATACGAAAACCCATTTCTATTTGAAATAGAATCCAAGAATCTAAACTCATTCCATTTTGTTCCATCAAATTTATAAATACCATATCTACCTGATATCCAAATGTTTTCTTTGGAATCAATTTGAATTTTGTTGTTTGAACGTAATTCAATTGAATCAGTTTTGCCATTTCTTTCAATCGTCATTGGTAAGTTTCGCCAAACTCCATTTTTTTTAATACTTACTGTTGCATAAGTTATAAAACTGTTTGAAGGACCAAAAACAATACTTCCTCCTAATACTCCAACTATACCATTTTTTAAAGTAATATCAATAATAGTATTAGAATTAAAGTGAAAATCAGAAACTTGGGCATTTATAATACCTATCGAACAAAGTGAAAAAAGAATCAATAGTAGTAACGATTTCATGGGAGTACTCCTCAACTGAATTTGCAAAAATGCTTATAAAACCTTTTATTCTTTTACAATTTAGTGAAAATTAGCACTAAAACAAAAAAAGCCCACTGAATAGTGGGCTTTTTTTAAGATTTATTTAATGTTTACTTCATTCCTTGTGGGGCGAAAGCAGGAGATTTATCTTCAGTAGCTTGACCATACACGATAATATCCACCGATGAATAATCAGGGTCATTGGTTTTTAACTTGATCGTTCCTGAATAATACCCAGCTTTGTCAGCAATTGCAGAACCTACAATTTTGTACATTTCATTGTCTTTAATCACTGTATTTGGTTTGATATTTGTTTTTAATCCATTACCTACCAATTCCACACTTGTTATGAGCAAATCCTTACCAGATTTATTTTCCAATACAGTTTCGCCATTTGCCAATTGACCAACTTTCAAATTGCTCAATACTACATAGGGCACAGAAAGTCTGATTGGAAGAGTAATATTGGCTTTCAAATTCAATACTTTTTCACCTAAAACAGGGTCATCACTTTTGATACGAACTGTTTTCATAATTGGTCCAACATTAGAACCAGTATTTAAAGTCACAGAAAGTGTCGCTACTTCATTTGGTTGTAATACTTTGTTATCTAAGATAGTACCTGTGCAACCGCAAGCAGCTTGTACTTCTGAGATAGTGAGAGTTTTATTCCCAGCGTTTTTAATTTGAACTTTTCCAGAAAGAGGGTTTTTTGTTTTCACAATACCCCAATCGTAAGTGTCGCCACCAACAATTTCTAATTTTGGTTGCGCGAACAACAATGTCGCTGTTCCAACAAACAAAGCAATTGAAGACAAAAAGAATGTTTTCATATTGATATAAACATAGTAGATGTAAAAAATTCTCGGAGTAGTAATTGGTTCTTAGTTTCTAAGCGAACGAAAAAGAACGGGAATAGTTCCGAAGACAATAGTATAGACTGATTTGGCAAAAACATATTTTGTGAAAAATTCTAAGATGGTAGCTTCTGTCGTACGGATATACAAAAAAGAAAAGATGGTATTATGTACAAAGGTCGCTAAAAGGAGAATCAAAACAAACCGATATGATTGTAAGGTAAGAGCAGTTCTGCTTTGTTTGAAAAAATACCCTGCAGTAAAACCTGCTAAGGTATTGACCAAGGCATGAACTCCCAAAACACCTTCATAAGAAAGAAAATCTACTAACAATCCACACAAAAAACCAGAAACTATTCCTAAAAGCTGACCCTCTGCAATTGCAATCCACACCACCAAAATCACAATGATATCTGGAACAACTCCTTGAATCTCAATAAGTGGAATCAACAAAAAATCAGCTATGGAAAGTACAACAGCAATTGCCGCATAGACTGCATAGCGAAGTTGAGGGATTTTGTCAAAAAGAGTGGTTTCACGGATTTTCATTTACATTCCCTGTAGAATCTTTTGTTGGTTTTTTGACAGACTTTTTCTGTTTTGCTTTTGCAGCCAATTCTTGAGCGTATCGCTCTTCCAAATATATTCGTTCAGGATTTGGAAGAGTAGTCACAACAAACACTTGTTCTAATGTTTCAAATTGAACGAAGGATTGAATCTTCAAAGTAGCAAAAAGTGTATTTGGATCATTATAAGTTCCGACAACCTTACCAATAGGGATATTGGGAGGAAATTTGGTACTAAATTCAGAAGTTACCACAATTTCATCTTGTTGGATAGAATACGTTTTAGGAAGATTTTTCATCACCAAAATTTCATCATCCTCCCAATAAACAACTCCATCCAATCGTGAGGATTCTAATCGAGCAGCAACACGAATATCTCGATTTTTTATAATAGAAACAATCGCAAAATTTTCACTCACCGAGGCAACAACTCCAACCAAACCTCTGTCCGTCATTACTGCCATTTTAGGAGTAATTCCTGAACTTGTTCCACGATTAATAGTGATATATGAACGAATGGAACCAATGGTTTTTCCCACTACTTCAGCTGGAACTAAGGGTAATTTTGCAATTGTTTTGAATTGGAGCAACGAACGAAGTTTATCATTTTCTATACTAGACTGTCGTGATTTTTGTACTTCAAACGATAACTGAGCATTCAAATCACGTAAGGAAGAATTTTCAGATTTTAATGCGACAGGATTTGGAATGAATGAGAAGGCATCTTGAAAGACACCAATTGTAGATACTACAACTGAACGCAACCCCCCAAACTGCGATAAATCACCAAAAACCATTAACGAAAAACTGAGTACAACAAAGAAGCACAAAGCAATATATTGCTTAAAATCTTCGATGAATTGTAAAAGTCTTTGCATTTGGTTTAGGGTTTGACATAGGTAGAAAAGAAAAACGTGTACTGAAATCAATACACGTTTCTAAAAATCACTACAAAAATAGAAAAATCTACGCCATTTTCATAGGAAGTGGAGGCAATTCTCCACCAGCAAGCAAAATATCCAATTCTTGGTTGTCCAATGTCTCACGTTCGAGCAACATTTTTGAAGTCAAATGCAACATCTCTAAATTATCACGAAGAATTTGTTCTGCACGTTGCATAGCTGAATGAAGTATGCGACGAACTTCAGAATCAATTAACATTGCGGTTTCTTCAGAATGATCTCTCGGTTGGGACATTTCACGACCCAAAAAGACTTCTTCAGTTTTGTTTGCGTACGTAATTGGTCCAAGTCGTTCACTCATTCCCCATTCGCACACCATCTTTTTCGCCAAAGAAGTAGCTCGTTCCAAGTCATTTCCAGCACCTGTAGTAAATTGCGAGAACACAATCCATTCAGCAGCACGACCTGCCAAAAGAGTTGCAATTTTAGTTTCCAAAAAGTCACGAGAATAGGAATGCGAATCTTCATTTGGTAAATAGGAAGTAACTCCTAAAGCACGTCCACGAGGAATAATCGTTACTTTATGAACAGGATCGCTGTTTGCAATCAATTTTCCAAGCAAAGCGTGACCCATTTCATGATAGGCAGTTACTTCTTTTTCTTTATCAGAAATAACCATAGACTTGCGTTCAACACCCATCAAAATCTTATCTTTTGCATCTTCAAAATCATCCATAGTAACAACCAAAGAGTTTCTACGAGCTGCAAAAAGAGCTGCTTCATTGACCAAATTTGCAAGATCAGCTCCAGAAAGACCAGGAGTTCCACGTGCGATAATAGAAACATTCACATCATCCCCCAAAGGGATATTGCGAGTATGAACATTCAATATACCTTCACGTCCACGAATATCAGGACGGTCAACAACAACTTGTCTATCAAAACGACCTGGTCGAAGCAATGCAGGATCTAAAACATCTGGGCGGTTAGTTGCGGCAATCATAATTATACCAAGATTCTGTTCAAAACCATCCATTTCAACTAATAGTTGATTCAGTGTTTGTTCACGTTCATCATGTCCACCACCAACGCCAGCACCTCTTTGGCGACCAACTGCATCAATCTCATCGATAAAAACAATACAAGGAGCATGTTTTTTTGCAGTTTCGAACAAATCACGAACTCGAGAAGCACCAACACCTACAAACATTTCCACAAAATCAGCACCAGACATAGAGAAAAATGGTACATTAGCCTCACCAGAAACTGCTCGTGCAAGAAGTGTTTTACCAGTACCGGGAGGTCCCAAAAGTAGAACACCTTTTGGAATTTTACCGCCAAGTTTTTGGAATTTTGTCGGTTCTTTCAAAAAGTCAATAACTTCTTGTAATTCAAATTTTGCTTCATCAGCACCTGCAACATCAACAAAAGTAACTTTTGACAAATTGTCACTATTCATACGAATACGAGCTTTACCAAAGGAGAAAATACCTTTTGTATTTCCACCTCCTTGCATCCGTCTCATAACAATGATATAGACACCAATAAGTAAAAACCAAGGTAGAATAGAAATTAATGCATTCCACCAATGACTATCACCTTCTTTATAGTTCCAAGCAATACCTTTTGTTCGCCAGGTTTGTTCAGTTTGCGAATCTAAAACACCTAATTTGGTAACAAAATATTTGATTTCTCGAGGACGTCCATCTCGATTGATAGTGATTGGTTCTCGAAGGGTTCCATGAAATTCGAAATCATTCAATTGTGATTTGACAATTTCTGCAGATTCAATTTTATTTGCTTCTAAATAAGACAAGTATTCAGTATACGAAACAGGCCATTCAGGTCGTTGTGCTCCAACGAATTGAAAATAAAATATGAGAATTCCAACAAAAATTGCTCCCCAGATTAGAACATTTCTCATTACTTTATTTGATGCGTTTCCTTCGCCAGAATTTGGATTTTTCTGTGGTTGAAAAGCATTTTTTTGTTTCTGAGAAGGGTCTTGATCTTTCGGTTTGAAAAAATTACCGTCGCTCATTCTTTATCCTTATCTATTTTTATCACTTTATGTGATATGTAATGAAGGTTCAACAATAAAAAAAAACTTACAGACAACAACAAATTGAAAACTTAAAAAAGTCCAATTCATTGAATTTGAATTCTTAATGAAGAATATCAATTGATTCTGTAGGCTTGGGAATACAATTTTAACGTTTTTGAAGATTTCTCTATCAAAAAATTTGTAAGATTATATATACATATTTAAGGGTGTACATCAACATCTGCTGCAAAGACAAAGCACTATTCAGTAACAATTTACTTACAATTGGTACAAATAAAACAATTGAAAGTTAAAAAAATAAAATTGCCACTTTACCCTTGAAATGTGAAACGGCTTGAATTATTTTTTAGTGTGATATAATGCGGAATTTACTTCCAAAAGATAGAAACTATTTCTTTTCACTTCTTCGAATAAATGTTGCTTTTATAACATTTGCAGTGCTGTCAGTTACTTTACAACTTTCTGATAATCTAAGTCCACAAACCCAAAAAATTCGTGATGTAGATGCTAATACTACCACTGATTCTCGTTCTAAATGAGCAATTTTTGAATTTGTCAAATAATCACTCACATTTTGTTCTAACCCAAACATACCAATTGGAGCAAATTTATCGCCGTGTTCCCAATGTCGAAGTATCAAAAGAGCTGGAAGCATATCTTCATCAAAGTATTCTACAAATGGGTCGTTGGTAAACTCTGCTGATTGTCGAGCAACTTTTTCTAAGATGAGTGTCCATTCACCAAAGTTGTATTTACCAGTTTTTTGTATAAACTGAGGCGATTCCTTAAATTTGTGATGATTTGTAATTATTAATTCATTACGTTCTTTCACAACATGGAGTTGTTCGTTAATGATAAAGCGAGCACCAGTTTCTTTGTCTAATAGAAGTAAAATTCCTTCAATTTGAAGCAAATTAAGCGAAATTTCAAAATGAGATTTGATGCTACGCAGTAGTATCTCTCCTTTCAAAAACATGGAAATTGCTTTAAATGATTCGAGGTGAATAGTTATACTGGTATTCGTCTTTTTTGTAATTACATGTGGTAGATAGGTGTCTACATTTTTTGCAACCAAACTTTCTGCACCTTTTGCAAACTCCACAAATCTGTATAATGTATCTAATACAGAAGGATTAAATTCTTCTTTGAGCAAAGGTAATAATTTATGGCGTATTTTATTTCGGGTATACGATAAATTTGAATTAGAAGAATCTTCACGCCATTCTAACTGTCTCTCATCTGCATATTCGCTTATTTCCTTACGAGAAATTGGTAGAATTGGACGATAAACTGTTATGTTTTGATCTAATTCACGCTTTTTGGGAATACCTGTTATACCTTTGATTCCCGTACCACGTACAAGATTGAAAAGCATCGTTTCTACAGTATCATCCTTTGTATGTGCAGTGAGTATATATGGTATCGATTGTTCTTTGGCGATTCGTTCGAAGAATTTATATCGCAAAGTTCGTGCAGCTAATTCAATTGACTGTTTGTATTTCTTGGAATATGCTGAGACATTTACGGAAGTACTATGAATAGGAACTGAGTATTTCTTACCTAAAAACCGTACAAATTGTTCATCTTGATCGGATTCATCTCCACGTAGATTGTGATTACAATGAGCAATGATTAATTTCATTGGTATCATGCCACTAATGTACCATAATGCATCTAATAACACCACAGAATCTTTTCCGCCACTTACACATACCATCAAACTTTCATGCTCAATGAAAGGGATGACAGAAACTAAGGAAGCATACACTTTTTTCACAAAATCTTTTGCCAATGGCGTTAAATACGAAAATAACTTTTTCGATTTATCATTCAAAGGAAGTCTCGGTTTTACTTTTTTTACTTCTTTTAGAATTGGTTGTTGTTTCTGTGAATCCTGCTTAGGATGCCCATGTTTTTGTTGTTGTTTTTGAGAAAGCTTTTGTGGCTGAATTTCCTCAGGTAACGATTGCTCAACAGGAATCTCAACTGCAATCGGCGTTTCTGTTGTTTTCGCTTTGGGTTTTTTCTTCTTTTTATTCTTTTTGCGAGGTAAAACCTGTTCAGTTAGTTGTTCTGTTGCTACTGAAGAAGAGTCGCTATTAGTAACATCAGTAGTAGAAATCGTTTCGTTTTGGATTGGAGAAACACTTTCATTATTCTCTATACTAGAAACTGCAGTTCTTTGTTGTTGACGTTGTTTGTTGTTTCGTTGGTTTCTATGGTTTGGTCTTTTTGAATGAGAAGTTGGTTGGGCTTCAGAATTCTCCTTAGAAGCAATTTCAATAGGACTTTTAGCTTGTTCAATAGTAGCAACTACTACAGCTTGATCAATCGGACTTTTTTGAATAGGTTTTTTTGCAGTATTTCTTTGTGGTCTATTTTTTACCTGAGTAATTGGCTTTACCTCAATGGTTGGAATAGAACTAGAGGTAGCTTCTTGGATAATTGGAATAGGCTTTACAATTTCTTTGACAGCTGACTTCGAACGTTGAGTTTTTTTTGCAACTACTTTCTGAACTGGTTCTACCGTTGGTTTTGGTACAATTTTCACTTCAACCGGTAGAGTAGGATTTGCAACTTTTTTAGTTGCTCTTTTCACAAGAGTAGTTTTTGAAACATCAGTTGCAATACTCTCTGAGGAAACAGGTGTTGATATATTAGTTTTCTTCGGCATATTCAATTGATTCTAATGATTCATCAAAAGTATGAACAGTGTTTTTTCCAATCTCTTTCATATACACTACATATTCGTTTAAGCGATCGACAACATTATCATAAGAATCCATACGAACTATTTCTTGTCGTACGGGAGCTGAATTGTACAGGCCTTTCAAATACCCACCAAAATGTTTTCGAAATTCATGAATTGCACGTTTTCCAGTTTTTTCGATACTTAACTTATAATGCTCCAAACATACTGCAACACGTTCTTCTACAGATGGAGGCGTTGCTTCAATGCCAGTATCAATTAACGTACGAGATTGTGAAAAGATAAATGGATTTCCAATAGCAGCTCTACCAATCATCACAGCATCAGCACCAGTTTCATCAAAAGCACGTTTTGCTTCTCTTGCATTGGTAACGTCTCCGTTAAGAATAACCGGAAACTGAACGAATTTTTTTACTTTTTCAACCCAAGACCAATCGGCTTCTCCACGATGACCCATATCACGAGTTCTGCAATGAATTGTCAACGCAGCTGCACCAGCTTGTTCAAGCATCTGAGCAACATCTACAATAATGATTGATTTGGGATCCCAACCTAATCTGGTTTTCACAGTAACTGGCATTGGAGCACAAGCTTCAACAATTGCTTTTGTCATTTCTGCCATCTTATGTGGTTCTTTCAGTAGACCTGCCCCTGCATTTCTGGCAACAACATTTTTTACCCAACATCCACAATTGATATCTAAAAACGCTGGGTTTGATTTGACAGCCATTTCCGCTGCACGAATCATTGTGGGTATATCACCACCAAAAATCTGTATAACCGATGGTTGTTCTTCTTCAGCAAGTTCTAATTTTGCTAACGAACGTTTTGCATCTCGAACCAATCCTTCGGAAGAAATAAATTCTGTATAAACAATATCAGCACCATTACGTTTACAAATTACACGAAATGGCAAATCGGTGACATCTTCCATTGGGGCAAGTAGTACACCGTTGTCAACCGATACAGAACCTATAGTCATTTATTGATGGAAATAATAGTAAATGGAATTGAAGAACGTTTTGAATTTGCGACCGAATCGTTTTATTTGCAGCCAACTGAGATTGTTGCTCAAAAGCTCATCGGAAGTATTTTTAGAATCTTCAATAAGGAACAAAATCAAAATGTGTTATTGCGTATAGTCGAAACAGAGGCATATTTATCGTATGACGATAAAGCCTCTCATAGTTTTAGAGGAAAAACACCTCGAAACAGTGCTATGTTTGATAAAGGAGGAATACTATACGTATACAAAATTTATGGTATTCATCATTGTATCAATGTTGTGACTGAAGCTGAAGGATTTGGTTCTGCAGTACTATTAAGAGCTATGGAATGTGTTGAAACGACTATTGATTTTCCAGGAAATGCCTTTCGTGGACCGGGTAAATTAGCTAAAACTTTAGGTTTTACAACTCAAGATAGTGGAATTTCATTGTTAGGTGAAACCTATTCACTGTTATTACCAACTACTAACGTGCCTTTTAGAACAACTAAACGGATTGGAATTACAAAATCAGAAGAATTATCACTTCGATTTTGTTTGCAAGGAAGTCAGTTTGTTTCAGTAGATTGGAAGAAGAAGTAACTATAAATATATTTACAGTTGACTGAATTCAAATACTAATGAGAGCATTGGATATAGAAAATTGGAAAATCAATTTTGAATCTAAATAGCAAATGACTTTAAAAGAGTTTATTTTGAAAATACAAAAAGTCACTATTCATTTTCTAATATTTTTTTAACTTTATTCAAATCTTTTGTGTTTGCTCTTTTCATCATAACAGCCATAAAAGGAGCAAAAAGTTTAGAAAATCCAGATGGAATGCCTTTGTTTCGTAATGACATTTTTGTAGTATTATCATCAATTTTTTCCCAAATATATGTAGTCTCCATAGGGAAAGGTCCTTCAGCGGTACACATTACGAGTTTTTTTCTCTGTTCAAATTCAACAATTTCATAGGTATAAGCAAGTTTTCTGCCCAAAAAATGTGCGACAAAATCTATTTTTGTACCAATTACTAAAGGTTTTGGAGTAATCCATATAGCAGATTGAATGTTGTCATACCATTCTGGGGCATTGTCCGGATTAACTGCATACTCTGCTACTTTTTCAAGAGATGTATTGATAATTATTTCAGTATATATGTTTACCATTATAAGTCAAAATTAAAATATATTTACATTTACCTTTATTTAGAATTACTCCAATTGGATCTATTTTTTTTTAAATTTTCTTTTTGATCTTCGTTCCATTTAATTTTAAAATCATTGTCGTTAAACATATAAAGCTTTCCATCAATGATACTAAAAGCTTCTGGGTTTATTTCTGCTGTAAAACCTTTGCTAACAGCATAACAACAATAGCCACCAAATTGAGGTAAATATTTTTCAGAACTATCAATAAATAGTTTCAAATTTTCTTCTGAAGAAAAATTCCAGTTTACGTCTTTATAGTAGTATGAATATTCGTTTTTACCTTTTATGGCTTTTTTCATACTAAAATACGCAACTGGGTCATAACCTTCAAGAGTTAAATCTGAAAATAATCCTCGATTAATTTTGTTATGCATATTCCAAGCTAAAGGTAAAATTCGTTTGATTGTAATAAAACATACAATAATCGCAACCAAAAATCCAATTAGTCCAAGAGTAATAGTATACTTTTTTGATAGTCTCATATTAAACACTTCAATTGATTCCATCCATAGTTTTAATCTGGCGGATTTCAATGGATGACTCGACGTCATCTAATATGGGGTTTTCATTTGCAATTGTTATTGCTTCTTGCATATCCTCTGCGATAATATGAAAATATCCAACGATAACTTCCTTACTTTCAATGAATGGACCATCTTTTACATTGCGATTTCTACCATGTATAGTTTTGGCTTCCATTTCAAGTGGTTGAGCACTTTTAAGCTTTTTTTCAAGCATCAACTTTTCGATATAGTTTCCAATTTTCTGGACGTGTAGTTTTTGTTGTTCTGGTGACATTTCTGTTAAATGATCTCCAACAGTTCTAATGAGTAACATAAATTCTTTCATTGTTCTAATAGTAAATTGTCTAAAAAATTAGTAGTTTATAGTTAAGACAAATGAAGTAAAGAAATATGGACATTGTCAATTGGATGAATTAAGAGTACTTAGATTTTCACATACTTGAATCCGTCTAAATAGGAAATTCTTTTCTAATTGCAAAGGTGCCAAACTGAGTGCTTTTTTTAGGTGTAAAATTGCAATAGTAATGTCATTTGTTTCAATGTAAAAATCGGCAAGAATAGAATAATAAAGGTGATAGGTTTTAAAGGAATCTATTTCCTTTAATTTCTCCATTTCTTTTAGTGCCAATACAACGCCGTTTACTTTGGAAATAACTACTGCACGATTTAACAATATTATAGGTGATGTATCAAATTCTATCAAAAAATTATAAAGTTTGAGAATAAAAACCCAATCTGTTTTGACATATTCTTCAGCTATGCAATGCTCTGCAGATATAGATGCTAAAAGGTGATATAATCCGATTTCATTATTATCAAAAGATTTCCCTAAATAATGTAAACCTTTTGAAATCATTTTTTTGTCCCACAATTTACGATCTTGGTCTTGTAAAGAAACTAAATTACCATTTTTATCTAATCGAGATTTAAACCGAGATGCGTTTAAATACATCATTGAAAGTAAAGCTAAAGTATTCCCTTTTGATTCAAAACAATTACTTTCGACTATAATATGCGTTAATAGAATTGCTTCTTCGCAAAGTTTATATCGAACAACTTCATTTCCGTTAGAAGCACTATATCCCTCATTGAATATGAGGTAAATTGTTTCTAAGACAGTATGTAATCTGTTTTCTAATTCGCTATTGCAAGGTGTTTCAGTAGTAAAATTTGATTCTCGTATTTTTTGCCTTGCTCTTGTTAATCGTTTTGTAATGTTTTCTTTTGTGGTAAGAAATGCATATGAAATTTCAGAAACGGTAAATCCACACAGTGTTTTTAAGATTAATACTATTTGTGAGTCAGAAGAAATAGCAGGATGGCAACAAGTGAAAATCATTTTTAATAAATCATCTTGTATTTCTTTTTCAGAAAATTGGTGGGGGTACTGTGGTTCTAAGTATAAATCTAATTCTACAATTTTTGTGATTTCTGGAGTGATTTCAAGTATAAATTTTTTTCGATTGAGGAAAGTGATTATTTTATTCTTAGCAACCTTAAAAATCCAAGCAGAGGGATTATCTGGAATACCATTTTTCTCCCACAGACTCAAAGCTTGTAATAAAGCTTCTTGTACAGCATCTTCTGCTAGATCTAAATTTTTTGCTCCAAAAACTCGCGTCAAAACAGAGATGATTTTACAGTTTTCAAGTCTAAAAATATTTTCAACGAATTTGGGAATATCAATTATTTCTTTCGATGGTAACATTTCTTCATTGTTAGAAATTTGGATAAAATATTTGTGTGTTCAATCTACTTTCTTCACACAATTTTTAATCGTATATTCTCTAAAGAGGTACTAATATACTAAATTACATATCTACAAACCACTCTTGTGGATTAATATTTGTTGATATATTTAGTTCTATAACACAATAATTATTTTTTTTAGGAAAATGTTCATACTTTAAAATAGTACATTTTTATAAATTCTTCTATGAAATTAAAGAATGGAAAATAAATACAAATTCATTTAATTGTGTACTATTATGAACTATTTAATAGCTATCTTTAAATGTGAATATATAATGCCTTTTAGAACAACTAAACGGATTGGAATTACAAAATCAGAAGAATTACCACTTCGATTTTGTTTGCAAGGAAGTCAGTTTGTTTCAGTAGATTGGAAGAAACAGTAGTTTAACTACGTTTACTTTTTAGCAAAACAGAAGAGTAGAATTCTAAATTTTCTAAAACGATTCCAGTACTCATAGCAGCTGTAGTTAAAGGGTCTTTATCGATTGTAATTTGAAACGATTATAATGGACACCAATTTACCAGCCTCTTAAATTGATAGTAATTGCAGTTGTATCTATCATATGATGTTACTATTGGCAATTTCACTGTGTCAAATAAGGAAGATGATTCTCTTTTATATCTGAAAGTAAATTTACAACGTCGAATCTTCTAACCTCAGTAAAAGAACCCATATCACTATCGCTATTTATGAGAATAGCACCAACTAGAATTACATATTTGCAACGATATTTTGTCATTTCTACTAATTCATTTATTCTTTTATCAATAGCTTCATAAATAACCTCTGTTGCCTCATACAAAGAAGATTCTGCATTGAGAACCCTTTCTTTTTCATTGAAAAGAATTTGCTCTATGGTATTCATTTGATAGTCTAATTCAGTTACATTTCCACTAATTATACTGTTGCTAATAAGCTTACTTAATGCTCCTTTGGCAGCACCACAACAACCACTGTTTTTATGTTGTCCAAAACGGTGAATTTCACCAATTACACTGTTTTTAGTAATGCCAATATGTGGACCATAATAAATAAAGACTGCCCCATCATCTGGAACATGAGATGCAAACGCTGCCATTCCAGTTAATCCAGTAAATGGAAAACCATCTAAACCACCCATCTTGAATGGACCTAAAAACTCCTGTGTTCTTACTGGATATTGAATACTATTTACATCATCACTGCAAATGCTATCAGCAAGCATAACTTGTTTTGTTTCTAAGTCTAATTCATTTTCTACAAAATCAATTACTTTGTTAACACTGTCGATAGTAGTTATTGCTTTTGGATACCATTTGTGTATGATTTCTAATTTTTCTCTTTTTTTCATATCAAAAATAAATGTTCAATTATAAGATAATATTGTTCTTAGGTTGCAATAGTGGAGGCAATTCAGTTTCTCCCAACATTTCTCGCAAATCTATTTCGATTGTTCGGCTAATTTGCGAAATAGGTACATCATTAGCACTTCCTTCAAAGGGATTTTCTGTGCTTTCTCCTACTTGTTCTAAAGAAGTGTATACCCATGATACTAAGACGCTAAAAGGAATCACAAACCAAACCATTTGTCCTGTAAAAATACCTGTAATCCCGTCATTTAATTTGTCAAATTCTCTGAGCATACCAAAGGGCAAGAGTATGCAAAACAATTTGATAAATAATGAATTGATAGTAGCAAACTGTCTAGGATACGGAAAGTTCTTTATTCGTTCGCTTTTACCTTGCTGCTCGTAAAATTCAGTAAGCATTTTTTGTAATTCCACAAATTGATAACTATCAATTTCTTTGTTTGCAAAGAGTTCTTTTATAGTTTTAGATTGCAAACTTATTAATTGAACGGCTTTATTGTTTTTAGAAAGAATTTGCTTTATTTCGTCATTGGATATATATTTTAGTAATTCACTTTCTAAACTTGTTTCTTTTTCAGGGATATTGTAAAAATCAGAATATTCTTTGTTATAAGATTTTGAAGATGTTTCCCAAGCTCTCATATCTCTCATTGCATAACGTAATGCTGTTAGCCAAGCAAAATGTCTATAAATTAACTCTTTTGTAATTTCAGAATTAGTAATGAAATCTCTGCTCATAACTCCAAAACTTCTACTATTATTTAGAATTGCTCCCCAAATTTGTCGAGCTTCCCAAGTTCTGTTGTATGTTTGAGTATTCTTAAAACCAACTAGAAAAGCGGTAGCAGTTCCTAATAAACCTACTACAGTCCATGGAATAGCAATAAATTTTAAATCAAAAACTTGATAAAGTACAACAGGAAATATACTTATTAAAAATGTAATATAAATAGTTCTTCTTGTCCACAGAATAAACTCTTTAAATGTATATGATTTTCCAGCATGCATAGTTATTTATATAGTTCGATTTGTAAATTTACTAATGAGAATACCAACTAACACAACTGAATAGAATTGACCAGTTATGCCTAACAAGGAAGTTGCTAACTTTGTATAATAAATAGTAGGAGTTATATCCCCAAACCCAATAGTAGTCAGTGTAATAGAACAGAAATATACCAAATCAATAAATGTATTTGCTGGACTTGAATAGTTAATTCCTTTAAAACAGTTCATATCTTGATATACCCAAATTTGAAAGAGAAAAACTGAAATCTCAATCAGCAAAAAAAAGCCACAAGCCGAAGCCGAAATAATATCTGCGTTTATATAACCCGGTTTTATTAAAAATTTAAATACTTCTAAAAAAATGAAAACAAAAAAAACAACATAACTGACATTTAGCAAAAACAAAAATACCGGGATGCCTTTGAAAAAAGGTAATAATATGGGAAATGCTATGACAATGAATGTAAGGGTGTTTTTAATTAAATTTTTAAACTTTCCTTTTTCTATAAAAACCCCAACACTTGCTAATCCTAGTAAGACCATATTTATTGGCCACAAAACTTGTGTATAGAATAATAAATCTCTTACGAATATGCCTATATATAGATGTTGTATTAAGGCAAGTAAAAGTAACTCATATTTGTTGTTCTGAAAAAATATTTTAATCTTATTTTTCATAAAAATGCAAATTTATGACCAACGTTAGAATATTTGCTTGTAAATATTCTATGCATATTTTCATATTAAAAACATTAGTTGATAGCTATCAACTTAGTTAAACAAATTTTAGGTATAGTAAAGCTATTGATAACATCATGTAGTTGTCCAAGAGACTGATTTAGATTGGTTTAACTAAATACAAAAAACGTTTTTCTAAATTCATTTACTTTGAATGAAAAAAAAATAGATTTTTCTATACGAACAATTGAATTGGTTTAGATTTTCGATTACGAATGAATACTCAAAAAATATGGTAATACTATGAGTATTTGTTCAAAAATGAAATCAAGAATTTATAAGATGATATGTATTTTTGCAGTATAAAATAATGTATATAAATGTATCAACTAAGGAAAAAAGCAAAATCTAAGTGAAAAAGATACTACATTCCTATAAATTAAGAACTGTTTAGATGTATATTAAGAAAAATGAATTAGTTCCGTTTACTTTTTAGCAAAACTGAAGAGTAGAATTCTAAATTTTCTAAAACGATTCCAGTTCCACGTGCAACAGCTGTTAAGGGATCTTCATCAATAGTTACAGGAAGGGAAGTCTCTTGTTGCAAACGAACATCTAATCCTTTAAGCAAAGCTCCGCCACCAGTGAGGATGATACCGCGTTCGAAAATATCGGCAGAAAGCTCTGCAGGAGTTTTTTCTAACAATGCTAAAACTGCATCGATGATTGGTTTGATTGCTTCATTCAATACTTCACGTAATTCTATGGATGTAACCTCAATCATTTTCGGTATTCCACTCATTAAATCTCTACCACGAACTTCAAAATAAATTTCTTCTTCAAGTGGTACTAAAGATCCTACTTTACATTTAATATTCTCAGCTGTTCTATCACCGATGATGATGTTGTGTGCAGCACGGAAGTAGCGAACAATGACGGCTGTTAACTCATCACCAGCGATACGAATGGATTCATCAATGACAATACCAGATAGTGAAATAATGGCAATCTCGGTGGTTCCACCGCCAATATCAACAATCATATGACCAACAGGTTCATGAACATTGAGTCCAACACCAATTGCTGCAGCCATTGGTTCAGCGATGAGATATACTTCTTTTGCACCTGCATGTTCTGCACTATCACGAACAGCACGTTTTTCGACTTCGGTAATTCCTGATGGAACACAGATTACTACCTTACGAGCAGGTTGCCAACGAGCAGAAATTTTGCTGATAAAAGCACGAAGCATACCTTCTGCAATTTCAAAATCAGCAATTACTCCATCACGCAAAGGTCTGATGGTATTAATATCTCTGTGAGTTCTACCAACCATTGCTTGAGCTTCGTGTCCAACGGCAATAATTCGTTTTGAATTTCTGTCGAAGGCTACAATTGAAGGTTCGTTTAATTCGACACCTTTTCCGCGCATCCAGATTAACGTATTTGCCGTACCAAGATCGATTGCCAAATCTTGACCAAAAAGACTAAAGTTCATAAGGTTTTGGAGAGTTTACAGAGTAGAAAATTTGTTATATATTCAAAAATACGGAATTTTTATTCAATTTCTCAGTAAATAATCAAATTTAGTAAGGAAAGTCGAAATTCAATAAAATTTCCTTTGTTATTTTACACCTTTCAGCCAAGAATCAACTATATGAATAAATTCAATTTGTGTATCCATATAGAGTGAATGCGATGCATTTTCACAACGATGGAAATTGTATTTTCCTAATAATTCTTCGATATAATTTAATTCAGATGAAGAAAATAAACCGTCTTCGAGCCCATAAATCCCAAACATTGGGAGTGACGATTTTTTCAATGAGGTAACATCATTTGTAAGGTCTTCAATTGTATATTGTTCGTTTTTCCAGAATCCTTTAGGAGCTTTTATATTCATTTCAAAGGCTTTTTTGCTTCGGGAATCTTTTCGAAATTGAGAATAAATTTCAGCAGCTTCAGGTAATAATTTTTTTGGAGTATATGCTCCAATAACCATTGCATGAGAAAAACTATAGGAAGAATATTCTATTGAAGAAGTATCCATTTTCTCTAACATGGCGATATATTTTAGATTCATCGAATCTTTCTTCTTTTCGTAATATGGTCTAGCAGTAGCAAGAATATTTTTGAACACTGCTTGCATTCGAATTGGTGCTGCAGCAAACACAATCGAGCTTACCAAATTTGGATATGTTTTTGCAAACTTGGTTGCGACAATTCCTCCAAATGAATGCCCAATCAACGTTGCTTTTTTAATAGAATATTTTGTGAAAAGTGATTTCAAATCTTCAATAGTTTGTTGGTAGGTAAATTGTGCAGAACTATCTGTAGATCTACCTTCACCACGTCTGTCATAAACTATAACAAAATACCCTTTTTCTGCTAATACTTGTGCAGTAGTAACTTCAAAATTAATTGAGTTAAAACCTGGTCCACCATGTAAAAAGATTATCGCAGGATTGTTCACATCCCCAAATGAGGCAGAATACAATTCTTGTGCTAGGGAGTAATATGGAACAAGGAAGAGCAAAATTATATAGAAACAAATGTATGGAATTCTCATAGGGATACAATTGGAAAATACAATTAAATTTCAAGCATATCGACTTCGAACAAAACATTTTCTTACCGAAATATTAGCACCGATGAACGTCCCATTACTTGATCTAACAAGGCAATATACAACAATTGCCAATGAAATCGAACCCAAAGTTTTAGAACTCATTCGCTCACAAAAATTAATACTCGGAAAACCTGTTGAGGAATTAGAACAAACAATTGCTCAATATTGTGATGTGCGTTATGCAATTGGCGTTTCATCTGGGACAGACGCTCAGTTAATGGCGTTGATGGCTCTCAATATTGGTACGGGTGATGAAGTAATTGTGCCGACGTTTTCGTTTTTTGCAACCGCTGGAGTCGTTGTTCGATTGGGTGCAAAACCAGTATTCGTTGATGTCGATCCTGTTACCTATAATATGGATCCAGTTGCAATGAAAAAAAGAATTACTTCGAAAACAAAAGCCATTATGCCAGTACACTTATTTGGACAGGCCTTTGACATAGATGCGATTGAAGCCATTGCCAACGAACATAACATTCCCATCATCGAAGACGCTGCTCAAGCAATTGGGACGCAGTATCCTGACGGCACAAAGGTTGGTTGTCGTGGATTGATGGGAACATTTTCCTTTTATCCTACGAAAAACCTCGGTGCGTTTGGAGATGGCGGTATTATCACCACCAATGATGAAAAATTGGCAATTCATCTCAAACAAATGCGTAATCACGGAATGGAACCGAAGTATTATCATTCATTCATCGGTGGGAACTTCCGTTTAGATGCACTTCAAGCAGAAGTACTGAATGTCAAATTCCCACATTTGGAATCGTGGCACCAAAAACGTCGTGCAAATGCAGAATTGTATAATAAAATGTTCATAGAATCAGGTGTTACAACCGCAGACTTTCCACAAACACTTTCTGAGGAAAATCTGATAGTATTACCAAAAGCGGTAAATAAAGATTCTGGAGTACAAAACCATCACATATATAATCAGTATACTATTCGCGTTCACAATCGCGACGACGTTCGTGCAAATTTGACAGCAAATGGTGTTGGAACAGAAATTTATTATCCCCTTAATTTTCACGACCAAGAGTGTTTTGCGTATTTAGGGGAAAAAAGTGAATTCTTCCCAGTTGCAAATGAAGCAGCCAAAACATGCTTAGCCTTACCAATCTTCCCTGAGCTTACCACGCAAGAAATAGAATACGTCGCACAAACAGTTATCAACGCAATCAAGAAATAGGAAATATAAACTTATTCGTAATACTAACTCCCCTCCTAAATTAGGAAGGGTGCCATAGAATGGCGGGGTGGCTTCTTCTACAACCCCTCTCCCCTGACCCTCTCCCCAAAGGGGCGAGGGAGATTTACCTGTTCATGCTACGTCTCTACAATAGAACGAAATGTAGGGGGGGCAACCCTTGCGGTTGCCCAAAAGTGTAACTACAAAAAAAAGACGCCCATATTGGGCGTCTCGATAATACATTTTTCTCAATATTTTTTACACCAAAATTTGGTTGGCAAGGACGCTGTCGAGTGTTTCGCGTTTGCGAATGAGATAGTCTACACCGTCTTTGATCATTACTTCGGCTGGGAGTAAACGAGAATTGTAATTGGATGCCATAGACATACAATACGCACCTGCGTTTTTGAAACAGACTATGTCACCTTCGGATAATTCGACGATTTTTCGGTTCCACCCAAAGGTATCTGTTTCGCAGATATAGCCAACAACGGTATAAATTCGCGAGAGACCTTCTGGTTTTGACACGTTGAAAATAGTGTGATACGAATCGTAAAACATTGGACGGATGAGGTGATTAAGCCCTGTGTCTAAACCAGCAAAAACGGTAGATGTTGTTTGTTTGATGACATTGACTTTTGCTAAAAAATAACCTGCATCACTGACCAAAAATTTGCCCGGTTCGAACATCATCGTTACGTTGCGACCATATTCTTTACAAAACTCATTGAAGCGTTTTGACATTTTTTCGCCAAGCAGTTCAATGTCTGTTTCAATATCATCAGGCTTGTATGGAACTTTAAATCCACTTCCAAAATCAACATAATCCAAATCTGGAAATTTTTTTGCAGTATCAAAAAGAATCTCCGCACCTTGAAGAAACACGTCAATATCTAAGATATCAGAACCTGTGTGCATGTGTAAACCGTTGACGTGTATGCCGTATGCTTTGACGATACGTTCGATATGCGGAAGCTGATAAAACGAAATACCAAATTTCGAATCAATATGACCAACGGAAATCTTCGAATTTCCACCCGCCAAAATATGTGGATTGATACGAATACAAACAGGAACAGTTGAACCGTAATCATGCCCAAAACGCTCTAAGGTTGCGAGATTGTCTATATTGATATGCACACCCAATTTGATTGCTTGTTGCAATTCTTCGTAGGAAACACAATTGGGAGTGTAGATGATTTTTTCTGGAGAAAATCCGACTTTTAGTCCAAGTTCCACTTCTTGAATAGAAACGGTATCTAAACCGCTTTGCAAATGAAGAAAGTAGTTTAATATAGAAATATTATTCAAGGCTTTACAAGCGTAATTGATTTGAATATCAATGCCGGAAAAAGCTTGTTTCAATCGTTTATATTGCTTCGAAATCTTGTCAGTGTCATATACATAGATAGGTGCTCCATATTTTTCGACGAGTGATGTGACAGGGATGTTCTGAATACAAAATTGATTGTTAATAAGTTCCATATTGAATGAAAAAAATGAGGATACAAAAATTGTTAGCACTTCTTGACGAATAAGTATCGTTTGTTATTACCTTATTTTTTGCGTTTGTTTTTGTACATTGCAGTTCTAAACCAAAAATTTGATGCATTATTTAGTTTTTGAATTGTTAAAAAAATGAAAATAGGATCGTTTGAAATAAAGCCTCTTTTGTTATTGTTGGTTTTCATTCCATTTACATTCATTGGAAAGTTTCTCCATTGGAATGAAGTCTTGCTTTTTGTGTTGGCTGCAATTTCTATCATACCTTTAGCTGGGTTAATGGGAGAATCAACTGAACATTTAAGTCATAAAGTAGGATCAGGTATTGGAGGACTGTTGAATGCAACGTTTGGAAATGCTGCAGAGCTTATAATAGCAATTTTGGCTTTAAGTAAGGGGTTACACGATGTCGTGAAAGCTTCCATTACAGGGTCAATAATTGGAAATATTTTGTTAGTCTTGGGATTATCGATTTTTGCAGGTGGTATAAAATTTTCTTCACAAAAATTTAATAAAATTACCGGAAGTTTGAATGTTACGATGCTTGCTCTTAGTGTTGTTGGACTATTAGTACCGGCAGCATTTTTAGCAGTTGTTGGCAAAGGTGGACTGGCATTAGAACAAACACTGAGTTTAGACATTTCGATTATTCTCATGGTAGCATACGTATTGTTGTTAGTGTTTTCGTTAAAAACCCATAAACATTTGTATAATGATCCAGAAGCAGTTGAAGAAGCTCATCATGGTGAGGTATGGACAACAAAACGATCTATTATTACCTTAGTAGTTGCAACGATAGGAACAGCATTAGTAGCTGAAGTACTTATTGGTGCTGTAGAACATACTGCACAAGTGTGGGGTATGTCGAGCATATTTGTTGGAGTTGTTGTTGTTGCAATCATCGGTAATGCTGCTGAACACTCTACAGCTATTTTGGTAGCAATGAAAAATAAAATGGATTTAGCTATTTCCATAGCTGTAGGATCTAGTATTCAAATTGCCTTGTTTGTAGCCCCTTTGTTAGTATTTTTAAGTTACCTATTCGGTAACCCAATGGATTTGTATTTTACAACCTTCGAGACCATTAGTATAATGGTAACTGTTTGGATATTATCGTTGATAGTGCAAGATGGTGAAACCAATTGGATGGAAGGAATATTGTGTTTAGCGGTCTATACGATTCTTTGTATGGCATTTTATTTATTACCACATTAATACTTTATACTAAATAACGATAGAATCTTATGCCGAATATGCAAACCTTAGGAACGAATGAATATTCTTCTTTCATTTCCATACTAATTCAGCAGGATCACACTACGACAAAAATCAAAAACTTTTGTGAGTATTTGGAACGTATATGGCACGATAGTGTGGTGTTGTATTTTGCAAAAGTGCAGAATAAAACCTTAGAAAATCTACCATCCAAAAGCTATAAAAATGTTTACTCAAGCAATAATAATTTGTTGTTTGAAAAAAGTTTTGAAGCTGAAATTTCAGATCAAATTACCTTTGAACTATTACCCAATGATATTTCACAATCAATTTTTATCAACGTAGATGCTACGTTTCAAAAACAATTTTGGATTGGTAAAAGAGAAATTGGTTTTTTTATCGTTCAGTTGCATGATCCTTCCATTGTTTGTGAAGACATAATGGCAAGTTATGAGCCAATATTTTCATTGTTTTTTTCACAAATGCCAACTTCTCAACAACAAAATGCTTCTGTAATCTCAACAGAGGAACTTCCAATTTTAGCAGAAATTGTAGAAAAAACACCAAATATAGTTTGTTATTTTACTGTTGATGGTGAAATATCATTCTTTAATGATATTGCTTCTCGTACAATGTATGGAATCTCAAAAACGGAGTTTTTACAAAACAAAACGGTGTCAGAATTTCGAATGCTTCAACCAGAATGGGTGCAAAAATTGTTACAAGAAGAGGCTGTACCCATAGTCCGAGAAATAGGTGTTTGGACACGCAATACTTCGGTGTTCAATTCAAATGGAGTAGAAATACCTATGCTTCAAACTATGATGGGACATTTTGACGAATATCATCAGTTAACGCATATTTCAACAATTTTAAAAGATATTTCTGAAACGAAATTACAAGAAAAAATCTTACTCTCAACAGTAGAAGAAGCTCAAGCGGCTAATCGTTCAAAATCAGAATTTTTGGCGAATATGTCTCACGAAATTCGCACACCCATGAATGCAATATTGGGTTTCACCGAGATTCTTCGTAAAGAGATTACAGATAGTAGACAAAAACATTTTCTGGATTCTATCCAATTAAGTGGAAAAACTTTATTACGACTGATTAATGATATTTTAGATTTATCGAAAATTGAGGCCGGAAAATTAGAAATCCAACAAGAACATATTGATTTGTCAGTGTTAGCAAGTGAAATTCGTTTGGTTTTTGCCGAACAAATGAAAGCCAAGAATTTGGAATATTCAGTTCAGTATCTATCTCAAGAACAACTATACGTATTTATTGACGATGTTCGTTTGCGTCAAATATTGATAAATCTCATTGGAAATGCTATAAAATTTACGGCTTCAGGATATGTAAAAGTATTTATTCGAGTAGCTAAAAATACTGAATTTGACACGATAGCTACAGTAACTATAGAAGTTCATGATTCCGGAATTGGTATTCCTGAAACAAAACAAAAGGATATTTTTGAACCATTTACTCAACAAGATGGTCAAACAACGAGAAAGTATGGAGGTACTGGATTAGGACTGACAATTACGAGAAAATTAGTAGAATTGATGGATGGTAAAATCTCTTTGATGTCTACACCAGACCACGGTTCTATGTTCAAAATTGTCTTTCCAAATGTAAAAATTGGTACAGTTCAACAAGTTTCAGAACAGAATTTACAGAATATATATCGTGCAATCGAATTCAATGACCCTACAATTATGATTGTAGATGATATGATGAGTAATAGAGAAGTTATAAAGGAATATCTCTCTGATTGTAATGTTTCAATTGTCGAATGTGAAGATGGAACTGAAGCGTTGGCGTTTACTTTAGTAGAAAAACCAGATTTAATTTTTATGGTTTTACGAATGGCAGAGTTGGATGGATATGAAACAACCAAGATTCTAAAATCGCATGAAAATACTCGTCCTATTCCAATTGTAGCAATCACATCTGCATTGATGGATGCAGATGAACAACAGTTTAAAGAAATAGCTGATGGTAGTTTGAGAAAACCTGTTTCTCGAAATGACATTCTCAATGAAATGACGAAATTTCTACCATATACCGATGTCGAAACACGTACTATAGTTGAAATAAGTGATGAAGAAGTTGATTTAGAAACGAACGTAATTATTCCAGAAGAATTATTACAACAATTGAAAGTGTATCAAAGTACTTCAGAAGAATTATTAGAAATTATTTCCTTAGATGAGATAGAAACTTTTGCTCAAGTTTTACTGTCTTTAGGTGATATGTATTCGTTTCGACCATTAATGAACTATGCTAATGCTTTAACCGATGCAGTGGGTACTATAGATTACTCACAACTACAAAAACTCTTGGGACAATACAAAGACTTACTCATAAATTACAACGGATAACGAGATGGTAGATATAGCAGCAATTCAAAAGTTATTAGCACAACATAATATAGACGCTTGGTTTTTGTACGATTTTCGTCATTCAAATTCTATTGCATGGAATATATTAGGACTTTCTCCAATGGCACATTGTACACGTCGTTGGGGAGTCTGTATACCCAAAAGCGGTGAACCTATCAAAATAACCAGTACAATGGAACAAGCTGGACTATCGCATTTACCTTTTGAACATTATAAGTATAATACCGGTAATGAGTGGTTTGATTGTGCTAAAAAAACTATGGAAGGATATTCTACTATAGCTATAGAATATTCACCAAATTCAACGTTACCAACTGTTTCAAAAGTAGATGCAGGTTTTGTTGATTGGTTGCGTTCAATCGGAAAGAATATTGTCTCTTCTGCAGATATTACTGTTCCTTTTGAATCTGTTCTGACAGAAGAACAAATAGAAGAACAACGGAAAACTGCAAAAGATCTTCGTCAAACTATGATTGATACATTCCAATATATACGAGAAAATGTTTTGATGTTTGGTTCAACGAATGAGTATGCTATTCAACAATATATTCTTGGGTTAATGGATCAGAAGAATTTACTTCCTGACCATGCTCCAATTGTTGCAAAAGGCGTAAATGCTGCATCTCCACATTATTTTCCAAATGCAAATAGTACAGCAAAATTGGAAAAGGGTGATGTAATTCTTATTGATATGTGGGCACAAAGAAAGAACCACCCAAAAAGCGTTTTTGCTGATATTACATGGATGTGTTATCTTGGTGAGGAGATTCCAGAGGAATATTCGAAACCTTTTGATACTATAATAAAAGCACGAAATGCAGCTGCTTCCTTAGTTCAAGAACGCTTTAAAAACAACCAACCTGTGTTTGGTTTTGAAGTTGATGATGCCTCACGAACTATAGTTAAAAGTGCTGGATATGGTGAATATTTTATTCACAGAACCGGACATAGTATCACTCACGAATTGCACGGAGCAGGAGTAAATATGGATAACTATGAAGCCAAAGATATTCGTAAGATTTTGAACGGAACTTCCTTTTCAATTGAACCTGGAATATACATCGATGGGTTTTGTGGCTTTAGAACTGAGTTAGATGTACTCATAACATCTGATGGAACAGTATATCCTGGTATTGGAAACGAACAATCGTCAATGATTCCATTGCTACATCCCAACATTGAAGAAATTACTAAATATTCTGTGGAGTAAATACGCTTTACAACGTGATTTTTCGCAATTCTTCTCGGGTCGCAGTCAGATACGTTGATGAAGGAAATGTAGCAAGTAATTGTTGAAATGCTTTTTTAGATTCTTCAAATCGTTGGAGTTTTTTTAATGCAATAGCATACAAATACATTGCTTTATCCCCCCATATACTTTCTGGAAAGTTTTTAGAAAACTCTGAATATGAGGTTACTACATTACTATCTTGATTTGTTCTACTTTGTAGTGACAATATCTCAAGATAAGATAATTCAGAAATTTCATCGCTATTATTGATAGTAATAATATTCTTATATGCACTTAAAGCATCATTATACTTCATTTGAAAGGTCAAATATGTAGCTTTTGCATATTCTTGCAATCGAACTTTCTGCTCTTGTAACTGCTCAATGAGTATGATTCTCTCTAAAGCATCGTTCGCTTCATTGGTTTGAACTTTTTTTGCAATTGCACTATATAATGCTTTTGCAGAATCGATATTTCCTTCGAACCAAAACATCTCAGCAATGAAAAAATCTGCTCTTCGACGTAATTCATTCATTTCAGAAAATGATTTCATAGGTTGGAGAATGTTCTTAGCCTCTTCAAAAGAACCCTCGACCATCGCAATTTCTGCTAATTCCAAACGAGCCATTGAAGAAAAGGGAGTTCCATAATATTTCGAAGCACATTGAGTAAATTCTTTTTTTGCAGAGGGTATATCTTTTGCAAAAGTTTTTAACACCATTCCTTTTCTGTATACAATTTCTGGTGCAAATGCTGATGCTGTTGGATCTATTGCTATGGATTCATATCGATGTAACACATCAGAAATTTGCTCTTTCGTTATAGAATTACTTATTGATAATTTGGTTTCTAAAGTACGAGTATACCCAAAAATTGCAGAAATTCGAAGATTAGCGGATGCAGATTTATCATCAATGACTAATGAATATGCTGATAGAGCATCATCAAATAGCCCATCTTTTGAACAAACAGATGCAAATTGTAAGATTTCTCCACCATTTGAACCTGATTTAGAATCTAACTCAGAAACAATTTTCATTGCTTTAGAGGTCTGATTTGTCGAACGATAAAACCATTCTATTATTCGATAATTCAATAAGTTTTCTTCATCCGATTTTTTTAATTTCAATAGTGATTGCTCTACAGTTGAAATAGTATTTGGATTTGAGATAAGTGCAGTAATTTTTCCTTGAACTAAGCCCAAATTGAGAGTTGTTCTTAACAAGGTTACTATCTCAGTCATTGCTAAGTCAATGTTTCCAATCGCAGCATAACATTGGGATAATTCTTCTGCAAACAATTCATTCGAGGTGAATTTCTTTCTTCCAGCCATAAAAGTAGTAATTGCTTTTTCTATTTGCCGTTGTGACAATTGAGAATTGGCTATGGTAACTACATCATCTTCTGAAAAAATAAATTCATTAACCGCTGTCTTCCAATATTCATCGGCTTTTGTGGGTTGACCTAATTTCCACATTGTTTCGGCAGCAATGGAAAGAACAATTGCAGATGGTGTACTTTTAATTTGATTTTCACAAAAAGGAACTAATTCAGTGTATTTCTGTTGGTTATTCATCGAGCGAACAACACCTAAAAAATAACCAACATTTATAGGATCAGATGATAAAAGTTGAGAATATAAACGAAAAGAATTTGCAAAGTCACCTTGTTGTTCGTAACTTTGTGCAAGTCGTTGTTTATCTGTTTGTGAAAAACACAAATAGTGTGAAGTGAAAAAGAGAATTGTTGCTACAATTAAGACGTTCATTTTACTAATTGGATAAGTGATATTACTGTATCTTAGAACATTACTAACGGTTAAAATAGTTGTGAATTGTTATATGGATACAGTACTCTTCATGAATGACGATAATTGTCTTTTTATTATACTAAATCAATCTAGTTTGACTATAGATCGAAACTATAGACAAAAATTAAAAAATGAAAAACACTACCATTCTTGTTGTAGAAGACGATAAATTTACTGCAAGAAGCCTAAATCATTACTTAGTCCAGTTGGGATATATTGTATTGGCTACTGTTGATTCAGGTGATGAAGCCATTGCAAAAGTGAAAGAGTTTTCTCCTGACATTGTTCTTATGGATATACTTCTACAAGGGGGTTTTGATGGAATTGATACTTCACAAAAAATAAAAGCAGAAAACGATGTACCTATCATTTACATTACTTCAGGTGCTCAAAAAGAGTTAATTCATCGTGCAAAATTAACCACACCGTTTGGTTTTATTATCAAACCGTTTACCCAAGAAGATTTATTTACACAAATTGAAATCGCGCTTTATAAACATTCTAATGAAGTAACGTTAAAAAAACTACAAGAATCTGAACGATTTTTAGCTTCTATTACAAAAAATATTCATGATGCAGTTCTAACTATTGGTCCTAATACTGAGGTTCTGTATCAAAACGAAGCTGCAAGAATGTACTTTCAGCAAATGATAGATCTTGGAACACCTCAATCGTTGATGCAATATCTCAATTGCTTACAAGAAGGTTTCGCAGAGTCTATCGTTGAAAAAGTTCGATATAAAATGATGGGTATTCCTTTAGATACAGACGATAACGAATGTGTGGGATCTATTCAAAATAGAACTATTTGGTTTCAATATTCAATTGATTTTATTGAAGTGACTTCTAAAAACCAACAACAAAACATTGTTCTCATATTTAAAGAAATAACGAATTCTAAAAATGCTCAAAACGCATTAAAAGATTCCCATACGCTTTTAGAACATCGTGTCGAAGAACGAACAAAAGAATTAGAACAAGCAAATGGACTACTGTTACAAGAGGTTGCTAATCGAGCTCGAGCTGAAGCACGATTACATAAACTTGCTTCAAATAGAAAAAGACTTGCTGAAATTGCTAGTTCTGTACTGGGAAAAACTTCCTTGGAAGATATTTTACTACTCAGTAAAAATGAGTTAAAAGAGTTAATTCCATTTGAAGACTTTAGCTACTTTACAATGAATGAAGATACATCTTCTTTAGAAAAGATGATTTTTTCGGGTGAAGATACATCTGTTATTGATAAAATTATACCATTATCGAGAAGTATAATTAGTGATACTTATTTACATGGCTCTTCTATACTTTTAAATAATTCTCAATTAGATTCTCGTTCTTATTTTAATGAAATGACAGAAAACAGCATGCATCATATGTTGTGTTTCACGATAGTAGAAAATAAGCAAAAATTTGGAATTCTATGTGTAAGTAGATTCTCTAATCCGGAATTTACTCAAGATGATTTTGATCTAGCACAGTTATTAGTAAATTATATTTCTATAGCCATTTCGAAGGCTCAAATGTTCAATTCTCTTTCTACTTCCGAATCAAGAACAAAGGTCCTTTTTGAACGTTTCCAAGAAGCTGTCTTAGTAGTAGATAGTTTAGGAAAAATAACTGATGCAAATATGTCTGCAATAGAACTCTTGAGGTACGAATCAAAACAAACTCTGTTGGAAGTCCAAACTATTGATGAGTTATATTTTGATCAAAGAAAACGTGAACAATTTCTTCGGACACTTTCTTTGAATGGGTTTGTCAAAGATAGTAGTTTTGTGTTAAAACGAGGTGATGGTTCTACCATCAACGTTACAGCATCTGCAATTCCTATTCAAACAGTAAAAGGTCAAGTAACATTGTACTATGCTATTTTTGCTGATTTGGATAAATACAAAGATTCATTAGAGCAAAATGTAAAAAATGAAAATCACTTTAGAGAACTTTTGAATTATTTTCCATATTTCATTGCAATTATTCAAAAATCAGTTGTTCGTTATTCAAATTCTCGTTCTTTGGAATTGTTGGGGTATTCTGCAGAGGAACTTATGTCTATTAATTTTATAGAATTAATTCATCCTGATCAACGTTCGGAAATAATAGAAAGAAATATTCGAATATTGAATGGAGAAGATTTTGACCCATATTATTTCTTGCGAATTATTACAAAAAATAATGTCGAAAAAACACTTCATATTCATAGCTCAAGAATCGTATTTGATAATGAAGTCTGTGTCTTAGTCGTAGCTGAAACGGCTACTGATTATTTAAAAAACCCAATTCTTTCTAGATAACGTTCATTTATTCGATCCGATTAAACATTATATTACTCAATGCAACCACCCTTAGCCAAAAAAATTCCAACTATATTACAAAAGCACAATCATACAAGAATAGATAACTACTTTTGGCTTAATCAACGCGATAACAATGAAGTCTTAGAGTACTTACAACAAGAGCAAAACTACTCAAAGCAATTTCTGAACAAATTTCAACCTGATATTCAGCAGATCTATACTGAATTTGAAAGTCGAGTAGTAAAAACTAAACAATCAGTTCCCTTTCTCGATAATGGATTTTTTTATTATTATTCCTATACTCAAGATTTAGAATATCCAGTTTTTCTTAGATCAACTACTTCTTCTATCAATATACAAAATGACGAAGTTGTCGTAGATATTCAGCATTTAGCTAATGGAAAGTCTTATTGTTCGGTTGGAAAAATAGCCGTAAGTCCTAATAATCAATTGGTGGTCTATTCTTTAGATACTATTGGTAGAAGAAGATATGATTTGTTTTGCAAGAATTTACATACACAAGAAACTCTTTCACTCAATCTTCCTCATAAAACTTCCGCAAATGTAATTTGGTCTACAGATAATGAAACAATTGCATATGTCGTTGCAGATCCTAATACATTACGTTCATTTCAAGTGTGGACTTTCAATATTCGTACTGAAATTTCTACTTTACTATTCGAAGAGAAAGACCCAACTTTCAGAGTGAGTATCTATACTACAAGTTATAATTCGGTTTTATTCATAGCTTCTATTAGCACACTGACTACAGAAATACATGCTGCTAACATACAAAATCTAAGTAAACCGCAAATTGTCATTCCTCGTTCAGAAGGCGTAGAATATTTTCTTTATGACACTCATATTGGTCTGTTTATAAACACCAACTATAATGCAAAAAATTTTCGTTTGCTGCAATTTGAGCATACCTCAAATACAATCCCAACTCTAAATTCCATAAATGAACTTGAGACATTACCAGAAGTTATTCCACATAATGAATTTGTGAAGTTAGAATATGTTCATTTTTTTGAAACTTTTTATGTCTTTCAACAACGCTCAAATGGTACTGAACTTCTTTCGGTAGGGAAATATGGTGTTCTTGGTTCTGAAAGTATCCTCATTCCCGAAAAAGAATATTCTATACTTAGTACACATAATCTTGAATATACTGCTACTTCGTATAGATATGCTCTCACAACTTTACGTACGCCGTATTCTACTTTTGAATTTGATAGTAAGACCCTTCAATCTCATTGTTTAAAAGAAGAACCGTTAGCTGTCGAATATAATAAAGAGGACTATGAATCTTATCGACTCTATGCAACAGCAAAAGATAATTCCAAAATAGCTATTTCCATAGTACATAGAAAAGATACAAAACTCGATGGATCAGCACCATTATTACTCTATGGATATGGTTCGTATGGTTTTACTATGGATCCAAGTTTTTCTTCCGAAAGGTTATCCTTGTTAGATAGAGGTTTTGTCTATGCGATTGCACATATTCGTGGAGAACAGTTTTTTGGAAGAGGTTGGTATGAAGATGGTAAACTTCTCAATAAAATGAATACATTTACTGACTTCATAGCCTGTGCAGAAGAATTGATTACAAAAAAATATACCTCTGCCTCAAAATTAATAGCTATGGGTGGTTCTGCTGGAGGGTTGTTGATGGGTGCAGTTGCAAATTTACGACCAGATCTATTCGCTGGAATTGTCTCCTTAGTTCCCTTTGTTGATGTTGTTACCACAATGTTAGATGAAACTATACCACTGACTACAGCTGAATATGATGAATGGGGAAATCCAAATGATAAAGAATTTTATGACTATATGTTATCATATTCTCCGTATGACAATATAAAACCTCAAAATTATCCACCAATGTTGGTAGTTACAGGGTATCATGACTCTCAAGTCCAATATTGGGAACCCGCTAAATACGTAGCAAAACTTCGTGAACTCAAAACAGACAACAACCTTTTACTTTTTCAAATCAATTTTGAAGCAGGTCATGGTGGTGCTTCAGGTCGTTTCTCTTCACTCAAAGAACATGCACGAAACTATGCCTTTATACTTAATTGTGTTCAAGAAAATGATTAGTTTTTGTTCGCTTGTTTTATCAAATCTTGTAAAACTGTAAATGCTTCAATTGGAGTTATCAGATTTATGTCAATTGAACGTAACTTAGTTCGTAGCTCATCGTCCTTAAACTCAAAAATGCTCAATTGATCTGTAGATTTTTTCTTCGAAAGTGATGTTGTTCCGTTGTTCTCAGGTGCAGATTTTGTTTGTTCCAATTGTTGCAGAAGTTCACCAGCACGTTGAAGAACTATAGAAGGTAGTCCTGCCATTTTTGCTACGTGGATACCAAATGAATGATCAGAAGTTCCTTCTACCACTTTATGTGAAAACAAAATTGAGGATTCCACCTCTTGTACTTCAACCTTATAGTTTTTAATTCGTTTCCACAACGATGGAAGTTCCGTCAATTCGTGATAATGTGTCGCGAAAAGTGTCTTTGCTCCAATCCGTTCGTGAATATATTCTGCAATTGACCATGCTATTGAAATCCCGTCAAATGTAGCAGTTCCTCTTCCAACTTCATCTAAGAGAATTAAAGATTTTTTCGTCGCATTTGCAAGAATAGTCGAAGCCTCTTGCATCTCCACTAAAAAAGTACTCTCACCTGCTGCAACATTGTCTTGTGCTCCAACACGCGTAAAAATTCGATCTACCACCCCAATCGTCGCTCGTTCGGCTGGTACAAACGACCCAATATGAGATAGCAACACACACAGACCCACTTGACGCAAATAACACGATTTCCCCGACATATTCGGACCAGTAATCAAATGAATCTCTTCAACTGTTGGAACAAACTTGGTACTATTCGGTACAAATCGAACCCCTACCGGTAGTAAGGTCTCCACAACTGGATGTCTTCCATTGATTATTTCCAATTCCTCACTATCGTTCATCAATGGTTCAACGTAATTCTGACTTTCTGCTAATTCAGCAAATCCTTGGTAACAATCAAGTATTGCAAGTAAATGGGCAGTTGTTTGCAACTCCATCGTGAAGCCAACAAAATGATTCCGAATTGTTTCAAATAGTTGAGAAGTGATAGAAGAATATTGATATTCTGCGTTAGTGATAGTAGCTTCCAAAGACTGTAATTCATCAGTGGTAAATCTTTCAGCATTCGTGAGTGTTTGCTTACGAATAAAATACTCAGGATGTTTTCCTTTATGTGCATTTGATATTTCTATAAAATATCCAAAAACACTTGTGACACCAACCTTCAGTGTAGAAATACCCGTTTCAATACGTAATCGTTGCTGATAGTCTGCTATCCAATTTTTACCTGAGTACAGTGCTTCTTCTGCTTTGTCTAATTCAGCCGAATAACCAGCACGAAAGACAGGTCCATTTCCCAAAACAGCAGCTACTTCTTCAACAAATGCCTCAGCAAGTAATTGGTGTAAGTTGTCCAAATTGGGAAACGCATTTAGAATTTCAGTGAAAGGTTTGGAAGAAAACTTCTCCAACATCGTTCGAATCGCTGGAATAACTCCCAACGTGGAACGGAGTGAAGTAAAATCTCTCGGGGTAACTCTTCCAGTACAAATTTTCGTTACAATGCGTTCAATATCACCAACCTCATTCAGAAAACCTTGTAAAGATTTTCTTTGTTGATAATCTTCTTTCAGCAAACGAACGCAATGAAGTCTTTTTTGAATCTGTTCCAAAGAACGTAGCGGTCGAGTAACCCACTTTTTAAGTAACCTTGCTCCCATTGCCGTATTCGTTTTGTCGATGACAGTAAACAATGATGAGTCTCGTTCATTCGTATGCATTGAAAAGAGAATTTCCAAATTCCGACGGGTTGATGCATCTAAGACCATATAGCTATCAGGTTGCAACGACGTAATCGAAGTGAATTGCAACGGCATTCTCTGTTGTGTTTGTTCTATATATTGAAGTAAAGCTCCAGCAGAAACTATAGCATTTGGCTGATGTTCCAACCCAAAACTTTTCACTGACCGCGTTTGAAACATTTTCGAAATTTGTTCTTTACCAAACTCAATACCAAAATACCAATCTTCCAATCGAGTTAGTAAGGGCTTAGAACTAAGCGTTGAAATTTGAGTTTCTAACGATGCTTTTTGTTGCCTGCTTACAACTACTTCCGACGGTGCCAATGACTCTAATACTGGAAGTAAAGAATCTTTACCAACCTCTGATGCATAGAACTCACCAGTCGTAATATCTCCACACGCCACTCCAACGGTAGTAGAATCATTCGATAGAAAAATTCCTACAACATAATTATTCTTCCTTGAGTCTAAAAGCCTATCGTACAATGCAACACCAGGAGTAACAATCTCGACAACTCCACGTTTGACTATACCCTTTGCTTGTTTTGGATCTTCCAACTGCTCACAGACAGCCACTCGATACCCACCGCGAACAAGTTTCGGCAAATACACATCAAGTTGATGGTGTGGAAACCCAGCCAATGGAATCTCACCAGCAGCACCATTATTCCGTTTCGTGAGAGTAATGCCACACACCTTTGCTGTAATGACCGCATCATCACCAAAGGTTTCATAAAAATCCCCCAAACGAAAAAGCAAAACAGCATCAGGATGTTTCGCTTTTACGCTTCCATATTGTTTCATCAAAGGAGTTTCTTTTTGTGCTGACATAGATACAAGGTAAGAATTAAAAATTGACCTACAAATATACTCAATAATTAGAAAAGGAAGGGAAGATTAATAAGGGCAGTTGTGTCAAGTAAATAAAAATAGGTATATTGCCTTTTACAATGAAAAAATTAAAGCTATTTATAATGTTGAAATAGCAAAGAGTGAAAATATACATAAAGTTGTTTAATTTTTTGTATTAAAATCACATTATCTTGAAAAATATTTTTTGCCATAAGTTTCCCATATTTCTTGCGTTAATAAAATTATTGTTTTAGTTCAACGAAATAAAGTGTCGAAAGATTTTGATAATTCAGTTTTTTTTTTTTTTTAGCTTTGTACTGGCTGCAGCCAAAAAAAACTTAATTCTCTTTAATCTCAATTTTTTTAGAAAGGTTTCAATTATGAAACACTTTATGTTTATTTTTGGATTAGTCCTACTATTTTCATTTACTGTTGATACAGCATATGCTGATATTGACAGAATTGCAACTGGAGGACATAAACTTCATTGGTGGAGTTGGAGTGAAACTTATACCAGCGTTTCAAGAAATGAATCTGGTGGTAATGTAGTTATTCGTTGTAGTGGACCTGGCTCTGCAGATTGTCCACATGGTTTAGTTAATAATAGCAATCCATATCCAGATAGCTATGAAAATGACATGGTTGTTCATGCTTTGGATCAAATTGCTAATAACAACCTTTCTGGTACTTATAATGCTAACTTTATTTATAACGGAGTTCCGTACTTAAGAAGTGTTAGCTGGACTGGTACTAATACAGGTAACAATGAAATTACAGTTCTTGTAAGCCCTTAATTTATTTTCAAGAAACCAATTGTTTTTTTTGAAACAATTGGTTTCTATTGTTTTCAAAATACAAACTAATTTTATGAAAAAATCAAAATTGATTTTAGTTATAATTTCCTTGTTAATATTTAGTTCAGAATTAACCTTTGCGAATACTACTATTGATAGAAAGGTTTCAGGAGGAGCTATTTTGTCAGGTTCAGGATGTTTTGCAAAATTTAATGTTGTTCAAAGAGTTGAAGATGGAGAAACAGTAACAATAAGATGTTACGGTGAGGGTTCAGAAGATTGTCCTCCAGGATTATTAAATAATACTAAGCCATATCCAGATAGTTACGCAAACGCTATGGTGGATTACGCTTTAAGTCAAATCTGTGCTAATAATCTTTCTGGAACATCAAATGCTAACTTTGTTTTTGGAGGCATTATGTATTTACGAAGTGTATCTTGGAATGGAACTAATCTTGGCACTAATGATATTAGTGTTATTATTATTGAAAATTAATTAACTATTAATGAATATCAGAAAGCACTTGTTTTGTGCTTTCTGATTCTTTATATTCTTTGTACTTTCTGATTCTTTATATATGAAAATTACTTTCATTTTCTTTTTAATTTCTTCATCACTGTTTTCTCAAGTTAGTGATGATTACTCCAAATTTACTACTTTTCAAAAACAAGTAGTATTGGATACAGCTGTATTTCCATACCCTCCGCTTTTTAAACTTTGTAATGACAAATTTTATGTAATCCAATCTGATTATTCAAATCGTGAAAAAGATGGTTCAGGAAATACAAAGGTGCTTTTCAATGTAACTGATTCAACTCAGTTGTTATTAGAGACAGATTCATATCTGCTTAAAAATCACTTTTGGGATTATGTTATTTCGTCAGAAAATGTATTTTTGTTGATAGGTAGTAAAGTTTATGTTTATGAAATTCCAAATTCGATTGAGTCAAAATTTAATACAAAACTATTAATAAAACATCAATTTGAAGTTGAATCAAATAAATTAGAAATGCTAAATGATTCAACACTACTTTTATTTACAGGCAGAATTTTTGGTGATATGCATAAAAAGGAATATTTTTATTATCAAACATTTGATGTTAAAAAACAAAAGCTTTCACCGAAAAGAAAATTTCGATTCTCTAAAGGCTTTATTTATGCATCATATTTGCCGTGTAAAATTCATAGTGTAATGAAAGGAAGTCTATATGTCGCTGATTTAACAAACTATAAAGTATACGAAATCGATATATTTACAGGTGCATACAAAGATTCTTTAACAAGAGAGAATATGCCGTTTTTATTAAATAAGAATGAAAATGTTGCTTTCGACAACATATACTATGAAATGGATAATACTAAACATTTGTTTAACCTCAGCGAACCAAAATATGATTCAATTTTTGTAATTAGAGATATTTCAACAGTTGATGATTCTACTATTTCTGTAACGTATAAAATTCCAAATACAAAGTCTAATTCTAAAAAAAATAAAACAATCTATTACATTGACTTTTGGAGAAAGACTAAGAATGGGTTTATTTGTGTTTCTAAAGACAATAAAATTTCAACTACCTTAGATTCTAATAAACTGTTAACTTTTCATAGTCAAGAGAATGTTCAAAATTCATTTTTAATTGACATGGGTAAATTTGTTACTATTACAACAATCCCTTTTCAAATTCAAGATATGATTAACAACAAATTAACATATAAACAGTTTTTAGAGAAACAAGAAGAGTATTACATAGAAAATCCTCAAGCATTTTCAATATTTTTATACAAGTTAAACGATGAATTTTATAATAAATAATCTGTTCATAATCCTTATACTATGTTTTTTTGTTCCTAAAATAGTATATAGTCAAAAAATTGTTCGTTATGATAGTCTATATAATGTAGAAGCATTAGCAGAATCAAAATTTAAAGTCGAACGCCTAAGAACAGACAAAGAACGAAATTTTGTCATTCTTTATTCAAGTTATTACTGCACCGGATGTTTCAAGGAATTAGAATTCAAAATCAGATATACTATGTCAGAAATAAAAGACACAAACTATTCTATTATAGGTTTGGTTCGTGAGTGTAGGGGTGCTTTAGAAAAACGTTCTTCATTGAATAGTGCAAAGGGATTGTACTCTCCAGATAAATGGATGGTAGATATTTGTTCAAAAGAAGATCCCATTTTAGCTAAAACCTTCGAAGAAGGGATATTTGGGACGGCAAAACCTACAAGAAGTCCTTCATTGCTTTATTTTCATAACAATAAGGTTTACTTTATAGATTTTGATGATACTATAGACCTAACTCAAGAACAATTAAAAAAACTAATTGAAAAATAATTTTCTCACAAAATGCCCCAAAAACCGCAGTTTTAAATCTTGATAATACGAGCGAGTATAGAAAAAGAAGAAAAAAATATAGGCGAAGTATTGCTATAAGAGAAAAAAGTGGTATATTTGTAAGCTATACACGAGTATGGGTACCGAAAACGGGGGGTTTTAAAAACAGGAAGTTTAAGGTAGGAGCAAGGTTACGAAGGCAAAAACGAAACTAAGATTAGCAAGAAGCAGAGCAGGGAATAGAAAATATTTCTTGTTTTTTTTTTCGCAAATATTTGGTGGAATAAAAAAAAAGCCGTAAGTTTGTATCCCTTTTACGACGGGCACCACCGCAGGAATGTGGGTAGGAAAAAAAAGTACACCGCGAGGTAGAAGAGCTTGAAGTAAAAGAGAAAAAAGAAAATGTTCTTTGAAAGCAGAAAGTAGCAAGTAGTACAACAAAACAATAATCGAGGAAAAGAGAGACCCCGGCTTTATTTATAAAGAAGGAAGATCAATTACCAAGGTGAGG